>Ga0265327_10000014_pt1 | contig 506288 bp, 472 predicted proteins | sample 41621metaG_FD_202089 | JGI IMG/M metagenome (GOLD analysis project Ga0265327, IMG submission 202089) | Rhizosphere microbial communities from Carex aquatilis grown in University of Washington, Seatle, WA, United States - 4-16-21 metaG | ecosystem: Host-associated > Plants > Roots >...
CTGACCAACTCGTTTCTAAGATAGTCGATGCGAGTAATTTGAGAGGCATAACAAGTCGCTACAGCGGACGTACCCGCTTTGCGGGTATTCCCTCGCTATGCTCGGCGCCGCTGAGCTTCATTCATTATGCATCATGAGGAGTTCATGAACATTAGGAAGTTTCAAGAGAAGGATAGAGAGTCATTGATTACTCTTTGGCAAAGAGTATTTCCAGACGATCCTCCACACAATGAACCAGCAAAGGTAATTTCTGCAAAGCTCGCAGTTGACGATTTAATTTTTGTTGCCGAGCAAAATAATCAAATTGTTGGTGCTTGCATGGCAGGCTATGACGGTCATCGTGGTTGGTTATATGCTGTTGCAGTTTCTCTAGAGCTGCGTCGGTCTGGCACTGGCACATTGCTTGTAAACACCGCCATACAACAATTAAAAAATCTCGGTTGCGTTAAAGTCAATTTACAAATACGCTCAACTAATACTTCTGTTGCTGCCTTTTACAAATCGTTGGGGTTCGCAACCGAAGACCGTCTCAGTATGGGTGTTTTGCTTGGGTAAAATGCATAACAAGGCCGCGCACGCCGCCCACTGCGTGGGCTGGACGCACTTCGTGCGCCCGTGGCAGCGGCGTTAACTCTCTATGGATACACCGAAGAAAATTTCACAGCTTTTACGCCTAGCCACAAATGCGCTGAGTGAGACAGGCCACTTGTATAAAGAGGTTGAAGGTCTTGACCGCGAAAAATCCCTCAAAACTTTGGGCAAAGCTCTAATGGCAATCTGGGAAATTCGAGATTCACTAAGTGTATTGCACCCAGAGTTAACATCTGATCAATCGGTGCTTATGAATCAAAATGAAGAGACATTCAAAGCTGAAGGCGAGCTCATGCAAAAAGCAGAGACCGCCGAACAAGCTGGTAATTTACAGTTAGCAAAACAACTTTATCAGCAAATTGAGTCTGGTTCACAAATTAGAGACTATCGAATTTATGCACAAGCAGGTTTACACCGTGTCACCACCAAAGAGAGTTAACCAGGCCCGGCAGCTCGCAGCCTTCGGCTGCTGGACTCGCGCAAGCGCTCGCCGCTGCGGGCAACGTTACATGGTAATTTGATGTCAACTCACCATATCGGAATATTGAATCTTGCGGAAAGCTTTTACAAAGCTGCGAATCAATTGAATTCTCAGAATGGAAAAACACCAATATTGCCAATTTATTATCTTTATGCTCACTCAGCAGAACTTGCATTGAAATCTTATATTTATAAAATAACCAACGATGAGTCAAAGTTAAGAAGTATTGGGCATAATCTCCAAGAAGCATTTGAATTTTGTACAGCAAATAATATTGGTCAAATTATTGGTGATACAGCACCATTAAAGGAATGCATTTCAATCATCAATGAACAGTACGAAGGAAAAGAACTTGAATATCATTTTAAAGGCATCAAGCAACTCCCTGATCCAAAACAATTTGACCAAGCAGTACAAAATTTAATTGCAGTATTAATGGGTAAATATCGTGCAGAAATTACCATGTAACCAGGCCCGGCAGCACGCAGCCTTCGGCTGCTGGACTCGCGCAATCGCTCGCCGCTGCGGGCAACGTTATGCGAAATTAAAATGAACATTGTGGCAACAATTAAAGAATCATGGGGCTGGACTGGAATTGAGCCAACAGAGATTGTTGGCCAAAATGATTTTGGCAATCTTATTGTTAAAGACAAGCTTGGCAAATACTGGCGCATATGCCCAGAGGATGTCTATTGCAAAGTCATTGCACAAAGCAGAGAAGAACTTGACGCGCTGTCTTCAAATCAAGAGTTTTTAAAAGACTGGCATATGCAATCACTTGTTGAGCAAGCCAAAAATCATTTAGGCCCACTCCAAGAAAATAGAAAATATCACCTTGTCATACCCAGTGTTTTGGGTGGCCAATACAACATCACAAATATTAAAACAGTGCCACTAGTTGAACAAATCCGATTTTCAGGTGATATTGGCAATCAAATTCAAAACCTCCCCGATGGGGAGCAAATCAAATTAAAGGTAATTGGGTAATATCGCATAACAAGGCCAGGCACGGTCGCTGCGCTCGGACTCGCGGCTGCGCCGCTCGCCCGTGCTGGCAACGTTATACCTCACTATGACCGTATCGCATATACATTGGAAACGAAGCCTCAGACATGGGGCGTGGAAAATTATTGGTGTTCTCGTCGGCTTCATGCTTTTAGGTTTTATTCTTCCAGATAAACTCGCATGGCAAATCTCTTATGTAGTGGCGTTTGCCGCCACAGGCATATTCATAATTGTTCACAATCGCAAGAATCCCATCGCACCTTGCTCGTCTTGTCACTCCGAACTTCTAGAGATTATTATGGCTGCTAAGCGTAGTAACCAAGTACCTCGGTTTTGCCCACTTTGCGGGAATCCCATTGAGGTATAACAAGGCCAGGCACGTTCGCTGCGCTCGGACTCGCGGCTGCGCCGCTCGCCCGTGCTGGCAACGTTATACGCCTAGATTTCACCCATGAATAAACTTATTACCGTAATTCTGATTTCAATATATTCATCATTGCTTTTTGCAAATGAAAAAGCATCACCATGTGATGCTGTCAGAAAGCAAATGGGTAAAGAACTATCTTTTGTCGGTTTTAATCCAGCCGCTGGCGACATTGGAGAAAAAGAATGTGAAAGAATGTCATTTTCATTCAAAACCAATGAGGACATGGCTGCCTTTATAAAATTGAGAGAGCAGCAAGGTTTAAATCAAAATTCAGTAACTTATAATGGTCGAATTATCCCAATTGAATTAGACATTGGTTACATCTGCGAGGGTGTCGCGTGTGAAAGCGACAAAGACTAAGGCGTATAACAAGGCCGCGCACGCCGCCCACTGCGTGGGCTGGACGCACTTCGTGCGCCCGTGGCAGCGGCGTTAAATGGCACAGGTAATTATGGTAAGGACATCAACTATGCAAACTTCCCGTCATCGCAAATCGTTTGTCGCGTTCGCGCCGGTCACAAGTGTTTTGTTCGTTAAAGTCTGTTTGCAAAATATAGTTTCTGTTTTTTCTCAATCGGCTATTCAAGTTTGCAGTTTCGTTCCCTACTTGCAAAACATTTTGTTAAACTCACTTCGGTCGCAAGCCAGTTGTGTGCCAGTTAACCAGGCCCAGCACACCGCCGCTTCGCGGCTCGGACGCGCTGACGCGCGCCGGTGTGGGCAACGTTAGAGGGCGTTATGAAACTGCTCTGTAGTATTGTTCTCACATTGATTGCATCAATACCAGTGAATGCAGCAGAACCAGTTGCATTTTCTCTTCCAGAGTTAGAATTAGTCGGCCAGCTTGCCAGCACATTAGAGTTTTCAAATTGTGAATTTATTTCAGGGTTAAGTTGTGCAATAAAACTAAAAAATAATGCTGTTCTTCCATCAGCAATATTTGTTCAAGAACTTGGTCAAGTTGGCGCTATCCCAAGCAAAAAATATCGTTTAATCTATCCAAATATCATGCAAAACGAAATTGGTCATGCTACTTTCAAGCTTATTAATTCAAATCCCCAAAAGCTAATACTTACTGGTGTGTGGTCAAATGAATATACAAATCCATACTAAATCGCCCTCTAACAAGGCCAGGCACGTTCGCTGCGCTCGGACTCGCGGCTGCGCCGCTCGCCCGTGCTGGCAACGTTAGAGGGATTATGAAGATCAAGCCAATACTCATATTTTTATTGCTTGCAATATTCCACTCAAGCTGCGCATTACACAAAGACAAAGATTCCGTCTTAGAGAGTAAGCTTACTCAAATTTGCAAGGAACAATCTTGCATTAGCATGCAGATACCATCCGGTAGCAAAAACTGTGATACTAATTGCGCGGCAGAACTAGTAGCTAAATTAAATCAACATGGCTTTACAGTTAATTGTGCCATTTCCATCCCGGCACCAGCTTCTCCAAGAGGTTGTGTAGGTTACCGTGCAGATCTAGGCGGCACCGAAGAGGGCGCTAGATATATAGCAAAAATTTTAAATTATGATTATCCGGTTGAAGGTTGCAATGCAGCAGGGTGGCCGTATGATGTGCGAACTAAATAATCCCTCTAACCAGGCCGCGCACGCCGCCCACTGCGTGGGCTGGACGCACTTCGTGCGCCCGTGGCAGCGGCGTTATGTGTATGAATAAACCAATAGTTTGGCATGTAGGAATCTGCCTTGTAGTAGGCGGAATAATTTCATATTTCACACCAGCTAAATGGCTTGCAGCATCATTTTGGGTGTCTGCAGCAATGTTTATTAATGGTTCAATAGCCACTGTCGAAGACGGCTTGCCCGGTGGATTTGATAATCCAGATGGTACTAACACTCCCAATATTGCAAAAGGCTGGAGAGCATCACTATATGCTATGCAATCTTTAGCTATTACCATCGCCTTGGTCATTATTGGGTTTCTCGTTCAGGAGTATTTGTAATTGTTTTTATTAGCATCTACACATAACAAGGCCGCGCGCACCGCCCGCTTCGCGCACCTGTGGCAGCGAGGTTAGGTATGGATAAGAGTATGAAAAAAGTATTGAAATATATTTTTATCGGTATTTTAGTAATTATTTGTTTTGTATACGCGCTCTTTGAGTATTCAGTCTATAGAGACAAACAAAACTTTAGTGAAGCAAAAAATGAATGTGAGCGTGGATGTGTACAGGATTCAGGTGGCTTTCCAATGTGTCGCGAAATTTGTAAGAATCACCCGGATCATTATCCATAATCTATAATATAATCCCTTCTCTTTCCCTTTTTGCTACAATGTGTCCGGAGAAAATATTATGCACAACCTGCCAAGCCCGATGGTAACAACCGCCCTTGAGCTGCCCAATTACACGATCACAAAAAATATTGGTATCGTGAGAGGAATCACTGTTCGGTCGAGATCGATTGTCGGGAATATTCTTGGTGGCTTTCAAACAATTTTTGGCGGTAACATTTCTATCTATACCAATCTGTGTGAACAAGCGCGCACCGAAGCCTATGAGCTGATGTGCAAGCATGCCAAACTCAATGGTGCCAATGCCATTGTGGGCATGCGTTATGACGCCACCGAACTGATGGCCGGTTTGACCGAAGTGCTTTGCTATGGCACAGCGGTTGTCGTGGTTCCTTCACAGCCAAACCAAAACCCGTTATGAAACCGGGTGTATTAATCAGTTCCTTGCTGTTTGTCGCTGGCATCGCCCTCATGTTGCTGCAGTTATGGTTTTCCTTATGGGATGCTGAATTATTTTTTAAAATTATGGCGACTATCGCCGCACTGTTTATTGTTTCATTGGTTTTGTCTTTTGTTTATAAAGAGATAGCAGACACCAATAAACTAAAAAATAGTAAAGAATTGTAATTCCAACCCATTTATTTTTTGCCGCTTAAAGTTCTATATCTATATAATAGTGGCTTGAATAAATCTCCTGAAGATTAATATGAAGAAATTATTGTTCGTCTTGCTTCTTGTTTCTGGCTGCAATTCCATGGAATCCGACATGCGTTCATGGATAGGAAGCCCTATCAATGAATTGATCGATGCCTGGGGAGAACCCAGTTCGCGCTATGATCGCCCGGAGGGTGGCCATGCCTTCGCATGGAATGAAACAAAATATACGGGGAATGGAACGATCAGGAATATTTGTAACCGGGTATTTGTTACGAATCCTGCAGGGAAAATAATTTCTTACTCCTATTCGGGGTGCAATCGATATGCACCTGACTAGAAAGACCCCTGCTCGTTTTGGCACGGTACTCGGCACAGCACCCGGCGAAGTGCCTATCTATTCATCACACTATCCCACCGTCGATGAAAACGAAATGCCTGACAACCATTCCTATCGCAGCTATGTCGATGGGATTTTCATGGGTTACAAGTGGCAATGCGTCGAATTCGCGCGCCGCTGGCTATACCTGAACAAAGGTTACATCTTTGATGAAGTCGGCATGGCCTATGATATTTTCAACCTGCGCTCGGTGCATGTCATTAAAGATAATTCCCGTCTGCCATTGCAATCCTTTCGCAATGGATCGCATCGTCGCCCGGAGCCCGGCTGTTTATTAATCTGGAACGAGGGCGGTGAATTTGAACGCACAGGTCATGTTGCCATCGTCACAGCCGTTGATAATGAGAAAATTCGATGCATTGAACAAAACGTCGATCACGTCATCTGGCACAGCGCACAGGATTATTCGCGCGAGCTAAGAATGACTGTCAGCAAGGATGGTGGATATTATGTGCATTGCTCCTTTCCTGATACTTCCATTCTGGGTTGGGTAATACAAACAAACGATAGTATGTTTGCTGAAGTGTTTACTGAAATTGATCCACGCTTACTGACTATCATTGAACGTAAAGTACCTGACAAAGGCCAGATGAAAAAAAATTGGCTTGATATTTCACAAGCAGATGAAAGAGCCTACGTAGAAATGATGCAGGGCCACAAACTGACCGGTGAAGCCGCTGACCAATACACCTATCTCTGTATTTCTGAAACAGCGCACAACGAACTCAAACACGCAACCCATGAACTGCATGCCATGTTCCTGAATGCAACGCATGTGGTGATGGAAAATGATGCCTTACTCGAGCGCTTTGACATTCCACGCGTGCTCTGGCACAAATTGAGACACTCCTGGAATAATCGCAGCAACCAGATGATCACCGGGCGTTTTGATTTTGCATTAACACCCGACGGCATCAAGGTTTATGAATACAATGCGGATTCTGCTTCATGCCATCTGGAATGCGGAAAAATCCAGGTCAAATGGGCAGATCACGTCGGCTGCAAAGACGGCTGGTGCCCGGGAGAAGATTTGCATGACCAGTTAGTCCACACCTGGAAAGCGCGCCATATCAAAACGGTTGTTCATATCATGCGCGACAATGACGCGGAGGAAATTTATCACGCGCTGTACATGAAATCGGCCATGGAAGCGGCTGGCCTGCGCTGCAAAATTATTGAAGGAGTGGACGGTTTGTCATGGGACAAGCAAGGCCGCATTGTGGATGCCGATGGCGAAACTATTTTAAACGTATGGAAAACCTGGGCTTGGGAAACAGCACTCGATCAAGTACGCATCGAATACACGGCTGATAAATCACGCGCCCCGCGCCTGGTGGATGTGTTATTGCACGATGACGTCATGGTGTATGAGCCGCTGTGGACATTGGTCACCAGTAACAAAGCCATGTTGCCGATTTTGTGGCAGCTATTTCCTCACAGCCCTTATTTGCTGAATACACAATTTCAGTTAACAGATGACCTGCGACAAAGTGGTTATGTCAATAAACCCCTGGCGGGACGCTCTGGATCCAACATCAGCATCTTTGATCGCAACAATGCAATACTCAAGGAGACACAAGGCCAGTTTGAGAATCGCCACCAGATTTACCAGGCATTTTATAAATTGCCCACGATTGGTGACGACGGCCATATTCACAATGTGCAACTGAGTACTTTTACCGTCGACGGCAAATATGCGGGATCGTGCGCGCGTGTTGATGCTTCCCTGATTGTTACTTCGCACAGTGATTTACTGGCGCTGCGCGTGATTGATGATACAGAGTTTCTGCACGATAAAAAAACCTAGCCTACCGTCTCTAAAAAATGTTTCTTCATCTCGGTTATTTTATTTCGTAGTGCCGCGGCGGCTTCGAATTCCAGGTTTTTAGCATGGCTGAACATTTGCTGTTCCATTTTTTGTAACTGTTTTGTCCATTGTTCCGGTGTGAGCGTGCTGACGTCTACGTTGTACTCTCCCTGACGCTCCGCCACCTTGAGTTTTTTGTTTTTTGCATTGCGCGTGCTGGAGATAGCGCCGTCCATAATATCCATGACTTTCCTGGAAATTCCAATCGGCGTGATGTGATGCTCGACATTATAGGCGATCTGTTTTTTGCGACGCTGTTCTGTGATATCCAGGGCACGTTGCATGGAACCGGTTATTTTATCGCCATAAAGAATCGCTTTTCCGTTTACATGCCGTGCTGCACGGCCGATGGTTTGTATCAAGGAACGATCCGAACGCAAAAATCCTTCCTTGTCTGCATCAAGGATCGCCACCAATGATACTTCTGGCATATCCAGCCCTTCTCGCAACAAGTTGATTCCCACCAACACATCAAAGACACCCAAACGCAAATCGCGGATAATTTCTACTCGCTCCACGGTTTCAATATCGGAATGCAGATAACGGACACGGACACCGTGCTCCATTAAATAATCAGTGAGGTCTTCTGACATGCGTTTGGTCAGCGTAGTCACCAACACGCGCTCTTCAACCGCCACGCGTTTGTGAATTTCTGATAATAAATCATCGACCTGGTTCGAAGCAGGACGCACTTCAATTTCCGGATCCACCAGACCCGTCGGCCTCACCACTTGCTCCACCGTTTGACTGGCATGCTCTGCTTCATAAGTGGAGGGCGTCGCCGACACAAATATCATTTGCGGTGCAATCGCTTCCCATTCATCAAAACGCAAGGGGCGATTATCCAGTGCGGAAGGCAAACGAAATCCGTATTGCACCAGCGTTTCCTTGCGCGATCGATCACCGCGATACATACCGCCGATTTGCGGAATTGTCACGTGTGATTCATCCACCACCAACAAGGCATCATCGGGCAAATAATCAAACAAAGTCGGTGGCGGTTCACCGGGATTACGACCAGACAGATAACGCGAATAATTTTCTATGCCGGTGCAATAACCAAGTTCACGCATCATTTCCATATCATAGCGCGTACGCTCTTCCAGTCGTTGCGCTTCCACCAACTTGCTGTTCGATTTTAATTGTTCAAGACGTTCACGCAATTCTTTTTCAATTTCGGTAATCGCATTGACCACGGTTTCGCGCGACGTGACGTAATGTGATTTAGGGAACACGGTGACACGCGGTACCTTGCGTATCACGGCGCCTGTTAATGGATCAAAAATATACAACTGCTCTATTTCCTTATCAAACAATTGCACGCGCACCGCTTCGATGTCGGAATCGGCGGGATAAATATCGATGACATCACCGCGCACGCGATAGGTGGCGCGACGAAAATCGGTGTCGTTGCGTTTGTATTGCAATTCCGCCAAGCGTCGCAAAATAGTACGTTGATCGACCTGGTCACCTCTATCGAGATGCAGCACCATGTCCAGATAGGATTTGGGATCGCCTAAACCGTAAATCGAAGAGACCGTCGCCACGATGATGACATCCTTGCGTTCAAACAGGGCTTTGGTCGCCGACAGCCGCATTTGCTCAATATGCTCATTTATAGAGGCATCTTTCTCAATGAAAGTCCCTGAGGATGGGACATAGGCCTCGGGCTGGTAGTAGTCATAGTAGGAAACGAAGTACTCGACGGCGTTTTCCGGAAAAAACTCCTTGAATTCACCGTAGAGCTGCGCCGCCAGGGTTTTATTGTGCGCCATGACAATGGTCGGGCGCTGCACCTGCTCGATTACATTGGCTATGGTGAAGGTTTTCCCCGATCCGGTGACGCCCAGCAAGGTCTGGTGCGCCAGACCCGACTGGATGCCCTCCACCAACTGGCGTATCGCGTTTGGCTGGTCTCCGGCAGGGCTGAAAGGAGAATGAACCTTGAAGAGTTTTGACATTAATAATGCGGCATCGGGTACTATCGAGGGGTAGGGACGCGAGCATTTTACCACTACTCCTGTGGCGGCCCCGGGCTCCTTTCCTGGCGATTTCAGGAACAAGTCCAGCCTTGACCCTCAATGACCATGTAGCTAATATACGCGGCCTCGAAAGAGCAGTAGTTCCGACTTAGCTCAGCGGTAGAGCAGTTGACTGTTAATCAATTGGTCGGTGGTTCGATCCCACCAGTCGGAGCCAGTTTTTGTAAGGAAGCCGCATGCTTTTGAAGACTGCGGCTTTTTTTCATCCCTTGCAAATCGAAAATGGCTAGGTAGCTCAGCTGGTTAGAGCATCGCATTCATAATGCGGGGGTCGGCGGTTCAAGTCCGCCCCTAGCTACCAATCAAACGAATAGGTTACGTTGTTTAAAATCGTAGCCTATTGTTTTATAGTGAAATTCAGCGCCGCTATTTATTTTCATCCCGGCGTGTCGTAATACTCAGCTTGGAAAAACCTAACTGGCCCGCCACATCCATGGCTATCACCACGGATTGATGCGTGGTGTCGGCGTCCGCTGATAAAATCAGTGGCACGTCATAATGGCCGCCTGCGACTTCTTTCAATGCATTGCGAAGTGTCTCGGGTTTTTTGTTAACAAGGTTGCGACCGTTGACGCTATAACTGCCATCGACACTCACACCGATTTCAATCGTTTCTGCCTGGCGTTGCTGCTCTACTTTACTATCGGCGGTGGGAAGACTTAAACGCAACTCGGCGTTGTGCGTAAATCGACTGGAGACCATAAAAAAAATCAGCAACACCAACAGCACGTCAATGAATGGAATCACATTGATGTAGTCGTCCGGCCTGCTGCTTTTGCGAATTTTCATCGTGATGAATTTTCCTGCGCCTATCCTGCTTCTACTTCTGATTCTTGTGACTGGCTGCTGTTTTTGACTTTACGATCGCTGTGCAGTGCATCCACCAACTTGATGGCATCCTGTTGAATGGTGACCATAAAACCATCGACCATTCGATAAAAATAGCGCCCTGCCAATGACGCGGGAATCGCCACGGCCAAACCGGTGGCGGTACAGATCAATGCTTCTGAAATACCACCCGCCAGAGCGCCCGGGTTTCCCGTGCCACCTTCGGACATAATTACCGCGAAAATCTTGATCGTCCCTATCACCGTTCCCAACAAGCCTAACAAGGGAGCGACATTGGCAATCGCACTTAACAGGGCCAGATAGCGTTCCAGTTCATGCTGCACACGACTGGCAGCCACCTCCATACTTTCCACCATGACTGCCCGGCCCTGATGGGTATTACTCAAACCCGCCGCCAGCACCTGCCCCAAAGGAGAAGAATCATGAACAATTTTGATTTTTTTGCTGTCGAGCTGCCCCTGCTTCAACAAATTCCAGATCTGGGCCAACAGTGTAGCGGGAACAATTTTATGGGGATTGAGGGTCCAATAACGCTCGGCCGCAACCGTAACTACTAACACAGAACACAGCAGCAGAGGCACCATCATCCAGCCCCCCGCTAATACCATTTCGTACACACCTACCCCCAAAACAAAGAAACTCTAAAAGCGGCGGTACTTTACCATAAATAATTATCATAAATGATTGCCCTGAAGGCCCCTATATATAGAGGGAAGACAGACCCGCAGGCACTAAGGTCACCCAGATAAGGGTTGACTTCACAGGTAAAGCATTTATCATGCACGAGGCTAGAGAGTATGGCATACGTCTTCATCAATACCTTACAAGCGTCCGCTTATAAGTTCTTTGTACAAGCACCTTTCCAAACTTCCCCGGCTGATATTAGTTACAAAGGGTTAATCACGAACTTAAGTTCATCACAATTTATATAGCAAGGTAAAGATATGTCTAAAACTGTCAACGGAACCGTCAAATGGTTTAACGAAAGCAAAGGTTTCGGTTTCATCCAGCAAGAATCCGGCCCCGATGTATTTGCACACTTCAGCGCAATTGCAGGCGATGGCTTTAAAACGTTAAAAGAAGGCCAGAAAGTCCAATTCGTTGTGACTCAAGGTAAAAAAGGTCCGCAAGCAGAAAATATCGTTGCGATTTAATTCGCACAAACGATAGTTAGCCGCTTTTCAATGTAACTGACGCACCTTTGGGTGCGTCAGTTTTATTTATTGGTTATTTGTCAGTTTGTCTCTTCTTGCCAACGCAGGAAACAAGTGCGTCCATAACGCGACTACGGCCAACGTTCCGACTCCTCCCACCACCACAGCGATTCTCGCTCCCCACCAGCTAGCTGTCAAACCAGACTCAAACTCACCAAGTTGGTTTGACGTACCAATAAACAAAAAATTTACGGCACTCACACGCCCGCGCATCTCATCCGGCGTCTCGAGTTGAACCAGAGAGGAACGAATTACCACGCTAATCATGTCGGAAGCACCCAGCACCAACAAAGCGGCCAGTGACACATAAAATGAAGTGGATATACCAAACAGCATGGTGGCGAATCCAAAAAATGCAACGGCGGTAAACATGATCGGCCCGGTGCGTCGCTCAATGGGTCGCCAGGTCAACCATATCGACATGCAGAGTGCGCCAACCGCAGGGGTAGCACGCAACACACCCAGTCCCCAAGGGCCGGTATGCAATATGTCCTTTGCATAAATGGGCAACAAGGCTGTGGCGCCTCCCAGTAGCACGGCAAATAAATCCATGGAAATAGCGCCAAGCACTACCGATTTATGACGAATAAAATCAATGCCTGCAAGAATAGTTTTCAAACCCACATTGCTGGTTTTGGGGATTTGTTTTGTAACCGTTATCGTCGTGAGTGACAACATGGCGCACACAAACAGCAAGGTACTAGTGCCATAAACCACCGACGCTCCGAACACATAAATCACACCTCCCAAAGCAGGTCCTATAATAAATGCCGCCTGCATGGCCGATGACGACAAGCTGATCGCGCGCGGCAGTACTTCCGCTGGCACCAGCGTTGGCAACAAGGCCGACATGCTCGGTGATTCAAACGCCTTGGCAGCGCCCATTAACATTACCAACACAAAGATTCCTTCACGTGTTAGCCAATGATTCAAACTGCAGACACAAAGTGTGCAAACCAGGATTGCCATTATGATCTGGCAGGTCGCTGCAATGCGACGGCGATCATAACGATCAGCGACTTGCCCCACGATAAGCGTTAATAAAACGGCAGGAATAAATTGTGCAAGACCCACCCAACCCAGATCCATCGCACTGTGTGTGAGTGAGTACATTTGCCAGCCGACCGCCACCACCTGCATTTGAAATGCAACAATGGTGCAAATGCGCGCCATCCAGAAACGGGAAAAAGGTTTGTGACTCAATAAAGAAAAAGCCTGTTTTCTATCAATAGTCATAATTATTTTTTACCTGAATGTTTATTAGGCTTCTCTATCAACCTTCTACGCCCACACGCAATGCCGCTGAAATTGCCAGCGGTGAAAATGCAATCGCAAAGGCCGTTAGCGCAGCGACAAGGCCCAGTGGACCTCTTGCACTAAATCCATCGAGTAGTTGTGTAACAGCACCGGCTCCAAAGATTAATACCGGAATATAGAGTGGCATAATAATTAAAGACAACAATACGCCACCCTTGCGCAAACAAACCGTTAACGCAGCGCCAATGGCTCCCACAAAACTAAAACACAAGGTTCCCAATAAAAGGGAAAAAAATAAAACGCCATAAACTTTCGGTGTTAAACCAAACATCATTGCCAGCAGTGGTGATAACAATGCCAATGGCAAACCACTGACCAACCAATGCGCCATAATTTTTGCCAGCACCGGCCAGAATAAACCCTGGGGTAATAATAAAAATTGGTCGAGCGTGCCGTCTTCATAGTCACTGCGAAACAACTGATCGAGCGACAATAAACTGGCCAACAATGCCATCACCCAAATAATACCTGTCGCCAGTTGTTGTAATAAAATCGTTTCCGATCCGACAGCTAACGGCAACAGGCAAGTAATCATCATAAAAAAAATCAGCGGATTCGCCAGATCATGTGCCGATCGAAAGGCTAACAATAATTCGCGTTGCAGCTGCGTACGGAATATCATTCTGAGACCTGCTGCAATGAAATAAAACGCAGGCGATCACTCTGTCGAAAAAGATGATGGCTGGTTAAAATGACGGCGCCGCCCTGGTCTGCATGTGCCAACAACAGCGACTCGAGTTGCGACACGCCGCTTTGGTCAATCGCAGTAAAAGGTTCATCCAGTAACCAGAGCGCCGCGTCACTTAATAACAAACGTGAAAGCGCTACTCGTTGCTGTTGTCCCGCTGACAATTGATAACAGGGTTGATGTTCGTAACCTTGCAATTGCCACCGCGCCAGCGCACGCAAGATATCATCGTCGGTTTTTTGTGATGATAAGTGTGATGACAAGGAAGAAGCCACGTACCAGCGCAAATTTTCCAGCGGGCTCAACATGGCTTTGATCCCGGGTTTATGCCCCAGGTATATCAAAGAAGCCGACGTGCTGCGCTGCAAGCTTCCATCATAGGCAGTCGAAAGGCCTGCCAACACGCGCAACAAGGTGGTTTTACCACTGCCGTTCGGGCCCATGATCTGCACAATTTCACCCGGGCTCACTGAAAACGCCAGATGATTAAATAACGCCAAACCACCGCGTTCGCAGGACAATTGTTCAACGGCCAACAGAGACATCAGGTCTTATATAGAGGAAGCTATACCCAAAAGAGGCGCATTATACTCTAAAGAGTGCCTATTATTTATTGGCCCTACTGACCCCGATTATTTTTTATGGAGCGGCCCACAGCGCTTCATCTGCCGGTGCATCAACTGCATTAATTCTGCTTCCGCACGACTGATGCCGCAATTGCTTATCACTTCATTTACATCAGAACCGGCACTGAGCATCTCGGTCGCCCGACTGTAGGGTGTATAACCTTGTTGGTACTCATCCTGCCTGTTGAGTGAGCCGAGCAATTTTTTCTCTAATTCCAGCAGGCGTTTTCCAACACCGATGGATCCTGTGCTGGTAGAGAGTAGCTCTGCTCGAATTTGTTCCAACTCGGATTGAAAACCGGAATGCATCGCCCTGACTTTGTATAAACAAAATGCAGATGTTACTAATGCAAGGCCCGATATTACTATATATAAATTGACTTGAATGGCTTCCATGATTGTTCTCTCCATTTGTATCCTGTTTTGTAAATACAACCCATTTTATATTCGTCTTGTAAAACTACTTTGCTGGAGTGTTGCACCATTCGTCTTCACTCAGGAGCTTATCCAGATCCACCAATATCAGCAGTTCACTGTCTTTATTGCACACGCCCTGGATAAATTTTGCAGAATCTTCCCTGCCAACGCTGGGTGGCTTTTCAATCTCTGATTGTTTCAGGTAAACCACTTCCGACACGCTATCCACCATGATTCCAACTACATTTTTTTCCGATTCAATCACCAGGATGCGGGTATTGTCAGTCGGTGTTGCAGATTCCAGGCCAAAACGATTGCGGGTGTCGATGATAGTCACCACGTTACCGCGTAAATTAATAATGCCCAGCACATAAACCGGCGATCCCGGTACTGGTGCCACTTCGTTGTAACGCAATACCTCCTGTACCTGCATCACATTGATGCCATAGACTTCCCCGCTTAATTTAAAAGTGACCCACTGCAAAACCGGATCCTCTGTGGAACTGGTGTTGTTGGCAATCTGGGCGGCTTTGGCGGTCATGTACTGCACTCTCGAAAAAATCTCTCTCCTAAACTATAGATCACGCTCGATCGAGTGCCACTCATTTTTTTTCCAGAAAAAGGCGTCAAGGATTTGTCGGCGTTTCAATCGCAGCAGTCCTTGGCAAATCAATTGCCTGTACGATGGGACGTTTGATACTCTCGCGGTGCAATACCAGCACTACACGCCTGTTCTTCGCCCTGCCCTCGAGGCTGTCGTTTTCAGCTACCGGACGAAACTCCCCATAGCCAATGGCAGACAAACGCGCCGGTGCAATACCAAAACCCTGTAACAATTGCACAATACTCGCTGCACGGGCCGAGGCCAACTGCCAGTTAGAAGGATAGCGCGAGGTTTTGATTGGCTGATTGTCGGTATAACCCTCTACATCAATGCTGCTGTCACTATTTTTCAATTGATTGGCAATTTCTTCAAAAATAACTTCGGCAGCATAATTTGGTTCGGCGTCGCCCACCGCAAACAGGATATTGGCATTCAGGTTGATTTCAACCCGTTCTTCATTTCCGGATAGTTGTATATTGTCCTGAACAATCGAAAGCTGCTCTGAAATTTTCTGTAATTCTTCCTCCAGTCGTTTTACATCAAGCGTCTTGCTGCCATCCAGCAACCCGTCTCCGCCATTAAGAATGGAGCGACCTTTTGAACCAAGTGTTACACTAATCGGGTTGTCATTGTTTTTTGGCGTATGCTGATCGACTGCAAATGTTTCTTTCAGCGAATCAGAAAACACACGATATTTCGACGCATTCACTTGTGAAATCGAATACATCACCACAAAGAATGCAAATAGCAAGGTAATAAAATCGGCATAGGAAATAATCCAACGGTGATGATCCACACCTGATTCGCGTTTTGTGTTTCTCATTCTTCGTTCAACAGCCGCCATCATTGCTCTCCGTATCCGGATAACTTAATGATAATAGAGCGTGGATTTTCGCCTGACGCAATGGAGACAATGCCTTCAATGATCATCTCATGGTGAATAGCACTTTCCTGCACAATCGCTTTCAGTTTTTGTGCGACTGGAAGTATCAGTAAATTTGCCAGACCGACTCCATAAATAGTTGCAACAAAAGCCACGGCGATGCCGTGTCCTAATTGCGAAGGATCCGCCAGATGACTCATCACCTGGATCAATCCCAATACAGCGCCCAGGATTCCCACCGTCGGCGCGTAACCGCCCATCGATTCATAAAAGTGAACCGAATCCAGGCCTTTATTTTCCAGCATGTAGCGGTCATTTAATAACGCATCGCGGATAATGTTCGGTTCACATCCATCGACCAGCATTTCAAGACCCTTCTTGATAAAGCGATCCTCCTCTTCATCGATGATAGGCTCAATGCCCAGAAATCCCTCGCGACGCGCAATGTTTGCCCAGCGAGATATTTTTTCCTTTCCTTTATTAAAATCAATTTTCGAATCGGCAAAAGCCATCTGCAATAATTTTAATGCCGACATCAATTGTTGGGGCGGCGTTTGCAACAAGGCGGCGCCAAGGGTTCCGCCAATCACAATAAATAGTGCGGAGAGATTTATTAACGAGGATAAAGTGCCACCCTCGATAAAATTACCGCCCAGGACAGCTAACAGCGCAACGAAGATCCCGAGCAAACTTAAAACATCCATTTTAAATACTCCATACCGACGCGCTGCCCGGCCCGTCATTTTTTATGAGGTCGTCGGTTTAAATGAAGTCGCCTTCAACAGGCACGGAGCCACCTCTTTCAATGGCACTTCCAGATCACACAGCCCGGCACTTACTACACATTCCGGCATGCCGTAAATTAATGCACTGGCTTCGTCCTGCGCCCACACTTGCGCTCCTTCTTTTTTCAGCAGGCGCGCACCTTCCATGCCGTCACTGCCCATGCCAGTGAGCACCACAGCCAATACACGTTTACCCACTACATTGGCAGCTGATGCAAAAGTAATATTCAATGAAGGTTTGTAACTCACCCGTTCATCTCCTGCAGTTAAATGAATACGCGCCGGGCTGCTGCGCAGAAACATGGTTTGCATGCCACCCGGGGCAATCAACACGCGACCAGGAATCAGTTTGTCCCCTTCTTCTGCATGCTTTACTCGAATAGCCAGTTGATGATCCAGTCGTCTTGCAAATTCCGGTGTAAAAGATTCCGGCATGTGTTGTACTACTACAATGGGCAAATGGAAATCCGCCGGGATTTTATTCAGGATAGTAGCAATGGCCGCCGGCCCACCGGTAGAAGCACCCAATATCACCAGATCACAATCAATCTCCTGCACCTGATCCAGCGCCGATGAAAATGTTTTTGGTTTTGATACTCGTGAGGCATCATTCATCGAACGATTTTCTTTCGGAGTACTCTTTTCATTTGATGTGCGCGCCACGGCTGACTTTGCCGAGCGGACAATAGATAGAATGCGTGAATGGATTTCATTTTTTACACTTTCAGTGTGGCGTGAAATTTCATCAAATTTTTTCGGCAAGAAATCCAGCGCACCGGCATCCATCGCATCCAGTGTGATGCGTGCTCCTTCAAAGGTCAGTGACGACAGCATCAATATAGACGTAGGGTTATTCGCCATGATTTGTTTTACTGCTACCACGCCATTCATCATCGGCATTTCATAATCCATGGTGATAATGTCCGGACGTAACGAAGCCGCCTTTTCAACCGCCTCCTTGCCATTAGCGGCATCGCCAATCACCTGCAGGTCAGGACTTTCATTGATAATGTCTGTCAAATGCCGACGAAAAAAACTGGAGTCATCCACTACTAGCACAGAATAAGTCATACACTCGTCTCACATCTGATTGTTATACAAATAATCCACAGCTCTTGATTCATCACTCAATCCTTTACTATTTACCATCAGGCCGCATGATTTGCTTCGCGGTTTTTCTTTTCCAGGCGTTGCTTCATCGCCGTCATGTATCGGGATCTGTCTTCTCCAACATATTTTTCCAACAAGGTGGGCGTATCCAGTATCAGGGCGATTCTCCCGTCACCGGTGATGGTGGCTCCTGCAACACCGGGCGTTCCAATAAGCATTTTTCCCAACGGTTTGATAACCACTTCTTCCTGGCCTATCAACTGATCCACCACAAAACCAATTTGTTGATTACCCACGGAAACTACCACGACGTGGGAGTTTTCGGAAATGCGGTTGTCTTTAACATTCACCAGCCAGCGTTTGAGATGAAACAAGGGAATAGTGCTTTCTCTCACCGTGATCACTTCCTGGCCGTCAACCACATTGGTTGATCGTAAATCGAGGTTAAATATTTCACTGACACTGGCCAGCGGTAACGCAAATATCTGTTTACCTAGCATCACCATCAAGGTGGGCATGATTGCCAGGGTCAAGGGCACCTTGATCGTAATACAGGAACCTTGTCCCAGTGTTGAACGAATCGTTACCAGCCCATTCAGCTGCGAAATTTTTGTTTTTACAACGTCCATGCCGACACCACGGCCCGACACATCGGAAACAACCGTCTTGGTGGAAAATCCGGGGGCAAAAATTAATTCATAACATTCGTGTTCATTTAAACGGTTGGCGGCGTCAACTGACAATAAACCTTTTTTAATTGCCAGTGCTCGCAGTTTTTCCGGATCCATACCGGCACCATCATCCTTGATGGTCAACAAAATATGATCGCCTTCTTGCGCGGCGGATAAAGTAATAACGCCTTGTCTTGATTTTCCTGCCGCTTCTCGCAACAACGGCAATTCGATACCGTGATCAACCGCATTGCGCACCAGATGCACCAGTGGATCCGCCAATGCTTCAACGAGATTTTTATCCAGATCGGTTTCTTCACCTTCCAATATCAGGGTCACTTCTTTTTGCATACTACGCGCAAGATCCCGCACTACACGCGGGAAGCGTCCAAATACTTTTTTAATCGGCTGCATGCGCGTTTTCATTACCGAGCTTTGCAGGTCGCCGGTTACCACATCCAGGTTGGCGATGGTTTTTGACAACTCTTCATCACTGCTGGCGGAACCCAATCGCACCAGGCGATTGCGAACCAGCACCAATTCACCCACCATATTCATGATGTCATCGAGCCGTTGCGTGTCGACACGCACGGTATTTTCAGATCCGGGTACAGAAGATTTATGATCAGGATTCTTATGGTGATCATCGTCGTCTTTATGTTCATCAACTGCTGCAATCGCTGCAGGTTTTGCAACTATTTTATTTTGAATCGGTGGTTTTTCATTTGTGATTTTTTCTACGGGTGATTTAACAGGCGTGCCGGGTGCCGGTTTCTTTTCAACTTTCGGCCCATGCAATTGATCAAGCAGTGCTTCAAATTCATCGTCGGTGATTACATCACTTTTTTTCGTCTCCGTTGTTACGGCGCCTGATTTGCTCAGCTCCCTGGGTTGAGAAATGATGACAGGCTCCGGTGGTGGAACCATTTTTTCCTTGTCATGCAATGCATCCAGCAAGGCTTCAAACTCTTCATCAGAAATTTCATCGCTCGTCATCCCTTCTTTTTTATCTGATTTATCCGATTTATCCAACGCTACTGTTGGCTCAGTGGATAAGGAATCCGGCAAAGTTTGCAGGGAAGAGACAAACGATTCAAAATCGCTATCACTGACCTCGGGCGCTGTAAGCGCAGGGGTTTCAGTTTTAACCGGCACGTCAAGGATTGGCGACGGTGTGTTAGCAGAGGCCACCAATGCGTCCAGTGCCTGTAACACCGATGCCGGTGCCGATGCCGGCGCCTGCCCTTCCTGCAAGGACACAAACATAGTATTAATGGCGTCCAGTGCCTGCAAGGTCACATCCATCAATGCCGCATCAACCACTCGCTTCTGGTTGCGCAAGATATCAAAAAGATTTTCTGTTTTATGGCAGCATTCCACCAAAGGCTCTACTTGCAAAAATCCGGCGCCGCCTTTTACCGTATGGAAGCCACGAAAAATAGCATTCAATAATTCTATATTATCCGGTGTACGCTCCAGCTCCACCAGTTGCGCGGACAATTTTTCAAGTATTTCTCCCGCCTCAACGAGAAAATCATGCAGCATTTCCTTGTCATCTGAAAAACTCATCCCTGCATTCCTTTAAAACCGTCAATAAGAGATCTCTAGAAGCCCAGACTGGACAGTATGTTATCCACTTCATCCTGGGTTGCTGCCACGTCGTCACGCTTGCGCGTTTGCGGCCCTTCCCCTGTATTCAATCGGGCTAAACAAATATTCTCATCTACTTTTTGTTCTGCCGTGACGATACCTACCAGTTTCTCAATCTGGCCAGATCGTCTCACCAGATCCACCAGGTTCGATTCGACTTCTTTAACCATATTAATCACACGACGTATAATCTGTCCGCTGATGTCCTGGTAACTTTGCGTCAACATAATTCGCTGCAACTGTTCATTCAACTGATCACTGCTGGTCACCGCTGCGATAAGAAAATTATCCATACGAACGTACAGCTTCCTGAATTCATCCGGATTCATTTCCTTGCGGCGCAGTTTTTCCCACTCTTCCTTTATTTTCTTCGCTTCCTGAGAGAACTGGGTTGCAACCGGAGATATTTCATCCAGCCGGTCTAATGTTTTATCGGCTGCTTCCTGCATCAAATTAATCACATAATCCAGTCGGTGTGATGCGTCATTCAACACCAGTGGAACCCCATTGGCGTCTTTCTCTGATAAATCGGCATCAATATGAAAACCGGTGAGTGCCTCGTGCAAGCCACGAGTCAATCGTCCCACTTCTTTAAATAAACTGCGATCCCTGGCGTCAACCAGCGCCTGTACTACATCCACCACCCCGGCAATATCATCACCTTGCAGTTTCTCCACCAGTATGTCGGCACACTCCTGCAACTCGTGGAACATGTCATCCCGACTGTGGTCATCATTACTGGAAAAGCTTCGCACGGTATTTTTATCTGCCACTGGTCGTCACCTTTTAAATAGATTTAAAAAATTCCCTTGGTCACTTTTAGCATTGGAAAAGTATTACTGAACTCGACTAAATATCTTTTCAATTTTGTCCTGCAAGGTTTGCGCAGTAAATGGCTTCACCACATAACCATTCACACCGGCTTCTGCCGCTAATACAATCTGGTCGCGTTTTGATTCTGCTGTCACCATCAAAATAGGCAGGCCTTTCAATTTCTCTTCTGCCCGTATGGCTTTCAGCAGATCGATGCCTGTCATGCCCGGCATATTCCAGTCGGTAATCAGGAAATCAAAATCACCATTTTTTAACATCGGCAAGCCAGTCGCGCCGTCATCGGCTTCGTGGGTGTTGGTAAAACCCAGGTCACGCAACAAATTCTTGATAATCCGTCGCATCGTCGAAAAATCATCGACGATTAATATCTTCATGTCTTTATCCAAGCGTACCTCCTGATGACTATCGCACCGAAATAAATACTTTACTGTAGCTCACCCTTCCAATCCTGCATTTTCGATCGCAAGCGCAAGGTGGCCTGGCTGTGAATCTGGCTGACTCTCGATTCACTCACTCCCAACACTTCACCGATCTCTTTCAAATTTAATTCTTCATCGTAGTACAGCGCCAACACCATTCGTTCGCGTTCGGGCAAATACTCAATTTGTTGCGCTAAAAAACCCTGGAACGCTGCTTCCTGTACCCCCTCAAAAGGCGATCCACCCCCATCCAGCTGGAACTCTTCGTCGCCTGTCAATTCATCCAGGCTGAACAAGCGACAACTCATTGCATCCTGCATTGCAGTAAAATATTCATCGAGACTCATGCCCAGCATTTCTGCCACTTCCCTGTCCGTCGCATCGCGACCTTTTTCTGATTCAATACTGTGAATCGCTTCGGCAATCTGGCGTGCGTTGCGATGCACAGAACGGGGCGCCCAGTCTCCACGACGCAATTCATCGACAATAGATCCCTTGATGCGAATACCGGCATAGGTTTCAAAACTGGCGCCGCGCGTGGCGTCATATTTACGTGCGGCTTCCAGCAAACCGATCATGCCGGCTTGTATCAGATCTTCAAGTTGTACCGAAGCAGGCATACGCGCCTTCATGTGGCTGGCGATACGACGCACCAGTTCGGCATATTGTTTAAGCACCACGTCTTCCGGAAGTGTGCTGTCAAAAATAACCGGGTTATTTTCATAACCCACGGCCGTCCCGTAGGGACTCCTGGCAAAATTTTCCAGCGGGGCTGACTTGGGTGAAATCAAGTGACTATTCTCGCTTCGTGGGTTTGATCGGGATTTGTGACTGGCAAGGGTTGCACCAGTGAATGAATAAAAAATTCCAGGTGACCACCGGGCGATGGTTGCAAGGGCAACTCGGAAACTTTCTCCGCCAACTTACGGAGTGCCAGCGAGGCTGCACTGCGCGGTGCATACTGCAACACCGGTTTCTGGCGTCTCACGGCTTTCTTGATAGTTTCATCGTAAGGAATATTGCCAATGTGATGCAAGGTGACATCCATAAAGCGCTCCGTCACCGTCAACAGGTTGTTATACAACGACTGCGCTTCCTGCTGGCTGCGCGTCATGTTGGTGACAATGCGAAAGCGTTCGATATCGTAATCACGATTCAACAATTTTATTAATGCATAAACGTCGGTAATCGACGAAGGCTCGTTACACACCACGGCCAGAATTTCCTGTGCGGCACGCACAAAGCTGATCACCGTGCTGGATATCCCCGCCGCCGTATCGATAATCAACACATCCATTTCGTCTGCGAGATCATCAAACGCATCAATCAATGCGCGGTGTTCTGCGTCGCTTAACGAAGCCATGTTTTGCAAACCGGAAGAAGCGGGGACGATGCGCAGACCATTGTCGGTTTTCACCATCACGTCGCGTAAACGGCATTTGCCGGACAATACATCTGACACGTTGTATTCACTGCGCAATCCGAGCAAGACATCGACATTGGCCAAACCCAGGTCTGCATCAAACAGCACCACACGTTTTCCCTGGTCTGCCAACGCCAGACCCAGGTTGACGGCGATATTGGTTTTCCCTACACCGCCCTTACCGCCGGTGACTGCTATGACTTGTACTGCCCTGCTCATCCATTTCTCCCTTTAGTCCTATGCATCTACAAAATCTATTTTGAGTATAGATCAGAAACACCGGAGTTGATTTTTTGCTTCCTTGTACTATTAACAGTCGTACCATGAACAGAAGTACTGTTCACTGAACTATTTATTTCATCATCCGCGCGTCGCAAACGAATTTTTTCAACGGCCAGTGACATTAATTCGGGCACGTTTGGCAAACGAATACTTTCCGGAATCAGTTGGCCATCGGTGGTGTAAGTGACAGGCAATTGACTATCGATGACGCTCGCAATCACTTCACCCAGACTGACGGCTTCATCCAGCTTGGTGATGATAAGTCCTTTAGAAATTCCCTGATAACAATGCAACAGGGTTTTCATGACAGAATATTGACTCGTCGCGGGCAAGGTCAAAAAGCACTGGATGCGTTTTTCGACCTGCAAGGTTTTCAACAGGCGAGTTAATTCTTCACTGCCGGGCCTTACACCGGCGGTATCAATCATCACCAGTGAACGACCGCGGAACGCACGCAAGGACACTTCGAGATCCATCGCCGTTTCCACCGTACGTACGGGAATGCCAAGCAATTTGCCCATGGTTTTTAATTGTTGTGTGCCGCCGACGCGATTGACATCCAGGCTGATCAGGCCAACCTGTTCCGCTCCGTATTGCATGGCGTAACGCGTAGCGAGTTTGGCGATGGTGGTGGTTTTACCTGCGCCGGTGGAACCGACCAGCGCAAAAATACCGCCGGCATCTACGACATCACGCGGCGCAATTTTAATTTGTGATTGCATCTGTTGTAACACACTTCGCCATGCGGGTTTGACCGCCTGTGTTGCATCGATCTTGTTTAAAAAATAATCGTGTTGTGCAGAAGGAATTCCCATCCAGTCCAGGCGTTGCCTGAGCTCCCCTTGCTGTTTTGAAACGAATGGATTACTCGCCACTGGCGCTGCAAGCGGATGGGCTGGCTGCATGGACAACATGCGCCGCAGGCCTTCGATCTCGTAGCGCATTTGCGTGAGATCCTGGTTAATATCGCGATTTACAATCACTGACTGGCTGCCTTGTGACGTTTTTTCTTCCCCTATGTCGAGAAAATCATCGGCCGTGCTATCTGCTGTATCCACTGTTTTTTCAACGAATTTTTCTACAACCGCTTCCACCACTTTAGGAGGAGCCACTTTATTTTCACTCAATTGATTATCACTTACTTTATTAACAACAGATTTATGATTCAGCGTCACCTGATCCTGACGCTTGTTAAATTTTTCAGGTTCAGCTGATTCCACCACGCCACTTAACTGGCGATAGATCTTGTGAGCCACCGGCGCAATTTCCTGCACTTGCTCTGCTTCCAGGTCTTCCACGTGATAATCGGTAGTCGCGACCACTTCGACGCTATCGATATTTTTTTTCGAGGAAAGAATCACGGCATCCGGGCCCAGATGTTCACGCACCATTTGCAAGGCGCGGCGCATATCACCGGCGGTAAATCGTTTCGCTTCCATTGACTTTCTCCGTATTATTAAATCAATTTCCTAAATCATTAATTTCCTATCGTTCCTTCCACTGTCACCTGTTTGTTGGACGGAATTTCTTCATAAGCCAGCACGTATAACTCCACGCTGATGTGCCGCGCGACTTTCGACAACAAATCGCGTATGCCGGAAGAAACCAGGAACACCGCCGGTTTTCCTGCGACCGATTGTCGTTCCGCGATGCTGCGCATCGATTGCTGCAATTTTTCTATCATGCCCGGATCCACCAGTAGTCCACCGCCCTGTGCCGTCAAATCGCCACCGGATTTTTGTGACTGCATTACACTCTGAAGCAATAACTGTTCCAGAGAGGGGTCGAGCGTAATCACTGCCAGCTCCTGCGCATTGCCAAAAATGCCCTGCACAATAATGCGCGACAGCGACTGGCGAACGGCACCTGTCAAATAACCGACTTCCTTGCTTTTTCCTGCCGCGGCGGCCATCGCTTCACAAATCGAGCGCATGTCCGCCACCGGAATACGTTCACGCAACAAACTTTGCAATACTTTTAACACCACGTTCAGGCTCACCGTGGTCGGCACCAGTTCCGAGACCAGTTTCGGTGACTGCTTCGCGAGTTGATCGAGCATCTTTTGCACTTCTTCGTGGCCAAGCAATTCCCACGCGTGTTGTTGCAAGACCTGGTTCAAATGCGTGGCGATCACCGTGCTGGCATCCACGACGGTGTAACCAATGGTTTGCGCCTGGTCGCGGCGCACCGGCTCTATCCACACCGCATCGAGACCAAAAGCCGGATCGCGGGTTTTAATGCCTTCAATATTTCCGTAAACCTGTCCCGGATTAATCGCCATCTCTCTGTCGGGATAGACATCGCCTTCCGCAATGCAAACCCCCATCAACGAGATGCGATACGCGTTGGGGTTTAAATCGAGGTTGTCGCGAATATGCACCGATGGAATGAGGAAACCCAATTCGCGCGAGAGTTTTTTTCGTATGCCGCGGATGCGCGCGAGCAATTCGCCGCGGTTGGTATTTTTTGCAAGACTTTTATCAATAGACCCTTTATCCACCAATGGAATCAGGCGATAACCGACTTCCAGGCCCAACTGATCGACCAGACCGACATCATCCCATCCGATATCGACCAGTTCTTGTTCTGCTGGCAATACTTCGGTGGTTTTAGTTTTTTCTTTTTGTACTTCGGTAGCGGTATCACGGTTAGCGCGATGCACTTGCATCAAAAACGCCCCACCACCACATAAAATGGCAAGCAATAAAAAGGACACGTGCGGCATGCCGGGCACTACACCGATAATTCCCATCGTCGCACCCGCTACTGCCAATGCTTTGGGCGACGCAAATAATTGTGCCATCACCTGTTCGCGCATATCGCTGCTGGTATTGACGCGTGTCACAATCATGGCGGCCGAAGTGGAAAGCAATAACGAGGGAATCTGCGCCACCAATCCGTCGCCGATGGTTAACAAGGTGTATTTTTCCAACGCGTCAGAAAAGTCCAGATGGTGTTGGCCTATGCCGATGACCAGACCGCCAATAATATTGATGAACAGGATCAAAATGCCGGCGACGGCATCACCGCGTACAAATTTACTGGCGCCGTCCATGGAGCCGTAAAAATCGGCTTCTGCCGCAACCTCGGCACGACGTTTGCGCGCTTCATCCTGATCGATTAATCCGGCATTTAAATCCGCATCAATCGCCATTTGCTTTCCGGGCATGGCGTCTAATGTAAAACGTGCGCTCACTTCGGCGATGCGTCCCGCGCCTTTGGTGACGACGACAAAGTTAATGATCATTAAAATAATAAATACGACGATGCCGACGGCGAAATTGCCACCGACAACAACAGAACCAAAAGCCTGGATCACTTTACCAGCGGCATCGCCACCGTGATGGCCTTCGAGCAATACCACACGTGTGGAAGCGACGTTGAGCGCCAAGCGCATCAAGGTGCTGACGAGTAGCACGGTCGGGAATACGGCGAAATCGAGTGGGCGCAAGGTGTACACTGCGACCAGCAATACGACAATGGATAAGGCAATGTTGAAGGTGAACAATACATCGAGCAAAAACGGCGGGATCGGCAACATCATCATGCCGAGCATGGCTAACAATAAGAACGGAATTCCGAGGTTGGCTTTGCTATGCGCAAACACCTGGTCGCGGTGCGCCATGAAATCGGTTTGCGGTGGAAAAAGAGTGGCTAGATTCATTGGTACTTCCCTGAAGACTGCATCCAAAACAACAATAAATTGACGTCAAAACATCAATCCTTACCTTGATAGAGAGGATTACTGCAAAAGGGATTCCAAGTGTGCTATTTAAAAGTGAAACGCTTCAAGCGTTTGATTTTAGTTAGAAATGTTACTTTGGCCCCGATTATTAAGTTTCTGTGATTTGTGCATATTATATATGATTGGCAAGTGCACGATAAAACAAGAGCATAAAAAGAAGTACCACCATGCATGGGATGGATACTTTGAAAGCATGAATAATGAAATTATTACGCATGGAAAATATAAAGAAAAAACAATGATACGTTGGACGCCACCTAACAGTTTATAGCCATTTAGTGCCACAGAGAAAACTATTATTGCCAGGCCAATTAGAATAGGTGGAAAAAACTGATCTATGTAGCGATAAAGAAGAATTACTTGTACAGGATATTTGTTTGCTAACAACAAGAAAAAAATAATTAACCCGACTAACATGTATCCTTTGATTCTTTCGCTCATATTAAATACGATCAAGACAACGCATAAATCCCAACTGCTTTCCTGAGTTCCTTTAATAAAGGTACGCTGACAGCTCGCGCCTTCTCTGCCCCTGCTTTTAATACCTTTTCAATGTGCGCGCCGTCTTGCATCAAGGCATCGTACTTCGCACGTGGTTCTTTGATTTGTGTATTAATCAATTCAAACAATTGTTTTTTCGCTTCACCCCAACCAATACCATTCGCAAACTCTTTACGCATATAGGCTGCTTGCTTCTCATTCGCAAAAGCCTGCCAGATCTGGAACACCGCCGAGGTATCCGGATCTTTCGGTTCGCCCGGCTCTAATAAATTGGTGACAATTTTATTAATGTGTTTTTGCAATTGCTTCTCTGGCAAAAACAACGGAATGGTATTGCCATAACTCTTGCTCATCTTACGACCATCCAGCCCTTGCAACACCGCCACACTGTCTTCTACTACAGCGCTTGGCAGCGCAAAATGTTCACCGTAAATATGATTAAAGCGCTGCGCAATATCGCGCGCCATCTCGACATGCTGGATCTGGTCTTTACCCACCGGCACTTTCGTCGCCTTGAACATCAAAATATCCGCCGCCATTAACACCGGATAGGAAAACAAACCCATCGTAATCGCTTTATCCGGATCTTCTCCTTCTTTTATATTCTCATCCACCGCCGCTTTGTAAGCATGCGCACGATTCATCAACCCTTTCGCCGTGAGGCAAGTCAGCAGCCACATTAATTCCGGAATTTCCGGAATATCGGACTGGCGATAAAACACCGCGTTATCGGTATTCAAACCCAGTGCCAACCAGGTCGCCGCAATTTCTTTTGTCGATTGGTGAATCAATGCCGGATCCTGGCATTTAATCAGCGCATGGTAATCCGCCAGAAAATAGTAGGCCTGGTTAAATGCGTGCTGGCTCGCTGCAATGGCCGGGCGAATCGCACCCACATAATTCCCCAGATGCGGTGTGCCAGTGGTGGTGATGCCTGTCAGTACAATATCAGTCATAAATAATATAGGGCGTCTCTGGTTAATGTCATTCCCGCGAAAGCGGGAATCCATGAGCTATTGAATTCACTGGATCCCCGCCTGCGCGGGGATGACGAATGTGGACTTAAGCAGAGCCTCCGTAGGTTAATTCAGTTGTTGCCAATCAACGAGCAGCGATTCTAGCAGCAATTGTTCATTCGGGTTCGCGGAACTTTCCAACTGACGCTTGGCCACCAGCAATTTTTCCATAAACAGCGCCAACCGTCGGGTATCTAAAACCGTATTGTGACTGACGGCGCCCTGCTTGGCTTCCAGCAACAACCAGCGCCACCACCAGGCAATACGTTCCGCACCGTGGCCCAACCAGCTTTTCGCTAGGGCGAGTGGCGAATTTTTCTTCGCCAACACTTCAAACACCTGTTCTCGCAGTGCAAAAATATCCGCAATCGCGGCGGTGTCCTGCCATTGTTTCACCAACAAAGGATTCCCCGCACTTAACTCCAGTAACTGTTTACGTTTAGCGCCGTCCTGGATAAAAGGAGTCAACCACTGATCCGCCTCCGCGAGTGCGGGCAGCGCGATATCAACGACCTGGCAACGGCTGCGTATGGTCGGCATCAGTCGCCCCGGATTATTCGTCACCAGTAAAAATTGCGTATCGCGGGGCGGCTCTTCGAGATTTTTCAACAAGGCGTTCGCCGCGTTTGGATTCATTGTATCCGCCGGGCGAATTAATAATACTTTCATGCCATTCTGCATGGAGGTTTGCATCACAAAATCCACGCTGTCGCGGATCTGGTCTATCTTGATGACCTTGGAAATTTTTCCTTCGTCACTTTCCAGCGGCAATATTTCCATAAAGCCCGGATGCGATCCGGCGATAAAGAGCAGGCAGTCGCGACACTGGCCACAGGCACGCGATTGTTTTTTATTCGTGCACAATAAGTATTGTGAAAACAGGGAAGCAAAACTGTCGAGGCCACTGTCCGGCGCCCCTTGTAATAACAAGGCGTGCGGCAAACGTTGATTATTTATTTTTTGGTTGAGCTCATCCCATACTTTCACCTGCCAGGGGTAAAGCACAGGCATTACTTTATTATTTTGTTCGGGTGTTTCTTCTTCGCTATTTTTTTTCATGGACTTATTTTACCGCCATAAAATTTTTAAGTGCTGATTGAATTGCCTGCTGGACTTCAGCGAGCGAAACACTGGCGTCAATCACCGCATAGTGTTCGGGATTTTGTTTTGCTCGCTCCAGATAAGCAGAACGCACGCGCTGGAAAAAATCCACACGCTCGTTTTCAAAACGGTCTTTGTCGGAACGCGATGCCGCACGCTGCAAACCAATCTCGACAGGCAAATCCAGAATGATTGTTAAATCAGGCCGCAATGCACCTTGCACCATTTCTTCCAATGCAGCAATATTTTTTACCGACAGCTGTCGCCCGCCGCCCTGATATGCATAAGTCGCATCGGTGAATCGATCCGACAACACCCAGGTTCCTTTATTTAAAGCCGGAATAATTTTTTGATTCAAATGTTGTGCACGCGCCGCGAAAATCAGTAACAACTCCGCCGTGCTATCAAAAGACTCGGTACGATTTTGCAACAAGAGTTCACGGACAGATTCCGCCAGCGGCGTGCCGCCCGGTTCGCGGGTTTTTATGTAAGCGATACCCTGCTCAGCCAAAAATGATTCAATGAAAGTCATGTTGGTTGACTTACCAACGCCTTCCACGCCTTCGAGGGTAATAAATTTTCCTTTCATTAGGGCTTCCCTTTACTGAAGGGGGCTCGACTATTGACCACTGGAGCGGAATGATAATCCTTTTTACGTGTTAATTGATATTGGCGCACGGCTTTTTCATGCTCGGCCAGTGTGGATGAAAAATAATGGTGGCCATCCCCTTTGCCGACAAAAAACAAACTATCGCCTCCGTCCGGGTGCAAGGCCGCGTGAATCGCTTCTCGTCCCGGCAAGGCAATGGGCGTGGGTGGCAGGCCACTGCGCGTATAAGTATTGTAGGGAGTATCGTCCATTAAATGCTTGCGTGTGAGATTGCCTTTGTAGGCATCACCCAATCCATAAATAACTGTCGGGTCGGTTTGCAACTTCATGCCTTTTTCCAAACGACGAATAAATACACCGGCAATCGTCGGCCGTTCTTCGGCCGCGCCGGTTTCTTTTTCAACGATCGATGCCATGATCAGCGCTTCATAGGCATTTTGGTAAGGCAGGTTCGCGTCGCGATTTTGCCACTCTTCAATTAACACTTGCTGCATGCGTCGATGCGCTTCCTTGAGTACATCCGCATCGGACATATCGGCGGTGTATTGATAAGTATCGGGGAAAAACATGCCTTCAAGCGTATTGCCTTCAACATTCAAACGCTCAAGCAACTGTTGATCTGAAAGGCCTTGCAATGTTTTGTGTAATTTTTCCTCCGACAATACCAACGCCAAGGCCTGCTTGAAGGTTCTGCCATCAACCAGAGTCACTTGATGGCGTATAACATCCCCTTCATTTAAAGCGGACAATAACTGCAAGGGTGTCATGCCCTGACTCAACAAATATTCTCCGGCACGAACCATGGTGCGTTTGGTGATGCGCGCGTAGACACTCAACCAGCCGGGATGTGGCAACACGCCCTTGTTTTGCAATTCTTTGGTGACAGATTTCAGTGAATGCCCGGACTCTACCAGAATCACTTCTTCCTTGTCTGCCACGGCTAACGGCGTATGCAAGTAAGTATTCAGTGTTTTATAGGCATACAAAACTGCGCAGATAAAAATAACCAGACTGACAGTAATAATTTTTTTCATAATCACTCTTTTAAAAAATATATTTTATAAATAAAGCGCCGCATAGCCGAGTTTATTGACTTCTTGCTGTATCGCTGAAGTTATCTTCCCCGCCAGATACTCTTTTACATGAATCGCCATCACCGGCCACACACCGAATACGCTGTTGCAAATAAAGACTTCATCGGCCACCATCAAATCAGCCAACATTATTTTCTCGATCTGCACGACGCTATTCAGGGCTGGCGCAATCACGGAAATAATCGTTTCGCGCATTACGCCTTGCACACCCGCTTTGTCCAGGCTCGGTGTAAAAATACTTCCATTCTTTATTATAAAAATATTACTGGAGACACACTCGATCACTTCACTGCGGGTACCAAAGACAATGCCTTCGTGGTAAAAGGGTTTTTTAATCGAATTTTGTGCAAGCACCTGATCCAGGCGATTCAGGTGTTTTATTCCTGCTAACCTCGGATTATCCGGCAACTTATGATCACAAAGTGAAAGACGAACACCTTGCTGGTTTTCTTTTGGATAGGAGAGCCCTGAAAAGTATTGCAGTAATCGATTTGAATTGGCGTATTTATCGTATCCATAACCACGATTTGTAAATTCACGCGTAATAATTATTTTCGCTACACCGGCAGGATTATTTAACGTATTAATAGCTGAATTTAGAATTGTTAGTTCTTGTTTAAGTTTATTTTCATCGAGATTGATCTGCAAACGTTTGCAATCCCTGATAAGACGTTCCAGATGCTGATCCAGCAACACCGGCTTACCGTTGAGAAATAAAATGGTTTCAAACAGCCCATCGCCGTAACTCAGGCCGCGATCGGTGACCGGAATAGAGTTTTCAAGCTTGCCGTTAACAAAGGAAAGATCCGGAAGCTTTTTCATTGCAGTGTGTGTTGTTAGTCCACTTTATTGAACAACAAGGTACCGTTGGTGCCACCAAAGCCAAACGAATTGGACATGGCATATTTAATTTTCATGGTTTGAGGCGTGTGCGGCACAAAATTCAAATCACAGCCTTCTTCCGGATTATCAAGATTAATGGTGGGCGGTGCCACTTGATCGCGAATCGCCAATACTGAAAAAATGGCTTCCACCGCACCGGCCGCACCGAGTAAATGCCCAACCATGGATTTGGTTGAACTCACCGCCACTTTGTTACTGGCAGCGCCCATCACCGTTTTCACGGCGCGACATTCTGCGACATCGCCTGCGGGCGTGGAAGTGCCGTGCGCATTGATGTAATTCAGTTGATCTGCATTCACACCCGCATCGCGCAAGGCATTGTTCATCGACATCGCCGCGCCGCTACCGTCTTCCGGTGGGGAGGTCATATGAAAGGCATCATCACTCATGCCAAAACCGGAAAGCTCGGCGTAAATTTTGGCACCGCGTTTTTTCGCGTGCTCGTATTCTTCCAGCACCAGCGCACCGGCACCATCCGCCAACACAAAACCATCTCTGTCCTTATCCCAGGGACGACTCGCGGCTTGCGGATTGTCATTGCGTTGTGACAGCGCACGCGCGGCGGCAAAACCACCGAGCCCGACTTCGGTACAAGCCATCTCGGCACCGCCGGCGATAATCACATCGGCTTCACCGTGCTGAATCATGCGCGCACCAAAACCAATATTGTGTGTTCCGGTGGTACACGCGGTGACAATCGCAATGTTCGGACCTTTAAAGCCGTATTTAATGGCGAGATTGCCAGACACCATATTAATAATGGAACCCGGTACAAAAAACGGAGAAATGCGGCGCGGCCCTTTCTGGTCAATGATGTGGCGATTTTCTTCAATCGCGCCGATGCCACCGATGCCGGAACCGATGGCTACACCGAAACGATGTGCATTTTCTTCTGTCACCGTAATGCCGGAATCTTCAACGGCCTGAATGCCCGCCGCTAAACCGTATTGAATAAAAATATCCATCTTGCGTGCTTCTTTCGCAGGCATGTATTTTTCCACATCAAAGTTTTTGATGTTGCCGGCGAAATGCGTAGAGAAAGGGCTGGGGTCAAAATGCTCAATACGAGCAATGCCGCTTTTGCTGGCCAAAATATTTTGCCAGGTCTCAGCCACCGTGTTGCCCAAGGGCGAGATGATGCCTAATCCGGTTACAACCACTCTTCTACGAGACGATTTATGAGCAGACAAGTAAAAACTCCTTTGTTAAAAACAAAAAAGCCGTAATGAATACGGCCTTTTTAATTACTAACGAGACAATTGCTAATGATGCTGTCAATTAGCCAAGATGTTTTTTGATGTAATCAATGGCCAATTGCACCGTGGTGATTTTTTCCGCTTCTTCATCGGGGATTTCGGTTTCAAACTCTTCTTCGAGAGCCATTACCAGTTCAACGGTATCAAGAGAGTCAGCACCCAGGTCTTCCACAAAGGAAGCGGCTGGTTTGACGTCTTCTTCTTTTACGCCCAGTTGCTCGGCAACGATTTTCTTTACGCGTTCTTCAATGCTACTCATCTGAATGAAAACTCCTCTGGAATTAAAAAAAGGGTTGGACGTGTGAGCTGAAACAGGTCGCCTATCCACCGCGGCGCGCATTTTACTCTGATTTCCCGTCAATGTGGAAGCCCAATCACAAAACCATTAAAACTGATACAAATCAGTAAGTTAGGCCATATACATGCCGCCGTTTACATGCAAGGTTTCCCCGGAGATGTAGCTGGCCGCGTCGCTGGCGAGGAAGGCAACGACGGCAGCAATCTCTTCTGGCTTGCCCAAGCGACCCAGTGGGATGCGGCTCAACAACAGCTGTTTTTGCTCTTCTGGCAGCACGTGCGTCATGTCTGTATCGATGAAACCCGGAGCGACCGAATTGACCGTAATGTTGCGTGAACCGACTTCTCCGGCCAGCGCCCGGGCAAAACCGGCGGCACCGGCCTTGGTCGCCGCATAGTTGGATTGACCAGCATTACCCATCGCGCCCACCACGGAAGTGATATTGATAATGCGCCCCCAGCGCGCCTTGGTCATGCCGCGCAAACAGGCTTTGGAGACGCGATAGATCGCATTGAGGTTGGTATCAATCACTTCATTCCATTCTTCTTCTTTCATGCGCATCAATAAATTGTCTTTGGTAATGCCCGCGTTGTTAACCAGTATCGTTACGGCGCCAAACTCATCCTGAATGGCTTTCACCACGGCTTCCACCGCATCGTTACTTTTGACGTTCAGCACCATGCCTTTGCCTTTGATACCTGCTGCAGTAAATCGCTCGGTGATTTGTTGCGCGCCGCTTTCTGATGTAGCGGTTCCAATCACGGTGATGCCCTGCTTGCCCAAGGCATCGGCTATCGCTTTACCGATACCGCGACTGGCGCCGGTGACAAGAGCAATTTTATTAACGGTTTCGGTGGTCATGGTATGTGCTCCATTTTTAGTTGGCGCGAATTATAGAGGAAATCGGGGTCAGAGTAACATTTCTGTAAATCACGGTCAGGGAAATCATGGTCGGCAGTAAGCATTTACGCAGTAAATTTCACTCTGCCTCTGATTTCACTTCCAGCGCATCATGGTTGATCTTCTTTTCCATCAATAATCTATATATAAATGCGGCCAATGCGCCGGTGCAAGCTCCGGTAAAGTGCGAGATGTGCCCGATACCATCATCTGAAGGATGCAACAATGCGCTGATATCCCAGCTGATCCACCAGGCCGCTATAAACCATAACGGAACACTATAGGTGCGAAAGATAACCAAAAACCAGAACAGAGTTTTTATGTTCATCCTGGGTTTTAATACCAGCAAGCCGGCCATGAAGACATTGCAGACGCCGGATAAGCCCAGGCGTGCACCTCCGTGAATATCACCGGCAGCCACAAAGCTATTGGAAAAAAAGATAGCCATCAAGATGGGGGAAATGACAAACATCAGCATAAAAAACAAATGCCCGGCCAATAACTCCACGCTGGCGGCAAAGGCAAAAAAGAAAATCAGATTAAAAAGGAGATGATCCCAACTGGCGTGCGCAAATATGGCGGTGTAGGTGCCAATAACATCATAACGATTCGATTTGAAAGAAAGTTTATCGGTTAATGATTCGGGAACAGTCGCCGCATAATTTTTGGAAGCCTCCGTTAAAATAACGTCAATCTCATCCTGTTTCCATTTTCCGCGATACTCTTTGCTCTGCACTATTTCACCTGAAATTTCACGTATGGCGGATTCAGGGTATTTTATGGTTCTCAGGTAAGCGAGAAGTTCGCAATCCTGATTGTTGTCGCTGCTTGCGCTTGATCTCAGCGCATTGTATTCCTTCATGTTTTCCTGTTGCATCAACAGGCTGCAATTTTTGTTATAGGTTGTATCGGAGAGGCATTGAAAAATAAATACGATGATACAAATGATGCAAACACTGATGGTGAGTAGCGGCAGGCGTTTGGTTACCACATCGGCACGATAGGGGAAGAAAATAGTAAAAGGAATAATTTCCCCTATCTTTGCCAGCATGGCGAAGCCGATAGCTGGAATTGCCGCCAACATCACGGGGGCAAGGTATTTCCAATATGAGCGATTAAATTCACGCTCTTTTTGCTTTTCTTTTCTTTCGCGGGCTTTTTGCTGATCCCGCATATTGTTAACAACGGCGGTGTGTCTGTCTGCTGTGATGGTGTCGATGATGGAATCCTTTTTAGGAGCTATGCCTTTCACGCGGCATTTTTCAATATAGTCATTTACTTCCCATTCGAGGTTGCCCTGAATGAAGCGCTCCTCGCTGGCTTCAAACATGAATGGGTAGTTTACGTTTTCTACCACGCACTGCCAGTTGCCGGTTTTCTCCTGGAAAGTGGCTGTGCATTCAAAGCCAATGTAGTAATATTTTTTAGAGGTGGGCATTATGGCAAGAAGCTTCTGTATATAGAGATATTTTCATTTTCAACCCCCTCGGAAAATTTTAGTCCCCTTTTATTTTGTCCACAGTGATTTATCATATTTTGTTGGTTTGTTTCCGTCCTTTTCGGCATAAATGGAATCTGCACTCTCGTGATCTGGTGCATAATATTTTTCAATCCACTCCAACGGGACTAATGGTAGATGGTCACGAAAATAAGAAACTATTCCATTTCTTATGCATAGTTTGTATTCTGCTGTCTCCTTAAAAATAGGTCTGCTAAGTGTGTCAAAATATTTTAAAGATATAAACTCTTTGTAATAATCTATAAGCTGATTGGTTATGTCGAAACTAATTCCATCTAGATATGCTTTATTCTGATAATCTTTTATTAGGATTTTGTGACTTCTAATTTCATCAATCCCAGAGCAGAAGGCAATATATTCCTCCATGTGATTAAGAAAAAAAACTCTCGACTTAATGTAGAGCCATAAAATTCTTGGCGTGTCAGAAAAGCTTTTTCTGAATGTATAGAACCAATAAAGATCTTTAAATCGAAAAAGTAGCGCTGTGTCTAAGTCATCTACCTCTTTAGTGGCTCGAATGAACAGACTTGCATATTGGTCAAATTTATCACTAAAACATTTTAATGCGATGTGGTCACTTCGTCGAAGCCGAATGCATTTCATGTAGCGTTCAAATCTTTCACCGTTACTTTTAATATTGAAATAGAGCTTTGTTTGTACAGCTATATAGTATTCTTCAATCTCTTTAGTGATGTCATTAGGTTCAATAACCAAAAGCTCTTTATGTTTTTTCTCAATCCAGTCTAGATAATGATCTATTTCTTTTTCATTGAGATACCACATTGACAAGTCTTCATATTCAGAGCGGTTGGCCATTTTGTTCACCTAGACTTAATTAAATTTTCAGGGGGCTTTAACCCAAGCGGTATATAGAAGTAGCTCACAGTTAATGCTCGTATGCCGTTAGCTCCAATAAAAAGAAGTTCAATATCGGTTCCATCATCTTCTCCGCTACGACCGATTGTACAGTGTGCGATCTCTTTGTCACTAATATGCAGCAATCGCGCTATCGCCTTCTCGCCTTTTTCCCTATCTGGAATTGAGAGTCTTCGAACTTTGTCTGGCGTTACTTTCTCTAAAGCGACGCCATCAGCATTTTTGAAATCGTCTATGTGCATGTCATCTGCATATTTTCTAGATGGGCGGGTTTCTAAAACGGAGGGATTATTTTTGTTAATGCGCAAGCCAAGGAACTCGAGCATTGCTCTGCAATTGATAATTCCGGCCTCTATGGCGGGATTTGTAAACGCGGTTTCTAGCCCTTGGAAATAAGGCTTATCATCAATATAAACCGTCAACTTTTTTGGCACTATAGCTTGTCGCATTTCCAGGGCGAATAGCATTAGCTCGATCATTCCTAATCGGTGAGGAATTATATTTTCAATGAAGTCCTGTTCATCGTACATGTTGTATCCCTAACCGCTAATTGCGCAAATACAGCTAGATTTCGTTACTTGTGGCTTTCTAGAACCGCCTTTTATGGTTTCCATATCTACCTGCCTTGGCCTAGTGTGGCCTTATTTAACCGCGTTATAGCGTGCAACCTCAACTGACGGGAGGGGGTGTTCATTGGAAAATGGGGAAATGGGGTCAGAGTAAAATTGGCTGCGCATATTCTTACTCTGACCCTGATTTCCTTCATATAGCTACAGTTGTTTGTATTCCTTTTCGAGAATTTTCATCTGGTTTTTTGAAACGCCACCCAACACTTCAATCGCATGACGCAAACGGGTACGGCTGATATCGGAACCCAGGATGACCATGGAATCCATCACTGAGAAAGAGCTGGTGCTGCCCGCAATCGCGACAAAAATTGGCGCGAGGAAATCCTTCACTTTGATATCCAGTTTCGTAGCAATTTCTTTCAGCGTATTAAAAATAGGATCGTGCTGCCAATCCGATAAGGCTTCCAGCTTCCATTGGCTGAATTGCAGAATTTTTAACAACTCTTCCTTGCTTAATTTTGAAGCTTGCAAAAAGTTTTCTTCTTTCAATGGCAGAGCACCAGAAACCAGAAAGCTCGCGGCAGGCGCCAGATCACTGAAGGTTTCAACGCGTTTCTGTAAATGCGTGAGTGCAGGCATCCAGAATTCCTTGTTATAAGCCCATTGCACCAGCCTTTCTGCAAACTGCTCGGTGTTTAAATTTTCACGTATCCAGCAGCCGTTAAGCCAACGCAGTTTTTCCACGTCAAATACCGGGCCGCCGAGTGATACGCGATTGATATCAAATTCTTTTAACATTTCATCGAGCGTAAATTTCTCCCGTTCATCGGGCATCGACCAACCCATGCGACCGAGATAATTCAACATCGCTTCCGGCATAAAACCCGTGCGTTGGTAATACAAGATACTGGTAGGATTTTTTCGTTTGCTGAGTTTGGATTTATCCGGGTTGCGCAACAAGGGCAAGTGCGTAAGCTCCGGCATTTGCCAGCCAAAATATTCATACAACAATTTGTGTTTCGGTGCTGAACTGATCCATTCTTCACCGCGAATCACGTGGGTGATTTCCATCAGGTGATCATCGACGACATTCGCCAGGTGATAAGTCGGCATGCCATCGTGTTTCAGTAAAATTTGTGCGTCGACTTGCGACCATTCGATTTCAATTTCACCACGCAAACGATCCTGGAATTTGCACACGCCGGTATCCGGCACTTTCATACGAATCACACACGATGCGCCTGCTACTTTTCGTTTGGAAACTTCTGCTTCGGGTAACGCCAGATCACTTGGCTTCAATGCCGCATTATTACCACTTTCTTTTTTAGTATTACGCAAGGCTTCCAGTTCTTCCGGCGTGCGATAACAATAAAACGCATGCCCTTTCGCTACCAGCGCTTCTGCGTGCTTCTTATATATGTCACCGCGCTCACTTTGGCGATAGGGCGCATGTGGGCCGCCGACATCCGGGCCTTCGTCCCAACTCAAACCCAACCAACGTAGGGAATCAAGAATTTTTTGTTCAGAGTCCGCCGTGCTGCGCGCCTGATCGGTGTCTTCAATGCGCAAAATAAACTGTCCGCCGTGCTGACGGGCAAAACATAAGTTAAAAAGCGCAATGTACGCGGTGCCCACATGGGGATCTCCCGTGGGAGAAGGGGCAATGCGGGTACGTACTGTCTTGTTTGCTTTAATGTTCATAGGCGGCGAATTATACGGGCATTTCTTTCATTAAAACACCCAGTCCGGACATGCGCTGCAATGTTTTTGCTGCCGCTGCTTCCAATACTCCTTTGCCACACCACAAATCAATCCTGTCTTTCGCCCGCGTCACGGCGGTATAAACCAGCTCTCGTGTCAGGACCGGATTACTGTGTGCCTCCGCGTCATCCGCAGGCAATACGACGAGCACACGGTTGTATTCCGATCCTTGCGATTTGTGCACGGTGATGGCATAACAGATTTCATAAGGCGGCATGTGCACGGGCGAAATCATTTTCAACTGGCCATCAATCTGGAAACAGGCTTTGAGCACGCCATCGACCGACAACACAATGCCCACATCGCCGTTGTAAAGTTTACGCTCATGATTATTTACCGTAATCATCACCGGCTTTCCGATATACCAGGAATCAGCTTTATGATGGAGCGCCTTTTCGATCAAGGCATTAATCCCCTTGACACCCTGCGGGCCTTCACGCAACGCACAGAGAATCTGGAATTGTTTCTGCTGTGCAAGTGCGGTTGATGCATCAATATTTTCCAGTGTCTTGTGCCACTGCTTAAACTGTTGCACGACAGGATCCAGCCACGGTGGATTCCAGGGATTAGCCACGGGCAAATGATGTCGCAATACTTTTTTATTCGCGGACATTTCCGGCACACTGCCGCGGTTCAGCGCCGTCGCTAACACGCCGATCTCGGGAGAATCCTGATAACGTCTCGACTCCTGCAACGTAGTAATCACCTTTTCAAAATCCGATACGTCGCAAATTTCGTGCAACACGCTGCCCGCTTCTACGGAAGCCAGTTGATCCTTGTCACCCAACAGCAACAGTTGTGCGTGCACTGGCAAGGCCTGTAACACGCGATGCATCATCGGCAAATCGATCATGGAGGCTTCATCGATCACCAGGAAATCACAAGCAACCGGATTATTTTTGCTACGGCGCGGATGCGGGTTGCTATCGTTGATTCCCAACAGTGAATGCAGTGTCGATCCTTTGATCTGGTGTTGATTCGGTGACAACCCGGATTTCTCGAGTGCATATACCATATTATTCGCTGCTTTTCCCGTCGGCGCTGCCAATGCAATCTTGCAGTCAGGATTTTCGATTAACTTTTCCCGGATGCGTTGTGCAGCCGTCCAGGTTTTACCAGTACCGGGACCGCCAGTAATAATTTCAATTCGATTTTCTTTTTTTAATTTTAATAATTCCTGCGCCACGCCTTGTTCAAAACCATAATACTTATTCAACCAGGCTCTCTTCCCATCGACCGAGCAAACCAATGGTTGGTTTTTATCGTCCGCACTATCTACTATAGCTATTACTTTTTTTATTATTTCTGGCGTGATATTTTTTAACAGGCCATTTAGCACGGGATCCTGTAAGTTTTTATATTTCTCTATATCGAGGCAACTGTGTTTAAGATAGGTCGCGTGGCTGACGGCTTCTGCAATACGTTTCAAACAATCGCGGTCTGCCGCTGTTGACGAAGCGCAAAAATTACTGGCGACCCACACAGCAAATTGCTGGTCGAGAAAGCGTGAACTATTTTTATTATATTCAGGCATTGAAATTACCTGTATTTTTCAAATAGTCTGTCGAATATCCGTTAAAAGCAGCATCCAGTGCGAGGATATCTTCCGCTTTGGGCCGGTGGAACCAGACGCCGTGATCCGGATAGCCCGGCAAACCCATGCCGCGCAAAAATAAATAAAATACACCGCCAAAGGAATATTCACCGGCGTCGTAACTATAACCTTGCTGCAAGCGCTGTTGCATGTAGCGATGTACGGCAACTGAATAGATCAGGTATTGCAAGTCATAACGACTCTCTTTCATTGCTTGCGACAGGCGGGCTTGATCGTAGTATTGCGGTGATTTCCCGAGTGTGTTGGATTTATAATCCAGTAAGTACACTTTTTTATTATGTATAAAGAGCAGATCAATAGCTCCCGTCATTAACCCTTCCAGCGTATTGCGGGAAATTCCATCAATACCTGCTACACCCAGCTGATTCAATATCCGGTTAATTCCTTCTCTAATTTCTGCCGGGTTACCTGATGCACCAATAGAAAAATCAAAATCAAGTTCCGGCAACACGGATCCACTCAAAAATAATTCACGCAAGGAAGTATTCGCTTCCTGATTCAGCTTTTTATTCAGCTCCTTATTCAATAAGGGATAACGCAACACCGTTTCAAACCAGTCTATCAATTGCTGGCGACGCGCATGATAAACCGCTTCCTTCTTGTCATCGGTAAATGAGGTGATATCTAATCCTTCCGGTTTATCAAGGCCGTAATTTCGCAATCCGCGCTGGAGCAACGAATGCATATCACCGTTGGAAAGCAACAAGGATGGATCCTGTGCCCATTGCTCAAAAAAATGGTGCAGGCATTCACCGGTGTTACTCGAGCCGTGCAGGCGATAACGAATATTTTCCGCCCAGTTTGCATCGTCGTTTACTTTCACTACTTCTGCCAATGTGTCAGCCGTTTCAGAAAGTACTTCATCGGCGCCACCTTGCTGCAGACCGGGATCTTTTCTCGTATGAGCAAGTGCCGTATAACTGGTGATAACCCAATTCGATGGTTGTAATTCTGGCAAACTCACCTGCGTGACAAGCGCAGGATAGGTTTGTATTGCAACAGATGGTTTTTCAAATTCCTTAGGCTTTGACACAATATCCTGTTTGTCAAACAAGGTTTGGTAAGCAACTGAAGGATTTTTTCCCATTTTATTTTGCAGCGCTTTCTTTATCGTCATCCAATCAGGCGTAGGCACATCTTTTATATCAAGTAGGTGACTCCACACCGTATCCGGAAACAGCGGTGTTTTTTGCCGACCGCGAACAGCGGCACTGACGCCGATAGTGCATTGATAAATCGCACGCGTGATGGCGACGTATAACAAGCGCATATCCTCTGCCAACATTTCCTTTTTCATCGCATGCTCAACCGTATTACCTGACGAGCTGAAATCAATGCGCGGATGGTAATCGGGCTCTGCATGATAAAGTGGCAAGCGCTTGCTGCTTTTGGGTTGCCATGGCAAAAAGAAAAATGGCAAGAACACGACAGGATATTCCAGACCTTTAGAGACATGGATCGTGACAATTTTAACCAGATTCTCATCACTTTCAAGACGAATACGTTTACTGTCTTCATCCAGACCACTGTCATCACTGAGTTGGCGTTTGTACCAGAGAATTAATTCTTCACGCGAACTGCACTCGAGATATTTTTTTTGTAGCAACTCCCCCAGATGACGAAGGTCGGTTACCAGTCGATCACAGTCAGGCAACTGTGCTATTTTTTCCATCAACTGATGATGACGGGTAAAATGTTCCAGCGCCGTAAGCACACCGTATTTGCTCCAGTACTCCTGATAGCCCACAAACTCGCTGATAATATTTTCAAAAACACGCTCTTCTTCTATCGCGTCCAGGTCATGGAAATCCAGACTGAAACCGCGATACAGCAAAGTGACCATGGCACTCTTCAACAATTTTTTATCTTTCGGGTTATCCATGGCGCACAACAGGTGATAGATATCCTCGGCAACCAGCGACGAGGAGAAAACGCTGTCGCGCTGGCTCTGGAACACGGAGCCGATACGCGGTGTTTGTGCCAACAGTGCATCACGCATCACCGCTGCTTCACGCGCACTGCGCACTAATACCGCGATATCACCACCACGCAAGCCTTGCTCCGGCTTATTAATAATTTTAATAGTGGCAGGATGTGTTTTATCGAGCAGCAAGGCGATACGCTGCGCCGTATCCTGTGCGTATTTCCAGCGTAAACTATCGCCATCCCATTTCTCTTCATTATTTACATCCGAATTATTGACTATGAAAACCAGTGGCTCCTCTGGCAATTGCTTATATCCCGGATTAAAAATTCCTTTGTCCTGCTTGAACTCTTTATCTTCACAGGACTTTACTTCACTGTACTGAATCCCGGGAAACAGAAATATGGGTGGAGTATTTTCCGTTTCATTTTTACTCTCCATAAATAACGCATTGGTCGCTTCAACCAGTGCTCGCTTGCTACGAAAATTCGTGTCCAGCGAAAAGATATAGTGTGTATTTTCCTTGTGTTGCTGATCTTGCACCGCCTGCCTGACATTCAGGTAGGAAAATATATCGGCGCCACGAAAACTGTAAATCGACTGCTTGGGGTCGCCAATCATAAAAAAGGCGCTGCCTTCACTGCCTTCATATAATTGGTTGAACATTTCAAACTGTGCGGGATCGGTGTCCTGGAATTCATCGACCATGCATACCGGATAACTGCGCGTGATAATCGATCGCAGTTGTTTTGCCTTGGACCCGTCTTCGCGCAAGGTCTGGTTGATCAGGGTGATGACATCGTCGAGTTGCATGGATGCCAAATCAATGTCTGTCAAACTGGCGCGGATATATTGCAGTAGTAAAGCGCGGAAAGGTCCACTTTTATAAACCGACAGTGGTTGACTCTCTTCTGCATGCTGCAATAAATCAGCAATGACACGCGCAGTCTCCCCATCCCCTTTGGCTACAGGATTAAGTTTGTTGTAAGGTCTTTTATTGCGCGATGGAATCACCAGTTGCGTGTCGTCACACTCAAGCCAACTGTCGATACATCCCAGTAATTCATGCAGTTCATCCGTATTTAATCCACTTTTACCCTCCGTCACTTTTGATTCAAAATCAGTACGCACCGATTGCCAACGTTTTGCCAATTTTTTTCGAAAATCAAAAACAGGTTTAATGGCTGTATCAACCGCCTGATTCAGTGCTGGCAAAATATTTTCCAATGGTTGTACTGGAATTGACACATCAAAAGAGGGGATCACTTCTGCTCGATCAGATATTTTTTCAAAGTATCGGTTAAATGAAGAGAAGTCAGATAACTCCATCGCCTCGACAAAGGATTTCAAACTGTCATTTTTTGTTAACTGCAACTGTCGCCATAAATCCGCCAGCACTCTATCCCTGCGGAGGTTTTCCCCTTCTGTCAGTTCTACATTCGCCAAAGCACCGGTTTCAAACAAAAAGCGTTGCATGGCGCGCACGGCAAAACCGTGGATGGTAAAAATACAGGCTTCGTCCATGCGCAAGAGCGCATAATTTAATAACCGCGCCGCCTCTTTTTTATTTGCAAACTTTTTTAACAAGGTGTTAATAAACAGGTCATCACAGGGTGTGCCGCGAAACGCTTGCAAAGCCAGTTCGACTTTTTCACGAATGCGCCCACGCAACTCATCAGTGGCGGCACGTGTAAAAGTCACCACCAGGATCTGATCCACGGCTTTTGGTTCACACGCATCACCCACCAACAAGCGCAGGAAGAGATTGGCAATATTGTAGGTTTTTCCGGTGCCTGCACTGGCTTCTATCAAACGCCGACCGTTCAACAAAAATTCTTCTGCGTTAAATTTATTATTTTTTATCATGATTTCGCCTTTGCATTGGAAGCAATGACATCATCGATACGTTTGATAGCCGCGCCTATTTGCTCACTGACAGATAAAAAATCCGGACTCTTGAGCGTCTCAATATGTCCAAAATAAAAGCGTTTCTTACTGTCGCGTGCTATTCCTGTATTCCATTGATCGCCATTCCATGCCTTGTCTATTTTTACTGTGCGATCATCGTCATCCTCTGTATTCGCAATCGCGGTGCTGAGCTCTGGCTCAAAAGGTAAGCCGGTTTGCTGATAAGCCAGGTACAAACTCGCCAGCAAATTCAGGAATTGATTATCTTCAGCCAGATCCATGAACCTGATCCGGATTTTTCTGTAACCGGATTTATCATCAAAAAAACAAGCAAGTGCTTCTTTAAAACCAGGATCTTTCAGTGATAGATTTTTGGAAAAGGCCAATCGAATATAAAAATCCAGACGCTTGTCAGTTGTATTTTTACCCGGCGAATGCAGCAATAAACAGCCCTCTTCGGTAATTGGCAACTCACCTTCTATTGTTAATCGCTTCTTTCCAGAACCGATTTCAGTTTTGAACAAAACCGGCTTGATATTTTTTTCATAACTGGTCCATAAATAATCGGTTTTAAGATTCTGCAATCCTTGCTTCTCGTTTTCACCTGCATTGCCCAAGGGCCAGCGCCCTTCAGCGGCGCGCAATTCAGCCAACTCGTTGATCAGTTTGTCGCGTTTCGCTTCACAATCTTCCGGAACTTCGTCAAGTGCGTTGACCATGGCAATCAAATCCTTGCGTAATTGCCAACGGTCCAGTGCGTCGACTCCGCTAAAATTTTCTTCATCATCGACCGCATCTTCTTCCACATCCAGCCACACCTTGTGTTTGCGGGTAAAAAACCAGTTCCATGGTTTGGTAAAGAAGGTAACAAAGTCATCGAGCGAAACCACCTGTGCTTCCGTGTTGACTGAAGTTGACATGTTTTCTGAAGTTTTCCAACGATCTTCACCAATAGAACTATAAGTGTTTTGTCGATGTTTGGCATTGGCAATGCGCCAGGCTTCTTCATTAAAAGAAACCAGTCGTGATGACAAATCACTTTTATCCTGGCGGAAATATTTATCACTAAATGGCTGCAAGGCATGTTCGGTGAACAGATAATTTTTTGGTAAGTCATAACCATGATTGCAGTAATCGATCAGCTCCGACAACACCACCGAAGGTTCACGTTTTTCATTCCGATACAAATCGCGGCCGACATAACTGACATGGAAATATCGACGCGCCGAAAGCAGCGCTTCCAGAAACAACCAGCGATCATCAATGCGACTGGCCCTGTCACCGGGTCGGTGATCGCGGTACATCAAATCAAAACTTCGTTTTTCAATAGAGCGCGGATAATCTTCCCTGTTCATGCCAAGAATGTGGACCGCTTTAAACGGCACACCACGCATCGGCATCAGGCTGCAAAATTTCACCCCTTCACGCCAATGATTTTGTCCGGAAGTCATCTGTTCCAATGAGGGTTTGATGACATCGCGAATCACTTTCAGTGTCAACTCGCCGCTATACCACAACCGTTCTTCGGCCTGATCCAGCATTTGCAAATGGTTTCGCACCGTTTTGATGGCCAGCACTTCCGATTCATCGAGTGGTTCAAAAAATATTTCCAGTAGTTCGCGCAAGCGCTCCGCCCATGCATGAGGTGTAGCGGGCTTCGTCAAATTATTTTTCCAATCCATCAACGATTGCCAGAAGCGCAATAAGGCATCGAAGCTAGCGCTGTTGCTGCCTTCAATACGATCGTAGGGTTGCACGGCCAATCCTTTGGCAAACGACACGATGGAAGCAGTCGAGGTATCATCTGCTGTCATCGCATAACCAGCCATCAGCCGATTAAAACCAAACTCCCAACTCGATTCAGAATACTCAGGTAAGCCGAATGATTTACGATGCGCTGCATCTATACCCCAGCGCACACCGGAATCCACCAGCCAGCGTTTTATCGCAAAGAAGTCCTCTGCATCGATACCAAAACGTCGCTGCACCGCAGGGACTTCGAGCACCGACAACATCCGGGAAAGTTCAAAACGACTCTCCGGCAATTTCAGCAAGGTTTCAAAACAATTTAATAATGGTGACTCTTCAAGCTGGGTGCGATCACTGATGTGATAATGGAGACGTTTGTTTTCTTCGACGCTGTTAAACACCGCGTGGATGCAAGCAACATAAGGCGCCACGCGTGGCATCATCACCACGATATCGCGTGGATGCATATCGGGGTTACGCGCCAGCATGTCACGGATCTGGTCGTGCAGCACTTCCACTTCTCGCATCACACTGTGGCAACAATGAATGTGCACACTCGGAATAATATCTGTCGTGTTGCCATCACCGCCGGGTAATGATTTTTTCTTTCCGGTCACGACATAATCCGACAGTGCCGATTCGCCCTTGTATTCCAGGTCGCGTATTTCCTGTTGCATTGATTCCAGCAATGAATTCACTGTATTATTTTCATCAAATAAAAACACCGGATCCAGATCACCGGCATTTTGCATCAGGCCAATAAAATCGCGCACTTGCACACCCTGGCTGGCCAGCAAGGGGTTGCCAATTTCATAATGCTGGTCTTGCGCAAATTCGCTGTGCGACTCCTTCTTCGCCAGCTCACGTGCGCTGCTGATCAATGACCAATACATCTGGCAGGGATTCAGGATATAGGCATTCACAGTAACGGAACGACCCAGACCACTTAATAGATGTACGAGATTCGGCGGCATGGAAGTAATGCCAAACACTGACAAACGACTGAAAGGAATTTTTTCTTTTATCTTTGTCGTTTCTTCATGTAAAACATTTAATAATTTTTTTTCTATCGCCGCGCGATGCGGCCATTTATTTACATTCTGGTTTGTGTTTTTATTCGATGTTTCATTTACCAGGTGATTAAATAATTCACATTGCCATGCTTCGTTTTCATTTTTCATGTTTTCCGCATTATTTTTGTTCTGCCATTTCAATATCCAGTCCGGTCGGTAGATCAAATATTGATCAAACAAATCCGCTACACTGCTGGCCAGTTGGTAACGTTTGAGATCGCGATTCGCATCATCGGCGAGATAATCCCGCACCGGTTGCATTACTTCTTGTGCTAATAAGTTTTTATCATCGAGCAAGCCGTAAAGCTTCCAGGTCATTTCCGGTTTGGAAAGTGGTGTTTCATAAGGAATGGCAGCAGAAACCAGGCGGCGCGCCAGCAACCAGAATAATTCGTGCGGCTGGATATAACGGATGTTGGTGGCGATGCCCTGCTGTTGCGCGATTTGCAGATTCAGCCATTCGCCGAGCACGCGGTTATCGACCAGCACAAACTCGGGTGCCAGTGGATCCTGTAAAGGATGCGTTGCCAGTTCAGCGATCAGGCTGTCCGACAGTTTTTCAACGCGGTTGGAATGCAGTGTTTTAAAGGTCATCGAGGAAAAAGAGAGCAGAGCCCTTTTGTGGTTAAATAGCTCCCTATGTTAATATAAATCACGTTGTGGATGATGAGAAAGATGGCTCAGACCTCATTTAAAGTAAAAACCATGAACAAGACAAAACGTAAAAAACTTGAAGCAGCAGGCTGGAAGGTGGGTGCTGCCAGCGATTTTCTCAATCTATCCGCAGAAGAAGCCGCATTTATTGATTTGAAGCTTCATCTGGCAAAAGATTTACAGAAAAAACGCATGCAAAAAAAACTGACGCAAACCGAGTTGGCACAACTTCTCAAATCCAGCCAGTCTCGAGTGGCAAAGATGGAGGCTGGCGATCCTTCGGTTTCCATGGACTTGTTGGTGCGTTCTCTGCTGACACTTGGCGCATCAAAGAAATCCTTGCAGCAAACTTTGTCGCACTAGAATTGGAAATGTTACTCTGATCCTATTATCCTTGGTCGTGATGAAATATACATGCGTAGGCGGCCTCGCAGCCTACGCGACGTACTTATCTATAGAAAAGAATTTTGCAGAATTATTAGTGCGTGTATTGACTGCGCTGAAAACTCAAACCACCGCGCCGCGCAATGGATGCCCACCAGGAAGCATTTTGTAAACGATGATCCACATAATCATCAATCAGTGCTTGTGACTTTTCATTGAGGTTTTTGAATTCCACGCCAAAACGCCCGTCGCTGATATGCCGCATACGTCCTTGCGCACGAAAACTCTGGTTCACCGGCTCCGGCAACTTCACCAGGCAATCAACAATGCGATCCGTTTTACAATCATCAAAGGAATGCGCGGCTTGTGTGCCAATGCCGCCACGGCTGATATCCAGCGCATACATCACATCAATAAAATCCGCACCACGCAAATCCACTCGAATCGGAGCGTGTGCTTCGGGGTTTACGCGCGTGGACGAACGTCGTTCCATCAGGTTCATTTCAAACCACTTCCCTTTTTAGTAATTACGGACTACAGGTTTGAGTGTAGTGCACACGCCCAGTGGTTCAAGCAAGGAGAATGTGGGAATACCCGTACTTTATTAGATTAAAAAGATCAAAAAAATCGTGTGCTAATGGAATCCAGCCCCACCTGGTGCGCTGCCCAGCTCCACCACGACGTGCCTTTCAAGCGATAGTTAATATAATCTTCCAGACGCGCCTCGGTTTTTTCCTGCAAATTGTAAAAAGAAATCCCGAAACGATCGCCACTGATATGCACCACTTTTCCCTGTGCGTGAAAGGAATAATGAACGGGTGCTGGCAATTGCACCAGGCACGCTACCATCCTGTCGGTTTTACACCCCTTGAATCGATGCGGCACTTTCAAGCCTATACCTCCCTTACTGATATCGGTGGCATAGAAAATATCAATGAAATCAGCGCCGTTGATATCCACACGAATGGGCGCCTGAACTTCAGGCTCTACCCGTATCGCCGAACGTCTGTCCCGCGCATCTGGTCTGTTCCGGACGATATCTTCACTCATAAATATACAAAAAAAAATCGGCTGACCGTTTCAGTATAGATGTCATCTGCGGTTAATATAGCGGGCGTTACCCTTGCCGCTAAATAAACTGGCCTTAGTCGGAAATTTTTTATAACCATCATCTACCATTAATGTATGACCGTTCCTAAAAAAGTCCTTGTTTTTGATTCCGGCCTTGGCGGCGTCAGCATTTTTCAGGCAATCCAGAAACAATACCCTTTTTGCCAGTTACTTTATTGCTCTGACAACGAAGCCTTTCCCTATGGCAATAAACCAGAAGCAGAACTGATCGCGCGCGTAAGCAAAGTGCTGATGCGACTGGATGCAGATTATCACCCGGATATTTTTGTGATTGCCTGCAATACCGCAAGCACTGTCGCCTTACCGAAAGTGCGCAGCCTGATCAAAGCACCGGTCGTGGGTGTAGTGCCCGCAATTAAACCGGCGGCACTGATTGCCAACACCCCGGCCATTGGATTACTCGCCACACCGGGCACGATTCATCGCGCCTATACGCAAGCACTGATTGACCAATTTGCTTCTTCTTTCAAATGGATCAAGATTGGTTCGGCTGAACTGGTGCAAATCGCCGAAAAGAAAATGGTTGGTGAAGCAGTATCAAGTGCGGCCATTCAAAAAATTATTGCGCCTTTTGCAAAATGTTCGTCGGCAGAACTGGACACCGTGGTATTGGCTTGCACACATTTCCCGTTAATCAAACAGGAGTTGCAACAGGCGCTGCCTCATATTACTAACTGGATTGATTCTTCCGAGGCCATTGCTAACCGTGTGGGTTTCTGGCTGCACGAGTTGGGAATTCACGAAGGGGACGATCAGTTAGCACGTGAAGATAATAAAATAATATTTACCAAAAAACCGGACGAAGAATCAAAGTTATCTTCGTTATTGAAAAAATTGCATATTAAAAAAACGGACATCCTGGCAATTTAATCCAGGATGTCACGTTGTTTATTTTAAACCACGCTTGTTAAAGTGGTCATTAATTCACAGTCAGCAATGCGCGATTTTTCTCGAGTAGTTTTTCGCCAATGCCTTTCACATTCAGCAAATCGTCTACCGATTTAAAGCCACCATTGCTTTCACGGTAGGCAATAATTGCTTGTGCTTTTTTCTCACCTACGCCATTCAACTGCGCCAGCGTTTTTACATCAGCCTTGTTCAGGTTGATGGAGCCCGCAGCGGGTTCGGTCTGGTGATGGCTAGATTGGCTATGAGTAGATTGATTGTGCGCCGGTTTTTGCGCGCTTACTGATTTTGCTTCAGCTGTTTTCTTTTCAACAGACATTTCAGCAGGCTTTTCAGCAGAGAAGGCACCTGCTGAGAACATCAGCAAACTCGAAGCGATAACAGCAGCGACAAGTGTTTGAACAGGGTTTTTGGTCAGTACTTTCATGGTAAATCTCCTTGTTGAGTTAAATTTAACTTCCTGACAGCAACCATCGGTTACTGTTGGTGGAGATACTACACGTAAAATTTATATTTGTTTGTAGGAAATGTCTTCATTAATGGTACGTAAAATCGCCATTGGATCGATGGCCTGCGTAATCGGGCGACCGATGACCAGGTAGTCCGATCCGTTTTGCAGGGCTTGCTTCGGCGTCACCACACGCACCTGATCGTCCGGTGTTTTTGTTTCAGTCAGCCGTATACCCGGTGTGACCAGTACAAAGGACTTGCCACGTTCCTGACGAAGTGTGGAAGCTTCCTGTGCAGAACACACGACGCCATCCAGACCCGACTCCGCTGTTAATTTTGCCAGGGCAGAAACTTGCGCTGTTAAAGAACGCTGGATGCCTATCTCATTCAAATTCTGTTCAGAAAAAGAAGTTAATACGGTTACTGCAATTAACAAGGGTTTTTCTTTGCCATGGTTTTGCACCGCCTGGCTCGCCGCCTCCATCATGGCACGGCCTCCACTCGCATGGACATTGATCATCCACACGCCAAGATCGGCGGCACTGGCCGTCGCGCGTGCAACCGTGTTGGGAATATCGTGGAATTTCAAATCAAGGAAGACGTGAAAATTTTTCTTTATGAGTTCACGCACCAGCGAAGGACCTGCTGCAGTAAATAATTCCTTTCCAACTTTCAGGCCACACTCCGCCGCAGATAATTTTTCAACTAATGTTAATGCCTCCTGAGCGGAGGAGAAATCCAGCGCCACAAAAACTTTCGGGGCTTGTTGGCGCGGCATAGAGGTCACGGCGTGCGAAGTTGTTTTTCCAGGCGTTTCATTTTGAACAGGATCCAGGAAGTAACAAACACATTGCAAAATAAACCCAGGATAATTCCCGAAGAAAAAGCAGCAATAATAATCAGTCCGAGCGGCTGCTGTTCCCAGATAAAACCAAATAAAGTCAGTTCAACTGTATTGGAATTCTCCGCATAAACCCAAAAGCCGAGCAGCATGGATGCAAGAATAAAAAGAAGGAAAAACCATCGGCGAATTTTTTTTAACATATTCTTTCGACAACTATTTCGTCAGATGGAATCATTACAAATACAACTAGTGATGATTCAAGCTGTCGTTGACACGCTCACGCAAATCCTTGCCTGGTTTGAAATGCGGAACGTATTTGCCAGTTAAATCAACGGTATCGCCGGTTTTTGGATTACGGCCGATACGGGGAGCTCGATAGTGCAGGGAGAAGCTGCCAAAGCCACGAATTTCAATACGACCACCGGTCGCCAGCACCTGGGACATTTCATCGAGAATAGTTTTTATTGCCAGCTCTACGTCTTTTGCTGGCAATTGTTCCTGACGAGCACAAATTTTCTCGATCAACTCCGATTTAGTCATTGTTGATGTCAATTGCGTCACCTATTCAGATTGGTTTTTGTTCAGCAAAGCAAGGCCACTTTATTGACCTTGCTTTGCCACTCAACGCTACTGTCTTACTTTTCCATTTGTGCCTTGATCAAATCACCAATGGTTGCCGGAGTTGCCTGGTCTTTGTTGCGCAACTCTTTAATCGCTTCTTTTTCATCGGCCATGTCTTTGGCTTTGATGGAAAGACCGATCTGGCGATTTTTACGATCGACTGTCACGATCTTGGCTTCCACTTCTTCGCCTTCTTTCAACACATTGCGAATGTCTTCCACTTTATCGCGGCTGACATCGGATGATTTCAAAATGCCCGTTACGTCGTCTGCTAATGTAATAGTAGCTGACTTGGCATCCATGGAAGTGACTTTACCTTTCACAATCGCGCCTTTCTCATTCACTGACACATAGTTGTTGAATGGATCGTCTTGCAATTGTTTCACGCCAAGGGAAATACGCTCACGCTCCGGATCAATGGCGAGAACCACGGTATCCAGATCGTCACCCTTTTTATATTTACGAACGGCTTCTTCACCTGTTTCTTGCCAGGACAAATCAGACAAGTGAATCAAGCCGTCAATGCCGCCATCCAGGCCGATAAAGATACCGAAGTCAGTAATGGATTTGATCTTGCCGCTGATCTTGTCGCCCTTGTTATGCATGCGACCAAATTTATCCCATGGATTTTCGTTACATTGTTTGATGCCTAGGGAAATACGACGACGCTCTTCATCCACATCCAGGATCATTACATCGACTTCATCGCCGAGTTGTACCACTTTGGAAGGATGAATATTTTTGTTGGTCCAGTCCATTTCTGAAACGTGCACCAGGCCTTCAATGCCATCTTCCAGTTCAGCGAAGCAACCGTAATCCGTCAGGTTGGTAATTTTCGCTTTAACAATGCTGCGCTCGGGGTAACGTTGCTTGATAGAACCCCAGGGATCGTTGCCCAACTGTTTCATGCCGAGCGATACACGATTTTTCTCTTTGTCGAATTTGAGAATCTTGACAGTGATCTCGTCGCCAACATTCACCACTTCACTTGGATGCTTGATACGTTTCCATGCCATGTCAGTAATGTGCAACAAACCATCGACACCGCCCAGGTCAACAAACGCACCGTAGTCTGTCAGGTTTTTCACTACGCCTTTCACTTCTGAACCTTCTGCCAGATTCGATAACAATTCCTGGCGCTCTGCACTGTTCGCCGATTCCATCACCGCGCGACGTGACACCACGATGTTGTTACGTTTTTGATCCAGCTTGATGACTTTGAATTCCAGTTCCTTGCCTTCGAGATGCGTTGTCTCACGCAAGGGACGCACATCAATTAATGAACCGGGCAGGAAAGCGCGTATGCCTTGCACTTCCACGGTAAAACCGCCTTTGACTTTGCCGCTGATAACACCCTTAACCACCGTGTCGGTTTCATTTGCGACTTCAAGACTTTTCCACGCTTCCATACGGCGTGCTTTTTCACGAGACAGGCGAGTGGCGCCGTTGCCATCTTCCACCATCTCAAGTGCTACATACACTTCATCGCCCACGTTCAGTGAGAATTGGCCGTTGTCATCCAGGAATTGAACTTTAGGAATGACGCCTTCGGATTTTAAACCGGCGTGAACCGTTACCCATTCACTATCAACGTCGGTGATGACGCCAATAATAATGGCACCTGGTTTCATTTCTACGGTTTTTAGACTTTGTTCAAAGAGTTCGGCGAAACTTTCGCCAGCAGCAGACTTGCTCTTGGGGCTGTTCATCAAGGGACTATTCATTACGGGGCATACCTCTACATCACACCGCAGTCCAGTTATTGCGGTCCAGTTAATTTAAGAAACCAATCATTCGTTCACTGGTGAAATGATAGGTCTCCGTAAGTCAGAATGGCGTTGAGTACCTCGTCTATCGTCAGGGACGTACTGTCGAGAACCAGCGCTCCTTCTGCTGCTTTCAGCGGTGCTACCGATCGATTACTGTCTCGCTCATCGCGAGCCTGTATCTCTGCCAAAAGGGCGCGCAGGTTAACACTCTCCCCCTTATGAATCAACTGCTTATAGCGTCTTTGGGCCCTTTCTTCCGCGCTGGCGGTCAGGAAAACCTTGATTTTGGCCTCCGGAAATACCACCGTGCCCATATCACGGCCATCCGCCACCAGACCCGGTGCTTTCAGCATGGCGCGCTGGCGTTTTAACAGTGCCTGACGCACACCCGGTTTGGATGCCACTTGCGAGGCGTATTCACCCGAGGTCTCGAGCCGCAACTCATCGGTGACATCCTTGCCTTCCAACAAAATATCCAGGGTGCGGGAAGGATCCCGCGAAGGTTTGAACTCGATATCGAGTGTTTCCGCCACAGGCCGTAATGCCGCTTCATCCGCCAGTGAGATACCGCGCTTCACGGCGGCCAAGCCCACCAGGCGATACAAAGCGCCGCTGTCCAATAGATGATAGCCCAGCTTTTTGGCAAGTGACGCCGCAATGGTGCCTTTACCGGAACCACTCGGGCCATCAATGGTGATGATCGGAATATTTTGGGATGCGTCAGTCATACGCCACCTTGCAATATAATTTTGCAGAAACCAGGAAAATCAGTGCACTGGCAAGTGCGCGCATATAGATAAACAAATCTTCAGACGGTTCATAACCAGAGAAAAAAACCTGCCCTAAAAAAAACAAGCGGTGCGGTGGTGCAAGGAAAATCATCATGCAAGCCACAACAACAGTAATAATCGAAAACAGATCAAACGGTTTTTTTCCGAGAGAAACTCCCAATAATGTAACAACGGGCAAAGCCAATAGTAACTGATAATTTCCCCAGCTGTTATTGGTCCCTAGCACAAATGTCGAAATCAATAAGGAGAAAGCAGTTAATACACTTCGCTGGTTATCAAGAGAGGAATTTTTTTGCCTGAAAAAAAATAAAACCGATATGCCTGTCAAAAATACCAGGTAACCTGCCAGACCCGGGCATGGCCCCTCCCATCCAAGATGGTAAATTACATTATTGATGGATACATTTTGACGACTGGCATAAATCGGTTCAAACAAAAACAGCGGTGCAATTTTTGTGTAATACAACCAATGCTGTTCATAACTTATGACGGCTATTGAAAAAATAGTCGATAGTAGCAAACCAAGTGTCACGCCCATCAAACCACGATATTGTTTTTGTAACAGGAAATACAGGCAGAAAAAAACCGGGTACAGCTTCAGGGATATCGCAATGCCTATCATCACCCCCGCCATCGCCGGAAGATTTTTTATCAGGCAATACATGCAGACACAAAGTAACAATAATATAAATACTTCCAGTTGCAGCCCAATAAAATTATCAATAAACGGTTCAAAGGTTGCCACAAAGACAAAAGCCGTCGCATAAAGAAAAAATTTATTCCCGGATTCTGATAATTTCAAAGCAATAATAATAGCTCCGAAATACGCCGCCAGATGGGCAACGCCCATTCCATAACGGAGCGATGCTTCACTCAAACCACTTTGTAATAATTTAATCAGGATAGATGCAAACAGTGGCGGGAATTTATAAACCGGCGCATTGGGGCCATAAAGACTTGCATCACTATAGTACAAACTCCCTGTATCGATAAATCGCTTAGCCGCCTCAATAAAAATAGGCCAATCAAACATGCCTATGCGATAAAACGAAGGCGTCAATCGGGTGAGAGGGAATGTCCCGGTTAAAACGGAAGCGATGCAAACAATCAGCACACTGGCAATCATTAATCCCTTGCCGAAAGAAGCGCCTGAATCTGATTTGACCTGAGCAGCATTCATGACGTTAAGTGCATTGGGTAGTTATGATTTAACTTCAATATTGAAACCAATTTTATTTGCCAATTCCACAAAGTTCGGAAAGGATGTCGCTACATTATTGCAATTATTAATTTTAATTAAGCCACTGGCGCGCAAGGACGCCACACTGAATGACATGGATATCCGATGATCGTCATGCGATTCAACCGTGCCGCTGCCAATCTTGCCGCCTTCGATAGTAATTCCATCCGGTGTCGGCGTTGCCGAAATGCCGAGTGTGGTTAAACCATCGGCCATTACCTGGATACGATCACTTTCTTTTACGCGTAATTCTTCAGCACCAGTCAACACGGTTCTACCTTTAGCGCAAGCGGCAGCAATAAATAGTACCGGGAATTCATCGATTGCTAAAGGAACCAGATGCGGTGGAATATTAATACCGTGTAATTCACTGTAACGCACACGTAAATCTGCCACCGGTTCGCCACCGACTTCACGTGTATTGAGTAATTCAATATTCGCGCCCATTAATTTTAAAATATCAATCACACCGGTGCGGGTCGGGTTTACACAAACATGCGTAATGGTGATATCCGATCCGGGCATAATGGATGCAGCAACCAGAAAAAAAGCCGCTGAAGAAATGTCGGCAGGAACATCAATGTTGCTTGCTTTCAGTTTGCCACCGCCTTTCAGGGAAACCGTGGTTTTTCCCGCCGCCTCTTTTTTAACTTTTACTTCATAACCAAAACCACGCAACATGCGCTCAGTGTGATCACGCGTGACCTCGGGCTCGGTCACCGATGTTTCACCTTCTGCATATAAACCTGCCAACAACACGCAGGATTTCACCTGCGCGCTTGCCATCGGCATATCGTAATGAATCGCTTTCAACTTTTGTCCGCCGTGAACGAGCAGCGGTGGTTTTCCTTCCTTGCTATCAATCTTTGCACCCATTTGTGTCAACGGTGTGATCACGCGACCCATTGGGCGTTTTGATAAAGAATTATCACCGATCATTTTGCTATCAAAAGATAGTCCGGATAAAATTCCTGCCATCAAGCGCATCGACGTGCCGCTGTTTCCCAGATCAATTTCTTTTGCCGGTTTTTTCAAACCATACAAACCGACACCGTGAACAGTGACACGACCATCAGTGGGTCCTTCAATTTTTACACCCATGTCACGAAACGCTTGCAAGGTACCGAGACTGTCGCCACCTTCCAGGAAACCCGTGACATGCGTAGTGCCTTCCGCCAGCGAACCAAACATAATAGAACGATGCGAAATGGATTTATCGCCGGGCACACGAATCGTTCCCGATAATTTTTTTGCAGGTGCAGCTATAAAAGTAATGGAGAGATGTGAAGACAAACGATAATCCTGCTATTTTTTTGAAGACGAGTTCAATCTGGAAAATTGATCACGCGCCTGTTTGGCATCGGAAAATATTTCCAGCAACTGTTTGCTATTCTGATGATCAATCGCCGAACGTAATTCTGAAAGGCTTTGGTCAAAGCGATCCAGTGCATTGAGGATCGCTGCTCGATTAGCAATCACAATGTCATGCCACATCTGTGGATCGCTTCCGGCTATACGCGTGAAGTCGCGAAAGCCGCCTGCGGCGTAAGTGAAAATATCTTTTCGCTCCGATCGCTTCGCGAGTGCATCCACCAGGCTGAATGCCAACACGTGCGGCAAATGACTGGTAGCGGCGAGAACACGATCGTGCTCTTCAACACTCATCAGTGACACTTGCGCACCCACATGTTTCCAGAGTTGCTCGACTTTACGCAAAGAGTTTTTGTTAGTTTCAGTAGTCGGCGTGAGAATCACACGATGCTTTTCATAAAGCGACGGATTTACCGCTTCAATTCCGCTTTTCTCCGAACCCGCAATCGGATGGCCCAGCACCAGATGTTCCGGCAACTTTCCAAACAATTTAATGGCCTTGTGTGCAATATCGCCTTTGACACTGGCTGCATCGGTGACGATCACGCCACGCGCCAACGCATCCTTTAACAATAATAATTTTTCAGGAACGGATAAGGTCGGCGTGGCAATTAATATCACGTCGCCTTTATTTAATTTTGCAGAAATTTTTACCAGGTCATTGCTGCCTTGATCGATGATTTTGCTTTTCAGTGCAATCTTTAAGGTTTTATCGGAACGCGTGCTGCCCAATACGCGATCACAAGCCTTATTATTTTTTAAAGCCTTGGCAAACGAAGCGCCGATCAATCCGAGCCCTACCACCAACACCTGCTTGCAAACTTTTTTAGAAACCGGCTTCTTTTTCACAGCCGATTTTTTCACCGAAGATTTTTTCAGAACGGTTTTTTTTCGAGACGCCATATTAAAGAACCTCTCTCAACGCACGCAGGCAGCGCTCGTTTTCTTCCGGCAAACCAATCGAAATACGCAAGTGGTTTGGCATGCCATACATGGCTATCGGCCGAGTGATGACTCCCTTGTGCAATAATTTATTGTACAAGGACAGTGCCTCTTGCTGGAATTCCACCGCAATAAAATTTCCTATCGATGGAATCCATTTTAACCCCAGTTGACGAAAGCCTTCTTCGAGTTGTTTCATGCCGGCGCTATTTAATTTTTTACTTTTCTCCAGATACTCCACATCATCCAGTGCGACCTGTGCTGCTATTAACGCTAACGAGTTCACATTGAACGGCTCGCGCACGCGGTTTAATAAATCAGCCACGGGTTCTGAAGAAACAGAATAACCCACGCGCAAACCGGCAAGACCGTAGGCTTTTGAAAACGTACGCGTCACAATCAAATTCGGATATTGATCAAGCAAAGCAAAACCGGATTCATATTCCGATGTCACGACATATTCTGTGTAGGCTTCATCCAGCACTACAATCACATTAGCAGGAACACGTTTCATAAACGCACGCACTTCCTTGCCGGAATTCCAGGTGCCCGTCGGATTATTCGGGTTGGCAATAAACACAATGCGTGTTTTGTCATCAATCGCTTGTGCCATCGCGTCGAGATCATGTCCCCAATTTTTAGCGGGAATGGTTTTCAATTGGGCGCCGAGCATTTTGACGGCGATGGGATACACAATAAACGCATGCGCAGAGATCACCGCATTGTGTTCGGGCATCAAGAAAGTTTGTGCGATGACATTCAGCACCTGGTTGGAACCATTGCCGAGCGTGATTTGTTTTGCGTTCACCTTCAACAGTGTCGCCAGCTTTGCGGTGAGATCAAAGCCATCCGGATAACGCGTAATATTTTTTAATGCGCCCTGAACGGCTTCCAGTACTTTGGGTGAAGGGCCCAGCGGATTTTCGTTACTTGCGAGTTTGATAATATTCGTGATGCCCAGCTCACGTTCCAGTGCTTCTATCGGTTTGCCGGGTTGATATGGCTGCAAATCCTTAATGCCGCCGGCTGCGAGCAAGGAGAAATCCATTTACATCACAGCCTGCGGATAGGAACCAAGGATTTTTAAATCCGCGGATTGATCGGCGACTTCTTTCAACACCGCTTTCACTTTGGCGTCATCGCGGTGGCCGACAAAATCCATAAAGAATACGTAAGTCCAACGACCGCTGCGTGAAGGCCGCGTTTCGACACGCGTTAAATCAATACCTGCGCGTTGGAAAGGAACCAGCAAGTCATGCAGCGCGCCCGGTTTGTTGTGTACCGAAACAATCACGGAGGTTTTATCCACGCCGCTCGCTGGCACATCGTTGCTACCAATAATAAAAAAGCGCGTGGAATTATCCGGCTGGTCTTCAATCTTCTCGGCAATTTTTGTTAAGCCATAAAGTTCGGCCGCCATATCACCGGCAATCGCCGCGGAATGCCATTCGCCTTTAATACGTTTCGCCGCTTCGGCATTGCTGCTGACAGCAACACGTTCAACGCCAGGATAATGCGAATCCAGCCACTTGCGACATTGCGCGAGTGATTGCGCGTGCGAATAAATGCGCGTGATGCCATCGGCTTTGGTTTTATCCGAAATCAGCAAGTGATGATGGATGCGTAATTCCACTTCGCCGCAAATTTTTACACTCGACTCTAAAAAGTTATCCAGCGTGTGATTCACGACGCCTTCGGTAGAATTTTCCACCGGCACCACGCCATAGCTCACCGCACCCGCCGCCACTTCGCGAAACACTTCATCAATCGCAGACAAAGGCACGGTGACGGCCGAATGACCAAAATGTTTGATGGCCGCCGCTTGCGTGAAAGTCCCTTCGGGGCCAAGGTAAGCCACGCGCGTGGGTTGCTCCAGCGCAAGACAGGCCGACATGATTTCACGAAACAAACGAGCCATCTCTTCATTATCGAGCGGGCCTTCATTGCGTTCCATCACATGGCGCAATACTTGTGCTTCACGCTCGGGGCGATAGAAGGTGATTGGTTTGCCCGGATCCTTTTTGGATTCCGCTTTTTTAACCTGCGCCACTTCCTGCGCACAGCGCGCACGCGCCGAAATCAACGCTTCAATTTTTGCGTCGATCTCATCAATTTGTTTTCGCAGTTCGTCGAGCTTGTCCATTACCTGATCCAATTAAAAGTCACCCGTTAGGGCGGGCGAATTCTACCATAGCCCCCTCACTTTTCAGCGAGGATAAGCAGGATAAGCGGTTTTCTGGATGGATTGCAGGTTGCAATAACCGCCGGGATTTTTCGCCAGGTATTGCTGGTGATAGTCTTCGGCGTAGTAAAAAGTCTGGCCACTTTTAATTTCCGTGGTGATAGTGCCCAAAGCACGCTGGTTCAGTTCCGCTTGATAGGCCTTCAAGCTTTCCTGCGCCTGCGCCAGTTGCTCGGGATTTTCTACATAAATGGTGGAACGATATTGCGTTCCGACATCATTGGCCTGTCGCATGCCTTGCGTGGGATTGTGATGTTCCCAAAACACCGCCAGCAATTGTTGAAAGGAAATCACTTGTGGATCGTAAACCACCAGCACGACTTCAGCGTGTCCGGTTCTGCCGCCGCACACTTGTTCATAGGTGGGATTCACTGCCGTGCCACCGGCATAACCAACGGCGGTGACTTCAACGCCTTTGATTTGCCAGAACACGCGCTCGGCACCCCAAAAGCATCCCATGCCAAATTGCACTTGCTGCCAATTCGGATTGAATGGTGGTTTGAGGCTCACTTTTTTGATGGTATGAATAGACATAAGAAAAAGTGGTCGGGGTAGAAGGATTCGAACCTCCGACATTCTGCTCCCAAAGCAGACGCGCTACCAGACTGCGCTATACCCCGACATTCCTACTCCAAAGAGCAGGGGCGCATCATAAAGGCCGCCCCCTTGCCCGTCAATTATAGAGAGGCCATAATGCCGCCTCTTTTTATAGTCACTTACCACCTTATGACAACTCGCCTCGCAATCACGGTCATGGACGGCAAAAAACTCGCCGCCGAAACCGAAGACCAGATTCGCATTCGCGTCGAAAAGTTGAAAGCGCGCAGCGGTGGTGAAACGCCCATTCTTGCCACGATATTAGTCGGCGATGATCCCTCTTCTGCCACTTATGTGAAGATGAAAGGCAATGCTTGCGCGCGCGTGGGCATGAGCAGCCTGAAAGTGGAATTGCCGAAAAGCACGACAACCGCGCAGTTGTTAGCCAAAATCCAGGAACTCAATGCCAATCCGAATGTGCACGGCATTTTGTTACAACATCCCGTGCCTGAACAGATTGATGAACGCGCGTGCTTCGATGCCATTGCACTCGAAAAAGATGTCGATGGTGTGACCTGTCACGGTTTTGGTCGCATGGCGATGGGCGAACACGCGTATGGTTCCGCCACGCCGGCAGGCATTATGCGTTTGCTCAAAGGTTACAACATTGCTCTCGAAGGCAAACACGCTGTGGTGGTTGGTCGCAGTCCGATTTTAGGCAAGCCGATGGCGTTGATGTTGTTGAATGCGAATTGCACGGTGACGATTTGTCATTCACGCACCAAAAATCTTTCGCAATTAATTAAACAGGCGGACATAGTTGTCGGCGCGGTGGGCAAACCGGAATTTATCAAAGCAGAATGGATCAAGGATGGCGCGGTGGTTGTCGATGCCGGTTATCACACCGTGAATGGCAAAGGCGTGGGTGATATTGAATTAGCACCGCTCGTGCATCGTGTAGCCGCTTACACGCCCGTACCCGGTGGCGTGGGACCCATGACAATCAACACACTGATTTTGCAAACGCTGGAAGCGGGCGAGAAAAAGTTGAGCTAAAAAATTTACTCTGACTCTGATTATTAGTTAGCTGTGATCACTAAAAGCATTTGGATCATAGATTGCCATTTCAATACCAAGATTTAGCTTGCCTGCCAAGGAAATCAGTTCACTTGATAGGCGATCATTTTGATTAATAACCTGATCGTTTAACCTCGAATACAATGGGAAATCAAGGTACCAATTATTTACAGAATACTTAACATATAAGTCATTTAATGCAATAAAGTTTTGCTTGAGAAATTTTATTGCATCTTCTACCTGTCCCGGAAAGTTATCCCACTCTTTATCAGACACATCCAGTGACATTGTAAATTCTGTACACTGCCTTTTTTTAGTTCTGAATTCTCCTTTGTCATACACACTATATATTGGGAGATTACCGTGATTTGGGTAATCTTTAAATGAATGTGTATTGCTATATATTTTAAGAACGCACATATAGATTACAGCCAACAGTTAATTCTGCGAACTAAGACCGCATTAATATCAAAGCGCGCCTTCTTTGGGCTTGCCGTAATAAAAACCCTGAATGTAATCAAAGCCCATTTCCTTACAGGCTTGTACTTCTTCTGCACGATCCAATCCTTCCGCCAGAGTACTGATCCCCATTTTTTTCGCCATTGAAACCAGCATTTGCACCATGTCTTTTTTTGCATCCGGCGCTTTATCAATTTCACGCACCAGACCAATATCAAATTTCAAATAATGCGCCGGCGCTTCCACCAACTCCATCAGTCGCGCCTGACCGGCACCAAAGTCGTCATAGGCCAACTGCACATTCATTTGATCCAGCTCTTTACGAATTTTTTTCATGTCCTCCAGATTGGAAGCCGCTTTTTCATGGATCTCCAACACCAGCGCCAGATTCGGATGATCCTTGCGCAGGTTTTCCATCTGGCGTAACAACAAATTCAAATCATTCAGTTCTTCCGGATGGATATTCAGGAAAAATTTTGCTTTCGTATCAAAGGTAGCGGCGGTTGTCACACCCGCATCACGAAATAATTGACTCAGATGAACAGCTAAACCGCTTAAACTTTCCGCAATATGAAATAAGGGGCCAGGGTTGCGCGAAAGCGATGGATGTGTGCCACGCCCCAACACTTCGTAGGCATGAATCACTTCGCTACCGGTTTCCACAATCGGCTGGAAAGCAGGAATAATCATTTTCTTTTCTAACAATTCTTGCAGCTCACGAACACCCGCCGGCATTTTGCTCGACAGTGCCGCCATGCCGACGACTGTCATCGAACCCTGCGTGGTCTCGGGCGCTTTGCTAACACTTTCTTTAATAATGCGCACTTCAAAATCCGCAAAGTGCAACACATCGCCGTGTTGTAACTCCACCTGACCTTCCAGTTTATTTCGATTTACAAAAGTACCATTGGTGCTCTTGTTGTCACGAAGCAGCAGGCGACTGTCTTCTTTTAAAATTTCGGCATGAATGCGCGACACACTGTTGCTCGGAACGGTAAAGCCAATGCCGCTCTGGCGACCAATCTGGAAAGGAAAACTATTGATCGGCAAGCGACTGAGCATGCCTGCATTGAAATAGCCTTCGAGATACCAGTTATCTTGCAACATCACTTTTGTCCCGATGAATCCAGTAATCGCGCGCTTTGGACCAGGCTTCCTGTTCAGTGCTCGCGCTATTCGCGGCAAATAATACCATAGCTGCCGTTCCCAGAATCGCATTCAAGCCATAGTCATCTTCCACAGCCCCCGCCCATACTGCTTTTAAATAGTCGCTCGATAGCTGGCTTAATTCCAGACTCGGCTGGCGGCTTGGCTGCGTGCGATGCCATTTTTCTACGGAGCATGCACCACGATTGAGCAGGAACAATCGATTCTCGGCGTCGGGGCGAAATTCAATTTCACCACCCTCGCCTTTTAACACCAGACTGTGTTGATGATTGAGCAAGAGCGCCGCTTGTTGGTGAATTTCCAGATAAGCCGGATGAAAAACGCTTTGCAAACTGCACCGGGCGCGCAGCGGTTTCACCAGTTTAATCAGGGAATTGACCGGCGAGCGAACTCCCAATATTGATCGATAGGAAAATAGTTTGTCCAAGGAAGGGCAAAGTGTCGAGAGTTCGGTGAAAGCAAAGTGTTTGGTCGCCAGTTGTTTTTCTATTTGCTGCCAGTCCTGGCAAACCGGTATTCCCAGTTCACCCAATACTTGCGCCGCATAGAGGCGACTGGACGTAGTGTAACGAGAAGCGTGCATAAAAATTTTATGGCCATTCGCTGCCAGCAACAGTGCCGCCAGCAAATACCACGGCTGTTGTTTGTGTTTACCCGCATAACTCGGCCAATCGATATCCACTGCCATTGATGGCGCCGCAATAAATTGTTGCGCCGCTTCGGCAAAACCCGCCATTTCGTTTTCATCTTCCCCTTTAACGCGCAACAATAATAAAAAAGCACCCAGCTGGATGTCTTCTACTTCTTCTTTAAGGATATGAGTGAACGCGGCAAAGGCTTCTTCACGCGTGAGTGATCGCGCGGTATTTTTTCCACGACCGAGCGTGCGCACGTATTGCGCAAAAGGATGTTCTGCAGAAGTAATCGTCATGTCTAAAGACAATTCGCCGGACGTGGCAAGCCGGCAATTTTACAAGCCAGTTTGGCCGGACTGTTGGGAAATAAAGAGAGAAGATAAAGACTCGTGCCTTTTTTTTCACCCAGTTGCTGTTGGGTAAATTTCACCAGCGGACGCATCTCTGGCGAGTGTTGGTAGCGTTGGTAAAAATCCCTCACCAGCTGGATAATTTCCCAATGATTATCCGTCAGGGTGATTTTTTCCTGTGCGGCCAGCTCCACAGCGATTTGTTTATTCCAGTCGGCGAGATTGCAAAGAAAACCATTTTTGTCTACCGCAATAGCCAGCGCAGCAACTGACATATCAGAACCAGCTGATGATCTTGTCATACTGCGCGCAAAGTTGCACGAATTCGACATCATCGATGATTTGTATACGGCCTTGCATCGGCGACAGGCCGCGCAAATGCAGGTCGTGTTGCAGCACAAAAATAAAAACCGATTTTTTAGCTATCTTGTTGCGCTGCGTCAGGTACACCCCGTCTTCTATGAGCACCAGTGCATCACCCATTTCCAGTGCGCGGAAGCAATCTTTACTGGCGATATGATCGAGTGAGGCTTTGTTGAGTGTATGCAAGGTCGGCATATTATTTATGAGTTCTAGTAAGTGAGCACCACGTCATGGCTGGCAATCAGCGAACGAACTTTTTTATCGTTTGCTAACACAGGACTTAGTATCAACTCCTTTTTTGGTATAGAAAATTTTTTCAAGGCACGGCCATCGACGTAAATATCCTTGATGTCGTAAAGCGGGAAAGACTCCAGCTGCGCTGCAATATTTTTACGTTCCACTTTATCTTTGGCGTTTTCCAGTTTAATGCCACGGCTTTGCTGGTGATTGTGTAATTGCCATACGCCTTCATCCATAAACAACACGCTGATAAATTGATCAAACACCGAAGCGGCCATCGCCGCATCGATCCCTTCCTGCGCTCTGGAGTTTCGATAAGGCGTGTTGCGAAAGATAAACAGGATTTTTTTCATGTCAGTCTCCAAACGTAACAATACGATCGGAGGAATTAATGGCGTCTATCAACTGCCCCAGCCCGGATAATTCCATGGAAGCAGACAAATTAAATTGAGGTTTGTTATGTCGATCGGATTCGCTTTCGCTGAGAATGCCGCGTTTCAGGGCCGAGGTAATACAAACCACGATATCCAGTTTATATTGTGTCGCCAGGTCACTCCAGAGTTCATTGATATTGATTTCATCCTGGGGCGAGGTGTGCAACTGGCTGGCACATAACACACCGTCGCCATGCAGGAAAACACGCTGGATGCTATGGCCATTTTCCAGCGCTGCTTTGGCAAAACGCCACGCGGTGTGAGGTGCCTGTGTCGAATAGGGTGCGCCCGTAATAAGAATAGAAAATTTCATGCCACTATTTTAACTTACTTCCTGTAAAGAACAGATATATCCCCTATAAAAAGAAAGCCCCGACATGCGGGGCTTCTTGAATTTATTTTGATTGGTAAATCACTTTTACGATGTTAATCGTCGTTCATGATGCCCAGTATGCTCAATAAATGAACAAAAATGTTATAGATGCTCAAATAAAGGGCGATGGTGGCGCGTATGTAATTGGTTTCACCGCCATGGATAATGCGGCTGGTATCAAACAGGATGAAGCCCGACATAATCAGGACAACCACAGACGAGATAACGAGTTGCAGCAACGGAATATGGAGGAAGATATTTGCAATTCCCGCAACGAGAGCCACGATGAGTCCTACTAATAAAAAGCCACCCATGAAGGAGAAGTCTTTTTTAGTTGTCAACGCATAACCGGATAAAACAAAAAAGATCAGCGCCGTACCTGACGCGGCCTGGAACACGATGCTCGGGCCATTCGCCATTTTTAAATACACTTGTAGCATGGGGCCCAGCGACATGCCCATCAGGATACTGAAAATAAAAATCATGCCTATGCCCTTGGCAGAATCAGCCGTTTTTTGAACCACAAACATCATGATAAAAGCGCCGATCATACAAACGATCGCGGCGAGTGGCGGCAGATTCATTGCAATCGCCAGCGCAGACGAGACCGCTGTGGCGAGTAAAGTCATACTCAACAACAGGTAAGTGTTTCGCAGTACTTTGTTGGTTTCAACAATGGAGGCGGTACTTTCAATACCGGCCATCGTATTTTGTTTCAGGTTGTTCTCTTGCATGGAATACTCCTCGATGTGCTAAATAACCGAAGCAATCATACGGTCTATCGTTGAAAAATCAAGCCTGAATAACATCCGCTTAATGAAGCCTTAATAACTCTGCGGCCATTTCTGCATGTTTTTTGCGATTGAATAAAATAGTAAAGCGCCCGCCACCCATTTGCCTCCACAAAACAGCGGATCGTATGCCGCAGAGTAATAAGCAACGAATTTTATGCACAATCAATTCCTGTTGCAGATGGCCGGGGTTGCCATTCACCTGTATACGAAAACGAAATGTCGAAACGGTCTCTGCATAAATAGAAGCAATATTGGCAATCACCTTTTCATTTCGATAAGGGCTATCATCGTTCGTTCGAAAGAGTTCAATCTGGCGCTTCACCTGTTCCAGACGTTTACCCACCGTCGCCAGCATTGTCTTGTCGCCAGTCAACTTGCGCTCGAGATGCACCATGCTCAAGGTGTAACGCAAAATTTCGCTGTAGTTGTAATACTCATTATTGTCCGTTTGTGGTGTATTTCCTTGCTGCAAAATCTGGCGCAAAGTATTTAAGCCAAGACGCAAATGCTGCCTATCAATAAAAACGGATTCGGTTGATGCAGGATTGGTTTCCAGCAAACCATGTACCAGCGTATTGAATGCTTCACTGTCATCAGCACCGGTACGCGCCAGCTTATCGACCAGCGCGGCTGCCTGCGCGACACCCGCCAGTGCAATCACCTGGTTCCTGATATTTTTTTCACTGTCTTTCATATATCTAACTTCATCATTCGTTCCCTGAGCGGAGCCGAAGGGATCGCTTCGACTCCGCTCAGCGAACGCTAGGCATTCTCTCTATGTACTGAAGGTCCGATTAATCACAGCGCCGCCCAAACACTGTTCGCCTTCGTAAAAAACCACATACTGCCCCGGTGTGACGGAGCGCTGCGGCTCATCAAATTGAACGCGGCATCTTAACTCATCGCCCGAACCTTGTTCGATGGTAACCACACAGGCTTGATCCGCCTGACGATAACGATTCTTCGCCATCAGTCGTTGTTCTTTATATAGGGGCACTTTACCGGAAATCCAGTTTAATTGACTGGCTTCGAGTGAATTGGTGTACAGCGAAGGATGCTCATCTCCCTGCGTGACAATCAACACATTGCGTGCGAGGTCTTTCCTGACCACATACCAGGGCTCATCGTGAGCGCCTTTTACGCCACCAATGCCCAAGCCCTGGCGTTGGCCGAGTGTGTGATACATCAGGCCAGCATGCTGCCCGATTACTTTCCCCTGCAGCGTTTCAATGTCACCCGGTTGCGCGGGAACATACTGTTGCAAAAAATCCTTAAACCGACGCTCGCCGATAAAGCAGATGCCGGTGGAATCTTTTTTGTTGTGGTTAATAAAATTATTTTCTGCCGCAATTTTACGCACTGCCGGTTTTTCCAATTCACCGACAGGAAATAATGACTTCGCAATTTCTTTTTCACCGACGGCACACAAAAAATAACTTTGGTCTTTATTATTGTCCAGCCCCTTCAATAATTGTGTTTCGCCATTCACGACTCGCTTGCGCACGTAATGACCCGTGGCAATGTATTCGGCACCGAGCATTTCTGCATACTGCAAGAATACCTTAAATTTTATTTCACGATTGCATAACACATCCGGGTTCGGCGTACGCCCTGCTTTATATTCGGCAATAAAATGCTCGAAGACATTATCCCAATATTCCGCCGCAAAGTTCGCCGTGTGCAAGGAGATGCCGATGTTGGCGCACACTTTCTCCGCATCGGCCAGATCGGCTTTCGCGGTGCAATACTCGGTGCCATCGTCTTCGTCCCAGTTTTTCATAAACAAACCTTCGACGCTGTATCCTTGCTGTTTTAACAGCAATGCAGACACCGAAGAATCAACACCGCCCGACATGCCGACAATGACTTTGGCTTGCTTTTTATTATTTAAGTTATTCGACATGATCAATCAAATCCAGGGGAAACTTTTTCCCTGCACGATAATCATCAATCACACGGATCACCAGAGGACTGCGCATTTGTTCACGCCTTTGAACAATTTCTTCATAGCTTAACCATACCGCTTCAATAATTTCCTTGTCGAGTTTGTCGCTCACTCGTTGAGTCGCTGTCGCTGCAAACGCGGTTCGAAAATAGGTGACGTGATTGTGCGGTGAATAATATTGATACTGGCCGATAATATAATTGAGCTTCACTTCCCAACCGGTTTCTTCACGCGTCTCACGAATCGCCGCTTGCTGGATCGTCTCCCCTTCATCCCAATGCCCGGCCGGTTGGTTGTAGACACAGCGATCGCCGTCCTTTTCAAACACCAAAAGGAACTTGCCGTCGCTTTCAACGACAGTAGCAACAACCATGTGCGGGGGCCATTTGCTGCTCATTGGTTTCATCTACGGTTTTGACCGGGCGCACATGTTAATAGAAAGAAGATTATAATTCTCGCTCTCAAGTGAAGGCCTGCTCGCTCATCATGAACAAATTGACTCATCTGGATGCCACCGGTTCCGCCCATATGGTGGATGTCAGCGCCAAGACCGATACGCTAAGAACCGCCAAAGCGGAAGCACTGTTGACCATGAAGCCCGAAACCCTGCGCCTCATACTGGAAGGCCAAATGAAAAAAGGCGATGTATTCGCCACCGCGCGCATCGCCGGCATACAAGCCGCCAAGAAATGTTCTGACCTGATCCCCCTCTGCCATCCCCTGATGCTGAGTTCCGTGACCATTGATTTCGAGGCTGAGCAGGCCAAAGGCCAACTGAAGGTCACCAGCCAGTGCAAGATCAAAGGCCCGACGGGTGTTGAGATGGAGGCCCTGACGGCGGTTTCGATCGCTGCCCTAACCATCTACGACATGTGCAAAGCCGTAGAGAAAGGCATCACGATAGGCCCGATACGATTACTGGAAAAAAGCGGCGGGAAATCCGGTGACTATTTACTTTAGGTTTTTATATTAACTGAATGATAAATATAATTTTTTTTTCAAAATATCGCGAACAAATGGGAATGTCGTCCCTCGCCTTTGACCCAAAGGAAGTGGTCAAGGTGGCCGACCTCATTTCTGCTCTCCGGCAGCAGCATCCCCTGACCACCCACTTCCTGGCTGATAACAACTTACTTATTGCTGTGAACCAGGAGATGGCGACTGTTCAATCCTTGATCAAATCGGGTGATGAAGTCGCTTTCTTTCCACCGGTTACGGGCGGCTAGGCACTTATGTCTGTCCAAATCCAGCAAGAAGCCATTGATGTATCCCGTGAAACAGCCCTATTGATGCAATCAAGTGCCTCCATTGGGGCCCTTGTAAGCTTTACCGGTCTGGTCAGGGACATTAACGATGGCAAGGAAGTCAGCCAGCTCACACTGGAGCACTATCCGGGAATGACGGAAAAGCAGATCAAACAGATTATCCAGCAAGCCAGGGCGCGTTGGCCACTCGAAGCCGTTCGTGTGGTGCATCGGGTGGGGGTATTAAAGCCCACCGACCCTATTGTTTACGTGGGTGTGGCCAGCCAACACCGGGGAGACGCCTTTAAAGCCTGCGAATTCATCATGGACTATCTTAAAACCCAGGCCCCTTTCTGGAAGAAAGAGTCCGCCAATGGAGCCGAACAATGGCTGGAGTCACGGGCATCGGACCAGGCCAGCCTGCTCAAATGGCAGGAAGAATAATGGTTCCAGACACAGGATTTCTTTGACAAATCAATAGCCTATCCCTAGAATTGCGCGCCTGATCAGGGTCGGCCATCTCATGAAGCCTACAGTACGTCATTTGCCGAGGCAGGTGGACGCCTTTAAGTTAACGCAGCAGGCCATTGTTCTCGACGGCCAGCTCCGTGTAAATGAGTTGCCGCGATTGACGGAAGCGCTAAGCAGTACGACTGGCCTTCCCGATTTGCACCCGGTGCTGAGCTTTGGCATTGATGCAGAAGGCCATCGTGTTGCAGAAGGGCAAGTGAAGGCGATGTTGCCAATCACTTGCCAACGTTGTTTACAGGTCATGCCATATGAAGTGCAAGCAGATATTCATTGGGCCTTTGTAACATCGGATGAAGCGGCAAAAAAATTGCCGGCGCATCTCGACCCGATCATGCTATCCACTTCGGGTTATGTGGATGTGTACGAGATGCTGGAAGATGAATTGCTGTTGAGTTTACCGATCACAGCATTTCATGAAGACTGCGAAGGCGCAGGTGCAACAAAAGTTTTCGGTGAAGTAGTTTCAGAAAATGCGAGTGCAACAGAAAAACCGTTTGCTGCATTGGCCGATTTATTTGAAAAAAACAGTTTTGAAAAGACCGTTTTGAAAAAGTAGTTTTTAATTTTTTAGCAAGTTAGTACGCAGGAGTACTTTATGGCAGTTGGTCAAGCACGTACCACCCGTTCACGTCGCGACATGCGCCGTTCACATGACGCGTTGAAAAATCCTACCTTGTCAGTGGATTCCACCAGCGGTGAAAAACATCGTCGTCACCACGTGACCGCCGATGGTTTTTATCGTGGTCGCAAAGTAGTAGATGTCGATAGCGATAATTAATTCAGGGAATCTCTGAAAAACGACTGGTGAGTATCTCGCGCAGCGAGTACTCACGGGTCGCAGCGAGCAGAGATACCGCCAGTCAACGACTTCCAACGTCATTGAATATCAAAAAAGTTCATATTGCTATTGATATTATGGGGGGCGACTACGGCCCCTCCGTTACTGTCCCCGCTGTAATAAAATCCCTTTCTGATAATCCCCTGCTCACAGTTACCCTGCTGGGCAATCTGGATCTGTTTAAAAATAACTACGCCTTACAACTGAATTCATTCGGTGATCGAGTTCGTTACAGAAGCTGCACAGATGAAGTCAGTATGGATGAAAAACCTTCACAGGCATTACGACACAAACAACAGTCATCAATGTTCCAGGCCGTCAGTATGGTGAGTCACCAGGTAGCCGATGCCTGTGTCAGTGCCGGGAATACCGGCGCGTTTATGGCGATAGGAAAATTTGTGATCAAAACGTTTCCTGGCATAGCCAGACCCGCTGTGTGCACCGAAATGCCCACCGAAGCAGGCCGTTGCCTGATGTTAGATCTAGGCGCCAATGTCGATTGCCGCTCCGAACATTTTTTGCAATTTGCCATCATGGGCTCGGAAATGGCAAAAGTTTTATTTGCCTTGGAAAACCCAACGGTTGCTTTATTAAATATTGGCGAAGAAGAAAGCAAAGGCAATGAACAAGTGCGTTTGGCAGCAGCGTTGCTAGAAAAAAATAAAAACATCAACTATATCGGCTTTGTTGAAGGAAATGATATTTACAAAGGGAAGGCCAATGTAATTGTCTGCGACGGATTTGTAGGAAACACTGTGTTAAAAGCCAGCGAAGGCGTGGCGCGTTTAATTTCACACAAAATTCAAAAACTCCTCCACAAGAACCTCGCGATGAAATTTTTCGGATTCTTCGCTAAAAATTTTTCGAGTTCATTGTTCAAGGAAATAAATCCCTCGCGTTATAATGGCGCCAGCTTTTTGGGTTTGCAGGGTACCGTGGTGGTCAGTCACGGCAACAGTGATATCGATGGTTTCGCCAATGCTATTCAATTGGCCTGCAAACAAGTGGAGCAAGAGTTACCACGTAAAATACAGATGAGTATGACCCCTCCGTCGCTTTGCGACACCTCCCCTACAAAGTAGGAGAGGCTAATTACTTGAGAGAGTTACATCATGAGCAGTGTAAAGAATAATTTATCTTTTGTTTTTTCCGGACAAGGGTCGCAAAAAATTGGCATGCTGGCAGAAATGGCGGCAGAAAATACGTTGGTAAAAACCACTTTCGCAGAAGCTTCCAAAGTGCTGGGCTATGACTTATGGGATTTATGTCAAACCGGCGAGCAGGAAAAAATAAATCAAACCGAAATCACGCAACCGCTCATGCTGACATCCAGCGTTGCGTTATGGCGCATCTGGCAGAAAAAAGGCGGTGCACAACCGGCATGGATGGCAGGCCACAGCCTGGGTGAATGGTCCGCGCTGGTTTGTGCAGAAGTTGTTGCGTTCTCCGATGCAGTGAATCTGGTCAGGAATCGCGGTGCATTTATGCAGCAAGCCGTTCCCAAAGGGGAAGGCGCGATGGCCGCAGTGCTCGGCGTTGAAGATGAAAAAATAAAAGAAATCTGCTTGCAAGCATCCGATATGGGCGTCGTACAAGCCGTGAATTTTAATTCACCCGGGCAAGTAGTCATTGCGGGCCAGGCAAAAGCCGTTGATAAAGCCATTGAGTTATTGAAGGCCGCGGGTTGCAAACGGGCAATGCCACTTCCTGTCAGCGCACCCTTCCATACCAGCCTGATGAAACCCGCCGCAGAAAAAATGGCATCATTGATTGATAAAACTACTTTCCATTCGCCAAAAATCCCGGTCATACATAATTTTCATGCACAAACAGAGAATGATCCTCAAAAAATAAAACAATTGATGATCAAACAAATTGATAATCCTGTTTTGTGGGTAGACTGTATCAATGCCTTGGTTAAAAAAGGCGTGACCATCACTATTGAGTGTGGACCGGGCAGTGTGTTGTGTGGATTAAGCAAGCGCATTGATAAATCGCTGGAATCGTTTGCACTGGAAACGCCGGCAAACATGCAAACCGCACTGGATGCAATAAATCAAAAGTAATCAGGCATCTTTTTCGAGCGTGCTGACCAGTTCCTTGAAAGCTTCCTTGTTTTCGTTATTCAGGTTCATGAGTATCTTGTGCGCTTCAATCACTTTTTCACGAACCTTTTTCTCATTGTTAGCTTCTGATGTTTTAAGCTCCTTGCATTTGGCAGTATCTAATCCGGAATCAAACGTTGTTACGATATTAAATATTTGAGAAAACCCGACACTGTTTAATAATTTGGTAACCGACGGGTTGGTCGAAAAAATAGTAGGCTTGATTGAAAAGCGCTGCTGTGCATACAAGGACATTTTTGCCAGAAGCCCCAAGGAGGTGCTGTCAATCGCCTCCGCTTCCATCAAATCAATCACAATATCCTTGTAAGGAAAATTAGTTGCAAAAACTTTTTCAATATAATTATCGATAGATGAGCAAAGTGTCACGCGAATATCGCCCACCAGCTTAATAAAGCAAACGGAGTCTTTTGACGCGACAAAAATTTTTCCAGCTTTATCAGGCATCTTTTTACAATAATCTCTATGAGGTAACACTACCACTTTTTGATATCGTCATAATCGCGATATCATCCGGAACTTCCTTCAGTTCATCCAGCCGAAGCGCCACACGCATTTTTTCCAAAGAGGTATTGCCTCCACGAACCAGATCAAGCAAACATTCTTCCTGCTGCAATAAACCGTTGGCAGGTAAAATTTCCAATATGCCGTCTGAAAACAAACACAAGTCAAATGATTCAGGAAGCGCCAGGTTATAATCGTAATATTCCACTTCCGACACAATGCCGAGTGGCATCCCGGTTCCTTCCAGATAACTCACCTCTGTCGATTTGTCTTTGTTCACACGAGACAAAATCGGCATCGGCAAATGTCCGGCCACACTGTAATGCAATTCACCCTTTTGCGTGTCAATGATTCCTAAAAACATAGTGACGTACTTATCCATACCAACGGCGAGTAACTCTCTATTAAAGTAAGAGAGAATTTCTGACGGCTTGGCATCCTTCTTCCCATTTTTTTCATGTCGACGACTCATCGTGACCGACAAGTGATGCAGCAAGGCGGTAACGAATGCAGAAGAGGAACCATGCCCGGAGACATCGGCTAAATAAAAACCGATAAAATGATCTCCAAATTCAGAGTACTCCAGAAAGTCACCGCTTAAATACAAGGAAGGGATGAGTTTATACTCCACGCGATATTGGCCAATAGATAAAGGCTCCTGCGGAAACATCTTCAGTTGTAATTGCAGGCCGGCACGTTGATCCTGTTCTAACAATTTGAGTGAATCTTTTAATTCACGATTCGTTGTTTCGAGTTCCTGTTTGTATTTTTGATTTTGAACTTGCAAGTCGACACGCTCCAGACAATGCTCGATCGCATGCTCAAGCACTTTCATATCGACAATGGGCTTCACAATATAGTCACTGGCTCCCATGCGCAGCGCTTCGACGACATCACTCATGCCGCCCGCACCGGAAATAACGATTACTGGCACCGGAATATCCGGTTGCTTTTCGCTGATCTTGCGCAACAGTGACAAGCCGTCCAGCTTGGGCATACGCAAATCACAAATAATTAAACCGGGCTGTTCCTTGAGGAAAAGATCAAAACCACGCTGGCCATCGACCGCCTCCGTTACTTCAAAACCACTGTCCTCGAGATAAGCGGCAATACTTTCCCGGACGATCGTGTCGTCATCAATTAACAGTATTTTTCGAACCGATTGATTCAAACCAGAGCTGCTTGAAGGAGTTTTGAGTAAACCCGTTGCGGACATCGTTAAGTGGCTATGAACGGCGAGACGGCAATTATAGTAGCTTCCCCCGCCCGACCCAACCATCTTATGGGTAAATTGCATAAAAATGATCTCCACGGCCCTTTAATTGTAGTTGACGATACACATTCAACACTCTATAAAAAGAGGTGAAGGGCTCCGCCCGATGGACAGGGAAAATGAGGCATGGATTTATTGCAGGACAAAGACAAGGTAAAGCAGTCCTCCTCCCGACAGAAACGACAGCTGCAACGTCAACGTCTGTTGGACGTAATCGCCATGCTCTGGGATGACAAGAATAATCCGCCGCTCGAGGGCATCTGCAAGGACATCAGTGGCGCTGGCCTGCTGATCGAATTACCCGAACTATTAGCCACAGGCACGCAGGTGCGGGTGTCGCTGCACAGTCACCAAAATCGTGAGCACCTCACCTCGCTCAATGCCAAGGTGGTGCGTGCACATAAAAACAAATGGGGTAGTTATACAATCGGATTTGAAATTATTTAGCGTCGCGCAACTCACGACGTAAAATTTTCCCGACATTGGATTTTGGCAACTCGCTACGGAATTCAATATATTTCGGGCGTTTGTAGCCTGTCATATTTTCTGCACAATACGTCAGGAGCATTTCTGCCGTCAGTCCTTCTGTTTTACGTATGACAAACAATTTGACAGCTTCACCACTGTGTTCGTCTGGCACACCCACGACCGCACTTTCAACCACGTCGGGATGGGCATTGATGATATTTTCCAGTTCATTGGGATACACATTGAACCCGGACACCAGGATCATGTCTTTTTTCCTATCAACAATTTTTACATAGCCATCGGCTTGCACAATGGCGACATCACCAGTCAATAACCATCCATCGCGCATTACTTCTTCAGTTGCTTGTGGGCGCTGCCAATAGCCTTTCATCACTTGCGGCCCCAGCACACACAACTCACCGGATTCTCCTTCAGCACATTCATCCCCATTGTCATGAACAATTTTTATATACGTTGCGGGCAATGGAACACCGATGGTGCCGACTTGTGCGTGGCGCGCCGGATTCAGCGAAACGACAGGAGAGGTTTCTGTTAATCCATAACCTTCCAGCACCGTGCAGCTCGTCATTTGTTTCCATTCGCGTGCAACGGATTCAGACAAGGCCATGCCACCAGACAATGTAATTTTTAAATGGCTGAATTTCAGTTGCCGGAATTTATTATTATTCATCAAGGCAATAAACAGGGTATTCAAACCAACCATGACATGGAATTGATATTTTTTTAATTCCCGCACAAAACCGGGAATATCACGCGGATTCGGAATCAAAACCGAATGACAGCCAAAGGAAAATGCGGTCATGCAATGCAGCATAAAAGCATAAATGTGATAAAGCGGCAAAGGCGCAATAAAAACATCCTTGCCTTCTTCCACACCAATCAAGCGTATGTGCGGCTGCACTTGCAACATATTGGCGATGAGATTGCTGTGGGTCAGCATTGCGCCTTTTGCCACGCCGGTAGTGCCACCGGTATATTGCAATACAGCAATGTCATTGCTCTGTGCGCGATGCCTATCAACAAATATTTTTTCATCCAGTTGATTTTGACCTATCGATAATGCATTACGCAGAGTAACCGCGGTTGGCAAATGATAAGGCGGCACCATGCGCTTGATATATTTCACTGCAAAATTTAACAGCTGGCGTTTAGGCACGGAATGCAAATCCGCCATCTCCGTCACAATCACATGCTTGATAAAAGTATCAGGAAGAATGGATTGTACTTTGTCAGCCATACTGGCTAACACCACAATGGCTACCGCGCCCGAATCGTTAAATTGATGTTCCATTTCGCGCGGCGTGTAGAGTGGATTGGTGTTCACAATAATCACACCGGCCTTAATAGCGCCGAATGCAACCACCGGATATTGCAATACATTGGGTAACTGAATCGCCAGACGATCACCGGGTTGTAGCTGACAGTGAAATTTTAAATAGCTCGCAAATTGATTGGAGTAATCATCCACCTCTTGAAAGGTGAGTGTCTGGCCTAAACAACTGAAGGCAGGTCGGTGCGGATATTTCGCGATGGCTTTTTCAAATACGTCGAGAATATTTTGATACGCGCCGTCTTCAATCGTATTAGGAATACCCAGACGCGTGCGGGTGGTGTCGAATAAGTCGCCATATTTTCCATGGGAAGCGTTTGCCATGCCCCTGATTATAGACGAGAATGCCGCCATGACGACGATTTTAACCAATGTTCCTTTTGATGAAATACAGATTGGCGATACCCGTCAATACAGCAAAACCTTGACCCGCGAGGATGTGGTGTTGTTTGCCCGCACTTCCGGTGACATCAATCCGGTACATCTTGACGAAGCCTATGCCAAAACCACGGAGTTTGGTGAATGCATAGGCCACGGCATGTGGAGCGGCGCACTGATTTCTGCGGCGATTGCCACTACCCTGCCCGGCCCCGGCTCTATTTATCGCAGCCAGACCCTCAAGTTCATGAAGCCGGTAAAAATCGGTGATACGCTCACCGTGAATCTGGCTGTGACGGAAAAGAAAGATCGTATCCGCTTGGTTACCCTTGATTGCAATGTGATGAATCAACACGGCGTAAAAGTAGCGAGCGGAATTGCGGAAGTGATAGCGCCGGAGAAAAAGTTAACTATTACAACAAAACCGGTTTGAAATAATACGGAAATTATTTATCACTTCAACGCCTGTATCCCTTTGGTAATCCCTTCAATCGTCAGTGGAAACATTTTGTTGTCGACGAGTTTTTTTACCATGGTAATGGATTGCGTACTGCCCCAATAATCTTCCGGCGTTGGGTTAAGCCAGATAATCTTGTCAAACGTGTCGGTTACGCGTTTCATCCATAAGGCACCCGGCTCTTCATTGTAATACTCGACATTGCCACCCACACTGGTCACTTCATAATGCGACATCGAGGCATCACCGACAAACACCACTTTGTAATCTTTGGAATATTTATGCAGCACATCCATGGTCGGCGTGGTTTCTGCAAAACGACGATAGTTATCTTTCCAGACAAAATCGTAAATAAAGTTGTGGAAATAAAAATATTCCAGATGCTTGAACTCGGTTTTTGCTGCCGAGAATAATTCCTGACACAACTTGACATAGGGATCCATCGAGCCACCGACATCGAGGAACAACAACAGTTTTACGGCATTGTGTTTCTCCGGCACCATTTTAATATCCAGATAACCGGCGTTCTTTGCCGTGGAGCGAATCGTGTCGTTGATATCCAGTTCCTCTTCCGCACCAGTGCGTGCAAACTTTCGCAAACGTTTCAATGCGACTTTAATGTTGCGTGTGCCCAATTCCACATCATCATCAAGATTTTTATAGTTGCGCTTCTCCCATACTTTGGCCGCACGCTTCTGGCCACCACCGTTGGCATTTTCGCCGACTTTAATACCTTCCGGATTGAATCCACTATTACCAAAAGGAGAAGTGCCGCCCGTGCCTACCCATTTATTACCGCCTTCGTGACGCTCTTTTTGCTCCTGCAAACGTTTTTTAAATTCTTCCAGTAATTTCTCCAGACCGCCAAGCGACTGAATCTGTTTCTTTTCTTCTTCGGTGAGAAACTTCTCAAATTCCTTGCGCAACCACTCTTCCGGGATTAAAGCCTGAATTACATCGTCAATCGTTTGCAAATCACGAAAATAAGCGCCAAAAGCGCGGTCAAACTTATCGAAATATTTTTCATCCTTGACCAGACAGGTGCGCGAGAGTAAATAGAAGTCATCAATGCTGGCAAAAACCAGATTTTTCTCCAGCGCTTCCATCAGGGTTAACAACTCCTTGATGGAGACAGGAACACCACCGTTCTTCAGGCTGTAAAAAAATCCAACTAGCATTTATAGGTCAACGATAGTTTTAACGCATTTCACGACGCGCCATAAACGCCAGGCGCTCCAGCATGTGCACGTCCTGCTCGTTCTTCAACAGGGCGCCATATAAAGGGGGAATGGCTTTAGTGGGATCGCGATTTTTTAAAATCTCATCGGGGATATCATCGGCCATGAGTAATTTCAGCCAATCGATCAGTTCCGAAGTGGATGGCTTCTTTTTCAAACCGGGGATCTTGCGCACGTCAAAGAATACATCCAGCGCTTCTTTCACCAGATCTTTTTTAATTTTCGGATAATGCACATCAATAATGCGTATCATGGTTTCTCTATCCGGGAAATTAATGAAGTGGAAGAAACAACGACGTAAAAAAGCATCGGGCAATTCTTTTTCATTGTTACTGGTGATAATAACGATAGGCCTGTGTTTGGCTTTAATCGTTTCACCGGTTTCGTAGACAAAAAATTCCATCTTGTCGAGCTCGGTAAGCAAATCATTCGGGAATTCGATATCCGCCTTGTCCACTTCATCAATTAACAACACCACGTCCTCTCCTGCTTCAAAGGCTTCCCATAGTTTGCCTTTCTTGATGTAGTTGCGAATATCGTGCACGCGATCATCGCCGAGTTGAGAATCCCGCAAACGCGACACCGCATCGTATTCATATAAACCCTGCTGGGCTTTGGTGGTCGATTTAATGTGCCACTGGATCAGGCGTTTGCCCATGGCCTCTGCGACCTGTTCCGCCAACATGGTTTTTCCGGTACCCGGCTCGCCCTTGATCAACAGCGGCTTTTGCAAGGTGACCGCCGCATTCACCGCCATCTGCAAGTCGTGGGTAGCTATGTATTTATCAGTGCCTTCAAACTTCATAAGTGCTCTCATCCAACAGGTAAAATAAACGCGACTAATCTAACCAGCGTCTTGCGCTAGCGCAAGACGTGAATATCGCAGATGTGGTAGCCTTTCGAGTCATGACTATCGTGAAAGAAAACCTTTCCATCCCCGACGCCCTGCAGCACAATGAACGGGGCGCCTTTCTGTTTGATTATGCGAAATTAATGGCTTTTGCGGAAAAATACCATGGCGATTATAAAAAATCACAGCCCTTTCCCTACATTGCCATTGACGATTTTGTATCCGATGACATTATCAATGAGCTGTTAAAAGGTTTTCCTGCCCCGGACCCGTCGCGCCAGACGCGCAACAATACCGCCTATGTCGATGAAGAAACCGAGACGACACCGGCACAGATCAACAAAGTGGGCTTGCGTGAAGAAAAAGATTTCACGCCCTTCATCCGACATTTTATTTGGGAACTGAATTCCCCCAGCTTTATTCTGTTCCTGGAAAAACTCACTGGCATCGGCAAGTTGTTGCCCGATCCCAAAATGCTCGGCGGTGGCACACACCAGACCTTGCGTGACGGATTACTTCGTGTACACGCTGATTTTAACGTGCACCGTATTTATGAAATTGATCGACGCATCAACCTGATTTTGTATTTGAACAAGGACTGGAAAGAGGAATACGGCGGACATCTGGAGTTGTGGGACAAAGAAGTAAAAAATTGTGTTGAACGCATTTTGCCAATCGATAAGCGCTGTGTAATTTTCAGCACTGGCAGTGAAACCTGGCACGGGCATCCGCATCCGCTGACCTGTCCACCGGATCGTGTGCGCCAGTCCATTGCGCTGTATTACTACACCAACGGCCGACCGGAAGCAGAAAAAAAACCGCGCCACAAAACGCTGTGGCCTGCCCTACCCGGCGAATAACCCAGAACCATATTCTGTCTGGCATGTTATGCCGGGTGTGAGAGGCCTGATTTTATCGATCGCTGATTTAAAACCGTTCTCACTATTTTAACCAGTTGCAATGGGGTATAAGGTTTTGCCAGAAATGTCACATTTTTTTTTCGCAGTTCTGCAATCACATCACTGTCTGCAAAACCGGAGACACATATTATCTCGATGCTCGGCGATAACAATCGCAGCGTGTCCACCAATTCCTTGCCATCCATTTTTGGCATCATGACATCGGTAACCACCAGATCAATAGCGCCCGAATTTTTTTCAGCCACATCCAGCGCATCCAGTCCATTGACAGCCGTTAATACACGGTAGCCAGACGACATGAGAATTTTTTGTGTCAGCATCGCCACGGCGGGATCATCCTCCACCAATAACAGCGTTTCATTTCCACCGGAAGAATCCGACAGTAGATCATTCAACGTCTGTCGCTTGGGAAAGTTTATCCCTGAAACCATCACACGCGGGAAAAGAATATAAAAAGTAGTGCCTTCCCCTACATCACTATCAACAAAAATATATCCTCCATATTGTTTCACTACCCCATAGCAAACGGATAAACCCAAACCAGAACCTTTGCCAATCGCCTTGGTAGTAAAAAATGGTTCAAATATTTTTTGATGCAATTCAGGGGGAATACCTTTCCCCGTATCAGTTACTGATAGACACACATATTCCTGTTCAGGAATAATAATGGGGGTTAGCGCCTGCGCCTGCTCGAACTGAAAATTATGCACTTCCAGAATAATTTCATTGTCAGACAAACCTTCTGACATCGCATCACGCGCATTCACCACCAGATTGATGATGATCTGGTCAAACTGGACCGGATCAATCTTGATAGGCCAGACATCAGGATTTGGGTTGAATAATAGCTCCGCCTTTCCACTTAACATGCGAGGCAAAAATTTCATTGCATCTTCCAGCACTTCATTCGGATTGATGACCTGCGGCACTGCAATTTGTTTTCGCGCGAAACTTAACAGCTGCTCCGTTAATTTACTTCCTCTGCTCGCTGCCTCCAGAATCTGCTCCAGATCCATGGAAACGTTTTTTCCTTTATGACTATCATTGATAGCTAACTCGGAAAAACCAGCGATAGCCGTCATAATATTATTAAAATCGTGCGCTACCCCACCTGCTAGCTGGCCTATACTTTCCATTTTCTGAGCTTGCATCAACTGCTGTTCCAAAAAGTGTTTTTCAGAAACTTCTTTTCTAAGTTCAGACAAAGCACCTTGTAATTCTTCTGTTCTTTCATTCACACGAAACTCGAGCTCCGCATTAAACTCCAGTAATTTATTTTCATAGTGCCGTTGTTTGGTGATATCCCTGGCAAACCCCTCAATAGAAACTATATCTCCCGCATTATTTTTTATGTGTTGGTGAACGATATCAAATAAACGCTTATTTTCATGAGAATCCAATAGCTCTCTTTCAAAGTTAAAGGATTCTAATAAACTGGTTTTCTGAACCACCATGTGTGTTGATTCAGACAAGGATGATGCGCCCCTTTTTATAATTAAGTCCCAATGCTGCCCTATTACCTCATCCGGAGGAAATCCCAATATTTTCTCTATAGAAGGACTGACATATAAAAATTTCCCTTCTGAATTACATGAATAAACAATATGATCATTCCTTACACCCTCAATCAGACGCTTATATCTCTGCTCATTATTTTCTATAACCTGCGTATGTTGCTTTCCGGTTATATGGGTGCTCATTAATGAGATAAATAATAGGAAGCTTAAAGCTGCAAGATGAAAATCCTCACCGTCTTTAAATAATAGATACGAATCAATTGTTATGCATACATAGTAAAATGTAATGGCCGCCAGCAAATATAAAGCGCCACTATCCCTGCTTTTTTTGAACCCTGCCAAACAGCAATAGGCCATATAGAAAAATTGAAGGTAAATCAGCGCAATAATTGCCGACAGAAGCCACGGGGATATTGGTGCAGGAACCCCCGATAATTTAATTCCATCCGCTTGATAGAATGTAATACCAATTAACTTGATGAGACAAAGAAAAATAAATAATAAATTTGCGACTGTAAAGATGGAGAATATTTTTCTTTCATTGATGCCTGAAAAAACCCTGACAAACCATAGTATTACTCCAAATGAGGCAGCAAAGAAAAGTTTGTGCCAGTCATCAGCTTGTTTAAAAATATCTTTATCGTTCGTCGATATCAGCGTGATCAATGCAATCGTACCAAATAAATTTATACCGCAAAGAAAACTGAATACTAAATGCTCTTTTCCCGCATTTTTATTTTCGATATATCGCGATTTAGCGCCGATTAGAAAATGGTTTAGTGAAGCAAGTAAACAAGCCCCTGCCAACACAGAAAGAAAAAGCGGCATCATCCCTTGCATAAGACCGCTTCCTTGATTTTTATATTTACAACCCGCATCACAACCTGACTCAATACACAGACTTGATGTCCAATGAGTCTAGGCTAAGGGATTCAGGCAACGCATGCAATAGATTTATTTATTCCATTTTGCTCAAGCAGACGACGCAATTTTGCCAATGCTTCCACTTGTATCTGGCGAACTCGTTCGCGAGTCAAGCCCACGTCCTCACCCACCTTCTGCAATGTTTTCTTTTCATAACCATCCAGTCCGAAGCGACGCGCAATGATTTCTCGCTGTTTATCGTTCAAATGATCAAGCCAACCATTCAGGTGATGGGCCATATCATCAGTACAAAGCAAGCTTTGCGGATCATCTTCATGTTCATTGGCAACGACATCAGACAACTGCAAGCTTCCTTCTTCACCAATCGTAATGTCCAACGAAGTAATGTGCTCATTCAGTTTCAGTAATTTTCTCACCTCTTCTGCAGGGCGACCTACCAACTCCGCCACTTCCTGTTCACTGGGTTCGTGATTTAATTTTGCAGACAACTCACGGTGTGCGCGCAAACACTGGTTGATCTCTTTCATCACATGTATGGGGACACGAATAGTGCGAACCTGTGACATCAAAGCACGCTCAATGGTCTGGCGTATCCACCAGGTCGCGTAGGTTGAAAAACGAAATCCTTTTTCCGGATCAAATTTACTGACGGCATGAATCAAACCCAGATTGCCTTCCTCGACAAGGTCCAGCAATGGCAACCCACGATTCAGGTAACGACGTGAAATCTTGACCACTAAGCGCAGATTGCTTTCAATCATGCGTTGACGACCCCGCTCATTACCACTCACTGCCAAACGCGCGTAATAAAGCTCTTCTTCAGGCGACAACAATGGCACGTGACCAATTTCTTTCAGGTAGAGCTGAGTCGCATCAAATGAATCAGCATCTAATCTGCTTTTTAAACCAGTGTTTCTGGAAGGAGCGCGACCCTGCGTTACTGCTCCTGTCGAAATCGACTCACACACATCCGTTTCCGATTCTTTCCTTACCCTTCCAGAAATACCGTCTTCATCACCTTCTACTTCAAAGGTGTCCTTTGCCAAACTCTCCTTGTCAAAAAAGTCCTTTTCAAATTCTTCGTCCATTTCTTCAAGTGGCTCATCCTGAACCCTTTCTTTAATGGATTTCAAATCAAACGCTGCTTCCTTGATTTCGGAAGGCAGTTGATCAAACAGCGCATCTATTTCCTCCATCAAAACTGACTGGGCAGCCAAGGGCTGTGTAAGTGTTGACTTGATGGTGCGCTGGCTGCTTCTGACTTGAATATCCATTTTGTTTCCCTCAGTTAAAAACGCATGTCGCAACTGTGTTCGTTTTCGATTTTCGAGAGGCAAAAAAAAACGCACGGAGACATTGCTGTCTGCGTGCGTCTTTTCTAACCGATTCAGTAGCTGTTCAACTCTCTGTGCAAAAAATGAACACTTACTAACAAGCTCGAAATTCGCGACCGTGCTCTGTTGTTTTAGTCTTGCCTTTGAAACTTTCCAACAAACAGGTCATGTACAACTTACGGTGTTATTTATAAGCGAAGATTTAAACTTGGTCAAGGATAATTTTAAAATAATGCACAACTCATTAACAATTTTTACCGTGTTTTACTGTTCAAAATTTATACAGTTGATTCCGTTTCTTTTGAATCAATTACTTGCAAAGCAACGTTCAATTTTTTTCTAAGTGTGCCCAACTCTTTTGATTTGAAAGACTGCTTGGTTTTTTCCAGTGTTTCGATCGTTTCCTTAATGGCAGTGATCAACATCTCCGCGTCATGCGGTGACTTCTGGATTTTCTGTGCGCCTTGATAACGCTTATCGTGGTAGGGCATCGGAGCGCCTTCCTCAATCCGATTCATTGCCAGGACACCGGCAGATAATGAGTCTACGATCCCTCCTATTAAAACCGTCAAAAAATTGGACGCTGTACCACCCAAATCAGGCTTGCTCCGCGCCAGCTCGGCTCTTAATTCCGCCAGCTGGTCGGTAACCCTAAGGAAATTCGACATGGAATCATCGATAGAGTGACGCAACACTGAAAGTTGTACCGCTTTTTCTACCTCTGTTAAAAAGAAACCTACTTCAAAGGGTTTAATCAGGTAATTACAGACATTGAGCCCTACGGATTTAACGGCAGTGTCAACACTGGGCGTTCCAGTAACTACGATAATAGGAATACCGGGAACATGGGCATTGATATAATCCAGCAAGGACAAGTCTTCGTTGCCGGGCATGTTGATATCTGCGATGAGAAGATCGAAAAATTGCCCTCTGAGCAAATCCAGTGCTTCATCAGCACTGGCCACGGTTACACACTCGTAGCCGCGTGTGTTTAAAATTTGTGCGGTGGTAAAGCGGAAATCTGCATCGTCATCCGCCAGAAGAATGCGCGAATGCCTGCCCTTTTGAGAATTCATGGGTACCAACCTCAGCCTCCCTGGGCTACGTTCATAGCCACAGACTTAATCCCCAACTTCAGCTTGACAGCCAAATATGAGACCTGAGTATAATCCCCCATCCAACGTTTCATCAACACAAGAAACAGCGAGTTAGGACAAAGCGAGAGAATATTCGGATAAAACAACGGGAAAGCAAGAAAAAGCAACAGGAAATCAAATGATACGGGAGAAGCCATGGATAAGACAGTAACTCAAGAGAAGATTACAGGATCGCCCTCTAAGCTGGAATACTATGAAACAGCGTCTGTTCAACTTGATCAGCAAAAGCATTCCCGAAATTACGACCGGATTACCATCCATGATGTAAACAACTCGCTGAACAAGATCAACAATGCACTCTGGTTGATGGCGCGAGAAGAAAATGCTTCCACTCCGCTATTCCGCACTTGCCAGCAAATTGTAGAAAAAGAGATAGCCGTTGCGCGTCGCGCCTTGAACCCTTCTGAAGAAATCACTTCCTGAATTAATCAGGTTCTTCCAAGTGCTCGCCACAAATGGGTAACCGTTTCATTCGGATCGGGTGTTACCAACATTCCTTCCATACCCAATGCACGCGCCGCTACAACATTGCTCTCGACATCATCCAGGAAAATACATTGCTGTGCAGGAACATTTCCCAAACCTTGCAGTGTTAAATGAAAAATAGCCGGATCCGGTTTTCTAACACCGGCAAAAGCAGAATCAATAATTAAATCGACAGCCTGCAAGGGAATCATTCCCTGCCAACTGCTACTGAATTCCTTGACATTGTTAGTAACGATAGCTGTTTGGTAACCCGCTTGTTTGACATCGTTTAGCAATTGAACCACTTGACCGTTCACTACATTACCGCCGTTAGCCTGCCCCATTTTGATAAGCACGTCCCAGAGATCCACTTCAAGATGGGACTGGCGCGCCAACGCCATGATGTCATCACGACTTTGTTCAAGTGAAATTTCACCGCGTTCCAGTCGATGCCAGGGATGATCAGTGTCCAGATGATAAGAACCAAAAACAATTTCTGCAAAATGTGCGGGATCGATCCCGCGCTCTTTTGCAACTATCTCTACGGCCCCAAAGGGCGACAAAGTAAACACGCCGCCAAAATCAAACAGGACCGCTTTAATATTGGATGACGTGCCAGTCATCTAGATTGATTTCCCTTTTTGCCAGTAGCGATCCTTAATCAAACGTTTTTTTAATTTACCTGTTTCTTCACGCGGCAATTCTTTTTCAAAATCAATACTTTTTGGACATTTGATAGGACTGATCTTGCTACGACAATATTCTATTAATTCTTTAGCGAGTGCAGGGCTGGCAAGCGAATGATCCTCCAGCTGTACCACCGCCTTCACTTCTTCACCCATTTCCGGATGTGGCACACCAAATACCGCGAGATCGGCAACCAATGGATGTTGAATCAAGCAATCTTCTGTTTCTTGCGGATAAATATTCACACCGCCACTGATAATCATGTAGGACTTGCGATCAGTCAAATACAAGAAACCTTCTGTATCCAGATAACCGACATCACCCAAGGTAGTCCAACCATCACGAATGGTTATTGATTTGGTTTTTTCTGCGTCGCCGTGATATTCAAATGCCGTTCCTTTGGAGCAATAGATGGTGCCGATTTGCCCTATGGGCAATTCTTCCTGGGTTTCATCATTAACAATATGCACTTGTGCATCGACACAACGCCCTACCGAACCTTTGTGCTTCAACCAGTCATCGGATCCAATCATAAAAATTCCGTTGCGTTCCGAACCGGAATAAAACTCCCACAATACCGGACCCCACCAACGGATAATTTGTTCCTTCACATCCATGGGGCAAGGAGCGGATCCGTGTATGGCCATCTTCATACTGGATACATCGTATTTATTACGCACCTCTTCCGGCAATTTCATTAAACGCACGAACATGGTCGGGACCCATTGTGAATAGCCAACTTTATATTTTTCGATTAATCGCAATGCATCTTCCGCATCAAACTTTTCCATAATCACTACGCTACAACCAATGCGATGTGCACCCATCACAAAACCCAATGGGGCCGAGTGATACACCGGCGCTGTTGACAAGGCCACCGTGTCATGTGTCACGCCTATATACAAACACAAACCAACGGAACGCGTAATTTCTTCTGCTTCACCCAAACCGCCTTTCGGTAACGCAAACTTTATTCCTTTGGGTTTGCCAGTGGTGCCGGAGGAGTACAACATCTCGCGGCCTTCAGATTGATCAGCAATAGGTTTAGTCGGCATATTTTCCAACGCCATTTCCCACGAAACAAAACCCTCCACACAACCATCCACCATGAATCGGTGTTCTGCTTTGGGAATATGATCAATCACTGTGCTGGCATGATGATGTTGTTTATAGGAAGCAATAAAAACTTTCGCTTCACAATTATTAATGATGTATTCCATTTCTTCGGGCTTGAGATAATAACTAATCGGCGTGTAATAAAGTCCTGCACGTTGTGCCGCCCAACAAATTTCAAAAAACGCCGGATGATTTTCCATCAACAAGGCAATATGGTCGCCGCGTTTCAAACCCAACTTGCGAAATAAATGCGAACCGCGATTAGAGCGCGCTTCCAGCTCACGATAACTGATCGTGGTGCCGGTGTTGCCCATAATAATCGCCGCCTGTTCAGGGCGTTCAAGGGCATGGCGGGAAGGATGCAGCATAAAATGATTCCTCAACTACTGACGAAAGGTAAAATATTTATGGCCAATATAACTGGTGAGCGTTGGCGTAATAATGGCAATCGCCCTGGCTACATGCTCAGGAAAAAAATGCCATTGCAGCAGTGGAAAAAACCAGCGCATCAACCAGGAAAAAATCAGCCAGGTTTGCAACAAACCCAGAAGATTAACCAATACGAAAATGCCTGCCGAACGTTGTCTTGATTCAGCGTGTTCACCAAACACCTTCTGCTCAAATAAAAAAAATGCAGTGATCATGCCTGCCAAATAGCCAATGACGACATCTCCGTAAAAAGGAAGACGTCCTGATAATGAATATCCCACTATAAAGTTGACACAGGCCGCAATACCTCCCGCGACCAGAAAGCGTAAAAATTGTTTTGAATGTACAGATTCGAACAAAGCCTTCACGTTATTGCACAGCCAACGCCGCCAACTGTTTCGCCGTTTTCAAACTCTCCGTGATACTTCTGTCCTGTGGGTAATAATAAGACGTATCCGCCATAAAAAGACCATTCACCGTGCTCTTCATCGGTGGCAACATATCCAGGTAACCCGGTTCACAAACCGGTTGCGCATAAAAATAGCGTGACGCATGAAAGGCTTTAATCCAGGAGGTTTCAAAATCAGGGCGAATCTTTTTAAAAGCCGCCGTGACTTCTGCATAAAATTGTTCATTGGTCCAACCGTATTTGGTTTGCGTTTGTGGCATGTAATACGGCACATACAAAATATGATCGCGTCCATTCAAGGGATTTAAATTGGTGTATTCAATAATGCCAGGCATTTCAACACCGGGTGTATTAATGTTCAACCAGAAATACGGTGAAAATTGCCTGTCGAGTTTAAACATCAAACACACTACGCCAACGTTTTTGATTTTTGCCAATTTTTCGTGATCTACTTTTGGCAAACCTGGAATCATTTTAGAGATATAAGGAATTGGCGTGGTTGAAATCACTACATCATATTCATGAAAACTTTCGCCAATCATTAAACCTTTAATCTGGTTATTTTCAATCACCACTTGTTTGATCGGCTGACTGAGCTTGACCGCACTGCCCTGTTTTTCAATTGCATCGACCATGGCTTTCATTAATACTTCGGAACAACCGGTGATGTAACCGGTTTTTTCTTTAAATAAACTTTCACGACTTTGCGCCACGCGTTGCACGCGCGCGGCGATCCACGCGGCCGACGGCAGATCCTGCCACTCGTAAAACTTTAATGACATCAAGGGATGCCAGAGTACTTTATAAGCACGTTCGCCCAACCAGCTCTTCAACCAATGAGTAGCATGTTTTTTATCAAGCGCATCAAAATTTTTTAATTGCTTACAGTAAAGCACTTTCAATCCATAACGAAATTTATCGATCAATGACAAACCCGGAAACTTCAACAAGGAAATGGGATCACCCCAACTGGAAAGTTTTTCGTTGTAGAAATATCCCATGCGGGTATTCACCCAATGAAGCTTGTCTTCTATTCCCAGTTCTTTCAGGATTTCAAAATAATCGTAATCCGTAGCACAAATAAAATGGAAAAAGCGCTCTATTTCGACGCCATCAAAATCATAGGATGCTGTCATTCCACCGACGCGATCACCTGCTTCATACACAGTTACAGGGATGCCTTGCTTACCAAGATAATAGGCAACGCCCAGTCCCATGGGGCCGCCGCCTATAACCGCAATTTTTTTTCTCGTGTTATTCATGGTTGCCATCCACTTCCAATCACCGGTCAATTACCACATTACTGTAACGCAGGTCAGTGAACGTTTCTTCAAATGCTTGCTGTAAGGGCGTTAATTTTATTCCGAAAGTTTCTTGTGTGTTCACTCCTTTAAAGTAATCTCCTACAGTCAACGCGTGGAGTTGACTGGTGGTGAACGGTGGATGCTTGTCAAAAATCGCATAGATCCTGAGCAAAATATCAAAGAGCCAGTAAGGAATATTAATTATTCGCGTCTTTAAACCTTTAATGTGCTTAATGCGCCTGATAATTTCAATGTACTCGATATCTTCTGCACCTACCACATCGTAACTTTTTCCGACCGGTTGATGCTCCAGGCAATATTGAATCACGCGACAGAAATCACGATTGTAAAGTGGCTGGCGCACATACTTGCCATCACCGGGAATGGGAAACACCGGCACTCTTTCCATAAAACGCGACAGCCAGCCAAAATGTTTTGGGTCAAACCAGCCAAACATGAGTGTCGGTCGCAAAATGGTATAAGGCAAGCCGGAATCTACTACCGTTTTTTCCTGCGCTGTTTTGGTCTGTACATAAAAATCATCGGCTTTGGAGTGCAACACAGAGGAACTGATTTGAATCAGATAGGGAATTTTTTCTTTTTGACAAACCGCTAAAATATTTTCATTGGCAATGACGTTGTTGCGTTTGAAATCTTCCTCGTGCAGACCGGTAATCTGCGCTTGCAGTATTACAACCGCTGCTGCATTTTTGAATTCATTTTCCCACGCACCTCGCTCGGCAAGATCCGTAGAATAAATTTCGATGCCGGGATTTAATTTTGCCAGAGTCGCAATATTCTTGGTGTGCTTATCGATAGCAACAATATGTTTGTAGCCCTGCTCACGCAACAGCAACACCAGATTTTGTCCCACTAGTCCGGCAGCACCCGTGATGACAATTTTTTTATTTTTTAAGGACATGTCAGCCACAAAAGTCAGACCGTTTTAGTTAAGGCCGTGAAACGTGACTTCAGTCCCTGATAAACATCATCCTTAAAAGTGACACTTGAAACGTTCAGCGTCGCACAAACTTCCACCAGATGCTCATTGTCTTCGCGACCATCCCATTGTTTGACGTAAGTTCCTTCTTTATAACCGTGATCCTGGCGAAAAAAATTCAGCACATTTTTTCCGACATAACCCACATAAAGTTCTTCAAAACGCATATCGGCGGCGGACATTAACACCGAAAACTCACGCACACTGAATGCGCGATGCACCAACGTCCATTGGGTAAAAGATTCCAGCGCCGTTCGGAATTCCGTTTTATTTTCACCGAGCTCAAACTCAGCCGCTATCGCTTGCGCAAGCTCGACGTAACTCATGGCGGTGGTATTCAGTAGATAGCTAAGACCAAAATGCCAGATATCAATCACTTCGAGCCTGACTTGTTCCATATCCGGCTGCTGTTTTTTCCACCACTTCCAACCGTAGTGATCCATCAGCTCTGCGCATTCAACCCAGATCGCGCGATACCACTCATAACCCTGGTTGCGCCAGTCGGGATGCACCTTGGCATTCATACCGTTTTGCAATTCCAGCATGCTGAGTAATTGCTGGGCCGTTCCTGAGTTCATTTGGGTTTGGGACATTGCTTGAGTGCGCCTGTGAGATCAGGAAAAGAAAGTCGGCATATTATCACTCTTTCTCACTTTTCCCTTATCCAGGCTGGAGATTTTACCTTGGCTTTCTCGCCACAAAATAAAAAAGGGTGGCGGTCAATGCGCCGAGAATATCAGACAGCATGTCTTCCTGCGCGTCCCAGATATCTCCCTGGCTGCCCAGGAAGGCATCACCGGCTGTAGGGTCGGATGACACCGCAAAAATCCATTCAATGATTTCATACAACGCCGCGATACAGCCAATTGCAGCAATCGGATAAGTAAATAACAGGAAACGATGAGCCACCAGTTTACGACGATCCAGCCATTCCGCCATCGCAAACGCATAAAAGCCGACGGAAAAATGTGCCATACGATCAAAATGATTGCGATGGAATCCAAAAGTATTTGTGACAAAATCAAACGGCACCAACGCAAATGTGTAATGTCCGCCTATCGTGTGCAGAAAGATCAACACAAACATCAGGCAGTAAGCCAGGTTGGAGAAAATGACACCCCGCAGTGCCAGGATAACAATCGTACCAACGATCAACCAGACAGTAATATTTTCAGCCCACCAGGTACCGCGTTCTACCGGATGGATCGCCAGTGCAATACATTCGATTGCGTAGGCTACAAGAAGAAAATTCAATAGTTTTGATTTGAACATAAAATCTCTACTCCATTTTTCCTCACCCTAACCTTCCCCAACTTGTGGAGAAGGTGCCGCAGGCGGATGAGGATTATTTTGCTCTTAATTTTGCCGCGGTTTCCTGTTCATACTTCATCGATTGTTCAAGCGTAGCCGTAACACCGTAGTGCAAGCAATCTTTAATCGCCGCCAACGTTTTTGAATTATTTTCTGCAATCTGTTTTGCCATGGCGCGCGCTTCTTCCATTAACTTATCACCTGCGACCACTTTATTAACCAAACCGATTTGCGCTGCTTCCGGCGCCAAAATAACTTTTGCCGTTAACATCAGCTCACGCGCTTTTGCAGGGCCGACTACACGTTGCAACAATTGCGTACTGCCAAGGCCAGGCAGGATTCCCATCTTGGCAAACGTCAAACCAATTTTCGCCTCTTCTGCCGCGATACGAATATCACAAGGCAATGCCATCGTAATACCAACGCCAATCGCGTGACCATTGATAGCAACGATTACCGGTTTTGGATAAGTGGCCAGCGTCAATGGCAGCTCACGAATAAAACGCTCTTCACCCAATTTAGGGCCCTTCAATGTTTCGCCACGTTCGGCGGCAGCAAATTGTTCTTTCAGATGTTCGAGATCGACACCGGCGCAAAACGCGCGCCCGGCTCCCGTCAGGATTATTACTTTCACATCGTTATTGGTTTTTAAGGCATTGAACGCTTCAACCACGTCTTCACCCATGCCCACGGTATATGCATTTAATTTATCGGGACGATTTAATGTAATCGTCGCTATGCCTTCGCTGATATCTAACAGAATATTTTGATACATGACTCCTCTCCATTATTTGTAAGGGCACGGCGCGCCGTGCCCTTACTTCGGTAAACCCAACACACGTTCGCCAATAATATTGCGCTGTACTTCACTGGTGCCACCACCGAGTGTATCTGCAAACGAATATAAAAACTTGTAAGGCCAGTAGCCACCAAATTTTGACATGCTGAAACGATCAGGTCCCAGGATTTCCAGCGCCAGTTTTAACAAACGCTTGTGAATTTCGGATGAATATAATTTCAACATGGAACCTTCGGGCCCGGGCATACCACTGCGTTCACAGCGTGACACACCCATCAGCGTCATTGTCAACAAGGAACGCACTTCCGCACGCAGAAAAGCCAATTCATGCGCGAAATAATCATTGTTGATGGCAAAGCGACCGTCTTCCAGCACGGTATTTTTTGCCACATCAATCAAATTTTCCATCATCTGCTGTGCGCGCACGGAGTAAGGCATAAACGCTGTACCGCGCTCGAAAGCCAACTGCGCCATGCTGACACTCCAGCCGTTGTTGATACCACCGACTACATTTTTTAAGGGAATACGTACGTTGTCGTAAAACACTTCATGCAAATCGTCGCCATTCGACATGTCTTTAATTGCACGAATCTGCATGCCGGGATTGTCCATGCGATTGATCACCCAGCTAATCCCTTTGTGACGCGAATCCGGCGCACCGGTGCGCACCAACAATTGCTGCATGTCTGCAAAGCGCGCCCAGCTCGTCCAGATTTTCGAACCGTTGACAATCATTTCATCGCCCACAATTTCGGCGCGACATTTCAAACCGGCAAGATCGGAACCGGCACCGGGCTCGGAAAAACCCTGGCACCAGATTACTTCCCCTTTCAGAATCGGCAACAAGTATTGTTTTTTCTGTTCTTCGCTGCCGCAAGCAATAATCGTAGGGCCCGTTAAGCTCAACCCATTAAAACGATAATGATCGTCTGGCGCATCCGCCTTCGTGTATTCCATCAAAAAAATTAATTGCTGCATGGTGCTGAATCCCTGGCCACCGTATTCCTTCGGCCAGTTAATTCCGGCCCAGCCGCCGGCGTATAATTTTTTCTGCCAGGCTAAATCAAATTGCTTTGACGCTTCACAACCTTCCGGACGTTCTTCCTTCGGCATGTTGTCATGCAACCACGAGCGAACTTTTTCGCGGAATTGTTCCTGCTCAGGAGTAAAATCAAGATTCATCTATTTATCTCCGCTCTAGAGAACAGGACCCGCAAGTGTAATCAGTTTATGCAACTGTTTACGTTTGCCACCAAAGAGTTGATCCAGCACGTGCGCGCGTTTTACAAATAAATGAATATCCATCTCCTGTGTAAAACCCATGCCGCCGTGAATTTGTACCGCGGTGTTCGCATTGTCTTGTGCTGCGTTGGATGCTAATACTTTTGCTGCCAGTGTATCGAATTGGTAATTTTCGCCGTACGCACCCTTAGGATCATTCAGCACGATTGCCGCGTGATAAAGCAAACTCATTACGGATTCACATTTCACTGCCATCTCGGCGCAATAATGTTTGATCGCCTGGAATGCACCGATGGGCTTGCCGTATTGTTCACGCACTTTGGCATACGCCACCGAGCGATCACGTGTCGCTTGCGCAATTCCCAGTAACATGGCGGCGGTTAACAATACGCCACGCAAATAAATATTTTCCTTGTGTGCCGGAACATACGCCTGTGTGGAAACGCCGTCGAGACTGATGAGATGCATTTGAACTTTTTCATCCATACAGACAGTCGGTTGAAAAACTGAAACCGCCGATTTCTCCACCAGCGCCAATCCATTTTCATCCGCCAGCAAAATCAGATCGGCATCCCTTCCTTCAAAAACATAAAACTCACCGGTGACATGCGCCTGGATTTCCGGTTTTTGTGCGTGTGTCGGTATTGCGACGGCAACCAGTTTTTCCCCACTGATAATCGATGCAGCCAGCGTTTTGTTTCCCGCAAGCGATGCGAGGTGCGCACCCATCACACTGCCCAGTACGGCTGGCGATACCAGGAAGCGCCCCAACTCAACGAACAGCAACATTTCCTCTTTCAGACCATATCCCACACCGCCCTGTGCTTCGGACAAGCCCAGACCAAACCAGCCAAGCTCGGCCATACTGGCTAATAAATCAGGTGTGATCAGCGGATTGCTGGCATCTACTTTATGAATGCGATCAACTGGCAATTCATTTTCCAGAAAACTGACACTGGCGCTGACAATCTGATTTTGTTCTTCGCTTGGAAGTAAATCCATTATTTGTTACTCTCTTGATTGTTGCTGTCTTGACTGAACACTTTTTAAGATAACTGGTTAGGACAATTGATCGCTGCTTTTGAAAGAGACGGAATTTTATTCCAGCCACTCTGATATTGAAAGCCATTGAACCTAGTAAAAGCCACCTTAACGCGAGAATTACCCTTAATGGATGCACTCACCGCTCTTCACACCCGCAGCTCTGTTGGCCAGCTTGATGAACCAGGCCCCAATCCGGAACAACTCAATAACATTTTTAAAGCGGGCTTGCGCGCAAATGACCACGGACGTTTACGACCCTGGAAGTTCCTATTAATAGAAGGCAATGATCGTCACAAACTCGGCGACTTATTTGTGAAGGTCGCTTTGCAGGATAACACGTCGCTCAGCGATGACGAGCGCAAAAAGCTGCAAGAGAACCCGTTGCGCGCACCGACCATAGTCGCTGTAATCGCGAAAGTGCGTCCCAGTGAAAAAATTCCTGCTATCGAACAGACACTGTCAGCTGCCGGAGCAGCACAACTCATGCTGTTGGCCGCCCATGCACAAGGACTGGGCGCCGTATGGAAGACTGGCAAGATGGCCTATGATAAGCGTGTATTTAAAGGATTAGGACTTGAGGAAGGCGATCAAATCATTGGCTTTTTGTACTTTGGCACTGTCAAAAGCACCAAGCCGCACACCGAACTGAATGTGAATGATTTCGTGGTGAAATGGCGCGGTCCTTAATAAAATGAAATGCCAGTTGTTAATGACCGGCAACGAGTTAATGACCGGCGTCACTATCGATAGCAACTCCGCCTTTATCGCCGAACACTTACACGATATTGGTATTTCAATTAGCAAGAAAGTAACCGTTGGCGATTGCCTCGCCGATCTGGAAAGGGAAATTCGTGATGCGTGCAACAACAATCAGCTCTTACTTATTAATGGCGGCCTTGGCCCTACGGATGACGACCTGACCGCCCGCGCTTTGGCCAGCGTGTGTGAACAACCCCTCGTAAACCATGCAGACGCCGAACAACACGTACGGCAGTGGTGTGCACAACGTGGCATTTCCGCTAACAACGCTAATCTTAAACAAGCGCTGTTACCGCGCGACGCACAAATCATTCCGAATAGCGCAGGCAGCGCCGTCGGCATTCATTTAATACACAAACAATGCCTGGTTCTTTGCACTCCGGGTGTGCCGACAGAAATGCGACTCATGATGCAACAGGAAATCATTCCCCTGCTTCAAAAATTGTTTCCTGATTGTCACCAGCAATTTATCAAACGGCTGCAAGTATTTGGCATGGGAGAATCTTCCATCCAGCAAAAAGTACACAATGAAATTCCGGATTGGCCACCCGAGGTTGAGCTGGGTTTTCGTGCTGGCATGCCAACACTGGAAGTCAAACTGACCGTACGAGATAAAAGCCGGATTCCCTTGCGTGATCAATATGAGCAACGTTTGCGAGCCTTATTGGGCGCGCAGATTTTTGGCGAAGGCAACGAGACCTTGCCGAGCGCGGTAATTGATCTGTTAAAAAATCAGCACAAAAAACTGGTGGTTGCAGAATCCTGCACAGGCGGGCTGATTGCTTCCCTGATTACCTCAATCGCCGGATCATCAAAAGTTTTCGAAGCAGGTTTTGTCACCTATTCCAATGAAATTAAACACCGCGTGCTGAATGTTGACTCACAAACCCTACAGGATCAGGGAGCGGTCAGTGAAGCCGTGGTATTGCAAATGGCTCACGGTGCTTTGGAAAAAGCAAATGCAGATTATGTAATTTCAGTTTCAGGTATTGCTGGTCCGGATGGAGGCACTGAAGAGAAACCGGTGGGCACCGTCTGGGTTGCATGGGGCGAAAAAGAAAAAATTAAAACGCACAAATTTTTTTATCCTGCCGAACGAAAATATTTCCAGTTGATTGTTGCCGCCTATGCTCTGGATTTAATCCGCAGGGAATTATTAAAAATTTCTGAAAGACCACGCTATTTAAAATAATAATTTAATAGCCTGATCAACGAGTCTTTATAGGCGGACCCTTTTTTATCGCTGCGCCAGCTTTATGTTTTTCCGGAAAGAGATAAATTGATAATTTATCAGTAATCGCATTTATGATGCCTTGTAAATCCAATCCCGACAAGCCTTCAATTTTATCAATGTGAATTTTATGCAAGTGGATGCAGGGAAAATCGGATTTGAATTCGCGCAAATCTCCTTTGGTCAACACCGGCAAAAAAGGTTTATCCGGCGTGTGCCGCTGCATGACGGCATGAAAGCCTGCCGTCAATGGCAAGGTCCTGGGAGTGCCTTCGCCTTTAACCGGCAAACTCAAAAACAATCCTTTCTTGCCGATCATCTCACCAGGAATAATATTCAAACCGGTCGGAGTGATGGCTTCAGGCGGAATATAGTTGAACGTATCATGCGGTGCAGCTGGATTTGGCAGGATCACCAGCTTCCTGTCCTCGTCCTGCGGCAGGAAGATATCGTAATTTGAATAAAGCTGTTTAACAGGGCCCGAATAAACACAAAGCGTTTTTTTGAACTGCATCACAAAATTGATGGCGCGCGTGCGATTTTTAATCGCATTCAGATCCCAGACGTTGTGGTCACCGCCACTCTTATTTTCGCGTGCATCCACCATGTTTTTACCCGGCACACTTGCTAATCAACAACGAAGGAATCGAGTTGGTTACACTACACTAGTACTACCAGTTCCGGCAATAGCATTTCCCTGGACAATATCGCCGTCCTGATCAAGCGCGGGATAAGGTTGCTTCTGTTTTTGGTAAAGTTTGGCTAATCGAGGATACATCCACTCAAAACACATCTGGTCTCGCTCGTCTGTTGTTAACTTGGGCGCGTCATAATGCCCTGCTGTCAGGCGTTGACGTTGTGCTTCCGCAAGCAAAATAGCGCAAGCGACTGATACGTTGAAGGATTCCACCATGCCCATCATTGGTATATAAACTTCCTGATCTACCAACTCCAGGGCTTCCTGATCCACACCAAAGAGTTCTGCACCCATCAGGATTGCAGTAGGCTGAATAAAACTAACCTGTCGAAAATCAGAGGCTCGTTCTGATTTATTTGCCGCCAAAACCTGAAAGCCCCGGCTTTGTAGAGCTTTGATCGGCTCAATAACATTTTCGTAGCAGTGTTGTCGTATCCATTTTTGACTCCCTCCTGAGGTTGCATGAGGCGTTCTGAACGAGTTTGCCATCTTGCTATCTCGCGGTTTAGCCAAATGAACCTCCATGACGCCCACGGCATCGCAAGATCGCACGATGGCAGCCACGTTATGCGGCTTATGAACGCCATCCGCGATGACGGTGAGATCAGGTTGTCGCTGTGCAAGGACTTGATTTATTCGCTTTAATCGCTCTTTTGTCAAAATTGGCTCCAGTCCACGACGTGATCAATAGATTTTTGCAATGATTTATCAAAATATTGCCTTTCTTTTCCACAATTTCTGTGGATAACTCTGTGCGCAGTCCTCTGAAAAATCTCTCAATAGCCCTAACATCAAGGACATAAGTCAATTTGTTCACTTTTTAAGCAATGGCATAAAATAATATAAAATCAATGAGTTAGGGAAATATATTAAATTAATAATTAAATAATGCCCGAAGTAGTCTGATTTATGAACAGGCTGGCCGTATCTGTGCATAAAAATGACCTTTGCCAAACATTAACATTGAAAGGAGTCAATAGGTCAAAACAAAATTCTCGCAAAAAAAATCGCCATCTTCGGTTTTCACTAGTCATCCCTCTGGCTGGATTTCGATCACTGCATCTAGCAACAAATGACACCGGGCTACTGCAATTGGTTCATCCTGCCGTGTTTGCCATGCAGTCATGGATACATTAGCCACCTTTCGCCCCTGACGAACTACTACGCATGCACAAAAAGTATCAACAAAACGACCGGCACGAAGATAATCCAGTGAGAAATCAACCACTTTAGGAACCGCAGGCACCGCCAACGTTGCTAATACGTGAGTAATCGCGGCATTTTCCATAAAACCACCAATCACACCACCGTGTAAGGCCGGCAAGGTCGGGTTGCCAATATTGCTTTCAATAGGAGGGAGCTTGTAGACGAGTTCTTTACCAAGGCACAACACTTCCATGCCTATCAATCGTGCATAGGGAATATGATTTACAATCAACTGGATCTGATTTTTCTCTCGCGCCTCTTTGATCACGTCTTGCAATGCGCTCATTTGGTCGCCTCACGTATTAATTTGTCACGCGCTTCCTGCGTCCCCATATTGAGCGAAGCAGGATCAAGGCACATAAACGTAGCGGTGCAATGAGCCACCGGTTTATCAATACTTTCCTGATAGGCAATGCCACGAGCAAACAACACATTGCGAGTGATGCGATAGACTTCTGCATGGCCGTAAACCGCTTTATCCGGCTCTGCGGGTCTCATGTAATCAATTCGCAAATCTAAAGTGGGCGCTATCGCGGCTCCCTCGATGGCAGAGATGGCGGCGAAACCACAAGCCGTATCCATCAAGGTGGTTAGCGCGCCGCCATGAATCACGCGCGTTTCCGGATTGCCAATAATATTTTCTGAATAGGGAAGCTTGAGTGTGAGTGAGCCTTTGTCAGCCGCTTCAACTGTCATCCCTAACACTTTGCAATGTTTTAACTCGGGAATAATTTGTTTGAGAATATCGAGCCGAGACTGACTCATATACCTATCACCTTCAATCAACAGGCAGGCACTCTACCATAACTCTTGTCACATAAAAAAAGCAGCCGAAGCTGCCTTTTTATTTATCACATCGAAAATTAAACTTATTTCCAGCCGGTCACTTCACGCAAACCATCCGCAATTTGTGCAAGGCTGCGCACGGTTTTAACACCGGCATCATTCAACGCTGCAAATTTTTCATCTGCAGTACCTTTGCCGCCAGAAATAATGGCGCCTGCATGCCCCATGCGTTTGCCTTTCGGTGCTGTAACACCCGCAATGTAAGAAACCACCGGTTTTTTCACATTCGCTTTGATGAAGGCCGCCGCTTCTTCTTCGGCGCTGCCACCGATTTCACCGATCATTACAATTGCTTCAGTCGCAGGATCATTCTGGAACAATTTCAGGATATCGATAAAGTTAGAACCCGGAATCGGATCACCGCCAATACCAACACAAGTTGATTGGCCAAAGCCCGCATCGGTGGTTTGTTTCACGGCTTCATAAGTCAAAGTACCGGAGCGGGAAACCACGCCGACTTTACCCGGCTTGTGGATATGTCCCGGCATAATGCCAATTTTGCATTCGCCCGGTGTAATCACGCCAGGGCAATTCGGCCCAATCAGACGCACACCCAATTGATCACAAACAATCTTGCATTCCAGCATGTCCAGCGTCGGCACACCTTCGGTGATACACACCACAATCTTGATGCCGGAATTTGCTGCTTCCAGAATAGAATCCTTACAGAACGGTGCAGGCACGTAGATCACCGAAGCATCAGCGCCGGTATCCTTCACTGCATCCGCCACGGTGTTAAACACGGGAAGATTCAAATGTTTAGTGCCACCCTTGCCCGGCGTTACACCGCCCACCATTTTGGTACCGTAAGCAATCGCTTGTTCGCTGTGCAAGGTGCCTTGTGAACCAGTAAAGCCCTGGCAAATCACTTTCGTGTTTTTGTTGATCAGAATACTCATCTACTTCACCCTCACTTGCCTTTTGCCGCTTTGACGACTTGCTCTGCAGCATCGGTCAAACCTTTCGCAGCGATAATATTCAGCCCGCTGTCTGCCAACACTTTAGTACCTTTGTCGGCGTTGTTACCTTCAAGACGTACCACCACAGGAATTTTCACGCCGACTTCTTTCACAGCACCGATAATCCCTTCGGCAATCAAATCGCATTTCACGATACCGCCGAAGATATTTACCAACACGGCTTTCACCTTGTCGTCTGACAAAATAATTTTGAATGCTTCGGTTACGCGTTCCTTGGTCGCACCGCCGCCGACATCAAGGAAGTTCGCGGGTGCTCCGCCGTGGAACTTAATAATATCCATCGTGCCCATCGCCAAACCGGCGCCATTTACCAGGCAACCGATGTTGCCATCAAGTGCTACGTAGTTCAGCTCCCAATGCGCGGCATGTGCTTCGCGTGGATCGTCCTGTGAAGGATCGTGCATGGCTTTCAGTTTGGGTTGGCGGAACATGGCGTTGCCATCCACTGCAATTTTGGCATCCAGACAGTGCAAGTTGCCGTCGGTTTTGATGACCAGAGGATTGATTTCGATCAGTGCCAGATCACGTTCCTTGAACATGTTGGCAAGACCAATAAAGATATTAACGAATTGCTTGATCTGGTCACCTTTCAAACCCAGTTTGAAAGCCAGTTCACGGCCTTGATAAGGTTGCGGACCCGTCAGCGGATCAATAACCGCCTTGAGGATTTTCTCCGGTGTTTCATGAGCAACCTTTTCGATCTCTACACCGCCTTCGGTGGAGGCCATGAATACGACGCGGCGTGAGCTGCGATCAACCACTGCACCTAAATAAAGCTCATCGGCAATATCCGTACAGGCTTCTACTAATATCTTGCTGACCGGTTGGCCATGTTCATCCGTCTGGTAAGTCACCAGACGCTGACCCAGCCATTTCTGGGCAAAGTCTTTAATTTGTTGTTTGGAATCAACAAGTTTCACGCCACCGGCCTTGCCGCGTCCACCGGCATGCACCTGGGCTTTCACCACCCATTTACTGCCACCAATACGGTCGGCGGCCTGGGCTGCTTCTTCGGGGGTATCACATGCGAAACCGGTAGAAACCGGGAGGCCATATTCTGCAAACAGCTGTTTGCCCTGATATTCATGAAGATTCATAGGACTGCTTTACCTTCTATTAATGAGTTCAATGGGCTGCCTTTAAAAGCGCGCGTATTAAATCGAAAATGCTCCTTAACTTCAACAAGGAAATGCCCCCTCACCCCTTATTAAGGTAGTAGTCAACAATCCCTCTTTCGAATAAAGTCACTTCCCCGCCAGGTACCCGAGTATCAATGCCATGAAAAAGACTTTTATCGGTTGGACAACTTTCCCCACGGTCATAGGCACCTGTGGCTTAAGCTGGAATGAAAAGGGCTTAACCTCGTTCAGCTTTCCGGAGAAAACCGATGCCCGTACCAAAAGTAATCTGAAGAAAGTCACTGGGAATACCAAGGCCACGGCGACTCCACCGCCATGGATAAAAAAATTGATCTCCAGGGTAAAAACACACTTGAAAGGTGATGCACAGAATTTTTCCGATGTACCTGTGCATTTTGAAACCAGTTCAGAATTGTCATTGACGGTTTACAAGGCCATACAAAAAATCCCTGCGGGGAAAGTGATTAGCTATAAAGAACTCGCGGTGAAAATTGGCAAGCCGAATGCCAGTCGTGCTGTTGGAACCGCACTGGGCAAAAATCCGATTCCTCTGATTGTTCCCTGCCATCGCATTATTACTTCATCAGGGAAACTCGGTGGATTCTCGGCACCGGGCGGTGTTGCAGTAAAGATTGACTTGCTACAGCGTGAAGGAATCTCTGAAATTAATGGAAAACCCTTTTCTGCAAGGAAATCTCAATAAAAAGCAGACCGGCTATTTTCTTTTTCTTCCCGCCTTATGAACTGCATGGCCATGCACATCGAGTGCCGCTTCATGCACGGCTTCAGACAAGGTGGGATGCCCAAACACCATCATACCCAGATCTTCAGCCGTCGAACCAAACTCCATCGCGATCGCCACTTGCTGGATTAAATCAGCTGCACTCGGCCCGATAATATGTGCGCCAAGAATGCGATCAGTTTTCACATCGGCAATAATTTTTACCAAGCCTGCTGTTTCATTCGCCGCCAGTGCGCGACCGTTTGCAACAAAAGGAAACATGCCGACGTTGTATTCAACGCCATCTGCTTTTAATTGCTCTTCTGTTTTACCGACCGCTGCAATTTCGGGATGGGTGTAAATAACATTGGTGATGACGTCATAATTGATTTGTGTTTTTTGGCCTGCAATACGTTCGGCGACCATCACGCCTTCTTCCATCGCCTTGTGTGCAAGCATAGGCCCACGAACCACATCGCCCACCGCATAAACACCTGCTACATTGGTTACACACTGATCATTCACTTCTACAAAACCGCGTTCATTAACCTTCACGCCACAATCAGCAGATAACACTTCCTTCCTGTTGGGTTTCCGGCCCACACACACAATGAGCTTATCGAATTCTTCCACACACTCTTTTTCTTCGGCATTGTTAAAGCGCACAGAAACCACTTTTCCTTTCACTTCCGCGCCAATCACACGCGATTTCAAACGGATATCCAACCCTTGCTGTTTGGTGAATATTTTGAATGCATCCTTGGAAATCTGCCCGTCCATCATCGGCAGGAATTGCTCCAGCGCTTCCAGCAATACTACTTTTGATCCGAGTCGACTCCAAACGCTGCCCAACTCAAGGCCAATCACACCGGCACCGATCACACCCAAACGCTTCGGCACTTCCGAAAACTCCAAAGCACCGGTGGAATCGACAATCGTTTTCTGGTCGACAGGAGCAACCGGAATATTCACCGGCGACGAACCGCTGGCAACAATGACATGATCCGCTGAATAAATGATTTTTGAATTATCAATCGCTGTCACTTCGACTTGCTTCACTTCATTTTGAGAGTTAGCAAGCAATTTTCCTGCGCCAAATATGGAAGTAACGCCATTGGCTTTGAATAACTGCGCAATCCCGCCGGTCAACTGTTTCACAATCGTCTCTTTGCGCGCAATCATGGCAGGCACATCAATTTTCACGTCCTTGACCGTAATGCCATGCACTTGTAAACCCGCCTGTGCTTCGTGATACTTATAGGAACTGTCGAGCAAAGCCTTTGACGGAATACAACCGACGTTCAAACAGGTACCGCCCAGCACACTTTTATTTTCCTTGTTTTGCATTTTTTCAACGCATGCGACTTTCATGCCGAGCTGTGCGCAACGAATCGCGGCAACATAGCCAGCCGGGCCAGCGCCAATAACAATTACATCAAATTTTTTATCACCAGTAACGTCTGTCATAACATTCTCTCAATTAATTCCTCTCGGCAATTGCTCCTGCATTACTCTACCACCTACATCCTTGTAGGCGACCCTAACCTTCTCCACGTATGTGGAGAAGGTGCCGCAACGCGGCGGATGAGGATTTATATTTGCAAAGCCAAATAAGCCGGATCTTCAATAATTTCTTTAACGGTCACCAGAAACTGCACCGCCTCTTTGCCATCAATCAAACGGTGGTCATAGGATAAGGCCAGATACATCATCGGCGCAATTTTTATTTGACCGTTTTCAGCAATCGGTCGATCCTGGATTTTATGCATACCAAGAATCGCGGTTTGCGGGGGATTCAAAATCGGTGTCGACAACAAGGAGCCAAATGTGCCGCCATTAGTAATGGTGAAAGTGCCGCCCGTGATCTCTTCCAATCCCAGTTTCCCGTCGCGGGCTTTTAATCCGTATTCTTTAATCTGACGCTCGACGTCCGCCAGACTCATAAAATCAGCGTTGCGCAAAATCGGCACCACCAGCCCTTTATCCGTTGAAACTGCTACGCCGACATCCTGGTAACCGTGATACACCACGTCATCGCCATCAATCGATGCATTCACCGAAGGGTAGCGTTTCAGGGCTTCAACCGCTGCTTTGACAAAGAAGGACATAAACCCCAGGCGCGTGCCGTCGTGGGATTTTTCAAACTGCTCGCCAAATTTTTTACGCAAACGCATCACTGCATCCATATTCACTTCATTAAAGGTCGTGAGCATGGCGGTATTTTGTGAAGCGTCCAGCAAACGTTCTGCAATGCGTTTACGCAAGCGCGTCATCGGTACACGTTTTTCAATACGCTCCCCCGGTGGAATATTCAATACACTGGCACTTATTGGCTTTGGTTTTTCTGCTGTCGATTTACCCGCATCTACTACATCTTCTTTGGTGACCAGGCCATGCTTGCCACTGCCGGGTATTTTTTCCAGGTCGACGTTAGACTCACGCGCTAATTTGCGTGCCGCCGGGCCTGCCACAACGGCATCTGTTTTCTTCGTTGCGGGGGTTTCAGATTTTATTGCGACAGGTTTTGTAGTAACTGATTTCTCAGCAGCACCTTCAGTAATCACCGCGAGCTTTTCCCCGCTCTTGACGACATCGCCTTCCTGTTTAATCACTTGTGAAAGCACACCTGATGCAGGCGCCACCACTTCAAGCACCACCTTGTCGGTTTCTATATCCACGACATGCTCGTCGCGTTCAACATACTCACCCTGCTTCTTATGCCAGGTGGCAATCGTGCCATCCTGAATCGATTCAGGAAAGGTCGGAGTTTTAATATCAATTGTCATATGCAAATACTCAAAGAATTATTTAACTGTCTCTCTTACATAGCCTTACTTAACCATCAGTGCCTTATCAATAAATGCTTTCTGCTCTTCATTGTGCGTAGACATGTAACCCACAGCCGGTGCTGCCGACGCTTCGCGCCCGGCATATTCCAGATACAGATGGCTATTGCGCTCACCGCTCCACTCGTTAATGACACGGCGCATGTGATGCTGTGTACTGTACCAGGCGCCCTGGTTCATCGGTTCTTCCTGACACCAGTAAATTTCATGCAAAAACTTTTTCCCCAGGGAGTTTTCGTAACCACGCAAGGTTTCCAGCAAATCACTTGCGGGAAACGGATATAGCTGTTCAATCCGGATCAGGGCGACATTATCAATATTGCGTTTTTGTCGTTCTTCCAGCAGATGGTAATACACTTTTCCACTGCACAACACAATGCGCTGTACTTTATCTTTATTCACCAAACCATCATCAATCACAGACTTAAAAGCGCCGGATGCCAGTTCATTTAAACCGGACACTGCTTGCGGATGACGCAACAACCACTTGGGACTCATGATGACCAGCGGACGACGCAAAGGCCTGATGGCTTGTCGACGCAATATATGAAATATTTGTGCCGGCGTCGTCGGGACACACACTTGCATATTGTGTTGTGCACACAACTGTAAAAATCGTTCAAGACGTGCTGAAGAATGTTCAGGGCCCTGTCCTTCGTAACCATGCGGCAACAACATGGTTAAACCACACAGTCTTGCCCATTTCTGTTCGCCACTCGCTATAAATTGATCAATCACCACTTGTGCGCCATTCACAAAATCACCGAACTGCGCTTCCCATATCACGAGGCCTTTCGGTGCCGTCGTCGCGTAACCGTACTCGAACGCGAGCACGGCTTCTTCGGATAATAATGAATCAAAAATACGAAAAGCAGGTTGTCCTTCTTTCAAATGTTGGAGCGGAATGAAGGTATCGCCCGTTTTTTGGCAATGAATAACGGCGTGGCGATGCGAAAACGTTCCGCGTCCGACGTCCTGACCCGTGATACGCACTTCATAACCCTGCTCCAGCAGCGTAGCGTAAGCCAATGTTTCTGCCATACCCCAGTTCAGGTCCAGTTCACCGGCTGCCATTTTCTTTCTGTCTTCGTAAATTTTTTCCACCTGTTTTTGTACGACGACTTCGGAAGAAATTTCACAAGCATGCTGCGCTACTTTTTTTAGTGCATCGATGGGATAGGATGTATCGCCTTTCGTATCCCAGTCATGGCCGAGATAGGGCGTCCAGTCAACAAACAACGACGTATCAGGTTGATTCACCAAAGCGCGTGTCACATGCTTTCCTTCATCCAGCAGGCGACGATATTCCGCCATCATCTGGTCAGTTTCCGCCTGCGTCATCACGCCTTCACGCACCAGTTTTTCCGCATAGAGCGTGCGCGTAGTTTTCTGTTTTTTGATTTGCTGGTACATCAATGGCTGCGTACCGGAGGGCTCATCCGTTTCATTGTGGCCACGGCGGCGGTAACAAAATAAATCAATGACAATATCTTTTTTGAACTGGTAACGATAATCCATCGCGATCTGTGTCACATACAATACGGCTTCCGGATCATCGCCATTCACGTGAAAGATCGGTGCTTGTACCATCTTCGCTATATCCGTGCAATATTCTGTCGAACGTGCATCTTCGCGTTTGCTGGTGGTGAAACCCACCTGGTTATTAATCACCACACGCACCGTGCCACCGGTTTTGTAAGCACGCGTTTGCGACATTTGTAAAGTTTCCATCACCACGCCTTGCCCGGCGAAGGCTGCATCGCCATGAATGAGAATAGGAACAACTTTATCGCCACTGACATCTTCGCGTCGATCCTGTCGCGCACGCACAGACCCTTCCACCACGGGCGAAACAATTTCGAGATGCGAGGGATTAAATGCCATCGCCAGGTGCAATTCACCACCGCCTGTCATCACGTTCGACGAAAACCCCTGATGGTATTTCACATCGCCGGATGTTTTCAGTGATTTCTTGCCTTCAAATTCCTGGAACAGTTCCGCCGGATTTTTTCCTAAAATATTTACTAGTACATTTAAACGACCGCGATGCGCCATGCCGAGCACAATTTCTTTTGCGCCGTAATTCCCTGCGCGCTGAATCAATTCATTCAACAAGGGAACAAGACTTTCGCCGCCTTCCAGGCCAAAACGTTTCGTCCCTGGATATTTTGTATCGAGGTGCCGCTCCAATCCTTCGGCCGCCGTTAGACGCTCAAGCAAATATTTTTTTACACCGGCTGTATAAACCGGTGAGGAACGCATCGATTCCAGCCGTTGCTGCAACCACTGTTTCTCAGCGAGATCTGTAATGTGCATGATCTCGGCACCGATGTGGTGACAGTAGGTTGATTCCAGTGCATCCACAATCTCACGCAGTGTTGCTTGTTCCTTGCCAATAAAAAGTGAACCGGTCTGGAATGCCGTATCGAGATCTACAGCCGACAGCTGATGAAATTTCAGCTCGAGATCCGGCACGTGATCACGCTGCATCAAACCCAGCGGATCGAGTTGTGCTTTCTGGTGTCCGCGATTGCGATAGGAAGCAATCAACGCCAGCACACTCACTTGTTTGCGCTCGTGCTCCAGATTTTCCGCGCTGGAAGTGGATGACAGGACAGAAGGACCGCGCCATTCTTTTTGTAATGATTGTTTGCCAAGCATTTCGAAATAACGAATGATGTCGGAGTGCGGGACATCGCTGCTCAATACACTTTCTACTCGTGGCAACTGATCAAAATATTGTTTCCACTCCACACCTACGGTATCAGGCGCTCGCAAATATTCTTCATATAGATCTTCTATATATGCAGCATTGCCGCCGGAAAGCTGGGAGCTACGCCAGCGATCTGCCATCGATAATTCGACAAAGGTTTTTTTAGCGGGTTTGTTTTCCATACAACTGGGCTTCCATCGGGGCTATATCAACTTAAAGGTACTTACTATGACAAATGGCAGGCAAGAAAAGTGCCGACTTTCTGGCACTGCCACGTCAATTATAGCCTCTATATATAAAGGAGCCACCAATAACTGTACCCACAGTGGTTCAAGGGCAATTCAGGAAGGAATTAATCCAGTCGTTTGCGGAAGCGCAGGATGGCGATGGTCAAGAGAACCATACCGAAGATAAACAGGGCGAGATAATCAGGCCACATATCCATAAAAGTGGATGATCGCAGCATGATGCCACGCACCAGGCGGATGATATGCGTCAGGGGCAACACCTCTCCTATCCACTGTGCGGCGGGCGGCATCCCCGCAAAGGGAAACTGGTAACCGGACAACATCAATTGCGGCAAAAAAGTAAAGATGGACATTTGCATGGCCTGGAATTGGGTTTGTACAGTCGTTGATATAAAAATGCCCAATCCCACTGAAGCAAAAATATAAAACAATGCGGCAATATAAAGCTCAATCACCGAGCCGCGAATCGGAACACTAAAGATAACAACACCGAGGCAGACGACGAGAGCTGTTTGTATCAAGCCAATACCAATAAGTGGCAACACTTTACCGAGAACCAATTCCGCTGGAGACAATGGGGTTGTGATCAGGAATTCCAGATTGCCACGTTCGCGCTCACGCACTAATGCTTCCGAAGTGAACATCACCAGCGACATGGTGAGCACAATGCCGATTAAACCCGGAATGGAATTCAAGGGCGCCAGATGCTGTGGGTTGTATAAATTCAATATCGCCACCGGCGGATTGGGATTTGAAGACTTATGTTCACGCAAGATGGTGTTGATAGGCATGGATACTAACTGGCGAGCACTTCCTTGCACCGATTGATCAGTACCATCCAGAATCAACTGCACTGCCGATTGATCCGCTTGTGCAAGACGTCGCTCGAAATCCACGGGTATCACCAGTGCAGCGCTGATTTTTCCTGATCGAAACAAGGCCTCCACTTCCTTTTGTGTAGCCACCTGGTATTTGAAAGTAAAAATTTGTGACTGGTTAATTTCCGCCACCAGTTCCCGGCTGTTACTGGTTTGTGATTCATCCAGCAACGCCGCGCTGATGTGACGCACATCATTGTTCATGGCAAAACCAAACAACATGACCAGCAGCACCGGCATACCGGCAATCATGGCGAATGTTAATTTATCGCGGCGTAATTGACGCAATTCTTTGGTGAACATGGCATACAGCCGCATCAGCGACATTTTCATTTTTTATTTTCCTGCTGGCGCGTTGCCATCACAAATACATCTTCCAGGTTAGGCTGCGTTTCGCGGACGCGCGCCACAATATTTGCTTTGTTTAATATGTTCTGTACGTGTGCAACACCGTGATCGTGGCCTGCGGTTAACACACGGATGCTGGCACCGACTTGCGCGGTTTCCATCACATCGGGCTTCAATGTTTGCTGCGCCAATCGCGGCGTGGGAGAATCCACCAACAATACTTGCCCGGGCAACTTGCTCATCAATTCCTGTGGGCTGCCATTGGCAACCAGATTGCCACGATCAAGAATTGCCAGTCGATGACAGCGCTCGGCTTCATCCATGTAATGCGTAGACACCAACAGTGTCGTTCCCTGATCCGCCAATGCAAATAATGAATCCCAAAAGTCGCGACGCGATTCCGGATCCACCGCACTGGTGGGTTCGTCGAGAAATAATAATTCCGGTTTGTGTAATACCGCCGTAGCCAGTGCCAAACGCTGCTTCTGGCCGCCGCTCAAGGTGCCTGCCATCTGGTTACGAATTTCATCCAGCCAATAAACTTCCAGTAATTCATCGACACGTTTTTTTACCGAGAAAGGATTTAACCCGTAAATCTGCGCGGAAAAAGTCATGTTTTCAGCAACGGTTAAATCTTCGTAGAGTGAAAATTTTTGTGTCATGTAACCACAGCGGCGCTTTAACAGTTCTGCTTCTTCCGGCATGCGCAAACCCAGCACTTCAATTTCACCGGCCGTTGGCATCAATAATCCACACAACAAACGAATCGTAGTGGATTTACCAGAACCATTAGGCCCCAGGAACCCGTAGACTTCACCGCGATGAATTTCCAGGTCAATCGCATTCACGGCGGTTTTATTGCCAAAACGTTGTGTCAACCCGCGAGTTTTAATCACGACATCGCGCGGGAGCGTTTTCAGATCAGTAGCGTGAACAACCGCTTTGTTATCAACAAGCCGTGTTGACGTTCGATTTTTAATAACAACTTCTGGTTCAATGGTTGTCATCGGCTATCGGCTCCGCGTGACAAGGAATTCCGGGCGGCAGTTTGCTCACATCCCCTTTCAGGGTTAACTCTGCACGATAACTTAAACGACTGGCATCATCGCCGGAGAGTGCATAGTAAGGCGTAAAGCTCGGTTCGCTGCGTATACTGCGCAACACGGCGTCAAATGGTTTTTCAATACCATCCACTTTAACAATTAATTTTTGCCCGACTTGCAATCCGGCGCGCCAAGGCTCCGGGATATAAACTCGTGCATACGGTTCATCGCCCACCAACAAACTGACCAACGCCACGCCGGGCGGCGGTTGATCGCCTTTGCGATAAGGAAGCGAATCGATACGGCCTGCACGCGGCGCACGTACTTCCAATCGTTGTAAGGTTAACTGCATACGATCCACATTGGCTTGCGCATTGGCGAGATTCGCCATCGCAATACTTTTGGCTGTATCCGCGTTATCGTAAGCCTGCTGCGAAATCGTTTTTGCATCATGCAGTGTGGATGCACGTTTTTGTTCACGCGATGTACTGGCTACATTGCTGCGCGCTTGTGCGAGTTGTGCTTTAGCAGCGTCCAGTTCCAGTTGGGTTCTGCGCGAATCAAGTCGCAACAACAACTGGCCTGCTTCAACCGCATCTCCTTCGTTCACTTCAATCGAGAGCACCGGCTCGGAAACTTCCGCCAACACTGCGACTCTGTCCCACTCAACAGTACCAGGCGCCATCCACTTTGCATCATGCTTGCATGCGGTCAACAAACACAAGGCAGGTACTAATGATAAAATGAATACAATATTTTTTTTCGATACAACTAACATGCTAAGCCCCTGCCCCGTTTGTAAATAATTCGAGCATGTGTTTGCTCAAATCTTCAGTTGAAATATTTTTGTTACCCGGCAGCGCTTGCCAGATCGGCGCACTCGCCAGTGGAAACATGGTTAACCCAATCAATGCGACAATCACCAGGCGATGATCCAATTTTTTATTCAGCTGGCCTTTTTTTTGTGCCGCAATCACTAACTTGCCTAATCTTTCATTCATTTGTAGCGCGACATTTTCAATAATCCATTCCCGCAACTGCCCTCCCTCACTTAACACTTCACGCACCCATAACGCAGAAAGCCAGGGTGTTGCTGTCGTGATATCAATCATCCACTGCGCCAGCGTTTGGATTGCCTGCAATGGATCGCTTTCTTCCATATCCAGCGGTTTGATGATTTCAACCATCAAGGGCAGCAGTCGTTCATTAATGACGACATCTACCAACTTCTCTTTGTTACCGAAGTAATAGTGAACCAATGCCGGAGTGACATTGGCTTTTTGGGCAATAGCGTTCAACGAAGTGCCGGCAATGCCCTGACTGGCAAACAATTCCAGTGTGACATCCAGCAAAAGCCCGCGACGCTCCACATTGGATTCAACGATCGGCCGGCCGGGACGCAAGGCTTTACGGACGGCACGAGTCACTTTAGGTCGTGGCCTGACGGGCGATTTGGCTCTGGCGGGTACGCTGGCTTTCATGGGCCGCCAATTTAATTAATGATTAATTTAATTAAAATAGGGGAATACCCACGAATGGATAGCTATTGTGACTCCGATTGTGCTACAGTGCAGGCTCTTGATTGATCGAAGTCATTTTGAAATCTTTCTCTCAAGCGCGACATCGCTTCATTGTCTTGTTAAATTGCATCGTTCTAGTTTCCTCTTCGATCAACTGAACACAATAAACGGATGCCGCACTGTTTTTTTCAACAAGCCGGCCAGTTATTGTTTTTCGGGTTCTTTTCAAAAATTCCTGATTACACATACCTCGTCATTTTCAATTCATTAACGCGTTAATACGTGTTTGAAAAACATAACTTTCTATATACAGAACAGGAATACTCGATGACTACCGAATCACAATCACCTTCTTTTAATACACTGGGTTTAAACGAAACCCTGGTGCGCGCGGTGCACGAAAAAGGTTACACCACGCCTACTCCCATACAACAGCAAGCAATCCCGGCTATTTTAAATGGCCGCGACTTAATGGCGGCGGCACAAACCGGCACCGGAAAAACTGCCGGCTTTACCTTGCCTTTATTGCAACGTCTTGCAATTAACAAAGCACATCCCAAAAGTAATCACACTCGCGCCCTGGTGCTTACTCCAACACGCGAACTCGCTGCACAGGTTCACGACAGTGTGGTTGATTACGGCAAACACAGCGGACTACGCTCCACCGTGGTATTTGGCGGCGTAAAAATTAATCCGCAAATGATGGCGCTGCGGCGTGGCGTGGACATCCTGGTCGCTACTCCCGGTCGATTGATGGATTTGTACCAACAAAACGCCATTCAATTCAACGAGGTTGAAATACTTGTGCTCGACGAAGCCGATCGCATGCTCGACATGGGTTTTATTCGCGACATTAAAAAAATCCTGTCCCTGTTACCCAAAAAACGCCAGAATTTATTATTCTCCGCGACTTTCTCGCCCGATATTCGCCAACTCGCAAAAAGCCTGTTGAATAATCCGCTCGAGATTGATGTCGCACCACGTAATGCACCGACAGAACTGGTTGAACACAAAGTGTTCACAGTTGATAAAGCCAGCAAAGCGCGTTTGCTCAGCCATTTAATCCAGACCCAAAGTTTGTTTCAGGTGTTAGTGTTCTGTCGCACCAAACACGGCGCTAACAAACTGGTGAAACAACTGGATCAGGATGGCATACGCTCTACGGCGATTCACGGTAACAAAAGCCAGGCGCAACGCACCAAAGCACTGGATGATTTCAAAAAAAGCAAAGTACAAATCCTGGTGGCAACCGATATCGCCGCGCGCGGTATTGATATCAACCAATTGCCACACGTAGTCAATTTTGATTTACCGGATTCACCGGAAGATTACGTGCATCGCATCGGTCGTACCGGCCGCGCGGGAACTCCCGGTGAAGCGATTTCATTGGTGAGTGCGGATGAATTTAAACAATTACGTGACATCGAACGCCTGATCAAACGCGAATTGCCACGCACCGTCATCGAAGGATTTGCACCGGTTCATGCTGTACCGAATTCCAGCATTACCCCGAGTGCGCGTGGCAACGCACCGGCACGCACCTCACGCAGCTTTGGCCCGAGACGTGGTTCTTCATCGGGTGGTTTGGGAAGCGGCCGTAGCGGTTCCTCTTCGGGTTCAGCGGCTAAAAAACCGTTTCCGGGCTGGGGACGTTAACGCACGGAGTGTTAATATCGCGACACCGGTGAATGGTCGAGTGTATGAAACCATAATGGGGAAAGTGCCCTTCTATTATTATGATAGTTACACAACTACCACATGCTTAAATTTCTTCCCAGATCACTATCTTTCTTTGTCCTTCTCGCTCTTATTGCCTTCCAACAACATGCATGCAAGTTTAGTAATGACAATAAGTATATAGAGGCATCTGCAAACCCTGATTTTATAGATAAAAAATTTGAAGCAAGAAATTACGTTCAAGATGATCCTGTTCAGGAAAACTTGAACGAGACAAAACCAATTATCATGGGCGAATATATCATCACCCCCAAAGCAAAATACACAATTGAGGGTATGATTCTAGGAAAGCATTGGTATAGGGATGAATACTCAGCACATCTTTCATCACTGGATTTAGCGATCGGATGGGGCTTTATGTCAAATCCTGACTTTGTGAAAACCATGTCATTCGAACAATCTGGCAGATTTCTGTACTGGAAGAAACTCTATCCTTCTACCCAATACCCTTATGACTGGGATCAAATTACTTCACATGCTTCAAATAACCATATTATCGCCGCTGACCCGTTGTTAAATTTTAAACTGGAATACCTGAACATAGGTGATGTGGTAAAACTGAAAGGTTATCTTGTCTATGTAGATGGCCGATATAATCCAGGCTGGTATTGGCATTCATCGCTTTCCCGCACCGATAAAGGGGATCACGCATGCGAAGTATTCTATGTGCAATCAGTGGAAATAGAAAAGCCTTAACATAATATACGCAGTTGAATTACAGTTATAGGCAATGTTTGTCCGAATTGCGGCGGTGGTTTTACACCACGCCCTATCCGACCGAGCACAAACTGGAAAGGCAGTAATTATCTGGGCAAAGACCCTGCAAGCACTAAAATAAAGCACCAACCTGTTGATGCAGCGACTCACGAAAAATTTTCTGTAGATATTAGAACCATTCCACCAGAAAAGCGGTAGCTAACCCGCCTGCTTAATTTGATTTCTAACAACTTGCCAATATACATGGGTAGATGCGAAAAAGATTAGCAGCCCCGCCGTTGCACGCAAATAAACAGAATGAGCAAAAATAGGCTGTATTACATTAGGGTTCCCTAACCACTCTTTACTCAGCGTTATCATTGTTGCCAGATGCTCAATACTACCGCAGTAAATAAACAAGCAACCTGTAAAAGTAGCTAACAGATTGATCCAACTAAAGTAACTTTTTTCGAAAAGAGAAATCATAATGACCATAATCGGAATCATTAGTAATAATTGATAATTCCACCAGGAATTTTGTGTCCCAATAACAAATCCGGAGACCAATACCGAAAATCCACTTGCAATTTTTAGTGCATCAATCTGACTATCATTGTTTTTTGATACTGATCTTAAAAAATCGGTAAAAATAACTCCCGCAATGACAATAATTACAGCTAATGCCAGAAAAACTTTGGCAATAAATTTAGCTTGATCAAAAGAAAATTTTGATAGAACCGCAAAATAACTGATAGATACATTTTCAGGGCTCGCACAAATACCTTCAGACAACATAAATGGAACTATTTTGAAAAAATAATGTTGATGCTCATGAAAATTAACGATCATCAATGAAATTATTAGGGTGAAAATAAACCCGACTACAACACCTATTAATGCTCGATAATCACGTCGCACGAAGAGTCCTATACAAAAAAATATCGGGTAAATTTTAAGGCCGGCTGATAAGCCAAGAAAAAAACCACTCCAGAAATATCGTTTTTTAATCAAAAAAATGATTCCGACAGTTAAAAAAACAAAACGTAAATTTCCAGTTGCATACGAACAAAATTATCGAAAAATGCTTCCGAACTTAGTAAGAAAAAAGCAGTGAATGGGTAAAGCAAGAATAGGTTTTTGCGTTTTATTCCAAAAAGCAGAATTGCTGCAGTAAAAAAATACAATGCAATATGCGACATTGACATCCAGAACTTTAATGAGTCCTCTGAAACGCCATGCTGAAAGCAAAAGATTAATAATGAGATAAACAGGGGTGGGAATTTATAAATTGGCTCCCCAGGCCCATACAACATTATATTCTTATCGTACAACTGTCCTGATTTAATGTAATGTAGAGCATAGTCTACAAAGACAGGCCAATCCAGAATGCCGGCCAGCAGACGCCAATAGGTCATCCGCTCCACAAAAAAACAACCGAACCGATAAGCCAATATACTCAAGCCTATACAAACCAGGATATAAATTATTTTTAATAGCATAGTTTTCATAAATAGATTATTTTTAAATGTGTTGTAATTCTTTAATCACACTTGCCGTTGCTTCATCTTCAACAGCATTTTCAGGTACAGGAAAAGTAATCCAGTCTGACACGCCTTTGTAATGCTGTTTTAACTTCTCAGCAATTTGATCGTAGCGTCCACAAACAATTATTTTATCAAGCAGGTCATCATCAATCAGGCTGACCATGTCACTCCATTTATTTTCGCGCGTCAGTAATTGCAATTTTTTTCCGAGTCCTTCTTCGCCCTGCTGCAAACCAAACAGTTCAAGGCTGGGCCAATACGCAGGCGTGGAATAAAGAAAGGCCATCAGCTCACGCTGTTTTTCTCTTTGCTTTGCTACGGCTTCATCCGTTAAACCAACGGCTATTTGAGTCGCCAACATCAAGCGCACCTCACGGATATTTTTTTTCGCCTTTTCAGCGCCTATCAACAATTGTGGTTTCAGTTTTTTCTCAACATAAATCGGCGAGGTATTGGTAGGATGCGCCATCAGGCCATCAGCGACCTCTGCCGCAAGCGCTATCATCTTGTCACCGACCGCGCCCAGAAAAATCGGCGGTGATTTACTTCCATTTTCAGAAGAGACAAAGGGGCCGGGATTAAAAAATGGCTGCAAACGTTTGAAGTGATAAAACTCGCCTTCAAATTTTAACGGCGCGGCTGTTTCAAAACTGTTAAAGATGGCTCGCAATGACAACACATACTCACGCATTTGCGTCAGTGGTTTTTGCCAGACGGCGCTGTATCTTTCTTCAATGTTCTGTTTGATTTGTGTTCCCAAACCCAATTCGAATCGTCCCTGCGACAAGGCTTGCAAATCCCAACAGGCTTGCGCAACGGTCATTGGGCTGCGCGGGAATGCGACTAACACACTGGTTGCGACGTTGATTTTTTTAGTGGCGTTCAGCGCCAGTGTGGCAGTTAATAGTCCATCGTGAACGCCGTCCGGCACATTCATGCCATCGAAACCAAGCGCTTCAATGCGCTGCGCCGCCGCTCCCACTTGTGAAGGCGGCAGACGCAAATCGATTCCGGCGTACACTTTAAACATAATCATTTTCCAACCCTCATCCTAACCTTCTCCCTTTCCTATTAAAAGAAAAGGAGAAGGGATATTCCCTCTCCCTGTCAAAAAGGGAGAAGGTCGGGCTGAGGGATTTACATAGTGAAAGCTGCGAGTGGTATGGCTAGAATAGCGCCGCATTCTAATACACCCTCACGAGGACAACTCCATGGCAGAAGCAGTAATTGTCGAAGCAGTACGCACCCCCATCGGCCGTGGCAAGCCCATCGTCGGAGACCTCTGCGGCTTTCATGCCGCTGAAATGCTGGCCCTTTCTATTCGTGGCGTGATTGAAAAAGCAAAAATTCCTTATGAAGTCATTGACCAGGTTATTGGTGGTTGTGTCACCCAGGCCGGAGAACAGGCGGGTAACCTGGCACGCATCGCCTGGCTATCCATGGGCAAAACTTACACACCGGGTGGCACCACGGTCGATGCCCAATGCGGTTCTGCACAACAAGCCACTCACATGTTGTCTGCCTTCATTAATAATGGTTCCTTTGATGCTGGTATCTCTTGCGGCGTAGAAGCCATGAGCCGCGTCGGTCTGGGCATGAACGTGATGAACGGCCCTGGCTACTTCATTCCGAAAAGCTGGCCCTGGGATATGCCCAACCAGTTTGAAGCAGCCGAGCGCATTGCCAAAAATCGCGGCATTACCCGTCATCACGTGGATGAACTGGCGTTTGAATCGCAACGCAAAGCCAAACAAGCCTGGGCTGAAGGTCGCTTTGATCGCGAAGTATTAAAAGTCACTGCTCCGGTTATTGGTGCAGACGGTAAACCCACTGGTGAAACGAAGCTCGTTACCAAAGACCAGGGCCCACGCGACACCACGATGGAGACGCTTGGAAATTTGAAACCGGTAATTGAAGGCGGTATTCACACCGCTGGTAATGCCAGCCAGATTTCTGATGGCTCTGCTGCCGTACTGATGATGAGTGCGAAGAAAGCCAAAGAGTTGGGTTTGAAACCGCGCGCACGTATTATCAGCGACGTGACGGTAGGTACTGATCCTTACTATTTGCTTGATGGCCCTGTCGATGCAACCAATCTGTTATTGAAAAAATCGGGAATGAAAATCAGTGACATCGATTTATTCGAAGTCAATGAAGCATTCGCCTCAGTTGTGTTAAGCTGGGCGTCAGTACACAAACCTGACATGAGCAAAGTGAATGTGAACGGTGGCGCGATTGCCATTGGACATCCGGTCGGTTCGACTGGTGCACGATTGATCTGTACGGCATTGCATGAATTAGAGCGTTCCAATAAATCCACCGCATTGATTACTATGTGTTGTGGTGCCTCCGTTGGAACCGGAACGATTATCGAGCGCCTTTAAAAAGCGCTCATTTCGCGGAGCGGGTCCTCCCCGCTCCGTTTTTTTTATTCAAAAAACACTGGTCTCATCCGTGATTACAGAGCAGTGTTATGAACACAGTTCAATTATCATCTCGTTAAGAGGAGCAATGTATGGGTGATCTAAAAGGCAAAGTGGCAATTATTACCGGTGCAGGTCGCGGCCTGGGTCGTGAAGAGGCCTTGCAACTGGCGCGTCAGGGTGCACGCGTGGTGATCAACGACATCGGTCGTCCCGATGCGATGGAAGCGGCACATTCTGCCGTGGAAGAAATTAAAAAATTCGGTGGCGAAGCGATTGCTGTGTTTGGTGACTGCGCCGACACCAGTGACGCCGACAAATTATTTGAAACCACGATTAAAACTTTCGGTGACCTCAACATCATGGTGAACAACGCGGGTTTCTGCCGCGACAAAACTATTTTTGGCATGAGTGATGACGAATTCGATACGGTGGTGCGTGTGCACTTGCGCGGTCACTTCGTCAACATGCGCAACGCGACTAAATACTGGCGCGAAAAAGCCAAGGCTGGCCCAATTTACGGTCGATTGATCAGCACTTCATCCGAAGCGATGTTGTTCGGCTCTGCCGGTCAACCCAATTACGCCGCTGCCAAAGCAGGCATCACGGCGATGACCATGGGCGCTGCGCAATTGATGATCAAGTACGGTGTCACTTGCAACGTGATTATGCCGCGCGCACGCACGGACATGACCAACACCGGCCCGACCGCGGCCATGTTTGCCAAACCTGAAAAAGGATTTGATCACTTCGCACCGGAAAACGTCGCGCCGTTCGTGGGTTACCTGGCTTCACCGGAATCAGCACGCATCAGCGGTGAAGTGTTTGTGGTGTGGGGTAAACAGATCACACGTATTGCCCGCCCGACTTTTGATACGGCTTTCAAGAATCCGAAAGAGGGCAAATGGAGTGTTGAGGATTTGCATACCGAGATGAGCAAACATTTCAACGACAAATATACTCCAGTGCTGGACGGCTACTCTGTACCTCCTCAATAAAGAGGACCGCAGTGACCTCCCCGATTTGCTGCACAAATCACCCCTCCTATAAATAGGAGGGGCTATCACCAAGCCTCCCCTATTTATAGGGGAGGTGTCACGAAGCGACAGAGGGGTCATCATGTCCAAAAAATTACAGTCACTCCCAATCAACACCATGATCGATGGTGAATCGCATCGCGTGGCGGCGGCGTTACGAAAAATAAACAATGTGCTGGTGGAAAAAAATATTCCCCTGCCACAAGCCAAGCAATACGCCGACCAACTGGAAAAAATCGCCAATGAATTTTCTGCGCTGGCCACCGAAAAACGCGAACGTGCGTTTGGTGTAGTCGCGGATCGCTCCGAATCATCGGTGGGCAGTGGTTATGAATACGGCGCCGGCAATTCCCTTTCCTACCGCCCGATCAGCGGCAATTGCAATGCTGTTTCTCCGCAAATGCAATATTTTCAGGCAGTAGGGGCGACCGGCCGGTCGCCCCTACTACTCGGCAAAGTCACTTTTGCATCCGCTTATGAAGGTCCGCCCGGTCTGGTGCACGGTGGTTATATTGCCGCGTGTATGGATGAAATGTTTGGTATCGCCGTGAGTCATAGCGATATTAAAGAACCCTGCATGACCGGAACTATGAAAGTGATTTATCGTGCACCAGTGCCTCTGCAACAGGAAATCACTTATACCTCCTGGGCAGAGCGCGAAGAAGGTCGCAAGGTCTTTGCCAAATGCACTGTCACGGATAGCAATAACAACCTTTGCTGTGAAGGCGAAGCGATTTTTTTAAAAATTGATCCGTCGGTTTATGCGAAGATGGGTGGATGATTTTTTTGTAGGGGCGACCGGCCGGTCGCCCCTACGCGCGTCGCGTTGGAAGGATTTTTAACAACGCACGCTTTTCCTCATTGCTCATTTCCCACCATTGCGTCACTTCTTTCATCGTGCGCAAGCAACCCATGCAGACATCGTTTTCATCGGGGCAACAGATACCGACACAGGGTGAAGGCACTGTTTCAGTAGAACTATCACTCATACAACCGTAAATTTTTCTTTGATTAAGTCCTTGTCATTGGACGAGGGCCCGACCATGACCAGGTATTCGCCTCTATCCAGTACCCAGCTTTCACTCGCAGCATCGTAACGTTTCAAATCATCCACAGAAATTTCAAAACTGGCAAAGCCCTCTTCACCTGCATCGAGTTTAATTTTCTGGAAACCACGCAACAGTTTATGCGGCCGCTCAATGCCCGATGATTTTTCAATTTCTGAAAAGCCAATATATAGCTGTACCACTTCTTCGCCACTGACTGTGCCGGTATTTTTAATTTGCATGCCGACGGTAAGTGCTTCGTATACACCTTTTTCGTCGCTCGCCAGTTTTTTATTGTCCAGTGTTAACATCATGTAGGAAAAATTCGTATAAGCTAAACCAAAACCAAAGGGATAGGCCGGCGCTATATGATTTTTATCCCCTCCTTTTTTATCAAACAAGGTATAGCCATGATAATAGCTGTAGGCCGCGGTTTCTGCAAAAGGTTCAAAAGGCACAAGATCATTTGCTTTCACCGGTACACTGAAAGGCAATTTTCCGGAAGGATTGACGTCGCCAAATAAAATGCGCGCAAACGCGTGGCCACCTGCCATGCCGGGATACCAGGCCATTAAAATCGCACGGACTTTCTCATCCCACTCGGAAGTAATAATCGCACTGCCGCCGATCAGCGTTACCAGCGTATTGCCATTTGCGGTGCTGACTTGCCGGATCATCTCGATATCGCTTTGATGCAATGACAAAGAAGGCCTGTCACCGCCAATCGCCACTTTGTGTTTTCCGCCGGGCTTGTGATTGGATGCGAGGTTCTCACCTTCATCATTATGCCTATAACCCGCCACCATAATCACCACATCCGCCGCTTTTGCTATAGCGCAGGCTTGCGAGATATTTGCTCCATCATTAAATAGAATATCGATCTCGATGCCACTATTGGCTATGTAGTGCTGCAATCCTTGCAGCAAGGTGATGATATGCGGTGGTGACACACGACTGCTGCCATAATCACCTATATTTTTTTCTGCTGCCAGTGCGCCTATCACCGCAATCTTTTTCACCGTGGCTTTATTGAATGGCAATAGTTGTGCATCGTTCTTCAACAACACCATACTTTTTTCAGCGACTTCCTGCGCCAGTGACACATGCTCCGCACAGGCTAATAGTTCAGGTGTATATTTTTGTGATTCACCGCGAGAAATAAAATCCAGCTTGGTGCGAATCACACGCCGTGCATTTCGATCAATGAGTTTTTCATCGATCTCGCCCTGCTGCACCGCACGAAGCAACTTCGTTCCGAGATGCCGCGCGTAGGGCATTTCAACATCCATGCCTGCGATCACCGGTTTTTTTGTTTCATAAATTCCCCACAACCAATCCGAGGTGACAAACCCTTTAAAGCCCCACTGTTTACGTAGCACGTCATTCAACAGGTATTCATTGTGGCCACAATATTCGCCATTGAGTTTGTTGTAGGCACTCATCAGCGAAGCCACACCATGATCGACGCATTTTTTAAAATGCGGAAAGTACACTTCGTGCAGCGTGCGCTTATCCACTTGCACATCGACATAAAAACGCGAGTTCTCAATGTTATTCACCGCAAAATGTTTTGCGCATACCATCACATTGTGACGCTGCACACTTTGCAACAGTGAAACGCCAAATTCTCCCATCAAATAAGGATCTTCTCCGTAACATTCCTGGGCACGTCCCCAGGCCGGATGACGCAACAAATTAATACACAAACCGCCAAAATAATTCGCACCCACCGCACGCACTTCCTTCCCGATGGCATTGCCCACGCGTTGTTCGAGCGCCAGATCCCAACTCGCCGCGCGCGCCATCGCCACCGGGAAGCAGGTAGCACGACCTATCACCACACCGCGCGGGCCATCACTGAAAGAAATCGGCGGAATATGCAGGCGTTCATTTCTTCCGGCATAAGTATTGGGGAAACGCCCCAACAGCAGCACATTAATTCCGAGGCGAAGCAAAAATTGTGGGCCGCCATCGCCCGACAACTGTTTTACCTTCTCTTCCCGCGTCATCTCGGCCAGCAGTTCATCGGTTAATTTGTCGAGGCTTTTGTGCTGGCGTTTGGCGCGCCAGGGATAAATATCCGCGGATATCGGGTAGCGCGGCCAGAAGATGGCATAGGCAGCAACCATCGCCAGCAATAGTGCGGTGAAAGCAAGGATAAAAAACACATAGAACATAAAATGACCCACGGGAGAAGCTGACATCCGAAGGCCGGCAGTTTATCATGGCCCTCTTTCATTGAAACGAAATAAGCTCATGAACACCGTTGTCACCCGCCCTGCCCAACCACTTATCTCTTGCGTTATTCCTGCTTTTAATGAAGCAGAAAATATCGGGCGTTTCCTGGCAGCGCTGCACGAGGCATTACTGCAACACAGCACCAATATTGAAATGATCGTGGTCAATGACGGCAGTCGCGATGACACCGCCGCGCGCACGATACTCGCAAGCCAGACACTCCCGGTGCGCCTGATTGATTTTTCACGCAACTTTGGCAAAGAGGCCGCGCTGACCGCCGGTATCAACCATGCCGAAGGCGATGTGGTGATTTTAATTGACGCAGATTTCCAGCATCCCATCGCTACCATCCATGAATTCATGGCGCAATGGCGCAAGGGTTATGACATGGTGTACGGCGTGCGCATGGATCGCCACGATGAAACCGGCATCAAACGCGAAGGTGTAAAAATATTTTACTGGTTGCTGGATCGCCTGTCGTCGGTGGAACTGCCCGCCGATGCCGGTGATTTTCGTTTGCTCGATCGCAACGTGGTGCTTGCCTTGCGTCAGTTGCCCGAGCGCAATCGTTTTATGAAAGGTTTGTATTCCTGGGTGGGATTCAATTCACTCGGTGTTCCCTTCCAGGTGCAGGAACGCGCCAGCGGCACGACTTCGTTTACCTTTCGCAACTTATGGAAGCTGGCCGTGACAGGTCTCGTTTCTTTTTCCGATGCGCCCTTGCGTATGTGGACGGTGATTGGCCTGGTGGTTTCCGGAATTTCTTTTTTGTATGCGATTTATGTGGTGATCAAAACCATGATACTCGGGCCGGACACTTCCGGTTGGCCGACTATCGTCGTAGCGATTATGTTTTTCGGTGGCGTGCAACTGATTTCCATCGGCGTGCTCGGCGAATACATCGCGCGCATTTTTAATGAAGTGAAACAGCGCCCCACCTATCTCGTGAAAAATTATCACGGTTTCAAAAAAGACAAATGAACGGTTTGTCAAAAGTACTTCCACCCGAACTACAAGCGTTTATTGTGGTTGGCTCTTCTGCCGCCGCGGTGCATTTTTGCGTTGTTTTACTGCTAGTGCAGTTATTACACTGGCATCCGCTGCTGGCTAATGTACTGGCGTTCCTGATTGCCTTTCAAGTGAGTTACTGGGGGCATCGCTTCTGGACTTTTGCTGATACCGTATTATCGCACCAGCAATCGCTAATACGATTTTTTTTAGTCTCTTGCGTCAGCTTTGCATTGAATGAAGTAATGTATTATTTTTTGCTGCACTACACGCCCTTGCCTTACTGGTTATCACTCGCCATTGTATTGGTGCTGGTGGCAGCCATTACTTTTATCAGCAGTCGCTTGTGGGCTTTTAAAAAATGAAATCGCTCGTTTTGTGTGCCGATGATTTCAGTTTGAATCCCGCTATTAATGCCGCCATTGTAGATCTAGTGAATAAAAAACGTTTGTCGGCTGTCAGCTGCATGACGCAGTCACCGACATGGATGGAAGATGCATTACTGTTATCGCCATTTAAAGGCCAGGCAGACATCGGTTTGCATTTTAACCTGACACAATATTTTCCTGATGCCTTCACCGTCGCTCTGCCTTTATTAATGCTGCAAAGCCATTTACATCTGGTATCGAAACAGAAAATACATGACTCCTTTTGTAAACAACTGGATGCATTTGAATCCGGCATGCAATGCGTGCCGGATTTTATCGACGGTCACCAGCACGTGCACCTCTTCCCGGTGATACGCGATATCGTGATTGACGAATATCTAAAGCGATACGGGAATGCGGCAAAAAAACCCTATATGCGTTCACTCGCACAATTACCGGCCGATACGCACAACTTCAAAGCCAAAGTATTGCATGGCATGGGAACACAGGCGCACGCGGCGTTGCTGCAAAAACATCATATTCCGCACAACAGCGCCTTCGCTGGCATTTATGATTTTGATCCCGCAGCCAATCTCGACAACCTGATGCAGAAATGGCTAGCGGTTTTACCTGCCAACAGTCTGGTGATGTGTCATCCTGCGCTCAATAACCACGCCAATGACGATGCGATTGCCTATGCACGCTTCAATGAATACCATTATTTATCTGGCACAGGCTTTGCAGAATGTTTACAACAACAGCAGGTTACGCTCACTCGTCTATCCAATTAATTGAACCTTATGAAGTCACTTAACGTTCATTACCTGCAACACGCTTCGTTTGAAGGCATTAACTGCCTTTCGCCCTGGTTCAAACAGCAAGGCCATAAAATTACCGGCACGCACTTGTATCGTGGCGATACGCTTCCTTCTATTGATGCATTCGACTGGCTGGTCATTCTCGGTGGCCCGATGAGCGTGCATTGCACGGATAAACATCCGTGGCTGGTGGCGGAGAAACAACTAATCAAGCAAGCGATTGATAACAAGAAAATTGTGCTGGGGATTTGCCTTGGCGGGCAGTTAATTGCCAATGTGCTCGGCGCGACGGTGAAAAAGAATACGCATAAAGAAATCGGCTGGCACCCGATTACACGCCATGATGCAATTGAAAATTCTGCGTTCAAGGGAATTTTTCCGCCACAGATGCCGATGTTCCATTGGCACGGTGATACTTTTGATATTCCGGCGGGCGCGATTCCGATTGCATCGAGCACGGCGTGCACAAATCAGGGTTACGTAATCGGCGATCGCATTGTCGGTTTGCAATGTCATCCGGAAACCACGCCGGAGTTTATAAATTATCTGGCAGAAGCGGGACAAGATGAGTTGGCGGAATCGTCGCCTTACATTCAGGCAACCGAAAAATTATTTGCCGATGAACAGACTTATAAAAATATTAATAGCGTGATGATCAGGATTCTGGAGCGGCTTGAGTCAGCTGTTGGCGAATAACCGCAGGAAGTTTCTTGGGTGATTTAATGCGCAGTTGTTTGTTGACGTTGAATTGGCCAAACACTACTTCAATGTCCTTGATCGTTACGCCAAATTCCTTGCTTAAAAATCGAACCATGTGATCGGTGGCTTTGCCGCCTTCGGGCGAAGCGGTTACGCTGATCTTCAGTTGATGGCCTTTGGCTTTGCCAATCGCATCGCGTTTGGAGCTGGGTTTGCCAAGCACATTCAATACCAGCGTATCGCCATCCCATGCGCAGAATGAGTTCATTGGCGGTTCTTTGCGCGGCATTAAGTGCTTATGTTCTTAGAGGAATACCAGAAGCGACAACTTTACTAGCAATGTCATCACCACAGCCCGCTTGCTTCAACAAATCAACAAAAGCCTGATACAAAACCCCTTGATTATTGGTTGGGCCAATTATTACCCTGTCAATTATCTCTGGAATAGAAAAACCTAACAGTTTTTTTTCTGGGATATTTCTTAAAGGGATTTTAAAAATATGTTGTGGAACTGAATCAATCAATTCGACACTTCTATCAACATGCTCTGAGTGAGCAAGTTTTGGCGTATAAACAACTCTCCATTCTTTTTCCTCTAAAAATCCAGGGTGCTTGACACATAAAAGTGAGGTTATGCAAAATCCAAGGAAATATGTGAAGAATTTATCTTTTCCTGCATCTCTTATGAAATCAACTTCAGAACACACTCTATCGACAATGATGTCAAACTCAGACTGATATCTCTTATGGCCCCAATAATATACAGCACTAGAATAAGCTTTTAGCACATCTGTTTCATTGAAAAATGGTGAGTTTTTAAAAACCAATGCAACTGGACAATCATTACCATAAGCTCTCCACATAGATAATCTTCCAGTATCATCTTCATGATCTTGATGTTCAGAGAAGCAAGCAATGTAAGAGTGTAATTTTATATCTGGAATCATTGAATTAAATATTTTTTCGAACTCTATTGTTGATTCGGGAAACATAGTATTTAAAAATGATCTAAGCCTTATTCCAGATTTACTGTCATATGCTTTTACTAAGCAATCAAGGCCATAACTAACTTCTTGATAGTCATTCATGCACTGTGTATTTCTCAGCCAAATCTCATTGTTTTTTATAATTTTCACAGCTGCTTCAGCACTTGTATACTGAACAAACCTCCCATTTCTATCACTTACTTCTTTAGACTTTTCTAAATAATGCGAATTAAAAATCTGCTGCAACTTTGTTTCAATCTTATCCATATTATTCTCTTCAAATATTAGCTACATTAATGTCTTATCTCACCTGCCGCAAACGAAACTGTGGCGCTTGCTTGGGAATCCGTTTATCCATCACCGCGCATTTGCGAAGTGCAGCCGGAATATCCGTCATCAACTCACGTCGCCGTGTAAACACACCAATACAATTCTCATACGCAGGCAAGGTTAACGCAAACATACTCTGCCAATTAAACTCCAGCTTGCTCGCCGCACGAAACTCCCGCTGATCACTAAAGTTGCACACCAGCAAGCCATCGGCTGCAAGACAACGCCGCAACGCCTTCATCCACGCCGCATCCATCACAATGGCGCGTATCGCCCCGCCATTACGCTCAAAATACAGATCCTCAATGATCAGATCAAACTTCGGGCCACTTTTCTTTTTTGAAGAGTAATTACGGATGAAATCGCGGGCATCCATGATTTTTAAATCCAATCCCTTACTGTGTTTACCGCCTAAGCCAAACCAGCGCCTCATGATCTGCACATGCGTGGTGTTCAATTCCACACCCACCATCTGTTTCGGTTGTACCAGCGCCCGCACACTATGAATCGCCGCGCCACCGCCCACACCCAGCAGCAGCACCCGCTTGATACTACCTTCCGGCGCCATCAACGCCGGCAAGGCCAGCAAATCCCAATAACCACCGCCCAACACCCGGTCGGGCCGATATTGGGTATGGAAGATATTATCGGTATACAGGCGCCGCGTACGGCCCGCCTGCCGCACCTGGTAATGATGACCGGCGATGGAACGCTCCCACAGTATGGCCACAGCAAAATCTCTCCTAATAGATGACGCGAGATTGTAGGGCTAATTAGTTGATCTTTCACTCTTTTTGTAAATTCGAGCCTTTTAGTTTCGGGCTTTTACCGGATTGACCAAAAGGTCCCGGCCTTTGATAATGCGCGACCTAATTTCTAGTCGGGCACAGCAGGCTGTGCCCCTACCCGTTTCTTTAACCTTGAGGTACACACAATGCAAACTCCCATCTGTAAAAAACTGGGCATGGAAAATCCCATCTTTGCCTTCACCCACTGCCGCGACGTCGTGGTCGCCGTCTCCAAAGCCGGTGGTATCGGCGTATTGGGCGCGGTCGGCTTCTCCGTTGAAAAACTGAAAGAAGAACTGGACTGGATCGACGCGCACATCGGCGACAAACCTTACGGCGTGGATATCGTGATCCCGCAGAAGTACGAAGGCATGGGTGAAATGGATCCGAAGAAACTGGAAGAAACGCTCGAAGCCATGATCCCGCAAAAACATCGCGACTTCGCCGCCAAGTTGTACCGTGACCACGGCGTTCCCGAGTGGCCGGATAAAGACGACAAAGTTGGTTTGCTGGGCTGGAACGAAGGCATGGCAACGATGCTGGTAGAAGAAGCCATCAAACGCCCCAAGTGCCGTTTGATCGCCAACGCGCTCGGCACACCGCCGGACCACATCATCAAACGCGTACAGGAAAGTGGCCGTCTGATCGGCGCACTCTGCGGCAAAGTGAAACAGGCGAAGCAACATAAAAAAGCCGGTCTCGATTTCATCATCGCGCAAGGCGGTGAAGGCGGCGGCCATGCAGGCGACGTGGGTTCTATCGTGTTGTGGCCTTCGATTATCGATGCCGTAGGTGACACTCCGGTATTAGCAGCAGGCGGTATCGGCAGTGGCCGCGCGATTTTGGCGGCGATGGCGATGGGCGCACAAGGCGTGTGGACGGGTTCTATCTGGTTGGCAGTTGAAGAAGCCGATGCGGAACCTGCACAGAAACAATCTTACTTCGACGCTACCGAAGAAGACACCGTACGTTCACGTTCATGGACAGGCAAACCCTGCCGCATGTTGAAGAACGACTGGACCGAAGCCTGGGGCAAAGGCGATCCCGATCCACTGCCGATGCCATTGCAAGGGTTGGTCACCGTGGATGCAATTCGCCGTTCACATAAATACGCCGCCGTGGGCCAATGCCAGAAAGTGGCATTCAATCCGGTAGGCCAGGTGGTGGGACAAATCAAGCAAGTAGAATCGTGCCGCAACCTGATCAACCGTTTGTTAACCGAATACGTGGAAGCACAGGAACGCGTAAACGCTTTGACAGCGGAGTAATTGATTGTAGGGGCGCATTGCATGCGCCCAGAAAAAGGCGACACCTGTGTCGCCTTTTTTATTGCCTGAATTGTTAATAAATTTATCGCTGTAAAAATTTCAACAGAGCCTGTCTGTTTTCAGGAAAATTAAACGTCGCGATATGTGGCCCTTGTGTAATCACTTCCGTCTTTGGTGAATTAATAGCTGAATAAACTTTTTCACTGAATTCAAACGGCACCACTTCATCATCGGGACTATGGAAAAATAAAACCGGGATATTCGATGGCAATGCAGCAGTCGAATTGATCGGGTCGTAACGTGAACTGAAACACCAGCTCACGGGTTTTGCAAATAGCCAGGTCAACCAACTCTGTCGCAACACTTTATTCACCATTGCCAGATAACTGGCAAACGGCGCATCCAGCACAATGGAATTCAGGTGGCTGCTCACATCGTGATTATGCGCGAGCCAATAAATTCCCATCGTCGCGCCAATGCTTTGGCCGAAAAAAATAAATGGTTGGTCGGGTGGATATTGTTTTTGTAACCAGACAAAGCCGGATTCTATATCATCAAACACTTCGGGCAGTGCAGGCTTGCCTGCCGATTCACCGTAGCCACGATAGTCCAGCAAAAACACATCGTAACCTTGTTCAGGCAACCAATAGACACTGGCAAAGTGTGTGCTGATGTTTTCCGCGTTGCCGTGCAGGAAATAAACAACGCCCTTTCGCTGCGCTGCAGGAACGTTGGCCTTGACCAGCCAACCGGTTAATAAAGTGCCATCGGATGAAGGAAAGGAAACGTTTTCAAAATTAATGCCGATCTGGTCAGGTGTACCTACAATATTTTTTTGTGGGTAGAAAAATAACGAAGTGCAGCTGCTGAGAGCGACAAGCATCAGTACTGCAGAAAATATCTTTTGGAATAAATTTTTGCACATGGCAAACATGGTTATCTGAAAAACTTTCTCATGGATATTTCGAAATCATTGTAGCGCTCGTCCGTAAGTTCAAAATGACTTGCGGAAAATTGCAAGCCGATGTCTTTGGCAAGCGCCCAATTATAAAGCGCGAATACTTTATCGCGATGATAGCCATTCAAAAACTCATAGCCGTCCACGCCGATGCTGGCAGTGCCCACCGAAGAATAAAACAGGAAACCCCCTGCAAAACCGCCGGCCAGTTGCCAGTTGTGTTCAAACCCCTCGTTGTATTCTGCCCGTGCAGTGAGCAAACCATAGCCCAATACATGAGTGGACAATTGATAGGTGACGCCACCGCCGCCATTCACCTGCTCTGTTAATTCATCGCGACCGTAAGTGCGCTCTCGATCGAATCCCAGACTGGAGCGCCAGGAAACCGGATCAAAAAATTCATCGCGCGGTGACAAGGAATTGATATCAATAATATCAAGCTGCTGTAATTTGATGGAACCGGAATCATAATCACGGAATTTAATTTTACCCATATTGATTGCCGATCCCGGCATGTAGCCATTCAGGTTGTCCTGCAAATCATGGAAACTCGGACGCACTTCAAATTCTGCATAATTCTCCCCGTCTGCATGCCCCGCAGAAAAAGTCATCGCGCCACTTTCATGTCCATTCTCGGGATGAAATGGTGTCTCCGGCGCTGGCAAATCAACTTTAGGCAATGAATTGATTTCCTGTAACAATCGATAGCTGCCCTGGATTATTTGCTCATCGGCTGCTGATTTTCGATATTTGTAACGCGTGTAGTCATAAGCGGCATCCGCCACTTTTAATTTTTCTGTATCGCTATACGCCAGGTATTCCGGTGATTGGAGTATCGTACTGTTTCTTGATAACTCAACCGCCACTTTTTGTTCTGGCAAAGGCAAGTTGGCAATTTTTTGTTCGAGCTTGGTTGAAGCGGACGGTCGGTAAACCACATTGCTGACAAACCCGCGCGCAATCACACCGCGCACGGTATCCACCGGAATCACCACCGTGGGATAATCTTCGGTTACATGCTGGCCCGGCCGAGCGATATCGAGCAAGCTCAACAACTGGTAACTGCAATTTTCGTCGAAGAAAAAATAATCAAAATTGATATTTTTTAACTCCCATAGATGCGCCATCAAAAGATCCACTTCTTGTGGATTTAAATTCAGCTGGTATTCCCAGAGATCCCGATTCTCAATGCGCGAATATTCTTTTAATTTATCCAGGTAAGGCAACACGTTGAACAAACCGGGATAACCGCCAAAAATTCCCTTGTAGGCATATAAAATGTCATTTTCGCCACTGGGAATATTGGCACCAAAACTGACTGCCCACGAAAGCAATACCGCCTTGTCTTTCTCAAACCCTTTGGGATCAATGCGAAGCAAGGTGTGGCCGTACATCGATGACGGGCTATTGAGATGCGCCGAGGCATAAACCAGCACCACGCTGTCAGCATCGATCATCTCGCGCCATTTTTTGTAATCACTGCAATCCGGGTGCCGATTAATGTAAATGGATAATTTTAATTGTTGGTCAAGCCAGCGGTATCGCGCCGGAAAACGACACAGTGGGTCTTCGTTGCTATCACCCGAGTAATCATTCAGACCCGCATCCAGTGTGGCGAGCAATTCCGCTTCCGGATTCGTTCTTCCTTCTTCTGACAAAAAGAAATTTTTATCATCGACTCGACTACGATAATCACTGAAAGATAATTTAATTTTTTTATAGTGTCCCAGTGAAAGCCAGTAGGGATCCTCGGCCAATTTTTTATCACGCGCGGTATTTTTTAAAGTTTCCCAGGCAGACCGGTTTAAATCAGAAGCAGGTTCTGCAAAAACAAATCCTGAATAAATAAAAATAAACGAAGCAACTACAATTCTTGAAAAAAAATCGACATATTCTTACAATCAACCCGCAATAAAAAAGCCTGTTAGCGCCTTTCCGTAAATGAAAAGGGCTAACAGGCTTTTAGTATGGTCTTATGCAGCGTACTTGCTGAGACGCGCGTCCGCTTTCATCACTGCTACCACATTGGCAACCACTTCGTCAGTCGTTACATTGGCAGAAGTAAAGATGTTGCTGAAGTTGTCGTGCATCACTTGGGCGAATACAGCGCGGTCTTGCTGTTCCACACCCATGGAGACTGCCACTGCTTTCATCGCATCGCCATCACCACGAGCTACGTCTTCAGAGAATTCGCTCATCATGTTAGCTGACATGCCCAACCATCTTTTGCCACCATAGGTCAGCTTGCCTTTGGTTGAGCAGCCGTTGGTGCCGGAAGTCATACCAAAAGTCGCATTACCTGAGGTGCCGTTAGTCCATGAACCAAAGAAATGTGCCGGGAAGCCGGTTTGACCATCAAAAATCATGTTACCCCAACCGCAATTAGGGCCGCCCGGTGCTTCGGCGAAAGCGCCTAACGATACTGCTGAAAATGCCAATCCAATTAAAGTGCGTTTTAACATAGCGAACAATCTCCAAGGTTGTGAAAAAATGGTGCTTAAAAAGCGTGATTACGGTCTAAATCTGACTTCGGTACCCATCACTGCCAAAATACCGACGTGAGGAGGTTACCACAAATCCAAAAAAATAACCCATTGGCTATAAGGCTCATACGAGGCCCATTATGCGACCTCCGTCCCAAAATTAACGATCTATACTGAAAGCAGGGAAGTTTCACTGTCACAGGAAGACTCATTTGCAACCCTTTTTATCCTTTTCCACCCATCGAAAATGGCTGTTCCCCTGCAGCCTGCTGCTGACTTGCCTGGTATTTGGTGAGTATTCCTCCATCATCAGCGAAAAGCTCCTTCATTATATAGGCGAGAAGTATGGCAGCAGCGCCGAGAAAAGGGTTTTGCGCTGGCAGGATTTAATGAAAGAAAATCATGCGGCATCCGACTGGGACAAACTCAATATGGTCAACCATTTTTTTAACAAGATAAGATATATGACCGATGAGGAGCATTGGCACCAGCGTGATTATTGGGCAACCCCCATCGAGTTTTTGGCAACGGATGGCGGAGACTGTGAAGACTATGCGGTTGCCAAATATTTCACGCTCAAGGAATTGGGAATCCCGATGGAAAAATTGCGCATTACTTATGTTATTGCCACCAGTATTAACGAACCGCACATGGTGCTCGCCTATTATGAAACACCTGACTCGGAACCGCTGATTCTCGACAACATCAAGGATCGTGTGATGACTGCCTCTGCACGACCTGATCTGGAACCGGTTTACGGATTTAACGGCGATGGATTATGGAATGCACACGACCGCGGCGATGAATTAAAGCAGGACAGCAAAAATGTATTCCAGTGGGAAGATCTCAATGAGCGCCTGATTGTTGAAATGAATGAAGCCGAGAATTCAAAAATTTAACAAAAACTATTCAATATAATAATTATTTATTTTGTGATTCCAGTTTTCGCAATTGATTTAATAATTTTTCTTCATCGTAAATCTCGACACCCAGTTCTTCTGCTTTAGCAAGCTTTGAACCCGCGCCCGGGCCCGCCACAACCACGTTAGTATTTTTTGACACACTGCCTGCGACTTTCGCACCCAAGGCCTGCAAGCGATCCTTGGCTTCATCACGACTTAAACTTTCCAGGGTGCCGGTGAGAACATAAATCAAACCGGATAAAGGTTTTTCATCACGGCTGCTGTTTTTATTTTCATCCCAATAGATGCCACTCTTTTTCAATTGGGAAATTAAATTCCGGTGTTTGTCCTGGCTAAAAAACTCCAGGAGGTAATGCGCGACTACTGGCCCGACATCATTGACTTCAAGCAACTGTGGTTCTGAAGCATCCATGAGTTCTTTCAAAGTGCCAAAATGATTTGCCAGTGTGGCAGCGGTTGCTTCCCCGACTTCGCGAATCCCCAGTGCATAAACAAAACGCGCCAAGGTCGTTTGTTTACTTTTCTCCAATGCATCAAGTAAATTTTGCGCTGATTTATTTCCCATGCGTTCAAGGGCGGCAATTTGTTCAAGGCTCAACGAATACAAATCAGCAATGGATAGAATCAGCTTCTCATCGACCATTTGTTCAACAATCCTGTCGCCCAGCCCTTCTACATCCATAGCGCGGCGCGATGCGAAATGTTTAATGCTCTCTTTTAATTGCGCCTGGCAGATCAATCCACCCGTGCAACGCGCCACCGCTTCGCCTTCCACACGCTCCACGGGTGAAGCACAGACGGGACATTGTTTTGGTAGCTGGATCTTTCGCGCATGCGCAGGACGATTTTCCTTCACGACTTGTGCTACCTGCGGAATTACATCACCGGCGCGGCGAACAATGACTGTGTCACCCACACGCACATCGAGTCGTTCCACTTCATCCATGTTATGCAGCGTGGCATTACTGACGGTGACACCGCCGACAAACACCGGCTCGAGACGCGCCACCGGTGTGATAGCACCGGTGCGACCCACCTGGAATTCGACATCCAGCACACGTGTCATTTCTTCCTGCGCCGGGAATTTCCTGGCGACTGCCCATCGCGGCGATTTGGCAATAAAGCCCAGTTTTTCCTGCAAGGCCAGGTCATTTACTTTATAAACAATCCCATCGATATCGTAAGGCAAGCGATTGCGTTTTTTGTCGAGCTGCTGGTAGTAATCGAGACAACCCTGGATATTTTTCTTCACGGCCATTTCGCTATTGATCAACAAACCCCACTCACCGAGTTTATTAACCACTTCTGCATGTTTGGTTGGCATCCTCGCTATTTCAGAAGCAGCACCTTCAACAATACCGATACCGTAGCAACACATTTCGAGGGGACGCTGCGCGGTAATTTTTGAATCCAGCACTCGCAAACTGCCCGCCGCCGCATTGCGTGGATTTACAAATACTTTCTCCCCTTTCTTTTTTGCTTGCTGGTTTAATTGTTCAAAGCCTGCCTTGGGCATATATATTTCGCCACGTACTTCCAGTTTTTTTGGATAACCCTTGCCACGTAATTTCAGCGGGATAGAACCAATCGTGCGCACATTGGCGGTAATGTCTTCACCGCTCCTGCCATCACCGCGTGTGGCGCCTCTCACCAATACGCCATTCATATAAAGCAGGCTGACGGCGATGCCATCCAGTTTTGGTTCGCAAGCGTATTCGATGTCGCTGTTGTTTTGTAAAAGGTTTTTTAAACGATCTTTAATACGCTGGTCAAATGCTAATAGCTCTTCATCACTGAATGCATTATCCAGCGACAACATCGGCATCTCGTGTTGCACCTGGGTAAATTCCTTTAATGCTTCACCGCCGACTCGCTGGCTCGGCGAATCATCTGTCATCCATTCAGGATGTTCAATTTCTATTGACTGAAACTCACGCATCAGGCGATCATATTCACTATCGCTGATGAGTGGATCATCAAGAACATAATATTGCCAGGCGTGTTTATTCAGCTCTTCCTTGAGTTTCTCATAACGCACTTTATCGGCGCTTTCAGGAGTGGCCATTAATAACGATCAGCTTATTGATCTGCGGTGAATTTTCCGGAGCGCGAAAGTTTTTTTCGGGAAAATTCGCTGATCCGTTGACGGCAGTGTTCAATGGTTTGCCCGGTCATGACACTGCGACGCTCGTCTTTCAATTCGCCGTTGAGACTTTGTGCAATGCGCTTGGCGGACGAAAGCATTTTATCAAAAGCATCCATCGCAGAAACGTTGGACGATGCACGCAAGGGGAGTGTCATAAAAAAACTGACGCCGGGTGTCTGGAAGCTTTGCATATTGTTGAGATCAAAAGTGCCCGGCTTCACAATATTCGCCATACTATAAAGCATGCACTCGTCATTCGTTGTCGCTGCATACTGATGGAAAATATTCATGTCTCCGTAGCGCATACCGCAAGCCAGCACATTTTCGAGTAAGACCGCGCCAACAAAACCTTCGGGCTGGCGAGACATGACATTGATTACAATCACTTCCTGTTCTTCTTCGGTTGCACCGGGAGAAAGATCGGACGACGATTTACGCGGCACCACACGCGGTTTACTCAACACCGGTGCCGTACCACCACTCATTAATAAATCCCTGTCATCATTGAAAGTGGCTTCGCCGCGATCCTCTGCATCCATCAACATTGGAACGGTTTGTTCAAGGTCTATTGAAGTCCCCACCATTTTTTCAGAATCATTCGTTGTCGAAAACGTAGGCGTGCGCCGCGTCTTTAATGTATCTTCCATTGAGGGAGATGTTGAAAATTTAGGCTCTACTTTTGTTTTATGCGTCGCCGCTTTCTCTGCGCCAGCACTCGCCGTTTCTTTTGTGCTTTCTTTCGCGCTTTCCTTGGCAAGGAAAGCCGCCGATTTGGAAGGCTTGGGACGGTTTTTCACTTCACCGCCGGATACCGTGCGCGCACCGCCGTTGGGCAATTCGGCACGAAGCTCGGCCAGTGGATCTTCTTCACGCAGGCCTTTCTGCATTTGCAGATCCATATTGAGGGAGTCACGCCCGGCACTGCGCATACGACGAATGGAATCGAGCAAAATACCCAATGCCACCAATCCGCCAATAACGATTAACCAAGTACGCATGGTTTGCTAGTTTACACCATGTAGGGGCAAATGATTATTTGCCCCTACAAGATTTACACCGCAGCCAATTCTGCTGCTTCATTTATATCTACGGTTACCAGACGGGAGACGCCGGGCTCATACATGGTGACGCCCATCAATTGATTGGCCGCTTCCATGGTGATCTTGTTGTGGGTGATACAAATGAATTGAACCTTCTCACTCATCTCCTGCACCAGACGCGCATAACGACCCACGTTGGCATCATCGAGCGGTGCGTCGACCTCGTCGAGCATACAGAACGGTGCGGGGTTGAGGCGGAAGATAGAGAATACCAGCGCAATAGCTGTCATGGCCTTTTCACCACCGGACAATAAATGAATGGTGCTGTTACGTTTGCCGGGCGGGCGGGCCATGATCGCCACACCGGTTTCGAGCAAGTCATTGCCGGTCATTTCCAGATAGGCATGACCACCACCAAATACTTTCGGGAACAATTCCTGGAACCCATTGTTGATCGCATCAAAAGTTTCCTTGAAGCGCGTGCGCGTCTCGCGATCAATTTTGCGTATGGCATTCTCAAGCGTTTCGAGCGCTTCGGTCAGGTCGGCATTTTGCGCATCCAGGTAAACCTTGCGTTCGCTTTGCGCATGATGTTCGTCAATCGCCGCCAGGTTGATAGGGCCCAATCGATGAATACGATTTGCCATTTTTTCCAATTCTTCGCTCCAGGTTTCTTCTGTCGCTTCTTCCGGCAATGCCGCAATCACGTCATCGAGATCCTGTTTCATTTCCTGCAGTTGTTCCTGAATCGTTTTGCGACGCACTTGGGATTCCTGTACGCCCAATCTTTCATTTTCCAGACGCTGGCGCACGGCCTGTATTTCCTGCTCTACTACGTGGCGCCGTTGTTCAACAGAACGCAAATCATGCTCAATGGTTTCCAGACGCTTGCGCGCTTCCGTCAAATCATGTTCAACAGACAAACGCTGTTGCAGTTTTTGTTCCAGGTCTTTTTTCAAACCTTCGATAGGATTACCGGTTTCGGTTAACGTTTGTCTCAATGTTTCACGACGCTCTGACAAACGCTCGGTTTGAACTTTCAAACGCTCAATACCTTCGCGCATCGAATCCAGTTGTGCACGCACCGACTGATGGCGCATGGCCAGTTCATGTGAACGATCACGATCATGACTGGCACGTTGACGCGCCTGGTCAAGTGATTCACGAACCTTGTCACGGCGTTGCAATAAAATTTCACGTGTTGCATTGTCACGTTCCATTCCTTCAATAGCGACTTCCAGCAAGGCGCGGGCTTCTGCCTGACTTGTATTTTCATTCGCCTGTTGCTCACGCGCTTCATTCAATTCCCGGGTTAAGCTTTCACGTCGTTTCAGGATTTGTTCGACACGACCTTCCAGTCCACTCAAACGCGAGCGGGTTTCACTGTGAGTGCGGCTGTGTTGTTCGATGGTCCTGCGCAACTCTTCCCGCTGCACCTCAAGCAATTTCAATTCATCGCGCGCATGTCGCAATAAATTGCTTTGTTCTTCAACCTGGCTGATTTGTACACCAATTTTCTGGATGAGCTGCGCCAATTCCTGTTTGCGCTCCAGCACACCGCTTTCCTTACTCGCGTCACGCACGATGCGCAACCAGTTAGGACCAAACCACAAACCATCGCGCGTTACCACGGATTCATTCGCTGCCAGTTTCTGGCGCAAGAACAATGCTTCATTCAAGCTCTCAACGGCATAGACTCCGCTGATAAAAGCGCTGACATCCCCGTGCTCCACATATTCTGACAAAGGAGTCGCCTTGTTCGCCGTCGCATCGCGTTTATCGGGAATGTGTTTATCCAGCAACAGCATTTCGCCTTGTTGGAAGTCAGCAAAATTATTGACCAGTTCATCAAGGCTATCGATACACACAGCTTGCAAATAATTGCCCAGCACCATTTCTACCGCTTTTTCCCAGCCCGCGCGCACACGCAAGTTATCTGCCAAGCGGGGTTTATTATTTAATTGACGGCGATCAAGCCACTGCTTGACGCCCGCCGTACCGCCCATGGCCGCTTGCTGTAATGCTTCAAGCGAAGAGCGACGGCCCACCATCGATTGCAATTCACTTTTTTGCGTATCGAGTTGATCCGCGCGATGCTGGTTTTGTTCACGCAGGAATTCAATGCGTGTGGCTAACGCCGTCATGTCTGCCTGGCTGTTTTCGACATGGTTTGCTTCTTCGGCGGCTCTTTGACGCAAGGTAATAATCTCTGCGTCTTCAGGGCCATCGCCAAGGGTTTTACTCTCCTGCTCCAGGCGAATAATACGATCTTCAAGCCGTGTCAGTACACGCTCGATGTGTTGCAAGCGTGATTGTTGCACCTCTGCCTGTTGACGCGGACTCGAAGCGGCCTGGTTAAATTCATCCCACTCCTGTTGCCAGCGTGTCATGGCTTCTTCCGCTTCCTGAAGTGCCTGCGTTGACGCAAGCTCCAGGTTTTTTATTTTTTCCAGTTCCGGATCAATCTCAACCAGCTCCCCTTCCCATCCCTGGATCTTTTGCTGGTCTTGCACTAAATGCTGTTGTGATTCACGCACACTCTGTTCTGTTTGCATCAAATCTTCTTCGAGTTGACGAGTGCGCTCCTGCGTCATCTGGATACTTTGTTCGATGCGTGACACATCGGCACCGGCGCTGTAATAACGGCCTTGTACGTTATTGAAGGCGTCGGTTGAATCGGTGTAACTGTTGCGCAATTTTTCAATTTGCGTGTCGAGCGAAACCTGATCCGACACACAGGCTTCCAGTTTCACTTCCAGTTCACGAATGGATTGTTCCTTGCTGCTGGCTTCACCATTGAGTTTTTGCCAACGCAGTGCATACAGTTGCGATTTTAATTTGCGTTCTTCTTTTTTGTATTCCGCATATTTTTCTGCAGCAGCGGCTTGTCTTTTCAAATGCTGGATCTGGCGCTCGAGTTCTTCACGGATGTCGGTTAAACGTTCCAGGTTTTCACGCGTGCGCTTGATGCGACTCTCCGTCTCACGACGGCGTTCCTTATATTTCGAAATGCCTGCGGCTTCTTCAATAAACACGCGCAAGTCATCGGGCTTCGCTTCAATCAAACGCGATACCATGCCTTGCTCAATGATCGAATAGGAACGCGGGCCTAAACCCGTGCCCAGGAAAATATCGGTGATGTCGCGACGACGACACTTCGTGCCGTTGAGATAATAGGTGGAGACGGCTTCACGTGTTACCACGCGCTTGAGCGCAATTTCATTGTAGCCCGCGTACTCACCGGTGATGGTGTGATCGCTGTTATCAAACACCAGCTCGACGCTGCATTGTGCCAACGGCTTGCGACCGCCGGAGCCATTGAAAATAACATCGGTCATGGCTTCGCCGCGCAAATTTTTTGCAGACGATTCTCCCATCACCCAACGCACGGCATCGATAATATTGGATTTGCCACAACCGTTGGGTCCAACGACCGCGCACAAATTACTGGGAAAGGTCGCGGTTGTGGGATCCACAAACGATTTGAAACCCACCAGTTTGATATGTTTAAGACGCATAACCTTTTTTTAAAACCCCTGGAAAAAAACAACAGGACAAGGGAAGACCCTCGCCCGGAAAAACAGTGGCAGCATTCTACACGTAAAAGACCATCGTCGTGACAGCCTTGTGGACAAAAATATAGGGCAATTAACTTGCTATAAAATTATTAAAAACAATCAGTTACTGATTTTTTATCAAGCAAAATCTTCCACAACTTTATCCACAGCTTTAGTCACAGCTTTTGCCATGGTTGTACAGATTATTATGCACAGGGGCCTGCTCACTTTTTGATCGAACGATGACTTGCCGATTTTATTCCATGACGTGCTTCTGCCAGAGCCCGCTGCACGGCGGGATACGCTTCCGAATCGGCTGGCAAAGTCTCCAGCATGCGTTGCCAGTAATCCGCCGCTTTGGCAAATTCACCTGCCTGATGGTAGTGCATTGCCATCAGGCTCAACACTTCCAGATTGTGCGGGTTCAGGGTCAAGGCTCGATCGACCACAAACAGCAGCCGCTCCGTGAGTTGTTGATGCGCCGTGATGTAAAGCAACTGGACGTATTCGGTCAGCACTCGTTCATCGGTAGGCACCGCCATCAAATATTGTTTGTACCAGGGCAAGGCATTTTCAAATTCGGAAAGTTGCGCATAAGTCGAGCCCAGTACATACACCAGATCCAGATCATCAGGGTGTTTTTGTAAATAAGGCAGTAACAGGCTGATCAATTCATGGCCCATGACGGGATCCGGTGCACGCTTTTCTTCCGCTGCTTTATTCACATCCGCATAAAACTGTTTTGTCACGGCAGTAATTTTTAATTGCTTGACGGCACCCAGATGCAGGTAAAGCAGCCAGGAGCCTGCGCTGATAAACACTAATGCTGCTGCAAAACCAATCAGGGCAATTCGACGCGAACTATCCTCGGACGGCAAAACACTCGCCCGGGGCAACGATTCTGCTGATTTTTCTGTGGGCCCGCTTTGTTCCGGTACCGGATTCACTGCAAGCTGACGCTGACGTCGGGCCAATAACAATATGATCGCCAGGCCTGCCATCAATAAAAACAGCGGTGCCAACCAGAGCACCAGTGTATTTTTCTTGAAACGCGGGTCATAAAGCACAAAGTCGCCATAACGGGCGACCATAAAATCGATGATTTCCTGATCCTGCTTCCCTTCCTTCAATTGCCGCGCCAATTCCCGGCGCAGGTCTTCCGCAATCGGAGAATTAGAACCGGCCAGGTTCTGGTTCTGGCATTTGGGGCAACGCAACACCTCGATAAAATGCTGGTAGCGATCTCGCTGTGCATCGCTATCAAAATCATAGGTTTCGATCACGGCAAACGCCGACGCGGCATAACCGAAGAAACAGGACAGCAGCAGAAGCTTTTTAAACAGGGTCCTTTTAAACATGGAGAGGCCAACAGCGGATGACTCAGGGGCGCTGATTCTATGATGTCTACCGGTATTCTGGAAGCAGAATACAAGGCTTGGTACAATGACCTGGAGTAAATGATTTGAAGTGACAGTAACAGGTAAAAGGTTATCCCATGGGAAGAGCGTTCCAGAATCGTAAAGAAGCCATGGCGCGAACCGCCGGGGTCAAAACCAAGGTTTACTCCAAATACGGAAAAGAAATCTACGTCACCGCCAAGAACGGTGGCATTGATCCCAACGCCAACACTTCCCTGCGTCGACTGATTGAACGGGCGAAAAAAGACCAGGTTCCTTCTCACGTTATCGAGAAAGCCATTGAAAAAGCAGCAGGCGTTGGCGGTGAAAACTATACCACCCTGCGTTACGAAGGCTTCGGCCCCGGCAGTTGCATGGTGATAGTCGATTGCCTGACCGACAACAACAACCGCACTTACGATGCCGTGCGCCAGTGTTTTGTAAAATGCAAAGCCAAGATCGGCGCGCCCGGTGCTGTCGCCCACATGTTCGACCACCGTTCGGTGTTTGTTTTCAAACACGATAACGAAGATCAGGTACTCGAAGCATTACTGGCAGCAGATGTCGATGTCAGCGATATAGAAAACGAAGACGGCATGATCACCGTCTATGCACCGCACACCGAATTTTTTAAAGCAAAAAATGCTTTAATGGAAGCAATACCAAAAATTCATTTTGAGATGGAAGAAATCACCTTCATTCCACAAACCACCACGCAAGTCAGCGGCGAAGACGTCGTGTTGTTTGACAAATTTATGGAAATGCTAAACGATTGTGATGATGTACAGGAAATTTATCACAACGCTGAACTGCAACGCTAAAATTCAAAGTATCCAAATCGTCATCCCCGCGCAGGCGGGGATCCATCCTGTTAGTTTTTCTAGATTCCCGCCTACGCGGGAATGACAAATAGAAAGTCTGCCAGGAACGCTAGCCACACATTTTTTCACTGATGTCCCACAAACGCTGGGCCGCTTGCTCATCACGCCCTGCTTTGCTGGGTTTGTGTTCCTTGCAATTAAAATAATATTTTCCGCTCATGCCTTTTACTTCATCACTGAGTGCGAGATAGATGGATGACTCCGCACCTTTAGCAGGCGATCGTGCAAACGGTTTTTGCAGTGGAATAATAATTTTTCCCACCCAACCATTGTTGGCACCCAAACCGGTTCCTACCCAACCTGGGTGCAGTGCATTCACCGTCACTCCGGTGCCTTGCAGTTTTTTTGCTAATATCTGGGTAAAATAAATATTGCACAGCTTGGATGCACCATAGACTTTCATCCCTTTGAAGGGCGTGTGTTCCATTTGCAGGTCATCAAAATTCAAGCCTGATACAAAGCGATGTGCATCCGAAGCCACATTCACAATGCGTGATGGCGCAGACATTTTAAGATTATCCAGCAAGAGTTTAGTTAACAGAAATGGCGCTAGGTGATTAACACCAAACATGCCTTCAAAACCATCCCTCGTTAACTCGCGTTTGATATTCATCACGCCTGCATTGTTAATCAGCAGGTGCAACGGAATTTTTTTCGCGAGGAATTCAGCGGCCACACGGCGCACATCGGCCAGGCTGGCCATATCACCGACTAATAATTCAATATGCGGATTGCCTGTCAATTCGGTGATTTCTTTTTTTACCGCTTCGCCCTTCGCCGCATTCCTCACCATTAAAAATAGATGCATGCCTTCTCTCGCCACTGCAATAGCGGTTTCTTTGCCGATGCCATTGGTGGCGCCTGTAATAAAACAATTTTTCGTCATAGATCACCTGTGTTGGATTGCAATAAATGTTGTGGAAAAAATACCGTGTTTAAAAACTATGGCTTCACGCGAAAATTGCGCGTTTCCATGGTATCAAGAAAAATCAGTTTTACGTCAACAGGCATCTTGTACAGGAATTTGAAAGGGCCGCCTTTTCTTATCAAGCCACGCAACGCAGATCGCACTTTCATTTCATCTTCGGAAGGAACGGAAATTTCCAACGCAATACTTTCACAAGCACCTTTGCGTTTCTCGTGCCAGGTCTGAATTTTATCCGTCAACGTATTAAACGATAATGAGAAGCGACTGTAATCTTCGCTGACGAGGCGACAGGTAAACTGGTATTTATTGCCAAAAAAACTTTCTTTTGTTTTTGTTTCTCCTTCCCAAAGTCCCTGTTTAACCGTCGATTTCTTCGGTTGTGTTACGGCACCGCGCGTAATGGAGCCCATGACTGAACCTGTTTTAACACCGGTAAAACCACCCGACCCGGTAATACGCGCGCCGATTTGGTATTCGCCCGTCTCACGCAAATGTCTCGCTGCTTTTGCTACGTCCGCACCCGTTGCAAAACGTTCATCCCGATTTTTCGCCATCATCTTTTCAAGAAAATGTTGTGCCTGTGCAAAGCGCATCGGCAAACGGGGAATGGGGTCGCGGACGTGTTTCATCGCTACCGCCATATAATCTTCCGACTCATAAGGCACTTGCGTCATCAGCATTTCAAAAAACATAATGCCCAACGCATAAATATCGCAACGACCATCGAGTTCCAGTCCACCAATTTGCTCCGGACTCATGTATTTGGGTGTGCCCATCACCGCACCGGCGACTGTCATGCCATCACTGGCATCCTTGCGCTTGGCGATACCAAAATCGGTGAGCACCGCCGAGTGATCATCGCGGAACATAATATTTTCCGGTTTCACATCACGATGGATGATTCCCTTTGAATGCGCGAAGTTAAGTGCGGAGGCGATGTCTTCAACAATCCTCAATGCTTCGTCCAACTCCAGTCCCGTTTTTACCAACATGCCCAGGGTGCCGCCCGGCAAATATTCCATACTCATGTAGTAGTAACCTTCGACACTGCCAAAATCATAAACCGGGATAATATTGGCGTGTGATAACTGGGCGACGGTTTTGGCTTCACGCAAAAAGCGTGCAGCAAACTCTTCATCTGCCGTGGTTTTGGGTGTGAGTATTTTTATGGCAACTTTGCGATCAAATGCTTCCTGCACACCAAGATACACGGAGGCCATCCCGCCCTGGCCGATTTTACGTTCTATTCTGTATCCGGGTATTTTCACAATAATTTTTCAGAATGCCAAAATGTAGGGGCAAATAATTATTTGCCCCTACCGGAGATTACTTCTTTTTAGATTTTTTTGCTGCCTTTTTCTTTGCAGCAGGTTTGGCCTTGGCATTAACTTTAGACTTTGCTTTCGCCTTTGGTTTGGCAGATGAAACTTTTTTCGCTGGCCAGACTTTAACTTCCGGCAATAAATGTTTCACTGCTTCCATTTCTTCACTCAATTCCTTTTCCGTCGCTTGCATTTTCGCGCGTGAGAAATCATTGATCTTCAAACCTTGCACGATAGACCATTTACCGTCCTTGCAAGTGCAGGGAAAAGAATAAATCAATCCTTTCTGGATTCCGTAACTGCCGTCGCTATGAATGCCCATGCTGACCCAATCACCTTTCGCTGTACCAAGTGCCCAGCTGCGCATATGGGAAATAGCTGCATTCGCGGCAGAAGCAGCAGAAGATAATCCGCGTGCAGCAATCACCGCCGCACCGCGTTGTTGCACCGCAGGAATGAAAGTTGATTCGTACCAAGTTTTATCAATCTTACCAATCACTGCCTTGCCTTTGACTTTGGTGTGGTGAATATCGGGATATTGTGTGGAAGAGTGATTGCCCCAGATCGTCATATTCGTCACATCATTCACGGTGGCGCCTACTTTTGCAGACAACTGTGACACCGCGCGATTGTGATCCAGACGCGTCATTGCAGTGAACTGGCTCGGATGAATATCCACCGCATTGCGCATGGTGATCAGCGCGTTGGTGTTGGCTGGATTACCGACTACCAGCACCTTAATGGTTTTTTTGGCATGTGCATTGATCGCCTTGCCTTGCACGGAAAAGATAGCGGCATTGGCTTCCAGCAAATCTTTACGCTCCATGCCGGGGCCGCGTGGGCGCGCACCGACCAGCAACGCATAGTCTGCATCTTTAAAAGCGACGTTCGGGTCATCGGTTTGCACCATGCCAGCCAGCAGCGGGAAAGCACAGTCTTCCAGCTCCATGGCTACACCACCCAACGCTTTCAACGCCGGGGTAATTTCCAGCATTTGCAGGATCACGGGCTGGTCTTTGCCCAGCATTTCACCGGCAGCGATGCGGAATAACAGTGAGTAGGAAATTTGACCAGCGGCGCCGGTCACAGTTACACGGACAGGTTTTTTCACGGTAGGACTCCAGAATGTAAAACAATGAACGGGGGAAACAAAACAAGAGCGGCTTTAGTCTAGTCGACTCTTGCAAAAATGCCGGGGCATTATAAAGGAAACAACATATCTTTTGTAATCCGGATGCTAAGGAATCTCACGAATCTGGATGGTATCCGCGCCTGCGCCCGCGATCACGTTGGAAATCAATACCACTTTATCGCCCGATTGAAAGCCATCATCCCGCTTCATCACCGCAAAACTGTTGGCAATGGTTTTTTCCGGGTCTTTGCTGAAGGCAATCTTGTGCGCGACCATGCCGCGGTTAATAGAGAGCTGGCGACAAGTGCGGCCGTCATTGGTAAAAGCATAAATAGTGGATTTAAACGGCCGGCAATTGGTCACGCAACTCGCCATCACACCGCGACGTGTAATCACAACAATCGCACGCGCGCCCATCGCTTCGGCCATTTCCACTGCGGCCGATGCGAGGAACTGTCTGTTGTCACGCATTTTTAAATATTGACTGTATTGCAAACCCACCATGCGCTCCGATGTCAGCGCGATTTTATTCATGTACTCCACACACTTGATGGGATATTTACCCACGGTGGTTTCACCGGACAACATAATGGCATCCACTTCTTCATAAATTGCATTCGCAACATCCGTTACTTCTGCGCGTGTAGGAATCGGATTGGTAATCATCGATTCAAGTAAATGCGTGGCGACAATGACACGACGTCCGCGCTCATGGCACAAACGCACAATGCGACGTTGCACGTTGGGCAAATCTTCAATGTTGATTTCTACACCGAGATCACCGCGCGCCACCATAATGCCATCGGCTACCGCAATAATTTCTTCGAGGTTGCGCACGCCTTCCTGGTCTTCAATCTTGGCAATAATTTTAATTTTATCGCCGTCGTGTTTTTCCATAAACGCACGCAGCTCGATAATATCTTTTGCTTCGCGCACAAAAGATAAAGCAATAAAATCGACGCCCTGCTTGATACCAAACAAAATATCCTCTTTATCTTTCGCGGTAACGGAAGGCAAATTGACTCGGATACCGGGCAAATTCACATGACGCTTGCTGCCGAGGCGACCACCGTCCAGCACGCGGCATTTCATCGCGCGCGCTTCTTTTGCCAGCACTTCAAGATTGATCAAACCGTTATCCACCGTGATCTTGTCACCGACATTCACTGTGTTCATCAAATCCTGGTAATTGATCTGGAAAGAACTTTCTTCCACCGCTTCGCCGCGCACGCACACCGAAATAATATCGCCTTGCTTTAATTCGAGGTCGCTTTGCAAATTGCCGGTACGGATTTCCGGCCCTTGTGTATCCAGCATCAATGGAATCGCAAATCCCTGCTGGTTCAGTGTCTTGATCGCCTTGACCACTTTGGCATGGGAAGCATGGTCGCCGTGGGACATGTTCATGCGCACGATATCCATGCCGGCTTCGGCCAATTTTTTCAACATATCAAAGGAGTCGGTGACGGGCCCGATGGTGCAGATAATTTTGGTTTTACGGGGTGCGGGGTTGATAGCGTTAAGCGCGAGGGTTTTGGGGCTCATATAAATCCATAACAAAAAACGAATGCCGAATTCTAACCTACTGACCTGATTAGTGCTAATCCGGATGAAACCAGCAAAGATTTTTGCAAGTGGCCATCGATACTCACTAGAATACGGCTATGCATTTATATATCAAAACCGATACCCATTACGGTGCCTCGCGCCCCGCAGGAACCACTTACTGGCCCAGTATTCCTCATGCAAATGCTGACTAGTTTCTTTGATTTATTGCCGCAATGCTGCGATGCAAAAAATTACATACAGATCGGGCAGGAATGCGCAACGCTGGATCAATGTTATAACGATCTTCGTCCTATGGGGGCAGCGTACTGGTTTAGTATTCCTTACCGGTTAGGTTGGGAAGTAAAGTCGCTCATTTATATCCATGTATTGTTAACCGTTGTCTCCGTGCTGTTATCCGTCATGGTGGTTAACAAATTTTATACACAAACCCGAAAAGCATCCCATTTATCTGTCCTTGACAAAGCAATGCTGCTGATTGTCAGTGCGCTGGTGCATGGAATTTTTTTATACCCGGTATTGCAAATTACCATTACCGATGCGCCCGCCAGCTCGCTGGTGCTGATCAGCACCTGGCTACTCATCCTGATCCCGGAAGGCGGCATCTCACGCACCGTGTTATTAGCGATAGCAGGTTTGCTGTTGGGAATCTCTGCATGGATGCGAGTGTTTTATTTAATTCCCGTTTTTTTCGTCACGATCGTCTGGGTGATTATCTGGTTATGCCATCGTCAACGTAAATTCCATGATTTAGCATTTCTGGTTATTTTAATTCCCATCATCGTGCAATACAGCGCCAGTTTTAAACACAGCGGTCGAGTGGAGTATCTGCCACCCGATCCTGGTCTGATGGAATCGCATCTGGACACTACTGCCACCGGTTATGACTCGGTGTTGCCCGGTTTTGCTTATTACTGGTATGGCCCTTGTGAAAATTATCAAGCCATACGCGCCGCCGTGAAATCCCATGACCTGAAATCACTGGCCTGCCAAGCCATCGGCAAACTGAATTATTATCTGGGAAGTTTCAGCACGACTGTTTATTGGTATCCTGAAAACTACACTATCACAAACGATTTTGATTTAAATATAAAAAACACAGCGCACCCTTTCACGGCGGTTAATTTTTTACAAGAAGAAAATAATTCCGTGCACCCAGACAACTCCCCATCAGCATTCCGCCTATGGAAAGATAATAAAAACCTGGATGCTGAAATAATTCAACCCATAACGTTTTCAGAACAATACAAATACAAAGTTTCACTAAAGGCATGGAGCCCAACCAGATTTCAATACATCACACTCGAAATAAAAGACCATGCGACCCATAATAGCGAATTAAAAAATGAACTCCTTTTGACAAACACACCGCAACCGATTGTCTTGAACAAATACCTGGCGCAAAGTGGCCTGAAAGATATTGTGTTGGGTTTCCCGTATGTTCCACCCGATTCAGAAAACGGGAAAAAAGCAAAAGCACTGGGAGCAACGATCAATCAAGGCGACTTTTACATTACGGATGTGCATTTTGAAAAAGCCGATTTGACACAAATGCGCACATGGTCATACCTGATATTATCGGCCAACGGCCTGGCAATTATTGGTACCGTGTTATTGCTGATAAAAATACGCAACGCCATGACAAGCTTGCAATGGCTGTCGGTGGCTTTCCTGGCTATGTGCTGCCTGATTTTACTAGCTATCGCACCCGAACAGCGTTTTGCTATTGCTCCTTTAATTTTCTTATGGTGCCTATTTTTCACGTGGATTGCCATTTTGTTTAAAAAAAATCAAGAAACCGCATGACCCTTCCCGATTTTATCGCGCAATGCTGTGATGCCACTGGATACCTTGAGCTAGGGAAGATATGCGCCCTTGGTAATTCGTGCTACGACGAAACACGACCGATGGGCGCGATACTCTGGTTCGGCTTGCCTTATCGACTGGGAGTTTCACAAAACGCAATAATACTTGTTCATGTTGCCCTACTTCTGGCTTCGTCATGCCTCTCATTTTTTTCAACCCAAAAACTGATTCGCCTTGTACACCCGCTACATAACCGGGGAATGCAAATTATCATGGGGTTTGCTTGCCTTGTTGCCCACATTGTTTTTTTATATCCAGTTATACACACATCTCTTTCCGATGTGCCTGCCAGCCTGTTTGCCTTGATTGCAGTATGGCTGCTTATCCTCAACCCACAAAAATCCCTGCTTCGAATTTTATTCCTCGCCAGTGCTGGATTGTTCCTGGGTCTGGCGGCGTGGATTCGCGCATTTTTTTTATACCCGGTACTTGTGGCAGTCACTGCGTGGTTTCTATTCTGGTTGTTCAACCAAGAACGTAAATACACAGATATTGTATTTTTAATTTTGTTTATACCGCTCGCTATTCAGGTAATAGAAACTAAAAACCAGACCGGCGTTTTTTCGTACATTGACCCAAAAGATTCCCAGCACTGGAGCGATATACATCTAAACAGCCTTGCAGCAGGTTACGACACCATATTACCCAACAGGCCATGGTTTTGGAAAACACAGTGTGAGGCTCCAATAATTGAATCACTGAAAACAGCCAACATAAGTTCTCTTGGCTGCTTACTGGCAGCCCGGTTGAATTTCTATTGGGGCAGTTATAGTCCAACGGGGTATTTTCCAGGTGACGCAACAGTTGTATATGACAATCTTAATTTTTCACAAGCCAGTTTATTATCTGGCATGGATGGTAAATGGAAAAACTCCAATATGGCTCAAAGGCGGCACATTGAATCCATTAAAGGAGAAAAACGATCAGTAGTACAGATATCAAAACCGGATATCAACTCTTATGGTGAAATGTATCAAACCTTTTATTTTCAAAAGAACAGCCATTGTGCAGCAAGTATGGAGCTATGGAGCCCACGTGCGCCACAAATTGTTACACTCACACTCCGCAACCATACAACAAAAGAGTTGTTATCGGAGCGAAGGTATGTTCTCGCCTCCATTACATCCCCTCCCTTGTATATCTTGCCTCATCCAAAAACGGCGATTGTAGATGCTGACATAAACGAATCAGGGTTTTATGACGTAGTCATTGCGTCAAAATTTTATGACAAAAAATCTGAAGAAGCCCAGGAAGCGGCACGGCATAATACAAAAATTAGTTTCCTGCCTTTTTACGTTTGGGAGGATAGGATGTGGGACACTGTCTTTACGGAAGGAGCAGAAGCAGCCCGCATATTTTCTAAAAGCATATTACTTCTTAACAGTATGGCATTTGTCGGCTCTCTATTACTCCTTGTAAAACTGCGTAATCAATTAAACCTCCATATGTCGATCACACTCATTTTTTTAAGCACGTCTTTTGCTGAAGCCTTACTCATTATTCCAGAACAGCGATTTGTAATAACGCCGATGATCGCCATATGGGTTTTCTTCTTTACCTGGGTTACCATAGCGGTCTCTGAACAGATGGCGAAGTGGGGTAACAAAGCCTGATGGACATCATCCAGCTACGCAGGGAATACACCGGCGATGGCTTGCGCCGCAAAGATCTTGCGGAGCATCCGATTGAACAGTTCACCCATTGGTTTCAACAGGCACAGGATGCAAAAATCCTGGATCCTAATGCGATGGTCGTCGCCAGTGTTGGCAGTGATGGCCAACCGTCGGCACGCAATGTGCTGTTGAAAGGTTATGACCCTAACGGATTTTTGTTTTACACCAACCTCGAGAGTCGCAAGGCCAGCCAGATTCAACAAAACCACAAGGTCGCCTTATTATTCACCTGGTTACCACTCAATCGACAAGTCAAGATTGAAGGCACTGCGGAAAAACTTTCTACGACAGATTCATTAAAATATTTTTTGAGTCGCCCAAAAGAAAGTCAATGGGCGGCGTGGGCTTCCAACCAAAGCCATAAAATTTCTTCGCGACAAATTCTGGAAGAAAAATTTTTTGAGATGAAACAGAAATTTTCCAAAGGCGATGTGCCCTTGCCTTCGTTCTGGGGCGGTTACCGCGTGAAACCGCATAAGATTGAATTCTGGCAAGGCCGTGAAAATCGTTTGCATGATCGTTTTGTTTATTCGCTGCAGACTGATTCAAGCTGGAGTATTGAGCGTCTGGCGCCTTGATTGTTCCTCATCCGCCTTCGGCACCTTCTCCATAAGCATGGAGAAGGAAGCTCCCTCTCTACATTTGTGGAGAGGGTTGGGGTGAGGAATTCACACAGGGGGATATATGAAAATAAAACCCGGCATCTACGAACACTATAAAGGAAATTTGTACCAGGTGTATGAAGTGTGTCGCCATTCCGAAACAAAAGAGGAATTGGTGGTGTATCGCGCGCTCTATGGTGATTACGGTTTGTGGGTGCGTCCTTATCAAATGTTTGTTGAAGATGTAGTGATTGAAGGAAAAACGTTGCCGCGATTTAAATGGATACGTGAATCTGATCAACCATCACTGTAGGGGCGACCGGCCGGTCGCCCCTACGATTTTAAAAATGTCTTTGCAAACTCTTCCATACGCTTCTTTTTAAAATCCAGTGACGTCGGAACCAATTTCCCCTCGACAAAAAAATTGGCGCCATTCACCATTGTCACGCCTATTGCTTCCAACTTTTGGTAAGTATCCGGTTTTGGCATTAGCGGCGCGAGCCACACATCAAACGGTTTATTCATATCGCCCTGGGCTTTGCGCGCCGCATTAATTTTTTCCAATAAGGGCGGAATCTGTTCTTCAGTGTAGCGCAGGCCAAGCCAGCCATCATGTTGTGCAGCGCGACGAAAAGCAGGCGCGCTGTCACCGCCGACAAAAACCGGTATCGGTTTCTTGGTACCGGGTGACATCATCAAGGGTTTGAAATCATAAAACTCGCCGTGATATTCCACCATCTCGCCTGTCGTTAATTTTCGAATCACTTCAAGCTGTTCATCGCAACGTTTGCCACGCGTATGATAATCCTGTCCAGTTAAATCAAATTCAGTTTTTTGCCAACCGACACCGATACCCAGTATGACCCGATCATCTGAAACAACCGCTGCGGTTGACAACGCTTTGGCGACCGAGAAAGGATCACGCATCGGCAATACATACACCGTGGTGAGAAATTTAATGCGTTTTGTTTCGCGTGCAATGGCGGCCGTCATCACCCAGGGATCGGGCCAATGCGTTTGCGGTTCCCAAAACACCGCGCCGTCTTTGGTATATAAATATTCATCGACCTGTTCTTTGGTGGTAACGAGATGATCACCAAAGGATACACCGTAAAAACCAAGTGCTTCGGCAAAGGTTGCACATTCGATAATTTGATCGAGCTCTACAAATGCGAGCGATTGCCAGAATTTCATTTTTTATTTCCGCTAAAAATTTTAGCCCGCGCTAATACCGCCATCAATGGCGAGTACGGCGCCGTTGACATAACGCGCTTCATCACTCGCCACATAAGCAATCATCGAAGCCACTTCTTCCGGATCTGCAAACCACGGCAGGAAGTTGTAACGTTCAATCAAACTGAGATCGACATCCTTGGGAAAATTCATTTTGCCAATCAGCGGCGTGTTCACTGCACCCGGGCACACCGCATTGGCACGGAATCCCTTCTTGCCATATTCCATCGCCAATGATTTCGTGAGACCCACCAGGCCGTGTTTCGATGCGGCATAACTGGAAGTGTAAGCCTGGCCAATTTGCCCAGCCACCGATGCAAGATTGACGATATTACCTTTCACCGCAAGTAAATGCTTTATAGAAGCACGCGACAAATTAAAGGGCCCAATTAAATTGACGGCGAGGAATTTGCTGAATTGCGCTGGCGTCTCCTCTTCAAAGCGCGACATGCCGGCAATGCCAGCAATGTTGCATAACACATGCAGCGTTTCCCATTGGGCAATGACTTGCTCGATAAATTTTTCGCAGGCATCGTAATGAGTCACATCGAGCAGCGACCATTCCGCTTTACCGCCAAAAGCACGCACCTCATCGGCGGTTTGCTTGACACCCGCCTCATTGAGGTCAACGCACCAGACACGACCGCCTTCTTTCCCGAGCCGCAAGGCCGTAGCGCGACCAATACCCGACGCGGCACCTGTGATCACAATATTTTTCTCTTCAAAACGCTTCATAAGACTCCCGAAGTAAAACGACCCGCCCAGCATAAGGAAAAGTACTTTATAAAGGAAGCACGAGCTTCTGCCAATCTACCAGTCACCCAACTGCCAGAACAGGGATTCAGTTCTACGCGGCAATCGCCTACAATGGCCGCCTGTTTTTTTCATGCCACCGACATTACAGGAGATCTCCATGGGCCATATCGCCACCAGCAATATCCTATGCAACCTTTCCGCTGACAAAGCGTGGGCAAAACTGCGTGATATTTCTACCGCACATCTCTATGTGCCCGGCCTGGACAAAAGCAAAATCAATACCGAGAAAAAAGAAGGCGTCGGTGCCAGCCGTCGTGTGTACGGCAAGCACGGCGCACTGGACGAAACGGTAACGGAATGGAATGACGGCAAGGGCTTTACCATTCGCTTGCATAAAGGTGACAAGCCTCCTATGCCATTCAAGGAAGCGCACTTCACTTACCGCATCGACAAAATTGATGACAAGCGCTGCAAGCTCACCACCACCATGATTTACGAAATGCCCTGGGGCGCTTTCGGCAGTTTATTAAACAGCCTGTTGTTCGCGCGCGTGGTGCGCAATAATATTCGCGACGTCGTACTCAGCATGAAAAATTATTACGAAACCGGCAAACCGACCACTGAAGCCGACATGAAAAGGTTGCGTTTGATTCCGGAAGAAAAATTACCGCAGCCCTATAAATAACATCGCATGACTCTGCCACGCATCATTCAGTTTCAGGATATCCGGAAAGGTGATGCAGTAGGAGGCAAAGCGGAGGGGCTTGCGCGCCTCATCGGCATGCAACTCCATGTGCCACCGGGTTTTGTAATTCTGGATGCACAACCGGGTGAATATCCGAAAGACCTTGAAGTACAATACAAGGCACTTTGTGCAAAAAATAAAAATGGCGGCAAAGTGGCCGTGCGTTCTTCAGCAATCGGGGAAGATTCTGCCGGCGCTTCCTTTGCCGGACAATACGAAACCATTCTTGACGTGCAAGGCATCGATGCACTGAAAAAAGCGATTGATCACTGCCTTGCTTCCGTTCACAGCGAGCGCGCTTCATCCTATCGCACACAACAAGCCACGCTAGATCCTTCGCTTAAGGAACGCGTACCGATGGCAATTGTTGTACAAGAAATGGTCGACGCTCGCTGCGCGGGTGTTTTGTTTACTATCGATCCAGTCCATCATCGCCGCGATCAGCTGGTAATTGACGCGGTCATCGGCACTGGCGAAAAACTGGTGAGCGGTGAAGCGACACCGGATCACCTGCTGATGGATCGCAACACAAAACAAATAATTCTCCAGGAACTCACCGGCACTACTCCGATTCTTTCACCCGCTTCTATTCGCCAATTGATCGATGACGCGTTGAAAGCGGAACAACTGGCGGGTGAAGCACTCGACATGGAATGGGCGATTGATCAACACGAACAACTGTGCTGGTTACAGGCGCGACCCATCACCACACTCGCGGCTGATCTCAATGAACTCGATTCCACCCTGATTGCACCGGATCATATTTTTACCAAATGCAATGTGGCCGAAGCCTTACCCGGTGCATTGTGTCCGCTTACGCATTCGGTTTCCGGTCGTGGACTGGATATCGGCATGCAGCGCATCTTTGTCAATATGGGCATCATGGATAAGGAAGAAGATCGTGCGATTGTGTTTGGCAATTTTTACGGCCACCTCTTTATCAATATGACGACGATGGCATGGACACCGAGACAAGTGTTAGGCATCAGCGCAGACGACCTGGGTCTGGCGATTTGTGGCCGATTGATTCCGGAGCTCGATAAACAAGTGGCGAAGGCACCGTTGTGGCAGCGCATCCCACGCATCATCAAACATTTTCACACCCTGTTTAGCGCCGAAAAAAATCGCGATCATTTGCGACACCTGGTAGCCACGGTGCAACTGACTAATCAAACCACCGCGCTGGCGCAATGGCAGATGATTGATCGCCACATGCATTGTGTTAACGAAGCATTTTATGATCATTACATTGGCTCGATGGGCGCGGGAACCATGGCGCCATTGCTGCTCGGTATTTTTGCGAAAGGAAAAACACCCACCGATGAACATCACGCATTGGTTGCTGCATTACTCGCAGGCGCAGAAGAGGTAGAGAGCGCAGACATTGCGAAAGGTGCAACGCATCTCCAGCATCTCCTGTTCAGGCAAGCGAATGTGCGGGAACGATTTATTGATGCCACGCCAGAAAAAGCACTGGACTATTTGCGCAGCAGAGATTCCGGTGAAGCAGGGAAAGCATTTAGTGAATACCTGGAACGCCATGGTCATCGCTCCATCAGTGAAATGGATATTCGTTCGGATGAATGGGCACACAACCCATCGCCTTTGATTGAATCCTTGCAAACTTCGTTGCGCAGTCTGGGCGATCAATATAAAACACAGCCGCGCCCCGCCATCAAACCGGGCCAGGCAAGCAATGAATCATTTCTGGCGCAACAACCTTTTATTATCAAGAAACTGGTACGCATTGCACACAACGCGGTGCGCGGGCGCGAAGCGTCGAAAGCATTGTTAGTGAAAGTATTACAGAAATACAAAATTGCTTATCGCCACCTTGCACAATTGATGTTGGCCGATGGTTTACTCACTGACAAAGACCAGTTGTATTTCTTTACGCATAAGGAACTCGGCGAGTATATACAAACACAAAACCCGAACATGCTGAAGCAGGCAGAATTGCGTCGCAAGGCATTGCCATTACAACAGGCGCTGGTGTTCGCGGATGTGTTTACTGGCAAGCCTGAGCCAATCAAACCGAACCTGGATAATATTCCGCTGGACAAACTCGTGCGTGGCAAAACCGTGAGTCGCGGTTATGTTATCGGTCGCGCCAAAATTGCGCGCACGGTGAGTGAAGCAGCGAAGCTGGAGAGTGGCGACATCCTGATCGCACCGATCACCGATGTCGGCTGGACACCCTACTTCAGCTTGATCGGAGGACTTGCCACTGATATTGGCAGCGCAGTGTCGCACGGTGCCGTGGTCGCACGCGAATACGGTTTGCCCGCGATTGTGAAAACCGATGTCGGCACACAAACATTTAAAGACGGTGATATCGTCGTGCTCGATGCCAACGAAGGTTATATCCGGATTGCAACAAAACAGGAAGCAAAACCGTTTCAAAAAAACAACCTTGGCAGGATTAAAAACAAACCCTAGCGCTGTAGCGCTTTTGAAAAAATGGTATCCTGCCCGCCTTATTAATATGAGGTCATTATGGCATTGTTCAGTATTGGTTTAGGTGTTGGCACTAAAAACAACAAAGGCGACTGGCTGGAAGTCTATTATCCGCGCCCGATCCTGAGCCCCTCCGCCGTCTGGGAAAGCGCCGTTAAAGAAGCCGGATACACGGAAGGCAACCAGGTGCTGCAACTTCCACCCGCACCGCTCTACACATTGGTCAAGCAACTCGAAAAAGCCGGCGAGAAATACGCCGCTGCATTTAAAAACCTGCTCGACGGACAAAACATTGTATTAACGGTGTTGGCAACAGATGACGCGCCTAAATCCGTTCCCGAAGCGTATTTGAAATTACACCTGCTCTCCCACCGCTTTTGCAAACCGCACAGCATGAACCTCACCGGTATCTTCGGCGTGTTGCCGAATGTCGCGTGGACAGACAAAGGCGCGATTGATCTGGCCGAATTACCCCAACGCCAACTTGAAGCACGTATCAAAGGTCAGGTACTGGAAGTCAGCTCCGTGGATAAATTCCCCAAGATGACAAACTATGTCGTACCGAAAGGCGTGCGCATCGCACACACCGCACGCGTACGACTCGGCGCCTACCTCGGCGAAGGCACCACCATCATGCACGAAGGTTTTGTGAATTTTAATGCGGGCACCGAAGGCCCGGGCATGATTGAAGGACGTATCTCCGCTGGCGTATTTGTCGGCGCGGAATCCGATCTCGGCGGCGGTTGTTCGACGATGGGCACTTTGTCCGGTGGAAATAATGTGGTGATTTCCATTGGCAAAAAATGTTTGATCGGTGCCAACGCCGGCGTCGGTATTCCACTCGGTGATCGTTGCACGATTGAAGCGGGTTTGTATGTCACCGCCAGCACCAAGGTCAATGTGCTCGACGACAGCGGCAAGGAAGTGAAAAAAATTAAAGCAAAAGACTTATCGGGAAAATCCGATTTGTTATTTCGCCGCAATTCACAAACCGGTGCCGTGGAATGTTTAACCAACAAGTCGGCGATTGAATTAAACGCGGCTTTGCACAAAAATTAATTGTTAAACTGGTTTCCCGCCTGCGCGGGAATGACCTAGCGGAGACTTGATGACTTCACCAACACAGCACTTATCAACACTGCACTTATCAACATTGGAACTTGCACAACAACTGATTCGCATTGAATCGATTACACCGACCGATGCCGGTTGCCAGCAACTGTTGGCGAAAAGATTAAGTGCGCTTGGATTCAAATGCGAACATTTGCGTTTTGGTGAAGGCCAGCCTGCAGGCCCGGTCGATAATCTTTGGGCAGTGAAAGGCACAGAAGGCCCGCTATTTTGTTTTGCCGGACACACTGATGTCGTGCCGGTGGGTAATCTCGCTGACTGGACGCACAAACCTTTCGCCGCCGATATCGAAGGCAATATGTTAGTCGGTCGCGGTGCGGCGGATATGAAAGGTTCGATCGCCGCAATGACCGTTGCCGTAGAAAAATTCCTGGCGAAACATAAAACACATAAAGGTCGTATTGCGTTTTTAATTACCAGCGATGAAGAAGGCCCTTCCGTTTTTGGCACTGCCAAAGTCATTGAATACCTTGAACAGAAAAAAGAAAAAATTACCTGGTGTTTAGTCGGTGAACCCTCAAGCACTGATCAGCTCGGCGACGTGGTAAAAAACGGACGTCGTGGGTCACTCAGTGCGTATCTCACGGTGAAAGGAATCCAGGGGCACGTTGCTTATCCGCAGCGCGCTAAAAATCCTATTCACCTGGTCTTGCCTGCTCTCAATGAATTGAGTCAGCGTGTGTGGGATAACGGAAATGAATTCTTCCCCGCCACCAGTTTTCAAATCTCCAATATCAATAGCGGCACCGGTGCTGGCAACGTCATTCCCGGTGATATCAAAGTGGCATTTAACCTCCGCTTCTCCACGGTTTGGACCGCCGACCAACTGAAAAATGAAATTGAAAGCTGCTTCAAGAAGCATCAACTTGACTACAGCGTGCGCTGGGAAATCTCCCACCCCTTCCTGACACCCAAAGGTGCATTGGTCAGCGCAACCGTTTCGGCTATCAAAACGCATTGCGGCATCGAAACACAGCTACTCACCACGGGCGGCACCTCGGACGGGCGTTTTATTGCACCCACCGGTGCTGAAGTGCTGGAATTAGGGCCCATTAACGCGACGATTCATAAAATTGATGAATGCGTGGCCATCGCTGACCTCGAAAAACTCGAAGCAATCTATTTGAAAATTCTTGAAAATCTTTTAGCCCACGCATAGACTGGGTTTACTGCATGGCATGGAGCAGTAGTCATTCAGGGGAGCAAGCGGGAAATTTCGATTTCTTGTATGATTTGAGTCACATGAATAAATAAGGTAATTGTATGTCAGAGAAAAAAACCGGCACCGTGAAATGGTTCAATGAGAAAAAAGGATTTGGTTTTATTACACGCGAAGGCGGTCCCGATCTTTTCGTACACTTCAGCAGCATTGCTGGCAATGGTTTCAAAACCTTGCAAGACGGCCAGGCGGTAAGCTTTGTGGAAACCGTTGGCAAGAAAGGTCCACAAGCAGAAAACGTAGAGCCGATTTAAAAATAATCCTGCAAACATAACAGCTGTTTGATTTTATAATCGAGCAGCCGTACCTCTTTTATGAAAAAATTGATGTACCTCGTCTGGAAACCTCACGACCAGACACCTGAATTATTTCGCGACTCGTTGCTAAAGCAGGCATCCAGACAACTGTTGGCAACTGGCGTACAACACCTCCGCATGACCTTCGTCGATAACGATGTCAGTGCTGCTCACAAATTGCGCATTGTTTCTGCCTCCTTAGCCGCAACTCCCGGGATACCTGATGCAGTAATCAGTTTTTGGTTGAACCACCCTTCAGAGCACTCCTCGATTGAAAGCATCCTGAAGCAATACTGCAATATTCTCTCAGGTTATCAGGTGTCGGAATCGGAACCGCTGATTAATACAATGCATCCCACCTTATCCGGCCAACGCACTGTCGGCATGAACCAGGTGGTTTTTTTACGCAAACCGGAAAGACTCACTCGTGAACAGTGGCTGGAGCTTTGGTTAAAACAACACACGCCCATTGCCATTGCGACGCAATCCACCTTTGGCTATCGACAAAACATTGTCACACAGGCATTGACGGATAACGCTTTGCCGATTGACGCCATCGTAGAAGAAAATTTCCCGCCCGAGGCAATGACATCGGCACATGCTTTTTACAATGCAGTGGGCAATGATGCATTGATGAGAAAAAACCAAACGGAAATGTTTGCCAGTGTGCAACGTTTTATTGACCTCGACAAACTCGATTGTTTGCCGATGAGTGAATATAATTTTTAGAAGAAAAACTAGATTTCTATCTGTGTTCCCATCTCCACCACACGGTTGGCAGGAATATTAAAAAATTCCGTGGCATTCATCGCATTGCGCGTCATCGTGGCAAAAATGGTTTCGAAAACAATCGGCATGGCCGGGTCAGCACTCGGGATCAAACGCTCCCGACTCAGGAAGAAGGAAGTATCCATCATATTAAAATGCAAACCAAACGCGCCGCATTCTTTCAGCAGCAAAAGTACGTCAGGGCTTTCCTTGAAACCGTAATTGGCTTTGATTGAATAAAAATTGCTGGATAGTTTTTCAATTTTCATGCGCTGCTCCGGCGCAACCACGGGAATATCCTCTGTGTAAATTTTCAGCAGTATTACCCGCTCATGCAGCACTTTATTGTGCTTTAGATTGTGCAGTAATGCCGGTGGAACGGTGTCCAGCGTACTGGTCATAAAAATCGCCGTGCCTTGCACACGCGCCGGTGGATCCAGCATCACACTTTCTATAAACGGAACAAGCGGCATATTATTTTCCTGCAACTTCTGGCGCAACACTGTACGACCGCGACGCCAGGTCATCATCAAGGTCAAAAATGAAAAGCCAATAGTGAGCGGGAACCAGCCACCGGACATGAACTTCAGCAAATTGGAACCCAGAAAGACAACGTCTACCGTAAAAAAAGTAACTCCAATAAACAAAATGGCGGCGCGATTCCAGCCCCATTGTCGACGCGCAAGGACACAAGCGAGCAATGTGGTCACCATCATGGTTGCCGTAACAGCAATGCCATAGGCCGTTGCCAGGTTTGATGATGATTTAAAACCCAAAACCAGCACAATAATTGCTACCAACAAAAACCAATTCATCTGCGGAACATAAATCTGTCCAATTTCTTTATAGGAAGTGTGTTGGATATCGGTGCGCGGCCAAAAACCCAGTTGAATTGCCTGTCGTGTCATGGAAAACACACCGGAGATCACCGCTTGCGAAGCAATCACCGTAGCCGCTGTGGAGAGAATAACCAGCGGCCACTGAAACCAATCCGGCGCCAGATGAAAAAATGGATTCACAATCGCTTCGGGTTCAGACAACAACAAGGCACCCTGACCAAAATAGTTCAGGGTTAACGCAGGCAACACCAAACCGACCCAGGCTAAACGAATGGGTGATCGACCGAAGTGCCCCATGTCTGCATACAACGCCTCACCGCCAGTCACCGCAAGTACAACACCGCCAAAAACCAGAAATGAAGAAATTCCATGTTGTATTAAAAAGCGCAAGCCATACACTGGATTCAACGCCGCTAATACTTCAGGATTTTGATAAATTCCCAACAATCCCAACACCGCCAACGTCGCAAACCAGCACAACATCACCGGACCAAACATCGCACCAACACTCCCTGTGCCTTTGCGTTGTACAACAAACAAGGCCACCAGCACACCAATCGTAATCGGAATGACGTAAGGCTCCAGGCTTGGCGCAACCACTTTAAGGCCTTCGACTGCCGACAGCACCGAAATAGCAGGCGTGATAATGCCATCACCAAAAAATAACGCCGCGCCAAACAATCCCGCCGTAATCAGGAAGCGATGCATGGCGCCACGGGTAATGCGCGTGCGTTGAATCAACGCCGTGAGTGCCAGAATGCCGCCTTCACCATTATTGTCAGCGCGCATAATGAAAGTGACATACTTGAAAGTAACCACCATCATCAGTGCCCAGAAGATCAATGACAGAATGCCAAGCACATTGAACAGACTTAAATCCACTGGATAAGAGCCGGCAAAGCATTCGTGCAGAGTGTAAAGAGGGCTGGTGCCGATATCGCCATAAACCACGCCAAGGGCACCGAGTGCGAGAGCGGCATTTTCACGAGGACTACGAACAGCGCGAATAGCGTGGGACATGAATAGCTATATAGAAGGGGCTATTAATAATGGGGCGCTATGGTGCGCTTCTGTGATGCAAAAATCAATGGCTCTCTATAAATGAAAACCATGGATTGGTGAAATTAAAAAATATTGTAGAATTGAACCTGAAGCTGGAGACGATTATGCAGAAATGGCTTTGGTTGATGTTGCTGGTGAGCGCGTGGAGCAGTGCGGCGGAGAATAATGTTACTTCAGCCCCTGTTGTTCACGACCACAGTTCCTATAACGTGGCAATTTGGGGTGACAGTTTAACGAACGGTTTATTTATCCCCGCTAATAAAAGCTGGATTGCAAGTTTACCTGATTACAACATTTACAACGGCGGTGTCGGCGGCAACATATCGACGCAAATAAAAGACAGAATGGCAGCGTCGCCAGACAAGTATTCCTACACCACCATTATCTGGGCGGGTTATAACGACCTGGTTGCACCGGCAGCGGTTGAAGCAGATATTACTGCGATGGTGAACTTACTCGGAATGAATAACCATTTTAAAATTTTATCAATTCTGACTGGTGCCATTGAACGGAAAGGATCCGTGAGATATACCGCTGCGATGGAGATAAATAATTGGATAGCAAAAACTTATCCGGATCATTACTATGACGTCCGGGGATATCTGGTTTCTCTTTACAACCCGGCGCTTCCCCAGGATGTGATAGATCACGACAATGACATCGTTCCCAGCTCATTAAGGGTTGATCATATTCACTTGACTGGCGCAGCTTATGTAATGGTTGGTGAAAAAATCGCCGGTTTGATTTCAGGGATGAAACCAACTGCCAATAATAAGTAACATTATTTTCAATTGAAGCGGTAATCTTCCGGCAACTTAATGTGCTCCGGTTTCACCGGTTTGTCCCCCAATCCTTTTGCATGATTTTTTAACTGGAACACGTAAGCCAATACTTGTGCGACTGCCAGATACAAACCGGAAGGAATTTCCTGGTTCACTTCAGTAGTGAAATAAATAGCGCGAGCTAAAGGCGGCGCTTCAACAATATCAATTTTGTGCGCCGTGGCAATTTCACGAATTTTTAATGCAACCAGATCCGTACCACTTGCCAATAAAATCGGGGCAGACATATTCGTCATGTCATATTTCAATGCTACTGAATAGTGCGTCGGGTTGGTAATAATTACATCCGCCTGCGGAATAGCCGACATCATGCGCCGCTGTGCAATTTGCCGCTGCATTTGTCGCAAACGGCTCTTCACTTCCGGCTTTCCTTCCGAATCTTTCATTTCATCGCGCACTTCCTGTTTGGTCATTTTAAGTTTTTGACTGGTGTCCCACAACTGGTAAGGCACATCAATAAACGCAATCAACAACAAACCGGAACTTAAAATCAGCGCTGCCCACAACACATGATAAGTAGCCGCTGTCATTGCCGCTTCCAGTGAGCTATTACCCAAGCCCATCAGTGGATAACGCAGTTTCCACAGCAGTATGACCGTCACAACCGCCAGCAATATAAACTTCGCTAATGCTTTTAATAATTCAATGAGTGCGTGAACAGAAAACATGCGCTTTAATCCTGACATCGGATTAATTCGACTGGACTGGAATGAAATCGATTTGATCGAAAAATTCCATCCGCCTAGCATCATGGGTGCCGCAAAGGCCGCGACAATCAACAAAACAAAAAACGGAGCCACGGCTTTCATTGCTTCCCAACAGGCAAAACGCAAATGCACAAACATAATATCGTCGCGCAACCATTCTTCCGGACGCACAGAAAATCCCTGGTAAAAAATAATTTTCATTTTATCGGCAAGCAGGCTTCCATAAAAAAACAGGGCCGCACAACCGGTGATCAATATTGTCGCTGTATTTAATTCACGCGAACGCGGAACCCGCCCTTCTTCACGGGCTTTCTCTTCGCGTCGCGGGGTCGCGTCTTCGGTTTTTTCCTGACTGTGATCGGGTTGTTCTGACATGTTATGGGGCTATATTAATGAAGAATCAATAACTGGTGCAGTTGTACAAAGCCCTGGTTCATCACATCGTTAAATTGTGACTGGAAATCTGATAAACCCGCCCACACCACGATCAGGCCAAATAACAGTGTCATGGGAAAACCCAGCGAAAAAATATTCAGTTGCGGCGCGGCGCGTGTCATCACACCAAAGGCAATGTTGACCACTAACAACGCCGTGACCGCTGGCAAGGAAATCAGCAGCGCACAACCAAACATCCAACTGACGATTGAAACCAGGTACCAGGCATTATCCGCATTGAACACCAGCGCACCGCCCACCGGAATGACATTAAAACTTTCGACCAATGCGCGAATCGCAATCAAATGCCCGCCAACATTTAAAAACAATAACATCGATAGCATCAAATAAAATTGGCTCAACACGGTGGCAGAAGTGCCGTTAGCAGGATCATTCATCGACGCAAACCCCAACCCCATTTGCATGGAAATAATTTGCCCGGCCAGTACAAACACATGGAACACAATCTGTAACAAAAAGCCCATGGCCAAACCAATGATGATTTGCTGGAACACCATGCTCGCGCTGGATGCTGATAGATCAATAGTCGGTAATGAGGGTAAAAAAGGTTGCAACAAAAAACAGATCAACACGGCCAATGCTGCACGAATGCGCGCCGGCACCAGGTGCGTACCGATAATAGGGATTGCCATAAAAAAAGCACTGATGCGAAACAGTGGCCACACGAACTGCCCCAGCCAGTGATGTATTTGTATCAGGCTGACTTCGTACATAACGGGGAAGGAATCAACCGATCAGTTGCGGAATTTGTGTAATCAGGTGATGCATGTACTCAACGAGTGAATTCATCATCCACGGACCCGCCAGCATAATGGTGACAATGGTTACAATCAGGCGCGGCAAGAAACTCAATGTCTGTTCGTTGATTTGTGTTGCCGCCTGGAAGGTGCTCACCAGCAAACCCACCAATAAACTGGGTACAACGATGACTGATACGCTGACAATCACCAGCATAAATGCTTCACGGAAAAGATCGATAACAACGGCTTGATCCACAAAATACCCTCATCCTTTCCTTCTCCCGGAGGGAGAAGGAATAACTACATTACAACTCACTACATAACAAAGCTGGAAGCCAGTGTGCCCATCAATAAAGCCCAACCGTCTACCAGGACAAACAACATGATTTTAAAAGGCAACGAAATAATCAAAGGCGACAACATCATCATTCCCATCGACATCAACACGCTCGCCACCACCAGATCAATTACCAGGAAAGGAATAAACAAAATAAATCCAATCTGGAACGCGGTTTTTAATTCACTGGTGACAAAAGAAGGAATCAACACGGTAATAGGCACGTCTTCCGGGGAATTAAGTTTTTGTCCGCCAGCAATATCGAGGAACATTTTCAAATCCGACTCGCGCGTTTGTGCCAGCATAAAATGGTGGAAGGGTTTGATTCCCAGATCGTAGGCTTGCTGCGGAGAAATCTGGTTCGCCAGGTAAGGTTGCAAGGCGCTGCGATTCACTTCATCAAAAACCGGCGACATGATAAAGAAAGTTAAAAATAACGCGAGACCAATCAATATCTGGTTTGACGGCGTTTGTTGCAAACCTAACGCCTGTCGCAAAATGGCAAACACAATAATGATGCGAGTGAAAGACGTCATCATCATCAACACCGCTGGCAACAGGGACAGCAGAGTCATCACGATCAACACTTGCAAGTTCACAGAATAGGATTGTTCGGTTTTTCCGTTTGCACCTTTCACGGTGATCGCAGGAATACCGGTCGCACCTTGTGCCAAAAAGGTATTAATCAACGATGGTGGGTTAGTTGTGCTGTTGTTGTCTGCTGCCCATGTACTGTTGACAAAGCACAACGCTGCCATAACCATGACAACACGCAGGGAAAAATCTCTTAGCATGATATATCCTTATTCAACACTTTCTTGGCGAGCAGTGTTTTGAGTGTGTTTGAAAAAATTTCTTCTTTCGCTTCGCTATTAATCTTTATTAAATCATCCGCGGGTAATGGAGCGTCCTGTTTCACAGGCGCAGACCACAAAGTCGACACCTGATTGGCAGTCACGCCCAATAAAATCCGATTGCCCTCCAGTTCGATTAATACGGCTTTTTCTTTTTGTCCCAGCGGAAGTGTTTGCAAAAGCGTGATATGTTTCCCGCCTTGCAAACCAAAGGCCTGGGTTTTTTTTGCGAGCCACGCCAGGGAAAAAATCAAACCGACCATCAATACCAATACCAGGCCGACCTGAACAATACTATGCAGCACAGAACCTGTCATGTTTAACGCAACCGCTTGATGCGCTCAGCGGGACTGATGACATCGGTCATGCGAATCCCGAACTTTTCATTCACTACGACCACTTCACCGTGTGCAATCAGGGTTCCGTTCACCAGCACATCCAGTGGCTCGCCTGCCAATCGGTCCAGTTCAATGACCGAACCCTGGTTTAATTGCAGCAAGTTGCGAATTGAAATCGAAGTTGATCCGACTTCCATCGCAATAGAAACAGGGATGTCGAGGATCACATCGAGATTTTGCATGGACTTGTGTGAGCTCTCATCGCGCATCTCACTCAACGGCATGGTTTTACTGGCCACTGCACCATTCGCGGCGTTAGCCTGCTCCTGCATCGCCGCAGTCCATTCATCGGCGGAGGCGGTTTGACTACTGACTTCGGTATTCATGCTAGATCTCCCTTTCCTTTACTTAAAAAATTAGTTAATAAAATAATTAATGAATCGCATCGTAAGCGGAGCGGTTGCGATCAACCATGTCGATCACCTTGAACGCCAGGTTGCCGCGCGACGATCCCAGCCTTGCTTTGAACATGGGAATACTATTGGCTGTTACGACATGCTCATCCGGAAATTCGATGGGCAACACGTCCCCTACTTCCAGTTTTAAAATATCACCAAGTGTTAACTCCATGCGCGCAAGATCACATTCCAGATTGACCGTCGCTCGCAAAATATCTTCTTTCAATGATTTGCTCCAGCGATCATCGGATTCACCCCGGTCGCTCTGGGTGCCGGCACACAGAATGTCACGCACTGGTTCTATCATGGCGAAGGGCAGCGTCAGGTGCAGCTCACCGCCACCGCCATCAATATCAATATTAAATTTACTGACCACAACCATTTCACTCGGGCTGACGATATTGGATAACGAAGGATTAACCTCTGAACTCAAAAAAGTAAATTCGACTGGCATCACCGCCTTCCATGCCTGTACCATGTCGACAAAAAATTGCTGCAACACCATTTCTACCACGCGCAACTCGGTTGGCGTGAATTCACGTCCTTCAATTTTTACATGACGACCTGTGCCGCCAAAAAAACTGTCAACCAATTTGAAAATAAATTTTGCATCTAGCACAAATAATCCGGTGCCACGAAATGGTTTGAATTTGATCATGTTCAGGCTGGTTGGCAAAAACAGCGTGCGTACGTATTCACCATACTTCATGACGTGCACGCCACCCACAGAGACATCAACCGACTTGCGAAGCAAATTAAACATACTGATACGGGTGTAGCGGGCAAAGCGTTCGTTGATCATTTCGAGCGTCGGCATGCGGCCACGTACGATGCGATTCTGGCTGGTCAGGTCATAGGTGACAATACCATCCGCCGCAACGCTTGCTTCAGTCGCAATCTTGCCATCATCAACGCCATTCAGTAGCGCGTCAATTTCATCTTGTGATAATAAATCCTGTGCCAAGCCATTACTCCTTAAAAAAATTCCTTCACTACATTCCTGAATAACTTTACTATTGCATGACAACACTGGTAAAAAGCACATCGTCTATCGCGTTTTTACCGAGCTCTTTTTTCAAAATCGCCTGCAAATCAAGCAAGGCTTGCTGTCTCAATTTTTCCTTGCCTTCCATGGTTTGCATATTGTCGAAAGATTGCGCGCCAAATAACATCACCAGGGCGTTACGCAACAAGGGCATATGGATCTTCGTTGCATCTTCAACGGATCCATCATGCGTTACCAGGGTTACTTCAATCTGGATGAAATGCTGTTCAGCAGTGCCTTCAAAATTTGCCACAAAGGCCGGTTGCATCGGGATGTAAACCGCGGTGGATTTTGCTTTTTGTTCACCGGCTTTTTCATTGGCGGCGCTACTTTTACTTTCTTCCGCTGCCTTCGCATCCTCTTCCTTGGCTTGCAATGCAGCCTCCGGGTCTTCTTCATTCAGGCTTTTCATTAGAAACAGTGAGCCGCCCGCCATCAAGCCGATAAAAATTAAACCGGCTACGGCGAAAATAATTATTTGCTTGTGCTTTGAACTCAGGCCTTTCCCGGCGCTTTTTGCGTTCGCCTTGCCCTCTGTTTTTGCTTCCGCTTTATCAGACTTTTTGGTATCACTCATGTCAAATCCTTGACTCCCTGCTATTAAAAGTAAGACTCCACCTAGCTAGAGCAAGAGCTATGCCAGAGGGAATCCTGAAAAAATAGCCATGTAAAAAAGTCAGGCAAAAAAATCCACGAGGTGTATCGATTGGGCTGACAGGCCGCCTTGCGCCGCCATTTCTTCGCTATCCGCCGCATCCGACGACTGATCAGGAAGTGAGGAAGGCCTGTAATCGGCGGAATGGCCCGAGCCTGGCATCGCCCCTTGCTGTTGTGAGGGGGAATCGCTGGAAACATTGACATGCACCAGATTTAAACCGGCATCGCTGAATAGCTCGTGTAATTTGATCATATTCTGGTCAAGTACATCCCTCACGGTGTGATGGGATGCCACAAAATTGACGCTGGTGTTGTCACCGGAGCTATCGATGCGCACCAGGACTGAACCCAGGTCTCGCGGATGCAGGCGCAATTCGGCGACATTGATTTGCTGGTGACGCAGCCACATCACCTGTTCACCCAGACGGCTTACAAAATCAGATGACAACGCCGTATTAGTTGATGCAGGAGTTAATGCAGTAGATGACGTCGCCGCCAATGTGCCTGCCTTTGCCGACGCTTCACTCGGTTGGCCGGTTACATTTTGCGACGTCAACACGCTGTCGTTGGCAAAGTCTGTGGGATTGAGACGAACGCTGTGCGCCATTTTTGTGGACGCACTGATCGTTCCCATCGCCAGGTTGAGTTGATTCATTAACGTCGATACATCGCCTGTCGGTGTTTTTGCATCATGCGTCGATGCGGTTTTGTCTGACCCGCTCGTAATCAGTGCCGTGATATTAGTTGTTTCATTTACGCTTGCAGGCGATTTTTTATTATCACCCGTCGGTTTGGAATCCGGCAGTTGATCCGCCAACGAAGTGAACACTTTTGTATCGCTTGTATGATGCCCGGATTGCACACCATTACGATTGGCTGCATTCGCCAACACCGTACCGGAGGATGGTGGTTCGCCTTTCTTCCACGCGAGAGTCATTTTTTCTCCTCGTTCGCGACTGTCGATCAAGGCCGTGATGGCAGCATCCGATGCCGATAATGCGGAGGCACTGTCGCCATCCGCTGTTAAGCCTGACGTAATTTTTTGGGCTTCAACCGTTTGTTTTTGTAACACCACGCCTGCGATACTCACCGCCGCTTTATCACCACTCTTATCTTCTACTGGCTTTTTATCATGAGTGTCATTGTCATTCTTGTGAACCTGCGGTTCATGAATATGCACTTTTTGCTCGATGTTTTTTTCTCTTGCATCAACGCCATCAGTAGAATTGGCCTCATAAGTGCCTTCGTCCGAACGCGCACCCACGTTGACCGAATCGGAAGTCCTCTGGGGCGCGACGGCGCGTGCCGCGGTTTCATCCACACAGCGATCATTGTTGTCTTGCGGAACGGACTGCTGGCTATCCAGTCGATCACTATTTTGCCGATCGCAGTTTTGCTGATCACTTCTTTGTCGATACTTGTTCTGCTGGTCACTGATTTGCCTGTCCAGGTTTTCCTGGAAACTGTTATTGCCCGCATCGGGAAAATTCACATTCCCGGCATTGGCGCGCAGGGACAACAGGGCAGAGTCGGCCAGCGACGGTTTCTCGGGGGACAAAGTCAAAGCGGGCGATAGCATCACGTTAATCTTCCTTTTAATGGATTTAAAATTCGTTACTCTCGCTATTGTGTAGCAAAGCCTCTGCCAATGTGGCAAAAAAGGCCGGGGCCCTGCCCGCCTGCGTGCTTTGGACTCTGGTTCAGGCGCGGTGTCGATAGAGCGGCAATCGCTTGCCGGTCTTTCTATAGCCCCTTTATGTGCCCCTTTCACAAAAGTCGTTTAGGCCATAGAATAAGAGCCGGCTCGAAGGCCATACTTTTTAAAACTCACGGGGGAACACCATGCAACTGAACATGAAACAGCAACGGGGCGAATTTAACCTGGCATTGGCTGGCACGATCGCGGCGCTACTCATCGCGATTGGCGCTTTTTTGTATGCCAATGAATCATCACAACACATCGCGGCACAACAAGCGGCCATTGAAAAATTGCAAACGACAGTGGCGGCGCAACAGGATCAAATCAGCCAGATGACCACTGAAATGTCTGAGCTGCAAAGCAACGTTAACAACCAGGGTGCGAAGGTTGACGGCCTTGAAAATGAATTGCGTGTAATGAAAGAAGCGGCGAAAAAACCCGTTGCGAAGCCTGCTGCCAAACCCGCTGCAAAAAAGCCAGTCGCTAAAACGACTACCAAAAAGAAAAAATAATATTGATTAGTGTCACCTCTGCTTTCGCGGGGGTGACACATTCAGTTCAATGCGCGGTTTTCCAACTAACGCGCGCCACCACTTGATTACCACTGCCAAAGAAGCGCAAGGATTCACACAGCGAGTGTGCCAGCTTCAAACCACGCCCGTAAGGCAACAAATGCTCAGTCGTGGTGTGACGAACCCCATTTTGATTCGTTGAACAAAAACCAAAATAACGTTGGTAATCAAAACCACTTCCGCTGTCCTGCATAGAGATCAATAATGTGCCGCCATTGGTCATCGCAAAATAAGCCAGATGCACATGCACAAACCCTTTCGACAATTTTTCCAGGGCGCGCTCACGACGACGATAAAATTCCTTAAAGCCATCAGAATTTATTTTTATGCTGGAATTCAAACACAGCACGCCGTGATCCACCGCATTGGAAAATAATTCGTTCAACACAGTTTCGACACGCATCACCTGCGGGGCAATGCCCGGAATAGTGCGCAGGGATTCCAATAGCGGCTCAATTGAACTTTTTTGTTTGAGCTGCTGTGCATTCAGCGACCAATCCATTTTCCAGGTACAGCCCTTGTCCTGCTGCGCCGTATCCACCACTGGAGAGTCTGCTACTGAAGCATCAGGAACTGGAGACCCTATGTGTGTTTCAGCAGTGACCGCCACTGGTGTGACAGCCCGTGTGGAGTCTTGGGAAGACTGATGAGATAACATCTATTCAAATCCCTGAATAATTTATGATGGCAATCTATTGAATCGTGAATAACTGCTGGAAATTCGAGATCATCAAAATTTTCTTGATATCGGGATTGCAGTTCACAATCTCGATGGCTTTTTTGTCGCCGCCCGTGCGATCCCGCAACAACAGCAACATGCCCAGCGCCGAACTGTCCAGATAAGTAGTTTCGCCCATATCCAGTCGATAGGCTTTGGGTTCCGCCGGCAAACTTTCATAGCAACTGCGGAAATCCTGGTGGGTACTAAAATCAAAACGACCTTGTACACTGATTACTAATTGTTGGCCGTCACCGGACATTTGGCTTGAGAAACTCATATCGTACTCCTCGAAAAAAACGACACGCTCGTGAATGCTCTCAGATAACCTTAGCAGAGTTTTCAATTTTTTCCGCCATCGATACGCCGCCATTTACAATTGGCGCCTGCGAAGCAAAACGCGTCAAAAACTCGTCGTAGCCCTTTTTTTCCTCGTGCTTTATTTCCTGCTGTTGCAAGACACTTTTTTTATGTTCGTAAAGTTTTTGCAGGTTTTCCACGTATAAGTGGGCTTTATAGAACGCTTGTCGTATACGCAGCAAATCCGCTTCGACATTTCTTACCTGAATTGCTTGTGTCGCCTTCATGCTTTCCACCTGGTTTATCATCGCCAGCAGATTTTTTCGCTGTAGTAATGATCCTGAATCCAGTGAGTAACCTGAACGATCCATCACCGATATTTTTTCACGATACTCGGTTCCGTACTCCTGTAAGGTGGCAAGCAGATTTTGTTGTTCGAGCAGTCGTGTCTCTGCACGCTGCAATAATTTCGACAGACGCGATTCCTTTAGTCGCGCCACCGTGATGACGGCCTCCAGCGATTGCAGGTTGCGCCTATCCATAACGGATCTAGCCACGCGTTAGCGCCTTGTTATCAAGCGATTTGGGTGTTCTTTGTGAGAGTGTTGATTCCGGTGGTGGTGTCGACAACAATTGCTTTAATTCATTTTGTGCCTGGGGAAAATTAATACTTTGCGTAATCGGTTGGGCGATGTATTGCAACAAATGTGGATAACGATCGATGGCCTTATCAATATCCGCATTGGTTCCCTGCGCATAAGCGCCGATGTTTATCAGGTCGCGATTCTTCTGGTAATTGCTGTACAGTTTTTTAAATTGTATAGCACGATTCAACGCGGCAGGTTCCACCACCACTGGCATTACGCGACTGATCGAAGCTTCAATATCAATCGCCGGATAAACCCCTTCCTCGGCTATCGCGCGCGATAAAATAATATGCCCGTCCAGGATAGCGCGCGCTGCATCCACGACAGGATCCTGCAAATCATCTCCTTCGGCCAACACCGTGTAAATCGCTGTCAACGAACCTTTGCCATTCGCGGAATTTCCTGCACGCTCCACTAATTGTGGTAATTTTGCAAACACCGATGGCGGATAACCGCGTGTTGCCGGTGGCTCTCCCGATGCCAGTGCGATCTCGCGTTGTGCCTGTGCAAAACGCGTCAGTGAATCCATCAGTAATAAAACATTCTTCCCTTGATCACGAAAACTTTCTGCCATACGTGTTGCCAAATAAGATGCGCGCAAACGCATCAGGGGCGCATCATCGGCGGGCGATGCCACTACCACAGCCTTGCGCAAACCTTCTTTGCCTAAAGTATTTTCAATAAACTCACGCACTTCACGTCCGCGTTCACCCACCAGCGAAACCACCACGACATCCGCTTCGGTAAATTTGGTGATCATGCCCAGCAATACACTTTTACCGACACCACTGCCTGCAAACAAACCAATGCGCTGACCGCGCCCCACCGTTAACAACCCATTGATAGCACGAATACCGATATCCAGCGGTTGCCGTATTGGTTGCCGATGCAAGGGATTGATCGCCGGTGCAGCGAACGCAACCGTTTGTGTGCAACGCAGAGGACCGAGATCATCGAGCACGCGTCCCAAACCATCGACCACTCGACCCAACAAGCCTTCGCCGACCGGCACGCGATGATGCGTATTTTCTTCGGCATATACTACAGCGCCGACACACAAGCGATCCGAATGTTCAAAGGGCATGAGAAAGACAGTCTCACCGGAAAATCCGGTCACCTCGGCTTTGATTACCGAGCCGTCCGGGTTTTCAACGGCGCAGGTTTCACCCATCGAGACATTTAAGCCCACCGCTTCCAGCGTAAGACCCACTACGCGCGTTAAATGTCCGCGCACTTGCGGCCTGGCACGAAAGTGATCAGGCAAACGTTTGCTAATCAGGTCAGTGACGGAAGGCAGCATCGTTTCCGGATTCATTATTTTTTTCAAGGGTCACAGGAGTGGATAACAACACTTCCAGCGCCTGTTCGACACGAGCACCGAGTGTGTAATCCACAGTCGCCACTTCACTGGCAATACGGCAATCGCCGCGCAACAGCTCCGCGTCAGGAAACATATTCCAGTGAATGGATTTTTGTTTCGCAAATTGCGTGACCAGCTCCATATCCTCCGGATGCAAAGTGACTGATATTTTTTTACTATTCACCGGCAAACTGGCAACCGCTTCCTTTACAAAAGGCAACAGCAAGGTTTCATCGCTCTTGCATTCACGCTGCATGATTGCCAGGCAAATGGATTTGATGGTTTGCAACATCCATTGTTCCACACGATCCTGCTGGTCCTGCAAGGGTTGGAACAAACGATCAAACAAGGCATTCAATCGCAATGCTTCTTTTTCTGCTTTGTTTTTTCCTTCCTGATAACCGCTTTGATGTCCGGCCAATTGTCCCTTCTGGAATCCCTGATCGTAACCACTTTTGTAACCTTCGGCCTGGCCTTTGGCCAATCCTTCTTCATAAATTTGTTGATGCAATTTTTCCAACACGTCACTGGTCAAACGACCGTTCTGCAAATACGCCGAAAGATGCTGGATGCTTTCGCTTTTCCCTTCTTTCAATTGTTTTTCATGCGAAGGCAGGATGGCGCCCGATGCATCGAGCACCGGCATGTGCCATGCTTGCATCTTCGCCGCCTGCTCCTTGACTATTCGTTTTTCCAGCACTAGATCATCGCCTCAGCACCGGCACCGCCTAACACCAACTCTCCGGAATCCGAGAGACGACGTGCAATCACCAGGATTTCTTTTTGGGCGGCTTCGACATCGCTGACCTTGACCGGTCCTTTGGAGGCCAGGTCATCGCGCAACAATTCACCGGCGCGTTTCGACATATTTTTAAATATTTTTTCCTTAAAGGTGTCATCCGAACCTTTCAGTGCCAGAATGAGTTGGTCGGATGATACCTCACGCAACAACACTTGTACGCCACGGTCGTCGAGATCCTTGAGATTTTCGAATACAAACATCAAATCGGTAATTTTTGTTGCGACTTCTGCATCCTGTTCGCCGATGGCTGTCATCAACTTATCGCTTATCGACGACTCCAATTGATTCATAATTTCCGCCGCCACTTTGAAACCACCGACGGTTTTTTGTTGTGTTGAAGCACTACCGGAAAATTGCCGTTCAATCACATCGCTCAATTCCTGTAATGCGCCTGGCTGGATATTACCGAGCGACGCCACTCGCATCATCACTTCCAGGCGAATGGTTTCAGGAAAATGCGACAACACACCGGCGGCTTGCTCCGGATCCAGATAGGAAACGACGATCGCCTGGATTTGTGGATGTTCATTTTTAATCATGTCGGCGACAGAACGTGCATCCATCCACTTCAAAGTATCCAGACCCGACGTATTACCGCCCAACAGGATCCGATCCACCAATCCGCTGGCTTTTTCTTCGCCCAATGCCGCTACCAGCATCCTTCTTATATAGTTGTCACTTCCCACACCAAGTCCCGCCATGTGGCCCGCTTCTTCTACAAAATTATTAAATACCTGTTCTACATCCTGGGTTTGTATGTTTTTAAGTGAGGTCATCGCCGTGCCCACTTTCTGTACTTCTTTTGGCCCCAGGTGTTTTAATACCGCCGCCGCGTCGTTTTCTCCCAAACTCATCAACAAAATCGCCGCCTGATCCAGTTTACTTAACTTGCTGGCTTTGTTTTTATTTGATGCACGAGTATCCGTTTGCGTTGTCATAGTATGTTATTGCTCTTCTGCAACCCATTGTTTAATTACTTGTGCCACGCGTTCTGAATCCTGTGCCACCAATCCTTTCACTGCCGTTAACTGATTTTCATATCCAGCCTCCGGATTGGGCAACATCAAACCACCCGTTGGATGATCTGTCGTCGCACCTCCTCCTGCCAGTGCCAGTTCCGCCATCCCGTAATCACCCGAACTATTATTTGATTGACCGCTGTTCTCTGCCAATCGTCTCAACACCGGTTTCATCAAACCAAAAATTAACGCCAACAATACAATCGCACTCAGGATTGGTTTTACCAACGCGAGCACCCAGGCCTGTTGCCAGATCGGTATGCTTTCCATCTCAATAGCAGGTGGCGCGCTGAACGCGCTGTTGACTACATTCACACTGTCGCCGCGTTCGGCAGAGTAGCCCACGGCATCTCGCACGACCGAATTCAATCGTTCCAGATCCGCCGCTTGCCATGGCGTATGCGTTACATTATCGCCATCAATTTTTTTCACATCATCAACAACAACTGCAACGGTCAGGCGCTGGATGCGACCCGTCTGGTGTTTGGTGTAACTGATGCTGCGATCCAGTTCATAATTGCGCATGTCCTGCTTGCGTGACGCGCTATTCGCCGCCGACGCATCGCTTGTCGCATTTGCTCCGCTGCCTTTAATCACTTCCGGCGCTGCACCGGTAGCCGGTGGTTGATTACTGAGTGCACCGGGTATACCGCCGTTCTCGCCGCTGCCGCCATGGTTTTCTACCAGCGTTTGTTCACTGCGCACCGCAGGCGCATCCGGATTAAACATTTCACTGGTTTGTTCTACTTGTGAGAAATCAATATTGGCACTCACTTCCGCTTTAAAATTATCGGAACCCACCATCGGTATCAATAAATTGTTGACGCGTTGCAATAATGTTTTTTCCACTTCACGCGTGTAGTCCAGTTGCTGCGATGCCAGGCTGATCTCGGGATCATTGCCCTTGCTACTCAGCAAGCTACCGTTTTGATCGACGACAGTTACATTCTTCGCACTGAGTTCGGGAATGCTGGACGCCACCAGGTTTTCAATGGCTACTACCTGTTCCGGATCGAGCGGGCGTCCACTGGAACGCTCTACAAATACGGAAGCGCTCGGTTGTTGTTGATCGCGTATAAAAGCAGACTTCGTCGGTATTGCCAGATGCACACGCGCACTGCGCACATTCGTAATGCTGGCGATGGTTTTTGCCAGTTCGCTTTCCAATGCATGGCGATAACGTGCCGTCTCCATAAACTGGCTACTCCCCAATGGAGAATTTTTATCCATGCCATCAAATCCACCCACACCATTACTGAGTAACCCAGCAGCAGCCAACTTCATGCGTGCATTGTTGAGCTGGCTGCTTTCTACCATCACCACACTATTACTTGCATCGACCTGGTAAGCAATGGCATTGGATTCCAGTAATTGCGTAATCTGCAACATATCGGCCGGATTGATATTGGTATCCAGGGGTTTGTAATCTTTCCCACTCGCCCACAACACCAATGAAACACCCAGCGCCACACTCGCCGCCAGACCCAGCATCAAGCCCATTTGCTTGACAACGCCTATCGTGCCGAAACCGGCAAATGCATTGCCGTTTTTTATCGCTGCGTCCTGACCTGCCATAAAACTCCCGTTGTTTTATTAAATAGTTTGTTAAATCGCACGTTAGATCGGCATGTTCATAATATCCTGGTATGCACTCACCAGTTTATTACGTACCTGCATCGTGGCTTGAAAAGCAATTGTGGATTTTTGTGAAGCAATCATGACACGTGTCAAATCCACACCTGGCTCACCCAATTCATAAGAACGACTCAACGCGTTTGCATCCTGCTGAATCGTATTAACACTGTCCAGCGCGCTCTTGAGTGCAGCACCAAATCCGTTCTCTGTTTTTCCCGGTGCACCAACTTTTAATCCATCGCCGGATAAATTCGTAATGTCGCGAGCGGACAGCGGCTGCACCTGCTCACGCATGGCGCGCATCTGGTTTAATAGCTGGGTTACATCGGCCCTGTCGGTTCTCACACGCGCATCCTGTCAATTGATCCAGAAACAAAACAAGGCCATCCCTGGCCTGCTCTGCTTACATCCCTGACATCCTTTTTCCCTTTCCTTTCCTGCGTTGCATCCTGCTTGCTCCTTGCCCTTGAGAAAATGCATGATTCAGGCCAAGTGAATAAAATAGCTCCTGCACACAAAGAAAGTAGATCAGGTATAGAAAATTGGAAGTAAATGGATTAATAAATATATTTTTTCGAACAAAAAAACAGCGAAGTGCTCTCGCTGTTCTATAAAAAGAACCTGGTTGTTGATCGTGTCTACCCGCCGTCCGTTACGACGCCATGGTTATGACACAATTTTAATGAAGAACAAAATCGTAGTCAGTGATTTGTCGTTTCAGTCTTAAATCTTCTATTTTGTCTTCCAGACGACGACGCGTATTTTTAGGAACGCGATTTTTTTCAAGGATATCCGGGTGTACATCACCGAGTTGCGCATCCATATCGATATCCACCACTAATGCGGGATCCAGGTCTTCGAGGCTATCGAGAATACTGTCGTCCGCTTCTACTTCCACCGTGGTATTTATATTTAATCTGCTCATATCAAACCTCCGCCGTACACTTTATTTGATACATCAGTATTTAATACATCGGTACCTGATACATTGAGTCTGACTGTTAATCTGGCAACGCTTTCCTGAACCTCCACGGCTAAACATAAACCCATTTTTGAATGACTACAAGCGCCATCAATGAGATAAACCTCACCGTTCATCCAGAAGCGGTCGATTCTATGTACGGCATGCCTCTTATTAAAAAGTAATTTTATAAAGAAGCAGTCTTCTAAAACTATTTCAGTATATATCCCGCGTCACGCATCTCTGCCAGCTTGTAGCGCAAGCTGCGCTCACTGATCCCAAGTGCCGTGGCCGTTTCCTTGCGATTGCCATTTTTCTGATTGAGCATCACAAATATTTGTTCGTGCTCGTGTTTACGCAGTTCTGCGTTCAGGGTCGCGGCTTCCGCTGTCTGATTCACCCCGGTACCGCTCTCCATGATTTCATCGGAAGAAAAGCGCTTGCAGCTCCCATCCGCCAGCACAATATCATCCGCCTCTATCAGAGTGCCTTGATGCATCACCAGGGCTCGCTGAATCACATTTTCCAGTTCGCGTACATTGCCAGGCCAGTGATGGCTCGATAATTTTTCTACTGCACTTTCTGTGAGCTTGATATCCGATGCCGTCCTGGTTTTCCCTGCATATTTCTGGATAAACCGCTTTGACAATGCAACAATATCTTCCTTGCGTTCTCTTAATAGCGGCATAAAAAGCGGGAACACGCTCAGGCGATAATAGAGATCCTCCCGAAAGCTGCCATCCTGCATGGCTTGCGCCAGATTACGATTGCTGGTGGCGATAATACGCACATCGAGTGCGATATGTTTTTTACCGCCGACGCGTTCCACTTCCCGTTCCTGTAACACTCGCAGCAGTTTGGCCTGCAGCGCCGGTGACATTTCGGAAATTTCATCCAGCAACAAAGTTCCGCCATTCGCTAATTCAAATTTTCCCGCACTGGCCTGATGCGCACCGGTGAACGAACCTTTTTCGTGTCCGAAAAGAATGGACTCCAACATGGTTTCCGGTATAGCTGCACAATTGATTGCCACAAACGGATGTAATGCGCGAGGCGAATGTTCATGAATAAAACGCGCCAGCACTTCTTTGCCCGTACCGGATTCACCGCTGATCAAAACCGAACAATCCGTCACCGCCACTTTTCCTGCAAGCTCAAAAAGAGATTTACTGGCGCGTGAAATACACACCGGGCTCGCCAGATGTTTCTGATCACCATTATTAATAGCCAATATTGATCGATCACGTACTAAACGATGTTGTAACTGGCGACTTTCTGTTTGGTCTGTCAGCAATACAATCTGTCCGTTTCCATCGGATAATGAAGTGGTTGCCACACCGACCACGGAACCATTTTTCAGGAGAATCCCGTCGGCATTGCCTGCGGGAGAAATAAAAAATTCCTGCAACACGTCGCACCAGGATTGCCCCATGATGGAGTCATCGATCAGGTTTCCTGCGACACGATTGCATTCGATCACACGACCTTGCGTGTCCAACACCACCACACCGCCGGGCAGCACATCAAACAACGCGGCAAAACGCGCTGCCAGTTTTGATTTTTCTGTCAGCTCTTCCAGGCGTTGTTGTGACAACACTTCCAGTTCGCCTTTGAGTGAAGCCACCTGCTGCTCCAAAAACGCATAGGTGTCGGATAATCGATCCGACACTATACGCACAGGGTCATTGCGCACCGGATCATTGACAGTGTCGCGTGGTGTGTGATGTTCCCTATTCATGACGACTCATATCCATCAGGGAATTTCAGGTCAGTTCCTTGCGATCTATTTCATACTTGCGCATTTTTTCCACCAGGGTAGTGCGACGAATTTGCAAGCGATCGGCAGCACGTGCTACCACACCGTTACTGTCCGCTAATGCTTGCTCGATCAGGCACACTTCCTGATGTTCGAGATAATCCTTGAGGCTGATACCATTAACGGGCAGCAACACCATGTCCGACAAGCTCGCCACATTTGGCTGGCGTGTTTGTGCCTGCGCGGGAATGGTGACGACTTTCTCCTCATCGATTTCATCCACGTGACGGAATTTTTTCGGCAACTCCTGCACACCGACAACACCGTAAGGATGCATGATCGCCATACGCTCTACCAGATTGGCCAATTCACGCACATTGCCCGGCCAGTCATGGCGACACAATGACATCACTGCGGCCGAATTAAAACGAATCGAGCCCCGACGATCTTTTTCCATGCGCCCTACCAATTCATTTAAAATCAGTGGAATATCTTCCGCACGTTCACGCAACGCAGGAATTTCAATAGGAAAGACATTGAGGCGATAAAATAAATCCTCGCGAAATTCTCCGGTTTTAATCATATCCTCGATATTTTTATGCGTCGCCGCAATCACACGCACATTGGTCTTCAGGGTTTTTGAACCACCGACGCGTTCGTAACTCCGTTCCTGTAGCACTCGCAACAATTTGACTTGCATATTGAGTGGCATGTCGCCGATTTCATCGAGAAACAGGGTGCCGCCTTCCGCCAGTTCAAAACGTCCGGGACGACTTTGAATCGCGCCAGTGAAAGCACCTTTCTCATGACCAAACAATTCACTTTCCAGCAAATCCGGTGGAATCGCTCCACAGTTCACTGGCACAAACGGTTTGTCTTTACGCAAGGAATTTTCATGTAAATTCCTGGCAACTACTTCCTTGCCGGTGCCGGATTCGCCCGTGATCAACACCGTCACATCCTTCTTAGCCACTTGCGCCATCATTTCCCGCACTTGCTGTATACCACGACTGACGCCTACCAGGCTTTGAAAAACATGCGCGCATTTTTCAGTATTCATTTTATCGCCGGAAGTCGTTCCAATAGTAACGGCATATTGTTCACGATATATTTGTGCACGATGCAGTGTATCCAGCATTTTGCTGTAGTTCGGTGGCGCGACTAATCGGGCAATCACATTGTTAACCGGATGTCCCGAGGTATTCTCCAGCGGTGTTTCAATTTGTTGCTCACCAATTAAAATCACCGGAATACCGGCATCCCATTCCCGAATATCCTTGAGGCGCTCTTGCAAGCCAAAAGACTTATGGCAATCTCCCAAAATAACCGCGACGATATCGCTGCTTTCTTTTGTCTCACTGTTTACTTTTTTTTGCCATTCGGCGCAGGATGAAACCACTGCCGGCTCACCCAAAAAATTAAGAATGATTTCAAGATCGTGCTGACGTTGTTGGTTATCATCAATCACCAGGACTTTTACTTCACGCCACATAGCTACCTCTACTGCTGATTCCGTTGAATTTGACATGGCATCCAGAATGGATGTCGCCAATAAGGCTTCCGATGTTGTTATTCCTGCTCTGCTACTTTCTGTTCTCACAATCACACCTTCCTTTAAATCGCTTCCTCTGGACAAACCCTGATCGAATGCAGATCAGGTACTACAGGAGACTGCCGTGTACTACACCAGTCGTATCCTTGACTCTGTTAGGTCAAAGTAAAGAGGATAAACTCCATTTGGTCAAATTCGTGGCGTCAAAAAATTAAATTTTTTATGTTTAATGGCGGTGTTATTTATGCAATGCAAGTTAAAACGACAACATTCCACCGACGCCTTGAAATAAAAACAAGGCGTAGCAGAACTTAATTATTTTGCAAACTTTTAATATCGTGTCCGGTTTTCGATGCCGTCCCATCCTTCTTTGAGGGTTTTCATTAACTTTATTATCTCGTCAAGGCTGGCGACATCATTATTCACATTGACTTCGAGTAGTTTGGTTGTCATATAGAGATAGAGGCTGTCCAGCTTTTGTGGCAAATCACTTTGCACTTCATGCCTCAGGCTATCCCGTAATCCACCAATAATCGAAATGGCCTTGCCTATGGCTTCCCCCTTCTCCGCTGTAGCCTTGACCCTGGCTTCCCCCTTCCCTGCTATGGCTTTGCGCTGAAGCGCACCGCGCGCTTCTGCCATCCGCTGCAGGGCGCCTTCCATTAGCATTTGCACCAGGCGATGCGGGGAGGCTTGCTCTATAGCAGACTCCGTATTGATATTTCGATACTGGTTCAATGCGGCCTTGTGATTCATGCGCTACTCCAAAAAATTTAATCTGTTAAAGACATTCATTTCCTATACTTCTGTATCGGGTTGATGCCAATAATCTTGAAGGTTTTAGTGTGATTTTTAAAAAGAAAATGCATTTACTCTTTATTTCTAGAAAATAAGTGTTGATAACAAGTCATTCTAAAACTCCTCTCAAGCAAACGGCTCTAGCGTCGATAAACCTATTGCAAGGCAATTTAAACAGGCGTATCTAACAATACGTTTCAACCAACGGAGTTCCAGACAGTGTTGTTTTGAACCATCGTTCAAAACAGAAATCGGCGAGGAACCAAGGAGAAAGTAACATGGCACAGATCATCAATACCAACATCAACTCTCTTGTTGCTCAGAATAACCTGAACAAAAGCCAGAGTTCATTAGCAACTTCACTACAGCGCCTCTCGTCCGGTTTACGCATCAATAGTGCAGCAGATGACGCCGCTGGTGCATCGATTGCGGCGCGCCAGACAACGGCGATTAACGGTTTGAACCAAGCCTCTCGCAATGCCAACGATGGCATTTCACTGGCACAAACAGGAGACGGTGCATTGCAAGCCATGACCGATAACTTGCAAAGCATTCGCACATTGGCGGTGGAAGCGTCCAACTCTACCTTCAGTGCATCAGATCGTGCCGCACTGGATCAGGAAGTACAACAACGCATTGCGGAAATTAACCGCGTTGCATCACAAACCCAGTTCAATGGCCAGAATATCCTCGACGGAAGTTTCGGTAATGCAACCTTCCAGGTCGGTGCCAACGTCGGTCAAACCATCGGCCTCACCTTGTCTACCAACATGAAAACCAGCAACATCGGTTCCTATGTCAGCTCCGCGGGTTCTACCGCAGTCGTTGTTGCGGCGGGTGCTGCACCGGCTTCCGGTACTCGTGTGCTCACAGCGAACGGTGCCGCCTACGCCGGTGTTTCTGCAACGGCATTCAACGGCGGTAACTTCAGCCTGAATGGAACCAATGTCAACAACTCCGCAAACTATGTTGGTACTGTTGCGCCCACTTACCAGGACTCAACCAGTGCGTTTGCCAAATCAGCCGCTATCAATTCCAGCGGTATCGCTGGTGTCACTTCCAGCGCCAGCACCACACTGAGTTTTGCTGCCGCTTCCGGTGGCGTGGCTGGAACCAGTGACTTCATCAACTGGACTCCGAACGGTGCCGCAACGCTCTCCTACACATTGACCCTGAACGGCCAGGCGGTGTTGACCACCACGGGCAGCACCAGCATTGATACCGCTGTGCAAAACATCAACAATTTCCAATCCACCACAGGCATTGTTGCATCAAAAACTGCCGGCGGTGCATTGCAATTGGTGGCAGCAGACGGTCGCAACATTGCAGTCAGTGAAGCCTACGCATCAACAGCCGGTGCCGGTGGTGCACACAACGTCATGAACACGGTGTTTGCAGCAGCGGATTCTGGTGCCAACAACACCGCGATCACTTCTGCCGCAGGTACTAGCACGGAAACTTATCGCGGACAAATTACACTGAACTCTTCTGCAGGTGTTACCCTCGGTGGTACACAAGCCACGGCAGGTTTCAGCGTTGCACTTATCGCTGCAAGCAGCTCACTGGCACAACAAAGTGTCACTACCGTAGCGAATGCCAACAACGCCATCCAGTCATGTGATGCCGCATTAGCATCGATCAGCAGCCTGGACAGCACTTTTGGTGCGATCCAGAACCGCTTCCAATCTACCATTTCCAACATCGCGTCGTCTGCACAAAACGCAACAGCGGCTCGGTCACGGATTATGGATGCGGATTTTGCGGCTGAAACGGCTAACATGTCACGCGCTAATATTTTGGGAGAAGCCGGCATTTCCATATTGTCACAAGCTAATGCCTTACCACAACAAGTGTTGTCACTTCTGAAATAGAAACTGACACTAACAGGTGATCATCATGATTAACACTGTCGACAGCAACGCAGTTGTTAGGAGTGGTCAACAACCAGCAGCGATTACTGCCTCTCTTCCGGGAGAGGCAGTAACATCGCCACAGACGAAACCGGATCCATCCACTGTTGAAGCAACGGTCGCTAAACTGAATGACCATATACAAAATATTTCTCACACCTTGTCGTTCAGTGTCGATGCAGCAACAGGTCATACCATCATCCGGGTGTACGATTCAGAAACCCAGGAGTTAATTCGGGAAATACCTTCCGAGGAAACGATAAAGATGGCCTCTGAAATTGATAGCTACAATGCGATCCATCTTCTGAAAAGCCAGAAAGCATGAAGCAACATGAGTAAAACACAGGGGCGAAAGATTCGCCCTTTTGTCATTTGCAGGGAGCCAAAATGCTAACTACACTCAAACAAGCAGTAATAGAACACCAGGTGGAAACCTAAAGTGAGTATCAGTCCGGTTAGTACAAGTTCGACCACAAATTCGAGTACGAGCTCTGGCACGTCATCATCGGGCACATCTACCTCGAATTCCGCACAAGCTGTCTTCACGGACCTCGGTGCCGGTTCCGGGCTGGATTTGCAAAGTATTGTCACCAGCCTGATCAATGCCGAACAACAACCAATCCAGGCGAACCTGGATTACAAATCATCACAAATCCAGACCAACATCTCGGCTTACGGCACACTGCAGAGCACATTGGCTTCATTCCAGACTGCTTTCGATAAACTGAAAAACAATAGTTTCTTTAACAGTCAAACAGCAAGCTCATCGGATACCTCTTTGTTCACTGCCACCAGTGATAACACGGCTGCCATTGCAAACTATCATATCGATGTCACTGCCATGGCCAAGGCCAGCAAGATTGTTTCGCAGGGAAATTTTGCCGATGCGAATGCAGTGGTTGGCAGCGGCACACTGACCATCGGGTTTGTCGGCGGTAAATCATTCAGTGTTGCAGTGGCTGCCAATGACAGCCTGACAACCATACGCGATAACATTAACAGCAGCTCTGGAAACACCGGCGTGACCGCCAGTTTAATCACCGTAGATGCCGGTTTGGGAAATGGCAGCACCGTGACCCAATTGATGTTGACCTCCAACAATACAGGCAAAGCTAATCAGTTAACCGTCAGCGCAAACGACAACGATGGCAACAACACCGACAACAACGGCTTGTCCCAACTCAATTTTGACGGGGCCAATCCGCTTGCTGTAACCAATCATATGAAACAGGTTAATGCGGCGCAGGACGCACAAATTGCCGTTGATGGCATGACCGCTTATAGCTCCAGCAACACTATCAGCAATATTATTCCGGGAATCACCCTCAACCTGCTCAAGGATAGTGGAGGAGGTGCACCACTCTCGGCTGCACTCATGGTGACCACGGATAAATCTGCTATCAATGGCGAAGTACAAGCGCTGGTGGCTTCCTATAATGCAACTATCGGCATTATTAATAAACTCACCAGTTATGATCCATCAACCCAGATAGCTGGCGCACTCAATGGAGACAGTACCGTTGCCAGCATCAAGCAGCAAATGCGGGAAACTATTTTCAGCACGGTATCCGGCGCCAAAAATGGATTGAATAGTATGGCGCTGCTGGGGATTACCGCCAATAACGATGGAACCATCAGTCTTGATAATTCAAAACTCAACAATGCCATCAGCTCCAATTACCAGGATCTCACCAATCTTTTCAGTGGCAGTACCGGCATTGCAACCCGCATGAATTCATTATTGACCAGTAGCCTCGGCAGCAGTGGCTCAATAAAACTCCGACAAAACAGTTTTCAAAAGCAATTAAATGACATTAGTACCCAGGAAGATCAGTTGAATAAACGGATGAGTGTGGAGAAGGCGTCTTTGCAAGCACAGTATGCGGCGCTGGATACTCTGATCTCACAAATGAACAGTACCAGTAGCTACTTAACGCAGATGTTTAATAGTACGAATGGGACCACCAAAAAATAACTTCCCGACCCGATAAATTATTTTAGTACGGCACTCCAGATGGAAAATAAAATATCATTTAATGAAAGCTGGGGATGCATAGACGCGCTCAGTCAAGCCATTTATCAGGGCGCCGAAAATTTAAATTGGGAAGAAACGGCTACGCTTGCAACGAAACGTCATGCAAGAATTGTCGATCATTTCCAGCACTTCCCGATTACCAATGAAAATCGTGATGTTTACCAGCGTATCATTAAAAAACTGATTTCGTCAGAAGAAAATGTTGTAGCGGCGATGAATCGTAAAAAAAATAAATTAGTTATCGAAAGTCGCGCCTTGCATAACCAGGAACAGGGAATAAATGCGTATCATGCATCCGGGATGTAGATATCGTCACTGTTATCTTCAGTATTTTTAATAAACAGCGTCACGTCCATTTTTTTTACAAAGTCGTAAGGTGCTTCGCTTTGGTATAAATCATCGATTCTTTTTTTGGCGAGATTTACCACGGTATTGTTACAAATCAGTTTTATCACCAACGCAACGCCCTGACTTCCTCGTTGCTGATGCCACTCCAGCAAGCGAGTGGTTAACGAAGAAAAAATCATTGAAAAGCTGGTGGCATCATAAACTGTTACATCACAGACAAACGTATAGCGTTTCAAAAATCCCATTTTTGTTTGGCAGGTTTCGTCAAATTCGGTTTTGTCCTTTGGACGATTGGTCGGCGGCGCTTGGTTGAGCGGCTTCCTGTCCAGTGAAGGAATATTTTTCAGGGGAACTGCTTTTACTTTTTTAATATGGGATGGTTGCTTGGCATGTTCATGTAAAGAAAAATCACCGACACTCGCTTCCTGGTCACCATCTATATCTATTAGCTTGGGAGAGATAGCCGCCGTACCGGATCGCAAGGCACGAATAGCTTTTATCAGCTCCAATCCGGACTGGAATCGATCCTCCGGTTTTTTTGCCATTACCTTTTCCAGAAAGGGCTGGAATTTTTCGAAACGCTTGGGAAGCACCGGAACAGGATCTGTTATGTGCTTCAAACCAATCGCCATATAATCTTCCGCCTCAAATGGCGGTTCCTTCATGAGCATTTCGTAAAACACCACACCCAGTGAATAAAGATCGCAGCGGCCGTCAACCGTTTTTCCTTGCAATGCTTCCGGACTCATGTAGCGCGGTGTGCCAACAATAGAGCCCGATTGAGTCAGCTGATCGTTGGCGTTCAGCAATCGTGAAATACCAAAATCAGTTAATACCGGAGAGCCATCTTCACGAAACAGGATGTTATTCGGTTTGATATCCCGATGAATATACCCTTTGTTATGCGCATATTGCAGGGCACTGGCAATGTTTTCAGTAATCTGGAGTATCTCTTCGATTTCCAGTCCACGCTTTATCCATTGCGCGAGATCGCCACCCGTCAGGTAGTCCATCGTCATGTAATGATATTGACCCTGGCTCCCTACATCATAAATGGGAATAATATGCGGGTGAGATAAACCAGACACAATCTGTGCCTCACGAACAAAGCGCGCCGCAATCACCGGATTGGTTGCCAACACAGGCGACATCACTTTCAATGCCACTTTACGGCCAAAAGAAATTTGTGTGGCCAGGTAAACCGTTGACATCCCGCCAACGCCGAGTTCTTTTTCAATTTTATATCCAGGTATTTCCATAACCAAAAATAAACCCTATAAACTGAAACTTCAATTATCTGTACAATTTATTAACCATCAATTTATCAATCATTAATGCTTTTACTTCATCAAGACTATTATTCACTACTGTATAACGCTCTTCACGCTGAAACAAATCCTTCATATGTTGCGGAAGCACAGGATCATTTTTTTGACCTGCCTTTTTTACTGCTTCCGGAAATTTTGCCGGATGCGCGGTGCCAAGTGTAATCATCGGCAGTTTTTTATCGCGTCGTGTTTCTCGCGCTGCTTTAACACCTATCGCTGTGTGGGGATCAAGCAGATACTCAGTCGTATTGTACACATCACGAATAATATCGCAGGTATTTTTGTCATCCACCGCGTAGCTATCAAAAATTTTCCGGGCGCGCTCAAAACGTTTACTCTCGATAGATACCGGTTTGGTTTTAAATTGATCCATTAACGAAGCAATGGCCTGACCATCATTGTCGTACAACTCAAACAACATGCGCTCAAAATTACTCGAGATCATAATATCCATGCTCGGTGACAGCGTGTGTGCCAACTCGGCCTTTTCGTAACGATTACTCGACATGAACCGATGCAGGATATCGTTTCGGTTGGTGGCGATCACCAGTTGCTCTATCGGCAGCCCCATTTTTTTCGCAAGGTAGCCGGCAAAAATATCACCGAAATTTCCGGTAGGAACCGAGAATTGCATCGCGCGGTGCGGCGCACCCAGATGCAGGGCTGCATAAAAATAATAAACGGTTTGCGCCATGATGCGCGCCCAGTTGATCGAATTGACCGCGACTAATCGTTTACCTTTCAAAAAGGCCTGGTCACCAAAACAGTCTTTAACAATTTGCTGGCAATCATCAAAATTTCCTTTCACTGCCAGATTGAAAATATTGTCGCTGATCGCCGTTGTCATCTGCCGACGCTGCACTTCGGACACGCGATTATACGGGTGCATAATAAAGATATCGATATTTTTACAATGCCTGCAGCCTTCAATCGCGGCCGAACCCGTATCGCCGGAAGTTGCACCTAAAATAACCACACGCTCGTTGCGACGCGCCAATACATAATCCAGCAACCGACCGAGCAATTGCAACGCCACATCCTTAAATGCCAGTGTGGGGCCATGGAACAATTCCAGCACCCATTCGTTATGGCCAATTTGTACCAGTGGTGTTATCGCCGGATGTCGAAATACCGAATAGGTTCCATCAATGATTTTTTTCAGGTCGGCTGCAGGAATCGCGTCGCCCACAAAAGGCTGGATAATTTTAAACGCCAGCTCGGTGTAACTCAGCGATGCCCAGGAAGCAATTTCTTCCTTGCTATATAGCGGCAAGTTTTCCGGCACATACAAACCGCCGTCGCTGGCCAGGCCGGTTAACAATACTTCTTCAAATTCCAGAACAGGCGCGTTACCGCGCGTACTAATATATTTCATGGTTCTCTATCAAAAGATCAAAAGTTATTTATCAAGCGTCTCAACGCGAATACACACCACAGCACCTTCCACTACCGAAGAATTTTCAATCTGTGTAATGACAGATCGCATGGTTTTCTCCAGGATGCGACTGGTGAGTAGAATCAACGGAACGGATGTCTCGCCATTTCTTGCTTCTTTTTGGATGACCGCTTCAATACTGATTTTTGCATCGCTGAGAATCTGGGTTATTTTCGACAACACACCCGGTTTATCCTTGGCGGTAATTCGTAAATAATATTCTGATTCGATGTTATCTATTGCAACAATTGCCTGGGGGCGAATCGCATCCGCCATTACGCCCAGTGGAGGAACACGCTGTTCAAAAGGTGCTGATAGATTACGCGCCACGTCGACGATGTCCGCAATCACAGAAGAAGCGGTTGGTTCGCCACCGGCGCCTCGACCATTGTACAAAGTTGGCCCACTGGCATCGCCCATCACCATGACGGCATTCATCACACCCGAGACATTCGCAATCAATCGTGCTTGCGGGATCAGCGTCGGATGTACACGCAACTCAATACCTTTTGCGGTGCGACGCGCAATACCCAAATGACGAATGCGATATCCCAACTCCTTTGCATAATTCACATCGCGGATATCCAGTTTGGTAATCCCTTCAGTAAAAATTTTATCGACCTCCAGTGGAATTCCAAACGCGATCGCCGCCAGAATCACCAGTTTATGCGCCGCATCAATACCTTCCACATCAAAAGTCGGATCTGCTTCTGCGTAACCCAATGCTTGCGCTTCTTTTAATACATCATCAAACGCACGCCCCTTCTCACTCATCTCGGTGAGAATAAAATTGGTGGTGCCATTGATAATACCTGCCAACCATTCAATGCGATTAGCGGCCAACCCTTCACGCAATACTTTAATAATTGGAATGCCGCCGGCAACCGCTGCTTCAAAAGCAACTGTTACGCCTTTACTTCCCTTTCCATAAGAAGCAGCTGCGGAGAAAATTTCAGCGCCATGATGCGCAATCAATGCCTTGTTTGCGGTGACCACCTGTTTACCATGTGCAATCGCTTCCATCACCAGATCTTTAGCAACGGACGTACCGCCGATAAGCTCAACCAGTACATCGACCTCGGGATCACGAGCCACAGCGAAAATATCACGACTGACTTTAATAGCACCGGTGTTGATAGCTGTGTTATCGCGACGCGCACCAATATGCACAATGCGAATATCGCATCCGGCACGTGCGTTAATCAGTTCCCCGTTTCGAGCGAGCACATTAAAAACACCGCCGCCCACCGTGCCTAAACCACAGAGACCAACTCTAACGGTTTTATTTTTGCTACCAACAACCATTTAGTGTATTCCGAGAACCTGTGCTAATTGATCAGGATCCAGATAACCACCAATCAGTGTTCCGTTTTTATCATAGACCGCTGGTGTGCCATTGACACCCAACTTCTCACCGAGTGCATATTCTGCTGCGACCGGATTGTCACAGGTTTTGTCTGGAATATTCTGGCGCAATTTCAATTTGGTCAATGCATCTTTACGATCATCTGCACACCAGGCGTTTGCCAATTTTTTTGCAGAAATAGAATTAGGGCCCGCACGAGGGAATGCCAGATAACGCACTTCAATTCCTAATTTATTGATTTCGGCAATATGACTGTGTAATTTCTGGCAATAACCACAATCGACGTCGGTAAACACATTCACATAAGCTTTCGCTTCACCTTCGGGAGAAAAAATAATCATCTGGTCTTTCGGGATAGCGGCCAATGCCTTCACTCGCTGGGGTTTTTGCTTTTCGTCAAGCGAATCAATCAGCTTGCCTTCACTCAACTTGTACAGCTTTCCATCAAACAAGTGCAAACCATCTGCCGTGACGTAGATCATGGGGGCTTTGGTAAAATATACCTCATAGATACCTGCTACTTCGGATTTTTCAATATGATCAACAGTGAAGTCGGGGCGAATCGACAACAGGGATTTTTCAATCGCTGCTTTTACGGGATCGGTGTCCTTGTCGCCAGCAAAAGCGGCTACACCAAAAAATAATGAGGTAATGAGTAGAGCATTAAAAATAGACTGGCGATTCATAATATTTCCTTCATCCGCGAGGATGATGTTGTTGGTGCAGGGACTTCATACGTTCTTGAGCAATATGAGTATAAATCTGTGTGGTCGATAAGTCACTGTGGCCCAGTAATAATTGCACCACACGCAGATCTGCTCCGTGATTTAACAGATGAGTGGCAAAAGCATGGCGCAAGGTGTGAGGCGACAAAGGCTTGTCAATGCCTGATTTAAGCGCATATTCCTTGAGTCGATGCCAGAAAGTCTGTCGCGTCATGGGTTGACCTCGATTACTGGGAAAAAGGATATGACCCTGCGCGTGCTTCATGAGTTCCGGTCGCCCGGCTTCCAGGTAACGCTGTATCCAATGCATGGCTTCACTCCCCAAAGGCACCAGGCGCTCCTTGGAACCCTTCCCTGTTACGCGCACGACCCCTTGTCGTAAATTCACCATAGAAATCTCAAGACCAACCAATTCTGAAACCCGCAAGCCACAAGCATAGATCACTTCCAGCATGGTGCGATCCCGAAGGCCTAGTGCGCAGCTCACATCGGGGGCTGCCAACAATGACTCCACCTCTGCTTCACTCAGGGACTTGGGCAAGGGTCGGCCCAGCTTGGGATTATCAATCAGCGCCGATGGATCTTCTTTTATAAGATTTTCCCGCAGCAAAAAAATAAAAAAACCGCGTATGCAGGACAGGAAACGTGCGCTGGATCGTGCGCTGATGTGTTTTTCAAAACGTGCCGCCAGAAAAGTCTGGATATCTTCCTTGGCTATCGATTCCAGGCTTTTATTATTTTTTGCAGACCACTCGGCCAACTGATTCAAATCATTGCGATAGGAAGCCAGTGTGTTTTTACTCAGGCCTTTCTCCAGCCACAAACTATCCAGGTAACGTTCATACAAACGTACATTGTCATCAAGGATATTGTTGCCCATAAATAGAAAGGGTGTCTTCCGACACCCTTTTTGCTATTTTATATTTCCAGCTTCTCTTTGATGCGTGCTGCCTTACCACTCAATTCACGCAAGTAATACAATTTTGCCTTGCGCACATCGCCACGACGCTTCAGCGTAATGCTATCCACCATCGGGCTGTAAGTCTGGAACGTACGCTCCACACCCACACCGTGAGAAATTTTTCGCACCGTGAATGCAGAATTCAAACCGCGGTTACGAATCGCAATCACAATACCTTCATAGGATTGCAAACGCTCACGATCTCCTTCAACTACTTTCACTTGCACCAACACAGTATCACCCGGTGCAAATTCCGGAATTGCTTTGCTCATTTGCTCTGCATCAAGCTCGGCGATCAGTTTATTTTTTGCCATGGTCTTCATCTCTCTCTGTGTCTTTCATTAATAAATCGGATCTTCGTTCCGATGTTCTCGTTAACGACTGTTGATGCCGCCAACGACGAATCATTTCATGGTTTCCGCTTAATAATACTTCCGGAACCGTTTGCGCTTCACCTTCCGCATTCAGGAAAGTTTCAGGGCGCGTGTAGTGCGGATAATCCAGCAAACCCTCACTAAACGAATCTTGCTCTGCAGAAAGTTCGTGCCCTAATACACCGGGCAAATGTCGAACCACTGCATCGATCAGCACCATCGCGGCCAATTCTCCGCCGCTGAGTACATAATCTCCTATCGACCATTCTTCATCCACATACTGCTGAATAAAGCGTTCATCGACTCCTTCGTATCGTCCCGCTATTAAAATGAGCGAACGACCTTTTGCAAATGCTTTCACGGCGTTTTGATCCAACCGTTTGCCTTGTGGCGAAAGATAAATGACTTTCGCTTCCGGCTGTCCTTGTTTTAACAAAGACGCTTTTGCTGCATTCACTGCCGCCGCGAGAGGCTCTACTCGCATCACCATCCCGGGCCCACCACCATAAGGGCGGTCATCTACCGTCTGGTGTTTGTCCGTGGTGAAATCCCGCGGATTCCAACACTGCAACGATGTTACTCCTTCTCGAAAGGCTCGCCCGACAACACCGTACTCGGTGAGCGCTGCAAACATTTCCGGAAACAAGGTGACGATTGCAAAATTCATCAAAAGTCCGGATCCCATTCAATCGATAAACATCCGGCGTTTAAATCGACTGTCAATCCATAGTGCCCGGTGAGATAGGGAAGTAATCGTTCCCGTTCATCCACACTGCCTTCGCAGGGGCTCACTACCATCACATCATTCGCACCGGTTTCCATCATCTGTTTGATGGTACCGAGTAAATATTTCCGGCCTTCAAACGCGCTGTAAACTTTCAGTCCTATCAATTGATGCCAATAATAGGAACCGGCTTCGAGCATTGGCATCTGGCTTTTATCGACCAGAATTTCTTTCTGGCAATAACGTCGAGCCACTTCCCGGTCATCTATTCCTACAATGTGAGCAACCAACCCCTCACCTTGTTCTCGACCATCATCTACTTCAATCAGCTCCAGGCTTCCATCGGCTGAGGCCAAATGCCATGGCTGATAGCTAAATATACTTTCTTTCGGTTGGGCGTAGGACATCACCTTCACCCAGCCTTTAACACCGTAAACCGATACTACCTTTCCGACGACGATCAACTCCGATGGAGCGGGCATAGCCGTGAAAGGTACAGCGCTATCAGGCAGCTGCTTTGTCACTCAATAGCTTTTGTACACGGGCAGACAGTTGGGCGCCTTGGGCTACCCAAAAATCAAGACGCGCCTCATCGACGCGCAATTTCTCTTCTGCACCACGCGCAATCGGGTTGAAGAACCCCACCCGCTCGATATGCGAACCGTCGCGCTTGTTACGAGAATCCGTCACGGTGAGGTGATAGAAAGGACGCTTTTTGGCGCCGCCGCGAGAAAGACGAATAATGACCATGTGATCTACCTAATTAATGAGCCTAAAATCAATCAAATCAACGAGTTAATAAATAACCCGGCTTAAGGGGCGCGTATTCTACGCGAAGTTTAGGCTATTTGAAACAGCCTTGAACGGATGGTAGTGTCTCAGTTTGAAATTATTCCCAATAAAAAAGGCCGCACATGGCAGCCTTTTTGTTAATCGCTAAAAAATCAAGCGGCATGATTTATATCTACAGAAGGAGGGCTGCTAGGATTGCCCCCTCTTACTTCCTGCATTTTATTGCTAACGAAGTCATGGTAATCCTTCCCTTCGCCTTGTGCCAAAATTTTCCCAATACGCTTTGAATTGCCAATAGCTAGCTTCAACAAAGCAATACTAGACATGCTTGCATATAGATTACTCATTTTAGCCTCCTGTTAAACTCTGTTGCGTGTTTCTTGATTGCCTTTTCATCGCCCTTGTCTATAGAGCGTAGAACCTTTCTAAAGTTTTTCCAATGCATTCCGGAAGACTTTAGCATGTGCTTAATGTAACTATCAGTTGCCTTATCTAAAGCCGCTTGAATCTGTTCAATAATAAGCGTCGAAACACCTATCAGTTGATCGAGAGTAGGATCTGTCATGTCCTTAAGCCCATCAACATCAATTTTGTTGTTCTTCGTGTACCTTTTAACCTTGTAAAGAACTCCGATAGAATCGACTAGTAGCCTTTCCCAAAGTTCGTTGACCAGTTCACACTCATGGTCAAACTTCAAATTACTTATAAACTTGTCACTCACTTTGTTCACTTCCTTTGATTGGCTGCCTTTTAGCGGTGCGAAAGATAACAATCTATAAACACTTTGTATATAGATATTAACAGGTTTTCAGCTACGAAAGGCAACCTAAATCCGTGGTTTTCTAGGAAAACTTCTGCGATCTACGGTCATTTTATTATGCTATTTGTATAGAGTATGTGCGCTACTCAACTAACCCAGCAATCTCTTCCAGACTCCAAACATGATCTGAAATACCCGCTTCCATAGCTGGGGTCACGCGCAAAGTTTTGTGGATACGGCCAAAGTTGTAGTACATAAAATGCAAGGCTACAGCATGGGCGTGGTTTTCTACTTTCTTGCTGAAAGCATTTGTTAATCGTGTAAAACGGCGCATAGACATCCGCATTGTTAAGTTTTGACGCTCTACGAAACTGGTAGAAATATGCTCCTCTTCTGGCTTGCCAGTAATTGGCTTCTTAGTTGCACTTTTGAATTTAGCGGCACTATAACGGCGAAAAGCATCGGATGTTGGCTTGTAAGAACCGTAAAGCTTAACGAGCATTGCGTAGTCAATGTCTTTAGCGAATGCGCTATCTACCGCCTCTAAATACATCTTGTAACCATCGGTAGTTAATTGGATTCGGTTAGCAAGGCGATGCGACAGGTCAGTGATAAACAGATTGGCAGACTCTAAATCACGGCTCCCAACCATCCAGCAAGGAATCAATTTTGTATCGGCACAGATAGCCGTCCACGTCCAAACATCACCGGCCTCTCCTTCCATGCCTTCCGGTACATTCTTTTCCTTTGAATAAACAAAAGACCAAATTTCGTCGCACTGAATACGCTTGCAGGGAAGGTTACGCAGAGTTTTATCTTGATAGGCTGAACAAGCGGTGCCAACGTCCACCAGCAGCTTGGTAACGGTGTTAATTGAGCAATCAGCCATGCGGGAGGTGCTGCGAAGGCTATTGCCCTCTACCAGCATTCCGATGATTTGTGCCCGCTTTTGAATTGATAGCTTGTTCATGTGTTCACCTCTTCAATGTGAACATTATGCTTGAGTGGTTTTATTAATGCAAGCATATTTTAATAAATGCTTGCATTAATGTTTAAAAATGGTACTATGCAAGCATCAAATGTTTGGAGATGTATCAATGAGCGATGAAATAGAGAACAAAGAAGTTACAGGGAAAGCTAAGGGCGGGAAAGCTAGATCAGATTCTTTATCTCCTGACCAAAGAAAGGAGATAGCTAAAAATGCTGCAAAAAGCAGGTGGGCAGAAGGAATGTTGACGGCAACCCACGAAAGTAATATCAAGCTGGGAGACCTTGAAATCGAGTGTGCAATTCTTGAAGACGAAAGACGGGTTATTTCTGAAAGGGCAATGACAAGAGCTTTCGGTGGAAAAAGAGGAGGTTCGCACTGGAAACGACTAAAACAGCATGGCGCCAATTTGCCTGTTTATTTGTCCGCAAAGAACTATTTTCCCTTTATAGACAATGAGTTATTAGAGGCGCTGAATTCTCCAATTAAGTACCGCACTCAACGCGGGAACATAGCCTATGGATTAGATGCAACCCTCCTTCCAAAGGTATGTGATGTGATCCTGAAAGCGCGTGATGCTGATGCTTTACATACGAGTCAATTTCCAATTTCGTTCCAAGCAGACATCATCATGCGGGGATTGGCAACTGTCGGAATTATTGCTCTGATCGACGAGGCTACTGGATGGCAAAAAGATAGAGCCAAAGATGCGCTCGCACAAATATTAGAAGCGTTTATAGCCAAAGAACTACAACCGTGGCTTAAAACATTTCCATCAGATTTTTATCAAGAAATGTTTAGGTTGAGAGGGTTGCCATATCCGGCTACAAGCGTAAAAAGACCACAGTATTTTGGCGTGTTAACAAATAACATCGTTTACGATAGGTTGGCTCCCGGTATAAAAGAGGAATTGCAAAAAGGCGTTCCCAGAAATGAGGAAGGCAGGCCAACTGCAAAGTATTTTCAAAAACTAACTCAAAATACAGGCTACCCAAAACTAAGAGAGCATCTTGGGTCTGTCGTTACATTGATGAAATTAAGTGATAGCTGGGATGACTTTATGCGCAAGATGGATAGGATGCACCCAAAATTTAGCTCTACTATTCCACTTGATTTTGAATTTGAAAAAGGAGAGTAATTATTTTTTACTCCATCTTTTAGCGGCCGCTTTTTTTGCAATATCTTTACGCTTCTTTGGGCTGAGACTTTCAGCCCTAGCCTTCCCGCCTTTTAAACCGCCTTTACGCCCTAAAGCGACCGCTGCGGGGTCTTTGCCCTTGTCTTTATCGCTAACAGGCTCAGAGGCATCGCCAGTGGCTAGGTCGGTAATGAATTTTGCGAGTTGGTTTGTATCTCGCGGGCGTTTGGGGGTTTTGGCCATAGGAACCTCGTTTAATTAGATGCTCCCTAGTATCCCACGGCAACCTTGACCGCTCAAGCATGTCAAGATTCAAACTGAGACACTACCGAACGGATCAGGAAAATTGCCCTTTTTCTACCGCATACCGTTTCTTTAAAGGCAATGTTCACTTGTCTCTCTCCTTCTAAAAGAATATATTAGTATATACCATGACTAGACAGACGAGCTTTTTAAAAACCCTCTGCCAGACCCTGCAGCAAAGCGAGATCCCCTTTGCCTTGGTAGGCGGCCACGCGGTGGCGTTACACGGCGCCGTGCGAGGTACCGTGGATATAGACCTGATCATTCTCTGGCAAAAAAAGCATTTGATGAAACTGGAACAAACATTAACGAGCATGGGTCTGATCTCGCGCCTACCATTAACCGCTGAAGATATTTTTAATTTTCGTGATGAATATATTGAGAAGCGCCACCTGATTGCCTGGAACTTCTACAACCCTGCGGACTTAAGCCAACAAGTCGATGTATTAATCAATTACGATCTGGGAAACAAGCCGATAAAACAATTGGCGATGACCGGCGTTAAGGTGCCGCTGTTAAATATCAACGATTTAATTACCATGAAAAAGACCGTCGGTCGGCCACAAGATATCGCCGACATTGCTGCATTAGAAAAATTAAGATGAGGCACACACCATGAGACTTACGCCATGAAAGCCGTTCAATATTTCAGCGACGAGTATCTGGAGCGCTGCAAACAAATGAACCCCGACGAGATAGCGAGCTTTCTCGACGACTTTCGTCGACTGCATGGACACAGCTCACTGGAAGGCACGAGCAAATTGATCAGCCTGAAAATTTCAGAACCCTTGTTGAACGCCTTTCGACAACGCTGCGAACAAGACGGTGTGAAATATCAAACCCGTATCAAACAATTAATGAAAGATTATTTGCAGAGCTGACTCTATAATTATCTCGATGACCCCTCGTTATATATTTCGTGACCCACCCCTGAGTTACCGGATTTTCCGTGGACTGGCCTATGGAGTCGGAGCTTTTATTATCCTGACTATTATTGCCGCACTGCTGTTGCGATTTGTTCCACCGATCACGTCCGGCGTCATGATCGAACGTTACATCGAATCACAAACCGGCGATTTGCCCTTTAGTAAAAATCGTTCAAAAAAACAAAGCTACGAACAACATTATCACTGGGTTCCCCTGAGTAAAATTGCGCCGATCATGGGTGTTGCCGTGGTGACATCGGAAGACCAGGAATTTGCGGATCACTTTGGTTTTGATTGGGAAGCGATTGTGAAAGCCTATGAATACAACCAGACCCATCGCCGCACGCGCGGTGCTTCCACCATTTCACAACAAACCGCGAAAAATCTTTTTCTGTGGGACGGTCGCAGCTGGATACGCAAAGGACTCGAAGTCTATTTTACTATCGTGATTGAAACCTGTTGGTCGAAAGAGCGAATCCTGGAAGTGTATTTAAATATTATTGAATTTGGTGATGGCATTTATGGCGCAGAAGCCGCCGCACAACATTATTTCAACAAGCCTGCTGCGCAATTGAGCACCGAAGAAGCAGCGATGCTGGCGGCGGTGTTACCGAACCCACATGTTTTGCACGCTGATAATCCCAGTGCCTATGTGCTTGAACGACAAACCTGGATTTTAAATAACATGCACCGTATTGGCGGCACAGAATATATAAAGAAACTGTAGGGGCGACCGGCCGGTCGCCCCTACGAAGATTTACACTTCACCCCTGCATTTTACAAGGAATGCATTATCCGCAAACATCACAACAATATTATCTTGATTGAACATTTCATTGCGCGTTTCAACAATGCCACAATCCGGCCGACTTTTTGATCGACGCAATGCAATAATTTCACTGCGCACGCGCAATACGTCACCGGGTCGTGCCGGGTGTTTAACACGAATATTATCAAAGCCCAGCACACTCACAGCGGCCAGATGATCAACCGTTTTGTCATTGGTTCCTATGCCCACCATCATCGCAAACAAATGCACAGACGATGCGGTCAATCCACCGAACATGGACGCTTCTGCAGCGGCCTTATCAATATGAAAAGGTTGTGGGTCCCAACGTGATGCAACCTCCATAATTTCTTGTTCGCGAACGAGATAAGTATTCTGGAAAACAATTTTCTCGCCCACGCTGACATCTTCAAAATAACGCATACTTCACCTGAATTTAAAATTAGATTGATGTCTGTAGGGGCGCATTGCATGCGCCCGGGCGTGAGCATCACGCCCCTACAAAATTAACGCGGAAATCTCGGCGGCATGCCTTTGGGCATTCCACCCATACCACCCAAACCACTGGCACCTAATTGACCTTCCAGGCCACGCATCATATTCATCATGCCTTTCGGATTCTTCATCTTCTGCATCATCTTGGACATCTGTTTGTGTTGTTTGCACAAACGATTTAAATCCTGGATCGTCGTGCCCGAACCAGTGGTAATACGTTTTTTGCGCGAACCGACATTCAACACCAGATCCGGCTTGCGACGCTCAGCAGGTGTCATGGAATTGATAATCGCTTCCATCCGTTTGAATTGTTTTTGTGTTTCATCATTTTGCATTGCCTGCGAAATGCCAGCGCCCATGCCCGGTAATTTTTCCAGCATCGCACCAATACCACCCATATTGTTCATCTGCTGTAGTTGGTCGCGTAAATCTTCAAAATCAAAGCCTTTGCCTTTCTTGAATTTTTTCGCAAATTTTTCCGCTTTTTTCTTATCGAGTTTTTGTTCTGCTTCTTCGATCAACGACAGGATATCGCCCATGCCGAGTATGCGCGATGCCAGGCGATCCGGATGGAATGGCTCGAGCGCATCGGTTTTTTCACCGACACCCAAGAACTTGATTGGCTTGCCCGTGATATGACGCACTGACAAGGCCGCACCACCGCGCGCATCACCATCGGTTTTGGTAAGAATGATGCCGGTGAGTGGTAACGCGTCATTAAACGCTTTGGCGGTATTCACCGCGTCCTGGCCTATCATCGCATCGATGACAAATAAGGTTTCAACCGGATGAATCGCCGCGTGCAATTGTTTGATTTCATCCATCAATACTGCATCAATATGCAAACGTCCCGCCGTATCAATAATCACGACATCGGCAAATTGTTTTTTTGCTGCATCAATAGCAGCCTTGGCAATGTCGTTTGGCTTTTGCTCGGTCGTGCTGGGAAAAAATATCGCGCCAACTTCATTCGCTAATGTTTGCAGTTGCTGGATTGCGGCAGGGCGATAAATGTCGACGCTGGCCACCAATACTTTTTTCTTTTCGCGTTCTTTCAGGTAACGCGCCAACTTGGCTACCGAAGTCGTCTTCCCTGCGCCTTGCAAACCGGCCATTAAAATCACGGCGGGTGGAGCCACCGCGAGATTCAGCGATTCATTCGAATCGCCCATCACATGCGTGAGTTCATCCTGCACAATTTTTATAAATTGTTGGCCGGGACTCAGGCTCTGGCTGACTTCCTGCCCGATGGCGCGCTGTTTCACGCGCTCAATAAAATCATTCACCACGGACAAGGCCACATCGGCTTCCAATAAAGCCTTGCGAACCTCCGCCAGGGTCTCCTGGATATTTTCGCCGGTCAGTTTGGCCTTGCCAGTAACTGTACGCAGGGTCTGGGAAAGCTTATCGGTTAAATTGTCAAACATGGTTTGCCTCACATGGTTTGCCGCAAGAAGCGTGGTGCAATGTTGTTAAATTAAAAGAGAGGCGCGCAGTATAGCGAACTAAAGCGGGTAAAATAAGCTGCAAGCCTTCACCGACTATGCCAAAATCAGCGCCTATGGAAATTACCCCCACTCATCTCAGCGGTTTTAGCGCGCTCTTCCTTTATACAGCCTGTGCCCTCTGGCAAGGACGCGCCCTGGCGCGCGGCCAGGCGGTACACAAAAACCTGTTGTTAACCATCGCCGCGTTGGCCATTGCTTTACACGGTTACAGCGTGTTGCAAGTCATTCAGACGGAGGCAGGAATTAACCTGGGCTTCTTTGCGGTGTCGTCGCTCATATTCTGGGTGATGTCGACCGTGCTGGTGGTCAGCAGCCTGCGCATTCCCGTGGAAAACCTGTTTGCCTTTTTATTTCCTTTATCTGCCATCAGCATTTTTAACTCTTTTTATTTTCACAGTCACTTTGTCCCGGAAAACAGTATATCCACCCGGATAGGCTGGCACATCCTTCTTTCTATATTGGCTTACAGCATTCTGTCCATTGCGGCACTTCAGGCGCTGGCGCTGGCGTTACAAGACAAACTATTGCGCGAAAGAAAATTCCAGGGACTGCTCAATACACTGCCACCATTACAAACCATGGAAGCATTATTATTTGAAATGTTGTGGGCTGGCACCCTGTTGCTCACGCTGTCACTTGGCACCGGTTTTTTATTTTTTGACAACATTCGTGCGCAACACCTTTCACACAAAATGGCTTTCTCCAGCATGGCGTGGCTCACTTATGTCATCCTGTTATGGGGACGCACCACACAAGGCTGGCGTGGCCGCAAAGCCATTCACTGGACTCTCGGCGGTTTCGTTGCGTTAATGCTGGCCTATTTTGGTTCCAAATTTGTGCTGGAATTCATTCTGGCCTAAGATAACCAGCCCATAAGAAGGAAGGCTTCATCTACTTTGGACAACACTGACTTTGGATAACACTTATCTTGGACAACATTGATTCGGGCACCTTGCTCATCATTCTCGCCGTCCTGATCCTGCTGTCTGCTTTTTTTTCTGCGACAGAAACCAGCATGATGGCGTTGAATCGCTATCGGTTGCGCCACCTCATCAATAAAAATCATCGCGGCGCCAAACGCGCCAGCAAGTTGCTGGAACAACCGGACAAATTGCTCAGCATTCTGTTGTTAGGCAACACGCTGGTGAATATCCTTGCTTCGTCGCTTGCTACTTTATTGGCATTAAAACTTTACGGAGATGCCGGCGTGGCAGTTGCCACCTTTGCATTGGTGTTTGTGGTATTAATTTTTGCCGAAGTGATGCCGAAAACCGTTGCCGCCTTGTATCCGGAAGCCATCGCTTTTCCCGCCAGCTATATTTTGCCACCACTACTGAAAATTTTTTACCCGGTTGTCTGGCTGGTCAATATTTTTTCGAATAGCCTGTTGCGCCTCTGTCATGTCAACCCGAAGAAAACGACAGACACACACCTGACGCCGGATGAGTTGCGCACCGTCGTACGCGAATCAGGGAAATTTATTTCGCCACGTTATCGCAGCATGTTGCTGAATATCCTTGACCTGGAAGGCATGACCGTCGAAGACATCATGATTCCACGCAGTGAAATTACGGGTTTGAATTTAAGCAAGGACATTGATGTACTGTTGAAAGAAATCGGTCGCAGCGAATTTACCCACATGCCGGTGTATAGCGAGGACATCAACAACATCATCGGTATCCTGCACATGAAAAAAGTCATGGGCTTTATGAAGAACGGGAAACTGCCCACCGATAAATCCTGCATCACCGATAACATGGCGCAGGCTTATTTTGTTCCGGAAAGTACACCGCTGAATGTCCAGCTGTTGAATTTCCAGAAAGAAAAACGTCGTATTGGTATCGCCGTCAATGAATACGGTGACGTGCAAGGCCTGGTGACGCTGGAAGATATTCTTGAAGAGATTGTTGGAGAATTTACCACCAACATTGATGAAGACATTGAAGAAATATTGCGCCAACCGGATGGCTCAGTATTAATCGATTGCAGTGCGAATTTGCGCGATATCAATCGCACGCTGCACTGGCATTTGCCCATCAAGGGTCCCAAAACACTCAACGGCCTGGTGATTGATTACCTGGGGGACATTCCTGACAACAGTGTGGGTTTTGTTATCGGTGATTATTGTTTTGAAACGATAGAGGTCAATGACAATCGCGTTAAAACCGTGAAGGCATTCGAGCGAAAAAAAAGTATTTCCCTTTTTCATTAAACAAAAGTTTCATTAATAATTTTTCCAGCAGCCCCCTTCCTAACGCTGACTTCTCGGATTATACTTATAATCACTGGATAATCCATATAAAATTGGCCTATGGATATAACAACAAACAAAACAAAATCTATTACTCCCAACACTGGTGAGATCGTCACCGCATTTAATCAGGAAGGTTATCTCATTATTCGTAATGCCGTTGACTCGCTATTGGCAGATAAAATAAAACAGGAAATAATCGACATTAATGAAGGCAGTCATCATGTAGGTTACCTGAAGCGGCATACCGTTGTTCCCTCACGTGAAAATCAACAGAAAGAAAAATTTCGTTTCAAGGATTTATATGTCAACAGTGAAAATATTCGCAACGCGGTATTTGCACCGGTCATCATAAACATCATTCATGAATTGGCGAATGAACCAATCATGGCATTCCAGAATCTCGGTTTTATCAAGGGCAGCGAACAACGTGTACATCGCGACTCCAATTTTATTGCTGTCGACGAGATGAAAAACATCTTTGCCTGCTGGATAGCGCTTGAAGACGTTGAGATTGGCAATGGCGAACTGGTTTATTATCCACAAAGCCACCGACTTCCCACCTATGAATTTTCAGAAGGATCAAGTCACTGGATCAGGAAGCGCGATGGCATTTACGCCAACGAACACTATATCGAGTGGCTTGGCCAGGCAATCAACGAAAATAGTTTTGAAGAAAAACATTTTCTCGCCAGAAAAGGTGACTGTATTATATGGAATGCTAACCTGATTCATTATGGCAGTCCTATACAGAACAAAACAGCAACTCGTTACAGCCTGATAACCCATTTTTGTCTGGAAAAAAATCGTCCGAATTATTTTAATTTTTTTAAAAATGCATCTCGTGTGAAACACAATGAGAAGTGTTATTTCAGTTCTTGTCACTATGATCTTTCTAATTTTTCTACAAGTGATGAACTGAAAAATAGAGGTATCCAACCTATTATTTCCACTGCAGATTAACCCTTTGGCTTATTCCGTAATTCCTTTTTTTCCTTCCACTTCACGCCAATCCTGCGGTTGCCATTTACCATCGCTTAATTTTTCGATTTGCTCCATTCCGGTATTGATACCACGATCATATACTTTATTCATCAACATCGTGAGTATCACGGCGGTGACACCCCAGATTTCATAGGTGTGATAACGCCAGCACGGTACTTCTACCTTGTGACCACCTATCGTTCCAATATCCGTGCGCAAGCGCTGATCACGCAATAAAAATTCCAGCGGCACTGTGAACACGGCATCCAGTTCATGGAGGTTTGCTGTAAGCGATACCTTGCCAGGCACTATACCCACCACCGGTGTCACTTTCATACCAAAGCGCGTCACCATGGGATCGAGTTCACCCAACACTTCAACAACTGACGGATCGAGACCGACTTCTTCCTGGCTCTCGCGCAAGGCGGCATGAATCAATGACTCATCACTTGCATCAATGCGTCCACCGGGCAACGCCACTTCACCGCGATGGCTCGACAATTTCTCTGAACGCTTGGTCAGGATAATTTCCGGCGAATTCGAATTCGTGACCGCAATCAGCACCGCTGCCTCTCCGTTAAAATGCGTCGGGTCTGTCCAGCGATCTATCGGACGATAGGTTTGCAAACGCTGGCGTAGTTGGTAAATCAGGTCAGTCACATCAATTCAGTCACAGTAATGCATCAAATAATTTGGCTATAAGAAAAGACAATACGGATTGTGCAAACACCTGACAAGCCCGACAAACCGCGGAGCTGGCAAAAAAACCAGTGGCTGCTTATAGCCAAATCAATGTTCACAGTCACCCCTCTTGCCGGTAGACTGGCTTCACCGCTCATGAGAACGCAGTACATGCCAGCCAGTCTTCCCGATTTCAACACGCTCAAGTATATGGCAGAACAGGATCCACAAGGTCTTGAACAGCTGCGCCAGGAAAAAATCCGGGCACTGATTGAAAGCAGTCCTGAGGCCTATCGCCATCGCCTGCGCGGACTTCAGTTCCAGATTGATGTGCAACGCCGCCTTGCCAAAAACCCCATGCAGGCTTGTCTCAATATTTCACGCATGATGCACGATTCTTTACACTTGTTGCAGGAAAAACTGAATGAAGCATCTGCCCAACATGACCCCGCAAACAAAAAGCAGCAGAAAAGTTCTGCCTGTTCCATCACCACTGCCCGGATTATTACTTTTCCCTCACCGCGCTCATAAACACGCTGCTAATAAGTTTCACCGCGGATATATTGTTCGAGTTGTTTGATCAAATGTTTTTGATCTTCCAGCGTGTTTTCCAGCAAGTCGCTGATAGAAAGCATACCGAAGAGCTTGTTACCCGCCGCGATGGGCAGATGGCGTATATGCTTCGCCGTCATCAGCTCCATGCAATGTTCCATGCTTTCGTCAGGTGTAACCGTTAAAGGATTCGGCGTCATGATGTCTTTCACGGCCGTGGTTTGGGACGAGCGCCCCATGAGCGCCACTTTACGCATGTAATCGCGTTCACTCACAATGCCGACCAGTGTGTCATGCTCTGTCACCAGTAATGCACCCACCCCTTTATCCGTCATGAGTTTAATGGCATCCCAGACCATGGCCGTGGGACTAATGCTATAAGTTTCGGCGTCGTGCTTGGCGTTCAGAATGTCTTTTACCTTTTTCATAAAGTCGTCCTCATTCTTCGCAACAGCTCAATTAAAGACCATTATGGTTATAATAGCCAACCTTTTATTGTGTCATTGCCAAATCCGTCATGAAATTCTGTAGTTATTGCGGCGACCCCATCGTCATCCGTATACCCGAGGGCGACAATCGGGAGCGCCATGTGTGCGAATCCTGCAACGCGATTCATTATCACAACCCACGCATCATCGTAGGCTGTGTGCCGTTTCACGGTGACAAAGTGTTGTTGTGCAAACGCGCGATTGAACCGCGCAAGGACTACTGGACTTTGCCTGCCGGCTTTATGGAAAACGATGAAACCACAGAACAGGGTGCGGCACGTGAAAGTTTTGAAGAAGCGCTGGCCGAAATGACCACGATGAATCTGTACTGTCTTTACAGCGTGCCGGAAATAAACCAGGTGTTTTTTTTCTATCGCAGTGAATTAAAACACGACAAGGCCTTTGGTGTCGGACAGGAATCACTAGAAGTAGGATTATTTTCCGAGCACGAAGTACCCTGGGACAACATTGCTTTCTACACCGTGTACAAAACCTTGCGTTATTATTTTGAAGACCGAAAGAAAAATCATTACCCGGTGCGTGACGAGAAACTGGAACGGCCAGACAAATACAAAACGCCGCCGATCAAGCCACAAATTTCGACGCGCTGATTTAAATATTTTCCAGCTTCCACACCTCATAAGCCGGTGTTTCATAAGGATGCACTTTTTTCATTGCGGCAATGGCTTGCTTGATTAATGTATCTTCGCAAACCAGTTCCACTTTATATTCTTTTACTGTTTCGACTTTTCCCTTCTGCCCAATGAAAGGATCGCTACCTTCGAGCGCTCGGAATTGTCCTTCACCTAATACTTGCCAGCAACAACTGTCGTAATTTCCTATACGACCTGCACCCGCTGCAAACAAGGCATCCTTGACTGCTTGCAAATGGGTTTCGGGAATATAAACACAGATCTTGTACATCAACGCGTTCCTGTTTCTTCCGGCGTTAGTTCAAGTTTAGGCTCATTCCACGGCGCAACCTTGAATAACAGCAACATGCCAGGAATAGCTATCAACATGCAAAATAAAAAATAATTTGTCCAGCCCATGTATTCAACAAAAATTCCTGAAAAGGAATTAAAAATGTTACGCGGCATAGCTGTTAGTGCCGTTAACAAAGCAAATTGTGTGGCCGCGAATGTAGGATTTGTTACACTTGCAATGTAGGCTACCAAAGCGGCCGCGCCCATACCCATGCCAAAAGCTTCGATAGCAATGAAAATAAATAGCGCAATTGTGTTATGACCAATTTCTGCCATAACAACAAACCCCAAGATAACCACCCACTGCAAAATACCAAATATCCATAGTGCACGATTAATTCCCATTCTCGTCATCAACAAACCGCCGATCATGCCGCCCGCTATTGATGACCATAACCCGGCATTCTTTGCATAGAGGCCTATTTCTGAAAGTGAAAATCCCAATCCTCGGTTATAGAATGTTGTTGTAAGTGCAGTGGCCATGCTGTCGCCTAATTTATAAAAAAGCACAAACAACAATATTTGTAATCCAAGTATTACGCCAAAGCGTCCAAAAAAATCTTTAAAAGGCTCAACTACGGCCGCTCGAAATGTTCGAGGTGGCATTATTTTGATTGGTATTTCAACAATGCAGAATGTCAAAACAATACCGACCAACATAAACGCAGCTACCATCCAAAATACGGATGGCCATGAAATGTGTTCAGCTAATATCAATGCCAATGATCCAGGCACTAATTGCGAAATACGAAACGCCTGAACGTGTATTGAGTTCCCCAAACCCAATTCCAAATCTGGTAATAATTCACGACGATAAGCATCCAACACCACATCCTGACTCGCACCAAAAAAAGCAATCGCCGTTGCCATCCATGCAACAGACATCACTGAAATTTCCGGGTGGAAGTAGCCAATGGCAACAATGGATGCAAACACAAGTAGTTGTGTGATTAACATCCAGCCACGTCGTCGACCAAGAAAAGGCGGGATATAACTATCAATCAGAGGAGCCCATAGAAACTTACAGGTGTAGGGAATGCCCACCAGAGTAAAAAATCCAATCGTTTTAATACTGACTCCGGAAACTGTCAACCAGGCCGGCACCAACAACATCAGTATATAAAGAGGTAAGCCGGAGCTGAAACCGGTAAACACACAAATCAGCATGCGTCGGTTTAAAATCGCGCTTTTAATGCTTTCCTTCACTGAAACCGACCCCTGACAAAAAATGCAATTATACCTATAGTTTGTGCGGCATGTTTGCCATAACGTGCCCATCATGAATTCGTTAACCAATACCACTATCCTCGAAGTAAAAAATCTCACCAAACACTACAAGCGCGTGAAAGCCGTTGATGGCATTTCCTTTGCCATCCCTACCGGCATCTGTTTCGGTCTACTGGGCCCCAACGGCGCAGGCAAAACCACTACTATTGAAATGATCGAGGGCATCTCCGAACCCACCAGCGGCGAAATTTATTACCGCGGCAAGTTGCGCACCAAAGCCAGTGGCCGCACCGAATTCACCCAGCAAGCCGGTATCCAGTTTCAAAAAACCGCATTGATGGATTTTTTGACCGTGCGCGAAACGCTGGAATTGTTTGCCAGCTTCTACACCAATACTACTTCCATTGATCACTTGATTGAGATTTGTCATTTACAGGATTTTCTCACCGGCTACGCCAACAAACTGTCCGGTGGACAACAGCAACGTTTATTACTGGCGCTCGCACTGGTCAACAATCCGGAAATTGTTTTTCTCGATGAGCCGACCACGGGTCTCGACCCGCAAGCCCGTCACAACTTCTGGAATTTGATCGACAATATTAAAAAGCAGGGCAAGACTGTGGTGCTGACTACGCACTATATGGAAGAAGCCGAAACTTTGTGCGACTCATTGATTATTATCGATCACGGAAAAATTATTGCCGAAGGCAAGCCAAAGGATTTGCTTAAACAACATTTCAGTGGCACCTGCATTACGCTGAATCGCAATGCGCACAACCTGCATCCGGAGAAACTCGGAATAACTTTTCAATACAAGGATGACCAGGTGGAAGTGTTTACCGATTCTGTAGAAAAAACTATCAGCTTGTTGATTGAAAATAAAGTGACGCTCGATTCACTCAGCGTGCGTTCGCCGTCACTGGAAGATTTATTCTTGAAACTCACCGGCCACAGCCTGCGCACTTGACCCCCGGGTTAAAATTATGAAACTTAAAATCCATGAAGCTTAAAACAATAGTCACATTGATTATCGCTCGCAATAAAGAATTTTATCGCGACAAGGGTTCCGTGACCTGGGCGATTATGTTCCCCCTGCTGGTGATGGTCGGCATCAACTTTGCGTTCAAGAACCAGAACCAGGAATTATTTAAAATCGGCGTGCTCGGCGACAAAGCCAGCATAGAACAACTTTCTATCGCGCATCATCCCTGGATCACCGTCGTACCTTATGCGGACGATGGCAATGTGGATAACAGCAAAGCCTTGTTCAAGGTTCGCCATCATCAACTTGATTTGTTATTGAAAAAGGATGGCGCCACCATTCAATACTGGATCAATCCTGAATCCAGTCGTGGTGAAGCCGCTGAGCTGATGCTAAAAAATGAAGGCTTGCCTTTGACTAAAGAAGTCGTGACCGGTCGCGCGATTCGTTATGTCGATTGGGTGATTCCCGGCATTCTCAGCATGAACATTATGTTCGGTGCACTGTTTGGAATCGGTTATGTGATCGTGCGTTATCGCAAGATGGAAGTGCTCAAGCGCATGCAGGCCACGCCGGTTTCAGCACTGGAATATTTGACCGCGCAAGTGATTTCGCGCCTGATGATCATGCTGTTGATCAGTTGCGTGATTTTTACTGGCTGCAACTATGTATTGCATTTCGTCGTGCAAGGCAGCTATTTATTGCTATTCTTTATTGCCGCGCTGGGTGGTTTTGCCATGATCACCCTGGGGCTGGTGATGTCGAGCCGTACCGACAGCGAAGAATTGGCGGGCGGCCTGCTCAATTTTGCCACCTTTCCTATGATGTTGTTATCAGAAGTCTGGTTTTCGCTCGATGGTTCACCGCAATGGATGCAAACCGTATCGCACTACATGCCACTCACCCACATGGTGAGCGCGGCACGCGAAGTCATGTTGGAAGGCGCCACCTTTTCGGATATTAGTTTGCATCTTTCAGTTTTAGGGAGTATGAGTGTCATCTGCCTGGTATTAGCTTCATTCATGTTCCGCTGGAGCAAAAGCTAGCCCGGTTTTCCTTATATCTAGAGGAGTAGAACGATGCGCAGTGCCACTCAACCCCTGGACCATACGCTGGATGAGAATATTGAGAAGGCAAAAAAGGTGACGCGGCATATTTCGCGCAATGCCACCTTTAATAGCATCAAACGTATCACCCAAACCAGTTTCGCTTTAGAAAAGGCCGCCTTCCGCTGGCTGCGCAATCCCAAACAGCCATTGCCAATTCTGCTGCGTGATACGGTAGAAGAACTCGGTGCCACCTATATCAAACTGGGCCAGTTAGTGGCGAGTTCCCCTTCTATTTTTCCGCATGAATACGTCGAAGCGTTCCAGACTTGTCTCGACGACACACGTCCGGTTCCTTTCAAGGTCATAGAGAAAACACTCAAACAGGAATTGGGAAAAAACTATCGCAATTTGTTCCAGTATATTGATCCCGAACCTTTGGCCTCTGCATCCATTGCACAGGTGCACGCCGCCACCTGGTCTAACGGCGACAAGGTAGTGATCAAGGTACAAAAACCGGATGTCGAGCAAACACTGGAAACCGATTTCCAGTTTATGGCGCTGAGCGCCAAACTATTTGAAATGATTATTCCCAACATGCCCAAAGGCTCTATCACCGACATGATAGAAGAAATTCGCAACGGCATGATGGACGAATGCGATTTCCTGAAAGAAGCGCGCAACATCCACGCTTACGAAAACTTTTTGCGTGAAGCGAATATCACCAACGTTGTCGTGCCGAAAGTGTATTTGCTCGGCACTAAAAAACGCGTGCTCACCATGCAGCGTTTTTACGGCGCTCCGCTTTCTGATATTGAAAGCGTCAAACGTTACACTCCCAATGCCGAAGAAACACTGATCAATGCACTCAACACCTGGTTTAAAAGTTTAACGCAGTGCCAGATCTATCATGCAGACTTGCATGCTGGCAACGTGATGGTGCTCGAAGACGGTCGCGTCGGCTTTATTGATTTTGGTATCGTCGGTAAAATTTCCAAACCCACCTGGGATGCGCTGTTGAATTTAATGGTAGCGATCCCCACGAAAAATTATTTCAGTATTGCGCAATCACTGATCACCATTGGTGCGACCAATAAAAACGTCAACGCCGTCAGTTTTGCGCGCGACATACAAACGCTGGTGGAATCCTTAATGAACGATAGCAACAGCACTTATAACACGGACGGTTACACGACCTATGTGAATCCGGATCAATACATCCAGGGCTTTACCCTGAAGCTGTCGAATCTCAGCAAACAGCACGGTATTCGCTTCCCGCGTGAATTCACTTTACTCATCAAACAGTTTTTATATTTTGATCGCTACGTGCGTTTGCTTGCGCCGGAGCTGCATATGTTTGATGACGAGCGAGTGTTGTTGGGCAAGATGTAACGTTTTGTAGGGGCAATCCCTCTGTGGTTGCCCTTGTAGGGGCGCCGACTGCTGCGCCCAATGTTTTCAATTAATCACCGCTCACTGAGCGAAGTCGAAGTGAATCGGTAAAGCTCGCAACGTTTAATTATAGTGGAACAATTGATTGCTGTTTGTACTGACGGAATTCACCCATTTCTGCAATAGAAGGGAATATCGCCATATCTCCTGTAAGCTCTGTGCAATAACGCACTCCAACAAACCCATTGTTCTTGTGTCTAACGAGTAATCCTTGCTTATCTGCACAGTCAAGTGATGATAAAACATCAAGCTTAACGCGAAATTCTTTACCCATTCGAATCAATCCGTTTAACCACGCTAAGCACGGCGCGCCTGCTTCTGAGCATACCTTAATGCATTCCTCTTCAAGATACTCATTACCGGAAACATACTGCGCTAATAATACATAAAGCGCGTTGTTCCAGTGCCGCTCATCTTTTTCCTCATCCGACTCTGCCAAGGGTTTTCTTTTGACATAGTTAACATCGGTATACCATGCGGCCCATACCAGCAAGGAGTGGCATTTTATAAGCTCATCAAAAGCTGATAACTCGATATTGAATTGATTTTCCTTCTCTATTAAATCCCACTTATCTCCAATCCAGCAATTACATATATCCATGAATAAATTATTCATCATGTCCTTTGGTAAAATATCAAACTTACCAACTGCCCATGGAAAAGTATCCTTTTGCTTTTTTAATAAACTGTACAACTGAAGAACTATTAACAATTTTGGAAGGAATTCTATTCTGGATATTTTTCCATCACGCAATGCAAAAAGCCCCTTAGATAAGCGGTCTGCTATTTTTAATAACTGCTTATGGTAAAAATTCTGTATTCCCTTAATGTCGACCACAGTCGGTGAATCTTTATCATCAACTAATTCATTGTCATAGTCTTCATCATCTGCACCAACCATCTCTTCTTCGTTTCTACCAAGGTTATCTTCGCCACCTAATGTAGAGGCACTCATAGAATTAAAATTGAGACTGTAAACCATATAATCCAGAAGCAACAATAAATTGTCCGTCGTGTGCATCCTTTTGGTAGCAGTGACTTGATTCTTTTTAACATCATTCCAGTCAATAACCAGGTTATTTATCTCTTTAGTCGAGCCTTCTTCTTTTAGTGCCTTTTCATTAGCGCCACGCTTATGCGCCTCTCCGGATGAATCGCTGTTAAATACAGCATGAATAACGAGATTGAATAAATCCTTGAAATCAGGAGAATTAGTTTCTAAAGAAACAAAAGCGTCCATCAATTTACGCTGACTGCCGCGCAAGCTTTGGCTTTCAATTTTCTCTTGGAAAAATAACAGGATATTACCAATGTGTTTACCCTCCATCCAAAGAGTGGCATGTGTTGATCTCTCAATGGATTGACGATCTATTTCAACAACTACATTTGGTAGTGTCTTATTTTCGATTTTCGATCGACGGATTTCCCTGCCTTCATTATCGTGCAGGCATAATTCAACATTCTTGTATTGCCCCAGAAAAGTAAACTCCATACGACTGTTTTTAATAACTGAAATTACCAACTGAACTGTGTTATTTTTCAATATTGGTTCATTGTGCCGAGTATTTGATTCATCCTTTTTAGCTTTTTCCGCATTGTCCAAACGATCAAAACCCATTTCTCCAGCAACAGATTCGATCGCCTTATCATTTCTGAAAATTACCAATTCAGCGTTGGTATTATTTTTGGTTAGCGTCCATGCCGGAGCGCTTAGATTGGCACTGCCCGAAATAAATACCGATTTTTCTTTGGCCTCAAAGTAAATCGCCTTAGCATGAATATATCCAACGGAACGCTTGTTTAACTCTTTACTAAAGGATTGCGCGCTATCCACAACACACCAGTTTTTTTGTTTGAACAAAGTATCAGGCGCATAAACTGTTGATGGTTGTACACCAATTATGATTGAGCTTGGATGCACATCTTCCTCAACCGTGTTAATAAAAGCCAATTGCTCATCGAAAAACGCACCAATCATTTTGCAAACTTTTGGTTTTTTAGGCACAAAAGGTTTTACTTGTGCCCATAGAGAAGGCGTACTGCTACTTGAATAGTACAACTTGATAGCATCGGTATCTTTTTGTGGCGATGCTTTCAACCAATCAATACCAGTAAGGCAGTTAGCTGCCTGTTTTTTTATGGCATCCGGCAAAGAAGTTCCATAATCCTTAAGCCAAGTCTCAATAGCCAACCATGCTTGCCAGAACAGTGGAGCCGAGTCTTCCTGTTGCCCTGTTTTAAATCGGATGATGTTGGTTATTTCAAGATTAGCAGCAAACCCTGAGTAAGTAAGGTTGTGGCTACCTACAGCTAATAAGCCTTTGTGCTTACCCAATAGTAAAATCAATTTTGGATGAAAGACCGTCTTGGTTGTCATTGGCGCCAAAGTGTAAAACCGACCTGCAAGCTGTGGCACTGCTTGTTCAATCGCAGCCTGACATTGTCCAGCATCCAGAAGAACAACATTATGACGAACACCGCTTGAATTTAGTTTTCTAAGTAAGACTTCCTCATAAAAAGGAAAGTGAATATTGAAAGTGGTGATCAAGCAGGATTCATACCCACCTGCTTTTAGCTCTTTGATGAGGGATACGGACTCCATAAAATCAGACCAACAACAACCTTGCAGCTGGCGTAGGCACTTTTAATCCTTTCATGTTTTCCTGGAGAAGACCAATATCCTCCAGGATAGTCATCGTTTGCCGGTAACGAGGGCTGGTATGGACCGCTGGAGGAATGTCGATAATTTTGATGCCCTGATCCGTTGGGATAAATCGAAAAGTAGATTGGGATTGATTACGCAGCTTTCTCAGCGCAACACGCAGATGTGATTTGAGACACCAATGCAGGAGCATATTGATCATACATTCCTGCAAAGGAAGATCAGCCCACTCATTATCCAGCTTGTGGAAAAATGAATTTAAATTAACAGGATAATGATCAAAGTATCCTTTAGTGAAGTACAAATTGCCATAACCATCACGATTTTCTTTTCGTCCATACAAAGCAGCTAAAATATGAATTGAACGAATAACCACATCGAATAGCTGTTGTTTAGATGACGCACCAATTCTGGTTGTTACTGAAATCTTCTCCATGTGATCCATTTCATGATCTTCACATTCCCAGTCTGTAAAATTTGGCATCTCATCTATCAAACCTTTGCTCATCTGCTTAAAGGTTTTGTACTTTTGTAACTTCTTCAATGCGCTACTACCTTCACCTTTTTTCCAAAACCACGCTGCCAGAGCGCCTTCATGATCTGCAGAAACTCCTGATTTTTCATAGTCTCGAAGACTTGCATAGAACAATCCTTGCAATGCAATGGAATACAATTCATTACGCTGGTAGCTAGCCCATCCTGACGCCACATCATTTAATAATTTTGGAATTGGCAACGGCCTTTTAGATGAGATTGAACGGGTATAGATTAAGCTTCTAAATGAATTGATCTCAAGTAACGATCCATGGCTTGCCATTTCTTTAGACATCAGCAAAAAATATGACAGGCTTTGGCAACGACGCTTTGAGTCATCATCAGTTGTCTTGCTCATACCGGAGAATGCGCCTTCACCCAGAAACATACTTGTCAGCACCTCTCGCTCCGCTGTATTTTTATGTAACTGGCAAAAACAAAATGGGCTTAATTTATCGAGCGTGTCACTGTTGACACTGCCACTTTTGACCGTTTTCAGAAATAAATCCACTGGCAAATGTGCTGCAAGCTTCTTTGCCAACAATCCACCTGTCTGCTTTATTACAGAAAGATCATCTTTACTGTTGCCCCCCATGATATTTAGCTCGCGAAGTACGCCTTTATAATACTGACCAAGACCTCCCATTGAATTTTTAAAATAGCGTGACGAGACACTCGCTTTTGTAGAGTACTCGGATAGCTTAATACTGTTCTTCTTTGATAGTGATTTAATTGCATGCGACAATGCCAATGAGCCAACCGTTCCTGCAGAATGTATTGTCAAACCATCATTACAAACATCCCCATGTCGCAAACAAACCAGCGTCAAAAGACAGTCTGCATTCCTGAAATAATTTATATAATCTTTTCCCTTCAACATATCGTCTTCATCCATCGCGGTAAGCAACCAAGGATAAAAACTGTAATAGCGTGCGCGATCAGTAACGTTAGTGATACCCGGCATTAACTGTGAATAGATATTGATGCAGGGTGCTTGAACACCAAGATGATCCAAGCCACCAATCAAATTGGGTTCAGTCAGCCACGTTGTATTGATTAATTCGGATTTCATTACTCTATCTCGATAGTGACGCGGGCGCAGCATGCGGCGCCCCTACAAAAAAAATATAACATGCCACACTTCGACTACGCTCAGTGAACGATGTTCTACGGTTTTTCCAACCGCGCCAACAAACTGGAAGTATCCCAACGTCCGCCACCCATCTTCTGGATATCGGCATAATAACCGTCGAGGATTTTCGTGATCGGCAATTCAATATTTTTTTCTTTCGCTTCTGCCAACAGCATATCCAGGTCCTTGCGCATCCAGTCGACCGCAAAACCAAAATCATATTTTCCTTCCAGCATGGTTTTGTGACGATTCACCATTTGCCAGGATTGTGCAGCGCCGCCGGAAATCACCGCGAACACTTTTTCCATGTCGAGCCCTTCGGCTTTACCAAAATGAATTCCTTCCGCCAGGCTTTGCACGACACCGGCAAAACAAATCTGGTTCACCATTTTGCATAACTGGCCCGCACCACTGCCGCCAATCAAAGCAATCGTGCGTCCATACGCCGCCATCACCGGTTTGGCACGCTCAAAAATAGTTTCATCGCCGCCCACCATAATCGATAGCACACCGTTCTCTGCACCGGCTTGCCCGCCGGAAACCGGCGCGTCGAGGAATGCGAATCCTTTTTGCTGTGCATGACTCGCCAGATTTTTTGCAATCGCTGCCGATGTGGTGGTGTGATCAATAAAAATACTACCGGGCTTCATGGATGCAAATGCACCGTGTGTCCCTAATGTTACTTCTTCTATGTCCTTGTCATTTCCCACGCAGGAAAAAACGATTTCACATTGCCTGGCTAATTCTGCCGGTGTGCTTGCCGTGTTGTTTTTGTGCTGCTTCTGCCATAGTGCCGCTTTGGATGCAGTGCGGTTGTAGACCACCACTTCATGTCCCGCCTTCGCCAGGTGCCCCGCCATGGGGAAGCCCATCACCCCCAGCCCAATAAAACCGACTTTCATGTACACCTCGTTTATGAAACTTCGCTTGTAAGTCCTACTTTATAAGACCTGTTTTATAAGAGAAAGCTCGTAGAGGAAAATCTCTGGCAAGCTCCCTATTCACTCCTAGTAAAAAAATAGCCTTCCAGTAAAATGCGCCCGACCCGAAGCGGTACCGGGAAGATCGAATTAGGTAGGCGATTCTAACTTTTTTCGGCACTTTAGGCTGGCTTCAAGTCACCCAATAATTTGTTAAACGTAGTACAAAGTCATCGGGGAGCATCCATTTGGAATCATTTCGCAACGAAATCCGCGCCTGGCTTGAGGCCAACTGCCCGCCCTCACTCCGTACGCCAGCGGTTCAGGAGGAACAGGTATGGGGTGGACGCCGTATCAAATTCCCCAGCGCCGATGCCAAGTTGTGGTTCGAACGCTGTGTAGCCAAAGGCTACTGTGTACCCGACTGGCCCGTGGAGTACGGCGGTGCCGGATTCAACGCCGAGCAAACGCAAATTTTTAAACAGGAAATGGCGCGCATCAAGGCGCGTGCACCGCAAGTCAACCTGGGTATCTGGATGGCGGGCCCGGTGATCCTGGAATTCGGCACCGAGGAACAGAAGCGCGAACATTTACCAAAAATTGCACGCGGAGAAATTCGCTGGTGCCAGGGCTATTCCGAACCCGGCGCCGGTTCTGACCTGGCCGGTTTGCAAACGCGCGCCGAAGACAAGGGTGATCACTTTCTTGTTAACGGCTCGAAAATCTGGACCTCCTATGCCGATGAATCGGATTACATTTATTGTCTGGTGCGTACCGATTTCGAAGCCGAGAAACGCGATGGCATTACTTTCCTGCTGTTCGACATGGCTTCGCCCGGTGTAGAAGCAAAACCGATTGAATTGATTACTGGCGAACGCCATTTCTGCCAAACTTTTTTCGACAACGTCAAAGTGCCGAAACGCGCGGTATTGGGTGAAATCAACAAAGGCTGGAAAGTCGCCAAGCGCGTTCTCGAATTCGAACGCAACATGATGTCGGATCTCGGCAGCACAGTCGCCAGCACACTGAATCCACGAGGCGCGGCGTTACAGTACATGGAAAAAAATAACGAAGGCAAATTGAGTAACGCCCAACTACGTGATGCAATTGCACGACACGAAGTCTACAAGCATGCCTTTGATGTAACACAAAAACGCATGATTGATGAATTTACCCACGGCGCAGGCGACATGAATATCGCGATGATTTTTAAATACTGCGGCACGGAAGAAGAAAAACGCAAATATGAATTGTTGTTGAAGATCATGGGCGAGCGCGCACTGGGCTGGCAAGATGAAAAACATTTTACCGAAGCGGAACTCAGTATCCCCTTCGACTGGATGGGCGCCAAAACACATACCATTGCCGGTGGCACGTCGGAAATACAGCTTAACATTATTGCCAAACGCGTCCTGGGCTTGCCCGGCGTTTTAAGTTAACTGTCATCCTCACGAAGGCGGGGATCCATAAATATTTATTAGACTCCCGCATACGCGGGAGTGACGAAATGAGGGTTTCATGGCTTTAGCATTTAATGAAGAACAGCGCTCGCTGAAAAAAACCGCGCGCGAGTTTGCCCAGAACCAATCACCCGTTGAAGCGTTTCGCAAGCTGCGTGAAGTATCGCACCATAATCCTGGCAGCCCCGGTTTTGACCAGGCATTGTGGACACAAATGGTAGAACTCGGTTGGGCGGGCATGTCCTTTCCCGAAAGCTACGGTGGTTTTGAATTTGGTTATATGGGTCTCGCAGGGTGCATGGAAGAACTCGGCCGCACACTCACCGCCTCACCACTGCTTTCCAGTGTATTACTTTCCGGCTCAACTATTTTATTTGCGGGCAATGAAGAACAGAAAACCACTTTGCTGCCGCAAATCGCCAGTGGTGAAACCTTGTTTGCATTGGCGCTCGATGAAGGTCCGCATCACAATCCCACGCATATTGAAAGCACCGCGAAAGCACAAGGCGATCATTTTATTTTGAACGGTCACAAAACCCTGGTGATTGATGGTCACAGCGCCAATCAACTGATCATTGTTGCGCGCACCAGTGGCAAAGTAAATGATTGCAAAGGTATCAGTTTATTTCTGGTCGATGCCAAAACCAAAGGACTAACGATTGAACGCGTCAACCTCATCGACAGCCGCGCCTATGCACGCATTACACTGAAGGATGTAAGCATTCCCAAAAGCAACCTGATTGGAAAGATAGACGAAGGCTTTTCTGGTCTGGATCAGGCGCTCGACCATGCACGCATTTGTTTAACGGCGGAAATGCTCGGTGGTATCGAAGAAATTTTTGAACGCACCGTGGAATATCTAAAAGAACGCAAACAATTCGGTGTATTGATCGGAACTTTCCAGGCACTGCAACACCGCGCGGCGCACATGTATACACAAATCCAGATGTGCAAATCGGCCTTGATGAGCGCGCTCGATGCACTCGATACCAACCAGCCCAATTTTCCCCAATTGTGCAGTGGCGCTAGTGCATTGATCACCGACACTTATGAACTGGTGAGCAACGAAGCAGTGCAAATGCACGGCGGCATCGGCGTTACAGATGAACTGGATATCGGTTTATTCCTGAAGCGTGCGCGTGTCAGTGCGGTTCTGCTCGGCAGCGCACAATTCCATTACGATCGTTTTGCCACATTAGAAGGTTATTAAATCCCCCTTACTCCCCCTTTGACAAAGGGGGAAGCGTTCGTTGAGCGGAGTCGAAACGAATGCAGGGGGATTTTTAGATTGTTGATTCCAGTTTTGGAATCACAAAACCATGACCGCCTTGTTTTAAATGGAAAGTGCGAACCACCGCCGTCGAAGGCAAGGTGCCATAAATATGCGGAAATTGTTCTTTGCCGCCCGTAGTATTTTCGACTTTTACTTCACAGTGCAAATACAGCGGATCAATCTCCAGCACCAGCACGCTTTCATAGGAAGCAAATAAAAAATCCAGCACTTGCTTGAGCTGGTTGTAATAGGACGCGTGGATAAAGCCATCGGCCATAAATTCCATGGGCAAATATTCGCCACTGTCCTCTGCTTCACGCCACTTGGCATCAGTGGTGATGTGATAAATATATTCACTCATGGCGATCTCCTGTACTGGCTCTTAATCCCCTCTCCACATTGTGGAGAGGGTTAGGGTGAGGAAAGTGTCTGGGAGAATACTACAAAATCTGTTTCAGTGTTGAAACCAGCGCCGCATTTTGTTCCGGTGACCCTATGGTAATACGCAAAAAGGCATGAATGCGTGGCAATTTAAAGTGTCGCACCAAAATGGCACGTTCACGCAAGGCTTGGGCCAATTCTGCTCCTTCATGCCCGGGATGACGCGCAAAAATAAAATTAGCCGCCGAAGGTAGCACTTCAAAACCCAACGCAGACAATTCCCTCACCAGTATTTCACGATTGCTGATGACTTGCGCACAAGTTTGCTGGAAATATTCTTTATCATCAAACGCCGCTGCCGCTCCGACTATCGCCATGCGACCGAGCGGATAGGAATTGAAACTGTTCTTGATGCGTTCCAGTGCTTCGATCAAATTCGGATGACCAATGGCAAAACCTACACGTAAACCCGCCAGCGAACGTGACTTCGAAAGTGTTTGTGTAATTAACAAGTTCGGAAACTGTTTGGTCAGTGCAATAGCCGTCTCACCACCGAAGTCTATATAAGCTTCGTCGATTACTACGACCGAATCACGATTTTTTTCCAGCAAGGTTTTGATCGCTGATAAAGATGTCAACACACCGGTCGGCGCATTCGGGTTAGGGAAAATAATGCCACCATTGGGTTTTTCGTATTGCTTTAAATCAATCTCGAAATTTTTGGTGAGCGGAATCTGCTCGAACGGCACTTCATACAAACCGCAATACACCGGATAAAAACTGTAAGTGATATCAGGAAATAGAATCGGCTTGGTATGCTTCAATAATCCAAAGAAAATATGGGCGAGCACTTCATCGGAGCCGTTGCCAACAAATACTGTTGATTTATCAACATGATAGAAACGTGCGATCGATTCCTTTAATAAATCTGAATTGGGATCCGGATACAAACGCATTTCATCGCCAACTCCCTTGTTTGCTAGCACGAGACGCATGGCAGCGATTGCTTGTGGCGAAGGCGGATATGGATTCTCGTTGGTATTGAGTTTGACGAGGTTGGGAATTTTCGGTTGCTCACCCGGCACATAAGGCACCAGTTTGTGAACGAAGGAACTCCAGTACTTACTCATAAACAATGACCCAACTATTTTTTGATACGCGCTTCGGCTGAACGGGCGTGTGCCGTCAGTGATTCACTGCGTGCCAACACTGATGCGACTTTACCAAGTGTAGCGGCGCTCTCCGGTGAACACTGAATGATCGATGTGCGTTTCTGGAAATCATAAACACCAAGCGGCGATGAAAAACGCGCTGTGCCAGAAGTAGGCAATACATGGCTAGGCCCGGCAACATAATCGCCGAGTGCTTCGGAAGTATATTTGCCAAGGAAGATGGCGCCAGCATGTTTGATCAACGGCAACAATGCTTGTGGGTCTTCGACAGCTAATTCCAAATGTTCAGGTGCAATGCGGTTGGAAATTTCAGCTGCTTGCTCAAGACTAGTAACTTCAATAAAAGCACTACCAGATCCTTGACGATATTCTAGTGCAGCTTTTGCAATATCTTTACGCTCAAGTTTCTCCAAAATTTGGTTGATGGATTTTTCTACAGCATCTAGGAAGGTTTTGTCCTTATCTATACTGATCAAAATGCATCGAGCCATTTCATCGTGCTCTGCTTGCGACAATAAATCCAATGCGATCCATTCAGGATCTGTTTTTCCATCACAGATAATTAAAATTTCGGATGGTCCTGCTTCCATATCGACAGCTACTACACTAGAAACTTTGCGCTTAGCAGATGCCACATACGCATTACCTGGACCAACAATCTTATCTACCTTTTTAATGCTTTTGGTTCCATAGGCCATGGCAGCGATGGCTTGTGCGCCACCGATTGTATAAATTATATCGACGCCAGCAATCGCTGCTGCAGCTAACACCATGTCATTGACGACGCCTTTTGGTGTTGGCACACATATAATAATTTCTTTTACGCATGCTACTTTGGCAGGGATTGCGGTCATCAAAACTGTAGAGGGATAGGATGCTTTACCACCCGGTACATATATACCAACACGTTCAATCGGTCTAACATTTTGTCCCAGCACAGTTCCATCAGCCTCTGTGTACCGCCATTCTTCATTAGGTTGCTTGAGCAACTGTTGCTCATGGTAACGACGAATACGATCGGCGGCTATTTGAAGTGATTGTTTTTGTTCGATACTAATTGCTTTGAGTGCTTGGGCAATACGCTCTGGAGAAACTTGCAATTGCTCCACATTCGTTACTTGCAAGCCATCAAACTGATTGCTGTACTCAATAACTGCCTTATCGTCATCGATTAAAACTCCCGCACAAATTTTTTCGACCTCCTCGTCTATCTTTTTAATCCTGCTGTTGCCAATAAATGCTTCTTCTCTTCCCATCACAATGTTCGCGGAAGTATCTCCAGATTTTACTGTCATACTACCGATAAAGCCCAAAGGGATTTTTTGCGCCAATAGATAACGAAGCTGAGAAAAGTCAGTTGAAGCGTCTAAACGTGTAATAGTAGCCATAATAGATGTTGACTAAACCACTGCCGCAAGGGCGTTCGTGAGTTCCTGAATCTGCTTGTGTTTCAACTTCATCGATGCCTTGTTGATAATCAGGCGCGAAGAAATAGTCGCAATCACTTCCAATGGCTCCAGACCATTCGCCTTCAAGGTATTACCGGTATCGACGATATCCACAATTTCATCAGCCAAACCCATAATCGGCGTCAATTCCATCGCGCCATAGAGCTTGATGATTTCCACCTGCCGACCTTTCTCAGCATAAAAATTCTTTGCCAGGTTCACATACTTGGTTGCGACTTTCAGACGCCCTTCCACCGGCTTGCGGTTTTTCAGCGCCGCCGTCATCAAACGACAGTTGGCAATTTTCAAATCCAGCGGCTCGTAATAGCCTTCACCGCCGTGTTCGAGAATCACATCTTTACCGGCAACAGCCATATCTGCCGCACCAAACTGCACATAGGTGGGAACATCCGAGCCGCGCAACACCACCAACTGCACATCATTTCGTGTCGTTGGAAACACCAGCTTACGACTGCTCTTGATATCTTCCAGCGGCGCAACCTGGATCTTTGCCAATAAAGGCAAAGTTTCCTCAAGAATACGACCTTTGGTTAATGCAATGGTTAACATAAATAAAAATCAAATTTAATTTGCAGCTCTTAATTAGCAACACGGCGAATATTCGCGCCGAGCTGCTGCAGCTTCTCTTCAATACATTCATAACCGCGATCAATATGGTAAATACGATCGACGATGGTTTCACCTTCTGCCACCAACGCCGCAATTACCAAACTGGCAGACGCGCGCAAATCAGTCGCCATCACCGGCGCTGCTTTCAATTTCAAAACGCCTTTCACCACGGCTGTGTTCCCTTCCACCGTAATATTGGCGCCCATGCGATTCATTTCATGCGCCTGGATCAAACGATTTTCAAAAATCGTTTCGGTGATAGTGCCTGTTCCATTCGCCACCGTATTCAACGCCGTGATTTGCGCTTGCATATCCGTAGGGAAGCCCGGATACGGCGACGTCTTCACGTTCACTGATTTTGGACGTTTGCCTTGCATGTCCATTTCTATCCAGTCATGTCCAAAAGTAAATTTAGCGCCCGCTTCTTCCAGTTTCGAAATCACTGCTTCGAGAATATCACCGCGTGTGTTGCGCAACTTGACTCGCCCACCCGTGGCTGCAACTGCCGCCAGATAAGTTCCGGTTTCAATACGATCCGGCATCACATCAAATTCACAACTGTGTAATTTTTCCACGCCATCAATCACCAGCCTATCAGTACCAATGCCCGACACTTTGCTGCCCATTGCATTAAGGAAGTGAGCGAGATCCACAATCTCCGGCTCGCGCGCCGCGTTTTCAATAATCGTGCGACCTTCTGCCAACACGGCTGCCATTAAAATATTTTCCGTGCCGCCCACCGTTACTTGTTCCATCACGATGTGCGCACCTTTCAAACGACCTTTGACACGCGCAGTGATGTAACCCTGATCGATATCCACCGTCGCACCGAGCGCTTCCATTCCTTTCAAATGCAAATCCACCGGGCGACTGCCAATCGCACAACCACCGGGAAAGGAAACACGCGCTTCACCGAAACGTGTCAGCAGTGGGCCCAACACCAGGATCGATGCACGCATGGTGCGCACCAATTCATAGGGCGCCACAAAATTACTGATGGTGCCAGCATTCACTTCCACGCGCATCTTTTCATCGACGACGACACTCACGCCCATGCAACCGAGCACTTCGATCATGGTGGTGATATCGTGCAGGTGTGGCAAATTGCCAATCACCACCGGCTTGTCTACTAATAAAGTGGCGGCAAGAATGGGCAGTGCGGCATTTTTTGCACCCGAGATGGAAATCTCTCCATTGAGGCGCACACCACCGGATATGATTAATTTATCCATGTCGATTTATCCTTGCTGGTATTCCGCCGGTGTCAGGGTTCTCATGTTGATCGCATGGAGCGAACCATCGGCGATCCTGTCATTGAGAAGCGCATACACCAATTGCTGTTTTTTGACTGGCCGCAAACCTTCAAAAGCCTTGCTCACAATCAAGACATCAAAATGACGACCGTCGTCGCCATCCACTACGATTTTTTCGGCATCGATACCCGCTGCCAATATCTTTCGAACCTCTTCCGGAGCCATAAAACCTCTAAAGAACCACTAAATAACGCCTAAAAAAGCAAGCGCGCACTATACCATTTATTGCCGTTACTTTATTACAGTAAGTTTTATTACCGTATCTTTTATTACAGCACCTCTTATTTCAGTATAATTGCGCCACACCAGATCCCCACGACCCGGCGAGCACCTTATTTAAATGAGCAACGTTAGATGAGCAAATCGGTAAACCCTATTGAATCAGCCAAGCGCACTATCCGTATTGAAGCGGAGGCTGTCGCTGCTCTGGATAAAGTGATTACCGAAGATTTTGCCAAAGCCTGTGATTACCTGCTGGCCTGTAAGGGCCGAATCATTGTGACCGGCATGGGCAAGTCCGGGCATATCGCCCGCAAAATTGCCGCCACCCTGGCCAGCACCGGCAGCCCCGCCTTCTTCGTTCATCCGGGTGAAGCCAGCCACGGCGACATGGGCATGATCACGCAGACTGATGTCGTCATTGCACTTTCCAATTCCGGCAACACCGCAGAAATTGTCACGCTGCTGCCTTTGATCAAGCGACTCGGTGTGCCATTGATCAGCTTGACCGGCTCAGCCAAATCCACGCTTGCACAATCGGCCAACATTAATCTCGATGTCTCTGTAAAAAGCGAAGCCTGTCCACTCGACCTCGCGCCCACGTCCAGCACCACCGTTGCATTGGTTATGGGCGATGCACTGGCAATTGCCTTGCTGGAAGCACGCGGATTCACCGCGGAAGATTTTGCATTCTCCCATCCCGGCGGCGCCCTCGGCAGGAAATTATTATTGAAAGTCGAAGACATCATGCACAAAGGTGCGCGCATTCCGCGTGTTGTCATCAATACCAGACTCAGTGAAGCATTATTGGAAATCACGGCAAAAGGACTGGGCATGACTACCGTGTTTGATGAAAAGGGAAACCTGGTAGGTGTTTTCACCGACGGTGATTTGCGGCGCGCACTGGAAAACAATGTCGATGTGCACAAGGCGACGATTGGCTCTCTGATTGGAAAAAAATGCACGACGATTACTGGCCATCAACTGGCAGCAGAAGCGCTGGCCATTATGGAAAGCAAATCTATTACGGCACTAGTGGTAGTCGACGAAAAAAACCAGGTGTGCGGTATTGTTCACCTGCACGATATTCTTAAAGCGGGCGTCGCCTGATTTTTAACTAAAGTATTAACGAGAATAAATCATGGATCACATCACCAAACTTGCCACTTCTATCAGACTCCTGTTGCTGGATGTCGATGGCGTATTGACCGATGGTAAATTGTATTTTGGCAACAACGGCGAAGAGCTGAAGGCTTTCAATATTTATGACGGCCTCGGTATTAAATTATTGCAACGCAGCGGTGTGCAGGTCGGCATCGTCACCGGCAGGCAATCACAACTGGTGGCCAGACGCGCTGCCGACCTGGGAATCACCATTGTCGTACAAGGGCGCGAAGATAAACTGACTGCTATCCAGGAATTGCAAAAACAGCACGACTTCAATATTGCAGAAATTGCCTATATGGGTGACGACTTACCTGATTTGACGGCGATTCGGGAAGTAGGCCTGGGCATGACGGTTGCCAACGCATCCAGCATTATAAAAAAGCAGGCGAAATGGATCAGCGCTTATGCCGGAGGCAACGGCGCCGTACGCGAAGCCTGCGACCTGATTATGGTGGCACAGGGATCCATGGAAAAAATAGTGCAGCAGTATTCGAGTTAAAGAGATCAAACGAACGTGAATGCACTACGCCCCCTGCTTCTGTTTATCCTGTGCGGTGTCGTGATCTGGAGCGTCGTTCGATATCAACAAACCATGAATGAAAATGTTTCTCCTGTCGTTTCAGAAGTGGCAGAAAATCCGGAAACTTTCCTTGATCAATCCTTGACCACACTGTATCGGGAAGACGGAACGGTTGATTATCAATTCAACAGTGAACACATCGATTACTTTAATAGTTCCAATTCTGCATTAGCGAGAACGGTTTATTTTATTTTTTTCAGCAAGGACGGACACACCTGGCACGCACGCTCTGATACCGCCACTTTTTTCAATGACAGTAAAAAAATTCAACTCAATGGCAATGTGCGCGTCTGGCAACCAGCCCGCAACCTGGAACTGACTACCGACGTCCTGCTCTTCGATGAAAACCGCGAATACGCTGAAACAGCAGACCCTGTCATCATCAACTCCCCTGCGGGAACAACGCACAGTGTTGGTATGAACGTAGATCTTAAACTGGAAAAATTGCACCTGTTGTCAGCCGTCACCGGAACATATCATGTTAAAAAATAGCTTCCTCTCTTTTCTTGTATTGATATGCCTGCTGGCCAACGGGCAACTTGCCTATGCGCTCAAGTCTGACAAGGAGCAACCCATTGAAATCACTTCCGACAGTGCTGATCGCGATGAAAAACAGGGTATAACGACCTACCACGGCAACGTAGTCATCAAACAGGGCAGTCTGTTAATCCAGGCGGAGCATGTAGTGATTAAAACCACTGTTGCAGAAAAAACAGCGCTGGAAGAACTCGTGGAAATCACCACCACCGGAAATCCCTCACACTTCCAACAACAAATTAAAACCGAAAGCGACCTTGTCGATGCCACGGCAATTACGATCAACTATCGCGTGAAAGATAAAAAAGTAGTCTTGATAGACCACGCCATTTTAAAACAGCAAGGCCGCGTGGTTACTGGCGACAAAGTCAGCTATGATGTTGATGCGGAGCGCGTCATCGCCAATGGAGAAGCCAGCCAGGAAAAACCGGCCAGTCGCGTGACAGTCATTATCCCGGCCAAACCAAAAGATCACGACACGAATAATGTTTCGCCACAGCAATAATCACGATTATTCATTATACTGACGCCCATGGCCACTCTCTCCGCACATCACCTCGCCAAAAGTTATAAACAACGGCGCATTATTTCCGACGTCAGCTTATCCGTTCAAAGCGGCGAGATCGTCGGTTTGCTCGGTCCTAACGGTGCAGGCAAGACCACCACCTTTTATATGATCGTCGGCCTGATTCCTGCGGATTCCGGTCATGTGATGATTGATGAAAAGGATATCAGCCGCCTTCCCATGCACGGCCGCGCACGACTGGGGTTGGGATATTTGCCACAGGAAGCATCGGTGTTTCGCAAACTCAGCGTCAGCGACAACCTGATGGCCATCCTGGAAACGCGCAAGGATCTGAACCGGCAACAACGCAGGGCAAAACGTGATGAGTTATTGGAAGAGTTCCATATTTCGCATTTGAAAGATACGTTGGGCATGAGTCTGTCCGGTGGCGAGCGTCGTCGCGTGGAAATTGCACGCGCATTAACGACGGAACCAAAATTTATGTTGCTCGATGAACCGTTTGCGGGTGTCGATCCCATTTCCGTTGGTGACATCAAACATATTATTCGCCATTTAAAAGACAAAGGCATCGGCATACTGATTACCGATCACAACGTGCGTGACACGCTGGCGATTTGTGAGAAGGCTTACATTGTCGGCGAAGGACAAATTATTGCGCAGGGCGCACCGAATGAAGTGACCGCCGACGCCAAAGTTCGCAAAGTTTATTTGGGTGATGAGTTTAAATTGTAGGGGCGCAGCCTGCTGCGCCCAGGGCAGATACATCATTCATCCAGAATTGATTTATCTTTACGCAACGCACGCCGCACCATCGCTTCCCACAAAAACGGAAATCCACTGCCGTCAATCATCGCGCCGGTTTTTTCAGCAATCTTTTTCTGTATCGCTTTGCCACCGCCCGCCGTTTGCACGTGCCACGCCAGCTTGCAACGCATCTCAAGCGTCATGGCACGCAAATACGCCTGCCGAATATTTCCTGCTGTCACCACGGCACCGTGATTTGCCAGTATCGCCCACTTCGCGGCACCTAATGCTTCCGCCGTCGCCACCGCTTCATTGCTCTGGTTGACCGTGCCGTCGTATTCATTAAAGAAGGCAATATCACCATTCACTTGTGCTGACGTCTGGTCATAAATATCCGGCACTTGATGCAAACCGGAATACACCGATGACCAGCGTGGATGGTTATGAATCACCACATGCACATCGGGACGTCGTTTATAAATTTCCAGATGCAAACTCACCGCGGGTGTGACATTCCAGTCACCGGCTATCACTTTGCCTTTGCCTTTGTCTTCGGTCACGACGCGAATGACATCCGCCGCTGTGATTTCATCCCACGTTAATTCCCACGGCGTCATCAACAAACTGCCATCGGATTGTTTAAAACTGATATGCCCGGCAAGGTGATCATCGTAGCCTTCATCAAATAACACACGCGCTAACAAAGCGACATTTGCTTGCGCTGATAATTTTGGCATCAATGGATAACGGCCGGGATTCGGCGCAATCATTTTAAGTAACACTTCATCGACCATAGAAATACCATGCCTTCATTTATGTAGGGGCAAATAATTATTTGCCCCTACGTGGATTAAATACCATACAAACTCGCCGCATTGTTATACAACAAATCCATTTTATCTTTCTCACTCATACCTTCAGTTACAAACGAAATCACTTCGCGCGACTTCGGATAAGTGCCATCGCTGTGCGGGAAATCCGTTGCCCACATCACGCGTTGCATATTCAAACCGCCTTTCACATGTTTGACGCTGTAATCATCCTGGAAGGTGACATAAATATTTTCATCGAAGTAAGTGCTCGGTGCTTTCTGTAATTTTTCCGTTGGTAAATGAAAGCGATGCCGTTCATACGCATGGTCCATACGAAATTTAAAATGCGGCACCCAGCCGGCATCCGATTCCACGCATACCACTTTTAATTTCGGGTGACGATCAAATACGCCGCCGAGTATCATCATCAGCATAATGTTTTGCACACCGCGCACGGTGACAATTTGATGCACGAGTTTCGAGCCGCGCACGCGCTCCATAATGCCGTCTTTCGTCGTCAGGATATGAAAACTCACCGGCATCTTGAGATCGACACAAGCGCGCCAGAATTCATCGTAGCAAGCGTGGTCGTAATCATTTTCTTTCGGGTCACCTGGTAACATCACGCCGCAAAATCCTTGCGCCTTCGCTTGTTGCAATTCCTGCAAGGCTTCAGCGGGCGAACGCATGGAAATCATCGGCATGCCAATCAGCCGATTTTTATTCGTCGCGCAAAATTCTGCCAGCCAGCGATTGTAAGCAGCAAAACACGCGGCTTTGAAATCCCAATCAGGATGATTGCACAACACCATACCAAGGCTTGGGTACAATACTTCCGCCACAATGCCTTCTTCGTCCTGGATTTTTAAACGTTCTTTTGGATCGTGACCCGCCGGATGTAACTGATCCCAACGCATGGGCTTGGCAAAATCTTTCGGTTCGCGCCCTGCCGTGCAAATAATTCCCATCGGCACTTTCACACCGAGATCCGCAATCTCCAGCACCGCGCCACGTTTTTCATCGTACATCTGTTTCGGGCGACGCGACTCAAACTTTGTATCAATCTGTTTGAAACAATCTTCGACTTCGGAAATATGCGAATCAGCAGAAATAGCTTTCATATGGTTCATTGCTTACTCCACTTGTATTTACTTTTACCAAGCTTTTATACGCGATAGCTGCATACTCTACTGCTTCGGAATACCGTAAAAAATCACTATCTGACGAAAGCGCATGGTAACAAGTGTTGACTATCTGCTGCAAAACCCGCAAATTAAGTTTTATTGCAGCATTAATGCGTCAGGAGAAATATTCGATGTATTTCGGTTTTACAGAAGAACAGGTCATGTTGCGCGAATCGGTGCGCCGTTTCCTCGAGCAACGCTGCCCGATAAAAGAAGTACGCAAACTGAAAGTCACGCCCGCCGGTTACAGCGAAGACTTGTGGCAGGAAATGGCGAAAGCGGGCTGGCTCGGTGTCACACTGCCAGAACAATATGGCGGACTTCGCTCTCCAGAAGAGAAAGGGAGTTGGCTGGACTTGTTCGTGATCCTCGAGGAAATGGGGCGCAGCGTGTTCCCCTCTCCTTTTATGGGTAACACGCTGGCAGCTACGGCGATTCATGAACTCGGCAATGAAAAACAGAAACAGCAATATCTTCCTTCATTAATAGACGGCAGTCGCAAAGCCACTGTCGCGCTCTTTGAAGAAAGCACCGCTATCAATGTTGGCGCTATGAAATTAAAGGGCAGCAAGCAAGGCAACAGCTATGTACTGAACGGCGTGAAGCGTAACGTAATGGATCCCGAATCCGCGGATCTGTTTATCGTTTCATTTCGCTACGGCGACAATCCCGATGACATCGCACTGGCCATCGTGGATAAAAAAACAGTTGATACAAAAACAAATAGTGTCAGCGCCAAAGCGTTTCCTTTAATCGACGAAACCAAACGCATGGGTAATCTCATGCTGGAAAATGTCAGCATCAATGCAGATCAAATTTTAATCATGGGCGCCGCCGCCAATACCGCCATCGAACGACTGATCAACCAGGGCGCACTGGCACTCAGCGCCGAAATGACAGGCGCGATTGATGCAGCCTTGCAGCTCACCGTGCAGTACGCGAAAGAGCGCACACAGTTTGGTCATCCTATCGGCCACTTCCAGTCCGTGAAGCATCCGCTCGCCGAAATTTATGTGGATCTGGAAAGCACGCGCTCACTGTTGTACTACGGCGCTTATGCACACGATCAACATAAACCCGAATGTACGCGCATTGCCTCGATGACCAAAGCCTATGCGACCGAAACATTTATACGCGCTGCAACAGATGCGATACAAATCCACGGCGCCACCGGTTACATGACGGAAGTCGACATCCATTTATATTACATGCGCTCGAAATGGGCGCGACCGATGTTTGGCGACGCCGCAGCGCATTACGAGCGCGCCTTTGCCGATAAATTAAATAATATGCAGCACGGAGTTGGTGCTTTCAAAATAGAACTTGACCTGACTGATGAAGAAAAGAAATTCCGCGAAGAAGTGCGCGCCTTCCTTTCCGAACACAACACACCGATTGCCGAACGTAACCAGAATAATTTCCGGGATTGGTTAAAAGCCGTAAGAGAAAAAAGATACATTGGCTTTTCCTGGCCGCGCGACTGCGGTGGTTACGGCGGCACCGTGATGCAACAATTTATTTTGAAAGAAGAAATGCTGAATGCCAACGCGCAAATGCTCGGCACCGACTATACTGGCCTTGGCTGGGTTGGGCCTGCTGTCATTCAATTCGGCACAGAAGAACAGAAAAAAAGATTTTTACCGCCGATACTCGACAGTAAAACCGCGTGGTGCACGGGCTACTCCGAACCGGGTGTCGGCAGTGACCTGGCTGCACTGCAATGCAAGGCGGTATTAAATGCCGAAGGCACGCACTATATTGTGAACGGCCAGAAGATCTGGACTTCGCTCGCGCACATGGGCACAGGGATTTATTGCCTCGTGCGCACCGCGCATTTTGGTACTTCGAATGAAAAGAAACACGAAGGCATTACCTGCTTGTTGATCGATCTGAAAACGCCGGGCATCGATGTACGGCCTATCCAGAGTTTTGCCGGTGATCATTTTGCGCATTTGTACAACGAGGTTTTTTTCACGGATGTGAAAGTGCCGGTGGAAAATCGCATCGGGCAGGAGGGTGACGGCTGGAAAATTATTTGCAGCGCGCTGCAAAACGAACGTTCCGGTATTGCGGAAGTGAATAGACATCATAAGGCGATGGACAAATTGATCAAGCTCGCACGCAACTCCACCATCAATGGCAAGCCCGCGCTCGACAATGATGAAATGCGCAAACGGCTCGCGTCGTTTGATACGCGCATCGAAGCATCGCGTTTGAATGGCTTGCGTGCGCTCACCAAACAGGTGAAAGGCGAAGCGAGTGACAGCGAATCTTCGCCGGGGAAATTGCACAACTGTCATTTGTTAGTGGCGATGGCGGATACCGCGATGGAATTGCTCGGCGGCGCGAGTCCTTATATCGGCAAGAGTGAGATGTCAGTGGATAAAGGCAAATGGCAAATTGGTTCGCTCGGTTGGCCGACCACGGTGATTGGCGGTGGCACGCCGAATATCCAGCGCAATATTATTGCAGAGCGTATTCTGGGTTTACCCAAGGATTAAAGGCGTAGTAAATGACCCCTCTGTCGCACTGCGTGCGACATCTCCCCTATTGCATAGGGGCGACGATAATAGCCTCCCCTGCATAGCAGGGGAGGTGTTTCGCGCAGCGAAACGGAGGGGTAAAAAGATTTAATGTCATAAACAACAAATGAAAATTGAAACTATGTACGGGTTAAAAAAAATTCGCGTCATCGACTTCAGCACTCGCATTGCCGGGCATTATGCGAGCAAAATGCTGATCGATGCCGGCGCGGAAGTCATCAAGATAGAACCCGCGACCGGCGACGCACTGCGACACTGGTCGGCCAGCGGCGCGGACGTGTCGCAGGAAGACAGCGCCTTTTTTCGTTATCTAAACACCGGGAAAAAATCCATTGTCGGCAACATTAGCGACGATTATGTATTGTCATTAATCGAAAGCACGGATCTGGTGATCGAAACCTTTGCACCGGATTCGTCCGAATTAAAACAATTTACTGCATTGAATCTCAGTGAACGCTTTCCGCATCTCGTTGTGTTATCGATTTCGCCCTACGGACGCAACGGCCCTTACGCGAATAAAGCGGCAACCGAATTTACGATACAAGCCGATTCCGGTTCACTCTCCACACGCGGCCGTCGCGACCAGCCGCCAGTGATGGCCGGTGGAAAAATTACTGAATACGTCGGTGGCACTTTCGCCGCCGTTGCCGCACTCAGTGCTGTGATGCGCGCGCAGAACTCTTTGTCTCAAAACAAGGGCTCACAAAATATAAGAACAGGAGAATACATTGATTTCTCCTTGCTCGAAGTATTTAACATTGCGGGCACTTCCTACGCCGACATGATGTCGAGCTTGTGGAGACGCCCCGACATCCCTGGCATGATGCGCAATGTCGAAGTACCGTCGATAGAACCCACGAAAGATGGCTGGGTGGGTTTTGCCACCAACTCGCACCAGCAGTACAGTGATTTTCTGGTGATGATAGGCCGACCGGATTTACTCGAGCAAAAAGATTTAGCCAATGCACCCGGTCGCTCCAAACGCATGAAGGAGTGGAACGAGATCGTGCATGCATGGACGCGCAAACACACCACGGCGGAGATTATCGAAATCGCTGCACTGCTGCGCATTCCGGTCGCACCGGTGAACAATGGAAAAACCGTGTTTGAGCACGAGCAACTGATTGCACGCAAAGTCTTTGTAGAAAACCCGAAGGCGTTGCCATCACAAAAAACTTTTTTACAACCGCGCCCGCCTTATCTGATCAATGGCGAAACACCGTTTGCGTTTAAACCGGCACCATTACTGGGTCAACATCAAAATAAAATCGAAACCAGAAAAAATACGCCTCTTGCAGCTTCAGCACTACAAGCAGAATTACCATTGAAAGGCATTCGCGTGCTCGACGCCACCGCGTGGTGGGCTGGCCCTTCCGCCACACAAATGCTCGCGCACCTCGGCGCCGAAGTGATACATCTGGAAGCAATACAACGCCCCGACGGTTCGCGCATGATGGGCGGCATGCACGCGCACCAGAAGCAGTGGCACGAATACAGCGCGATGTTTTTATCGGCGAACACCAACAAACTCGGCATGACACTGAATCTCGATCATCCCAAAGGAATAGAAATCGCCAAAGAATTAATCAAACACTGTGATGTGTTTGTGGAAAATTATTCGCCGCGTGTAATTGAAAAGTTTGGGCTCGACTGGCAAACCGTTCACCAGATTAATCCCCGATGCATTATGGTGCGCATGCCCGCCTTTGGTTTAGATGGCCCGTGGAAAAATCATGTCGGCTTTGCACAAACGATGGAACAAATCAGCGGCATGGCTTGGCTCACCGGTCATGTGGATGACCAACCGCGCATCCAGCGCGGCCCTTGTGATCCGATGGCGGGTATGAACGCGGCGTTTGCTACTTTAGTTGCACTCAATGAGCGCGAAACAACCCATCAAGGCTGCTTGATTGAATGTTCCATGGTCGAAGGCGCACTGAATGCCGCCGCAGAGCAGATTGTTGAATACAGTGCTTACGGAAATATCCTGTCGCGCAATGGCAATCGTTCACCGGATGCGGCACCGCAGGGTTTGTATTATTGTGCGAATCACGATAAGAAACATGAACAATGGCTCGCACTCTCGATTGAAACCGATGCGCAATGGCGCGCGTTGAAACAACAATTGGGCAATCCGCATTGGGCAGAAAATCCGGAACTGGATTCACTGTCTGGCCGGATCAGGCATCACGACTTGCTGGACAATGAACTGCAAAAGTTTCTTGCTGACAAATCCCTCGCCGATATGCTGAAACAGTGGGAAGCAGCGGGTATTCCCGTGGCGCCGGTCACTTCCAGTGTGAAGACCTGGAATCATCCACAACTCGTCGCACGCCATTTCTTTGAAGAGCTGACGCATCCGGTAGTCGGCAAACACTCGCATGTCTCTGCTCCCTTTTCTTTTGCCAGTATGAAAAAACAACAACGACACTGGCTGCGCCAGGCGGCGCCCACGGTAGGAGAGCACAACCACACTGTGCTTGCGCAACTGCTCAAACGCAATGAAACAGAAATAAAACAGCTGGAAGAAGAAGAAGTGATTGGTACCCGACTGAAAGGACTCGTATAATCAGCGGATGTTTGTATTCCGCAGCACTCTCCTGATTCTGCTTTTCACACTGCTCAGTGCCTGTGGCCAGAAAGCAGCTCCGAAAAAACCCGGTGAACCCGGCTACCAACGCCCGAATATTTTATTTATCACGTCAGATGACCAGAGCTGGATACACACCTCTTTCGCTGGCTATCCATTTGTTCGCACACCCAACTTCGACAAACTGGCATCACAAGGCGTGTATTTCAATAACGCGTTCGCTGCCGCGCCGAGTTGCACTGCGTCGCGCTCGTCTATCCTTTCAGGACAATATCCGTGGCGCACAAAATCCGGCGCTGTATTGGGCGGACAATGGCCGGAAGATATTCCGTCTTACCAGCAAATCCTGGAACAACACGGTTATTACATCGGTTTTACCGGCAAAGGCTGGGGACCCGGTCATATCAACACACCGCACTTTCATCCGGAAGGAAAATTTTATTATTTTGAAGCGCACAAAAAACATTTTTGGCAATCGGAACCGCCGCATCCACTCGCCACCAGCCTGGCACTTTTTTTAGCACAGCGTCCCAAAGACAAACCCTTTTCATTCTGGGTAGGATCGACTGATCCACACCGGCCTTTCGCCAAGGGCAATATTGATCGTTTTAAAAATGCAAAACCGGAAACGTTCCTGCCTGCTTTTTTACCGAATACCGTGCCGGTGCAGGAAGATCTCGCCGCTTACCTGGAAATGATTGAACGTTTTGATATGAATCTGGGTGAAATCATCCATGAATTAAAATCCTACGATGCTTTTGACAACACCATCATCGTGATCACTTCTGATAATGGCATGTCCTTTGGCCGCGCCAAAACACAAAACTATGACTACGGTTTAAAAATTCCGCTCGCCATTTACTGGAATCAAGTGACCAAAGGAAAGCAACGTGTCGATGACATGATTGGGCTTTATGATCTGGCGCCCACTTTTTTGCAAGCCGCAGGAATTGAAATACCGGCGGACATGAACGGAAAAAGTTTAATCAACATCCTCTACAGCAACCAGAGCGGGCAAGTGGAAACAGATCGCACCGAAATATTTACCGCCGTTGAACGCCACAGTTACGACGCCCGGCCGCAAAACGTTGGCTATTCCAGTCGCGCTATTCATACGAAGGACTATGTGTTGATACACAACAATTTTCCCGATCGCTGGCCTTCCGGCGATAATTTCACCGAAGCAGAGCCGCAATTGTTAATAGACCAAAGCACGGGTGCACATCTCGAGCCTTACTTCTCATGGGCAATTGCCAAACGACCCGCCGAAGAATTGTATTATCTACCTTCTGACCCCTATCAACTGCATAATCTCATCGATCAACCGGATTTACAGTCGTTACACAAAACATTGGCAGAAAAACTCAAGACGACACTGAAAGAAACCGCCGATCCGGTGTTTTTAACCGGCAAGGATGTGTTTTCAAAATATCCTTATACCATCCAATAGGCTCATACAATAGGTTTTATCTTCCTCTATAATAGACGGATATGGATACAGAACGGACAACCAAAGCAGCACTCATCCTTTCCGGTGGCGGCGCACGTGCGGCCTATCAGGTAGGCGTGTTGAATGCGATTGCTGATATTTTACCACCGGGCTGTAAAAATCCTTTTCCTATTATTTGCGGCACTTCGGCTGGCGCCATCAATGCCGCGCATCTCGGCACGCGTGCGGATTGTTTTCACAGCGCTGTCAGTGACTTGTGCAACCTATGGAGCAACCTGCATTCCGACATGATCCACTACGTGGGCTATAGTCAACTCATCAAAAGCACTTTGCGTCTGCTCGGTGTATTTTTTAACAGTGGTTATACAGAAGGTCGCCCACTCGCTTTACTTGATAACACGCCGCTATTTCACTTATTGAGCCAGCATGTGAATTTTCAAAAACTCGATGACCTGATTGAAGCGGGACACATGCACGCACTGTGCATTACCGCACTGGGGTATTCGTCCGGTCAAAGCATGAATTTTTACCAGGGCCACGCTGATATAAAAACATGGCAACGTGCACGACGTATTGGCGTACCGACCTTGCTGAATCATCAACATCTCATGGCATCGTCCGCACTCCCCGCTATTTTTCCTGCGGTTCGCATTCATCGCGAATATTTTGGTGATGGCGCATTACGCCAAACGGCACCCATGAGTGCAGCACTGCATTTAGGTGCCGACAAACTATTGGTGATTGGTGTGAGTAACAATCGCAGCGGCATGCAAGATGCGCCGCGCGTAAAAACCACGCACTCTCCTTCACTTGCGCAAATTGGCGGACACTTGCTGAACAGCGCTTTTATTGATGCGATGGAAGAAGACATTGAAACACTCGAACGATTTAATTCTTTCCTGAACCAGCTCAATGATCCAGAGCGAGCACAACTGGGCATGCGTCCGGTCGATGTATTACACATCAAACCCTCCGTGCGTTTTGATGAACTGGCCGCCAATCACGTCCGGGATTTACCCGCCTCCATGCGCACCTTGTTGAAAACCATTGGTGCAACGCGCAGTGGTGGGGGTGCCAGTATGGCCAGCTATTTATTATTTGAAACCGGTTACTGCCGCGGCCTGATGGATTATGGATACCAGGACGCGATGAAAATGGAAGACCAGATCAAAAAATTTCTTACTAATTAATCATAAACGTAGGGGCGTGATTAATTGTGCCCCTACAAGATCAGATTAATTTTTTCGCCTCTTTCCAGTAAGGATCGCGTAACTTGCGTTTGTACAATTTTCCGTTCGGGTCGCGCGGCATCTGTTCTATAAAATCAATAGTACGTGGCACTTTGAATTTTGCGAGTTTTTCATTGCAATAATCAATCAACTCCTGCTCGAGTTTTTTATCGGCTTTTATGCCACTGCGCGGCTCTATCACCGCCTTCACTTCCTCGCCCCATTCCGGATTGGGAATACCAAATACCGCCGCGTCGCCGACCTTTGGATGCTGGAACAACACGGCTTCAATTTCTGCCGGATAAATATTCACGCCGCCAGAAATAATCATGTCGATCTTGCGATCACACAAAAATAAAAATCCTTCTTCATTCAGGTAGCCGACGTCACCCACAGTGAAAAAATTATCGATGCGATTTTCCTGCGTTTTCTTATCGTCGCCCTTGTATGCAAAGTCCTGCAACAACTTCATATACACGGTTCCAACTTCATTGGCAGGTAATTGTTTTCCGTTGTCGTCATAGATACGCAACTCGGCGCCTTCCCAGGCTTTGCCGACGGTGCCGGGGTATTTCAGCCACTCTTTTGGTTTTGCCACTGCACCACCGCCTTCGGTTGCGCCGTAGTATTCGTACACCACTTCGCCCCACCATTTCATCAATTGTTGTTTAGTATCCACAGGACAGGGAGCCGCTGCGTGCATCACATTGCGCAGCGATGATAAATTGTATTTATTTTTTACCTCTTCCGGTAATTGCAACAGACGATGAAACTGCGTGGGCACCATGTGCGTGGTGGTGACTTTGTGTTTCTCAATTAATTTCAGTGCTTCTTCCGGATCCCATTTTTCCATCAGCACCACTTTGTGTTCAAAGTGTGTCGAAAAATAACTGTAAGCCAATGGCGCCATGTGATACATCGGCGACGTACACAGATGCACATTACTTTTTCCGGGCTCTATGTCGTAACGTGTGAGATTGCCTGCCAGCATGCCGACCATCGTATCCGGATCAATGGCAAACACTTGTCGATGCACGCCTTTAGGTTTGCCGGTGGTTCCGGACGTGTATTGCATAAACTGTCCGGCAATGCGCTCGTCCGGCATTACACTTGATTGTCCTTCCTTCAGTTTGTCATACCAGGTAAAACCGGAAATCGTGCCGATGGAAAAACGATGTGGCTGGTCTATGCCCGCTTCATCCGCGGCGGCGCGACATTTCTCAGCAAACTTTTCATGGGTGAAAAATGCTTTCGCATTGCAATCGGTCAGGATGTAAGCAATCTCTGCGGCGGTCAAACCATTGTTGATCACCACAATGTGCCAACCCGCCTGTTGCGTCGCCAATAACAATTCCAGGAAGGACGCGCCGTTCGGCAGCAACATGGCCACCACATCATTTTTCTGCAAGCCGCGCGCGCGTAAACCGTGTACCAGCTGGTTCGCCGAACAGAGCAACTCGCCCGCCGTGATCTCACGACCATCGATATCCACCAATGCCACGCGATCCGGCTTTGACTGCGCGCCTTTCCAGAAACCTTGAATCGTCATCTCATACACCTCTGATTGCCTTCGACTGAGTTTATCTCGAGCGGAGTCGAGAGGCTCAGGCAGCGCCCGACTTCTTTCAGGTAACGAAAAACCCGTCGTTCACTGAGCGGAGTCGAAGTGAACAGGTCGCAAAGCATACACCAAGCCAATGCCACTATAATGATCTATCAAAAACTTTTTGACAAGTTGTCAAAAAATGTGGGAGGATAGCGTCATCTCGAGCACGGCGAGAGATCTTAAGATTTCTCACTGCATTCGAAATGACCGCAAGCAAATGGAGCATTCTATGAAGAAAATCGGCGTGATCGGCTTGGGCAATATCGGCGGCCATGTGGCGGCCAACCTGGTAGCAGACGGTTTTGATGTCATGGTCTGCGACCTCAACGAGACCTTTGTTAATAATCTGGTGGCCAAAGGCGCAAAGAAAGGCTCCGTCAAGGACGTCGGCAAACACGCCGAACTGACCTTGCTGTCACTGCCCAGCCCTGCCGTTATTAAATCCGTTACTGCCGAATGGTTGGGCACATCCGCGCCCAATAGCATTGTGGTTGACCTCTCCACCAACTCACCGGAGATGGCCAAAGAAATTGGCAAAACGGTCACTGATGCCGGACGTTGTTTCCTGGAATGCCCGCTCACCGGTGGCGCACCGGGTGCGATGAATCGCGCACTCGTCTTTATGATAGGCGGCGACAAAGCCGTTTATGAACGCGCCAAACCCGTGCTCGATAAAATTTCGCGCGCGACTTTTTACATGGGTCCACTCGGCACCGGCAACACGGCGAAACTTGTGAACAGTTTACTCGCCTTCACTTGCACCTGGACTTCACTCGAAGGGCTGGCGATGGCAGCAAAAACCGGCATCGATATTCGCACCATGGTGAACGTGATACGCACCGGCGGCGCGAGTAATTTTTATATCGACAACATGGTGGAATATCTCAACATCAAAGAGAAACCCGTGATGTTTGGTTTGTCACTCGCCGCAAAAGATGCAGGCCTGATTGAACAGATGGGAAAAAACCTTGGCGTGCCGACACCGGTCGCGCACAGTATTGCATCGGTCTATCAACAAGCGATGGCAGCGGGTCTTTCACAAAAAGACTGGAGCGCACTCGAAGGTTTTATGGAAAAACAATCCGGTGCTGCATTAACGATTGCACCCAAACCGGATGCATCAAAATAATTTTTCGTCACACCACTAGATTCCCGCTGCTGCGGGAATGACAACGAGAGAGGTAACAACATGAACTTGAAAGACGGATTTGTAGCAGACAGCGACATGCACGTGTTTGAACCAGCCGACTTGTGGCAGAAATACATAGACCCGCGCTGGAAGCATGTCGCACCAGTGGGCTTGAGTGAAATGAAACGCGACCTACGCGTGAAAGTGAAAGACCATATCCTGTTAAAGATGGGCAGTGTACGACCGATTGATATTGAACGCCCTGCGGGTGCTGGTTGGCGTCGCGATCACGAAACAGCCTACGCTGATTCGGAGAAAATGAATTGGGATAACAAATCACAATTGATTGCCATGGATAAGGAAGGCCTCGACATGGCAGTGATGTTTCCGTCGCGCGGCTTGTTTGTACTCGGCATCGACACCACGCAAATCATGGGCGCTGCCGGGCTCGAAGGTGATTTTGCCGATGCGATTGCGCGCGGCTACAACGACTGGATGTATGATTTCTGCAGCATCGCACCGGATCGCATGTTCGGCGCTGGCATGATTGCCGTGCACGATATCGATCTCGCAGTAAAAGAAACACGACGTTGCGTCGAAAAGCTTGGCTTCAAATGTATTTTCCTGTCGCCGGGCTTAGTCGGGCGTCGCCAATGGCACGACAAACATTACGACCCGCTGTGGGCAGAATGTGAGCGACTAAATATTCCTGTCGTCTTTCACGGCGGCGGACAAAATCACCTCACACCCGATTTCTCACTGGGAATTTTTGACAAGCTCATGATGTGGCATGTGTTCTCACAACCGCTCGGCATCATGGCAACACTGGTGAGCTTGTGCGGTGGCGGCGTGTTTGAACGTTTCCCGAAATTGCGCGCCGGTTTACTGGAAGGCAATTGCGCGTGGGCACCGTGGTTGCTGCATAGACTCGAGGAACATTGGGAATGGGTCGGCGCTCACGAAGCACCGGATTTGAAAAAGTCTCCCGTGGAATATTTTTTATCCAACTGTTATTTATCGTTGGAAGTGGATGAAGAACCGGGCGATATGTATGTGAACAAGTACGGCTCAGACAATCTGGTATTCTCGACGGATTATCCACACGGTGATTCCAAATATCCGAATTCACTGCGCGCGCTGGAAAAACTGTCGATTGATAAGGAAAAACTCAAGGACGTCGTGGGGAAAAACTGGTGCAAGCTTTACAACATCGAACCAAAAATCCTCTGCCCGGGAAAACCCGGCTTTAAAAAATAGGCCGTCACGTAGGGGCAAATAATCATTTGCCCCTACGGATTTCGATGCAAGCTCCTAAAAATAATTAGCAAATAAATCATAAAGCACAACAACGACAGTGCGATCCCTTCGCGCAAGCCCGGCGTCCGGTATTGTGCGGTGAGTTCATAGTTGCCTTGAGGCAAGCACCACGAACGCAAAGCGCCGCAATAGCTGGAAGGTGAAACCACTTGCCCCTTATTTGAAAAAGTAGCGGTCCAGCCCGGAAAAGCCATTTCATTTTCAACAAAACAAAAATCCCGGGCAGCGTTCACGGTGTAGCGAACTTCCTGTAGTCCATACTGTATTTGCTGTATCGATTTTTCCTCAACTCCTTGTGCAATATTCACCGTCGGGTTGCATTGGTTGATTTGATCGGCTGATAACGAAACAGCATGCCACGACTGGTATAAATAATTTTGTAATACCGGTGTCGCATCAACGGTCCGTTTCGGGATACTGATAATAGAACCGGCGCTATCACACACATAACTGCCATCAAGATAACCACTCCACGACAATTCGTTACGACAGGCTGGCCGCGAGGTAGGCGGGTTCTGGATTGCTACCATGATTGAAGGCTTGCCTTCAATATGGAGTTCATTGAGCAGAGCCGGCTCCAGTTCTTTTACTTGCCAATAATTTTTGGTAGAGCAAATCATATAAAAACCGGAAACTAACGCCAGGGACAACAAGCCAGCTATAAATAACCTTCCATTTTTCCTGACGAAAAAAATAACTATAAACACCAATACAGCAAAGGCCAAAGTGATATAAAAATCATTGGCGTTCCTGGAAAGGATGGTTCCATTAAAAAATCCAATGACAACATAAGCCAGGGTAGAAATTATTTTGTGGGCCTGGACAAACGCTGTTAAAACTTCCTGCGGCAAATTACTGATCCACGCCGACAGGTTTAAAATTAACCCATAGAATGCAAGTAAGCCGCAGCAAACCAACGCCGCCTTCTCTGCGCGCCATAAAGCAACGTCGGATTTTTTGTACTGATCCATTATTTTCGCTGACAATAAAATAAGCGCGAAACATAAAATCCCGCGATAATCGGAAGAAGGGAATCTGGAATAATTCAGGAAAGAAAAAACATGCACGACTTGATCAAAAAGAAAAGTGTGATTCCCTTGCGCCATTGCAAACGCCATAAAAACTATCGTCATCCATAGCCATTGTTGTTGAATAATTTTTTTTGTCATAATAAACCACAAGCAGAAAATTGGCACCGTGACAAAGCCGGATATCATGGTCGCTTTTGCAAATCGACTTTCGTAGGTCGTTGGCATCACCAGTGTATTCCAATAATACCAATGCCACGGATGGCGAAAACCGGAAAATCCATCGCTCCTGTCCATCCACGGCATCAAGGCAATAGCGGGAGAAAAATAAATACTGGCGAGGCCGAGCCCCAGCAGACACAAGCCTGCTAACTTCAAATACTGTGCTGTAAGCAAGCGCTCATTTGAATTGCCAGTAAACAATTGATTTAAGTAGGACAACAAACAAAATACGATCAGGAAAAAACCTTGCGACATAATATTTCCGACATAGGAACTGGTAACAAACAGGTAAACGATAAGGGGCGCGAGTAAATTACGTGCTAATAATTTTTGTTGATTCATAGAAATATGAACTGTCCAAAACAACCACGGCAACCAGGCAAAAGCACGTACGATATCCGCGCTATCGGAGTTGCTGTAAAAGCCACCAAAAAAATGAAACGCTGTGGCACCAAGCAGCGCCGCACCGTATCCAAGCCCCAGCGCGCGTGCGTAAACCCAGAAACCGATCACGCCAAATAAAATATGCAAGGCCTGCACAATGTTGGCCGCATGCAGGTTGTATTCAAAAAAACCGGGGATGGTAAAAATCCACAGTACCGGATAAAAAATCCCGGACTGTATCGTCATTAAAAATGGCAGCCCGACATTCTGGTAGGGCGTCCAGTGGGGAAAAATGCCGTGTTGAATCAGGTGTATCCAGTACGAAGTCAGCGGGTAATAATTGCTTCTGAAATCACCGGGGAATGTAACCGTGCCAAGATAATGTTGCCAGAAAGTGCTGATGTTTAATAACACCAACCACAAAATGCAACACCACTTCTGTTGGGAAGCGGAAAGAGAATCGGGAAAGTTTCTTAACATTCGATTAAGTATAAAAATATACTGATAACGCTTACGGTGCCCCTTTATATAGTACTATCTTATAAACCGCCCTGCTTGCTAAAATGCAAGCCTCTTACTCATCACTCACAAGGAGATCCCTATGAAACGACTCACTTTACTGTTCATCAGCGTTGTATTTTCCATGATCGCGCAAGCCGGTGGTCTCAATATCAAACCCGGTCTATGGGAAATCCAGAACCAGATGAGCATGAACGGAAAGCCCATGCCGGATATGGCACAGCACGCGGCGGAAATGCAAAAGGGCATGGCTGAGATGCAAAAAAACATGGCCAGCATGCCGCCGGAAATGCAGGAAAAAATGAAGGCCGCGCTGTCACAGAACAACCATATGGGGATAACTGATAAAGGCATTACGGTTTGCATGACACAAGAGCAAATTGATCGCTCTGAGATCCAGCACGATCCAAACAGTCATTGCAAAACGGTGGATATGCAACACAGTGGCGACAAAACCACGATCAAGATGCATTGCGATGCACCGCATGAAGCCGACATGATGACCGAAGTCACACGCATGAGTGATACCGAATGGAAATCCACTTCACACATGACATCGGGCGAGCGCACGATTGATAGCAGCGGTCATGGCAAATGGCTGAAAGCGGATTGCGGTGATGTGAAACCGCTGACAGATTTCAAGAAAAAATAATTTTTATTTGCAACCTTCGCGTCTGTAACTCAGCTGGATAGAGTACCCGCCTTCGAAGCGGGTGGTCGCAGGTTCGAATCCTGCCAGACGCGCCACCTTCTCCTTCTGGCTTCCGCCCCAAAGCCGTCTATTCTCAGGGTGACCGAACCTTGATATAGGACAGTTTTGCGGCTTTTTCGGACGCCTTCGGGGCGTCAAAAGGCCATAAAAACCGTGCAATCTATAACCTGCTTCGGTAACATGGGCGCCCCATAAATGAGGGGTTTTCCCCCTGTTTTAACCGTATTTTTCGGTACTTTTTGCAGACTTTTCATACAGTAAATTGGGTACCCTTTTGACATGACTGATCTTGCCCACATCTGGTCCTTCGGTGTCTATCTCTGGGTTATCGCCTGGCTCTGCATCCTGATGCTTGGCATTTCCTTCTTTCTCGGCGCCCGCAACAAGGGCCGGGCCGGTAAAGAGCCCTTCGAATCCGGTATTGTCTCGGTAGGTGGGGCTCGCCTGCGTTTTTCCGCCAAGTTTTACCTGGTCGCCATGATGTTCGTGATTTTCGATGCCGAGGCCCTCTTCCTCTATGCCTGGGCGGTCTGTGCCAAAGAGGTCGGTTGGGCCGGTTTTATTGAAGTTTCCATTTTTATCGGGGTGCTTCTGGTGGGCCTGGTCTACCTCTGGAAGGTAGGCGCACTGGACTGGGCTCCGGCTTCCCGTCGCCGACCTAAGAAGGCGAACGAAGAACCCGATCCTGCCACCTGATACATATATAGAAGCTAGAGACCCCATTGAGAGATAAGAGATAGATGACTATGGATTACACCCTTACCCGCGTAGACCCCGACAAGCCCGGTCACTACCCCCCCACCGACAAACAGATCGTCCGCGACCCGCTTGAGGAGCATGTCCACAAGAACGTGTTCGTCGGCAAACTCGAGCACATGTTGAACGACACCGTGAACTGGGGTCGCAAGAATTCTTTGTGGCCTTACAACTTTGGTCTCTCCTGTTGCTATGTGGAAATGGCAACCGCTTTCACTTCACCGCACGACATCGCACGCTTCGGTGCCGAAGTAATTCGCGCCTCGCCACGCCAGGCGGATTTGATGGTGATCGCCGGAACCTGTTTCATCAAGATGGCGCCCGTCGTGCAACGCTTGTACGAACAGATGCTCGAACCGAAATGGGTGATCTCCATGGGTGCCTGTGCAAACTCCGGCGGCATGTACGATATTTATTCCGTGGTGCAAGGCGTCGATAAATTTTTGCCTGTCGATGTTTACATACCCGGTTGCCCGCCACGTCCCGAAGCCTTCTTGCAAGGGCTGATGTTATTGCAGGACGCGATTGGCCAGGAACGTCGTCCGCTGTCATGGGTCGTCGGTGAGCAAGGCGTTTACAAAGCGAACTTGCCTGCGCAACGCGATATCAAACAGGCCGAACGCAATGCGGTGCAAGTATTGCGCACACCGGATCAGGTTTGATTTCTTAGGATAAAAAGTTTTCAGGTTAATAAAATAGTGAATGCAGAAGTGAACACAGAACAAACAGGCGCACCCACTATTCCCGGTGCCATCCTTGCTGGTGAAGAGTTTGCTGTCGTTCGCGAATTGAATGCGCAATTTGGTGACCTCTGCCGTTACCAACGCACACGCGATGGTGTTCCCACCGTTTGGGTTCCGCGAGAAAAATTGATGGAAGTGCTGCGCTTCCTGCGCAACTCACCCAAACCCTTTGTGATGCTGTACGACTTGTCGGCGATTGATGAACAGCTGCGCAATTATCGTCGCGGCCAACCGCCTTCTGAATACACCGTCTTCTATCATTTACTTTCGATCGAACGCACCTCACTCACTTACAACGGTGACGTGCGTATTAAAGTCGCGCTGCAAGCCGACGATTTGAATGTACCGAGTGTGATCAGCATCTGGCCCAACGCGAATTGGTACGAACGCGAAGTATGGGATTTGTTCGGTATTAAGTTTGAAGGTCATCCACATCTCACGCGCATCATGATGCCGAGCACATGGCAAGGTCATCCACTGCGCAAAAGTTATCCAGCGCGCGCCACGGAGTTTGATCCGTTCTATCTGGATGCAGCCAAACAGGATGCCGCACAGGAAGCCCTGCGTTTCAAACCCGAAGACTGGGGCATGAAACGCAGCAGCGAAAATGCCGATTACATGTTTTTGAATCTGGGGCCAAACCATCCGTCGGCACACGGCGCGTTTCGCATTGTGTTGCAACTCGACGGTGAAGAAATTGTCGATTGCGTTCCTGATATTGGTTATCACCATCGCGGCGCAGAAAAAATGGCGGAGCGCCAAAGCTGGCACTCCTACATTCCCTACACCGATCGCATCGATTATCTTGGCGGTGTGATGAACAACCTGCCTTACGTGTTGGCAGTAGAAAAACTTGCTGGTATTAAAGTGCCGGAACGCGTGGAAGTGATACGCGTGATGCTCGCGGAATTTTTCCGCATCTCTTCGCATTTATTGTTTTTGGGAACGTATATACAGGATGTCGGCGGCATGACGCCTATCTTCTATATGTTCACCGACAGGCAGAAAATATTTGATGTCATCGAAGCCATCACCGGTTTCCGTATGCATCCGGCCTGGTATCGCATCGGCGGCGTCGCGCACGATCTTCCCAAAGGCTGGGAGCGTCTGGTGCGCGAATTCCTCGACTGGATGCCAAGCCGTTTGAAAGATTACAAAAAAGCGGCGTTCATGAATGGCATCTTGCGTGCACGCACGATGGGTGTTGCACAATACAACAGTAAAGAAGCACTTGAGTGGGGCGTGACGGGTGCAGGTTTGCGCGCAACCGGTGTGGATTACGACTTGCGTAAGAAGCGCCCTTACTCCGGTTACGACCGTTTTGATTTTGATATCCCGCTCGCCGTGAATGGCGATGCCTATGACAGAGCCATTGTGCGCCTCGAAGAAATTCACCAGAGCATGCGTATCATCGAACAATGTTTAAACAATATGCCGAGCGGCCCCTACAAGGCAGATCATCCACTCACCACGCCACCACCGAAAGAACGCACACTACAGGATATTGAAACACTGATCACGCACTTCCTTGCGGTGTCCTGGGGCCCCGTCATGCCGGCCGGCGAAAGCAGCCAGATGATTGAAGCCACCAAAGGCATCAACAGTTATTACATTGTGTCGGACGCAAGCACGATGAGTTATCGCACGCGTATACGCACGCCCAGTTTTGCGCATTTGCAACAGATTCCCTCGGTGATTCGCGGATCCATGATCCCGGATTTAATAGCCTATTTGGCAAGTATTGACTTTGTGATGGCCGATGTCGACCGCTAAACCTGTACAGCCCAGCAATATCCTTGCGACTGATCGTAGCAAGCGTTATTCCTTTCATCCGCAAGATCGCGATGCAATCATGGAGTGCATTCATCATTACGATGATGCGCGCGCCGCATCAATTGATGCACTGAAGACGGTGCAGAAACGCCACGGTTGGGTGCCCGATGAAGCGATTGCCGCGATTGCGGGCATTCTGGAAATTCCTGCGGCGGATGTGGAAGGTGTTGCGACGTTTTACAATTTGATTTTTCGCAAACCCGTCGGCCGTCACGTGATCAAAGTCTGCGACAGCATCGGTTGTTTCCTCACCGGTTACGAAGATTTAATTTCCGCGACCAAGCAACATCTGAATATTGATTACGGCCAAACGACAGCCGATGGCCGTTTTACTTTATTGCCGATTTGCTGTCTGGGAAATTGCGACAAAGGCCCGACCCTGATGATCGATGATGACACACATGGCCCGGTCACGCCCGCACAAATTCCCGCGCTGCTGGAGAAATATTTGTGATGAATTCAGTATCGATGAAATTTACATTCGTAGGGGCACGGCGCGCCGTGCCCCTACACGCGTGTGGTCAATTTATATGAACGCTACAATGATAAAAAGTGCTGAAACGCATCCACTCACCTGGCGCCTCGATAAAATCGGTGCAGCGCCTCTCGATTTAAAAACTTACGAGAGTCTCGAAGGTTTTTCTGCATTGCGCAAAGTCATTAAAGAGATGGCACCGCAAGCAATTCAGCAGTTAGTGAAAGATGCCAATTTGCGTGGGCGCGGCGGCGCCGGTTTCCCTGCGGGTGTGAAATGGTCGCTGGTTCCTATGGGAGAGAAAGCACCCAAGGAAAAATATTTAATCTGCAATGCCGATGAAATGGAACCCGGTACCTTTAAAGATCGTTTGTTGATGGAGCAATTGCCGCATCAGTTAATCGAAGCGATGATTGTTACCGGTTTTGCATTGCAAGTTTCCAAAGCCTACATTTTTTTGCGTGGCGAATACGTGCTGGCAGCAGAGCGTCTGAACCGCGCCATTGCCGAAGCAAAACAGGCAGGTTATCTCGGCAACAATATTTTAAATTCCGGTTGGGGCATGGAACTCCACGTGCACACGGGTGCCGGTCGTTACATTTGCGGTGAAGAAACCGCGCTGATCAATTCACTCGAAGGTCGTCGCGCTAATCCGCGCGCCAAACCGCCCTTCCCGCAAATCGCCGGGCTGTGGGGCAAACCGACGGTTGTTAACAACGTTGAAACCTTGAACAACATTCCCGCGATTGTGTTGCGCGGCGCGGATTGGTTCAAAGGGCTATCCAAAGGAAAAAGCCCGGACAGCGGCACCAAACTCTACGGCATGTCCGGCAAAGTGAAACGCACCGGCTTGTGGGAATTACCCATCGGCACGACGTGTCGCGAAATATTGGAAGAACACGCAGGCGGCATGCAGGATGGACTGGAACTCATGTGCTGGTTGCCCGGCGGTGCGTCGACGGATTTCCTGATGCCGCAACATCTCGATCTTGCGATGGACTACGACACGATAGGTAAAGCCGGCAGCCGTATGGGCACGGGACTCGTAATGGCCATCGACAACAAACAAAATATTGTTTCTGTCGTGCGCAACCTCGAACAATTTTTTGCACGCGAATCTTGCGGCTGGTGTACACCCTGTCGCGACGGCTTGCCCTGGTCGGTGAAACTTTTACAAGCGATTGAACGCGGCCAAGGCCAGCAAGGTGATATTGAAGTGTTGGAAGAGATGACGCGCTTCCTCGGCCCGGGTAAAACTTTTTGTGCACATGCACCGGGCGCGATGGAACCACTGCAAAGTGCATTGAAATTTTTCCGCAGCGAATTTGAACGCGGCATTACGGTGAAAGCAGGTTAAGAAACAATGGCAACGATTTATGTAGACGGCAAACCTTACGAAGTAGATGGCGCGAACAATTTGCTGCGCGCCTGCCTGTCGCTTGGTCTGGATGTTCCCTACTTCTGCTGGCATCCGGCGCTCGGTTCTGTCGGCGCCTGTCGCGCCTGCGCGGTTAAACAATATGCGAATGCCGATGACAAGCGCGGGCGCCTCGTGATGTCGTGCATGACGCAATCGACTGACAAAACTTATATCTCCATTGATGACGCCGAAGCCAAAGCATTTCGAAAGTCCGTGCTCGAATGGTTAATGACCAACCATCCGCACGATTGCCCGGTGTGCGAAGAAGGCGGCCACTGTCATTTGCAGGATATGACTGTGATGACAGGCCACAATACTCGTCGCTATCGTTTCACCAAACGCACGCACCAGAACCAGGATCTTGGTCCTTTCATCAACCATGAAATGAATCGCTGTATCGCCTGTTATCGTTGCACGCGTTATTACAACGACTACGCGGGTGGTGATGACCTCGGCGTGTTCGGCGCACACGACAATCTTTATTTTGGTCGCGAGAGTGACGGTGTTTTCAAAAGTGAATTCTCTGGCAATTTAATTGAGGTGTGCCCGACCGGTGTATTCACCGACAGAACCCACTCCGAACATTACAATCGCAAATGGGACATGCAATTTGCACCGAGCATTTGCCAACAGTGCAGTGTCGGTTGTAACACCAGTCCGGGTGAACGTTACGGCGAATTGCGCCGCATCGAGAATCGTTACCACGGCGAGATCAATCATTATTTCCTGTGTGATCGCGGTCGCTTCGGCCACGGCTACGTCAATCGCAAGGACAGGCCACGCCAGCCCTTCGTGCGCGATACCAGCACGCCGGGTAGTCACGTGCTAAATATTTTATCCGCCAATGATGCCGTTGATAACATTGGCAATGCCTTGCGCGAATCTTTCAGTAAGAATCGTGTGATCGGCATTGGTTCACCACGCGCCAGCCTTGAAGCCAACTACGCGCTGCGCGACCTGGTCGGCGCGAATAATTTTTACGGCGGCATGGGTGAGAGTGAATTGAAACTGGTTCGTTCCGTGTTGAACATTTTGCAAAACACCCCCGCACGCACACCGGCCTTGCGTGAAATGGAAGAATGCAATGCAGTGCTGGTATTGGGTGAAGACGTAACGCAAACGGCGCCGCGTATTGCGCTGGCCCTGCGTCAGTCCGTTAAAACACGCGCCGTTAAAATGGCCGCCGATAGCAAGATTCCGGATTGGCAAGCGGGTGCCGTGCAACACATTGGACAAAAAGAAAAGAGCCCACTGTTTATCGGCAGCTTTTCTTCCACGCGCCTTGATGACGTGGCGGAAGCTTGCATTCATGCCGCCGCCGATGACCTCGCGCGTTTTGGTTTTGCCATTGCCCATGCAATTGATGCTGAAGCACCGGCGGTGAAAGGATTAAGTAAGGAACTGGAACAAAAAGCACAACGCGTGGCACAAGCGTTAATCGCTGCGGAAAAACCACTGATTGTTTCCGGCACCGGTGCGGCATCGGAAGCCGTATTGCAAGCGTCAGCCAATATTGCCAGTGCATTGCATAAACTCTTTTTAGGTAAACAAGGCAAAGCTGTATCGCTCTCTTTGTGTGTGCCAGAAGTAAATAGTTTAGGTCTCGCGATTTTGACTGATGATAAAAATGGCAGTGATTCCGTTGATGCGGCATTGAACGCCATGTTGAATGACAAAGCCGATGCCTTGGTTGTGATAGAGAACGATCTCTATCGTCGCGCACCGGCACAACGCGTCGACGCGGCGCTCGGTCATGTCAACATAGTTGTCGCTGTGGATCATCAATCAACACAAACCACAGAGAAAGCAAAATACATACTACCCGCTGCAAGTTTTGCCGAAGGCGATGGCACCATGGTGAGCATGGAAGGCCGCGCACAACGTTACTTCCAGCTTTACAATCCGGGATACTATGATCCTGCGAGCAACATTAAAGAGAGCTGGCGCTGGATTTACGCACTGCACACATCCGTTGATAGCCGCGAAGTCAGCTGGACTCAATTTGATGACATCACCCACGAATGCGCTGAACATATTCCTGCGCTCGCGAGAATTGTTGATGCTTCTCCCGATGCAAGTTACCGTGTGAAAGGTTTGAAGATTGCACGCGCACCTCGTCGCTACTCCGGTCGCACGGCGATGCGCGCAAATTTGTCCGTGCATGAACCGCGTGTATCACAGGATGAAGACAGCGCATTAACGTTTTCGATGGAAGGCTACGTTGGCCCGAATGAAGACGCTTCCTTTGTTCCCTTTGCCTGGGCACCGGGCTGGAACTCTCCGCAAGCCTGGACCAAGTTCCAGGATGAAGTCGGAGGCCATTTGCGTTCCGGTGATCCGGGTGTGCGGCTGATTGAACCAAAACAAAATGCCGCCGCCAATTACTACAGTGCCATCCCCGCTGCATTTACGCTACAGAAAGATCGCTGGCAACCGGTGCCCATGCATCATATTTTTGGTAGCGAAGAACTGTCGTCACGTGCCGATGCCACCGCGACATTGCTCGAACAACCCTATGTCGGTTTGAATCCGGCGGATGCAGAACAACTCGGTGTGCGTGAAGGTGCGTTGTTAAAAGTACAAACCGGCGAGAATCCACTCTCGCTGGTAGTGCGTATCCTTAATAATTTACCGCAAGGCCTGGTCGCCTTGCCCGTGGGTTTGACTGGCATGCCCGTTATTCACTTTGATAAACCCGTGCAACTGTTAACCGGTGTGAGTGCATGAGCCTGGAAAATTTACTGCCTTCCTTTATTACACCGGAAATATTAACGGTAATTATTGCCGTCTTAAAAGCGGTAGTAATTTTGGTGGTGACTTTGTGCTGCGCCGGTTTCCTGAGTTTTATTGAACGTCGCCTGTTGGCCTTGTGGCAAGATCGTTACGGCCCCAATCGCGTTGGTCCCTTCGGAATATGGCAGCTGATTGCCGACATTATCAAATTATTATTTAAAGAAGACTGGACACCGCCCTTCGCTGACAAACTTACTTTCTGGCTCGCGCCGGTGATTGCGATGAGCGCGCTGTTAATTTCTTTTGCGATTGTGCCCATCACCCCCACTTGGGGCGTGATTGATATGAACATCGGCATCCTATTTTTCCTCGCGATGGCGGGTTTATCCGTTTACGCCGTATTGTTTGCTGGCTGGTCAAGCAACAATAAATATTCACTGCTCGGCGGTTTGCGTTCCGCCGCACAAACGGTGAGTTACGAAGTATTTATGGGCATCTCGCTGATGGGCATCGTGGTGTTGACTGGCTCCTTTAGTTTGCGCGATATTGTTGAAGCGCAACGCGATGGCTGGTTTGTGTTCCCGCAATTTATCGGCTTCATGACTTTTTTTATGGCCGGTGTCGCTGTGGCACATCGCACACCTTTTGATTTGCCGGAAGCGGAATCGGAACTCGCAGCTGGTTACCATACCGAATATTCCGGCATGAAGTGGGTAATGTTTTTTGTCAGCGAATACGTGGGGCTGGTGTTGATCTCTGCACTCACCACCACATTATTTTTCGGCGGCTGGAACACACCGGCTGCTTTTGGCCATCGCTTGTTGCCGGATCTACTCTCTTATGTACCGGCGTTCTTCTGGTTCTTTGGTAAAACCTTATTCTTTATTATGATTTTTATTTTGTTGCGCGGTTCACTGCAACGTCCGCGTTACGACCAGGTAATGGCTGCTGGCTGGAAAGTATGCCTGCCGCTGACATTAATTAATTTACTGGCCACGGCTGCCTATATGCTGATGCACGCTTAATGAAAAACCATTGATAAATAACCACTGATGAGTAACTACGAGATTTAAGCATATGAAATATTTTTCATTCCTGAAGTCGGTGATCTACGGTTTCGGCAGCCAGTTCCGCAGCATGTACATGGTGTTTATGCACGCCTTCCGCAAGCGCGACACGCTGTTGTATCCGGAAACCAAAGTGTATTTGCCACCGCGTTATCGTGGCCGCATTGTGCTGACCAAGGATCCCGACGGTGAAGAACGTTGTGTCGCTTGCAACCTGTGCGCGGTGTCTTGCCCTGTCGGTTGCATCTCGCTGCAAAAAGCAGAAACTGAAGACGGTCGCTGGTATGCGGATTTCTTCCGCATCAATTTCTCGCGCTGTATTTTTTGCGGCATGTGCGAGGAAGCTTGCCCGACCAATGCCATACAACTGACACCGGATTTTGAAATGGCAGAATACAATCGCCAGAACCTGGTGTATGAAAAAGAACATTTATTGATCGACGGCGTGGGAAAATATCCCGATTACAATTTTTACCGCGTGTCCGGTATGGCGATTGCCGGCAAACCCAAAGGTTCTGCGGAACACGAAGCACAACCGATTGATGTGCGTGGATTGATGCCTTAAGGAAACCATAGAGAATGGCTATTGCATTTTATCTTTCATCACTCGTCGCTATCCTTGCGACCATTCGCGTGATCTCCACGCGCAAGCCGATTCATGCCCTACTTTACATGGTCACTTCCCTGTTAGCGGTGGCGATGATTTTCTTTGCCATCGGCGCATCATTTGCCGGTGCACTGGAAATTATTGTTTATGCGGGCGCCATCATGATCCTGTTCGTGTTTGCAGTAATGATGTTAAATCTCGGCGAAGAAACCACGCATCAGGAACAGGAATGGATTAAATTAAAATACTGGTTCGGCCCAACGCTGCTGACCGGCATTTTATTTATTGAATTAGCCTACTTACTCTGGGGCTCCAGCGGTCAAACTGCAATAGGCAACGCTGTTATTGGTAGCGGAAGTATTGATGCCAAACAAGTCGGCATATCATTGTTTGGCCCGTATTTGTTATTAGTGGAGCTGGCGTCAATGTTATTACTTGCAGCATTGGTAGCTGCGTATCATCTGGGGCGTGAAGATCATGTTTGATGCATTTACCGCCAGCACCGTTCCACTCGAGCACGGACTGATCGTCGCGGCGATTTTATTTGTGCTCGGTTTAACCGGCGTGATGGTGCGTCGCAATATTTTGTTTATGTTGATTTGCCTTGAAGTCATGATGAATGCCGCCGCATTGGCATTTGTAATCGCTGGCAGTCGCTGGATGCAGCCCGATGGCCAGATTATGTTTATTATGATTTTAACACTGGCCGCCGCCGAAGCATCGATAGGCCTCGCCATCATGCTGCAATTGTACAAACGCTTTCACACGCTCGACATTGATAAAGCCAGCGAGATGCGCGGATGAATCATTTATATCTCACAATCCTGTTTCCCATTATCGGCTTTGTACTACTGGCCTTTTCGCGCGGACGCTTGCCTGAAAAAATTTCTGCAATCATCGGCGTAGGCGCCATTGGTTTATCGGCGCTGGTTGCGGCGAAAGTCGGGTTTTATTTTGCACAACAATCCACGCTCGATGGCATCTATATAGAACCGCTGTGGACCTGGGTGAGCGTTGGTGATTTTGCGCCGACCCTGACCTTGCGCCTGGATGGTTTGTCACTGACCATGCTCGGCGTCGTTACTGGCGTGGGTTTCCTGATTCATTTATTTGCTTCCTGGTATATGCGCGGCGAAGAAGGCTACTCCCGTTTCTTTGCTTACATGAATTTATTTATCGCCAGCATGCTGGTATTAATACTCGCCGACGACCTGGTGCTCCTGTTCTTTGGTTGGGAAGGCGTGGGTTTGTGCAGTTACCTCCTGATCGGTTTTTATTACCGCGACCCCGCCAACGGCGCGGCGGCAACCAAAGCCTTTATCGTCACACGCATCGGTGACGTGCTGATGCTGGTCGGTTTATTTATTTTGTTCCGCGAATTCGACACCCTGAATATCCAGCATATTTTGAATGCCGCACCACAAAGTACCAATCTACCCGCGATACATCTGGCGGCATTGTTATTACTCGGTGGTGCGGTAGGCAAGTCTGCACAGATTCCTTTGCAAACATGGCTTGCCGATGCAATGGCCGGCCCGACGCCGGTTTCTGCATTGATCCACGCCGCAACGATGGTCACCGCTGGTGTTTATTTAATCGCACGCACGCACACCTTGTTTGAATTGTCACCGGATGTGCTTTATCTGGTCGGCTGTGTTGGCGCCATTACATTACTCCTCGCGGGTTTCAGTGCGTTGGCGCAAACGGATATCAAGCGCGTGCTCGCCTACTCCACCATGAGCCAGATCGGTTATATGTTTTTGGCACTCGGTGTCGGTGCGTGGGATGCGGCAATTTTCCATTTAATGACACACGCGTTCTTCAAGGCCTTGTTGTTCCTCTCCGCTGGCGCGGTGATTATTGCCACGCATCATGAGCAGGATATTTTCAAAATGGGTGGATTGCGCAAATCCTTGCCGCTGGTTTACATTTGTTTCATTATCGGTGGCGGTGCACTCGCGGCATTGCCCTGGATCACTGCCGGTTTTTACAGTAAGGATTTAATTCTCTGGCAAGCAATGGCAGCAAATAAACCGGAATTCCTTGCCGCGGGATTGCTCGGTGCCCTGCTCACTTCTATTTATACCTTCCGTTTAATTTTTGTGGTGTTTCACGGTGAAAGGAAAATAGAAACGCACGAAGGCCACGGTGTCTCCTACTTCCTGCCACTGGTGGTGCTGTTGATTTTATCCACCGGTATTGGCGCACTGCTGCATCATCCGCTGACTTCCCTGTTACCCGCTTCTCCCGGCGACGCAGAAGGCGAAGGCAAAGCACTGCTGGAATGGATTTCTATTTTCGTCGCCCTCAGCGGAGTCGCCATTGCCTATCTTTTGTATGCGGGTGATCGACAATTTATTACCAGTTTGTCATCCAGCACGGTGGGGCATTTCTTCAAATGTTTATGGAAGTATGCCTGGGGTTTCGACATGCTTTACCACGCGCTGTTGGTGAAACCGTTTTTATCCCTCACTTATTTCATCAAACGCGATGCAGCAGATTATGTTTTCGAAAGTTTTATTCCCGGCGCACTGAATCTGTTGCGCCTGGGACTCAGTGCCACACAAAACGGTCGTGTGCGCTGGTATGCAATGTCCATGGCGCTCGGGCTGGTTATTTTGTTGGCCTATGTCCTTTTTACTTCCAAATTACTGGCATCGATCATTTAATTTAACGAGAGCAGATCACACATGATCTTACCTTTACTCATCCTCATCCCCCTGATAGGCGGTTTGCTGTGCTGGCAAAGCGAGCGTCTGGGGACCGGTGCACCGCGCTGGATTGCTTTCTTTTCCATGTTGGCTGTTACGGCATTGGCTATCCAATTGTGGTTAACAGGTGACTACAGTTTGCAAACTGCTTCTGCGCATCGCTGGCAACAGGAATTTACCTTGCCGTGGATTCCGCGCTTCGGTATCAGTTTTCATCTGGGTCTCGATGGTTTGTCCCTGTTAATGATTTTATTAACCGGCGCACTGGGTTTAGCTGCTGTCGTTTGTTCCTGGCGTGAAATACAAAAATACGTGGGCTTCTTCTATCTCAACCTGATGTGGAATTTAGCGGGCGTCATCGGCGTATTCCTGGCACTCGACCTGTTTTTATTTTTCTTCTGCTGGGAAATGATGCTGGTGCCGATGTATTTCCTGATCGCCTTGTGGGGCCATCAGTCCAGCGAAGGCAAAGGACGCATTTACGCGGCCACCAAATTTTTTATTTTCACGCAGGCCAGTGGTTTGTTATTGCTGATCAGTATTATTCTGTTGGTGTTCCTCCATTACTTCTCCTCGCACACACTCAGTTTTGATTACGATGTCTTGTTGAGTACCAAACTCGGTATCAAGCCCGAGTGGCAGATGGCCTTGATGCTGGGATTTTTTATTTCCTTCGCTGTCAAACTGCCGGTCGTGCCACTGCATTCCTGGTTGCCGGATGCACATGCACAGGCGCCGACCGCCGGCAGTGTGGATCTCGCAGGGATATTATTGAAAACCGCTGCTTACGGTATGTTGCGTTTTGCGATTCCCCTGTTTCCGGAAGCCTCCCATGCGTTTGCACCCATTGCGATGTGGCTCGGCGTGATCGGTATTTTCTACGGCGCCATCATGGCTTGTGCACAAACCGATGTGAAACGGCTGGTCGCTTATACCAGTGTGTCGCACATGGGATTTATTTTAATCGGTATTTACGCCGGCACACTCATCAGCTTGCAAGGCGTGGTGATACAAATGCTGGCGCACGGACTTTCCGCCGGCGCGCTGTTCATTCTTTGCGGCGAGCTGTATGAACGTTTGCACACACGCGACTTGCGCCAGATGGGCGGTTTGTGGTCACGCATTGCCTGGTTACCTGCCATCAGTTTATTTTTTGCTGTCGCCTCTCTCGGACTGCCCGGCCTCGGTAATTTTGTCGGGGAATTTTTAATTTTACTGGGCTCTTACCAACAGTATCCGCTGATCGTCAGTATCGCTACTGCCGGCTTGATCCTGGCCGTGGTCTACAGCTTGCGCATGGTACAACAGGCTTTTTATGGAAAACCCAACGCCACGAACGAATCCCTATCAGAAAATGCGCCCCTTGAAGCACTCACATCGCGCGAATTGGGATTATTATTATTATTGATGGTTGCTTTGCTTTTCCTTGGTCTTCATCCACAAACAATTTTGAATGTATCGGAAGCACCCATGCAATTGATCGTGCAATTTTATTCAGTGGTGATGGGGTAATTCATGCTGACACAACTGGATTTTCTCTCATTGATGCCACTGATTATTGTCAGCGTAACGGCTGTGTTAGTGATGCTGGCAATCGCTTTTTATCGCCATCACAGTTTCAACGCCACACTTTCGGTCATCGGATTGAATCTCGCACTGGTTAGCACTTTGATGGTATGGGCTGTGCCGCCACATCCCGTTACTGTTCTCTTGTCGATGGATCATTTTTCCCTAATCGCCATCACCCTGATGTTAGTTGCCACACTAGCCAGTGCCACTTTCTCCCATATTTATATGCAAAACAAACCGGGCCAGCGCGAAGAATTGTATTTGCTGCTGCTGCTTTCACTCGCCGGTGGCATGGTACTGGTGAGCAGTCGGCATTTTGCTTCGTTATTTATCGGACTCGAGATGCTATCAATTCCGCTGTATGGCCTCGTTGCCTACACACTACAACACGAGCGTTCGCTGGAAGCCGGCATTAAATACTTGGTGTTATCTGCCAGTGCATCCGCGATGATGTTGTTTGGTATGGCACTGATCTATGCAGACACCGGCTCGCTTGCCTTTGCCGACATCAGCCAGCACATTACCAGCATGGGAGACCAGGTGAGTCTTCTGGTGATGTGTGGTTCTGCGTTGATACTGGTGGCGCTTGCTTTTAAATTATCACTGGCACCTTTCCATTTGTGGACACCGGATGTTTACGAGGGCGCACCGGCACCGGTCGGCGCCTTCCTAGCTACGACTGCAAAAATTGCCGTCGCTTATGCACTGATGCGCCTGGTTGCCTATTTCCCGGTATTTAACCAACCCACATTCAACACGATTCTGTTGGTGTTGGCAGGTGTTTCAATTCTGGTTGGAAATATCCTGGCGATGACGCAAACCAATATCAAACGCCTGTTGGGTTATTCATCGATTGCGCACTTTGGTTACCTGATGGTAGCGATGGCCGCACTCAACTTTGCCACGCTGGAAGCATTCAGTGTTTACCTGATCACCTACACGCTGGCGACACTCGCCGCCTTTGGTGTGGTCACTGTGGTATCTATATCTGATGAAGCTATCAGCAAGGAAAGCATTGATGCCGACAGCTTGCATCGTTATCGCGGTTTGTTCTGGAAACAACCTTATCTTGCCGCCGTGTTAACGGTTGCTATGTTATCGCTCGCAGGTATACCGATGACGGCGGGGTTTATCGGAAAATTTTATATGATACTGGCCGCCGTAAATGCCGCCGACTGGTACTTACTTGGCATTATCGTGATCGGCAGCGCGATTGGTCTTTACTATTATTTGCGCGTGGTCGTGACTTTGTTTATGACAGAACCCGGCATGGCACGTTACCGGATTCCTTTCCACTGGAGTCGCACCGCCGGTGGCATTGTGCTGGTATTGATTGCAGCCGCCATCATCCTGCTGGGCGTATTCCCGGAACCGCTGCTGGAACTGGCTACCCTGGGCGATCTGCAATAATATTTTCTACTTTTGTCATCCCCGTGCAAGCGGGGATCCAGTGCTTTCAATACATACTATGGATTCCCGCTTTCGCGAGAATGACGTTATCCAGAAGCTCAAGAAATCAACGTAAAATAAAATCTTCTTCACGTTCGGCACATTCGATCATGGCATCTTGTGCACCACGCATTAAAAATCGTACATCTACAGAAAAGTCCGGTGCCAGTACACCACCGATACTGTTTTGCACCTGAACTTTTACATCGCTGGATATTTCTACCGGCTCGGCCAGTACTTTTCGAATACGCGAAGCCAGGCTGATGACTTCCCCACGATCCTTGATGTCCTGCATGAGCACGGAAAACTCACCTGAACCAAAACGAGCCAGAATATATTTTTTGTTATCGTTGTCTCTATTGATGGCCGCTTGCACCGAATCTGCTACTTTTTTTACTAACTCATCACCCGAGGCATAATCTATTTGTGCATTAATAGTTTTCAGGTTGCGGATATCAAAACGCAGCAACGCAAATCGACCACCACTCATGCGAGTAATTTCCAGACTCTCGACTATTTTTTTCTGGAAACTGTCGCGATTATAAGCGCCTGTCAGGGGATCGTATAATGCCTCGCGACGAAAGCGCTCACGTTCCTCACGCACAGTTGCTGTTAATCCTTGTAAAATCAGGTCGTAGAGTGAAAGGCAACTAATGATAATGATACAAGCCAGGCACCACAAAAAAGTAGTAATGACGTCGCGATTCTCTTCGTGCATGATTTGTATAAAATAATAATCTGCACGATGCAGGTCATAAATAATCAGATAGGCAAACATCGTGATCACAGACCAGACTAACCCTGATGTTCGACCAGCCACCAGAAAAATAATCACTGGTACACTTAATAATAAAAAAGTAACCGGTGAATTCCATCCGCTCGTAAAAACGACTGCGCCGGTGATCGAACCAAAGATGATCAAAGCAAATAAATTGGCTGTAATATTCAAGCTGGCTGTGCGTACAAAATAGACTGCAACAAGCATCATGCCAACAGAAACAGCCGCTGCACAGGCTACACCAATCCACAGGTTTCGTATTCCCAACAGAGAAATACACATCATGATAAAAGCGGCCAAAGCGACCGTAACTGCACAACTGGAAAGCATGCCCAGTACAATACGAGCACGCGCCTGTTGGTCTTCATTACCAAAACGCAAAATAGCTGGCGGTATCCAGCTATCTATCAAGGTGAGAAACACACCGCGATTATCAGTCATATAATAGTCAGCAGTAATATTTTTTTATTGACCCGTAAGGGTACTGTAAACGATACGTGCCCAGGTATCCAATAACTCTTTCTGTGTTGCATCAAAAAGCTTGATATGGCGCGAATAGGTCGACAATTTCTCAAGGATCGAAACCAGCGCCGAAGCCGCCAGGTAAGGCTGTATATCTTTTGTAATCCTTCCCTTTTCCTGTGATGCACTAATCACTCCGCCCAGTTTACTGATCAAGGGTTCGAGTGCCTCTTTGCGAATGGCATGGAATACCTGGTCGCCGCGATCTGCCGCGTGATTTCGCAGCAACAATACACCGTGATATTTTTCCCAATGTGCAAGATAGGCCTCTACTAATAGGTGCGCGCGTTTCAAACCTTGCTCCCCTTCCCAGCTGCCCCCTATTAATTCAACAATGGCAGGCATTTCTGCTGAAGCTTCCTGCGCCAGTTGCTGTGCGGCGTCTTCTACATCCTTAAAGTAATGATAAAACAGGCTCGACACGCTGTTGACCTGGCGCGCAATTTCCGTGACTGAAATGTCGAGCACGCTGCGCTCTTCCAACAATTTCGCCGTGGCATCCAGAAATTTCTGCCGCGTTTTCATCGCGCGCGATCCCAGATCGCGCCCGGCCTGATCCTTTGTCTTTAACATACAGCAAGTCTCGTCATCCCCGCGCAAGCGGGGATCCATCTTATTTCTTTTCTGTACCCAGCACTTCTGCCGCTGCGTTTAGCGCTTGTACGGCAGTGGGAATACCTGCATACATTGATGTCTGCATCAACACTTCAATAAGCTCTTCGCGCTTGATGCCGAGATTCAAAGCACCCATCAAATGGCCCTTGAGTTCTTCAGTTTTACCGAGCGCTGCCAGTTGTGCCACCGTGCACAGACTGCGATCGCGTATCGCCAGGCCCGGGCGCGCCCAGAAGCCGCCGAAACAAAATTCAATCACATTTTTAAAAAATTCCGGCGCGAGTTTTTGTGCCGGTAATTCATTGCCGCCAGCGCGTGCACCCCACAATTGACCTGCGACCGCCATGCCTTTTTGTAACAGTTCTTGTTCAGTTGCCATACATTTTCTCCTGTTGTGTTTTAAATTATGACCCCTCCGTCGCTTCGCGACACCTCCCCTATAAATAGGAGAGGCTATGTGAGCTCCCCCTGCACAGTAGGGGGAGTGCCCGCAGGGCGAGGGGGTCACTCTCGCTGCAAAATACACACACTACACACACTACCACCACCGACCAGATGCGCCAGGCCGGTACGTGCATTTTTCACTTGTCGTTTTCCTGCATTGCCGCGCAACTGCTGGACGATTTCATAAATCATCGCAAGACCGGTAGGGCCGCCGGGATGACCACGCGCAATCAAACCACCGTCGGTATTAAACGGAATTTTCCCGCCAATTTCGGTTTCACCATCCATTAATAATTTTTCTGCCTTGCCTTCCTTGCAGAATCCCAACAATTCGTAATACTGGATCTCTTCAATCGCAAACGCATCGTGGCAAAATGCCAGATCGATGTCTTTGGGTTTTAATCCGGCTTGTTTATACGCTTCATTAGCCGTATCACGTGACATGGTCGCAGGCCCCACCACTGGCCCAAGAAAAGTATGGCCCGGCGTGTATTTTTCCGATTGCAAAGCCGCGGCTTTCATACGGATCATCGGCGTTTTACGTTTTAATTTTTTGAAAAATTTCTTGCTCACCAGAATGGCACACGCCGCCCCGTCGTCAACCGGACAGCTCATCATTGCCGTGTGTGGATCAGCTATCACGCGCGACGCCAATACATCTTCGATGGTTACGGTTTTTTCCGGCTGCCTGTCACTGAGTGGGTTGAGTGCACCATTGTTCCAATTCTTCGCCGCAACGCGTGCGATATGTTCGCGCGTCGTCCCGTACTCGTGCATACGACGCATGGCCCACAAGGAAAAATACGCATTCGGTAAAATCACGTTGTCGATTCGATCCGTCCATTGTCCACTGCCACCGGCTTCGGTCATTTTGTCAAAGGCAATCGCCATGGCGACATCACAACGCCCACTCGCAATCGCATACGCCGCTTCACGCAAACAGGTGAGGCCAGTCGCCGATGCATTTTCCATGTGCGTAACGGGCAAACCCGTCAAACCAAATTCTTTCATCACTTTGACGCCTGTCATCGGGCCGCTGAAGAGATAACCGACAAAAGCTTCATCGACTTGATCAAAGGTAATGCCGGCATCATCCAGCGCAGCAAAACCGGCTTCACGTGCCAGGTCATTCACCGTACGATCGGGCCAGTGTTTAAAACGCGTCATGCCGACGCCGAGTACTACTACATCATCTAAACTCATTTACGTCACCTGCAAATTAATTTTTGTACGGGCAATTTACCAATTTCTTGTAGGGGCAATTCATGAATTGCCCCTACGGATTTTTGATTGGTTGTACGGGCGACCGGCCGGTCGCCCCTACGGGACGAAAACGGAATATCACCACATCCTGCCCTTCTTTATTTTGTTTCAGTGTTTCCAGCTCCATCGTGACTTTCATGCCAATTTTAAAATCATTGGGCCCGCCCATCAGAATCGATTGCACGCGCGGCCCTTCCGGCAAATCGATTTGCCCCACACCATACCCTTTCACTTCGCGTTTGCCACCAAACAACGGGAAGTGCACGTAGGTGTAGCTATATATAGTGCCCGTCGAACTCAGTAGCACATCGGTGGTTTTGCGATGCAAACATTTCGCACACACTTGGCGGCGCGGGAAAAATACTTCACCGCATTTTTTGCATTTCGAGCCGAGCAGTTGCGGCGAATGCTTTTCATCATCAGGAATGGTGAAAAAGCCTGCTTCAATCGGGACTCTCTTTGCGGGGGATACAGCTGTTGACATGGTGCGCCTCTCACAATTTTTGACATTGTGTCAAATGAATAGGCTGAGAGCAAGGTGTGATTAGCGAAACTTATATCTATATAGAAGGTACAGAAACAACAAGGGAGCCTTTCGGCTCCTTTGTTCCTAATTAAAACTTCCATAACATAAAGCGAATCTGTGTCTCAAATTCATACAGCGCAGAATCCTCTATTAAAGTTAAATCCTTTCATAATTTTAATGGAAATAGCGCGCCATACTAAAGTCCAAATACAGAGCTCCAAAGTTACTAAACCCGCTCAACACTAATTTACCATCTGACTGGAGAATTAGTGAATTTCCATTGGCATTATCTGTCGGCACATTCGAAAACCTAGTTGTGACAATCCCTGATGAATTAAAACTGGCATCCAAGGTTCCGTCAGAGTTATAACGCACCAATGCATAAACATTCCAAGCTTCCGGAGGATTACTTAAGCCACCAGTGGATTTACCACCTGCAACAAGTTTCCCATCCGATTGTCGAACTATTGAGTAAGCCTGATCATCCAAAGATCCGCTGGATGATACGGCTGTTATAACAGTTCCAGGAACAAGCGAAGAAATGCCAAAGCTAGTAGTATCCAGTGTTCCATTAGTATTGTACCTAGCCAACGCAAAATCATTGCCACTCGTTGAATTGGTGTATGAATAACCAGCCGCAACCAACTTTCCATCCAGTTGCTGAATTACAGAATATGCATAATCATTTTGATTCGCCGCTGGACTGGCATGACTGATATTGGTGTTAACTTTTCCAGTTCCACCAAACGTCGTATCAAAAGTACCATTTGTATTAAAGCGTGCCAGGGCAAAATCAACATTTGTTCCATTACCGGTATTGCCAGCTACAACCAACTTACTATCTGTTTGCTGAATCACAGAATATGCATAAGCATTTTGACCCGACACAATTGGGGTAGTTAATTTACCGTTACTATTGAAATTGGTGTCCAATGAACCGTTGATTGTAAATCGTGCCAAAGCAAAGTTATATATGCCACTCACTTTAGAATAACCTGCTACAACCAACTTACCATCCGTTTGCTGAATCACTGACTGAATTCTATCTTCATTTGCACTGAAGGCTAACTTCAAAATCCCACCAGTTCCAAAGGTTGAATCAAGTGAGCCATCTAGATTATAACGAACAAGCGCAAAATCTGCAGTTGATGCCGTAGTGCCTGATGTAAAATAGTACCCAGCAACAACCAACTTTCCATCCGTTTGCTGAATCATTGATGTGGCATAGGCATTTTTGTTAGTGGCTATTGAAGTTGTTATTTTTCCTGTGCAATTGCCCGAGCTTTGACAGAATGTGGTGTCAAGAGAACCATTCATATTGTAACGAACCAATGCGAAGTTATAGTAACTCCCAACCTTCGAAAAACCCGCCTGCACAATTTTACCATCTGCTTGCTGTATAGCCGCATAAGATTCATCGTCAGTGGGGCTGCCTGTGGCTATACCGGTTACAACTTTCCCTGTACCTCCAAAAGAGCAATCTAGCGCGCCAGATGCAGAAAGAGGAGATGGATCAATATTATCAGGAATACAATCACCATCTGTATCTGCGCTCCATGGATTCGTACCAATTGCTGCCTCTGCTGCATCAGTTAAACCATCGCCATCACTGTCAACCGGTGTACTTGTCATAGAAAAATTAACTGGCCAGCACTTCATTGAAGTCTGCGCAGTCAAAGTATCCTTCAAATAACCCGTCAGCGCCTGAACCACACAAGTTTCATTGCTGCTGGCACTAATAACAACCGGATTCACCAATGCATACGTTCCAGAGGGAACATAAGTTTGTGAATGAGCATTATTACCCCAGCAGCTCACTGACAGCGGTATCGGGCTATTACCGTAATCCCCGTTGATAACGCAAGTATGGTTTGTTCCTGCTGCAATATTTTTGGCACTGGTTACACCCGGAATACCATTCAATTGGCCCATTGAGTTGCTATCCCACGACCAACATTTGACGGAACCACTATCAATAGCGCAGGCATGATTATCTCCCACCGCCACCGCTGTCGGCGCTACAAGCACTGCGGGCAAAGGCAAGATTCCCGTGATGGGTACAGGTGTTGTGCCTGCACTGTTCCAGCAATAGACGGCGCTTCCATTGACAACACACGCATTATTCACACCGACTGAAATATCAAGAATATTACTCAGCCCCGTAGTGATGAGTCGCCGCGCAGCAATATTTGCATTTTCCCAACACTGGACACTATTGTCAGTGAGCAACGCACAAGCATGCAGCGCTCCACCCACCTTGAATTTTTTAACATTCGCTAGAGTATTCCCTCCACCACAATCCACCGTTCCAGCAATCAAATAGCAGCCATAGGTTCCATACATCTCAGCCAGATCTGTCACTGTACTATAAAATGTACCCACTCCCATCCATGTTCCATCTGCAACATTCCATTCGTTATAGGTTGCCGCATTAGGACCCTGTACATTACCTGGGTCTTCAAAACCAAAAAGATGATCCGGGAAAACATACACTCGCGGTGGATCTAAAAAGCTCAGGGGGTCTGTGCCCAACGTCGCTTCCACTGTATTTAACAAGCCATCATTGTCATTATCGGCATCCAGCGTTAAGCCATTGCAAGTTGGTGCATTAGCAGCACAACCGTACGGATTATTGACATTCCAGCTATCCGGCATTCCGTCACCATCTGTATCAACTGATGCAGCAGCATTAAGTGAGAATTTATCCAGCGTTAAGCCATTGCAAGTCGGTGCATTAACAGCACAACCGTACGGATTATTAATATTCCAGCTATCTGGCATTCCATCACCATCTGTATCAACTGATGCAGCAGCATTAAGTGGGAATTTATCCAGCGTATTAGGAACACCGTCTTTGTCTTGATCACTTAGACTAATCGGCGGGTTATTAGACATGTTATAAGGATCATTCTGATTCAATGGATAAGTATCAGTCGAATCAAGAATACCATCGTGATCACAGTCGGTTGGAGAATAGGGAAGCGCGTAAAAAGACGTCGATAGATTATTGAGACTGACCCCTGCCGCCACCTGACACAAACGGGCAGATATCTGGTTACTCGGAAGCAAATCAATATTAGGATTAGGGCCATACTCAACAACACTATGATAGCTTTGATCGCGCTCTATGCCCCACATTTGCGATTCACGCCAGCCATGCGCTGTCCAGATCCAATGTCTTTTTTCCAATAAGCTAATGATATCCTTAAACCAGAACTCAGCACCAGGCGCCCACTTCGCGACGTCGAACTCGCCGATATAAATCGGCGTCTGGTATTTGGCTTCAAACAGATCCCCATCGTGGAAAGCTGCTGCCTCAATAGTGCTTATATTTATCGCAGGAAATGTGCTCCCATTATATGGATATGTTCCACCAGTAAACGGATATGGATTTGTTGAATTCGTATCTATACTACCAATGCCTGCGGTAGCAGTGTGAAGACCACTTTGCGTACCACTCGTATTAATAATGGCTGTACCTCCAGGTCCAGGCGTTGCTGAAACTGTAAAACTATTTGCATCTAATACCGTTTTAACATAGTAATTAGTGCCCACCGCTAAGGGAGCTGGTAAGGCACCCGTTGTTGCAAACACTACCGGATCATTTACTGCTCTACCATGGCTTGACCACGTGATAACTTCTGGGTTTCCTAGGCTTGGAATGATAGTCACCGACCCACTTTTCATAAAACTAAAATTGCTAAAGTTTTGGTAGGTATACCCCATTGTATTGTAAATATGATAGCTGTAGATTACTTTTGCATCTGCAAACGGCTGCATATAATTAAAACCATTCGCGAATCCACCCTCGCCGGGTTCATAGATAATCCAGTTTTGTGTATCGATCGCTCGTATGGCATTAATAATCGGTTGCGCGACAATATTTCGCCACGCGGTAGGAATTTGATCATCCAGTGATGTTCCTGCTATTGTGGGCTCGTTGCTCAGGTCGTAACCCAGCACACAATCCCGACTACCAGGAGAGCCATCATTAATAAGGCTGTAAGGGCTGGCAGTTTTCAATGCATTGATGACAGTGGTCCAATAGATAATAAAATTGCTCTGAACAAGCGCAGGATTACTCCATTGACTTGTACTTATATGCCCGCCCACGGCGGACAAAATTGAACTTTTCATTCCGTGATCACATGCATAGCTTATCCGGTTTGTAAGCGTCGTCAGCTCAAGGTTACTAGGGTTGGGGTAACTCGCTGTATCACCTCGAACCCGTATGAAATTTACGCCTATCGCCGCCAAAGCATCCAAATTCGTAAGATCAAGGGGAAATGAAACATTTGGGCCGGCATAAGTCCATCCTCTCAGGTTGGTTGGCGGCGCATAAAAATGCAAAGGCCCCTGCTCAAATCTGAAATTTGTACCATTTGCAGAATTCACAATCTGCGGTGTTGTTGTGACACTAACATAAGTGTGTTGCCAAGTTGCGCCATTATCGGCACTGGTCGAAGCAACATAGTCCCCCAGAGGTGCAACAATACTCCTGGTGGGACCTGGATTCGGAATATCCAGAATCGGCTTTAAATTCACACCTTTAATGAGCCCAGTTCCACCTTTAGTTGCAATAACTAATGGATAACTTCCAGCACTGTTAAAAGGGACAACCTTATAGAGATCATTATCCACATCCAAGGTTATGCCATTAATAGTTACCTTGGTATTTTTTCCAGTGGCGGTGAGAAGATAACTTTGTGCCAACACGGCCACATCTGTGCGGCTGATTCCAGTATCTGTACTTCCAGAGATCTGTAAATAAGTGGGGTCTGTAAAATCAACCGTAGCGCCACCGGTAACTGCCCAGTTCGTGCTAAGAGTTTTATCAACAAACGTAAATGATGTGGAGGGAGTAATACTGAGTGATTGTATTTTTACTACGCCACCATTTATTACCGGGTTACTGATATTCGACTGCACAATAATGTCAACATTACCATCTGCCGGCATATCAAAATCAACAGAGTAAGGTAAGTAGTTTGTAATAAGTTGAGAATTATTTAAGTAAAGATTAGTAGTCCAATTACCAGGTTGTGTAATTCGTAACCAGATTGGGCCGGATGCAATTGTTGTTACCGTGTAGCGCCCTTTCGTCAAAGTTCCATAATTTGCTTTTACTATTCTGTTGCCCCCGCTTGGAATTATCACACCCACACCATCATTCGTGTTAGTGCAAGGTGATTGGTTTGGTAATTGGCACGCCCAACCCATGAGATCAGAAAGCTGAAAATTAAATGATACTGGTGATGACACGGGGCCAGGGTATTGAAGGACATCATTCGCAGACGCATCGAACGAACAAATCAGCCACAACGGCAATAAAATGAAACGAAGATGTTTAAACCATTTTGATAGTTGTAAGGACATACCCCCTCCTGTTTATTGTTGAATGTTATTGTCTATTTAGACGCTGGGGAGAGTACTACAATATTTAAGTATTTGTACAGTGCCTGAACAGGTAGTTTTTTAAAGATTTATCGATTATTTGATAAATAATGTGGAGGCAAGTCACATTTGTTCATTTATTGATCAATATTTTTCCACCACCACCCGTGACAACATGCGGATACCAACGCGAGGGATAAAACGTAAAATTACGGTAAAGAATTTATTAACAAAACCATGAATAGCTGTCGTTTTTCCTTTCAACATTGCTTCATAACCAAACAGCGCCACTTCCGGTGCGCTTGCTTCAATCAAGTGAAAGCCTGGCACGTCTTCCATATTCGCCGTTTGTGCAAACTCCGTTTTAGTGGCACCGGGACATAACACCGTAATAGTTACATCGGTTCCTTTTAATTCGTTAGCAAGTGCCTGTGAAAAAGACAGCACGAATCCCTTGGTGGCGTAATAAACCGATTGCAATGGCCCCGGCAGGAAACCGCCCACTGAACCAACATTCAATACACGACCGCTGTTGCGCGCCACCATTTCTGGCAAAAACAAACGCGTAAGTGTGACGAGTGCCATCACGTTGACATTAATCATCGCTTTATCTTTTTCCCAGTCGCGTTCGATAAACTTGCCGTGACCGCCGTAGCCCGCATTGTTGATCAGGTAATCTACAATAATATTTTTTTGTTTAACTTCCTTATAAAGTTCCTCTGCTGCATTGGTAACCGATAAATCCCTGGCAATCACCAATACCTCAATCTTATATTTCGATTCCAATTCCGATTTTAATTTTTCCAGTTCCTCCTGGCGCCGCGCCACCAGGATTAAATCGCCGCCACGTGCAGCGTGGATTCTTGTCATCTCCAGGCCAATGCCACTGGAAGCACCCGTGATTAATGCGACTTTTTTCATAAATTACCACTCATCATTTTCTATTCGTCATTCTCTATTCATCATTAAGAAAGGCTGAAAAACTCGGTGCGCCGGTATCAATCGTCATACCACCGTCGATTACCAGGTTTTCACCATTAATATAGGAAGCATCATCCGATGCCAGGAAAGCAATGGCGGACGCAATTTCTTCTGGCCTACCCACACGTTTTAATGGAACACTCGCATTAAACTTCTCGCGCTGTCCGGGCGTGTTATACACATCACGCGTCAAACCGGTTTCAATAGGGCCAGGACAAACGGCGTTGCAACGAATATTTTCACGACCGTGATCCAGTGCCAGCGAACGCGTGTAATTCACTACCGCACCTTTCGCGGCGTTGTAAGCAGTTAAACCAAAATCACCAAACAGTCCTGACACCGAGGCAGTATTCACAATCGCTCCACCGCCATTTTTTCGCATATGCGGTATCGCAAAATGACATCCATAATAAACAGAATCCATGCAGATGGAAGTAACGCGTTTCCATTCGGCAGGTTGCAGGTCCGGTGTTTTTCCGTAAGTACCAGTGCCCGCATTATTGACCAGAATATCCAGGCGGCCATAAATCGACATGCATTTTTCCATCATGGCTTTGACATCATCCATATTGGATACATCACAATGTATATACACACATTGCCCACCTTTCCCTTTGATATCATCCGCAACCTGGTTACCCCACGCGTCATTGATATCAGCAATCAGTAAGCTCACATCCTCTTCCGCAAAGCGTATAGCCGTTGCCTTGCCAATACCCGAAGCCGCGCCGGTTACGACAGCCACTTTATTTTTTAATCCACGCATACAATTCACCTATAACTGGATTCCCACCCGTGCAGGAATGACGACGTTTATTTTGTAAACTGCCCCGTTTGCATCTTGTCCCACATATTTGTCGGAATCACTCGTGACAAACGCGGCAACCATTTTGCCATCGCGGTCACCGGATAACGTGCTTTTGGATTTTTTGCCTCCAGTGCCCTGATTACTGTCTGCGCTACTCGTTCCGGTGAGCCCGCCATCGCCGCAGCGATTTTTGCTGCACCGGTGGGTTTTTCGGTTTCTGCTTCAGTGGAAATGGAAAAATATTTCGACAATGAATCACCATAAGTGGGATCTTGCAGCCATTGCTTCGATGCTTGCGCCATCGCCGTTTTTAAAAACGCCGTGCTGATCCAGCCCGGTTCTATCAACACCACATCGATACCAAAACCTTTCACCTCCATACGCAGGGCTTCAAACAAGGCTTCGAGCGCGTGCTTCGATGCCGCATAGACTCCCTGATAAGGTAGCGACACCAGACCTAACATACTGGAGAGTGTAATAATTTTTCCCTTGTTGTTTTTTCTTAAGATAGGTAATACAGCACGTGTCAACGTCATCGTGCCAAACACATTCACATCAAATTGTTTCCGCAAGCGCGCATCATCCACCAACTCCACGGGCCCCGGTTGTGCATAACCGGCATTGTTGATCAAACAACTCAGGGTGATATTTTTTTCCTGGATAATTTTTAATGCGTGCGTGATGGTATTTTCATTACAGAGATTCAGCACCAGTTTCAAGCTGGCATTATCTGGCACCTCGCTCAGCAAGGCTTCAGTCGGTGCTGTCGCAATGACAAAATGACCGCGCTCTGCGGCCAGCTTCGCCGTTTGGTAACCGATGCCACTGGAAGCACCAGTAATAAGTATAACTTCAGTTTGCATCATTCCTCATCCATATCATAAGTCACCATACACGAAGAAATAATAGATAAAGTAACAACCCAGACAATCGCAAAAAAGAATCGCTCATCCAGGCCAGTCAAAAGATTTGCTATTGAAATTCCCAGCCACGAAATTCCCGCAAGTGAAAGGCCAGTTATGCCAACAAAAATGGCATTCATAATGCCTTCATCCTTACCGCCGGTGCGGAAGGAAACCACCGGACTGGAGAGCAACAAAAACATGCTGGGAGAATGATAACCGCCGTTCATTAATACCAGGGACAAGGTCATCAGGAAGTAAGTCAGGGAAAAAAGCATCGATGCAATACGAAAATTGGCGAAGCGGTAAAATCCCCATATCTGCAATCCCATCAACACAGAAACAACATAGGCAAAATAAACATTCAGGAGAATGTCAAATTTAAAAATCAGATAGAGCACGGTCAGAACCAAAGCCCAAAACCATACCGTGGCTGAAGTGGTCAACAACAATACGGTAAGTGCTCGAGCACGTCGACGCACCAGGCCTGACTCTTTTATTTTAAGGTCGGCAGGAAGCGGAAATACCTGCTTGATAAACTGGTCAAGGGTTTTGTATTTTTGCATGAACGAGCTCCCTAATGTTGTTGCAATTTATTTCGAATCACCAGGACATTAAAAATAACAAATGCAATGATAAAGCAGACAGTATTCACCAGTATTAAACCAATATGACTTTCTGCTGGAAGCTCCGGTTTGAAAAACAGGTACAGGTTAACGCAAAGAACAAAAATAAAATTGCCTATATAATAACCTAGGCTCCATAGACAACGATACGGTAGGTTAAAAGCAGGCTTATGATCAATCCCGCGCTTTAACAGCGCTTTGTCAATCAACAGGTTGACATACACGATGGTAAAGCAGGTAATCAGCCACCCGACATAATTGCCAATAGGTACATTAAAGTGCCAGGCGGGGGTCAGGTATTGATAGATGAAAGTCAGCCAGCCGAAATCGCCCGGAACGTATTGGTATATTTTCCCCAGAAACCAGTATTGGCCGAGATGGGTAATGGGATCAATAACAAAATCGGACCAGGTAATCAGCAAACTCGCCCACAACGCGACCTTGAGTGATAACTGCAACTCACGATTCTCCACACGCTCAATAGAGCCCGGAATTTTTTTCAAGGGAGAAAACAAGGTATAGGTAAGCGAATGGCCAAAATAACACAGCGAAGCAAAACTCAATGACGCGAACAAGGGGATATTCGACAACCACAATTCATTGGGAAAGGAGCTGGGATAATAATCATAAAAAGTAAAGGGGAAGCCCGTACGTGTACTGGTGAATTCAGATAACCAGCCAATAAAAGTTCCGACCACCAACCAGATAACCATGTGCAACCAGCCACGTTCAGCGGTTGCCACAATCATAAAGGTGATGACCAGTGCCATCACATAAGGCCTATCAACAAACATGGAAATAACATAATTCATATTTACCCTCCTGTACTCATTATATAGCTGGCTGTTATTTATATAAGAAGGTCATTAATGCTTCCAACCGATTTGCCGTTTTTATTTTGTAGGGAAACCAGTTCATTTCACTCGGCTTGTTGCGCTTTTCTATCATCAACGATTGGGTTTGGCAAAATGCATGCAAGGCATGTTCACCGCCATGACGCGTACCGACACCACTTTGCTTGGCGCCACCAAAAGGCAACATCGGCACACCGGCATTGATAATACAATCATTGACACACACATTGCCGGCATCAATACGTTTGGCGATTTCTATTCCTTTATTAATATCACGCGTCCACACACTGGCATTCAGTCCAAATTCACTGTCATTGGCAAGACGTATCGCCTCTTCCACATCAGAAAATTCCATCACACAAGCCACCGGGCCAAAGGTTTCTTCTTTCATGATGCGCATCTGGTGATTCACATTGGTAATCATCGTCGCCTCAAAGTACACGCCACCGCCCGGCTTTTGTAAACGCTTGCCGCCGGTGAGAATCGTCGCGCCGTCTTCCCGCGCACTTCTCACATGATCTTCGACAATGTCAATTTGTTTGGGGCCAGTGAAAGGACCGTAATCCATTTCCAGACGCGCCACTTCAGGCCCGGTGCGTATTGCCAGGATTTTTTCTTTCAATTTTTCATTGAAGGCCTTCGCAATATTTTTGTGCACATAAATTCGCTCGATGGACATACACACCTGCCCGGTCATAAAACAGGAACCCCAGGCCGCCGCGTTCGCTGCACGTTCAATATTGGCATCCTCCATCACAATCATCGGATCCTTGCCGCCGAGTTCGAGCAACACCGGAATCAAACGCTGGCTCGCGCGCTCCATCACGCGTCTTCCGGTTTGGCAGGAACCGGTCACTGCAATCATATCTACCTGATCTACCAGTGCGGCACCGGTCGGCCCTTCACCGATCAAACATTGCAGCACATCTTTTGGTAATACACGATTGAAGGCCTCAATAGTGTATTTCACGGCCAGCGGTGTGATCTCGGATGGTTTCACCAATACCGCATTACCAGCATAAAGCGCGGGTAGCACATCACCAATGGCCAATGTCAGTGGCGCATTCCACGGCGAAATCACACCGACCAGACCGTAAGGTTTGCGAACAATCAAACCTTTTTTGAAAAACAGCGGGAAAGTACTGGCACTGCGCGGCTTCAGCCATTTCGCTGCTTTCCCTGAATAATGTGCAATTTCCTGGCACACGGAAAATATTTCGCCAACTACATCGAATTGCGCCTTACCGGTTTCACGCGCCAGTGCCTCCATGATTTTCTGTTTGTCTTTCACCAGTTCCTTGCGCGCAAGTTTCAACAGACGCACGCGTTCTTTCACGGGCATCTGTGCCCATGCGGTTTGTGCAATGCGTGCGCGTTTTGCTGCTGCGACCACCGCTTCGTTATTATCAACAGGCAGTGAAGCAAGCAACTCGCCACTGGCCTTATCCAATACTTTAATCTGCGTCATACTTGCCGGCGCGTTCATAGTTAACCTCTAGATCACAATTTTATCTTTATAGGGGCTGTCCTGTTCTTGTAGCTGATGCAGCGCAAAGTTTTTTGCCCACACATAATCTATTTTCCCGTTCGGTGTGCGTTTCAATTCCGTCACCCACAATTCACGCGGCACTTTGTAACCGGCAATATGTTCGCGGCAATGCACCTGCAATTGTTCGAGTGTCAGGTTGGTTCCCGGTTGCAATTCCACTACTGCGACCACACGTTGCTGCCACTTGGGATCAGGAACACCCACCACTGCACAAAAACGCACTTTCGGATGCAATGCAATGGCACGCTCTACTTCTTCTACAAATATTTTTTCACCACCGGAATTAATGCATTGGGAATCGCGACCGACTAACGTAAACGTCCCATCGTCTTCCACTTTGGCTCGGTCTCCGGCTAACACCCAGCGCGTGCCATGTTTATCGGTTTTAAACACCGCTTCGGTTTTTTCTTTATCCTTGTAATAGCCCAGCGGGATAAATCCTTTCATACCAAGGTAACCCACTTGATCATTGCCGGGTTTTATTATTTCCAGATGGTCGTCGAGTACCGCCATCATCGCATTGGGTTTAAAGCGCGGGCCGGTGGTTTTATGTGTTACACCCGATTCCACGGCAGCGCTGCCAATCTCCGAACCGCCGATGCCGCCCGCCAGATAAATTTTTTCACCAAAAGCTTTCTTCAATAACTCACGCGCGGTTTCAGTGAGAATCGCACCACCGGAAGAAATAATTGCCAGGCTGCTGACATCATGCGCATTGCCTTCCTGTTGCGCTTGCAAATGTGCTTCCGCGATTGGGCGCGCCATCGCATCGCCGATCAAACTAAGCAACACGATTTTTTCTTTTTCAACGGTTGCCAGGATTTCTTTTGGATTCAAACTGCGTGACACCGGAATATTCGCCACACCACCACGCATCAGCGAAATAATCACAGCAAATTGTCCGCCACCGTGCATCAGGGGAGACAAGGTGAGCGTGCGTAAAGGATTGGGATGATTGGCCTGTTGCAAAATACTTTCCGGCTTCTCCGTAGCAGTATTCATGCAAACCACATTGTGATAAAAATCATCGTGACGCCACAACACACCCTTCGGCATACCGGTGGTGCCGCCGGTGTAAATCATAAAAATATCGTCGCCACTGCGTTGTGAATAGGGTTCCCTGAAATGTCGCTCCGCAGTTTGTGCCGCCAACGCTTTTTCATAATCAAGGTCATGATTGGCTTTAATATGACTGTTATCATCCAGTCGCAAATAGGTAAGGATGCCAGGAAAATCTTTTTTCAGTTCATCGACAACGGGAGTAAAAGTACGCTCGTAAATCAGCGCGACCATGTCCGCGTTATCCCAGATGTGTCGCAGCTCGTGCGCGACATAACGATAATTAATATTCACTGCCGTCGCACGAATTTTCCAGCAGGCGAGCAAGGCCTCTACCCATTCGGCACGGTTGTAGGCATAAACGCCGATGTGATCGCCGGGTTTTACACCGCGTGCAATCAGGTAATGCGCAAGACGATTGGCGCGTTGATCCAGTTCCGCACGCGTGTAACGTTTATCACCCGCCACCAACGCTTCGGCCTGCGGTTTGGCATCGCACAAGGCTTCAAGCAAATCGGCCAGCTGGTATTCCATTTCAAGTCACGGTAACTTACAATATGATCGTAATGTTACTTGCGCAAGCTGCAAATGTCTACTGCTTCTATATATAACACCAAACCGGAAATGCCCAAACAGGCACGCCGCTCGCAATCGGAGCGGCTGGCGGAGACCCGTGCGCGCATCCTGGCAGCAACTACTTCCTATATAGATGAATATGGTTTTCACCAGACCAGCCTGCAACGCGTGGCGAAAGCGGCGGGCGTCACCGTCGGTGCGGTGCAACATCACTTCGCCAGCAAAGCCGATCTGCTCGCCGCTGTACTGGAGCAAGGATTCCAGAGCCTGTCTTTCGATCTGGAGCAGGCCCAAACCGAAGGAGCCGCCATGGAAGAACGCATCAGCCTGTTTGTGGAACTCAGCTGGAAACATTGCAACTCACCGCAATACCAGTCGAACTTGCACATCCTGCTCGGGATGCGCAAAGAGGCGGCCGTTAATTTTGAGCATTGGCTGAAACAGGCACTTGGCCAGCTGGTGCAACAGGGTTTCAGTTTATGGTTACGCATGTTCAGCGATGTGAAGCTCAGTGAAGCGGAACATATCAACATCATGCTGTATTGTTTCTCCTCACTGAGCGGTACCGCGTTGCTTGCACGCATCAGCCAGTCACAGGAGCGCATAGATAGCGATTTGCGCGAGCTGAAAAAATTATTATTGCTGAGGTTCTCATGACAGAAAGCGCGCTGGATTACCGATTGCAGCCCAATGCCACTTATGAACAACTCGCCCACATTCCCGGCACGCGCGGCGTTCCGGTGTTAGGCATGATTCCCGCCCTCTTCCATGATTTTTACGGCACCATAGCCAAACAAAATAAAAAATATGGCCCGGTATCTAAAGTAAACATTGGTTTCCAGTATGGCGTGCTGGTGCTCGGCCCTGATATTTACAAACAATTGCTGCTCGATCCCGAACGAAATTTTTCAAACGAAATGGGCTATAGCAATGTCGTCGGCCAATGGTTCGGTGGCGGTTTGTTGTTCCGTGATTTTGATGAACATCGCTTGCATCGTCGGTTGTTCCAGACGGCTTTCAAATCCGAAGCGATGCGCGGTTACGTTGGCATGAGTAATGCCGTGATGGAACGCAATATAAAAGCCTGGGGCGATGAAAAAAATTTCCTGTTTGTGCCGCATATCCAGCAAGTGCTGATGAATATCGGCGCGCGAGTATTTTACGGCGTCGATGACCTGGGCGACGAGGCGAATAAAATGGGCGATGCCTTTATGGAAATACTCAACAAGGGCATGATGAGCCTGGTGAAAATCAATACGCCTCCCTTCAAATTTTATTACGGCATGAAAGGAAAAAAATACATCGCTGACTATCTTGGCTCCTTGATCAAGGAACGACGCGAAGGAAACGGCATCGATTTTATGTCACATCTGGTGAAAGAAACCAAAGAGAACGGCGAATATTTCAGCGACGATGAAATTATTCCCCATTTGTCATTTTTGTTCTTCGCCGCCTATGACACCACCACCACGGCGCTCAGCAATATGATAATGCATCTGGCGCAGTGCCCGGATTTACAAGAGCGTTACCGCGCCGAAAGTATCGCACTAGGAAAACCACAGGCTAATTTTGATGACCTGAATCAGCTCACCGGCATCGACAATGCCTTCCACGAAGCCTTGCGACTCTACCCGTCTGCTTCGATCTATATGCGTCGCACGATTCGTGAGTGTGAAATCGGCGGTTACAGGATTCCGGCCAATACGGTTTTGTTTATGCCGCCGGTTTTTAATCATCGCATGGCAGAATGGTGGGATAAACCGGATATATTTGATCCGGATCGTTTTGCCGAAGGTCGCGAAGAACACAAACGCCATTCCTTCAGTTATGTGCCTTTTGGTGGCGGTGCGCACAAATGCATAGGAATGAACTTCGCTGCCATGAATGCAAAACTGTTCATGCACCAGCTCCTGTTAAATTACCGATTCAAAACGCCGGAAGGTTACGTCGCGAAAACACAAACCTTGCCATTACCAAAACCAGTGAAAGATTTACCATTAATATTTGAACGAATTTAATTCCCTCCCCTGGCAAGGGGAGGGTTAGGGTGGGGTCATAACCCCTCCTGACCTCCCCCTTACCAGGGGGAAGGAACAACACGGAGACAAAACATGAACTCAAAAATTTACCAACGAGCGCTCATCGCTTTTTTTGCGCTCACCGCCGCAGTGTGGATTCCCTGGGGCCTGTATTGTCTGTTTGTCCCACAAGCGTGGTCAGGCCAAGTTATTCCGGGCATGGAAGTATTTACGCTTGATACCGCTACAGCTCGCACCGAAGTGCGCGCCATGTACGGTGGTTTGCAACTGGCGATTGGGCTGTTTACATTGATTGCTATCTTTAAGCGCGAGCATCAGGCAAGCGCTTTATTATTTTTAACATTGGCATTGAGTGGACTTGCGCTCTCACGCATGTACGGCTTGATGATTGATGGCAACAGTCCTGTGTTTCACTTCAGTACCGTCGTCACACCTGAAACCTATAACTCGATAGGTTTCAGCATGTATGAATTCCCTTCCATGTTGTTTGCATGGATTTTATTTGCAACAAAAAAAAATCACAAAAATAAATAGGGCGAAGATAACTGATAAACTATTGCCCGACAAAAAGATAATTATTTCTGCCAACGGACACTTGCGACAATACACGCAAGCTAGCTACGGGTGAATTATCACCGCCTACCAACACCACGTGATGTGAATCGACAGCAACAAAGTCTCGCAGAGCTGCCATACTGTCCACGACGGGGAGATTCTGCCCACTATAAAAAACCACCGCGCCTTCCAGTCGCTCGATGGGTTGGTACAACGCTACGTTTTCACCCTGCTGTTGCCGCTGCATCAGTTCATTAACCACGGGCAACAAGGATTCTTTCTTATCCTGTTTTGGCAAAAAGTGTACTGCATAAACAAGACTGGCGATGGTCATCAGCGCCAACAACCCACCGATAAGGTAATATTGATAACGCCATTGGTAGCGTTGCCATAACGTCTTACAATAACTTGCCGCAATCACAGCCGCCGCCGGATATAAAGACAGTGCATAGACCATGCGTTTTCCGGAGGACAAGGACAATAACAACAAGGGAGCGATCAACCAGCAAATAAAAAAGCGCGATGTGGCATCCTGTTTCGTCACTTTAAATAATTGCCACAGGCCAAGATAAACCAGGATATTCCAGGGCAAAAATAATTCGGGTAACTTGCTGAAATAAAAATAAAACGGCAACACGTGGGCATTGCCATCAAAATCACCACTGAAACGCCCTACGCTATTGGCCAAAAGCAATTCAACAACGGCATCGATACCATTGCGTTGATATAAAAAGAACAACCACACCAGCAGCGGCAACAAGCCAATCAATGCGGCGACGGCAGGAGTCAACCACTGTGAAAAAGTAAAACGTTTTTCAATGACAGTGGTACTGAGCAAGTAAGCAAAAATCACCGCGCCGGGATAAGCCAGGCCCAACACGCCCTTGCTCAAGGTCGCTATCGATAGCCCAACAATAAATAATGGCCAATGCCACCATCGAGTTGAACACAGTTGTGTTGCTGCAAAAGATAATAAGCAAAGGCTGACACCACAGGCCAATAGCGCGTCTTCACCGACCTGGCGACCATTACTCCAGAATTCCGCCATCGTTACCAGAAACATCGCCGCAAGCCATGCGTGGGCCGCCGTTTTTCCAATGTGCACAAGAAAGACGAACACAAACAATGCCGTCGCAATACTTGCAATCGATGAAACCAGGCGCACTGCAAACGGTTGTGCACCGAAGACCTGAATGCTGGTGGCGCCAAGCCAATTGCTGAGCGGTGGTTTTTCCAGAAACGGGCGGCCATTCAAACGCGGAGTCACCCAATCATGGTTAACGAGCATGCCAGCATCTACACCGGCGACACGCGGTTCTGTTGAGCCATGCAATTGGGATTGATTCAAGGCAAATAAAAACAGGATTGCCGCCAACAGCACCAGTGAAAGGAAGTATTTCATCGCAGTCGTTTTCAATGTTGCACCCTCAAATAAGCGAGGCAGCGTATCATAATGAAGCAAGGTTTTGAATTACAGTTCAATTTCCTGGCGATATTTAATACTTATAGAAACTGAACCGTTCTTTTAGCTCTCCCTCACTGATACCAATATCTTCAAATCGGTAATCAATTTTCCCGTAACGATCCCGGGTGTGACTCTGCAGGTGCGCCGCCACGGCCCGACGTGAAGCATCGTCATACGCCAGCTCTGCAAAAGCCAGTACTTGCGTAATTGTGTTCCCGGGATTTTCCATAAAGTCATCAAAAGATACATTCATTACGCGTTCTTTTGGCAACAAAAGCGCCTGTTGCTGTGAGTCGCGCAACATTTTTTCCAGTCTATCCACCCAGTCACTGGCTTCCTCTCGCAGACGGATCGGTTTGTAGACATGGCGACTGGTATAAAGAATCATGGTCACCATGGAAAGCACCGCACGCACAGGATCGCGATGCGTCAGAATTAATTTGGCGTCCGGAAATATTTTCAGGATCGTCGGTAATTGGTCTACGTGTTGCGGTGACTTCAATACCCAGCGTGCGTCGGCTGTTTTATTTCCGGGCGCTGTCTCCGTTTGTAAAATTTGCAGGGTCTGCTTCAGGTAGGCATAACCTTTCTCCTGCGTGTTCCCGGCATACCACTTTCGATAATTGGGTACCTGGAACGCGCCTTCAAAAAAGAAGGAGCGATAACCCAATGCGCAGAGCGTGAGCTCTTCATGCGGTTCATCCGTCACCATCTCATGCATGCGGCGAAACAGCGGGATGATGTAACGCGTCGCGGTGACGCTGAGATCCGCTGCGTTGCGACGGTGGTCCGCTTTACCGAGAGGCGGTGCTACCGGATTCAAGGTTTGCCAGAGCGGCATATAACGCATTCGATTCACCTGCGACAACAGATTATGCAAATGTGTCGTTCCTGTGCGCGGTAAGCCGGCAATAATCAGTGGACGATCAATGCGTTGTTGCTGGATTTCTGGTGAGCGTTTAATTTTATCCTGTAAACACAAACGCGCACAGAGTTGCTGGTGCAGAATCGTTTGGGCTGTAATGCGACCCATTACGGTAAAATGATCAAAGGTATTCAAATCCTGTAGCAGGATACGAAATGGCGCCAGGAAATCTTCATCACCAAAATCAGTCAATCCGGTTTCGCGGCGTGCACGCTCGAATAAACGATTTTCTTCAAGTGCAGTGAAACGACGCGCTACAGAATCCGGAATCGCGTTTAGCAGACGGACCGGCAAGGGAAGCCAGGGATGCTCCCAATCATCAATATGATAATTTTCTGGATAGGTTTTTCCAAACAAACTCATAATTATTTTGCGGCGGATGAAGGAGCATCTTTCATCATGACCATACCAAAAATAGTCGTGGTATAGAGTGCGCCATTGGCAGGATTGAGAAATAACACCCCTTGCCACGCATTAAAACCTTCGCCGATACCGGTGTGTTGACGCCACACGGTTTTTCCGGTGGCAAAATCGATTGCGGTAAAATACCAGCCGCGTGCGGCTTGCTCATCATTTGTGTACATATAGAGGAGGCCACTGCCGAGCGAAAGTTTCGCACCGGCAATTCCTTTCTCCTGGCTTTCCCACACCGTGTTGCATTGATAACTGCCGTCCGCTTGTTTAATCGCGTCGACACGCGTGATGCCGGGCACCGGTTCGGAGTAAGGGAACTCATGATGTCCCCAATTATTTTCAATCAGCGCGGAATACTCGCCATTGGGATTCCCTGCGCTATCGGCATGGGTAAACGACAACACACTGAGATCGGTAGCACTTTTGCCTGCTTCAAATAGCGGCACGCTGCACACTTTCTCGCCGTTGTTGCGACGGTAAAATTCTACATGCATGCGCGGCTCGGCGTTATCGGTGACGATTACCAGCCCGTCATCGGGTGTGCCGGTTAAATCTACCGAGCTACCGGAACCACGACTGATCAAGCCGGGTTTCTGGTGTGGGCCGGGATCATAGTCCTTGCGCCAGTCGATGCGTATTTCATCCTTGTCATCGCGTGTCATTTTGTACATGGCCTTATCGGAAATAACAAAAAATCCCTCTTCACCAACAGCAAAGGAATTTTCAATAATTTCATCTTTTAATTTCAGGGTGTGCACTACATTTTTGTTCTTATCAACATCTTTTTCATTAAATTCTTTATCATTAAACACACCGACCATGCCTTCTATGGTTGCATACCAATAATAAATTCCGGTTGAGGTGTCATTTTGTTTTGGCCACTCTGGGAAAATCCACGCGACGCTATCGAGTTTTGGCCATGGCAGTTTCACCACCTGCTGCGACAAATCGTACTCGTGCTCCAATTCAAACTTCCCGTTGGGATCATTAAAGGCCGGTGTTTTGATAATCTGTACCGTGTTCAGTGTCGTTGGCACCACGACGCGATCCTGGTTATCCAGATAAAAATACATGCCTGCACCGATGTACTTCCACGGCATCACGCCTTGCAAAGGGAAATACCAGGAGCGACCGGGCAGTGGAAAGGTTTTTTGTAATTCCAGATTGTCCGCATCGAGCATCTCGAGTCGTAATGCACGACCGTTTCCATACACCGCTATCATGCGACCGTGACTGTCAAAGGTTAAAGTACCATAACCACCAAAACCATCACTGTGCGAAAAAATTTGTGAATGAATTCCCATCGGGCCTTTGCCCGGGTTGACATCGCTCTCATAGGCATCGTTGTGCATGCTGTTGCCGCCAGTCGCCATCAGGGGATGTGCAGGAATAGGCATATGCGCGATTGGTTTCGAAAAATCTTCTGCTTGCATGCGCGTAAAGATTCCGTACTGTGGTGTGATGGCGCTGCCCGTCATATTGTCCGCATAGGATTGTGGGGAAGCATCCAGCAATACGTTCCAGCCTTCGCGCGGTAAAAAGCGACACTCCGGAATCGGGTGCGATGAAGTGCTGCGTGATAAATTCTGTCCATCGCAGGTTTTTGTCATCAACTGCCAGCAGAAAAACAGAACGGATACCAGTGTCAGCACCAGGCTGAGAATCAGTCCACGCATAAATTTTTTCACAATAGTTCTCCTCTGTCAGGAATAGTTTGCTTGCGACAGCGCCACGCCCACACAACAAAAGAAGGTGGCGCCATCAGGATGGTAGGAATAGTCGAATGAAACGGTTCCGGTGTGCCTTTCAGGCTGTGAACCAGAAAGGTTAATCCGATTGCCGTAGCAGAAGGAATAATCACTGCTAATGGAAAAGCCATCAGGCCCAGTGATTTGTTCATCACCAGGTTTTCACAAAGCCGGACAATAAAACCGGCTGCAAAAAAAGTGTAGGCTGCTTGCTTGAGCGCTGCCGGTAATGCCGCCCAGGCACCGTGACTGACATTAATAGCAAACACCAGGGCACCCAAAAAGAGAGATGCCTTCCACGCCGTGGAAATATCCACGTGACGCACAAAAAAATCCTTAATCATTATGGATTATCCGCCCTGCTGTCATTACCTAGTGCCCCTGCACGAATTATCATATACTTTGACTGCCTTTATAAGCCAGCTGTCTGGTAATCAGGCCGCGACATACCGAGAGGAATAGAGAGAACTTATGGCCATTCATTACCATAAAAACGACGAGCACATAGTGCTGATCACCATCGACAGGCCCGAAGCACGCAATGCCTGCGATATCTATCACTTTCGTGACCTGGCCAAGGCCTGGCGCGATTTCAATGCAGACAACGATGCCTGGGTAGCGATTATCACCGGCGTCGAACGCAACTTTATGTCGGGCGCCGATCTGAAAACCTTTATCCCGCAAGTCACGCAATTGCAAAAACAGATTGCCAAAGGCGGCGTCGATGAAATCGACGGTTGCCGTTTGAGTGATGCCGTAGAAGCGGTGTTGCGCAACACTAAAATCTACAAACCGATTATCGCGGCAGTGAATGGCCCTTGCGTTGCAGGCGGCATGGAAATGCTCGGCGGTATCGACATTCGTATCGCCACCGAACATGCGAGCTTTGGCGTGATGGAACCCAAGCAAGGCTTGTTCGCCGGTGGAGGCACCACCGTGCGTTTGCCACGCCAATTAAGTTTTCCCGCCGCGATGGAATTTCTATTAACCGCTGAACGCTTCCCTGCTAAACGTGCACTGGAACTCGGCCTGATTAATGAAATAGTTCCCGAAGATATATTGCTGGATAAAGCCTACGACTGGGCTCGACGCATCGCGGCCAATGCACCGCTCGCAGTACAAGCAACAAAAGAAAGTGTGTTGCGCGGTTTGCGTGAGAACATGAAAGACGCTTACAAAATTGAAACCGAGTTAAGCACCAAGGTATTCAGCAGTGAAGACGCGAAAGAAGGCCCACGTGCTTTTGCAGAAAAACGTAAACCGCAGTGGAGTGGAAAATAATACCTCACCCGGCACTGCGTGCCACCCTCTCCATATACATGGAGAGGGTTTTATCTTCCCTTCTCCACGTATGTGGAGAAGGTGCCCGAAGGGCGGATGAGGATTAAAGAGAAACAGTTATGAAAAACCTTCCCTGCATTATCGGCGTTGCACAACAAACCTGGCGAGCAGCACAAGGCGACGCGCCGCATCCCTTATTACAGTGTGCAGCCGTCACACAACAGGCGGCAGAAGATTGTGGCAATAAAAAAATTCTGGAACATATCGATGAAGTCGATGCTGTGCTTAGCATCAGCTGGCATTACGACCATCTCGCAAAACAGTTAGCCGACCACCTGCAATTAAAAAATGGCGAACGAAAACTTTCCGGTTTAAGCGGCACCCACCCGCAGCGTTTTATCAATGAAGCAGCAGAAAAAATATTAAAAGGCGAACGTCGTGCCGTATTGATTACCGGTGGCGAAGCCTTTGCGACAAAAAAACGCGCAAAAAAAGAAAACCGCACACTCGATTGGCCCAAGGCACAAAGCAAACCGGAGCATCCATTTGAAGATCCGTTTATTCCAACAGAAATCGCCCATGAAGTATTCCAGGCTTACACCACGTTTGCCTTGCTAGATTCCGCACGTCGCGCGAAACGAGGCTTGAGCCTTTCGCAGAATCGCCAGCAGGAAGCACAGATGCTATCGCGCCTGAGTGAAGTAGCGGCAAAAAATCCGCGCGCGTGGTTTCCGAAAGCCTACACACCAGCGCAATTATTTGAGATCAATGACAGCAATCGCATGGTATCTTCACCTTACACCAAAAACACGATGGCGTTTATGGATGTGGATATGGCAGCATCGATTATTATTACCAGCAACGAACTCGCCGATGAACTCGGCGTGCCGCAAGAAAAACGAATTTATTTGCGCGGCTGGGGTTACGATAAAGAACCGCCTTACATTGCACAACGTCACGAGCTGTGGCATTCACCGGCCATGGCGCGCGCTAGCCAACACGCTTTGAAGATGGCGAATCTTTCTATCCAGGACATGCAACACATGGATATTTATTCCTGTTTTGCGAGCTCATTGAATTTCAGTCGCGATGTGTTGGAAATTCAGGATAACGACAAACGTTCACTCACCATCACTGGCGGTCTGCCCTACTTTGGTGGCCCCGGTAACAATTACACCACGCACTCCGTGGCAACGATGGTGGAAACCTTGCGCCAGCATCGCGGTGAAAACGGGTTGATCAGTGGTGTCGGCATGCATATGACGCATCATGTGTTTGCGATTTACTCTTCTACGCCTGCGTTGCCTGTGATCGACGTGAAAGTGGATACATCGGTTCCTGCGTTGAAAAAATTGCAGGATCAAGTGAATGGAACAGCGACGATTCTTGGTTATACCGTCAACTATGCACCGCACGCTAACACGGCACTTGCCGTGTGTGAATTACCCAATGGTGATCGCTGTTATGCACGTTGCACCGATGCGGCGATTCTGAAATCCATGGACGAAGAAGAATGGGTAGGTAAGCAGGTGAATCTGGTATCAGAAAATAATATTAATCGGATCACCTGATCATGGATATAATGAGCTATTTTTATTTACTAAATAATTAGGTAAATTTTTAATGCACTTTATCACAAGGAAAAAACTACAAATTAAAATTTTTTTAAGTTGTATTTTAATTTATACAACCAGTATTGAGGCACAAGAACCTCCTGGACTAACAGCAGCACTTAAACAGCATTTAAAATTAAGCAATGAGTCCTCCGCTCCAAAATTCCAGTATTCAGTTACAGATCTAAATGGCGACGGAAAAGATGAAGTTATTGTCTTAATTACCGATGAAAAATATTGCGGTTCTGGTGGCTGCACTATGGAAGTATTTCATGCTGAAAAGGGTGGTTTTATTTTTATTTCTGGTAGCACTATCGTAAAACCTCCAATACAGATACTTAACAGTATGTCACATGGTTGGAAAAATATTGCTGTAAGCACAGGAAAAATCAGAGATGTTATTCTTAAGTTTAATGGTAAAGCGTATCCTTTAAATCCATCATTGCAACCAAAAGCAACACAACAAGAATTAATGTCTGCAGTAACAATAATAGAGACGTATTAAAATCAAAAACTCGAAACCTCTACCTAATCTACCCTCTCCATGTATGTGGAGAGGGTGGCACGTAGTGCCGGGTGAGGGTACTTCAATCAATCGCTATTCGCGCCAGTTCTTCCAGCCACACTTCCGCATTGCCAAACAATAATTCAGCTGACAACAGCCGCTTGTAATACAAATGAATATCATATTCCCAGGTGAAACCGGCACCACCGAATATTTGTATTGCATCGGCGCCGAGCTTGGGGAATTTTTCACAGATAAAGGCTTTGATAAGCGCCGCCGCGCGATGCGCTTCTTTGGCATCGGCATCATCCAAAGCCCACAGCGCGTAATGCAAACCGGCTTTCGCCATTTCTACCTGCTGGAACATTTCAGCTAATAGATGTTGCACGGCCTGGAAAGAACCCACGGGCACGCCGAACTGCACGCGCTCTTTCGCATATTGCAATGACAGGAACAGCGCCATTTCTGCGGCACCGACGGCATCGGCAGAAAGTGCTACGACCAAGCGATCAATCACCGATGACAGTTCAGCTACTTCACCGATTTTTTTCGCTGTCACATTGGTGAAAGTGATATTCGCAATACGACGCGAAACATCCATCATCTCGACCGGTTCACGCAATACCCCTTTCGCGTTGGCATCGACACGATACACACCGTCATTCGCCGTAACCAGTAATACATCGGCTGCCATGCCATCGAGCACACGCACTTTTTTACCGTTGAGTGTCTGGTTCACCGCTTTTAATTGCGGTTTGTTCCAGTTCAGGAAACTGCTTTGCTCTTCTTCGAATGCCAAAGTCGCTATGGTTGAACCATCAGCGAGTTTTTTTAGCAAATCATCCTGTTTAAAAATAATCGCTGCACTGGTAGCTACGACGGCACTGGAAAGGATAGTCGCGGGATTGACGCGACGGCCGAGTTCTTCCATCACCACGCCCATATCCACCATGCGCATGCCTAGACCATTTTGTGCTTCAGGCACCAGTCCCGCAGTGATGCCCAATTCAACAAGGGCGCTCCACAGTTCCGGTGTATGCGGAATAACCTGTTTTGCCTGGCTGCGCGCAAAATGCTGGTCGCATTTATCCGCAAGATAACGACGCAAACTGTCGCGAAAGGCTTCCTGTTCCGGGCTGTAATTGGTTTCCATTATTTTTTTTCTCCTTTCGGCTTTCCGTCTCTGGGCAAACCCAACACACGCTGCGCGACAATGTTGCGATTTACTTGCGTAGTGCCACCGGCAATCGACGTGGCGCGTGTGTACAGCCGATTGTCACCCCAGCGATCGCGCAACACTTCATCACCGAGTACGGCCGCGCTGGTCTCGGCAATCAGATCCTCCGCTTCACCCCACGCAATTTTAATAATCGATGATTCCGGCCCAGGTGGTTTTCCGTTTGCTGCCGCTGCAATCGTGACATTCGCTACGGCTTTTTGCATTTCACCCATTAAATAGGCCTTGGCGAGTTTTTGTCGTATCACCGGATTTTGTGACAAGGGTTTACCATCGATCACTTTCTGTTTGGCAGCCACTATTAGATCTGTCACTTTTTTTCGCACACCGAGTTGTAAACTGGCAATGCCCGCGCGTTCGTTGCTGAGTGTGTTCATGGCAACCATCCAGCCCTGGTGCAAGGGACCGAGCAACGCAGTTTTAGGAACACGCACATTTTCAAAAAATATTTCGGAAAATTCGCTGGCACCGGTCAACGACACAATCGGACGCACTACGATGCCCGGTGTCTTCATATTGACTAGCAAGCAACTGATGCCGTTGTGTTTCGTCGCGGCGGGATCAGTGCGCACCAGCAACTCACAATAATCGGCGTAATGACCGAGTGTGTTCCAGATTTTTTGTCCGTTGATCACAAAGCAATCACCATCTTCCGTCGCGCGCGTGCGCAGTGAGGCGAGATCGGAACCTGCCTCCGGCTCAGAAAAACCCTGGCTCCAGATATCTTCACCGCTCAACATGCGTTTCAAATACTTTTCTTTTTGTTCGGCGCTGCCGTAATTCATAATTGATGGCGCAATATTATTGATGCCGATGGGATTCAGGGGGCCGGGCGCATTCGCGCGATGCATTTCTTCTGCCAGCACCACTTGTTGCATGACACCGGCATTGCGACCACCAAAAGCTTCTGGCCACGAGATCGCTACATAACGTGCCTCGGCCATCTGTTTATTCCACGCTTTGAGTTTAACCAGATCTCCCTGGTCGATATGGCCGCGATTGTGCAGGCCTTTAATTTCATCCGTTAAATTTTTGTCGAGCCATGAACGCACTTCAAGGCGAAACTGTTCTGCTTCCGGAGGGTAACGATAATCCACAATTATTCTCTCACAATCTGGATTCCCGCCCGTGCGGGAATGACAAGTAGTTAATAACCACGCAGGGTGGCATAACGTTGCAAGTGATAATTTTCATCACCCAACGTTTGCATCGCCACGCGTGCGCGTTTGATAAATAAGCCGATATCCATTTCGTCTGTCATGCCCATGCCGCCATGCATTTGTATGCCTTCGTTGCTCACCAGTCGATAGGTGTCGCACAGATGCACTTTCGCGGCGCTCGCCATCAAGGGCAAATCGCCCATGCCCTGACCCGCCGCGTCTTCATCCACCGCATTGAGCGCACGCAGTACCATGGACTTGGCCAATTCAATTTCACAAAACATTTGTGCGGCGCGATGTTGCAAGGCCTGGAAAGAACCAATGGGCTGGTCAAATTGCACGCGCTGTTTGATGTAGGTGAGTGTCTGGTCAAAGGCTTCCTGTATCGAACCCAGCATTTCGGCACAGAGTGCGATATTGCCGCGATCAATAATTTTTTCCAGCACTTTATAACCGTTGTCGATTTCACCGAGCAAGGAAGTGGCGGGTACTTCGACCTGGTCAAAAGTAATTGTCGCGGAGTTACGTGTGTCCACCATAATCGAACGATGAATTTGTACACCTTTCTGTTTGGCATCAACAAGAAATAAACTAATACCTTTCTTATCATTTACTTCGCCACTGGTTCGCGCAGCAACAATCAGTGTATCGGCGACATGACCGTCGGTGACAAAGGTTTTTTTTCCGTTGATCTTAAAACCGTTTGCCATCTTTTCTACTGTTGTGGTGATACGGCGCGGATTATGTACCGCCGTTTCTTGTAAAGCTAAGGTGTAAATTTTTTCACCGTTGGCGATGAGCGGCAAGTGTTCTGCTTTCTGTGCTACATTGCCTGCCAGCAGGATTGCACTGGCACCGAGCGCTACACTCGAAAACAGCGGTGACGGCGCGAGGGTTCTGCCACCCGCTTCCAGTATTACGCCGAGGCCAACGAAACCAAAACCCAGCCCACCAAAATTTTCCGGAATGATCGTGGCTGGCCAACCCATGTCACAAATTTGTTTCCATACTTCGCAACTGTAGCCGGTCTGATCGTTGCTGTCGCGCAATTTACGAATCGCATCAATCGGTGATTGGGTTTTGAAAAAATCGAGCGCGGATTCTTTCAATGCTTGTTGTTCTTCGTTTAATACCAATGGCATATCTCTCTCACTTCTCGTCGTTCCCGTGAAGACGGAAACCTAATCAATCACAATGGATTCCCGCTTTCGCGGGAATGACAGTTAGCTGATAACTCCCGGCAAATCCAGAACCCGTTTGGCAATAATGTTTAATTGAATTTCAGATGAGCCGCCCTCAATGGAGTTGGCTTTGCTACGCAACCAGCTGCGCGCCATGTCGCCACCATTGAATTCTTCGCCTTCCCAACCGAGACTCTCCATACCATTGACGGTCAACATCAACTCGCGCCTGTCCTTGTTCAGCTCCGAACCGTAATATTTGAATATAGAAGAAGCAGTACCCGGTGAAGCGCCCGCTTTGGCTTCATCGCCCATGCGCATCAAGGTCATGCCAAAAGCTTGCTCACGAATCTGGAAGCGTGCAATTTTGCTGCGGATGACCGGGTCAGCAATTTTTCCACGTCCGTTTGATGAAGAGACTTCACCAAAATTATCTTTCGCCGCCTGTTCAATGGATTTTTTCTTTTTACCATCACTGCCCGTGCTGCTCGACTGGCCTATCATGTCGCGTTCGTGTTGCAATAAATATTTCGCAACGGTCCAGCCCTTGTTCAATTCACCGATCAGGTTTTTCTTTTCCACGCGTACGTTATCGAAGAAGGTCTGGCAAAACGGCGAGGAACCGGAAATCAGTTTGATGGGCGAAGTGCTGACACCGGGCGTGGTCATGTCAAACAACACAAAGCTGATGCCTTCGCGTTTTGATGCATGTGGATCGGTGCGCACCAGGCAAAAAATCCAGTCGGCGTAATTCGCATAAGATGTCCAGATTTTGGAACCGTTCACAATCCAGTGATCGCCTTTATCGAGTGCAGAAGTTTTTATGCTCGCCAAGTCTGAACCGGCACCCGGTTCGGAATAACCCTGACACCAGCGAATTTCACCGCGCGCAATTTGTGGCAAATAAAGTTTTTTCTGTTCTTCATTGCCGAACTTCATCAACGCGGGTGCCAACATGATGATGCCAAGACTGGTCAAGGGTATGCGACACCCCAGTTTCGACATCTCCTTTTTCAAAACGCGATCCTGCTCGCGCGTTAATCCCGCACCGCCGTATTCTTTCGGCCAGGTCGGTACCGTCCAGCCTTTTTCTGCCATGCGATTGAGCCAGAGTTTCTGGTCTTCGCTGATGAATTTGAATTTGCGACCGCCCCAGCAAATCTCGTCATCCGACTTCATGGGTGTACGCATACTGGCCGGGCAGTTCGCCTCCAGCCAGGCACGGGTTTCTTCACGAAAACGATCGATATCAGTCATAACATTTCCCGGGTTACTTACTTGTTCAGGAAGGAGCGACAGTGTGCCAAAACATGGCGCGCACCATAATAGAGGGATACCGTATACCAAGACAAGTGTCTGGAAAAAACAGAAAAAATAGCCCACAAAAACAACCTGTTACCACTATGGCGCCTAAAGGCGCTGTGGAAATTCACCTTGTTTGCCCCCGCACCACCCGTTATATTGTGCGCTCGTCTTTTTCTTCCGCATTATTGAGGCAGTCGCCATGAGTTTGAAAGTCATCGATCCCTGGGTCAACGTCAACATGGGTGAGGTCGCGCACCTCGCTTTTATGCAACGGGTGAAAGAAGACTATTTCAAAGCCGGCGATGATTTTTTCCGCAATATTGAACCTGCGGAGATGGTTGCCATGATGGATCAGCTCGGCGTAGAGAAAGTCCTGTTGAGCTGTGGCGCTTACAAGCCCTTACAACGTACGCTCGATTTCACCAAACAATATCCGGGGCGTTTTTTCCTTGCCGTGCAACCCGATCTCAAGCGCGGCATGAAAGGTATCTGGGCGCTGGAAGACATGGCGAAAGAATACCCGGTAGCGATGGCACGCATCGCACCTTTTGAAATTGATGTGCCGCCCGATCACGCGATTTATTATCCGCTTTACACCAAATGTATAGAGATGGACATGCCCGTGGGTATCAACACTGGCATTGCAGGGCCACCGATGCCGAGCGAATGCCAGAACCCGATGTATCTCGACCGCGTGTGTCATCACTTCCCGCAATTAAAACTGATTATGCAACACGGTGCCGATCCCTGGTGGGATTTTGCGATTCGCCTGATGATCAAATATAAAAATTTACACCTGATGACATCGGCCTACGCACCGCAATATTTGCCACCTTCACTGATTCATTACATGAACACGCGCGGCAAAAAGAAAATCATGTTTGCATCGGATCATCCGGTGCTGAGCATCGAACGCTGCCTCACGGAAGCGAAAACGCTCGACCTGAAAGAAGGCGTGCTGGAAAATTATTTATACGAAAACGCCAACCGCGTTATTTTTGGCAAACGCCAGGCGCGTTACCAGCAGTACAAGATTGATGAGTATTTGAACGGATAATATATATTCCACGCAATAAAAAAGGGGCGAGAGCCCCTTTTTTATTATTTCACCAATAATTTAATTAATGGTTCTGCAACACATAACTCAAATTGGTAGTAATTGACACTGAGTTATTCGATTGCACTGTATATCCATTCATCAAATACAACCACCATTGTCCCGTACTACTATTGCGCAACAAAATATCACTCTTGCCATCGCCGTTGTAGTCATCAATGCCCTGAAATATCCATGTTGAGGTGATGAAGTTGGTGCTAGGCGCACCTGAACTCTGAGCCGTGGCGTTGTTCATCAAGTAAATGTACAACTGACCTGTACTTGTTGAGCGCAACATAATATCTTCCATACCATCGCTATTAAAATCCCCTGCTGCTTCAAACTGCCACACACTCTGTACAGCAATGCCACTTGTTACAATACCCGATACTGTTGCCGTACCATTCATGTCATACAGCACCCATAGCTGCGGTGAACTGCCGGTATAGCGTACTAATATATCGGATTTACCATCGCCATTAAAATCTTTATCCGTTACCACCGCACTATAGGTCGGGCTCAAAACAACACCGGGGGCGGTGCTACTTGTCAGAATACTTGATGTGCCATTGGTGAAATCAATCAGCCATGGATAGGACGAAGTACCACAAGCACCACCTTTGTCCTTTCGCAACAAAAGATCAGGATAGCCGTTACCATCGTAATCACCGTCCCCTTTCATGGTGTAACAGGTATCAGTGCTGGCATTGAGTGTCGCAATAGTCGGTGCATTGGTGCCGTTCATATAGTTGATAGTCCATACACCGGTGACGCTGTTACGCAACAACACATCGGCTCTACCATCTCTGTTGAAGTCTTTGGTAGACATCACTACATCGTTTGCATTCGTTGACATGGTAGTGAGGTATGCAGAACCAATTACAGTTGTACCGTTCATAAGATCGACATGGAAGGTATTGGCAGGATATGTACCAGCGACGGTGCTGCGTGAAAGAACATCTGCCTTACCATCGCCATTAAAATCGGCAGTGGTAAAATCTGGAGTTTTTCCATCACCATTAAGGTCAAAGGTAGTAGAAACAATAGGAGCAATAGCATATTTGGTGTCCGTAAGTGCGCCACTCACACTGCCTTGATTCAAAACGGTCAAGCCATTCAACTGCGTGAGATTCCAATCACCAGTGGTGGTGTTACGCAACAATACATCGGCTTTTCCATCTCCATCAAAATCATTTTTTGCAATACCCAGGCTCACTGGTGCTAGTCCATTTGCATAGTCATAATAATAAGTTTGTCCGTTGGTGGCAGCTAAGGATGTTGGTGAATTGCTATCCAAAAATGGATTCAAGCCATATTTAAAATACCAACTGACAGGAATCGAATAGGGTCCATTGCTTGAATCAACCAATAAAGATTGAGCATATGGTTGATTTGAAATCACACCATCCAATGTCAAATTAGAGTATGTCATTGAGTTAACCGAGAGATCCGTAGCTTCCAAGCTCTGCAACACAAATGCGTTCATAACATATCCATCCCCGACATTTGCCGGTATTCCCACAGGAGGTATACAACCGCTAGGAATGCCAATGTTGGTAGGGATGGGATGAGAGTATCTCGTTAACAATCCATAACTATTCAATTGCGTTGTAGTTAAAGAGGCTGCAAATTGAGTGCATGCTTGATTTGATAACCAGGAATACACATGTGCGTCGTAATTCGCCATAGCTGCTGCAGTTAAATAAGGCATCAGATCAGCATGGAATATTACGGGTGACGAAATATTTTGATAAGTAATCTTACCCAAGTTACCGCCCGTATTCCAAGTTCTACCTCCCCTGTCTTCCCATGGTGCATAGTAGTTAGGGTCGCTAATATGCACGCCTGTATTGGGATAAGGAGGATTACCGCCACCACTAATTGAGGTATTGGTACCCACGTAACTTTTGTATTGCAGAACACCATAACTATATGAACTGGTTGAAACTGGATTTAGCGTAGAATCACTACGTGACCCTAGGGCAGGATTTGGATTCAGCGTATACGGTGAAAAAATATTTGCGGAAGGAAACCCTGTACCATTATAAGGTAACATTGTATATATATTTGATGCCTGCCAATTAGCATACATTGAATTCTCAACATCATAATATGCATACTTTCCATTCGACAGCCCAACTGGTGGACCATTGTAGCCACCCGAAGATGGCTGATCTTGAGTGCAGTCTTGATTATTTACTGATCCATCGCTGTTATAGTTTAAACCCGTTGTTGCACATGATGCATAAGGATCATTTATATGGGGAATCGGCCCACCATTGTTTGCATCGAGTCCTTGTATTAATTTATATGACGGCACATAAAAGGATACATTGCTACCATCTGGATTTGAACACTCCCAGAAGTGCGCCAAGCTTACAACATGACTTCCATCAACATTGAATGCAGTTTGTGCACGCAAAGGTGCAGTAAAACTCCCGGTAGATTGGCTGCTCACTACATTAGACATATTAGTAACAACTTGTGATAGTTCTTGAACAGGTGCCGTTCCCCCAGAACCTGGTGCGAATGCAAATGTTAAACCGGTGGAATAAGCGCTCCCTTTAGATGGAAAGAACACGGAGTTACCAGTTGCTGTGACTCCCGTGATTGCCGGATAGGTCCCATTGCCATACAGAACAACACTTCCAATATCAAAAGTTCCATTTGGGTTAGGAATCGTTTGATTATTTGTATAGGCTGCATATTGTGCTGAATCCATGTAATAACCATAGCCACAACTCCACGCAGGAGCTGAACTGTTCGTTACAAAGGTCGGCGCATCAAGGATAAAACCCGTTGGAGGATAGTTAAATGTTTGATTCTGGAATACATAGGGCTGCACCGCCAAAGAAGCACCAGAATCCATTGTCCAATTGACTTTGCAACCCCCACCGTATGTCTGTGAGTCTGTAGCTAATTCAGTGCCAACCGAATTGCTATCACAAGGAACATAATTATATTGATTAGAATTGATAGCGACGTTAAACGTAATATTCGTCAAGGCACCAATAGGAGCCATTCCCATTGCTTGTACCATATACATATGCTGCCAACCTTGCTCGCCACCAGTCAAATCACTCCAAGGGTTTACGGCCTTATCATCAACACCATCATCAATATACAAATAACTTGGTAATGAATTAGCTGAAAACACAGGCGCTGGGGTTGTTGGTGGATATAGTTCAATTCCTTGTCCAGTCGTATTTGTTGTGTGGTTTAACGCATCCGCTATATCTTCCGTATAAACACCGTGATACCCCGTCATTAGCGTTGATGGCAAGGGATTAGCATGGCGGAAAAAATATTCATTAAATGAATTTGTGGTTAACGTTACAGCACCATTACCTGTACTCACCTGACGCAGCACTAAAGGCCCATAATTAGGGCTTCCGGGTTGACTAGGAAAGTTGGCCAACCGTGGCTTGGCACGATCACAACGTCCATAAGGAAACCACCAACCCGTTTGGAAATTATTAGGTATCGCTGTTGTTGCATTACAAATATAAGAACCACCATTTTGAGCATCAGAACCTTCTATAACCACAGGGATATTACCGTTTGCATCCAGCGGTATGCCACTCTGTGCATCTTGACTGGTTCTCAGGAGAGTATTTCCTGATGGATCAGTTACATAATCTTTCACATAGGATGTAAGTTGACAAGCGTAGGGGGGATTGGACTGACACTGAAAGGACGGGGGATTCGGTACGCCGGCATTATTAGTCAAACTCCCCAACGATCCCAAGATAGCTATACTCCACGATGGCGATGCACCTGTAGTGGTGACTACTTGTTGAGCACAATAATCCGCATCTGGATAACCATTTGTTGATAGGGTTGCTGAACAGCCTCCACGAGCTGAATAAATAAATCCATTTGAAAAACTGGTGTCGCCCAAAAGCGTAGTGGCCAGCACCATAGTAGGAGTGCCCAATAAAACCAACAACCTGATTGCTGCAACGCTAGATAATTTTGAAAACATAGACACCTCCTTTTTATTAAACAATTTGTTCCACCAGCTCTCATTGACATGATTTTCAGTGGATTTCTAATTTACGACGCACGAAGCTTACAACAAAATTTATCCAGGTGTAACCCCCCCCTCGCCAATTTTTTTACTCTTTAATTAATTTTTTGATCAAAGATTGCACACTACCAAACGATATAGTACACCTCCCCCAACCCTCTCCATAAAATGGAGAGGGGATTACAGGATTTAAAAATTCTTCTGCTCTACCGCCATCATCGTGTCCATTCCCGCCAACATCATCGCATGATGTGCTTTGGTGCGTGGCAACACACGTTGATAATAAAAACGCGCCGTTTGTATTTTAGTTAAATAAAAATCATTGGTCTGTTTTGGCAACGCCACTTTGGCCATCTGCGCCCACATATAGGCCAGCACGATGTAACCGGAGTACATGGTGAAATCCACCGATGCCGCGCCAATCTCATCCAGGTTTTTTGTTACACGCTCACCAATTTTCATCGACGCATCGCCCCACTCTTTATTCAATGCAGAGAGCGGCTCAATAAATTCCTGCATAGCCGGGTCATTTTTATTCGCTTCACAAAATTTGTAAATTTGTTTGGTGAACTTGCGCAGCAATTCGCCGCCGGTTCCCATCACTTTCCTGCCGAGTAAATCCAGCGCCTGGATTCCTGTCGTACCTTCATAGACCATCGATATACGCGTGTCGCGCACCAGTTGCTCCATGCCGTTCTCGGAAATGTAACCGTGGCCACCAAAAATTTGCAGGCCCAGGTTCACTGATTCAAAAGCGGTCTCTGTACAAAAAGCTTTGGCAACCGGTGTGAGCAAACTTAGGGTATCGTTTGCACTTTTCTTTTCTTCTTCGTCGCTTCCGTATTCCGTGATGTCCATTAAAAAAGTTAGCCAATAGAGAAAAGCGCGCGATCCTTCGACAATAGATTTTTGTGTCAGCAACATGCGGCGCACATCCGGGTGTTCAATAATGGCATCGGCTGGGCCTTTCGGATTTTTGGCGCCGCTGAGTGCGCGCATCTGCAAACGTTCTTTCGCGTATTTAAGTGAACCTTGATACGCGGCTTCTGCAAGCGATACGCCTTGCATACCTGTGCCCAGTCGCGCCTGGTTCATCATCGCGAACATGATTTTCAGACCCTTGTTTTCTTCGCCGAGTAAATAACCGGTGGCGCCATCAAAATTCATCACGCAAGTCGATGAAGCCTTGATACCCATTTTGTGTTCTATAGCCCCACATGTAACGGCATTCGCTTTGCCAAGGGAATTATCGGCATTCACCAGGATTTTAGGAACAATAAACAGGGAAATACCTGCCGTGCCTTCGGGTGCGCCTTCGAGACGCGCCAACACCGTGTGAATAATATTTTCCGTCATGTCGTGCTCACCGGAAGAAATAAATATTTTCGTGCCGGTGATTTTGTATGTGCCATCACTTTGTTTTTGTGCTTTCGTTTTCAACAAGCCAACATCGGATCCGCAATGCGCTTCTGTCAAGCACATGGTGCCCGCCCATTGCAGCGTGAGTAATTTCGGCAACCAGAATTTTTTCTGCTCTGCGGTTCCTGCCGCCAGCAAACAGGTGACCGGTGCCTGCGACAGACCGCAGTACATACTCCAGGACCAATTCGCCGAACCCATCATTTCACCGACCGCCACACCGACTGAAGGAGGCAAACCCTGACCCCCATCCGCGATCGGGATATTCAGCGCCTGCCAACCGCCATCCCCGTATTGGTGAAACGCTTCTTTAAAACCTTTCGGCGTGGTGACTTTGCCATTGTCAAAATGACACCCTTCCTGGTCGCCGCTGTGATTGAGTGGCGCGACCACTTCTTCAGCAAATTGCGCCGCGCTGTCGAGAATCGCCGAGCGAAGATCATCGGCTGCCAGTTCACACCCTTTGAGTGATGCGTAATGCGTACGCGCATTCAACAACTCATCGGTTACAAATTGAATATCGCGTGAAGGGGCTTTGTAGGTAAGCATGGAAAAACTCCGGAAAATAAAAGAAGTGCATTTTAGGCACTATTCAAACGGTGCACAAACTAAAGTTTCAGTAATTTTGGTTGTTCCAAATCGTAATCCCAGATCGATTGTCGTTGAAGCTCCGCATCGGCACAATAAAGAAAGGCGCGCTGTGGAATGGCATAGTCATCCAGCGCCAGCAAACCGATATTGGTATCGGAGGTGATAAAGTGATCCCGGTTTTCTGGCAATAAATACAAGGCCTTTTGTTTTTTAAATTTATTGAGCTTGCATTTTTGCAGGAAGGACGGCAACCATTTCGATACCAGCGCCTGGCCAAACGATTTCCCCGGCGGAATATTGCAAATCGCACTGCTGGTCAGTTGCCAGAAATGCACTGGCACTCTGGAAGTTTTGTGCAGGTAATGTTCGTAACGACTGAAGCCGTAATGCACATCCCCTGCCAGAATCGGCACTTGCTCGAGCGCGGGAATATCCATCAGCATGTCTTTTAATTTTCGCAAGGCACTGAGATTCGCCACCCAGGGTTCGCGATCAATTTTGGTCGCCTCTTTTTTTCCGTACTGCAACTGCATCGCTTCAATCGTGGTGAAACCAAAGACGGGCGAAGCCGAAACCAGTATCAGCGTTTTTCCAAAGGGGATTCCGGTTTGTTGCTGGAAACCTTCCAATAATTTTTTACACAAGATAAAAGCAGAATCATCCATTAAGGCCAATGCATCACCGTCATAAGCGCGACGATTGCGCGTATCCAGCACCAATGCCGGCGGATTCGACGGCGTCAGGTAACCCCACCAGTAACGTTGCAAGATTAATTGATCCTCCAACCCATTGAGTTGCTCGTAATTATTATTTCCATAGGCCGCACTCATGGCGTCACGCAGAAAACCAAATCGTTCCGGATCATTTCCCCAATACTGGAATATCCAGCCTGCAGACAGTGCATTGCATACCAGTCGGCGCGAAAAAGGAATGGTGCGTATGGCATCGCCATTTTTACGGGTGAGGTTCCAGTCATCGGTGACATCATGGTCGTCCAGGATCATATAGGTCGGTACGTTGGCCAACACACGCCGGCATTTTTTCGCCGTGGTTAAAAATTGCTGTAACACGGCCAGCTCTTCTTCATATAACGCTTTTGCGTTCTTGCCCCGAAAAAATCCATCGATGCGATCCAGTAATCCCGCAAGGCTAAACGGTGTACGAGATTTTGCTTCTTCAAAGGAAACAAAAATTATTTTTTCATCCGGTATCCCGCCCAAAGACAATAAATACATCGCCACGTATTCTGCAAAACTCATCAGGTGATGCTGGGCAAAATCAGAAGTAAATCCGGTATCGGGATTGCAATATTGGCGGCGATCAATTTTTCCACTCGCATAGGGATTGATATCGGGTTGCCCTGCATTCAACGGTGGCAACATTTCAGACGCGCCCGTTAATTCCCGGCCGAGTGTTGAACACAGCAGTAACATAGGCAGTGACACATCGTCAGCATAGATCTGGTCACCGGTTAAAAATAATTGCGAGGGGCGTTGCTGGAAATTTATGATGGAATCGGCCATCAACTGATCCATCGCCGTGTATTGATCAATCACTGCCACACCGGGTTTGACCGCAGCATGTGGCCTGCGGCAGGAAGCTTGCAAGATATGCCTGTGCTGTTGTGGCAGGAAAAACGATGGCAAATCCACCGGCGCTCCCCGATAACTGAGCGCACCGCCTTCTTTTTCAAAAAAACTCTGGCTGCCTTGCGAATTATTCTGCACTACTTCATAAAAATACAATTGATCGTATTCAAAAGTATCTTCATGTGAAATTAATTTGATCAGGTAAATAAAAAGTTGGCTTCCCAATTTCAACGGCAATAACGATTCCGCGTCCGCCTGACCGACCACTTCACGGCGACTGCCCTTCAGTTTGTATACTTCGGCGTTAATTCCCTCGACTTCACTATCGAAAGCAAGCCATACATAAACTCCCTGAGTGCTCGCGCGACGAAGGATGGGGCCACTGATCAACATGAGAAGAACTGTCCTTAAGGCGTTTTAATGGTGATGCCGACCTCTGCACCTTTCACCTGGTCCCACACCGCCGCATTGGGTTCGGGTGGTGTTTCCTTCAGGATTAAATGGCCGCCCACTTTAACCGCGGGCTCGGGTGCTTCCTGTGTAAAAAGTTTTTGAATGTCATGTGACCTTCCCGGCAAATCAATTTTTGGATCCATTAACAGGGGCGGCTGCGGCAGCGTCAGGTTCAGTGTGCCGGTTTCATTCTCCGCAGGAATTTTATCTTGCACGACCGGTGCTGTCGTAGCAGGAGTAACAGGCGCAACCACCGCAGGAGCTACACGGACACGATGCAGTGGCAATCCTTGTCGCGACCACCACACTATTCCACCGCCAATAATCAACAGCAGCAAAAATGCGATCGACAAAAACTTTTTCAATCCGTTTTTCATTTAGCGTTCCTGCAATGCGGCACCATCAAAACTGATGCCTATCCATCCGTACTCCATAAATTTGCGTATGTTCTGGTGGTCGTTGCCCAGTGGATTTTTTAATACGTCTTCACGATAAAATTTACCAAAACACGCCAGAGTTTGTTCTTTGGTCAAGTGGTTCAGTTTTGCAAAGGTAAAAATTTTACAGGAGCCTTCGTTCTTGCCGGCTTCGTTCACCAGTTTATGTTCGCCAATGCCGTTGGTAAACAAGGTCGGGGTGTAGAGGTAATGCGCATTGATCGTGGCAATCACCTCATTAAAATCAACCGTTTCCGGGGCTGTTTTAATGGTTTGCAATAGATTCATAAAGATAAAGCAGGTTAATCAGGTTGCTATCGTATCAGATTAACCCTTCTTGTGTTTTACTTCAGACGAGGTGAGCTATACAATCTGGCCGCTAGCGTCTTCTCATGCATAGATAGTCATGTATAGATAGCAGGAAAATTATGCACCATCACAAATTATTTAACGACAAAGCGGAATTGTATGAAAGCGCCAGGCCGGTTTATCCCAAAGCGATTTACAAATATCTGGCCAGCCTGTGCCCATCAACTCAACTGGCGTGGGATAGTGCCTGCGGCAACGGTCAAGCCGCTGTCGGATTGATCGAAGTTTTTGATCGCGTGTATGCAACTGATATCAGCAAGGAACAGATTGCCAACGCAAAACGCCACCCAAATATAACATACGAAATAGCGCCTTCTGAAAAGACTCAACTTAGAGATGCTAGCTGTGATCTGGTTTGCGTAGCGCAAGCGCTGCATTGGTTTGACTACTCCTCATTTTGGCCTGAAGTACAAAGAGTGTTAAAGCCAGGCGGCATTTTTTCAGCCTGGGGTTATAACTGGCCGTCCGTAGAAAATAAAATAAATGTTGCAATAAAGGAGTCTGTTTACAACGTGATCGAACCCTACTGGGCGGCACAGAACAAACTGTTATGGAATCATTACCGGGATGTGAAAATTCCATTCAACAAAATTGAAAATCCGAAGTTCACAATGGAAATACAATGGAACCTGGATGAATTGTTTAATTTTATCCATACTTTTTCCGCAACACGTCGCTGCATGGATGATATCGGAGATAAGTTCTTTCAGGATGCTTACGTTATTATTGGAGCACTTTGGGGTGATGCCAATCTGAAGAAGACGGTAGACCTTGATTTTGTGTTCTATGTAGGAAAAAATCAGCATGATTAACAGGGAATGGGCACAGGAATTTGCAAACGACTGGATAGCCTCATGGAATGCACACGATATGAATCGTATCCTTTCGCACTACACAGACGACTTTGAAATGTCCTCTCCACTCATTGTCGAACGCCTTGGCATACTTGAAGGAAAACTCAAAGGAAAAAATGCAGTTCGGGATTATTGGCAACATGGATTATCAATGAATCCGCCACTCCTGTTTGAGCTTATAGATGTTCTGGTTGGGATAAATGAGATAACCATTTATTACAGCAACGTTGGTCGAAGAATCGTTGCAGAAACCCTGTTCTTCAATGATTCAGGCAAGGTAACACATGGATTTGCACAGTGGGCTATTACATGAATATTGAGTATAAAATTAATGAATCCATTACAGTGGATAATTTTATTGATCTACTCAATCGCTCAACCCTTGGCCAACGCAGGCCCGTCGACGATCTTGCGTGCATGCAAGGCATGCTGAAGAACAGCAACCTGATTGTTACCGCATGGCACGATAAAAAATTGGTTGGCGTTTCACGCTGCGTGACTGATTTTCATTATTGTTGCTATTTGTCTGATTTAGCAGTTGATGTGGAATACCAGAAAATGAATATCGGGAAAAAATTGCAAATTCAAACCCAGAATCAGTTGGGGCCAAAGTGTAAAATTATCTTGCTGGCCGCGCCTGCCGCAATTGAATATTATGGGCATATCGGCTACACCCATCATCCTCAATGCTGGGTGCTAAATCGGAGTGAAGAAATAAAGCCATGATCCTTGAAATCGCCATACTTGATATTAAGCCCGGACTGGAAAGTGATTTTGAAAAATCCTTTCTTGTTGCCAGGAAAATAATCGCATCAATGAAAGGACACATTTCGCACGAACTAAAAAGATGCATTGAAAATAAAAGCAGATACGTTTTATTGGTAAAGTGGGATAATCTGGAAGATCACACCATCGGCTTTCGTGAATCAAAGGAATATCAGGAATGGAAGAAATTATTGCATCATTACTATGATCCGTTTCCAACCGTTGAACATTATCAATCAATAACGGAATAAATATGAATATGGAATTTACATTTCGCCGGGCAACAGCCGAAGACACGAACGATTGCATTGACCTGGTGTATAGCTCCGGCCCGCAACTATTGGACTATATATTTACCAGTGGAAAGAAAACGGCGAAAGATTATTTGGCTTTTGAATTCCAGAATGGTTTTGGTTTCCAGGGCCATCGTGCGCACACCGTGGCAGTTCACAATGGTAAAGTCGTAGGAGTTGCTTCTTTCTATAATAAAGCCGACAGTAAACGCATGGAAATGGAGACTTTTAAGAATTTACTTCGTTTTTATGGATTGATTAACATTATCCCAATTATCATACGATCACTTCACGCAAAGAAAGTTGTTGAATCACCGCGCAGTAATTCCATCTATATCGCCAATGTGGGCGTAAAACCGGAAATGCGCAGTCACGGTGTTGGCAGTGCACTGATAAAACAGGCCATGGAAAAAGCCAAACGCGACGGATACAAGGAAATGAGCCTGGATGTTGCCAGCGACAATCCCAGAGCTGAAGCGCTGTACCAACGACTTGGATTTCAGTTTGTTAAGGAAAAACTTTTCCGGAATGGGAAAATGCCTGATTTTCCGCGTGGCGGGCTTTATGTTTTAAACTTGTAAATGAATTACGAATGTCCGCTTTTAATTTGCAAGCGGCCCATTATGATTTGATGCATCGTAGGTAAACAGGATTTGCGGATCAGTACAAAGCAATCGCTCATCCTTGTCAGTGTAGTGAAGACGACTGAGCAAATCTTTAATGATATTAATGCGCGTCAGGTGCTTATCGTTAGCACAGAGTAATGTCCACGGGGCGTGTGAACTGTGCGACCGCGCCAGCATTTCATTACGCGCTCGACCATAAGCTTTCCAGTGTTTGATGGCTTCATCATCTATCGCGCTGGTTTTCCACTGCTTGAGTGGATCTGCTTTTCTATCGGCGAGACGCTGCTTTTGTTCATCCTTGCTGATATCCAGGTAATATTTAAAAAATTTAACGCCGGAGCGCACCAGCATGCTCTCAAAATTTACAACGGAATCCATGAACTCTTCATACTCCGCCTCGCTGCAAAAACCCATCACGCGCTCCACACCGGCGCGGTTATACCAACTCCGGTTAAAGAGTACGAGTTCCTGCGCGGCGGGCAAATAACCTACATAGCGCTGGAAGTACCAGGAACTGCAATCCCTGTCTGATGGTTTCCCCAACGCTACAACGCGCGTTTCGCGCGGGCTCAGGTGCTGGATTATTCGTTTGATCGCCCCGTCTTTGCCGGCGGCATCTCTCCCTTCCAGGATAATCAATATTTTTTCGTTATGCTGGATAATGTGTCGCTGCAACTTGACCAATTCTGCCTGAAGCTGTCGCAAGATATGTTTGTAGGATTTTTTGGAAATGCAGGAAGGGTGAGCACTCGATTCCCGTTGTTTTACTTTAGTGTCCATGATTTGTATTTAATCTCATAAAAGCCAGCGTGAGTTGTGCATGGACACACATAGTAAGACCGCCCAGAGGAAAGCCTCTGTTCGCTAGCCCACGGAATAGAGAGGGTTATTACCGTGTTGTTTCCCTGCACGATCACTTATTGTCGCGCGGCGCGCCTTCGTCGCACTTCTTGCAATTCAGTATCGTACCCAACATTTTATTGCGCCCTGCTTCTGTAATCACCCAGGGTCGGTTCTGCCACGGCGGTTGATGACGCACGTGCTGGTTGTGGCCGCATTCTAACTCTGCAACCCAGTGCTGTTCTTCGTCTTGATGATAGCCAATGATTTTTTGGTTCATTTTAGCGTTTAAACGGTTTTTTAATTTCTCTAATTATGTAGTCTTCCCCATCCGGCAAAACAGATTCTAAATTTTTTGCGAAATCACTAGTATCAGCAAAGTAATTTGGGTAGGCAGTTTTTAATCCGTGTACTGATGACGCCGACACTAGCACAATATCCTTAGAAAGGTCGCCTTTGTGTTGCTGTTCTAATTCAGCATATCGCCTAGTCGCCAAATCTAACTTGTCATGTGCGAATCTAAGAAAGGATATCTTTGATTCGACAGTATCCAATATTAAAATAAAATAATCATCCTTGTTGGTAATATCCTTTCCTAAATGCTCGGTGGTCACCGCGAAAGCTCGCAAGCGATCTAGAACTTTAAGTTTATGCGTGTATTTTTGTAACTCATCACGCTCAAATGTGATCGCATTCTTTTTTACATTATTTGTTTCAAGATCAGCAAACGCAACACTCGCCAGTTCAAAAAACTTTAACCACTCTTCCTTACCCTGACTTGCTTTAAGTGCTTCGCCAGTAAATGTCCCAACCACCTCAACAGCTGTAGCCCATGAATGTTGAATATTACTTCTAATTTGAAGCTCCACATGATGATTGCTATAGGCAGTTTTTTCGCCATTATATTTATAAATTAAATGTATTCCTCGGTAGCCTGACTTTTTTGGTGTTTTGATGTAATCCCGCTCACGGCGCAAAATATTTTTTGTTCGTCCAGTTACGATTTTGTCACGAACCAAGTAAACATCTTTAATATTATTAACAACTACCCGACACCCGGCTATGTCTTCCATTCTTTCCAAGCTCATACCTTTTTCTCTGGTTAGTTTCGCCAAGATTGACGGCAGACGTTTTAATCTTTGTACGATAACGGCATTTTTATTTACTTTAAATGCTTTGGCTCGAATGTAAGCAATCATTGATTGCATGGGGTAAGCATGTGAAGAGCGCCAATTACTTAAGACATCATAAGCCGCCAAGTATTTTTCTATTTCCGGCAAGTCTGGATGAGGAGTTAACTCATCCTTAATTAGATAATCACCAGCTTTTTTAATTTCGCTTTTGCTAAATTGTAATTCTACCCAAATCATAATCACGTCCTTTTTGCGCTCAACTGTGAAGATAAACTAAAAAGGCCAACTGTTACAAATCTCAGCATTCTTATTGTTATTTATATGGTGCCCGGGGCCGGAATCGAACCGGCACGGCCGTTTCCAGCCGAGGGATTTTAAGTCCCTTGTGTCTACCTGTTTCACCACCCGGGCGACGAGGGGATTTTGCAGGCGCGTAGTGTATTCGCGGCCTCTGCCCAAAACAAGCAAAGGCCTAATAAATTGCCTATTGATTGCCCTGATAAAAGCGCTTTAACACCCGCCACAGGTATTCCGGGTCTTTGGCACCGCACAACTCGCGTATTGAATGCATGGCCAACTGCGGGATGCCCACATCCACGGTTCGGACGCCAATCGCCGCCGCCGTAATCGGCCCTATAGTAGAACCACAGGCCATATCGCTGCGGGTGACAAAACTTTGCACCGGCACCTGCTCCAACTCACAGAGATGACGGAACATCGCCTGCGTTTCACTGTTGGACGCATAACGCTGGCTGGCATTCACCTTAATCACCGGGCCACCGTTCATCACCGGCCCATGATTGTGGTCATGTTTGTCCGCATAATTCGGATGCACCGCATGCGCATTGTCGGTTGAAATCATCATCGACGCATCCAGGCAACGCGCGCGCTCCTCCGCATTCGGTATCCAGCGCTCCAGTAATGTTTTCAGCATGGGGCCATCGGCACCGCTCGCCGACGTGCTGCCGACTTCTTCATGATCATTGCACACCAGCAACACACTTCGTTGCGTATCGCTCGTTAACAAGGCTTGCAAACCGATAAAGCAACTTAATAAATTATCCAGCCGCGCGCTGGCAATAAAATCTTCCTGCAAGCCGACTAAGGCCGGCGCCTGCACATCGTAAAAACTTAATTCGTAATCCAGTACTTTTTCTATGTCCGCTGTGACTTCGCGAATCTGCTGTAATAACAACTGACGAAAATCGGTTTTACCTTCCGATATTAATAGGATCGGCGGCAAATGATTTTGTGCATTGATATTGCGATTGGTATTCACGTCGCGATCCAGATGTATCGCCAGACTGGGAATAATGGCTAATGGTTTTTCAAAATCCACCAGCATGCTGCCCACCGAGCCCTGTTTATTCACATAACTGATACGCCCGGCTAGTGACAACTCGCGATCAAACCAGGGATTGAGCAACGCGCCGCCATACACTTCCACACCCAATTGGAAATAACCTTTGTTATTGATTTCCGGATTCGGTTTTACTTTCAAACAGGGGCTGTCGGTATGCGCACCCACAATGCGTATGCCATTTTTGGCGAGATCTTCCGTGCCATTCACAAACGCAATCAATGCCGAGTCATTGCGCACCACAAAATATTTTTCACCGCGCTTCAGTTGCCACGCGTCGCCTTCGCGCAACTCGGTGAATCCCGCTGCATTTAATTGCGTCGCCATGTGTTGCACGGCATGAAATGGAGTCGGTGACGCTTTTAAAAAAGCGAGCAGCTCGCTGACAAAAGAAGGGCTCATAAGCAGGGTGACACGGTTCCTAAAAAGGGATGATGGATGCTAAACTGACATCATTTTATACGATTTACGCGACGATTATATAATGACCACTGTAATCCCATCCAAAGGCTGGATAGCGATCGACCTGGACGGCACACTCGCCCATTATGATCCGCTCCATCGGGTATCCGTTGTCGGCAAGCCCATCAAGGCCATGATCAAACAGGTCAAGCAATGGCTGGCCGCAGGTATCGAAGTGCGCGTTTTCACGGCGCGCGCTTCAGAACCGACGCTGATTCCACCGGTTCAACAGTGGCTGGTGGAAAACGGCCTGCCACCGCTCGAGATCACCAATCGCCGCGACCGGGACCTGATGCAAGTGTGGGATGATCGCGTGGTGCAAATTGAAACCAACACCGGTGCGGTGTTGACACCGAAAGAACACATTATGCTGAACATCGTCGGATGGATAGGCGTGGAACTGGATGGCACACTCGCCCATTACGACATCCACCAGGATGCAAATCGTATTGGCGAACCCGTCGACAAAATGATCAAGCGTATCCAGCAATGGTTGATGGTCGAGGCGGATGTGCGTTTATTTACGGCGCGCGCCGCCGATCCGCAAATGCTCCCCGTGATTGAAGCGTGGCTGAAAACTCATCGCCTGGAAAAAATGAAAATCACCTGCGAAAAAGATTTCGCCATGTCACAGTTCTGGGATGATCGCGGCATTCATGTGATCTGCAATCGCGGTGAAGTGACTTCGAAGCCGGGTACGATTGCAGTGGAACGGAAGTATCCCTGAGCATTCGCTTCGTCAATTATTCAATAAAGATTCCAGATCAATCAGATCCTGCGGCCTGCCGACAGCACGCTTTGCAGCAATTAAATCATCTTTGCCAATAAAAACCATATCAACATTGCTCACTGTGATGGTTTCTCTGTTTTTCCAAGCCGTTTCAAACTCAACCCCATCGATAGACATTAGAATATCCACTCTTACAGGTGGCTTACCCATTTGATAAAAGTGTGCTTTGTTAGTAAAATCTTTCGGCGAAAGATTTTTTAGTGGTGCGCCGAATTCCTGTAATGATTTAAAAACATTTTCAGCATTATTTTTGTCAACCGCAATAAAGAGATCCAGATCTTTGGTAAAACGCGGCTCAGAGTATTTCATCACAGCATAACCGCCCACGATCAGGTAGCGGACATTATGCTTTTTGAAAATGCTCAACAGTTCTTTGAAGTCGGGGCTTGTCAGCATTACCAGTCCTTATAAGCAGATAATCCTTAATCATGTCTTCTACTGCACCAAAAATGGCCTCTGGGCCCGCTTGTTGCCAGAAATTAACATCAAACTGACGATCCATTTCTGTCAGTTTCCCATACCTTTCTGAAACTTCTTTTATTTCCAAACGGTCTGTCATACGTTAATTAATATAATGGAGAATCGTGTAATTGTAACACACCTACTGGATTAGTCTTCCACGGGCAGACAACTGCAAAACAGATTTCGGTCGCCGTACACATTATCGATGCGACCGACCGGGCACCAGTATTTATTTTTCTTCAGTGACGCCACCGGATAACAAGCTTGCTCGCGCGTGTAAGGATGTTGCCACTGGTCTGCCGTCGCCATCAATGCGGTGTGCGGCGCATTCTTCAAGGGATTATTTTCCTTTTCCATTCTTCCACTCGCCACATCATCAATCTCGCGCCTTATCTGTTTCAGCGCGGCAATAAACCGATCGAGTTCTTCTTTCGATTCACTCTCCGTCGGCTCTATCATCAAGGTACCCGGCACCGGGAAAGACATGGTCGGCGCATGGAAACCAAAATCAATCAGCCGCTTGCACACGTCTTCTTCCGTGATGCCGGTGCTTTCTTTCAGCGGACGCAAATCAATAATGCATTCGTGCGCGACTAAACCATTTTTTCCGACATACAACACGGGGAAATTATTTTTTAATTGGCCTGCAATGTAATTCGCGTTGAGAATCGCCACTTCACTGGCCTGCGTTAATCCTTCACCGCCCATCATGGAAATATACATCCAGCTGATCGGCAATACCCCGGCACTGCCAAAGGCACTGGCAGAAACCGCCGTGCCTTGTGTATTTCTTACTCCATCACGCGGCAAAAATTCCGCCAGGTGTTTTTTCACCATCGTCGGCCCGACACCGGGGCCACCGCCACCGTGCGGGATCGCAAAGGTTTTATGTAAATTCAAATGCGAGACATCGCCACCAAATTTTCCTGGCTCACACAAACCCACCATCGCATTCAGGTTGGCGCCATCGATATACACCTGGCCGCCATGGTCATGAATAATTTTGCACACCTCTTCGACATGATGCTCAAACACGCCATGTGTCGAGGGATAAGTCATCATCAAAGCGGCCAGTGTGTCTTTATACTGCTTCGCTTTCGCGGTGAGATCCTGCAAATCAATGTTGCCGCTGTCGTCACAACCCACAACAACCACTTGCATACCGCACATGTGTGCCGAAGCCGGATTGGTCCCGTGCGCCGACGAAGGAATTAAACACACGGTACGATGATCGTCGCCGCGACTGCGATGATACGCACGAATCGCCAGCAAGCCGGCGTACTCGCCTTGCGAACCCGCGTTCGGTTGCAAGGAAGCGGCATCGTATCCCGTGCAGGCGCACAACATGCGTTCCAGTTCACTGACCAACTGTAAATAACCAATCACCTGGTCACGCGGCGCAAACGGATGGATGAATGCAAACTCTGCCCAGGTAATGGGCATCATCTCGGAAGCAGCATTCAGTTTCATGGTACAGGAGCCAAGGGGGATCATGGCTCTATCCAGCGCCAGATCCTTATCAGACAGGTAACGAATGTAGCGCTGCATTTCTGTTTCCGAATGGTGCTGGTTGAATATCGGATGCGTCAACACGGCGTCGCTTCGCAGCAAGGCTTTCGGAATGAAATTATTTTTTTCTGTAAGGGTTATTTTTTTATTATCGATATTAAAAATAGCCAACAACTGGCTGACGGCGGTTTCGGTAGCCGTTTCATCCAGTGAAATTCCGACATGGGATGCATTGACTTCGCGCAAGTTAAATTCTTTTCCACGTGCACGACGATGAATGATGTCCGTTTGCGTGCCGGTTTCAACCAACAGTGTATCGAATAAATTTTTATTTTCTATTTTAAAACCCAATTGTTTTAATCCATCAGCCAAAAGCGCCGTCAGGCGATGGGTGCGCTGTGCAATATTTTTTAACCCGGTCGGGCCATGGTAGACCGCGTACATGCCAGCCAACACCGCCAGCAATACCTGTGCTGTGCAGATATTACTCGTCGCTTTTTCACGGCGTATATGTTGTTCGCGCGTTTGCAAGGACAAGCGATAGGCCGGTTGTCCCTGACTGTCTTTGGAGACACCGACCAGACGACCCGGCAAGGAACGTTTGTGTTCATCACGCACCGCCATGTACGCGGCGTGTGGTCCGCCAAATCCGAGCGGCACACCAAAACGCTGTGTCGATCCAATCGCGACATCCGCGCCCATCGTTCCGGGGGATTTCAATAACAGCAAACTTAAAATATCCGCTGCCATCACGGCCAGCGCATTTTTTTTGTGCAAGGCTTCTATCAAGGGGTTGAAGTCATGCAATTCTCCACTGACGCCCGGATACTGAAAGAGTGCAGCAAAGGCATCGCTGCGTTCCAGATCCGCAAAGGGATCACCCACGACGACTTTTATTCCAAGCGGTTCTGCGCGCGTGCGAATCACTTCGATGGTTTGTGGGAAACAATCCTGATCGACAAAAAACACACTGGATTTATTTTTGGCAACGCGATAACAAAGCGTCATGGCTTCCGCGGCGGCCGTGGCTTCATCCAGCATCGATGCGTTGGCAATATCCAGGCCCGTGAGATCGGTCACCATCGTCTGGTAGTTGATTAACGCTTCGAGTCGCCCCTGGGAAATTTCCGGTTGATACGGTGTGTAAGCGGTATACCAGGCGGGATTTTCCAGAATGTTCCGTTGAATAACCGATGGCATGTAACAATTGTAATAACCCTGCCCTATGCAGGAGCGAAACACTTTATTTTTTTTAGAAATGGCTTTCAGTTTGCGCAAGGTCTGGTGTTCGCTCAGCACTTCGTCGAGTTTTAATTTTTCCTTGCGACGTATCGTTTCAGGCACCACATCATTAATAAATTTTTCCATTGTTGCATAGCCGAGACTCTCCAGCATTTGCTGTTGATCTGCTTCATCAGGCCCTATGTGACGGCGTTGGAAAGTATCTTTCATATTACTTTTTCCTGTCTGGTGCTTTTATTTTCTAACATACTGATGCGAAACAAAAGGCAAAGGACAAACTTCCAGCATCACTTCCTTGTCACGCACCAGTGTCTTTAATGAGCTTCCGATTTTTGACATCGGCACATCGACGAAACCCATCGCCACGGGTGCATTGAGTGTCGGAGAAAAAGTGCCACTGCTGACTTTGCCTATCACCTGGTTATCATGGCCAAACAACACCGCGCCTTCACGCACGGGGACTTTGCTTTGTACTTTCAAACCCACGCGTTTTTGTTTTGTGCCATTTACCAGTTCGGCCAGAATCACATCGCTATTCACGAAACCACCGGATTTTTTTCCACCGCTACGACGACTTTTCGGAATGGTCCAGCCCAAACCGGCGGTGATCGGCGAAATAGTTTCGTCCAGTTCATGGCCGTATAAACACAATCCTGCTTCGAGGCGCAAGGAATCGCGTGCGCCCAAGCCTATCGGTTTCACTTCCGACATGGACAACAGTTGTCGCGCCAGTGTCTCTGCATGCCCGGATGCGATGGATATCTCAAAACCATCTTCACCCGTGTAACCACAGCGCGACACCACGCATGCCACTTGATTGAAGCTTGCAGAAATGCTTTGCATAAAATCCAGGCGAGCGATATTTACAGGAAATATTTTACGCAATACTTCCAACGCCTTTGGACCTTGCAAGGCTAACAATGCGTGTTCTGCTAAAACACGCGGGGAAGCGTCTGGTAATCGATGAGAAAGATACGCAATCACTTTATCCTTGCAACCCGCATTGACTACCAATACAAAATGATCACGATTGCGGCGCGTGACAATTAAATCGTCAATCACACCGCCCTGCAAGTTGGGCAAGAAAGAATACGCCATCGCACCAATCACTATTGCATCAAGATCCAGCGGCAGTAACTTTTCCAGCTCCTGTTGCGCCTGCGGGCCGCTGATTTCAATTTGACCCATGTGCGACACATCAAACAAACCCGCGTGTTGACGTGTGTGCAGGTGTTCGCGAAGTATGCCTTCTTTATATTGTACTGGCATCGCATAGCCGGCGAAGGGAACCATTTTGGCGCCCAGTTCCAGATGCAGATCGTACAAGGGGGTTTTGTTCATCGCGGTTTTTACAAGACAAGTGTCTGGCAAAGATTCTACTCTGCCCAATCCCTTTCGACTACCGGTAACTACAGTTTAGATACAGGCCTTTACTTTGAGCCGATTGACTTACCCGATTGACTTACCCGATTGACTTACCCGATTGACTTACCCGATTGACTTACCCGATTGACTTACCCGATTGACTTACCCGATTGACTTACCCGATTGACTTACCCGATTGACTTACCCGATTGACTTGTACCGGCGACCCACTCCAAACTACACGCCTGTTTTTTTATCTCGACTGGAGCCTGCTGTGGATTACTCACGTTACGCCGAAAAACATTTAAAAGTAACCATCAAAGACCGTGTGGCGGTGATCACCTTAAGCCGTCCCGAGGTTCACAATGCCATTAACTATCATATGCACGTGGCACTGGAGAATATCTTCCGGGAACTCGGCCACGATCGCGATGTCGGTGCCATTGTGATCACCGGTGAAGGTAAATCCTTCTGCGCCGGTGGTGATGTCAAAGGCTTTGGCATTCCCGACGAGCGTCCCATCGACCAGTTGCGCGGCACCCGCTACCTGGTTCAGGAAATGGTGAACTGCGAAGCGCCAATTATTTCGGCAATCAACGGCACCGCCGCCGGCCTGGGCGCCACTATTGCCCTGCTTTCTGACGTCATCTATATGGCAGACACGGCCAAAATTGGCGACACCCACGTGAAAATGGGCCTGGTTTGTGGTGATGGCGGCGCGGTGATCTGGCCTCTATTAATTGGGCCGCATCGTGCCAAAGAGTTGATGATGGCGGCTAAACTGGTGCAAGGCCCGGATGCGGCAAAAATGGGACTGGTAAATCATTGCGTTCCACATGCCGAATTAATGAACCATGCGATGGCCTATGCAAGTGAAGTCGCCAACTTACCCATCGCGGCCGTGCGCTGGACTAAAATGGCCATCAACCAGATGTTGAAACAACAAATAAACCTGGCGCTGGATTTTGGTGTAGCGGCTGAACATCTCTCTGCTCACACCGAAGACATGAAAGAAGCGGTATCCGCTTTTGCAGAACGCCGCCCGCCGACTTTCACAGGAAGATAAGTATCGGGCGTTAATAAACCCATTAATCATTAATTAAATGCGAATACTACCCCAGCGGAGAGTATTCGCGAGCAAGATTTTCCTTTACCTTACAGCATTCAAAATCTCAACGACTCGTTTATCGAGATTCAGAGGGGAACTGCAGTATGTCGTATCTGGAAAAATTATCCTTTGGTCATGTAGTCCACATTAATGACTTTATTCTTGAAGTCATTCCGCACCAAGGCATCGAAATTAACCGTTCACATGTTGAGGAATATCACCGCCTTATCCGCGAACAAAAAAAACCGGTGGGTGTATTATTTAATCGCAGCTACGGTTTTTCTTACACCTTTGATGCCCTGCAGCAACTGATTACCAACCCCGCTATTGTAGCGCTCGCATTTTTAGCCACGGAGCGTTACGCCTTTACCATCACTGAAAATGATATCAGCCTGATTTTGAATCAACACAAGCCTATTGATGTCTTCTACGACAAACTGATCGCCACACTCTGGCTAAATATGTTACGTACCCGACTGCCGCACGAACAGGAGTTTTTCTCAGGAAGGGATCATCGCACCAAACCCAGATACCGCTTTGAAAAAGAAACCTAGCCATCCCTGGCCAGGTTCGATTCTTACGCCGCCTGTGTTGTTTGCGCTGCGGCCAAACGCTGGACTTCACCGGCACCGGCAAAAGTAGCATCTACTGCAAAACGAATAATCAAATATTTTTCCTTATGCTGCTGATAGACCTCTGTTTCCCTGTGTCCCATTGTTTCAATACCATAAGCATTGAGCCATTGCTCCCAACGCACCGGCACACCGGCTATCAAGGTTTTCATTCCATGTGCACTACAATATTCAAACATTTTTTGCATTAATAAACTGATCGCCGTATTCGCCGATTCACTGCCATCCACTTTACTTACCCAGCGACTGCCCTCAACCACTTCTTCGCTGATAGGCAAAACAATGTCTCCTTTCATATCACGATAACTGTCATTTTGTAGTTGATAGGGATAAATCGTTTGTATCAGGCGCACGCCAGCGATGACGTCAACCTTGTGTGTGTTTTTGTCAAACGAAGTCACCAGAATATGCGCTGTTTCGGGTCTTGAATCAAATTCATCCATGTCCAGTTTGGACTGATGATCTAATTCAACCTCCCAATCGGTCTTGCTAATAAAGCGGTAGCGAAGATGCTGATACTGATACAACATCCAGAATGGGATAGTATGTCCATTGTAAACATGTGTCTCATAAACCAATTTTTGGGTACTCATAGTGTTTCTCCTAAGATTTAAAACAAGAAGGGTATTTACACCTCTGAAAAATAGCCGAAGTGCCATTTGACTTTATGCTGGAAGGACTGAAGGTGACTACTACCCCTCGGGGTAGGTTTGCAACAATATCAACCGAAAGAAATCGAAATCTGGCTTAGGATTTTTTTTATCAGTGAATCCAAGTGATTCAATCACCGTTCAGTCTGTGCTAGGCTCACCCGTGTTTTTACAACTGACTCCCTGCAGAGGGAGTCAGTTGTAAATAAAAAATTTGTGAGGGTTTTTAAAAACAATGCAATTATTAAAAGCTATTGATGATTTCCCGCTGGACGGCTGCAAGAAAACGATCGGCAGCAGTACTTGCATGCAGGATATCGAAAAATCTTTTTGCAAAGCAGTGAAGCAATTGGGATTTCCCTATGTAAGTTACAGCCTGATGCAAGCAAACGAAGAGGAAAATCCAACGCCGCACCTTAATGTGGCCTTTACACCGATCTTTAGTAACTTTTCGAATGCTTGGATGACGGAGTATTTCGAACAGAAATATTATGAATGTGATGCCGTGCTACGCACGCTCGAGTATATGCCCATAAACGCTCACCTGAATCATGGGACCTGGAGCAAGGCCCGACAGCTTGCTGTGGACAGCCCCAAGGGTGAAAATAAACGCGAACGTAATCACTACAGGCAAAGAGTGGATGAAGTTTTTGCTGGTGCCAGCAGGCACGGCATGAACAGCGGCATTTATATCATCCACCGCACAGGACCAGTGCAAATTATTATCAGCCTTGCTTCAGCACTATCCAATGATCAACTCGACAAAAGTTTTGAAACTTCCTCTTTATGGAATACCTTGCTGGCGCTGACCATTCTTACCAACCACGGCATTGTTAATACCCGCGGTTGTGATCAATGCATCAAAAATGTTCACATCTACGGTATTCATGAAATCACCCTGACCACAGCACAAAAAGAAATTCTTCGCTTTTATGCCGAAAAAGGCAACGCAACCCTGCGTGATGTGGCCACATCACAAGGTACCAAAACCGATACCATCAAGTTTCATTTGAAATCGATACGCGCAAAGCTGAACAAACCGCGCATTTCTGGCTATGCCCTGGCGCGTTTTGCGATTGATCACAATCTTATTTAAATCACCTGATATAAGATAAGGCGTACTGCAATTACCCTAACGGATAATCCCGATTACTCCACGCCGGGGTAGCTGAGATACTCCCGATACTTTCAAATACCAACACCCGAAAAGCATGTTCGAAACCAGTAAGCCGCAGGTATTTGCTGTCCATAATATTCGGTCTGATCAATCGATCGCCTGGCTGATCTGGCCCGGGTTTATGGGCACGATGATGCTGGCTACCTGGTATCTTTACCGTGCCGGGATGGATATCAAGTTACTGATTCCACTGCTGACCACTGTAAACTTTTTTATCCTGTTATTTCTGGAGCAGGCGTTTACAGCTCGCCCGGAAATGGGAACACTGAAAGATTGGCAATCCATCAATGATGCCTTGCACGGAGTGATTACGGGTTTGATTCGCCCTTTTGGTACATCCCTCGGTCTGTTACTCGTACTCTATACCAGTGACTGGCGCCAACAAACAGGACTCGCCGCTTTATGGCCTACGGAATGGCCACTCATCGCACAACTTCTACTGGCGCAGTTGATCCACGGATTTTTTTCTTATTGGGCGCATCGATTGTTACATACCATCAACTTTCTCTGGTGGTTTCATGCCTTGCATCACGACACTAACCAGATGCATGTATTGAAAGCCGGACGATTCCATTTTGGTGACGAAATTTTTAATGCCATCATCACCGCTGCACCGTTGGTGATGTTAGGCGCGCCCAAGGAAGTATTATTATTGCGCAGCATGTGTACCGTCTATTCCGGCGCCATTGAACACGCCAATGTCATCCAGCGATTTCCGTCGTGGTTTCATTATTTGAGTAACAATGTGTTACTGCACAATTTGCATCATTCCATGAATAGAAAATACCAGGACAGTAACTACAGTGGTGTACCACTTTATGATGTGATCTTCGGGACTTTTAATCATCCGGATAGATGTAACATTGGCTCTTTTGGCATCAAAGAGCAATACGTGCCAACCGGTTTGTTCGCCCAATTATTATTTCCTTTTAAAGCCAACATAAAATCTCCCGTCGCATCCCATATTTCAACTTCCTTCCCTGAATCAGGCACAAAAAAAATGATATGAACACGACCCACTTTCAAATTCCCTGGATCAATCAACATCGTGACACGCTCGCGTGGTTCAGCTGGCCGCTCTACATGTCCGGTTTTGTCGCACTCTACCTTTGGGGAAGAGCGCAAGGTATTTCAACCGAAGTGTGGGTAATTGCTGTCACGGTAATTAATTTTTTTATCACACTGATCTTCGAGCAGATTCTGCCACGCAATCCGGAAATGAACTATTTACATGACACACAAACATGGAACGATATCGGCCATGGCATTATGCAAGGCGCCAGCAAACCGATTATGCAATCACTGGTCATTATTTTATTTGCCGGAATTGCTAACTGGCGCATACAGCACTTTGGTAATTTATGGCCCAATGAATTGCCTTTTATCGCGCAAGTGATTCTCGCGATGCTAATCATGTCATTTATGGATTACTGGGTGCATCGCAGCTATCACCTGATCGATCGCCTGTGGTGGTTCCATGCCATACACCACGACACGCCACAAATGCATATTATGAAATCGGCACGCCTGCATGTGGGTGAGGAAATAATCAACTCGACATTTAAACCGATGCCATTGATTTTTTTCGGCGCGCCTACCGAGATCGTCGTCTTCCTCGGTATGTGGCTGGTGTTTGATGGCAACATCACCCACGCCAATATCCACCAGCGTTTCCCGGCCTGGTTTCATTATGTGTTTGGTACGGTACATTTACATAACTTGCACCACGCCGTGGACAGGAAATACCAGGATTCGAATTTTTCCGGTTCGGTGCCGCTGTGGGATATTATTTTCCGCACCTACAACCATCCGGACAAATCCGCACACGGCGAAATGGGCATCAAGGATAATCCGGTGCCGCCCCGCTTTATCGATCAGGTGTTGTTTCCGTTCAAGGCACAGCTTAGAATCCCTCCGCATCCTTATTCATCAGAAAACATAAACTCGACATCCAGTCGTTCACAGTAATTTTATCAGGAGAAAAGTATGAGTCTATTTACAGGAAAAACCGTGGTGGTCACCGGCGCGGCGGGCGCACTGGGTAGCGCCGTAGCAAATTATTTTGCATCGCAAGGCGCAAGAGTCGCACACATTGATTACAGCATGGATCTGTTGTCGAAAGCATTTCCCAAACACAGCAGTGACAAGACGCATTTGTATCTCGCGGCTGATTTAACCAATCGTGACAACACCAGCACTGTGTTTCAAACCATTATAAAAGCCTTTGGAAAAATTGATGTACTGGCGAACATCGCCGGCGGATTTTTGATGGGAGAAAAAGTACATGAAACCTCTGACAAAACGTGGGACTTCCTGTTCAACCTCAACACACGCTCGATTCTGAATACGAGTGCCGTAGTTGTACCGGTAATGCAAAAAAATGGCGGTGGAAAAATTATAAATATCGCAGCGGGCGCCGCTAAACAAGGCGCGGCATTGATGGGCGCTTATGTCGCTTCCAAAAGTGCCGTATGGCGTTTAACGGAAAGCATGGCGCTGGAATTACGCGAGCAGAACATCAATGTGAATTGCATCCTGCCCAGCTTGATCGATACTCCACGCAATCGCGCTGATATGCCGAATGCGGATTATTCCAAATGGGTGCCGACGGAAGAAATTGCGAAAGTGATTGGCTTCCTCGCCTCGGATGACGCGAAGATGATTCACGGTGCAGCGGTGCCAGTCGTTGGGCTTAGCTAGCTACTAGCCTTCCTCACCCGATGCTTCGCATCACCCTCTCCACAAATGTGGAGAAGGAATAAATTATCCCCTCCTATGCATAGGAGGGGGTGGTTTGTGCAGCAAACCGGGGTAGTCATGGATTGGAAGCCATCGCAAATTTAATTTGTTCACTACTGAATCCACGATATTGTAAAAAACGCAATTGCCGTGCTTTTTCTTTTTGATCAAGTGTTTTTCCCATTCCAAATTTTTTCTGCTTTGTCTGCCGAGCGCGCTCCAGCCATATTTCACTACGACTATCTAATAATTCTTCAAAATCCGCTTGTGCAATGCCTTTTTGTTTTAATTCCTGCGCAATGCGCAAAGGCCCGTGGCCCTGGTTCACTCGACCACGAATCAGCATTTCTATATAACGTGCATTGCTTTGCAGGCCTTCGGCACTGACTGCTGAAACGACATCGATAATTTTTTGCTCCGTGATTGCTAATTCAGGGCGTCTTTTAAATTTTAAAATTAATTTATTCTTTAACTCCTGTTGTGACTGTTCACGTCGCGCCAACAAATCAAACGCCGCACGGCGTATCAATGCATCGATTGATTTCGGAGAAGTAGACGGAGGAGAAGATAGGTGAGGCTGTAGCATTGTTCGCTTTAACTTTAGGGGGAGAAAGTTTGCAACACTACAACCTCTAGAGGGACGTTCAATCTTTTCAAAAAACTAAAACATTTATTCCGCTTCAGAAAAATATTCGTCATCAACGGCTTTCAGTGCAGGCGCTTTACCACCTTCTACATCTAAAAACTTCGCACGAATGACGTCTTCAATCTCCTTGGCAATTTCCGGATGTTCTTCGAGATAAGCGACGGCATTGTTTTTGCCCTGCCCTATCTTGTTGCCTTTGTAGGCATACCAGGCGCCGGATTTTTCGATGAGCTCGGCTTTGACTCCGAGATCAACGACTTCACCCATGTGGTTGATGCCCTTGTTGTACAAAATCTGGAATTCGCATTGCTTGAACGGTGGCGCCACTTTGTTTTTGACAATTTTTACACGCGTGTCGCTGCCAATCACTTCCTCGCCCTCTTTCACGGAGCCGATGCGGCGAATATCCAGACGCACAGAGGCGTAAAACTTCAACGCGTTACCGCCGGTAGTAGTTTCGGGATTACCAAACATCACACCAATCTTCATACGAATCTGGTTGATGAAAATCACCAGACAGTTCGCCTGTTTGATATTGCCGGTAAGTTTGCGCAAGGCTTGTGACATGAGACGCGCTTGCAATCCCATGTGATGGTCGCCCATCTCGCCTTCAATTTCTGCACGTGGTGTCAGTGCGGCAACCGAATCAACGACTAATACATCCACGCCACCGGAGCGCACCAGCATGTCGGCGACTTCAAGTGCCTGTTCACCGGTATCCGGTTGCGACACGATCAGTTGATCGACGTTCACACCAAGGCGCTCGGCGTATTGTGGGTCGAGCGCATGCTCGGCGTCGATAAACGCGGCCGTGCCACCCATCTTCTGGCACTCGGCAATCACTTGCAGAGTGAGCGTAGTTTTACCGGAAGACTCCGGGCCATAAATTTCGACGATACGGCCTTTCGGCAGGCCGCCAATGCCAAGGGCGATATCCAGCCCTAATGATCCGGTGGAAATGGCGGGCATTTTCTCGCGCGTCTTCTCACCCATACGCATCACCGTGCCTTTGCCGAACTGGCGTTCGATCTGGCTCAGTGCGGCACTTAATGCTTTGTCGCGGTCACCACCGCTGCTCACTCTGTCGTTTGCCATCTTGCTGCTACCTGACTTGTTACCCTTGCCGCTCATTCTACCCGCGTCTGCTGACTCTGTATCGAATGAATCGTTGTCTGAACGTTCTGCTGCTGTCTTCATATCATTAACCTCAAGTTCGTTTGCTATCCTGACTACACCGGCGCCTACTGCCGGGATGGCTTGCCACCCCTCCCTCGGCTCCCTTTATCCGTTACCACCGTGTGACTCAGTAACGTGGGGCTACGATACCTAAATTTATATGAACTGTATATACAGACAGCATAAATTTTTATGAGGCTGAGACTCAGGTCTCAAAGTTAGTTTAACTTATTGATTTTAATTATATTTATACCAGTTATTCCATTGGATCAGCCTTGGTCAGCCACCGTAAAAGCACTGTATAAGAGCTCAGGAAGCTAAGATTTGCCCTGGCTAGCAACCTAGTTTGTCGGTATTTATTGACCATAACTACAATGTAGTTATACTGTAGTTCATGAATGAGCTGGTCTTTGAATGGGATTCGAAGAAAAGTGCTTCTAACAAAAAGAAGCACGGAATCTCTTTTGAAGAGGCCAAGTCAGCTTTTACCGACCAGTTTGCCCGGTTAATTGCTGACCCTGACCACTCTGCCGAGGAGGACAGACTCATTCTTCTCGGTACCAGCATTCATTCGCGCTTGCTGGTGGTTTGTCACTGTGTAAGAACGAATGATTCCATTCGAATAATCTCTGCTCGCAAAGCAGATAAGCAAGAACGAAATCTTTATGAGGAATTCCGCCATGCGTAAACATTATGATTTTTCAAAATCCAAGCCTAATCCCTATGCACAAAGGCTTAAAAAACAAATCACCATTCGACTGGATGAAGATACTGTCGCGTATTTCAAAAACCTGGCAAATGAAAAAAATATTCCCTATCAAAATCTCATTAACCTATATCTTCGAGATTGTGCGCAGTCTCATCGTGATCTCAAACTGGCATGGCAATAGATACTGAAGCTAACAAGGCTATGTGGTATGTCTTTATGGTGAGCCATGGATCAAGAAAAATTTGGAAGAAATTCAGGCAGCAGGTAATCCATATTTCTATAAAACAAACGATTTAACTCTGGGTATACTTTCCGAGAGAGACGCTCAAGAATTACAAGGCAAAACTCTCCAGCTCAAAAATGGTAGGCTTTGCAGAGTATGATAGGGCACATAACAACTTAGCGCGCTTTGTGCACTAGCAACTCAAAACAACATCTTCGAGCCAACCAGAATCATCACGGCCGCCAACACCGGCCGCAACACTTTCTCCGGCACTATCGATGGCAAATGACTGCCGATATAAATTCCCGGCAATGAACCCAGCAGCAAGTTAAATAACAAATCCCAATTCACATTGCCCGCACCCGCATGACCCAACCCCGCAATCAAGGTGAGTGGCACCGCGTGCGCAATCTCGGTACCCACCAAACGCGCCACCGGCAACATCGGATAAATCAAAAATAACGACACCGTTCCCAACACACCGGCACCGATCGACGTGACCGTCACCAACACACCCATCAGCACGCCCACAACAACCGTCGCCTGCTCACGATGTGGCTGGCTCATACGCGTGAAATACCAATCCTTACGCTGACTCAAAGCCAATAATTTATCTTTCACAATAATCGCCAAGGCCGTGAGGATAATCGTGACGCCCAGTGAAATCTTGATAAACGCATTGGTGTTTTTACTATCAAACCCGACCTGATGCATGATCACCAGCGTGATGAGCGCCGCCGGCAAACTGCCCATGGCCAACAAACCGGTAATACGCCATTCGATGTTCTTTTTCTTCTGGTGTACAAAGACACCTCCACTTTTGGTGACCGCCGCGTAGAGCAAATCGGTACCCACCGCTGACGACGGTGTAAAGCCCAGATAGATCAGGATAGGAGTCATCAGGCTGCCGCCGCCCACGCCGGTCATACCGACAATAAAGCCCACGGCGAGGCCAGATAAAACGTAAACCAGTTGAATGTCAGGGATATGCATGTAAGACGACGCCTCTTGTATCGGTAGTCAATGGATTAAATGTGTGCGCATCCTAACAAGCGGGCTGATAGAACCAAAATATCAATTTTGCGTAAGCTTATTACTATCAGTTATCGATCACTATTGGCTTGTATCGTCCGCACCCGACACATCATCCGCTTCTGTCGCCGGCATATAGGCACGATGCTCCTGAAGAATCTTCGCAATAGCCGGTTGCTTTTGCTCATCTAATTTCCATGCGAGATTGGTGAATTCGTGTGGGTCTTTATCGTGATCGTACAATTCCTCTGAATCATCGGCATAGTGAATGTAATGCCAACGCTCGGAGCGCACCGACGTATTGCCTTTGCGATAACTCGACAAAGCCACATGGTTCCATTCCGCTTGCGGATTTTGCAACAAGGGCACGAGTGAATTACCCTGCAAGCCGGGCACAGCACTGAGATGACAAAGTTGGATCAGCGTTGGATAAATATCCATCAGACTTACTACGCGACTACTGAAAGTATCTTCGTCGGTTCCCTTCGGCAATTCAGCCACGAGATTTTTTGGCACTTTGATAATCAAGGGCACGCGCAAACTTTCTTCCCACAAGGTCCATTTGCGCCAATGTTTTTTCTGGCCGAGATGCATGCCCTGATCCGACCACAACACCACAATCGTGTTATCGGCATAAGGTGAATGTTCCAGTGCTGTCATCAAACGACCAACCATCTCATCGGTGAACTGGATGGAAGCGAGATAGGAACGCACCGCCGGTTTCCATTGTTGATGTTCGACAATAGTATTGTGCATCGAGACATGCGTTGCTTCATCTTTCAAATCAAAGGCCACGGGAGGAATATCATCAAGATCATCGTCGCGCGTCTCCGGCAAAATAATATCTTTCAGCGCCGGCACACGATCAAAATATTTTTGTGGCACATACCAGGGCAAGTGTGGCCTATACAAACCCACGCCCATAAAAAATGGTTGATCAAATTTTTGTGTCAATTGTTTTTCTATCCACTCCACGGTTTTGACATCGCTCATGTCCTTGTCTTCCACTGGCAGCACGCCCCAGTCAAACAAACCGGTATTCAAGCCGTTAAAATTGCGCCGCTCCGGTTGCGGATCATCAAAACGCTGGTGATCGGCAGGCTCGTAACGATCCCAACTCTTCTCATCGATATTCCTGCCGTGCGCAATCTTGCCACTGCCGAGCGTGTAATAACCGCTGTTTCTAAAATGCTGCGGCAGTATTTCAATGTTGGGAAAATAGTTGCGCAATATTTGTGCTTGTAAATAAATGCCTGTCGTCGAAGGATGGATGCCAGTCAGCACATTCACGCGCGAAGGATTACACGAGGGCGCGGCCGCGTAGGCGTGCGTGAAATAAATCCCGTCCGCTGCCAGTTTATCCAGGTTCGGCGTCTTCGATTGTGGATTACCGCCCAGAAAACCGGTCCAGTCATTCAGGTCATCGACGGCGATAAACAATACATTGGGTTTCTGACCTTGCTTCACCTTGTTAAAAAAACTTGTGGGTGATTTATCACAGGCGGACAAAAATAGACTGATCCCCAAAGTGATCAGTATTATTTTCAGGAAATCAGGCGAAACGTTTCTGGAACACATGGTTCAGCTCCGCGCCCCATTGCCTGAAGGGTTTTTCGATCGTGATATAAAACAGGTAGGCAAAAGAAACTGCCAGGGTTAATGACAGGATAATTTTTGTAAACCACGACATTGCGCCAGTCAATTCCCAGTGATTGATAAAATAAATGAACGGGTAATGCACCAGATACAAACTGAAACTGATTTTCCCCAGAAACAGGAATACTCTATTAGAGAAAACAGTTTTTGCCCATCCGGTGATGTTGGCACACAACAACACACACAGCGCAAACAGTGGGGCCAATATCTGCGGTATGCGCCACATGGTGTGGATAATCCCCGTTAAATGCAAAAAAACCTGCGGGATAAAAATGATAATAAACACCAGTGTGGCGAGAAAACCTCCATTGATCATTTCCAGTTGCCAGCGCTTTGTTACTGCATTCATAGGTGAATTAACATAGCCTGCACAAACGCCGCCGATGAAAAATTCGACATAACGCGATAAGTCCAGCCGTTCACCAAAAGGAAAAATATTTATCGATACGATGAAGGCAATAAAGACAATCGATGATCGCAAAGAATTATTCTTTAAAAATCCCAGGAGCAACCATATCACCGGAAAGAATGCGTAGAACTTGAGCTCCACTGGAATAGTCCAGAACACGCTGGTGTCTCCTTGCAGCTTTAAATGTTTTATCAAGCCACTCAAATCCATGTTGTAGGGAAAGTCAGCCCAGTAAGGACTGATCCAGAAGGAAATAAGCAACGCGATTACATAAGCAGGCACGACGCGAAAGCTGCGCCGAAAGATATATTCCACAAAACGCGAGGCGCTGATTTTTTCGCAACCGTACAGGTGCGCCATTAAAAAACCACTGAGCACAAAAAATAACATCACACCCAGCTGGCCGGATCCCTTGATATCAAAAATAATTTCTTCTTTGGCGAGGTGGCCAAACACCACCAGCAAGCAGGCAAATGCCCGAAGACCATCCAGACTGTCTATATTTTTTTTCACACGATGTTATTACACACAAGAGCTACAAGTAAAAATGTTTATTCATCTGGCACTTCCATCGTGGTGCCTGTTCCGGATTGGGCTTCTTCTTCATCAATAAATCGAAACAGGTGGGAAGCAAATTTGACCAGATCGTAATTCGCCAGACGACGCTCGCCCTTGATTGCAAGATCATTAACCAGGGTGCCGTTGGTGCTGCCGAGATCCTTGATAAAAAAATTAAAATGCCCGTCAAGGTAAGTGTCTTCACGCGCCTCTATCACCGCATGATGCGAGCTGACCGAACTGTCATCCACAATCAGGTCATTGCTCGGGTGACGACCTATCGTGTGCTTTTGTTTATCCAGAAAAAATTTGCTGACCACGACGCCGTTAACTAACTGGCCCAAAAATACCGCCATAAATTTTTACCTCACAAGGTCTACTAATTACCGCCTATTTCGATTACCACCACGGTGACATTGTCTGCCGCGTTTTTTGCCAGGCTTTTCGCAATCAACTGCTCGGCACATTGTTCCACCGTTAAACGATGGTCGCCCATCATAGCATCGATTTCCTGAAAGCTCAGCGTATTGGTTAATCCATCGCTGCACAACAGCAAGCGATTACCCCACTCCACACGCAGGGGAGTGAAGGAGAAGGTCACTAATTCCTGCATTGCATTTAATGCATTGCTGAGTAAATTCCGGAACGGACTGTTGGCAATATCGGCCTGGGAAAGACCCGCATCCAGCATCTGCTGTATCACTGAATCATCGCGCGTGATTTGTTTCAATTCCTTGCCATTGTGCAGGTAACAACGCGAGTCGCCTGCATTCGCTACATACAGATCACAACCTTGCAAAAATACCGCAACCAGCGTCGTGCCCATTTTTTCCAGTTCCGGATTCTCCACGGCACGCTGGCGTATGGCGGCATGTGCCACTTGTCCCCCACCGCTGAGCGCGTGTTGCACCTGTTCGCCCGCTTTCAGCAGACGAGGTACCTCTGATAAAAAACAATTCACCGCCAGCTCGCTGGCGATTTCGCCGCCGTGATGCCCGCCCATGCCATCACACACCACGGCCAGCAAACCTTGCTCGATGTGGCTGATACCGAAGGCATCTTCATTGTTGCTGCGCTTGCAGCCGATATCCGTTTTTCCTGTTACTTGATGCACCTACACTCACCCTTTGTTAATTTACAAACCTTTCGCTCGATACCTGGCGATATCGTTCATCATCTCTTCCGCATTGGCATAACGCTTTTCCGGATCTTTATGCATTGCTTTGGCAATTATACGCTGCGCACTGTCGGGAATCCTGTGATTCAATTCTGTCACTGGCGTAAATTTTCCCTGCACAATCTGGTGGGTAATCGCTGGCAAGGAGTCACCGCCATAAGGCAGCTCACCGGTCAACAATTGATAAAACGTTACGCCCAAACTATAAATATCCGTTTTACCTGTCACTTCTTCACCTTTCACCTGTTCCGGCGACATATACAGCGGGCTGCCCAATATTTCACCGGTGCGCGTGCTGGCACTGTTCTCAAAACGGGCAATACCAAAATCAGCAACCTTGAGTTCCCTGGGTTCGCGATCACGGTTATAGAGAATATTGCTGGGTTTAATATCTCGATGAATCACTTTATTTTTATGTGCAAAATTTAAAGCATCTGCAACGCATTCAATGATCCAGTAAATCTCATCCCAGTCTTTTATTAAATTATTTTTTTGCGTATAGCTACTCAACGGTTTTCCATTAACAAATTCCATGGCGATGTATGCCAAGTCACTCTCTTCGCCTTGATCATAAATAGTTACAATATGCGGATGACTCAAGTTTCCGGCACCTTTCGCTTCCCGGAAAAACCGCTCTTTCATCTCTTTTAAATCTTCGGGAGGATATTGAGCGTAGTTCAATGTTTTTATCGCAACCTTGCGTGACATTTTTGGATCATGTCCGAGATACACCACGCCCATTGCTCCACGAGCTAATTCACTGTCAATCACATAGCGACCCAGGCTCTTTAATCCCTGAGGCTTCATTAGCGCAGCGGTTTTTTCAAAAAAACCGGGCGCTGCTCGTGGCTTCTGTTTTACTTGCTCATGCTTGATTATTTTTTGATTTGTTGTTTTTGATGCCGACGCCGAATAAAAAAACTTTTTTTGCAGCATCCATAACAACGCACAAAGATGACCGACCAGCAAATAACCTAACAACAAGCCGACGGGCAACCATTGCATTTGCGAAATTTGTAAACCGATTTGCAATACCAGCAGAGCGGCCGCTAAAAAAGCTGTCATCATCAAGCCCAGATTGATACGCAATAAGGGCAGCAACAAAAACAAATACAGTAACAACAATAACAAACCGCCTTTCTCTGCCCAGATATACCAATCCGGCACCGTGTAATACGCACGCTTGTCCAGACTGTAATAAGCCGCGGCCATATCGTTGACCTGCTGGTTATTTTCAACACCGATGATCACAGTTTTGTTATAGAAACGATTGTAGTCTGCTGGACTTTTTAGATCGTCCAGTGTGACGGTCTCTATATGATCCGGCAAACCAGTCACCGATGAAAACATCGGATAAATTACATTGCCTTCCGACATCGGCAATGACTGGTCGTCCAGACCCAAACGTTGTGGCTTGCCAGTCACTTGATTAATGCCGCGTGCTTTTTTTAGCAAAGCCACGATGGCATCCGGAAAATAATCATTGCCCACACGCCACAACAATGGATAAGCATTCACTGACAATGAATTACTGTAAACCGGATAACCCGGTGTTCTGGATTCGAAACGAAAGTTGGTGAGCAACAAAGGCGTCGGCTGGAAAAAAGTGTACAACCGTGTCGGCAACGTTTGCGGTTTTTGCATCACCGGCACCACACTGGCTTCGCGTAAATAATTTACTTTTTCCTTTGCTACTGACGTTTGTGCAATGCCTAACAGCAAGGAACCGTCGAGCACCTGCGCATAAAAATTATCGCGTCGCTGGCCTAATGCTTCGATATCCGCCAGCACACCACTGGCTTGCAAACTTTCACGCAACGCCGGATCACTGACCAGACGAGTCACTAACACATCCGTCGCATAATTTTCTGTGTGCGGTATTGCATCAAGGATCAACAGGACTCCTTTGGTAAAAACACCGTGCAGTCCTTGCAATGCGGATCCAATGCCCAGTGCGCCGGGCATATCGTTAACCAGCCTATCCATTTCAGACTGGGGAATAACCAATTTCACCAATTGACTGGCAGGCTCAGGTTTCGGAGTGAGATGTGCGCCGAGGCTAAATAAAAATCGGTTGGGCTGCGTCAGCCAGGTCAGCGATAAAGGACACGAAAGGAGTACTAACGTGATAATGACGCACAGGGAGCGAAGATTCAGCAGGGATGACAATAGATCCAGCACCCGTTTCATCAGCTCTCCACTCTGTGTATGTGATACAGCGCTTAATTACTGGATGTCACTTCCTTGCTCAGCACCTTGGCGTTGGCTTGCAACATCGCCGTAAGCGCCCTAAATTCATGATTAGCCGTAGTGCTTTGCAACTGTTCCTTGATTCTTCCTTTCTGTTCTGCGGTTAACTTATCGGCTGACGGTGTTTGAACACTCGTCACATTCAGCAGCACTACATCACCCGACGATAAAGTCAGCGTGTCAATGTTCACCGCGTTTGCATCCGGTTTCGGCATGGCAAAAACTTTCTTCAGGATTTCTGCATTCACCGAATTATCATCACGCCCTTTTTCCGGCATCACATTTGATTCCAGATGTTCCACACGCGCTACTTTTTCAATTTTCTCGCCCGCAACGACGCGTGCTTGCAAGACCTGCGCTTGGGTTTTTAACGCTTCTATCGCTTTTTCCCTGTTCACCATTGCCGTGACTTGAACGCGGACTTGTTCGAGGGGTTTGATAGTCGCCGGCTTGCGATCCGTCAAACGAAATATTATGGCGTGACTTTTATCGGTTTCGATCACATCGGTTGAAGCACCGGCTTGCATGCTATCGGCAAACACCGCATCAACCACCGCTTTGCTTCTGAATGCCATCATCATCATTTGTTTTGGCATAAGATCATGATGTTGAATGGTTGATGACAATTGCTTCGCCACATCCGCCAAAGAGGCCGAACCCTGGCTGGCGTCACGCATAGATTCCAGCTTTTCGTTATAGAGTTCCTCTCCCTGTTGTTTTTTCAAATCGGCTTCGATGCGCGGACGGCTGGCAGCAAGCGTTTCTATTTTGGGTTCTTTCTGTCCAAGCAACTTGATAATGTGATAACCAAATTTGGTTTTAACAGGTTCCGACACTTGCCCGACTTTTAATTTTGCCAGTGCCGTTTCAAATTCCGGGACAAAGCTGTCGCCCGTAGTTTCACCGAGATCGCCGCCTTGTGACGCGGATCCGGTATCGACTGAATATTGCTTTGCAAGCGCTGCAAAATCTTCTCCCTTCGCCAGACGTTGTTGTATTTCTTTCAATGTGGCTTGATGAGAACCATCAGGCTTCTCTTCAATCAGAATGTGCGCTGCATGACGCGCCACTTTGGCCTTCGCCGCTTGCACTTCCGCATTGTATTGAGTCTGCACGTCCTGTTCATTGACTTGCACGCCAGCCAGCAATTGATCTTTATTTAATTCAAGGTAATCAAACGCCGCCAATTCCTCACTGAGAAATTGATCTTTATGCTTATCATAGTAGGCCGAAACTTCTGCTTCACTCGCCGAAGTGGATGCTAGTGCCTTGGCCAAGGGCAGAGTCAGATATTCAAAACTACGTTTTTCAAACTGGAGCTTTGCCAATTCCTCCACTTCCTTATCGGTAATAAAAGAAGTTTGTGCAAGGCTGTGCTGGAATTGATTTAGTAGAAACGCTTTCTTTAATTCTTCGCGATAACTGGCGGGTGTATAACCCACTCTGCCCAGCAACTCAGAGTAATATTTTTTGTCGAATTTTCCCTGTTGCTGGAAATTCTTATCAGTGACAATCTGCTTATCAATTACTTCGTTGTCAACCTGTAGCTTGTTTGCTTCAACCGCTGATTCCAGCAATCGACGTTCTATCAAACCCTGAACCACCGGCTTGCGCAAAAACTCATCGCTCAAAAATTGGGGATCCACCTTGCCGCCCATCATCTCCGTGAGCTGTCTTTTCCGCATCTCCATGCCACGACGCACATCGAGCTCTGTCACATCTTTGCCATTAACGGTGGCGACGGCGTTCTGTTGTGGCGCTTTCCCCTGCACCAATGCCTCTACGCCAAACATGGCAAAGATAACGATAATTACTCCGACGATGAAATAGGCAACGACTCCCTGCAAATTGTTGCGCATGGTTTGTAGCATGTCAGTATTCCCCTAATAAAAAGGCGTATCTTACCGGACACGCCTTTTTATTTATACTATATAATAAGCTGCATGCGCAGCTTAAAGTGTTTTAGTTTAGCGCCTCCTTGAGCGCCTTGCCTGCCTTGAATCCAGGCACTCGGGAAGCGGCGATCTTGATCTCTTCACCCGTTTTGGGATTACGTCCCATACGAGCGCTGCGATCTTTCACCGCAAAAGTACCAAAACCGGCCAATACCACAGGGTCACCCTTTTTGAGGGCACCGGCGACACTATCCAGTACCGCTTGCACTGCCCGGGTGGCAGTGGATTTTTCAATATCAGCCGCGGCGGCTACTGCGTCAATCAATTCTGCTTTATTCATGTATCACTCCTTGGAGTTGGTTCAGAGGGCAATTTTTACAGGTGAAACTGTCAAAATCGAATCAGTAGTTATCCCCTACAGCAAGTGAGGGAGAGGTTTTATACCAAGTGCACCCAGTGGGGGTCAAGCACGAAACGTGCATTCTGCAATTATTCTCTGCAGAATGTGCCGGATTTCTCGATACCCATCATCAAATAACTGGATAACTTCACCCAATGAGTGATCACGCGGTTAGTGCGCGCTTATCCGTGTCTTCTCGGAAGCATCGGTTTCGCTTGCCAAAAACTCTTCATCCGACAGTGGTTGTGGTCTGTGCAACAACGCAATCTCCAACACCTCATCAATCCACTGCACTGCCTTGATAGTGAGTTCGGCTTTGATGTTGTCGGGAATATCCTTGAGATCACGCTCGTTCTCTTTGGGAATAATCACCGTCGTAATGCCGCCGCGATGCGCTGCCAGTAACTTCTCTTTCAGGCCGCCGATGGGCAACACTTCACCACGCAAGGTGATTTCACCCGTCATCGCCACGTTGGCCTTCACAGGGATACCGGTAAGCACAGACACCACGGCCGTACACATTCCTATCCCGGCGCTCGGACCGTCTTTTGGCGTTGCCCCTTCAGGCACGTGGATGTGCAAATCGCGTTTTTCATGAAAGTTACCCGGTATGCCCAGCACCTGTGCACGACTGCGCACCACGGTCAAGGCCGCTTGAATAGATTCCTGCATCACATCACCCAGTTGACCGGTTTTCACTACAGCGCCTTTACCTTTCACTGCTGATGCTTCAATGGTGAGTAATTCACCGCCGACTTGTGTCCACGCCAGGCCGGTGACCTGGCCGACTTTATTTTGTTCTCCGGCACGACCGTAATTGTGTTTGCGCACGCCGGAATAATATTCAAGCGTATCTGGTGTAACGATAACTTTTTTAATGCCATCGCTCTTCATGCTGCTTTTAACATTTTCGGTCACAATCTTGCGGCAAATTTTCGCCACCTCACGTTCCAGGCCGCGCACACCGGCTTCACGTGTGTAGTAACGAATTAAATCGCGGATGGTTTGTTCTTCAAGATCACATTCCTCATCCAACATACCATTGGCTTTGCGCTGCTTGGGCAACAAATATCGTTGGGTGATATTTACCTTCTCATCCTCGGTGTAACCGGGAATACGAATAACTTCCATGCGATCCAGCAACGGCGCCGGAATATTCATGGAGTTTGAGGTGCAAATAAACATTACATCTGACAGATCGTAATCCACCTCGATATAATGATCATTGAAACTGTTGTTTTGCTCAGGATCGAGCACTTCCAACAATGCAGACGCCGGATCACCACGATGATCCATTCCCATCTTGTCGATTTCATCGAATAAAAATAATGGATTCTTCACGCCGACTTTCGAAAGTTTTTGCAATAATTTGCCGGGCAATGCGCCAATATAGGTTCGACGATGACCGCGAATTTCCGCCTCATCACGCACGCCGCCCAACGCCATACGCACAAATTTACGATTGGTCGCCCGGGCAATGGACTCACCCAATGAGGTTTTACCCACGCCTGGAGGCCCGACCAGGCACAACACGGGACCCTTTACTTTTTTAACGCGCGTTTGCACAGCAAGGTATTCCAGAATTCTTTTTTTGACTTCTTCGAGACCGTAGTGATCGCGATTTAAAATTTCTTCCGCCACATTTAAATCCAGACGAACTTTGCTGCGTTTTTTCCAGGGAATATTCACCAGCCAGTCGAGATAACTGCGAACCACCGACGCTTCCGCCGACATCGGTGACATCATTTTTAATTTGTTCAATTCGGCACGCGCTTTTTTCTCTGCCTCTTTGGACATGCCGGATTCTTTTATTTTGCGCTCCAGATCTTCCGATTCATTGGGCCCTTCTTCGCTAGAGCCTAATTCTTTCTGTATCGCCTTCATCTGCTCGTTGAGATAATATTCGCGTTGGCTTTTCTCCATTTGTTTTTTAACACGCCCGCGAATACGTTTCTCCACCTGGAACAAATCAATCTCTGCTTCCATCAAGCCTAATAAATGTTCCAGACGCGGACGCACGTCTGTCATTTCAAGAATGTCCTGTTTCTGTTGCAGCTCCAGCGGCATGTGAGTGGCAATCGTATCCGCCAAACGACCGGGATCATCAATGCCGCTCAAGGAACTCATGACTTCATTCGGAACTTTCTTACTTAAATTGACGTATTGTTCAAATTGGCGCACCAGCGTTTGCACCAGCACATCACCTTCACGACGCTCCAGAGTTTTGGTGGGTATCAATTGAATTTGTGCACGGAAACATTTGCCATCGAGGCGAATGTCCTCAATGTGCGCTCTCGCTCCGCCTTCCACCAGCACTTTGACTGTGCCGTCTGGCAATTTCAGCAATTGCAAAATTGTCGCCACGGTTCCAATACGGAAAATATCAGCGAGCTTGGGATCATCATCCGATGCATTCTTTTGCGCGACCAACAAAATTTGTTTGTTAACTGTCATGGCTTGTTCAAGCGCACGAATTGATTTCTCACGCCCGACAAAGAGAGGAATGACCATGTGCGGATACACCACCACGTCGCGCAGCGGCAATAACGGCAATTCGATCAGTCCGGAAGGGGTTGGTGTCTTATTTGCTGAATCCACAGAGTACTCCACTACTAAAGGTCAATAAGGCCTGGATACCAGGATGTTTCCTCACCACACTACTTGTTCAACGACAATGAGGTGAGTATAGACAATATGGGGTCGTACTTGGCAATTTCCAGAAAGCCACAATAAATCAGTTCTCCTCAGGCACAATATATAAGAAAAAAGACAAAATACCTATTATTTCAAAGAGATGGCTATTGAATTTAATGTGTTTTGAGAACGAAAGCTCTATTCAGAAGACTTTCCGGCAACTTTTACTTCTTTCTCCTTAGGAGACTCGTAAACCAGAAGGGGAGCTGAATCGCCGTTAATCACCGCTTCGTCGACCACCACCTTCTTCACCGCCGGCTCAGAAGGCACCAGATACATAGTATCCAGTAGTACGGACTCGAGAATGGAGCGCAAGCCTCGGGCTCCGGTTTTACGCTTCAGCGCCTTTTTAGCGACAGCGCGCAGGGCGTCCTGACGAAAATCCACTTCTACTCCATCCATCTCGAAGAGCTTGGCATACTGTTTTGTCAGGGCATTTTTGGGCTCAGTCAGGATGGCCATCAAGGCCTGTTCATCCAATTCTTCAAGAGTAGCAATGATAGGTAAACGACCTACAAATTCCGGAATCAATCCATAGCGTACCAGGTCCTGAGGCTCCAGATCCTTCAGGGTCTCGCCAATATTTTTCCCTTCATCCTTACTTTTTACCTCGGCACCAAAACCAATACCGCCCTTCTCGGAGCGATCACGAATCACTTTCTCAAGACCTGCAAACGCGCCCCCACAAATAAACAGGATGTTGCGTGTATCAACTTGCAAGAACTCCTGTTGTGGATGCTTGCGCCCCCCCTGCGGAGGAATAGAGGCAATCGTGCCTTCGATTAATTTCAGCAAGGCCTGTTGAACGCCCTCACCCGATACGTCTCGCGTTATGGAAGGGTTGTCTGATTTACGTGAAATTTTGTCGATTTCATCAATATAAACAATGCCGACCTGTGCTTTTTCTACATCGTAGTCGCATTTTTGCAATAGTTTTTGGATGATATTTTCAACGTCTTCACCAACATAACCTGCCTCGGTCAGCGTGGTCGCGTCAGCAATTGCAAAAGGAACATTCAGCAAACGTGCAAGCGTTTCAGCCAGCAAGGTTTTGCCACTTCCGGTAGGGCCCACCAACAAGATATTGCTTTTACCGAGCTCTACATCTTCATCATTGCGATTCTTAGTGGTTCTCAAACGCTTGTAATGATTGTAAACGGCGACAGCCAGTACTTTTTTAGCACGAATCTGGCCGATAACATACTGATCCAGGATTCGGCAGATTTCTTCCGGCGTTGGCAAACGCTCTTTATCACCGTCTGCCACGCTCTCGTGAATCTCTTCACGAATAATGTCGTTACACAGGTCAACGCATTCATCACAAATGAACACGGAAGGGCCGGCAATTAACTTTTTGACCTCGTGTTGGCTTTTGCCACAAAAAGAGCAATAAAGTAACTTGCCATTGTCATCAGTTGAGCCACTTTTTGCCATGCAACCTACGTCTCCGAACCCGTAAAAAACCTGTACCCTAAAGATGCCGCTAAATGACTCTTTTTGCAAGCCCGCCGTTAGCTTACCTCTGCAAACCAATTAACGGCAAGATTCTTGACGCGCCGTCAGGAAGCAGCTTTGGTAACGGTTGGTCGCTTGACCAAAACCTCATCCACCAAACCATAGGCTTTGGACTGGTCAGCATCCATAAAGTTGTCGCGCTCGGTGTCGAGGCAAATTTTCTCAAAGGACTGTCCGGTGTGCTGCGCCATCAGCTGGTTCAGGCGCTTGCGGATCTTGAGAATTTCTTCGGCATGAATACTGATATCCGAGGCCTGCCCCTGGGCACCACCACTCGGCTGGTGAATCATGACCCGTGAATTCTGTAACGCAAAACGCTTGCCTTTAGCGCCGCCGGCCAACAGGAAAGCCCCCATACTGCAGGCTTGACCGATACACATGGTACTTACATCCGGCTTGATAAACTGCATGGTGTCATAAATTGACATACCCGCCGTAACAGACCCCCCGGGAGAGTTAATGTAAAGATGGATATCTTTGTCAGGATTCTCGGATTCAAGGAACAGCAACTGTGCCACTACCAGGTTCGCCATGTGATCTTCGACAGGGCCTACCAAAAAAATAACCCGTTCCTTCAGTAATCGGGAGTAAATGTCGTAAGACCGCTCACCGCGAGCAGTCTGTTCAACCACCATGGGAATCAGGCCCAAACTCTCTATCTCTCTTACTTCACTGTTTTTCATAACACTTGCCCTTATTTGGAAAGCCCTAACATTTGAAACATCCGCTCGTCCATTGTAGCTCGAGCTATCACTCTTTACTCAGGCGATTTCGCAATAATTTCCTTGTAACTTGAGGCCTTGTCCTGCACTTTAGCACCCGCCATCACCAATGCAACCACTTCGTCTTCCAGAACCATAGACTCTATTTGGTTCAATAAATTCTGGTTACTGTAATAATAATTAATCACTTGCTGTGGATCACCGTAGGGTGCTGCCATTTCCTCAATTTTTGCCCGTACTTTAGTGGCATCGGCCTTTAAAGCCTTACTGGTAATAATCTCATTGAGAATCAATCCGGTTACCACCCGTTGCTTCGCCTGGTCGATAAACATCTCCGCAGGCAATAATTTTTCCAGATCCAGGTTTTTAGCGCCGGCGCCAAATTGTTGCACCATGTTCTCGCGCATTACTTTAATTTCATTTTCAATCAGCGCCTGTGGCACATCAAACTGATGGATTTTTACCAAGCCATCGTACAGTTGTTGTTTGGTTTTATTGACAATCGCCTGCTTCATCTCCCGTTCCATATTGGAACGAACTTCCGCACGAAACTTTTCAATCCCGCCTTCCGCTACACCAAATTTTTTGAAAAATTCGTCGTTGAGTTCAGGAAGTTTTTTTTCTGAAACACTGTTCACTTTAATTTTAAATTGAACTGCCGCTCCTTTTAAATTCTCCGCGTGATAATCCGCAGGGAAGGTTACATCAATGTTCTTTTCATCACCTGCTTTCATGCCGATGATGCCTTCTTCAAAGCCGGGAATCATACTCTTCGAGCCCAGCACCAGCGTTTGACCTTCGGCTTTGCCGCCCGCAAATTCCTCACCGTTTTTAATTCCAGTGTAGTCAATGTTTACCTGATCACCGTCTTTTGCGGCGCGTTTCACCTCAGCAAAGCTCGCACGCTGATTGCGCAAATTTTCTACCATGTCATCCAGATCCGCTTCAGTCACTTCTGCAGAGAGGCGAGTTACCTCAACGCCTGAAAAATCTTGCAGCGCCACTTGTGGATACACTTCAAACGTTGCGACATACTCAAATGCCTGGCCCGGTTTATCATTCAACGAAGTGATAGAAGGCATGCCGGCTGGCTTGAGATCCTGTTTCGTGATCGCTTCATAAAAAGTATCGTTGATCACTTTGCCCAATACTTCCTGGCGGGCGCCTGCACCAAAACGCTGGCGCACCACACTCATTGGCACCTTGCCCTGACGAAAACCATCGATGCGCGCGTTGCGTGCGACTTCCTGCAGGCGCGTATTCACCGCAGTGTCAATACGTTCAGCGGGCACACCAATAGTCACTTTGCGTTGAAGTGTGCTGATAGACTCGACAGAAACCTGCATGGCAATACCTCTGTATTAATATGTAAAAGTAAACCCAAAATGGGCTGGCATCGTACTCAAAGTTGGAGGTGCATTCAAGGAAGGTCGAAGGCAAGGGTGGATTTATGGAAAAAGGGCGTTTATGCTTCCTATAACCCAGTTCCGAAATTAATCGCCCAATGTTACCGGATTCCCCCACGGCGCCTCCCAGTCGGAACCCCATGCGTTCATCCAGACCCATGACGGTGCTAGCCACCAATCCCAATGCTGATCTGTACGGCGCGGCGCGTATGTTGCTGGAGAGCGTAGACGGATTTCTGGCCCGCGGCTGGCGAGTCATCGTGTGCATCCCCGACGGCCCGCTCGTCGACGCGGTCATAGCCCGCGGTGCCGAAGTACGCTCGGTGCCGAGCCCGGTGCTGCGTCGCACGGCCCTCAACCCGCGCGGGATGCTGGCGCTCATCGCGCTGACCCTCCGCTCAATTCCCGCCAACGTCCGACTCATTCGCGAAGTACAACCGGATGTAATGTACGTGAATACAATCATCCAGCCATTATGGCTCCTGATAGGTCGCGTGCTGCGGGTACCGGTCGCGTGTCACGTGCACGAAGCGGAGACCACGCTCTCACCCTTTGTCAGCAAGGTGTTGGCAATGCCGTTGCTGCTCGCACAGCGGGTCATCGTCAATAGCCACTTCTGTCGTGCCGTGTTCGTCAAAGCGTGGCCACGCCTCGAATCACGATGCGTGCTCGTCTACAACGGAGTCGGCGGCCCGCCTGAGCTTAAACCGCCTCGCATCATGCTCGACTCACCCATCCGTTTGCTCTACGTGGGCCGAATCTCTGAACGCAAGGGCGTGCTCGATACCATTGATGCGCTGGCACGTCTCAAGTCGCGCGGAGTTATCGCACACCTGGACCTCGTCGGCGACGTCTTCCCGGGCTACGAGTGGGTTATCGAGGCACTGCTTCGACGTGCCACAGATGCCGGCATCGCTGATCGGGTCAAGCTCCTCGGATTCGATACAAATGTCTGGCCCCACCTCGCTCGCGCAGACATACTGCTCGTCCCCTCCCGCCTCGAAGAGACATTTGGCAACGTAGCAATTGAAGGCCTGCGCGCCGCACGGCCAATTGTCGTCTCCCGCACCAGCGGATTAATCGAAGCGGCCGACGGCTTCAAAGCCGCATACGTCGTCGAACCCGGCAATCCTTCTGCGATTGCTGATGCAATCGAGGACATCGCCCGGCACTGGAACGAATTTGGCTCGCACGCTGTAGCAGATGCAGCGCGTGCGGCAGATCGCTTCTCGTTGGCTCGCTACCGCGACGGGATCGCTGCGGTGATCGAGTCGATCACACCAACCGACACTGGCATGGATTGAGTCAATATGCGCGAAATTAACTATTCACCACCGCTCGATGGACTGCGAGCCATATGTATAATTTTCACTCTTTTCTATCATATCGATGGAGTGCCTCATTACATTAATGGCTCCGTTGGCGTTGATGTTTTTTTTCCGTTAAGCGGTTTTCTCATTACGGGAATATTGCTAAGAAGCGATTGGCGTGATCTGAAGGGTTATTACATCAGACGATTCTACCGTATTGTCCCGGTTTACTATCTGGGTTTGCTATTGACGGCTTTGGCTGCAATCGCTGCGCATTATTTATCGATTGGCGAATCGAAATTGGAGCAGTTGGAAACTGTTTTTATTCCATCCATTCTTTTTTCAAGAGAGTTGGTAAGTACTCCAACGCTTTTTGCACAAGCCTGGACTATTGGAATAGAAGAAAAATTTTACATACTCTGGCCCGTTATTTTTTTATTTTTAGGAAATAACCGCAACAGAATTGCGATGCTGGTGGTGGTATTTTTTGTTTTGCTGGGTGCTAACAGCTCAATGATGCTTAGGGGTTATGGTGGCATTGCGCTGGGCTGCATATCCGCTATTCTTTTTTTAAAAAATGGTTTTTATGTAAGAACAGGGATTGCAGTAATTATTTTGTTATTTTCCTATGCATTTTGCATCTACTCTGAACTTTGGTTTAAAAATATTTCGATCTCTATTGCCTCAGCGCTTTTGATTCCTTCTCTCTTCGCCAGTAAATCCATCATCTCAAGAGCTTTATCGCAACGAATCATCGTTTTTCTTGGCAGGCTGACTTTTTCCATATACATATTCCATGTACTTATTTTTTATTTCGTGAAGCTTGTGTTCAAGCACTTCGGTATTGAATCCTGGGTGGGCGTATTTTTGACAGGTTATATTCTTACCATTTTGTTTTCCTGGCTTGTTTATCGCTTCTATGAAAGTCCGTTGATAAAATACGGAAAGCGTATAACAGCGAGCTAGATCAGGTGTTCTTGTCTTCTTTCATTGCGCGTTTCGCAGTCGAACTTCCCAGCCATCTATTTTTTATTTTCACCGCCAGCGGCCAAATTCGAGCGACACTTCGCTTGAATAGATTTGCCTGGTCAGGAACCCATAACGTGGTTCGGGAAGGCGCGTTGGTGTAGTCAACGTTTATCGAGTAGGCATAAGCGGCGATTGAAGTGCGAAACGTGCCTTCCGGAAAGTTGATAGGTCTATACCCGTGCAATGTATGCTCTTTGGTGAGCATGATGACCAGTCGATTCGCCACGGGAGATATTCGACTTTTCTCATGCGTTTTTGCATTTTCCAATTCCAGATGCCCGCCGTATTTTTCATTATAGTTATTATTTAAATACAACAATATATTCAGTTCTCTCATCCAGTCGTTGTGCACCGGATGACGATTAAAGTCGGCATGCATATCAAGAAACGATCCCGCCCCGCCCCTGTGAACCCCGCCCCCCACAAAATTTTTATCTACAAATACTTCTTTGCCACATATCACCCGCAAAATCTTTTCAAATCGTTCACTCAGCAATTCTGTTTTAAACTCCGACAGAATGGGCGATTGTTTATTAAAGCCAGGAGTCTCATATTTATTTTTAGCGAAAATATAGTCGCTCGACTTTTCTCCAAATTCTAATGCGGCAATTGAATCCATTATTTTTTTCAATGATTCGCTGTTTAACGCGTTGTCTATACACACGTGTTCAAAAGGCTTGGCAGCGAGGAATTTATCATGTAACTCCTGCGCGTTATTTTCCATTAACTCGAAATTCAGGTGCGTCATTTTAGTTCCTCAGATGGTGCGGATGGAGAGACTCGAACTCTCACGCCTTGCGGCACTGGAACCTAAATCCAGCGTGTATACCAATTTCACCACATCCGCAAACCGCAGCCCCTTAATTTTCCGGGAAGGCAGGGAGCGACCATTATGCCACCGGGGCCACCGTGCTTCAACACAGGAAAAATAATAGAAAAGCAGATTAGCCAATCACGGCGTTTTCATCACTTCCAGTGAGTAATTGCCTTCCGGTTTTTTTTGGGAAAAATGTTTTACTCCCTGTTCGTCCGTCCAGCGGTAAATAGTATGTCCTTCATCGTTAGGCGATTGATCAGAAGATGTTTCTGTCGGCTCTTCTTTCACTTTTTCCCACTCACTTTTTTTCCCTGCTTCAAATACCTGGTCCTGTGTTGTTGCCGAGTTTGCATTCTCATGAGTGACGGGAGATGAGTGGTTTTGTGAAAAGATAATGTCCGTCAACTCTTTCAGTATCGGGCTGCTCAATATAGCTTCCGGTGTTGGGTGATCTCGCAAGGACTGGAACTCCGGTTTTTGTGAAAGCGCTATAAAACGCGGATCCGATTGTATTCTCTTGATGTCATCGCTGTCTTTTAGTTGGCTTAACTGTTGACTCGTATCAACCGGATTACTGATCAACTTTGCAACCATGGTTGGTGCAAGGCTGTTTTCATCCGTTTTTTGCGCAACGACAAATCCAACCGCTCCGCCAACCATGTTACCCGCTATTTTTCGCAGCGGATCCACTTGCCTGTCTGAAAAACTCTGAACTCCTTTTTGTTTTAGTTGCACCGTGTCCATCATAATGCCGCTAAACCAGACGAGTATCACTCCCAATATGCAACCAATCACACTTCCAATAACGGCACCGGACACACGCGCCGGCTCTCGCTCATACTCCAGTTCTTCGTCCTGCATTTCCAAACGTTTGATATAGACGTCCAGTAAATATCGAACCAGGCTTGAAGTACCAAAAAATAAAACCAGCATCGCAAACAAATAACTGAGTGGCGTTGGTAAAGCAAAAGACTTTTGCAAAAAATCGGCGAAGCTGCCAACTAAAAAATAAGAAGCGGCGTAAGCAGATAAAACGCCCAGCAGGCCCTGGACACTACGAATCACGCCACGATTGTAACCTCTCCATGCAAACAACCCTGTACAACCCAACCAGAGTGCTAAATTAATCCAGGTATCCTGTGTCATGGCAACTCCTGTTTTTTAAAATTACTATTTAAAACTACAAAGGCTCTGCTATTAATACGACGGCCGATTCACTCACGCCACTTATTTCTATTGCGGCACAAGCAGGAAGCAAACGCGCCTGCTCAGGCTTCAATAAATTTCCTTCAACTGACACTTCCCCACTCACGGCTAATATCAATCGATAATGCCCCTGAGGTGAAGTAAATTGAGCTTTGCTCGTCAAGGTTACGCGCTCGACCTTAAATTCATCAAACTGCACCACCTGTTCACGACACAGTTTATCCGTTTTTTCCAATACGACAAGACTTTGCTCCGGCGGCGCGTCGAGATGAATTTTTTGCAGCGCCTGTTCGGTATCCCAATGATTCTGGGTTAATACTTTTTGGGCAAAGGAAAGAATCTTGCGCTCATAGACCGGCGTCTGGAATTCCACAGTGCGCACGCCGTGTTGCAACGAATGCGGAGTAAAGCACGGAACTTTCACCACGTCACCCAATTTCAACTTTTTAATGGCAATAAAATTTTCCATTTTTTCGCGCAAGTTTTTTTCCTGATTCACCAATTCAGCAGCAGGTGAGTTTTTTTTGTCGAGCAACGCATCTATCTGTTGACGCACGGATTGATAATTTTTTACTGCTTGCAAGTAGGCCTGTTTAAACGCGTCATCCGATGCAACCGTTTTTCTCAATGCCTGATTAAAACCAAAACGAATTCCGCCTTCGCCGTTTGGCCATGCTTGTTGATTTATTTTGGTAACGACATACACTTCCTGTTTTTGTTCATGCATCTCAAAATACAAATCACCGAGCACTTCATCCGGCAATGGGTCGAGGATTTTTAACAATGTCGGGATTTTACAAGTTCCTAAAATAGTTTCCGGTGCTGCTGCAATAACATAATCCAGGGGGCTGAGCCCTTCTTCGCTTCCAACTTGCGATACACCACGCGCTTCGATACCGGTGTACCAGATTTCCTGCCCCCAGGGCTTGGCAATATGTACCGGTTGCAGCAATAACCCTGCACGCAACTCGACCCAGGCGATGCCGAGTGCTTCCGCAATCTGTTTGCCATGCAGCCCTTTTTCAAACAGCGCCAGTACCTGTTCACAGCGATCCGTAACCAGCAAAGCAATTTGTGTAGATGGTGATTGGGAGATTTCATAAAGCGCGACCAGCTCAACTATCGGAGCGCCTGGAAGATGATGTTGTTGATGGTCAAGGCGCGCAAGAAACTGAATGCGTTCCATCTCGTCGTTGAGACAAGATGACTGCAAACGAATAAAGTCTTCGAGACGGAAAGGTTTAACAATTTCTGAAATCTTCAATGGGCGGTCAAACGTTAAAAATGTTCGGCCATTCTAATCAAAAACCGCCATCGAAAAAACCGTAACGGTTATTTATCTGAATATAACGGCTAGCCTGCTTTTTGGTTCGCCATCTTACCCAGTTGATCCACCGCACTATTCACGGAGCACACGGCAATCATCGTTCTTTCAGCCGCCGCTGATGCTTTTCGTGACACATCGGCGATGCGTTCGATATTGCTATTGATATTGCGTGTCACTGCACTTTGTTCCTCGGCGGCCGTGGCGATCTGGGCATTCCCTTCGTCCACCGCCACAATGGATTTATTGATCGTCTCCAGCATGACGCTGAGTTCGGTGGTGCGCGATACGCTGTCTTCCGCCAGGCTCTCTCCCTTGCGGATACTGTCCGTCGCTTCCAGCGCGGCTTGAGAGAGCGATGCAATAATTTGTTCGATCTCCTGGGTTGCACCTTGTGTGCGTTGTGCCAGTGTGCGTACTTCATCCGCTACCACCGCAAAACCGCGACCCTGGTCACCGGCGCGCGCCGCTTCAATAGCCGCGTTCAATGCCAGCAAGTTGGTTTGTTCCGCAATCGTGCGTATCACTTCCACAAAGGTAGTAATTTGTTGTGAACCGGTATTGAGTTTCCCCACCACACTGACGGCGCAATTCATGTGTGTCGACAACTCCTTGTTGGCGCGAATAGCATCATCCGCCGCGTGCTTGCCTTGCAATGCCTGGTTGCGAGCGTCCTGTGTAGATGACGACACAATAGACGCATTCTTTGCCACGTCTTCGGAGGCCGCCGCCAGCTGTGTGGTGGCGGTGACCATCGTATGGGTTTCATCACTTTGTTTGCGCATGTCTTCGCGGGTTTGCGTTGCCGCCGTAGTGAGTTCGGGAATAACACTCGCCAGATTGCTGGATGTTTCCTGCAAGGTTTTGATCAGGTTTTTTCGCAAGCCGGCGATGGCGGCCAGTACACTGTGCGGGTGCGCATTACCAATCTCGATGTGTGTATCGATACTTCCGGTTGCCATGCGATTCACCAGATCAATGGTTTGTTCAGGCTCTCCGCCTAACAAAGTAGACATTTGCTCTGCAACCCTTCGAGCAAAAATAATTACCCCGGCAATCGCTATCAATAACATAACAACCACCCCCATTTTGCTATGAGTGATTGAAAGGTTCAGGTCGTCCGTGCTTTGTTTAAGTGCACCGGCCAACTGTTTGCTGATGACCTGGTCACGTGATTCCATCTCTTCAAACTGTGTTTGAAAAGCAGCAAGCCCTGCATGGAAATCATCCGGATGACTGGATGCCTTGCTCATGAGGTCATAAGCCGTATCAACATAAACTTCCATCATTGGTTTAATATCCAGAATGGCCGTATGCTCTGCTTCAGCGAGTGATAATTTCAGGCTGGTATCCAACTGCGCACGGAAACGTTCAACATGCTCATCAAGTTCCTGCTTGATGGCCGCCAATTGTTCCGGTTTGTTTTCCAGCAACGCCAAACGTACATTCTGCATATCTGCACGGATCAGGTCCTGCGCCATATCCATTTCCATATAATCGCGAGCGGCCTGTGCCAACGTAGCGTTTCGTTCAATGTCGGACTGCAAATAAAATTGTACAAATAATGACGCAAGCCCGACCACAATGGCCGCTGCCGCACCCAACCAACCCAGCATCATAATACGTGCACGAAAAGTCATGACTCACTCCAATTGACAAAGACGTCTTCCAGGAATCCTACTTAAACCTTAGATCAGAAAAAGGAAATTACCATTACCGTTATCTATGGGATAAAAAATAAAAAAGGCTGCATGAGCAGCCTTTTCAGGAATGGTTATAAAAATATTGCTGTAAATAAAATTAATTCACGCGTTCCAGTACCGTGGCAATGCCTTGTCCGAGGCCGATACACATCGTGGCGAGCCCCAGCGTTGCATCCTTTTGTTGCATCACACTCAGCAAGGTGCCGGTGATGCGTGCACCCGAACATCCCAGTGGATGGCCAAGCGCAATGGCGCCACCATAAATATTTACCTTGCTCTCAAAACTATCCAGCAACTTCATGCCCTTTAATACCGCGAGTGATTGCGCGGCGAAGGCTTCGTTCAATTCAATGTATTGGATATCGTTGAGTGTTAAACCGGCGCGCTTTAACGCCTTTTCACAGGCAGGCACCGGGCCATAACCCATAATCGATGGATCCACACCCGCCACCGCCATACTGCGAATTTTGGCGATGGGTTTTGCACCGATGGCTTTGGCTTTCGCCGCCGACATCACAATGATTGCGGATGCACCGTCGGTAATTTGTGAAGAAGTCGCTGCCGTCACCGTGCCGCCTTTCGGATTAAAAGCCGGCTTTAAAGTTGCAAGTTTTTCCAGCGTCGTGTCAGGACGTATCGTTTCGTCCTGCACAATCATTTTTTTGAAACCGTTTTCATCATGGCCTTCGATCGGCAGGATTTCCTTATCGAAGCAACCGGCTTTCTGCGCCTTGTCTGCCGCTTGATGCGAACGCACCGCAAATTTGTCCTGCTGTTCGCGCGTGATGCCGTGCAAGATCGCCAGCATTTCCGCCGTCATGCCCATCATGCCCGCCGCTTTCGCAATGCGCGTGCTCAACATCGGGTTGGGATCGAGGCCGTAATCCATCGGCACGTGGCCCATGTGTTCGACACCGCCGATAATAAATTGATCGCCGTAATCCGCTGCAATACTTTGCGCGGCAATGTGCAATGCCGACATCGACGAACCACACAAACGATTAATCGTTTGTGCGCTGACTTCGTGCGGAATGCGTGTCATCAACTGCATCATGCGAGCGACGTTCCAGCCTTGTTCCCTGGTCTGGTTGACGCAACCCCAGATCACGTCTTCAAATTCCGCGGGGTTCACGTTCGGATTCCTGTCGAGTAATTTTTCCACCAACTGGGCAGACAAATTGTCTGCTCGAACATTGCGGAAACAGCCGTCTTTGGATTTCCCCATCGGTGTACGCGCGTAATCAACAATGACTACATCTTTTGGATTCAAACTCATATCTGTTCTCCTGTTTACCTATTTGCTTACTGTAGGGGCGCGTTCACTGAGCGTAGTCGAAGTGCGCGCCCATGACGTGCGTGGTTCGACTACGCTCACCAAACGCGCGCCCCTACAACATCAAAAATATTTCTTACCATCAGCCGCCATTTTGCGCTGACTGTCAGTGGGTTCGTACAACTTGCCGAGTGCTTTGTAAGGTTCTGCCATTTTGATAAACGCCGCCATACCGATGTTATCCATCCAGCGACACACACCACCGCGAAATACCGGGAAACCCAAACCGTAAATCAGCGACATATCGGCTTCGCCTGCTGTCTCCACAATTTGTTCGTCAAGGCAACGCGCCATCTCGGTACACATCGGCACCATCATGCGCGCTAAAATTTCTTCATCGGAAAATTCCTTACGCGCAGCGACATACGGTTTTAATAATTCATACACGTCTGGCTTCGCTTCTTTCGTCGGCTTTCCTTTCTTGTCTTTGCCATAAACATAAAAGCCGACGCCATTTTTTTGGCCGAGTCGTTTATTCGTATTCAACACTTGCGGCGCGGTGGTGAAATTTAAATTCAAACGATCAGGGAAACTTTGTGCCATCACATCCGCCGCGTGCACGAGTGTGTCGATACCGACAACATCGGCAAGATACGCGGGGCCCATAGGCCAGCCCCACTTCTCCATCACTTTGTCGATGGCCTGGAAATCCGCTCCTTCTTTTAATAGCTGCACGAAACCGGCGAAGTAAGGAAACAACACGCGGTTGACCAGAAAGCCCGGGCAATCTTTCACCACAATCGCTTTCTTGCCCATCGCATTTGCAAAGGCCACCGTGCGCGCAATAGTTTCATCGGAAGTCTTCGGTGCACGAATCACCTCTACTAATGGCATCGCATGCACCGGGTTGAAAAAATGCATGCCGCAGAAATTTTCCGGGCGCTGCAAACATTCGGCGAGATAGGTAATGCGTATGCTCGAGGTGTTGGAACACAGGATCGCATCCGCTGGAATATTTTTTTCTGCTTCCGCCAAAACCGCCAGCTTCACTTTGGGATTCTCCACCACGGCTTCAACAACGATATCGACATCTTTCATCGGTGCATAATCCAGCGTCGGTGTGATGCGATTCAGGGTTTCACCCATCGCAGTCGGCGTCATGCGACCTTTCTCGACTTGTTTTGACAACAACTTCGTTGCTTCTGCCAAACCCAGATGTATGCCCGCTTCGGCAATGTCTTTCATGACTATCGGTGTTCCTTTATAAGCGGACTGGTAAGCGATGCCGCCGCCCATAATGCCCGCACCAAGTACGCCGGCTTTCGCGACTTTTTTCTTCGCTTTCTTTTCCCAGCCCTTGGCCGTTTTGGCCATGGCCTGGTCGTTTAAAAATAATCCCACTAACGCAGAAGCCGCTGGAGTGCGCGCAATTTTAATAAATGCTTCCGTTTCTATTTTCAGCGCACCTGCTCTTCCTTCCTTATATGCTTTCTCCATGATTTCGACTGATGCAATCGGCGCGGGGAAATTTTTCGGCGACGCTTGTCCGGCCACGACTGCTTTACAAGTCGTGAACGCCATCAGCGCCTCAATGTCGTTGTGCTTGAGTCGTTCCAGTTTCGGTTGACGCTTGGCTTTGTAATCCAGTTTGCCAGCAATAGCTTGCTTGCAAAGATCCAGTGCCGCGTCGCGCACTTTGTCGAGTGCCACCACGGCATCGACGGCACCGACTTTCAATGCGTCATTGGCTTTGACTTCATTGCCAGCGGCTATCCACTCCACCGCATTGTCGATACCGATGATACGCGGCAAACGGCAAGTGCCGCCGTAACCGGGGAACAAACCGAGTTTGGCTTCGGGCAAACCGACGCGCGCGCTGTCCGCCAGCACGCGGTAGTCACAGGCCATACAAATTTCAAAACCGCCACCGAGTGCATAACCATTAATAGCGGCCACCGTCGGAAAAGATAAATCTTCAATCACGCAAAATGCATTGTTGCCCGCGTTCAGGTAAGCCGCGATCTCTGCATCGGCTTTAGGGAACAACACGGTAAACTCGGTGATATCCGCTCCGACTACAAACACCGATTTGCCGCTGGTGAGGATCAGACCTTTGATGCCCTTTTCTTTCTTCAGCGCCTCCAGTGCCTGCGCCAGTTCAGCAATCGTCTTGCTATCAAACTTATTGACAGACTCATTCTTGAGATCGATGTTCAGCTCGGCGATGTCACCCTCCAAACGGTTGAGGGTCAGGGAGTTTCCTTGGAAGATCATGGTTTCACCTTTAGTAAAGTGGGGCTCAGATTATAGAAAGGGGCTTATGATATAACACTTTTTATACGTCGAAATATGTTGAAATCATAGCAGGTCTGTGAAAAACCGCTTGCTTCATTTATATATGGGCACATAAGGTTAAAGCGACGTCGGCGCTCCGCTATGAAACCGAAACTCGGTATCCGGTGATTCAATCAGTTTCTGTTCGACTTCCAGAAAAAACCGCACGCGATCGTCAATTCCCTCGTCACTTCCCTTTTCATGAGAGTATTTTTGCGCGAGCGCGAGATAATCCTTGAAATGGCGTGACTCGGATTTCAGCAGCGACTCATAAAACTTTTTTAATTCTTTATCCAGATACGGTGCAACGGCCGCAAAACGTTCACAGGAACGCGCTTCAATAATCGCGCCGACAATCATCGCATCAACCAGGCGCTTCGGTTCGTGTGTGCGTACATGCTGGTGCAAACTGCCCGCGTAACGCGACGGTGACACCGCTTCAAACGTCAAGCCACGTTTTTTCAATAACGCGAGCACTTGCTCAAAATGACGCAACTCTTCACGCGCGAGCTTGCTCATTTTAATCATCACATCAAACTTGTCGATGTAACGGTAAATCAGGTTTACGGCGGTCGAGGCTGCTTTCTTTTCGCAATTCGCGTGATCAATCAACAACAGCGATAAATTTTCCGGACGCACCGCATAGTCAATCCACGCCTGTGGTGTTTCACAAAATAAAAAACTCTTAATATTTTTAATCGATTCGGGCATTATGAATAAAGCTCAGGTTAAACGTGCATCGGAAAAATAACGTGCGTAATGCGCTTCCGACAGGGTTAAATATTCTTTTTCAATCGCTTCATTGATCGCTGTCAAGGTCATGCCTTTGCAGCGTGGCAACAAACGCAAACCGTAAGCATTCAGGTCTTCAATCTGGCTCGCGCCGGCGCGCAGTAAATCGTAAGCCCAGGCCTTGGCATTCAATGCAGGATTAAATTTTATTTTTTGTTTGTTCAACTGTTCCACCAACAAACCGGCATCAATCACTTCCAGCCAGTTGGAAACGATCGTCACACGAAACTCTTCCAGGCGACGCCAGACGATCTGCCGCTCTTCATTGCTGTAACCGTTCCAGCGTATCACTTCGTGCGCGTAGCGCTTGCAGCCACGGCACACACTCCCCGCAATACTCGTCGAGCAAATACCCACACAGGGGGTCATGACGCTAGCAGCAATGGAAACCGTGGTTTGGGTCATGGCCTTATCATTAAGCGAAACAAATAAATTTCAAGCCCTGCACTATACTGGAACAGGTTAGAATCGTCAGCGTGTCGTTTAACTTACCAGCACTTTCCAGTAAAATGCCGCCCTTTCCAACCCAGCCCTTTTCAATATCCCGAGGAAGACACCGTGTTAACTGAATACCGCAAACATGTCGCCGAACGCGCCGCCGAAGGCATTGTCCCCAAACCCCTTTCTGCCGAACAGGTCAAAGGCCTGATCGAATTGCTGAAAAACCCGCCGAAGGGTGAAGAAGCATTCCTGCTCGACCTGATTGCCAACCGCGTACCACCGGGTGTAGATGACGCCGCGTACGTGAAGGCCGGCTTCCTCACCGCTCTCACGTCCGGCAAGGAAAGTTCGCCGATTATTGATAAAAAGAAAGCCATTGAATTATTGGGCGGCATGCACGGCGGTTACAACGTGAAGACCTTGATTGACTTGCTCGATGACAGCGCACTCGGTGCACTGGCTGCCGAACAATTGAAACACACCATTTTGATTTTTGATTCTTTCCATGATGTGGAAGAAAAAGCGAAAAAAGGCAACGCAAATGCCAAGGCACTGATTCAATCCTGGGCCAATGCCGAATGGTTTACGCATCGTCCCAAAGTCGCAGAAAAAATTACCGTCACCGCGTTTTTTGTTCCGGGTGAAACCAACACCGATGATTTGTCTCCCGCACAAGATGCCTGGTCACGCCCCGACATTCCGCTGCACGCGAAAGCGATGTACAAAAATCCGCGCCCCGGCATCACTAATGCGGCGCAACAAATTGAAGAACTGAAAAAGAAAGGTCACCCGATTGCCTTCATGGGCGACGTGGTCGGCACCGGCTCTTCTCGCAAGTCTGCCACCAACTCCGTGTTGTGGTTCACGGGTGACGATATGCCCGGCGTTCCGAACAAACGTTCGGGCGGTGTTTGCATAGGCAACAAGATCGCACCGATTTTTTACAACACCATGGAAGACGCCGGTGCGCTGGTGTTTGAAGCCGATGTGAAAGGTATTGAAACGGGCCACGTGCTGGAAATTTATCCTTATAAAGGAACCATGATTAACACCACCACGAAAAAAGAAGTGAAGTTCAGTTTGAAATCCGAAGTGTTGCTCGATGAAGTGCGCGCCGTGGGCCGCATCAATCTGATTATCGGTCGCAGCCTCACTTCGAAAGCACGCGAGTCACTCGGCCTCGGCGCGAGCGATGCGTTCTACAAAGTGAAAGATCCCGCCAGCAGCAGCAAAGGTTTTACGCTTGCGCAAAAAATGGTCGGTCGCGCGTGTGGCGTGAACGGAATTCGCCCCGGCACTTACTGCGAACCGAAGATGACATCCGTCGGTTCACAAGACACCACCGGCCCGATGACACGCGACGAATTAAAAGACCTTGCCTGTTTAGGTTTCAGTGCAGATCTTGTGATGCAATCTTTCTGTCACACTGCTGCTTATCCAAAACCGGTGGATGTCGAAACGCATCACACATTGCCTGACTTCATCATGAATCGCGGTGGCATTTCCTTGCGCCCCGGTGATGGCATTATTCACTCCTGGCTGAATCGCATGTTGTTGCCGGATACGGTCGGCACTGGCGGTGATTCGCACACGCGCTTCCCGATAGGTATTTCTTTTCCTGCCGGTTCCGGTCTCGTAGCGTTCGCCGCCGCGACCGGTGTGATGCCACTCGATATGCCAGAATCGGTATTGGTTCGTTTCAAAGGCAAGATGCAACCGGGCATCACACTGCGTGACCTGGTGAATGCGATTCCACTTTATGCAATCAAACAAGGGTTACTGACGGTTGCGAAAGAAGGCAAGAAAAATATTTTCTCTGGCCGCATCCTGGAAGTTGAAGGCTTGCCGACAATGAAAGTGGAACAAGCCTTTGAAATTTCCGATGCGTCTGCAGAACGTTCCTGCGCGGGTTGCACCATTAAACTCGACAAGGCACCGATCATTGAATACATGAAATCCAACGTGGTGTTGTTGCGCTCGATGATTGCCGACGGTTACGGCGATGCACGTTCACTGGAACGTCGCGCGAAAAAAATGGAAGCATGGCTGGCGAAACCGGAATTGCTTGAAGCGGATAAAGATGCTGAATACGCGGCGGTGATTGACATTAACCTCGACGAAATAAAAGAACCGATCGTGGCTTGCCCGAATGATCCGGACGATGTGAAACTTTTATCCGAAGTCGCTGGCGATCCGATACAGGAAGTATTTATCGGTTCCTGCATGACGAACATCGGCCACTTCCGCGCCGCTGCAAAATTACTGGAAAAAGTACCGGAAGGTTCATTGAAAACGCGTTTGTGGATTGCACCGCCAACCAAGATGGATGAATTCCAGTTGAAAGAAGAAGGCGTATACAACGTGTTCGGTCGTTCCGGTGCACGCACCGAAATGCCCGGCTGTTCCTTGTGCATGGGCAACCAGGCGCGCATTGCGCCGGGTAGCACGGCGATTTCCACTTCGACTCGTAACTTCCCGAATCGTTTGGGACAGAACACCAATGTCTATCTCGGCTCCGCAGAGTTGTCAGCCGTTGCAGCGATTCTCGGCAAGTTACCAACACCTGCCGAATATTTACAATATGCGCAAAGTCTCGATAGCATGGCGAGCAGCCTCTATCGTTACCTGAATTTTAACGAGATCAAGGCTTATCAATTGCGACACGATGAAGGCAAGCGTATTGCAGCAGCGAATGTGTAACAGGACCCCCTCGGTGCTACGCACCACTCCCCCTATAATATAGGAGGAGCTAAGTTAGCCTCCCCTACACGTAGGGGAGGTGTCGCGCAGCGACGGAGGGGTCACAAATAATTTATTCCGCCAACTTTAAAATAAAATTCCACTGCGCTTCCGTTACGGGCGTAATCGACAAACGACTTCCTTTCTGTAAAACCGGCATGCCTTTTAACTGTTTGTAGCTTTTTAATTCTTTCAAACTGATCGTGTGTTTGAATTTTTTCTGGAACTTCACATCGACACGAAACCAACGCGGATTTTCAGCCGTCGCTTTTGGATCAAAATATTTACTTTCCGGATTGTACATGGTCGCGTCGGGATAACCGGATTTGACAATCGTCATCATGCCCACGATGCCCGGCTCTTCACAATTCGAGTGGTAGAAAAAAGCCTTGTCGCCTTTTTTCATCTGATCGCGCAACATATTGCGCGCCTGATAGTTGCGTACGCCATCCCAGGGCTCGGTTTTATTCGGACGCTTTTGCAAATGATCAATGCCGAAAACATCCGGCTCAGATTTCATTAACCAGTAGTTCATGAAAAAAATTATGCGTAAGCGTGCGAGGTATCGCTGTGGTCAGTTGAATCCTTCACCCCTTCCAGGCCCGGCACTTTTTCCATCAGTGTTTTTTCAACGCCTTGCTTCAGGGTGATATCCACCGCCGAACAACCCTGGCAACCACCACCAAATTTCAATATCGCGACATTGCCTTCCATTTTAACCAGCGACACTTCACCGCTGTGCGCCGCCAATTGCGGGTTGATTTCACTCACTAACAAATAAACGATGCGATCTTCCATCGAACTGTCATCACTGACTTTAGGCATTTTGGAATTCGGCGCCTTGATGGTGAGTTGCCCGCCAAATTTATCCTGATCGTAATCCACACGCGCCTCATCCAGAAACGGCACGCTGCGTTTTTCAAAGTAGGCTTTGAACCCGGCGTATTGCACGACGATGTCATCTTCCTTTTCTTCACCCGGGCGCGCGTAGGACAAACAGGTTTCTGCTTTTACCGTTCCCGGCGACTGCACGTGCATGCGCACCGCAATGCCTTCGCATTTTTGTTTTTCGAGAAGACTGACCAGGTATTTCTGCGCCGATTCGGTAATCTCGACATTCACTTCGCTTTTGGGAGCTTCTGGGACGACTGCTGCTTTAGTCATAATTTACTTCTCATAGAACACTTCACTTGAAGACATACATTTTACCGAAAACCTGCGCTATAACCAACCAATTTAGTCGGACTTTAGACGCGTATTCTGTAGGGACAATATTTTTTTGCGCTATTGGAATAAAAATATTTTCATCTCCCCGGAAACCCTATAGGCTACAGACTCAATTCCACTGGAGAAACCCCATGAGCAAAAGCCAGGACAGTAAAAAAGCCACCAAGAAAGCCCCCGCAAAAACCATGATGGAAAAGCGCGCTGAGAAAAAAGCGAAGAAAGCCGACAAGAGCCGTTAAGCTCAACTTATTTCCTGGCCTCTACGTAATACCAAAGGCCTTTCACGCGCTTAAAGATAGAATGCTCGTGATGCACTTGTAATTCGCTGGTCGAATTCGCTGGATAAAAATAGGCTTTGAATTCCACTTCACCGTGATACCCATGCTGCGCGGTATGTAGCACTTCCAGTTTTTGCCAATTTACTTTGTGTTCCGTAAAAGACGCTGCCGTTAAACCCAGCTCCACCGCCATCAACCAGGTGCTCACCAGATACTCCCCGTAGCCTCGCATTCCCTGACTCAGCAGTACATGCGCACTGTAACGCGAACGCATTAATTGCTCCGGTGTTTTTGCGTGCTCCGCTCCATTCAGGAAACGACCGCAACAGTTATTAAAAATTTTATTCGTGCCGCAGGGGCAAAGGTTGCTCATATACCCTCTCCATGTAATGGAGAGGGTGGCACGAAGTGCCGGGTGAGGAGCTCAAGTTGCGCTTCACAACTCTCCAACTGGTTAAACTGCCTTTTCAATGAAAGGTGTTGCGGGAATTTTTCTTCGTACCAGCTTACATGTTTCCTGGCGATTCTCAGGCCAAGGTAATCTCCGTAAAAAGTGTGTAACTCACGCACATGTTTTGCAATGCACACATATAAATCATTCATGTCTGGCGCGACGACGGTTTGGTGGTGATTAATCAATTGATCAATCTGGTGAAACAACCACGGGTTCCCCAGCGCTGCACGACCTATCATCAAACCATCCGCTCCCGTTTGCTGCAACACTGCTTTGGCCTTTTGTGGCGACGTAATATCACCGTTCACAATCACCGGTATCGCAAGCACCTGTTTTAATCTGGCAACGGTTTCGTATTCTGCTACTTCATCATAATTACAGCCACGTGTTCTGCCATGCACACTGAGCGCCGCGATACCACTTTGTTCGGCAATGTGGCCGATGGTTAACGCATTTTTGTTTTCCTTGGCCCAGCCGGTGCGAATTTTTAAGGTCACAGGAATAGACACCGCCGCCACAACGGCCTTAAGAATTTTTTCGACCAACATTTCATTCCGCAGCAACGCCGAACCCGCCGCGGTTTTGCACACTTTTTTTGCCGGGCAACCCATATTGATATCCACGATGTGCGCGCCTTTCGCTTCACATTCGCGCGCAGCGTCGGCCATTTGTCCCGGATCATTGCCCAGCATTTGAATCCAGCGCAAGCCGCTTTCACCGGGTTGAATCTGGCGAAACGTGGATTTGCGTGAATGCCACAGCGCTTGATTCGACGTCAGCATCTCCGCCACCGCCGCACCGGCACCCAGCTCGCGACACAGGTTGCGATACGGCAAATCCGTCACGCCCGCCATCGGCGCAAGAATGGTTTGATTACTAAGCTGATAAGGGCCGATTTGCATCTTTATTTTCTTTTCTTTAATGATTCCTGTAATAAACGCTGCGCATGTTCCGTATCCCTCGCTAAATCCATTCTGGTTTTAAAAGCCCCGTGTTCTGTCGATATCTTTTTACGCCACAGCAAAGCACCGGCATAAGCCGCCAACATAAATACAATTAATAAAAATATTTTCACAGGTGTCTACTCACACACTTCGTTCACTTGCTCATCGGTTTTAGCCGCGCTCATCATCACCTGTTGATAGGCCGCCTCATCCGGGTTTTTACCCGCCAATTGCGTAAATTCCGGGCCATCGAAATGACCATAATGGAATACGTCACGCACACGCAACAAATCCACCTCAATCGCCGACGGCATCGCCGCTCTCGCCTCCATACGCAATTGATGTCGCAAGCTGAACGCACAACGCGCCTGCTCATTTACCGACACCGATTGTTGCTGTAGCAGCAGTAGTGTTTCAGGAATATTCCTCACTTGTTCATTGTACCAATGTCGGATGTTGCAATCATCTGCATGTACGGATTTTTCAGGATAATGGATTTGTTGCACCACCGCTGCACAAGTGGGAGGAAGATTATCCAGACGCAGTGCATCACTGTGATATGTGGCCGCTATTCCAAATAAAACACTCATGGCGAGGACCGCAGCGAAACCAATGAGTGAGAGCGGCCGGAAGTATTTTTTTGTGTTCATATATCGTTAAGTTGTATTTAAAAAATCAACTCAGGCCCTTGGTATTTCCCAAAGGAGTGGTGTGGTTGATGGCATCTGACAAATATTTTTTCTATTTCCACACAATCACTTCTGCTTTCTTCCGTGGTGACAGCGGTGTTTCTCCGCGCGGTTTGCCGAAAATCATCGGCGCCACAACCAACATCTCTGCCGGAATACCCAACTCCTTTTTTGTTTCAGCCGTATTCAGCACTGAAACCCCAAAACCAATCACACAACTACCCAAGCCCAAACCATAGGCCGCCAGCAACATATTTTCAGCGGCCAGCCACGCATCCGCCGTGACAAAAGCACTCATCGGTTTTACCGCAATAGCAATTAATGTACTGGCATCGTAAAAAATATTAAATTCCGGATTACTGACAATCGCCAGCAAATGTTTGCCCTGATCTGTTGGATTTTTTTGTATTTCCTCCGCTACCAGTTTTTTGGCGCGATCCGACAAACGATTCAACAAGGACTTGTCCTGTATCACTACAAACTGCCAGGGCTCTTCATGCACGGCGGTAGGTGCATGCACCGCTGCATCCAGCAATACTTCTATGGTGGTTTTGTCCAGTTTTTCACTCGTGTAGGTCCGCACAGAGCGCCTGCCATACAACACATCGCGCAGGTTCATTGAAGGATAGTTTGTAGTCATCGCCAATTCTCCGGATACTGAGGCTTGAGTTTACATCATGAAACTATCCATGACTTGAAGTTAATCAATAAAGGATAATAATTGTGCATAAAATGTTATATAAGGGCGGATAAGTATCCTTTGCGAAGGAAAAAAGGTTTGAGTGAAGTTTATATTTTCCGCCACACACTCGCCAACCAGGGTTGTTGTTCACGCGGCAAACCCACCGGGCGGTAATAATGTTCCAGCCTTCTTCATTTGCACCGCGCGGGTTGGAGCTGAACAACACGCCGCCGGGTTTGAGTGTGGTGTGGAATTGTTTGAGTACGCGCGGCAATTCCTGCGTTGGAATATGAAACAAACTGGCGTTGGCGAACACGCCGTCAAAATATTCTTTGGGTAGATCCAGTTTGAGAAAATCCTGATGCCAGACTTCGCACAAGGTTTCTGCGCGCGCCATCTCGACAAATTCTAAGGCGCCATCGAGGCCAATCGCTTTGTGGCCCAGTGCAGAAAAAGTTTTGAGATCGCGACCGGGGCCGCAGCCCACATCGAGAATGGTAAACGGTGCTTTGCTATTGATATGACGCAAAAGCGAATTAATATTCTGGCTTACGTCGTGGTCTTTAGTACCTTCACGAAAACCTTGTGCATTTTTGTTGTAATGCTCCAGCGTAATAGATGAGATATGGTCGAGTTCTTTTGAGGGGAACGGCATGGGGCATTCTACCTTCAACCCTCACACCCTAGCCTCTTATGTTCCTCACCCTAGCCCTCTCCACGATGTGGAGAGGGGATGTGGTTTGCTCCCTCTCCATTAAATGGAGAGGGTTGGGGTGAGGAGTTGGTAGAGAGGAATTTGTTGGTGAGATATCTATATCAAAAAACTTTGATATAGGTCTGGGGCATGCTACACTGCCGCTCCTTATATAACCTGCCCTTGCCCGCTGAAACCCTATGCCACACACCGCTCGCCTTGCCCGCATCGCCCACTTAAAGCAGTCCCTGAAGGAACGCATCCTGATCCTGGACGGCGCCATGGGCACCATGATTCAGGGCTATAAACTGAGCGAGAAGGACTATCGCGGCACCCGCTTTGCCAACTTCCATAAGGATGTAAAGGGCAATAACGACTTGCTCTCAATTACAAAACCCGAAGTGATTAAGGAAATACACACCGCCTATCTGGAAGCGGGCGCGGATATCCTCGAGACCAATACTTTTAATAGCACGCGTGCTTCGATGTCCGATTACCAGATGGAAGACATCGCGGCGGAATTGAATCGCGCTGCTGCAAAACTCGCGCGCGAAGCCGCGGATGAAATGACTGCGAAGACGCCGCATCAACCGCGTTATGTCGCGGGCGTGCTCGGCCCTACATCGAAAGGCGCGTGCACGGTGTGCAACGTGAATGATCTGGCCGCACGCAATATTACTTTTGACCAACTCGTCAGTGATTACCGGGAAGCCGCGCGCGCGTTGGCGGAAAGTGATGTCGATATTATTTTGATTGAAACCGTATTCGATACACTGAATGCGAAAGCGGCAATCTTTGCGGTGAAAGGATTGTTCGATGAGCTCGGTTATGAATTGCCGATCATGATCTCCGGTACTATTCCCGGCGAAGACGGTCGCACGCTCACGGGACAAACCGTCGAAGCGTTTTACAATTCAATGATACACGCCAAACCGATTTCGATTGGTTTGAACTGCGCACTTGGTGCGGACAAAATGCGCCCGCACATCGAAGTGTTGTCGCGCATTTCCAACACGCTGGTGAGCGCGCATCCGAATGCGGGCTTGCCGAATGAACTCGGCGAGTTTGATGAAACGGCGCGCGAGATGGCGCCGAAGATTCGCGATTACGCGGAGAGCGGCTTCCTTAATATTGTCGGCGGTTGTTGCGGCACTTCGCCCGCGCATATCAAGGCGATTGCCGAAACCGTGCAAGGCATTAAACCGCGCGTGATTCCGGAAATTGCGCCGGCTTTGCGTTTGTCTGGCCTTGAAGCATTCAATATCAACAAGGATACTTTGTTTGTGAATGTCGGCGAGCGTTGCAATGTCACGGGCTCGGCCAAATTCAAACGGCTGATTATGGATGACCAGTACGATGCCGCACTCGAAGTGGCAGAAACGCAAGTCGCGGAAGGCGCACAGATTATTGATATCAACATGGATGAAGCGATGCTGGATTCCGTAGTCGCCATGACACGCTTCAACAACATGATTGCACTCGAACCGAACATTGCCAAAGTGCCGGTGATGCTCGATTCATCGAAGTGGCAAGTGATCGAAGCGGGTTTGAAATGCAACCAGGGCAAGCCGGTAGTCAACTCTATCTCGATGAAAGAAGGCGTGGAAAAATTTATCGAGCAGGCCAGGTTGTGCCAGCGTTACGGCGCGGCCGTGGTCGTCATGGCTTTTGATGAAAAAGGCCAGGCCGATAGTTATGAGCGCCGCATCCAGATTTGTAAAAAATCCTACGACATCCTGGTGAATGAAGTCGGTTTTGATCCGAATGACATTATCCTTGACCCGAATATTTTTGCGATTGCCACCGGCATTGAAGAGCACAATAACTACGCGGTGGATTTCATACGCACCACCAAGTGGATCAAGGAAAATTTGCCCGGCGCGCGTGTCTCCGGCGGCTTGAGCAATGTGTCGTTTTCTTTCCGCGGCAATGACCGCGTGCGCGAAGCGATTCACTCGGTGTTTCTCTATCACGCGATTAAAGCCGGTCTCGACATGGCGATTGTTAACGCCGGACAGTTAGCCGTGTATGACGAATTGCCAAAAGAATTGCGCGATAAAGTAGAAGCAGTCGTGAATAACACACACAAGGGCGCAACCGATGAATTGCTTGCAATTGCCGATCAATACAAGGCCGGCGGTGCCACGCAACAACGTGAAGAAGATTTGAGCTGGCGTGAATTGCCGGTGGGTAAACGCCTTGAGCACGCGTTAGTCAAAGGCATTACCACATTTATTATTGAAGACACCGAAGAAGCACGGCAACAGGCAGAGAAACCGCTGCACGTGATTGAAGGCCCACTCATGGACGGCATGAACGTGGTCGGCGATCTGTTCGGCTCCGGGAAAATGTTTTTACCGCAAGTGGTGAAAAGCGCGCGCGTGATGAAACAATCGGTCGCCTATTTACAACCTTATATTGAGGCGGGCAAAGTCGCCGGTGCTTCCAGTTCCAACGGCACCATTGTGATGGCGACCGTGAAAGGCGACGTGCACGACATCGGCAAAAATATTGTCGGTGTGGTGCTCGGCTGCAACAACTTCCATGTGATTGACCTCGGCGTGATGGTGAGCTGTGAAAAAATCCTCGCCGCTGCCACGGAACACCAAGCGGATATCATCGGTTTGAGCGGTTTGATTACGCCCTCACTCGATGAAATGGTGCACGTCGCCAGTGAAATGCAACGCCTCGGCTGGAAATTGCCCTTGATGATAGGCGGCGCTACGACTTCCAAAGCACACACGGCGGTGAAGATAGAACCGCAATATCACAATGACCAGGTAGTTTACGTGGCGGATGCCTCACGCGCGGTCGGCGTGGCGAGCAATCTGGTGAGCAAGGAACACAAACCCAAATTTGTGCAAGAGTTAAAAGACGAATACGTGATCGTGCGTGAGCGCACCGCGGCGCGGCGCGCGAAGGAAGTGTATGTCGATTACGACAAGGCGAAAAAAGAATCGCCGATTAAATGGAAAGGTTACACGGCACCGAAACCTTCTTTCACTGGCATCAAGGTATTCGATGATTATCCACTCGAGAAACTGGTGGAGACCATCGATTGGACGCCCTTCTTTATGACCTGGGAGTTGTCGGGAAAATACCCGAACATCCTCGAAGACAAAGTGGTCGGCGAAGCCGCGCGCGAATTGTTTGACAATGCGCAAGCCTTGTTGAAAGACATTGTGAAAAACAAAAAACTGAAAGCGCAAGGCGTCATTGGTTTCTGGCCTGCGAATCAAGTGAATCACGACGATATCGAACTCTACGATGATTCTGGAAAAGTGATCACCCTGTTGCATCACGTGCGTCAGCAAGACCGAAAAAATACCGACAAGGATTTATTAAGCCTGGCCGATTACATCGCGCCAAAAGACAGCGGCATTACTGATTACATCGGCGGTTTTGCCGTTACTGCTGGCATCGGCGTCGATGAACTGGTGAAATACTACGAAAGCAAACACGATGACTACAACAGCATCATGGTGAAAGCGCTGGCGGATCGCCTGGCAGAATCCTTTGCGGAACATATGCACCAATTGGTTCGCAAGGAATACTGGGGTTATGTCAAGGATGAAAAACTCAGCAACGAAGAATTGATTAAGGAAAGTTACCAAGGCATACGCCCCGCGCCCGGCTACCCCGCGTGCCCGGATCACAGCGAGAAACGCAAACTGTTTGATTTGCTGCAAGCGGAGAAAAATATACAGATTCGTTTGACCGACAGTTTTGCGATGACGCCGACGGCGGCGGTGAGTGGCTGGTATTTCTCGCACCCGCAAGCCAAATATTTCGGCACCGGGAAAATCGGCAAGGACCAGATCGAAAGCATCGCGCAACGCAAAGGTGTTAGCGTTGCCGAAGTAGAGAAATGGTTAAGGCCCGTTCTTAATTATTAAGTGTTGAATTATTGATCATGTTGGGGCGCACCTATGTGTGTGCCCGGGCAGACGCCGTGATCGTTCCTAACGATCTTACGGCATACACTCCATCCATGGAGATAACAGAGGTCTGCCCCTACGGAAATTCATCGCCACTCCTTATCGTCCTTCCTTTATACTCACGCACAGAAAATTTTCGGACCAGGACTTGCTCATGCGTTTTATCTTTCTTGTTATTCCTGTTTTTGCTCTTCTGCTTGGCCTCAACGGCTGCAACAAACAACATAACAACACGGCTGCTCAAACAGGAGCGTCTATCCAGAATCAGGAGTTCAAGGGCACCATCAAGGAAAGCATACGCAATTCCACACCCGATTTTTTGCAAGACCCGAAAGCGCCCGAACATGCACCGAACGTGCTGATCATCCTTGCGGATGATCTCGGTTACTCCGACATTTCACCCTATGGCAGCGAGATACACACACCGAACCTGGAAAAACTCGCGTCTGAAGGATTGCGTTACAACAACTTCACTGTCACCGCAATGTGTTCACCGACGCGCGCTGCACTGCTCACTGGTTTAAATCATCACAGCGCTGGCGTCGGCTGGGTATCAGAATGGGATTTTGGTTATCCCGGTTATCGCGGTGAAATGACTGCGCCCGATGTGGTGACGTTGCCACAAATTTTGCAACAAAATGGTTACGCAACTTATGCCGCCGGCAAATGGCATCTCACCAACGGCGAACATCGTTCACGCATCGGGCCTTTCGATTCCTGGCCGACACAAAAAGGTTTCGATCGCTTCTGGGGTTTTCTCGAAGGCGAGACCGATCAATTTGCACCCGCGCAAATTGTCAGCGGCAATGAAGTCGTCGATGTGCCAAAGGATCCGAATTATTATTTTCCGGATGATTTAACTAACCATGCGATCCAGATGATCAAGGATTTGCGTGAAGTTAATCGCGAAAAACCGTTCTTTCTTTATTATGCACCGGGTGCCGTGCACGCGCCGCACCAGACACAGCCGGAAGATCGTGCGCGTTATCGCAACCAGTACACCGAAGGCTGGGATAAAATTCGCGAACAGCGGTTAGCTAAACAAAAACAACTCGGCATTGTTCCGCCGAACACAGATCTCACGCAACACAATCCCGGTGTGGCAGATTGGGATTCATTAACCGCCGAACAAAAAAAGATGTACGCGCGCTTCCAGGAAAATTATGCCGGTTATGTCGACAATCTCGACCAGCAAGTCGGAAAGCTTTTACATTACCTGGATGAAAGCGGCCAGCGCGATAACACGATTGTGATTTTCCTATCCGACAACGGTGCCAGTCCGGAGGGTGACCAGGAAGGCCAAAGCAATTCGCTCGCCTATTATCATTATCACAAAACCACGACGGCGGAAAATTTATCACACTTCGATGAGATCGGTGGACCGACAACGCATCCCCATTATCCCTGGGGCTGGGTGCAAGCGAGCAACACGCCATTCAAACACACCAAGCGCACCTCGCACGGTGGCGGCGTGCGCGTGCCGTTTATTATCAGTTGGCCAAAAAATATTAGCGCCAAGGGGGAGATTCGCAAACAATTCCATCACATCGATGACCTTGCGCCAACGATATTAGACATGCTGCATATCGCCGCGCCGACTGAATATAAAAATCACATAGTCAAACCCATGGAAGGTATCAGCTTTGCTTACAGTCTGGCTGATGCAAATGCTGCTTCACACAAGAAAGAACAATATTACGAGCTGGAAGCAAACCGCGGTTATTATGATGACGAAGATGGTACGGCATGGAAAATTGCTTCCTTCCGACAGGTGAGCCAGACGCAAAGCCAGAAATACGACGAAACGACCTGGGAATTATTTAATCTCAATGACGATTTTTCTGAAGCGCACAATCTGGCGGATAAATATCCGGACAAAGTAAAGGCACTCGAAAAAAAGTGGTGGGAAGCCGCGAAAACCTATCAGGTACTGCCAATGATCGATACGGGTTTACTTGAGCGCGCGCTGTATTCCAAATTTATAAAAATACCGCAGCCTGATCATATGAGTTTCCCTGTTGGTGGTGGCACCGTGCCACACAACCTGGCACCGCTGTTGCCGGGAAAATCCTATGTGATTTCCACGCACGTCACACGCGATAACACACAACAAAGCGGCGTGATTGTCGCACAAGGCGATCAATTCGCTGGCTACTCACTCTATATTCAAAACAATCAGCTCGTTTACGAACGCAACGCCGGTTACGATGTAATCAATATGCACTCCGGTGCATTGCCGAACGGTGCGATGGACATTGAAATGCATTACGACAAGGTGTCGACCGGGCTTGCTGTTGCCAAAGGATTATTTTCAGAAGGACTGGAATTCAATCGCCTGAGTGTATTAAAGGGCACAGCGTCGCTGTGGGTGAATCACAAGAAAGTCGCTGAAGTAACCATACCGCAACCCTTTATGGTGGGCTGGGAAGGGTTTGATGTCGGACGTGATCTCGGTGTGCCGGCATCGAAAAATTATCAATCACCGTTTGCGTTTGAAGGAAAATTAACGCAAGTTGATTTTGATATGCGTTGATAAATTTCGTAGGGGCGACCGGCCGGTCGCCCCTACAGGATTAACAGGATTTTTTCTTCGCAAAGTCTTTGCTGACGGGCGGAAAATAATCCGAGTCGCCAACCAAAATTTTAAGCCTCGTTCTCCAATCCTTGTTATTTTTTAATTCATAAGCAATCTGGGTCATGCCGGATAAAGCCAGGCGTATCGGATTCATGTGCAATTCCGGAGAACCGGTTAAACCGACGGGGGGTATTTCTTTCGTTGGCTCAACGTAAGTACCGAACACACGATCCCAGAAATAGAAACACGATCCGGCGACATTAATAACTTCATGCCCGGGCAGCGCCGAATGATGCATGTAGTGATAATTACCATTGCCATTAAAGCTCGCCAGGAACATCAGGATTTTTTGTTTTCCAAACCATTCATAGTACGCACTGGTATGCGCATAAATGGCAAAGGTGGTGGTAATCACTCCCAGCATCAATGATTCGAGTACCATCGTGTCAGGGCCAAACAATTTTGCCAACACACCGACTCCGATCTGGAATGGAATGGAAATAAAAATAAATAAGGGTGCAGCGGCAAACACTGGCTGCGTGCAGGGAATAATCAACTCGTCCGTCATATGATGCGGCCTGTGCCACAGCAACCACCACATGCGCTTAGTATGACCCCAACGATGAAACCAGTAGTAAAAAAAATCCACCACAATCATGCTGGCAAACAAAGGCAAGGGATAAGGCAAAACGACCAGCGTAGGAACACGATCGACAATCGTTTTACTAAACACGGTCATTTGATACACGATATCGAAACCCGGCTTGAAATGACCAAACCATAACCAGGCCACCACACCACAAATAAGCAAAAAAACATAGAGCGTGATGACGATCATGCCGTCGAGCAGGAAAAACGTGACAAAGGTTTTAAGTGGATAAGGTTTGCCGCGCGTTTTGGGATAGATTGTGAAACCACGATACACAACGATGGCATTCCAGATCAGGCAGATCACCACCATCGGCAGAAACAGACTGAGAAAAATTTTGGAGCTCAGGTCGCCGCGATTCAGGATGGGCTCCAGACGGATAACAGCCCAATCAACCGCCGAAATACCGGTATCCACCAGACCGGGTCCCAGCATGATGTTGTCATTGAAGAGCGCATCCAGAATGGTGGTCAGTACAAAACCCACCGCAAACACCGCGATCAACAGCTGAATCCACAAGCGCCAGCGTTCGGAGGGCGTCGGCAGTTCTCCTTCCCAGAGGGTTTTTAAAAAAGTCTTCATGGCCTGGCTCGTTCTCGCTTTGACCGCACAAATATAAATTGCCTTATTACAACATGCAAGTATATACTTGCATTTTTCGGAAAGCCCTGAGCAGCAGGAAATTCTTGTGGCCGCCAAGCCAGTCAAATCAACAAAGACCAACAAAAAACACGGGGTGACACGCGATAGCATCCTGGACGCCGGACTGCATTTGTTCTCGGAACGCGGTTTCGATGGCGTCTCGGTGAAAGACGTCGAGGCAGCCGTTGGCCTCACGCCAGGGCGTGGCAGCTTTTACCGCCATTTCAAATCCAGGGAAGAGCTTCTGGAAACCATCGTCCATCGCGAAGTGGAACGGGTGCGCAACATGCGGGATATGCAGCAACGCGCTGTCGGCGGATCGCTCGGTGATCGCCGCGCCGAGCTCATCATGCAATTTCGTTTGTCACTGACGGGCCTGAACGAAATCAAGGCGCTGATTAATTTACTGGCGCGTGAATACGGACGCTTCCCGGAATTGATGAAACAGTTACGTGAGTTACTGGTCGATGAGTCGCAAGAGCTAGCCGCAGATGACTACGCCGAAGACATACGCAAAAAAATCATTCGTGGCACCGACTCCGCCGCGCTGTCTGCCGTCGTACAGTCAGCATTGGTCGGTTATCACCTGGCCAACAGTTATTTTAAAACCGCTCCTGGCGGAATAGACAGCGAACGTTTTATCAACACGCTGGTGGATTTGATACTGGAAAAATAAAATTATTTCCCCAGTCGGTCGAGATAGGCCTGCACTCCACCTTCCGGTTGTATCAGTTTTCGTGTGCTGGAATCAAATAACAACATGGCCATTTTGGCATGTGCTACTTCCCTTGCCGTAAGTTTCTCCGTCACGCGAAAGAAAAGATCAAAGCCATATTTATGGAATGCGTCCGCGACCACTTCTACCTTCAACACGTCTCCGTAAAATGCTTCAGACTTGTAAATTACGGCCAAATCTGCATTGATCATCCAGATATGACTATCGCGCAAGGTATTAATTTGTTCCGGCATATAACGCAGGCGCGCTTCATTTAAAAAAGCGATCATGGAATCGTTGCCGACATGATTACCTCGATTGATGTGTTGAATACGAACCTCCAGCTCGGTTGAAAATGGAAAGGTTTTTGGAAGATCGATTACGACTCGGGCCATGGGTAAATCCTCAATACAATAATTTAGCTAAATAACGAGCGACGCAAATCACCCATCGCACGCTGATCAATGGATCCTTGATACCAGTACTGATACAAGATGACACTCGCTTCATTTAAACCGGAGAAGCTTTCGGAATCTGATTTTGCAATGCGTTGCAAGAATGCACGGGGTGCTTCTCCAGGCTGAATCTCAAATCCTTTTCGTTTCATTTTTCGACAAAACTTTCGATACAATTTAACAACAGGATCGGCTGACTTATCTCGCTCTTGCCAGAGTATCAACAGATAAACGACTGATAAAAACAAGGATGCCAATGCGCCAAAAATTAAGGCCATTCTTGTAATCGAATATTCACCAAACAAATTGCTTAAAAAATCCATTTGCCTTTCAGAATCGTAACTCAATACCCAACGCGCCCAATTGTAATTCAGGCGATCTATCTCTTGCTGCAATGTATTGATCAATGAAAATTTTCGGTAACGCTCCAAGGACAGCAAAGGTAAAGCTAGTTCCGATTTATTCTTGAACGACTCATGAAAACCATCGAGAATTCGTTGCGGTGCCACCGCAAAAGTAGGGTCGTAGCGTACCCAACCTTTGCCATCCAGCCATACTTCAGCCCAGGCATGCGCATCGTACTGCTTCACTAGCAAATAATGCTCATAGGGATTTATTTCACCGCCCTGATAACCCACTACTACACGTGCCGGAATACCTGCGGCACGTAACATAAAAACAAAACTGCTCGCGAAATGTTCGCAGAAACCTTTTTTTGTATTAAATAAAAAATCGTCTACAGAATTCTCACCCAGCTGTGGTGGTTGTAATGTGTAATAAAATTCGTTATGAAACAACGCTAATAATTTATTGATGTAAGCTTCCGGTGTTCCGGATTCACGAAACCACTTCTCCGCCATTTCTCTTGAATGAGGATTGCTATTTGAAGGAATGCGGGTATACATCAAATTTTTCCAGGATGGCAAACTCCCGTTTATTTTGGTCGATTGATAACTATTCACGTTATACCTGTAACGGGTTGTAACCGGGCCATCCTTTGCTAACAAATCGTCATAATTCAGCCATATATCTTGCGTCTCCGGTATGGAATTTTGTAATGCGTAGAGCCAGGGTGTATTCATAGGCTCGAGAATTATTTCGTAGCTTGCAAGTAATTCATCCGGTGCTTCGGTTAATCCAAAGTTTTTAATTTTTCTAATGAAATCGGGTCTGTCGGTTGATAACATATAAGACGAAGAGAAATCTCGCGGCTTTCCATATAAGTGATCATCTACTTGCCAGCGTCGACCATCGAATGCTGAGAATGTTAAACCTCTCCAGTACAAATCTTTTTGATCGGGGATACTTCCCTTAAAAGTAATGCGCATCACAGGGTCGTTGCTTTGCGTCAAGCGTGAAAAATCTCCCGGTGACATAGAATCACTCATACCGGTTTTGGGTGTGTTTTTATTCAAGGGGATATTCCAGAAGCTCGGGAGGCGCGGCAGAAAAATAAACATCAACACCATCAATGGGAAAGCCTGAAGCACCATGATTGCTGCATGACGAAAAGTGCGCAACGGGAATTGATAACCCGCTTCCTGATACAAGCCCATCAAGGCGGTAGCAATCACACAGAGTACCAATACATTAAAAATAGCGAGCACAATGCTTTGATCAAATAAAAAACTGGTCATCACCAGAAAAAAAGACAGGTACACCAGAATCAGCGCATCGCGTTTGTGATACATCTCCAGCAATTTCAAACCATAGGCCACTAGCAATAAACTCACCAAAGCTTCAAGGCCAAAAAAAGAAGGGAAGCTAATAACTAACCCGACGACACTGGCGAGCGCTATCGGAATCTTGATTATTTTTTTTGGGAAAGGCCAATGTCCGCGAAACACCTGGATACGCCAACCGATGGAAAATATCAGCAGCAGAATCACCCACATCGGCGTACGTTCGACATGCGGCAGCAATACCAGTATCTGTGTGGCGAATAACCACAACAGGGTGTTACGAGGAATCTGATAGTGTGGAATCATATTTATTACCTGTAGGGACGACCGGCCGGTCGCCCCTACGAAAACCCGTACATCGCCAATGCCGTTAACACTTGTTGCTGATGCTGCAACCCGGTGTTTGGCGCAATGAGTACACCGGGAATTTTTAAACCGTAACTCTCTCCTTGTTTTTCCAGCGCCAGCGCCCAGTAACACAAGGTAGATAAACGCTCTTCAACACCGAGCGTTGGAAAACTTTCCCAACTCAACCACACATGGTTGCTTGTATAATCTGCATATTCCTTGACTTGCAGATCGCGTCCTTTGGCGAATTGTTTCCAGGCCACCTGCTTCAAGGACGCGCCGGGTTGATATTCTTGCAGATGACTGAATTCATCGGTGCCGCGTCGCGGACTTACGTTGTCACCGTCACGGAAACCTTCATCGGAAAAATACAATGCCGCATGACGAACCGGTTTTGGATACGCCAATATTTGCACATCGAGATCCAGATAGGAAACACTGCGAATAAATCCCAGGGGATAAACTGTGTCAATTGTCATGCGTTTTGGATTAAACAAACCGCGTTGCGTCACTTTGACCGGGACTTTGGCGCGCTGCTGTGTGGTATCGATCAGGCTGGTTTGTACAAAGTGATCTTTCTCCCATCCCAGGTTCAGTGCGTCACGATGTTTTCCTTCTTTGGTTGATAGTAATAATTCGACATCGGCATACTCCCCCACAAACACCGGATGGGCGCCCACCACGGACACCGTCAAACCGGAAAGATTGGCAAAGGTATGGAGAATGCACACCATGAACACAGACAACAACAAAAAGCTCAAGCCGAACGACAGATTATTTTCGTAGTTGGTAGCAGCCAGCCACAACATCATGACCACTGCAAAGTAATAGATAAATTGCCAATTAGGGTAAATAAAAATATTCTTCTGGGTGAGCGTGACTTCTCTGCGCGCAGGAATGCGCTTATCCAGCCAATCGGCGTAGCGTGCCAGAATTGTTTTTTCTATATTTTTAAAGGGAGACTGCACGACCGTTTGCAGTTTCATAAGTGTGCCGTATTAAGCCACAACGTCCACTTGGTTCAGGATCCATTCTGACAACGAACGATCTCCCTGTGAGTAATCCGCATTGTTGCGCAGACGATGCAACACGACTGCATCAAACACCGCTTGCACATCTTCCGGGATCACATACTCGCGTCCTTCAATAAAAGCCCAGGCTTTTGCGGCACGGATGATGGCCAGCGCTGCGCGCGGTGATAGCCCGCAACGCAAACGGGAATTGGTGCGTGTAAATTGCACCAGACGCTCCACATAGGTCAACAAGGTTTCCGTGGTTTTAATCGTTTCAACCTGTTGTTGCATGGCGAGTAATTTTTTAGTATCCGTTTGTGCTTCTATTTTCTTCAGTTGCTCACGCGGATCCAGGCCTTCATACAATTTTCTTTCGGCTTTCATGTCGGGATAGCCCAGCGTAATGCGCATCAGAAAGCGATCGAGTTGCGATTCTGGCAACAAATAAGTGCCGGATTGATCGGAAGGATTTTGTGTGGCAATCACAAAAAACGGATTCGGGAGTTCGCGCGTCTGTCCTTCAATCGTCACCTGTCGCTCTTCCATCGCTTCCAAAAGCGCACTCTGGGTTTTCGGGGACGTGCGATTGATTTCGTCGGCCAACAACACCTGTGTAAACACCGGCCCCGGATGAAACACAAAAGAATTTTCACGCTGGTTAAAAATAGAAAAGCCCAGTATATCGGCAGGCAACATATCGCTGGTGCACTGGATGCGTTGATACTGCAAGCCCAATACTTTGGACAAGGTTTGCGCGAGCGTGGTTTTTCCCATACCCGGCAAATCCTCGATCAGCAAATGGCCACGCGCCAACAAACAAGCCAGGGATAATTTAATTTGTTGCTCTTTACCGAGCAACACTTTTCCTACTTGTGAAACGATTAATTGCGCCTGATTATTCATTCTTAATTATTCACAGTGCCGACAGGCCACGTTGCATATCTGTTTTTAAATCTTCAATATCTTCCAGTCCGACGGACACGCGTATCAAATTATCCGTGATGCCTGCTTCGTTGCGTTCTTCCGGCGTCAAGCGGCCATGCGTGGTGGTGGCCGGATGCACAATGGTAGACTTCACATCACCCAAATTAGCCGTATGTGAAACCAGTCTGGTTGCATCAATAAAACGCCACGCTGCTGCTTTTCCATCCGCATCTTTCCCTTTCACACAAAAGGAAAGCATGCCGCCATAAGCGCGTTGTTGTTTGCTAGCGAGCGCATGCGACGGATGACTGGGCAAGCCACAATAAAAAACTTTTTCCACGCCTTTTTGTTTTTCCAGCCACTGCGCGAGCGCCAATGCATTCGCCGAGTGCGCTTCCATGCGGATGCGCAAGGTTTCCAGGCCTTTTAAAAATACCCAGGCGTTAAACGGACTCATCGTCGGCCCTGCGGTTCTTAAGAAGGTCAGCACGTCTTCCATAATTCTCGCTGGACCCACGACTACACCACCAACACAACGACCTTGCCCGTCAATATATTTAGTCGCGGAATGCACCACGATATCCGCGCCGAGCTTCAATGGTTGTTGCAAGGCCGGCGTGCAAAAACAGTTATCCACCACTAGCAAGGTTCCTTTCGCAGATTTGTTGGCGTGCGCAATATCGGCAATTTGTTTTATATCCACGACTTCACATAATGGATTCGACGGCGTTTCCAGAAAAAGCAAACGGGTTTTGGGATTAAGGGCTTTTTTCCAGGCATTAAGATCGGTTAACGGCACAAAGGTGATATCGACACCAAATTTTTTCAGGTAACGATTTAACAAAACCGTGGTGGTTCCAAAAACATTTTTGGAGCAAACGACATGATCACCACTTTCAAGCAAGGCCATGCAGGTGCTTAATATGGCGGCCATACCCGATGAAGTCGCAACGGCTTGCTCTGCACCTTCCAGCGCGGCCATGCGCTCTTCAAACATCCGGACCGTTGGATTGGTGTAACGCGAATAGACATTGCCTTTTTCCGCGCCGGAGAAACGCGCCGCCGCTTGTGCGGCATTTTCAAACACATAACTGGAAGTAGTGAAGATCGCTTCGCTGTGTTCGCCTTCGGCGCTGCGCACTTGGCCTGCACGCACTGCTAGCGTATCCAGTTTCAGTTGTTTCAACAATTCTTTATCCATAGTCATATCCTGCAATTTAATACGTCGCCCCTACGCGGTAGGGAAGATGTCGCACGTAGTGTGACAGAGGGGTCATGGAACAAAGGTACCACTGTTATCCGCACTGGCGGCACTGGTAATAGCTTTTGCGGAATCATTGCGACGCACTTCCAGCTTATCCAGATACGCTTGATCAACGTCGCCGGTAATGTAATGGCCAGTAAACACAGAACATTCAAATTCCTCGATGTCCGCATAACCACCGCGCGCGCTGTCAATTAATTCTTCCAGATCCTGGTACACCAGCCAGTCTGCACCAATTTCCTTGCACACCTCTTCTTCGGTGCGACCGTGCGCAATCAATTCCGATGCCGAAGGCATATCAATACCATACACGTTTGGATAGCGCACCGGTGGTGCCGCTGACGCGAAATACACTTTAGAAGCACCCGCATCGCGCGCCATCTGCACAATCTGCTGGCAGGTCGTGCCACGCACGATGGAGTCATCCACTAACAAAACATTTTTTCCCCGGAACTCCAGTTCAATCGGATTGAGTTTTTGTCGCACGGATTTTTTGCGCTGCTTTTGCCCTGGCATAATAAAGGTACGGCCGATGTAGCGATTCTTCATCAAACCTTCGCGAAATTTCACATCCAGGTTGTGCGCGAGAATTTGCGCCGCGACACGACTGGTGTCCGGCACCGGAATCACCACATCGATGTCGTGATCGGGACGCAAGCGCATAATTTTTTCCGCCAGCTTTTCTCCCATGCGCAAACGCGCTTTGTATACCGAGATGCCATCCATAATCGAATCGGGTCGCGCAAAATACACGTGCTCAAAAATACACGGCGACAATTTTGGATTTTTCGCACACTGCTGAGAATGAAAGGTGCCATCTTGCTCGATATAAATGGCTTCGCCGGGTCCGACATCGCGAATAACAGTAAAGCCCTGCACATCCAGCGCTACGCTTTCCGATGCCACCATGTATTCCACGCCTTCTTCAGATTCGCGTTTTCCAAAAATCAGCGGGCGTATACCGAGCGGATCGCGAAAGGCCACGATGCCATAATTCGCAATCATCGCCGTGACGGCATAAGCACCACGACAATATTCATGTAATTTGGCAACCGCAGCAAAAATATCTTCTGCCTGCGGCAGGAGTTTGCCACGCTGCTGTAATTCAAATGCAAAAATATTAAGCAACACCTCTGAATCTGAATCGGTGTTCACATGACGCAAGCCAGTTTTGAACAACTGGTCCATGAGCTCGGTTGTGTTAGTCAGGTTGCCATTGTGTGCCAGGCTGATACCGTAAGGCGAATTCACATAGAACGGTTGTGCGAGTGCCGGACTGGAACTGCCCGCCGTCGGATAGCGCACATGCCCTATGCCCATGTCGCCCATCAGACGCAACATCTGTGCATCCTGGAAAACATCTTTTACGAGTCCATTGCCTTTCTGTTGAAAGACGCGCCCTTCAAAACAGGTGGCGATGCCCGCCGCGTCCTGGCCGCGATGTTGCAACATCGTCAAGGAGTCGTACAGACGCACATTCACTGCACTTTTTCCTACAATTCCCACAATGCCGCACATACTTCGATAACCTGCTCAATTACTCTTTGTGTGTGATGCTACGATGCACAAATGCACCGGCGCTTTGCACGCTCGCTCGCGATTCCAGTTCCCACGCCTGAAACGGGGGGACCAGTGTCGAATGTTGCCAACTCGTGGTTTGCTTGATGCTGGCTGGCATAAACAAGGTCAACAGCATCACGATGATGATGCCTCTCGCCAAACCAAAAAACATCCCCAGGATACGATCAGCGGCAGTCAAACCGGACTTTTTAATCATCTCGGATAAAACATGATTCAACAGCGCACCCACCAATAGCGTCATCACAAACAACACAATCATACCGATGCTGACACGCAATGAAGGTTTACTGATCCAGTCAACGAGCAAAGTGGCCATCTTGTCACCGAGCAAATAAGCATTGAGTGTTGCCAGAATCAATATGATTAGCGACAAGGTCTCGCGAACAAATCCGCGCACGATACCAAAGCCCACGGACGCCAGCAAAATCAATACGATGATCCAGTCCACGCCGTTGTAACTATGCCAGTTCATCATCGCATCGCTCATGGTTATGATTCAAATTTAACCACGATGGATTTCACCGCAAAATCTTTATCCACTGTTAATTTCATTTTGGTTATTTTCGCTTGCTCCACTTCAGGGCCTATGAGTACACGCGTGATACTTTCTTTCTTAAGAGAGGTTTTATCATGCACAATAGTGCGCGTGAAGGCGCGATACCCTTTGGCTTGCAAGGATTTTTTTAGCGCCTCGGCTTTGGTCGCTTCTGAAAAAACGCCTACCTGCAATACCCAGGCATTCGGTATCCCTTTTTTATTGTTGCTCGGTTGACCTGAGCTAACAACCGACTGTGTTACCTGATGAATTTTTTCTATCGCGTTGGTGGGTTTGGGTTCCATCGCGTACATTTCACTGGCGGGAACGGCAGAATCCTGCGCAATGCCTTTCGGGCGCGTCGGCTCTTGCACCACCAACGAAGTAACTACCGGCATGGGGGGAACGTCTTTGAGTGTATCGAGCTGTTTAGGGCGCCCGCCATTAAAAAGCGCCGGCAAAAAAATCACCGCTAAAGCCACGAGGACTACGGCGCCGACAAGTCGCTGTTTTAATGCCTGGTTCATTTTTCCCCGCGCGCTTTCTTTATTGAAGAGATTGAAGAAACTTCAAGGCTTCTGCCACCGTGTAAAAGGAGCCACAGACCAGCACCGTCGCCCCTGTTGGTGACTCGGCAATCGCCTGCCCCAGAGCCGCGCCTATAGTATCAAATTGTTGTGCTCTGGCTCTAATGCTTACGGCACTTTCCAGCAGATTTTCGAGTTTTGCTGCTCGTGGAACCGGCAATGGGGCCAGATACCAATCGCTTGCCAGCGGTGCCAGTGCAGACATGAGCCCGGCGTGATCTTTATCGGCCAGGGCAGAGAAAACTACCGATACTTGTTCTTTTATATTTTGCTGCAGCCAGCTCGCCAGGTACTGCGCACCCGCCGGATTATGCGCCACATCCAGAATTATTTTGCGACCTTGCCACTCGATTTGCTGGCAGCGACCTGGAATAAACGCTTTCTCCAAACCGGTATTAATTGCTTGCGGGTCCGCCAAACTTAATTCCGCAATCACTTGCAGCGCACAGGCTGCACTGGGCAGCGGGAGTTTGCCTTTGGGCAAGGAAGACCACATCACTTCCTTTCCTTGTGAATCGGTGACTTTGAAATTCCAGACACCTGAATTTCCTTGTATTACCTCTTCTATAGAGAAGTGTTTCCCATAAATACGCAGTTGGTTATTGCCCAGCTTGTGAGCCGCACTTCGTACTGATTTGGGTGGCTCTGCCTCACCAACGATCAGTGGAATATGCGCACGAAAGATTCCTGCCTTCTCTGCGCCAATCAGCCCACGATTATCGCCCAGCCATGCCTCGTGATCGAGCGCTACATTAGTGATAACAGCGGCATCAGGCTCCATGATATTGACTGCATCGAGTCGGCCACCGAGCCCCACTTCAAGAATTTGTACATCGACTTGTGCATTGAAAAAAATATCCAGCGCTGCCAAAGTGCCAAATTCAAAATAGGTCAAACTGATGGTGCCTGAATCGGATGTGTTACGGGCAGTGTCAACTCGCTCAAAACTTTCACAGAGGGTTTGATCGCTTACCATCTCACCATTCACACGCACACGCTCATTGTAGTGCAATAAATGCGGAGAGCTGTAGGCACCGACACGATAACCGGCGGCGATCAATATCGCTTCCAGGTAAGCCACGCAAGATCCCTTGCCATTCGTGCCACCGACAGTAATCGTTTTTATTTTTGCTTGTGTTGAAAAAAGTTGTGCAGAAAAAAACGGCATGCGCTCCGCCACACGCTTCACACGCTCAAGGCCGAGCTCGATTTCAGAAGGATGGAGTGTTTCTTGCCAAGCCAGCCAATCGGCAAGGGTGTGGAATTTCATGAAACAAAACCGCTACGGGAATGCTTTAACAGGAGCGGCATTTTATCATAAGGGCGATTTAAGTGGCGGCTTCTGCTTCCGCCACAATTTGTGTCATCTTCATCACGCTGTCCGGATTCAACGCAATTGATTCAATGCCCTGTTTCACCAGCCAGCGCGTGATTTCCGGAAAATCACTCGGTGCCTGCCCACAAATGCCAATATATTTTTTCTGTTTACGACAGGCCTGAATCGCCATGCCCATCAACACCGCCACCGCCGGATCGCGTTCATCAAACTGCGGTAACAAACCGGAATCCCTATCCACACCCAAAGTAAGCTGTGTCAAATCGTTGGAACCAATAGAGAAACCATCGCAATGTTCGAGAAATGCATCTGCCAACAAGGCATTGGCCGGGATTTCACACATCAAAATAAGTTTCAATCCATTCTGCCCACGCACCAATCCCTGTTCGGCCATCAGGACAGAAACCTTTTTCACTTCATCGACCGTGCGCACAAAAGGCAACATGAGTTGCAAATTAGTTAGCCCCATCGTTTCCCTGACTTTGCGCATGGCGCGACACTCCAGCACAAAACAATCGCGGAAGCTGTCGGCATAATAACGCGAAGCGCCGCGAAACCCGATCATGGGATTTTCTTCGTGCGGCTCAAACAAGTCACCGCCGAGTAATTTGGCGTATTCGTTGGATTTAAAATCGCTAAAGCGAATGATCACGGGCTTCGGGTAAAAAGCCGCCGCCAGTGTGGCAATGCCTTCTGCCAATTTTTCTACATAAAAAGTCAGTGGATCAGGATAACCCGCCGTGTGTTCAAGGATTTTGTGTTGCAGTTCTGCAGTTAATGATTTGAATTCCAGTACAGCACGCGGATGAATGCCAATATGATTGCTGATAATAAATTCCATACGCGCCAGCCCGACACCACTATTCGGCAACTGTGCGACGGTAAAAGCCTGTCCCGGATTGGCAGCAATCAGCATGATATGTGTTCTGGTTTTCGGCAAATTGCCCAGATTCACTTGCTCATGCGTAAATGCCAAACGGCCTTCATACACTTTTCCTTTCTCTCCTTCGGAACAATCCACTGTCACTTTCATATCATCACGCAACACGTGTGTCGCATTATTGGTGCCGACGACCGCCGGGATTCCCATTTCGCGCGCCAGAATTGCTGCATGACAAGTGCGTCCACCGCGATTGGTAATAATAGCGCTCGCCGTTTTCATTACCGGCTCCCAATCCGGATCGGTGATATCGGCTACCAACACGTCACCCGGTTTAATGATTTGCATTTGTGATTTGTCATTAATGACACGCACGATGCCTGCACCGATACGACTGCCAACACTCTTGCCACTCGTTAATACTTTGGTCTTCTCTTTTGCAGAAGATGGCAATCGATAAACATCCTGCACCATAGGATTTCGATTGGCATGCACTGTCTCCGGTCGCGCTTGCACAATGAACAGTTGTTGACTGACGCCGTCGCGCGCCCATTCAATATCCATCGCACAGCCATAATGTTTCTCTATGATCAGCGCCTGTTTTGCCAGTGACAAAATTTCTTCATCGCTGATTGCAAAGCGTCGTTGGTCCATCGCACTGACGGATTCATTGCGCGTTGCATGGCCGCTATTCTTTTCCGAGTAAACCATGCGCCATGCTTTACTTCCCAGTTGACGTTTCAGGATAGAACGAAAGCCTTGACGCAGGGTTGGCTTGTGAACCAGGAATTCATCCGGATTCACCGCACCCTGCACAATATTTTCACCCAGGCCATAGGCGGCGGTGATGCTCACCACGTCACGAAAACCGGATTCTGTATCCAGTGTAAACATCACACCGGAAGCACCCAGGTCTGAACGCACCATTTTCTGTACGCCAATCGACAAGGCCACTTTCATGTGATCAAACTGTTTATGCACTCGATAGGCAATGGCGCGGTCTGTAAACAGCGATGCAAATACCTGTTTGCAAACAATCAACAATGAATCGAAACCGCGAATATTTAAAAAAGTTTCCTGCTGGCCGGCAAAAGACGCGTCGGGCAAATCTTCCGCCGTCGCAGAACTGCGCACCGCGACATCTGTTTCAGTTCCGTATTGTTTTTCCAGCTCGGCATAAGCAATACGCAATTCAGACTCCAGCGCCGCTGGTATTTTTCCTTCGATAATCCAGCGACGAATCTCCGCGCCGGTTTTTTGCAAGGCGGCAATGTCGTTGCTGTCCAGGTTTGACAAGGCTTGCGTAATTTTCGCTTTTAAATTGTTATCCTGTAAATAGAACCAATACGCTTCTGCTGTCGTAGCAAAACCATTCGGCACTTGCACGCCTTGCGGCGCGAGTCGGCTATACATCTCGCCCAGTGATGCATTTTTCCCGCCCACCGATGGAACATCGGCTGAACCCAGCTCGGAAAAACGTCGGATCATTTTCATGGCGCTCATAGCGCGTGATTATGACAGCCTTTTTAGATAAAAAATGCTTTTATAGCTATCTGGCGTGACCATCGTTGACTCATATCAAGCATCCCCATAGTATTCAGGTCTATAATGCGGCAGCTATTCCGGAATACCATTCGAATACCGCATTTAACGATACAACGGAGCATGGTTTATGAGTACGGCAAAGAATCAGTCTTTTACCAAAATTGAACACGAATTGGTTCACGCATTCCGCGAACAAATAAACCTGGCGGAGAGTATGACGGATGTACAGCTGGTTTTCTCGCGCACTGTCCAGCATCTCCTGTTAAAAGTATTTGATAATCGCGTTGATGTAAAAGTGGATGATGTCACATTAACGCCGGGGCAAGAACCGGGCTACGCTCTGAATGAAACACTGTTATGCAATGAAACGTTCAAGGAACTATGGTCGAGTTCTGACCTGCGACAAATTACAGAACGGTTTGCCTTCAGCGCCGAGCATCGCTACAAACAACTCAAGAAACACCATGATGATGGAACCGGATCAAAAATCGGACGGCACTAGTCGGGATTCAGGAATTTTTGTCTAGCCTGCCTTCGAGTACATCATCATTGATAAGAGAGATGCAATTCGATCGCGCATCTCCGCACGGTGGATAATCATATCGATCGCACCGTGGTCCAGTAAAAACTCACTGCGCTGGAATCCCTTCGGTAATTTCTGGCGTATGGTTTGCTCAATAATATTAGGGCCCGCAAAACCGGCACGTGCGCCGGGCTCTGCTACGTTCAGGTCTCCCAATAACGCAAGACTGGCTGACACACCGCCGTAAACCGGATCGGTCATGATGGAAATGTAAGGCACACCACTTTCTTTTAACTTCTCGATGATAGCGCTGGTTTTTGCCATCTGCATCAATGATATCAAGGCTTCTTGCATACGCGCGCCGCCCGTTGCAGAAAAACAGATCAGTGGAATATGTTCATCCAGCGCCACCTGCGCCGCACGCGAGAATTTTTCTCCCACCACATAACCCATAGAACCACCGTGGAAGGCGAATTCAAATACACAAACGACCACCGGCTTCCCTTTCAAAACACCTTTGATCGCAATAAGCGCATCTTTTTCACCGGTTTCTTCCTGTGCAGCGATTAAACGATCGGAATATTTTTTTACATCCTTGAAATTCAAACGATCCACCGGAACCACTTCGTCCGCAATTTCAAAATAATCGCCTTCATCCAGAAATATTTCCAGACGACGCCGCGCGCCTATGCGCAGGTGATGATCACATTTTGGACACACATCGAGTTTGCTTTCCAGTTCCGGCCCATACAACACGGCCTCGCACTTGGGACATTTTTTCCACAATCCTTCCGGCACGGCCGCGCTTTTCTGCCGCCTTCCTTTTTCAGAACGAGTAATCGATGGTTTTATTTTATCGAGCCAGCTTGCCATTATTTTGTATCCATTACTTTAAATCGATAGCTCTGCGCATATCGCCGAGTATATTCGCCAAGGCGTCGGCAATACAAAAGTAAGGCGCGTGATTCGCATGCAACGAAGCCATTTTTTCAACTAACACACTTCCCACCACTGCACCATCAGCCACATCGGCAATACGCTTGGCTGATGCCGCGTCTTTAATTCCAAAACCTACACAAATAGGCAATGAAGTAAATTTTCTAAATCCGGAAACTTTATTTTTTACTTCGTCCATATCCAGATTGCCCGCGCCTGTGACGCCCTTCAATGACACGTAATACAGATACCCGGTTGCCATTTCACAAATCTGTTTGGCACGATCCGGTGTCGTGGTCGGCGCCAGCAGGAAAATATTATCCATGCCCACTTTTTTAAGTTCAATATTCAAAGCGCCCGCTTCTTCTGGCGGCAAATCAACCGTCAGCACGCCGTCAACACCGGCCGCACTCGCCTGTTTTGCAAATTCCGCATAACCCATACGCTCTACCGGATTGGCATAACCCATTAATACCACCGGCGTGAGATTATCCGTTTCACGAAACTTCCTGACTATCTCTAATGTTGAACGGAGACTGGTGTGGTGTACCAAAGCGCGTTCATGCGCTTTCTGGATCACCGGGCCTTCGGCCATCGGATCGGAGAAGGGCACGCCCAGTTCAATAATATTGGCGCCAGCCTGTACCAATGATTGCATGGCAGGCAGCGTGGTTTCCAATGTCGGGTCACCGCAAACAATATAAGGAATCAGCGCTTTTTTATTCTGCGCCGCTAATTGCTGTAAACAACTTTTAATTCTGCTCAAAATATTTCCTCTTTACTATTCTCTCAAAAATATTCGTTCAAAGTTTTATATCGTCAATTTTTGCAATCGTGAGAATGTCTTTATCCCCGCGACCCGACAGATTGACAATGATAATATCTTCTTTCGACAAGGTCGGCGCCAACTTTTCGGTGTAGGCAACCGCGTGACTCGATTCGAGTGCCGGCATAATCCCTTCCATGCGCGTCAGCGTCCTGAAACCGGCTAACGCTTCTTTGTCATCAATCGCGACATAATGTACACGACCAATATCTTTCAACCAGGAATGTTCCGGGCCAACACCAGGATAATCCAGACCCGCGGATACCGAATGCGTTTCAATAATTTGTCCGTTCTCATCTTCCATTAAGTAAGTGCGATTGCCGTGCAACACACCGGGCATCCCGGCGTTCAACGGTGCTGCGTGTTTACCACTGGCGATGCCATAACCCGCTGCTTCCACGCCATACATGGCAACTGATTCATCATTCAGGAAAGGATGAAACAAGCCAATCGCATTGGAACCACCACCGACACAAGCCACCAGTGCATTCGGCAACTTGCCGGTTTGTTCAAGGCATTGTTTACGCGCTTCGCGACCAATCACGCATTGGAAATCACGCACCAACATCGGATAAGGATGCGGACCTGCAACCGTACCGATAATATAAAACGTGTTATCCACGTTGGTGACCCAATCGCGCATTGCTTCGTTCATGGCGTCTTTCAATGTTTTGGAACCGGAAGTGACTGGCACAACCGTAGCGCCCAGTAATTTCATGCGATACACATTCAGGGATTGGCGATGAATATCTTCTTCACCCATGTACACCACGCATTCCATTCCGAGTCGCGCGGCAACCGTTGCGGTGGCGACACCGTGCTGACCTGCACCGGTCTCTGCAATGATGCGCGTTTTGCCACTGTACTTGGCCAACAGCGCTTGCCCTATCGTGTTGTTCACTTTATGCGCGCCGGTATGATTTAAATCTTCGCGCTTGATATAAATACGCGCGCCGCCTAATTTTTTGCTCCAGCGTTCGGCAAAATACAAAGGCGACGGACGCCCAACGTAATGGGCTAAATCGTGATCAAACTCGGCCTGGAAATTCGGATCATTTTTTAATCGATTATAATTTTTTTCCAGTTCAATGACCGCCGCCATTAATGTTTCAGAAACAAAGCGGCCGCCAAAAATTCCAAAATGGCCTTTATGATCCGGATACTGTGAATAATCAATTTTTTTCACTGCGTCAATCTCACTCTATCAACAAAAGTTTGCATTTTTTTAAAATCTTTTTTTCCCGGCTCGCTTTCCACACCACCACTGACATCAACAGCGTAGGGATGTACCCGTTGTATGGCTTCGCGCACATTATCCGCATTCAATCCACCGGCAAGCACTACCGGCAAGGATAAATTCTTCGGCACATCACTCCAGTTAAAAGTCTCACCGGTCCCCCCCGGAACACCCGCCTTGTAACTATCCAGCAAAATTCCATTCGCTGCTTTAAAAGGATCCACCGCCTTGGGTAAATCAATTCCTGCTTTCATGCGCAATGCCTTGATCCACGGACGATGAAATTGTTTGCAAAACGCGGCTGATTCATCGCCGTGGAATTGCAACAGATGCAATGACACGTGCTGCAACACTTCGTTCACCTGATTTGCACTTGCATCAACGAACAAACCCACCACCGTAACGAAAGGACCCACTACTTGTGCTATTTCACGCGCCTGCACAATGGAAACCGCGCGGGGACTCGACGCGTAGAATACCAAACCGATAGCATCTACACCCAACGCAATAGCATTCGTTGCATCATTCACATTGGTGATACCACAAATCTTTATGCGCGTGCTGGTGTGTGGAACGGGGGCTGTCACAACCATCTACCTCATTCAGGGGCGGCAATTTTAACAGAAATCATGCTCCGTCGCGGTTCGCCAATACTGCTTCGAAAGGCCCGCCCCCGTTTAAAGGATCCACGACACGTTGTGGCAATTGAAAGTGTTCCGGATAGTCCACTTTCATCAGGTATAAACCGTTGGGTGGCGCGGTAATTCCTGCGGCGGTTCGCGTTTTCGCTTCAAGCACTTCCCTCACCCATGTAACAGGTTTTTCGCCCTGTCCGACCCTGATCAAAACACCCATGATATTGCGAACCATGTGATGCAAAAATGCATTGGCTTTTATATCCATTACCACCATGGCACCCACTCTTTGTACATCAATATGATGCACCCGACGAAAAGGAGTTTTTGATTGGCAGGAGTTACCGCGAAACGAGGAAAAATCATTTTCTCCGAGTAAATATTGTGCAGCTGCATGCATGGCCTGATGATCCAGCGGTCGCCATATTGAAGTCATCAGTTCACGACTTAACGCCGGACGCGTTGCCTGATTATTAATAAAGTATCGATAATGACGTGCTGTTGCCGAAAAGCGTGCATGAAAGTCGGATGCAACCGGTTTCACCCAATGCACACTGATATCATCCGGTAGATGGGTGTTGACGCCCAATATCCAGGCTTTATCGGGTCGTACAGCGCTGGTATCAAAATGGACGACTTGTTCACGGGCATGCACACCGGTATCGGTACGTCCCGCACAAATACTTGTGATACTTTCATTCGCAATGGCGCTTAGTGCTTGCTCAATCTTTAATTGAATAGTACTTAATGGAGCTTCTGTCGGCAAAGAAACGACGCTGTCACTTCGCGGAATATCTTGTCGTTGCCAACCGCTATAGTGAGTACCGCGATATTCTATGCCAATTGCATAACGAACTTTTCTACCATAAAAAATGCCCGATGAGTCTGACTCATCGGGCATCTCATGATCGAGCTGCCTGTCGTGTTTATCGACACTCACTCGCTAGCTAATGCCTTCCAGTAATTTACGCGCCTCATTTTTCTGCGCGTCCTGTCCTTCTTCAATCACTTCCTGGAGAATATCTTTTGCACCCTCCTTGTCGCCCATATCAATGTAAGCGCGAGCTAAATCCAGTTTGGTCGCTGCTTCATCTGCATCAGCAAGGAAATCAAACTCTTCATCCAGTCCGGTTTCTGGCGTAGGTGTATCTGTAGCAACCGCCTCGGTAATTGCAGTCGGCGTACTTTCAATCGAATCAAATGCTTCCAGTTCTGCATCGAGGCCGGATAAATCAAGATCAAGACTGTCACGCGTCTCCGTGCGAGCTTCCGCTACTTTTATTGCGGGAGAAACAGCTGTCTGCATTTCACTAATATCAATCGCACGCTGCTGCACTGTTGGCGCATCATTCATACTCACTTTGGGTGACTTTTGAGTCGGATCTTCTTTCCTGGGTTCTTCATCCAGATCAAGATCCAGGTCCAGATCAAAATCCAGACTATCATCTGATTTGCTGACCGAGTCGCTCGCATGATCAGCAAGATCTAAATCAAGATCAGCCGTGGCTTTATCATCCAGATCCAGATCGAAATCCAGATCATCAGCAGACACAGCAGCGGTTACTGCGGTCGGCGCACTGCTTATGGAATCTTCAGAAGAGGCACCACTGATTTTGTTACGCATTTCATGGGCACGTTCTGTCGCACCGGCGTCGTTCAAACCTTTAAGCTCTGAAAATTGCTTGTCAAAAGCCTGCAGGTTTTCCATGCCCACATACACTTCCAATAATTTCAAACGCAAATCAGCACGCTTCGGCTCTGCAGCAATGGCATTTTTCAATAAGCTTTCTGCCTTGTCGTAGGTACCAAAAGAAATGTAAATATCCGCTTCACCAATGGCATCACTGGTTTCAGGTTTGGACTCAACCGCTGGTTCCTCAAACGGCTCCTCTTCCATTTCCAGTGAATCTTCCAAAGTACTGGCCACATCGTCAATATCGTCAAGACTTGTCTCTTCATCCAAAGCATCAGTCTCTGTATCTGATGTTTCATCTTGCAAAGCCAATTCGGTTGAAGGTTTGCGATTGCGCAATTTGATCACTGCAAACACCAGCAAAAGTAATGTGAGCAGACCACCACCGATGTAAATAAGGTTTGCTTGCAACTGCGCCAATATCCCGGATTTTTCTTCAACTGCCGGTTTCGTTTCAGCAACGGGAGCAGCAGGTGCTTCTACAGGTGCAGGTGTTGCGGCAGGTTTCTCATTTTCAATTGCTTTCTCAACATTTTGTTCACTCAGTACCGTCTTGTCACTGACTTCACCTTCCTGACCCGCTGGCGTTATTGATGCGCCTTGCGTTTCATTTGCAGTTTGCTCTTTCTTGGCGAGCGTTGCTTGCAACGCCGCTAACTCGGCACTGCGAACATCAAGCATTTGTTGCATCGTTTTAGTCTGGTCATCCAGGCCAGACAACTGATTGGTGACACTGGTTTTCTCACGTTTGTTACGATCCAGTTCTTCCATAGTGATCGACAACTCGTTCTGGAGCGCTTCGGTACTACCCGCCGCTGCACCACTGGCCTTACCCGCTGCACTACCATCAGTAGCACCCGGCACACTTAATTTCAAATGACCTTCCTCGACAGCAGAGGGCGCTTCTGTAGTAGCGACTTCCTGATGTGTAGCATCAATCTGCTCTGATGGAGCTGCATTTTTGCGTCCATCCGCGTTACCTGACCACTCAATATTTTGACGACGCACTTCCGCGACCGCTTCGCGACTGGTCATGTCCGTCAAATCGTCATAAGTCGGCATGCGCATCACTTTGCCTTTTTTCAGCAAATTGATGTTGCTCTTCATGAAAGCTTGTGGATTCAAACGTTGAATAGCCAACATCGATTGTTGAACAGAAATGCCATTACATTGATATTCACGGCTGACACAACCACCCTGCTGCTGGTTGTATTTCATTGCAATGGCCCAAAGACTATCGCCTTTGTGTGTTGTGTAATCTCCTTCGGCGGGAGTAGAAGAATACACAGGAACAACCGACTGGCTGCTATTTGTCTGCGGAGCCGCCGCCGCTTCTTTGGGCGCTACAGGCTCTTCGGCCATCGCGGATTCTTCCGCCGGTTTCGCTGCATCGCCCGGCTTCTCTTCCGCTGCAGCGGGTTTAGTTTCTTCTACCGGTGCAGGAGCCTGTTCTGCTTCTTTGGTCGCCGCCTGGGGCGCGGCACCTTTCTCAACGGGTGTTTCTTCTAATTGAGAAGAAGCTTGTGGCGTTGCCTGAGCCTGGGGAGACGGCGCATTCGCGGCAGGAGCGGCAGGAATAACCACCGGTGTTGCGTCAACTGCCGCCAATTCTTTCTCTAATGCCTGAACATCAAGGGGCGCAGGTTTTGGTTTCTCCTGTTCATGAATAGTTGGCGCCTGTGCTCCTTTGATCACATGGGCAGAAGATTGGCTATCTTTAAAGGTGGGGAGATCCATCAACAGCGTGTACTCACGCAGCAAACGACCATTAGGCCATTGCACTTCCAAAAGGAAATTCAGGTAAGGCTCTCTCACGGGGGCATCGGTTCTGATGCGAATGAGCGGGCCTTTGGGATTGTCGAGCTCCAGGGAGAATTTCAGGCTTGACAGGAAAAACAGGCGATCAACACCGGCTGCTTCAAAATCTGCTTTGGGGGCAATGCCAACTAAAATTTCATTCTCACTTAAACCCTTGACCTGAAGGAGCTGAATCTCCGCATTCAATGGCTCATTGAGCGAGGTAATCAAGTGAACCTCACCGAGCCCGATAGCGAATACCTGGCATGGCAGAATAGTGACCAACGCGGTGAGAATTAATAATTTTGCCTTACGAAACATAGAGTTATCCCGTTTTTCGCTGCTATATTTGCCTCGAATTTGTACGAATGGGTATACCCATCCCCCCTACACACCCCACACCGAAGCATGGAGATACGCCGGACTTTACCGTAAATTACACACAAAAGCTAGCATAAACCTTTAACTAACCCTCGTAAGTCACTCAATTCAAATGGCTTTTTAGTAGCTCCTCCGCAATCTGGATACTATTGAGTGCAGCCCCTTTTCTCACGTTATCCGACACCACCCAAAGATTCAGTCCACGCGGGTGTGAAATATCTTCCCGGATACGGCCTACGTAGACGGGATCTTCACCGGCCGCATCACCCACAGGCGTTGGATAACCTCCGTTAGCACGTTTATCAATCACCACTACACCCGGTGCTTTGGATAATAATTTTCGCGCTTGATCTGCGGTAATTTTTTCACGCGTTTCAATATGCACTGCTTCCGAGTGCCCATAAAACACCGGCACGCGCACACAGGTTGGGTTTACCTGAATATTTTCATCACCCATAATTTTGCGCGTTTCCCAAACCATTTTCATTTCTTCTTTGGTATAACCATTTTCCTGAAACACATCGATGTGCGGTAACACGTTAAACGCAATTTGTTTCGGATAGACTTTGCATTCAGCGGGCTGTCCGTTCAAAAGTCTTGCCGTTTGACTTGCCAACTCATCAATGGCTTCCTTACCGGTGCCGGAAACCGCTTGATAAGTACACACATTGATACGCTCAATTCCGACCGCATCATAAATGGGTTTCAATGCCACCAACATTTGTATTGTGGAACAGTTGGGATTGGCAATGATGTTACGATTTTTATATTGCGCAATCGCCTGTGGATTCACTTCTGGTACCACTAAAGGAATATCATTGTCGTAGCGAAACTGCGAGGTGTTATCAATCACAATACAGCCTGCTTTGCCCGCTTTCGGCGCGTAAATAGCAGACACGCTCGCGCCCGGTGAAAACAAACCAATTTGCGTTTTTGAAAAATCAAAGTCCGCCAGGTTTTCTACCATCACAGGGCGGCCTTTAAACATAATAGTGCTGCCCGCTGAACGTTCACTCGCCAACGCATACAACTTGCCGACGGGGAAATTCCGTTGCTCCAGAATAGAAAGCATTGTTTCACCAACGGCTCCAGTGGCACCTACTACGGCTACATCAACTGTTTTACTCATTCACTCACTCTCACTTTTATACAAATTAAATTTAAAAATTATTTATCGTCATTAACCTAACGCACTGACAACCGCGTTGCCCATTTCACGCGTACTTACTTTTGTCATGCCCTCTGAAAAAATATCTGCCGTGCGCAATTGTTTATCCAACACCTTGCCAACTGCTATTTCTATAGCATTTGCTGCTTCACTTGCACTCTTATCATTAATTGATAAAGAGTATCGCAACAACATCGCGGCGGACAAAATGGTTGCTAATGGATTAGCAATACCTTTGCCTGCAATATCTGGCGCCGAACCGTGACAAGGTTCGTACAATCCTTTGTTATTTTTATCCAGTGAAGCCGAAGGCAACATGCCAATAGATCCAGTCAACATCGCTGCTTCGTCTGACAAAATATCGCCAAACAAATTTCCGGTGACCATCACATCAAACTGTTTTGGCGCACGCACTAATTGCATCGCTGCGTTATCAACATACATGTGTGACAACTCGACTTGCGGATATTCTTTCGCCAGCTTTTCCATTACTTCGCGCCACAACACCGTTACTTCTAGCACGTTTGCTTTATCGATTGAACACACTTTTTTATTGCGCTTCATGGCCGCTTCAAACGCTACGCGACCAATGCGCATGATTTCACTTTCAGAATAACGGCCCGTATTAAAACCTTCACGCTCACCGTTTGCATTGACCTGAATGCCGCGCGGTTGGCCAAAATAAATGCCGCCGGTTAATTCGCGCACAATGAGAATATCCAGCCCGGAAACAATTTCCGGTTTCAACGAAGAAGCGTTTGCCAATTGCGGATACAAAATCGCCGGGCGCAAATTCGCAAATAATTCCAGTTTCGAACGGATGGCTAACAACCCTTTTTCGGGACGAATCGAGGTATCCAGCTTGTCCCATTTCGGACCACCCACCGCACCCAGCAAAATAGCATCGCTGGCCAACGCTTTCTGATGCGTCTCGTCCGGATAGGGCACGCCACAGGCATCAATCGCTGAACCGCCGAGCAAGGCATGATCGAAAAGCAAACCCAAACGGAACTTGTCGTTCACGACGCGCAAGACTTTCTCGGCTTCGGTCACTATTTCAGGACCGATGCCATCGCCAGGCAGAATCAATATTTTTTTCGCCGCGCTCATGAAAAACTTGCTATCATTTGTAAAAAGGGTGGCGATTATATAAAAAAAGCCCGTCTCTTTCGAGGCGGGCTTTTAGTCTTTCGTACTAAAAATCAGTTGGATGAACTAAAGCTTGTCTGCATTCTTGGCCAGATAAGCAGCAACGCCGTCTATGGAGGGCTTCATACCTGCATCGCCTTTGTTCCATCCTGCCGGGCAGACTTCGCCATGTGCTTCGACAAACTGTAACGCTTCAAACAGGCGAATAATTTCGTCAAAATTGCGGCCGAGTGGCAAATCGTTGATGATTTGTGAGCGCACCAGACCGTTTTTGTCGATCAGAAACGCACCACGGAAAGCCATGCCACCGGCATGCTCGACATCATAAGCCTGACAAATCTCGTGTTTGATATCCGCTGCCAGAGTGTATCCCACTTTTCCAATACCACCATCTTTAATAGCCGTGTTGCGCCAGGCATTGTGCGTAAAATGGGAATCAATAGACACGCCCACCACTTCGACATTTAATTTTTTGAATTGATCCATGCGATGATCGACCGCAATCAACTCCGACGGGCACACAAAGGTGAAATCCAGCGGATAGAAAAACACCAGCCCATATTTGCCTTTGATGGCTTTTGACAGCGTGAAGTTATTTACGATTTCGCCGTTGCCCAATACAGCATTGCACGTAAAGTCGGGGGCCGGTTTGCCTACTAAAACACCCATGGGTTGTCTCCTTCAGTTGGTTAAACGTAATACAATTTCAATTCAGATAATCAGAACTTACTTCGCCGCTGCCGCTTTTATCAAAGGCTGCAGCTCACCTTTTTGGTACATCTCGGTCACAATATCACAGCCGCCGATCAATTCTCCTTTCACCCACAACTGGGGAAAGGTTGGCCAATTACCATATTTGGGCAAGTTGGCACGAATTTCCGGATTGGATAATACATCAACAAAAGCAAAACGCTCACCGCAATCCATCAGGCATTGAACGGTGCGTGCAGAAAAACCACACTGGGGCGCATCCGGAGAACCTTTCATATAAAGGATGATGTCGTTGCCCTGGATTTGGTCACGAATCGTATTCATCACGTCTGTCATAAATAGTACTGCCCTCTCACGCCAACTGATTAATTAGTAATACCTGATTAAAAGCGTCAGGCATTCTATACTCATCAAACCCGATGGGGAACTACGGAAAACAAAAAAAGCCTACCACCCTAATGAAGCTAGGGCTTTTCCTTTTTGAAATCAATAGAATCCAGATCTAAAGCTCGAGAATTGATTGTAATTCTCTTCCCCACTGGCTGTTATCGGTCTGGCGCCAGACCGCTTCATGTAACCAGCGCAGAGACTCCCTATCCTGTGCCAACATACTTAATTCTTTTTTGTTTAAACTTTCCACGCCGTCCTTCAAACATTGTTCCCGTAACCATTTTAATGATTTCTGTTTGGCGCCGGTGGGGCGCGGGCGCGCCAGATCTCCTTGCACATCGTTCATTACGGGATCAATCACTGCTCGCACAAAGGCAGAACCAGGCCGACCGGCAGAATTCAATGACATGCTGTCCAGTTCTTTTAACAATAAATTTTCTTCGTTATCTTCTGCGACACGCAACCATCCCCAACGTTTTAATTTTTGACCCACACTCACTCGACCGAGTAGCAATGAAGTTGGTGCCGCAAAAATTAAAGGGAGTGCAACCGGCAGGGACCACAAAAAAAACATTTCATCCAGCCAATAGGCAAAACCCGCCCACGACAGCGCTGCTATTGTGCCTGGCAACTGTGTAACAAACGCGGACCACCCATTCGTTTCTTCTGTACGATTCTGTCCCGCCCAGCGCAGGGTGACATTTGATAACGCCTCCAACACATAGCGCGTGTGGGCCAACATGCGAATCGGTGCAAGCAATATAGAAATAAAAACTTCCAACACCACGCTGCGCAATAATCGCAACCGGCCTCCAAATAAACGATGGCGCTTCATCAATATGATATCAATCATCGCCAGAATTTTTGGCAGGAATAATAAACACGCCGTACTACTTGCCAGCGCAATCGCTGACTGAGGATGCCACTCGGGCCACACCGGGAATAAACTGTATTCAGCAGGAAAATAATTTATCGGCCTCAACAAAATACGCGACACTTCAATCGTTGACAGCCCTAAAAACAGTAACCATAACGGTGATGCGCAATATGACATCACGCCATTTAAAAAAGCCAAACGATGCGCAAGCTGAATTTTTTTCCCAAACAACAGCAACCAGAGATGCTGGAGATTACCTTTCGCCCAACGTCTATCGCGTTTCAATTCATCTTCCACTGTTGGCGGTGACTCTTCGTAACTTTGTTTCAGTTCCGGTTCCAGCCACACTTCATAACCGGCGCGCCCCATGTAAGCCGCCTCAACAAAATCATGGCTTAAAATTGGCCCACCAAACAACCCTTTACCGGAAAGTTGACGCAACCCGCAATGTTTCATAAATAAGTCATTACGAAAAATAGCGTTGTGGCCCCAGTAAGCAGCTTCTCCCAACTGCAATGCTGCCAAGCCAGTAGTAAATAGCGGGCCATAAACCTGATTTGCAAATTGTTGCGCGCGCGCAAACAATGATTTGCCATTTACAATCGTTGGACTGGTTTGCAATATGCCAATGTTCGGTTCACGTTGCATCAAGCGAACCATAGTGACAAGCGTGTCGCCCGACATCAGGCTGTCGGCATCCAGCACAATGCTGTAACGGTAATTTTTCCCCCAACGACGCAGGAAATCTGCCACATTGCCGCTCTTGTAATGCATGTTAAGCGAACGACGACGATAAAATAATTTATTCTCGCCATTCAGTTCACGACACAGTTGATACCAGGTGGCCTGTTCCGAGAGCCACACATCCGGCGAACGACTGTCAGACAAAATATAAAAATCAAAATGCTCGAGCAATCCGGTTTTTTGCAGCGACAAATAAACCGCTCGCAATCCACCCAGCGTCCTGTCAATCGGCTCATGGTAAATTGGAAGCAAGATCGCAGTACGTGCCAATGAAGTATTTTGTAATTCATCGGGAGAGTGTCGTTGCAGTAACGATTGTTTGTCACCACCCTGTCGACGCAACACAAAACCATAAACTCCCATCCAGAATCCTATGGAAATCCAGGTAAATAAAATGGCAAATAAACCGGCGATTGCCAATTCCAGTATATCTCCGCCGTGATAAGGTAAAACCCACAACGCATAGCGAGTTGCAACTACTACCTGAATTAATACCACCAGTGTTAATGTCAGGCGCCTGAACAGCGCAATTCGATGCCAAGGCGCATTGGCAGATGTTGCAGTGGCAGTTGTTTTATTTCGCAAACTGTCGTCACGCTGGTCTTCGTAACCAATGCTGGCACGATTCACTGGCGGCATGGAAGGCGGCATGGGAGTATCAGGCAAACTAAAGCGCTGTGGCAAACGCTCCATGACATAACGAAATAATATTTCGGCTGACTCTGCTTCTGATTTTTTTTCTGGATGGGCCTCTGAATAAGCGAAGGCTTCTTCTACCAAACGCAACGCTTGCTGCGCCACCTCACTTGTTTCCGGAACATCCAGACTGCGCAAGTACATTAGCACACGCGCCAGCACCTGTTCGCAGAGCGATAATGACACTGGCCTACCTCTCGATGAGGATATCGTTATCCGCTGGTAAGCGGTAAGTCCATGTCTCTGTTAACGTCTTGTCTTCTCCTGCCGGATCTTTTTGTATCAGGAAGGCGCGCATCATCAGTGGTTTATCTTTGGCAGGTCTGGCCAATATCGATAAGCGCCAGGATTTTAAAGATGCATTGTATTCCACATACTGCTCCAGAATTTCGCCATCCTCTTGTGCGGATACCACGCCATTCACCAGGGCATCCGGAGAGACTTTATCGAGCACACCTCCTGCAAAATCGACAATCACACGATACGCATTTTTTTCGCGACCGCCGCCGATAATATTCCCATCACCAACAAATGTATTGATTGTTTGTCCCATCGGCTCATGCGCCAATTTTGCATTTCCAAAACTTAATATGTAAGAAAGAGTTATCGGTTCTTTCGCAACCACATCTTTTTCAGGCGTCCAGAACGCGACAATGTTGTCGTTGGTTTCCAGTGGCGTAGGAAGCTGCACCAAAACAACAGTACCTCTTCCCCAATCCCCCTGCGGTTCCACCCAAGTGCTGGGACGCGACTGGTAATGTGCGCCAAGATCCTGGTAGTCCGTAAAAAGATCATCACGCTGCAACAAACCAAAACCGCGCACGCTCTCGGTTGCAAAATAATCCATCTCCAGATTTTTTGGATTGATCAAGGGACGCCACAACCATTCATTGGTCGTACCATTTTGTATTAACAAACCATCGGAGTCATGCACCTGTGCACGCCATTCGCCACGGGGTCGGGAAGTATTTTCACCGTAATAAAACATACTCGTCAGTGGAGCCATGCCCAGCAGGTGAATATTCTTTCGCGGGAACAATGTTGCTTTCACTTTCACTTGTAACTGATTGCCAGGCAACACTGTAAACTGATAAGCACCGGCCAGGCTGGGGCCATCAAGCAACCCATAAACCACCATTTCATCTGCTTCTGAAGCGGGGCGAACCAGCCAGAATTCAACAAACGAAGGAAATTCTTCGCCAGAAGGTAGCCCGGTATCTATTGCCACACCGCGCGCCGAAATACCCCAGGCGTTGTCGCGCCCCACACCGCGAAAATAACTGGCGCCGGCAAAAACCAGAAACTGGTTTTGAACTGAAGGCTCTGTCAAAGGATAGGTTAGTTTAAAGCCTGCGTAGCCCAAATCACGCGTCATGCGTTTTGCCAATTCAGGATCATCAAAATTAAATAACTCATCCTGGAAAGGTAAAGTCTTCACGCCTTGTGAATCCACTATGTTGATTTTAACGGTATGGGTATAAAACAAACCGGGCGGCACTAACATCACCTGAAACTTTGAATTGTTTTCTTGCCAAAGACTTTTATCGGGATCAAACCGAATATTTTGATAGTCGTTGTAGCTCAATTCGCGCAAAAAGCGCGGGACTTGCGGCGGCGCTTTATACGCTTTGGCAGCCACCTCCCTGGCTTGTTTGACCACATCCGCATAGCCCATTGCCGGAGCCTTGCCCGCCAACGCCGGGTGGCTCAGCAAAGTAAAGACCAGGCACAAAAAACCGTGACGCAGCAGATTATTTTTGTTCATACTTTTTCTTCGGTAACAAAAGGACAAGGGACAATCTCAAATGACTCTTCTATGTTAGACAAGCGACGCGCAGTATAGTGTAGTCAGCCCCACAAAATCCATTTTGGCAGAGGCGACTTTTCCCTAGCCTCCCGGGAACAAAAATGCATACAATCGATCAGTTGTTTGACCGGACCCTTTATGAGTCGCCTTAAAAATCTTGGCCTGACGCTAGCCGCCCTCTTTCTTCTATATATAGTGTTGGAGTACTTCGCGCTCTCCCTGTTTTTTACTTTATTACCCCCTATCGCCAATCCCCTGCTGGATGAGGGCCTCCCGGTAATTCTACAAAGCAGCAAGTCGACCCTCCTTCCCCATCATTACATCGCATTGGCAGGGGACTCCTACGCAATGGGACTGGGAGATGAGTTTTACCATGAAGCGGGCCACGCTCGGGCACATTACGGTAGTGCATCGCTACTGCACCAACAAACCGGCAAAGAGGTTCTCAGTTTTGGTTCCGCTGGCAACGGCAGCATTGCCGGCATGGTTACAAGACCGTTTGCGACGCTGAGTTACTGGCAGGCAAGCGAACGCGTATCGCTTGACGACCCGGATTTATTGCTGGTGTATTTTTACGAAGGCAATGATTTGAATGACAACGTTGAATATTTGCAACAAGCCAGCAAAAAACGCAAATTGTTCGACTACACACAAATCAACAACCCTGATTATTTTCAAAACTATATTCAGGAAGTCGCGCTCAATCAGGATTCACTTTATCAGCAAGCGCAACAACTGCACTGGTACAACCAACTGTATCTCGGTAAATTTGTGTTGCGTTCCTCGACGGCGTTGATGGCACAAATCCCGGCTTTATTCCAAAGCAGGCAAAACACTTCATCAAATGTATCCCTATCCTCCTTGAATCCCCCGGGACGATTCGAATGGACAGAACCCGGTACTATTAATCAAGCCCTCATCAACGGAAAAGAAGTCCAACTGCCCGACACTTTACAAGGGCCATCGATGGATCTGACTGATGATGAAAAAAATATCGCGCTGGTTTCTTTTCGCGAGTCATTGCGCTTTCTCAAATTGCATTTGCCACATACAAAAATCGTTATTGTTTATATTCCTTCCGTCATTTCCAGCTATGACATTACCTCAACACAAGTCAGTGTACAAAGTCATGCACGACGCAAGCAATTTGTCTTCAACACCTCGTCAGTTATCAAACAGAGCAACTGGATAGCAATGCATATCCAGGAAATCAGCGCGGTGGAAAATGTGCCGTTTGTCGATGCAAGACCTTTCATTCGTGCAGCCAGCAAAACCCAAGCCCTTCATGGCCCCCTGGACTGGAACCACTTTAATCATGTCGGCTACCAGGCGCTTACCCAAGCCCTTATTCAAGCATTGGCAGCATCTCCTTAACCTATTGATTCCTTTCCAGAATCAGAGGTATGATTCGTTCCACGTTAGGCAGCTCGGCTGCCTTTTTTATTTTTGGCATCTTGAATAACCGTGCGAACTGAACGCTGACAATGAGCAATGCATTAATGAACACTTATGGCGAACGGAATCTGACCTTTGTCAAAGGCCAGGGCTGCTGGCTGTGGGACAACGAGGGCAAAAAGTACCTCGATGCCCTCGGTGGCATCGCTGTGTGTGGCGTTGGTCATGCGAACCCTGTCGTCGCCAAAGCGATTGCCGAACAAGCACAAACACTGGTACACACTTCCAACCTCTATAACATTGCACACCAGCAGGAATTGGGAAACAAATTGATGATGCTCTCCCGGGTCGGCAATGCCGGCATGGATAAAGTGTTCTTTGGCAACTCCGGTGCCGAAGCGAATGAAGCCGCGATCAAAATCGCACGGCTTTATGGGCATAACAAGGGCATTGAAGTGCCAACTATTATCGTCATGGAGCATTCTTTCCACGGTCGCACCATGGCCACCCTTTCCGCTACCGGTAACCGCAAGGTACAAGCAGGCTTCGAACCGTTGGTGAAAGGGTTTGCGCGCGCACCCTACAATGACATCGATGCCATCCAGCAGATGGCTGCTAACAACGCAGATATCGTGGCCATTTTAGTGGAACCGATACAAGGCGAAGGCGGCATTCGTATTCCCGATGATCACTATTTACCGGCGCTACGGAAAATTTGTGACGAACACGGCTGGCTATTGATGCTGGATGAAGTACAAAGTGGCAACGGCAGAACCGGTACCTTCTTCGCGTACCAACAAGCCGGTGTTCTGCCGGACGTGGTGACAACCGCCAAAGGATTGGGCAATGGCTTCCCCATCGGTGCATGCCTGGCGCGTGGAACTGCCGCAGAAACTTTCAAGCCCGGCAATCACGGCTCGACTTATGGTGGCAGCCCGCTTGCTTGCGCAGCAGCGTTGGCAACATTGAACGTGATTGAAAATGAAAAATTGATGGCGCACGCAAAAACATTGGGATTATGGTTCCTGCAAGCGTTCAAAAAAGAGTTGGCGGATTGCGCTGGCGTGACAGCCGTGCGGGGCAAAGGTTTGCTGCTGGGTATCGAATTGAAAAAAGATTGTGCTGACCTGGTAAAACAGGCGGCTAATAAAGGTTTGTTGATCAATGTGACATCTGGCAACGTCATTCGTTTGTTACCACCGCTGGTGATGAGCGATGCAGAAGCTAAACAAGTCGTGGATACGCTGGTTCCACTCATCAAATCATTCTAATTTTCTCTCCACACTTTTTATGACCGTTAGACATTTTCTGACATTGATGGATCTTTCCCCTGCAGAATTGCAACAATTACTACAGCGTGCTATTGCCCTGAAAGCCGAGCACAAAAGCGGAAAACTCAATAACACCTTCAAAAATAAAGTACTCGGCATGGTGTTTGAAAAATCTTCCACGCGCACACGTATCTCGTTCGAAGCCGGCATGGCACAAATGGGGGGGCATGCCATTTTTCTCTCCCCTAAAGATACGCAGCTCGGCCGTGGCGAACCCATTGAAGACGTGTCACGCGTATTGTCGCGCATGGTGGACATCATCATGATGCGCACTTTTGAGCACAACAAGATTGAGTCCTTTGCACGTTGCTCTTCTGTACCTGTCATCAATGGTCTCACTGACAGCTTTCACCCTTGTCAGGTGTTGGCGGACATGCAAACCTTTATTGAACAGCGTGGTTCGATTCAAGGGAAGAAAATTGTCTGGGTCGGCGACGGCAACAATATGTGCCAAACCTACATCCAGGCCGCGAAGCAATTCGATTTCGAATTGGTCATTGCCTGCCCGAAAGGTTTTGAACCGAACGCGGCATTGCTCGCCACTCATAAGGATCGTGTCACTGTTGTCACCACTCCCAAAGACGCCGTCAAAAATGCACATCTCGTAGTGACCGATGTATGGGCTTCGATGGGCCAGGAAGACGAGCAAGCGCAACGCAAAGTGGCGTTCCAACAGTATCAGGTCAGCCCGAATTTACTGGATATGGCAGCAGGTGATGTACTCTTTATGCACTGCTTGCCTGCCCATCGGGGCGAGGAAGTGAGCCATGACTTACTTGATGATGCACGGGCGGTCGTCTGGGATGAGGCAGAAAACCGGCTGCATGTGCAAAAGGCCCTCATGGCTTTCCTGACAGGCCTTTAGCACTTTCTCAATAAAAACAAACCATTAACTTACGCTCTTCGAAATAGCCTCAAGTACCGCTTTTTTGACCTCACTCCGGATCGTTTTTGGTATTTTGTGATGCAGGTCAATTACACACAATATCCACAACATACACCCACACTTATGACTTGCTTTCCGTGGGAAACCGCATTATCTTGTAGCCTGTATTTTTTTCACCCCAATATATAGTGGTACGCAGCCAAAGGCTGTGGAAATGTAGGGGGGTAAGAGACGGACCAAGGATCCCAGCCCTGAACGGGAGGCAGCCCAAGGTTCCCCAGATGGACAGCTACGTGGCGGAAATGATCATGCATACTGAAACAACTGAATCAGCAACAAAAGTTAACAAAACCAAGACCTTAAAAGCAACCAGCAGCCCCAGTCAAACCACCGTAAGCGCGACCGCGCCCGGCCAGTTACGCGTCATCAAACGCAATGGCACTGTGGTACCTTTTGACGTAAGCAAAATCTCCGTGGCCATGACCAAGGCTTTTCTGGCCGTGGAAGGTGGCACAGCAGCGGCTTCTTCGCGAGTTCATGAACAGGTAGCCAGCCTGAGTGAACAAATCATGGAGACTTTCAAGCGTCGCATGCCTTCCGGCGGCACCATCCATATTGAGGAAATACAGGATCAGGTTGAATTAACCCTGATGCGCTCCGGTGAGCAAAAAGTGGCGCGCGACTATGTGCTCTACCGTGAAGAGCACGCACGCTTGCGTAAGGCCAAGGAGCAAAAACAGCCTTCCACACAACAACACCCCGGCATCCATGTCACGCTGGCCGACGGCGCTCGCCAACCACTGGATATTGGCCGTGTAGAGACCATCATTCGCGAAGCCTGTGAAGGGCTCGCCGAGGTCGACGCCGACCTGATTTTGCAAGAATCACTGAAGAATCTTTACGACGGCGTATCCATTAACGACGTCAACACCTCGCTGGTGATGACTGCGCGCACCCTGGTCGAGAAAGAACCCAATTACTCGCTGGTTACCGCGCGTTTGTTGCTCGACTCCCAGCGCAGCGAAGCGTTGAGCTTTTTGGGTATAGCGGAAACGGCTACGCAACATGATATGGAATCACTCTATGCAAAAGCCTTCCCGGCCTTTATCAAACGCGGTGTGGAGCTGGAGCTGCTCGATCCTGTTTTAAAAGCGTTTAATCTCGCTCGTCTTGGTGAAGCTTTCAAAGCAGAACGCGACAATCAGTTCAATTATCTCGGCTTACAAACACTGTATGACCGTTACTTCCTGCACAGCAACGGTGTTCGCTTTGAATTGCCACAGCATTTCTTTATGCGCGTCTCCATGGGTTTGGCAGTTAATGAACAGGATCGCGAAGCACGCGCCATTGAGTTCTACAATTTATTAAGTTCTTTTGATTACATGAGCTCAACACCCACCTTATTTAATGCAGGTACTTTGCGTCCGCAATTGTCTTCTTGCTATCTCACCACCGTGCCCGACGATCTTGAAGGCATTTACGGTTCGATTCGCGACAATGCCATGCTCTCCAAATGGGCGGGCGGTTTGGGTAATGACTGGACACCGGTTCGTGCGCTCGGGGCTTATATCAAAGGCACCAATGGCAAGTCACAAGGCGTAGTTCCTTTCCTGAAAGTGGTGAACGACACCGCCGTTGCCGTCAATCAGGGCGGCAAACGCAAAGGCGCCGTGTGTGCTTATCTTGAAACCTGGCACATGGATATTGAAGAGTTTCTGGAGTTGCGTAAAAACACCGGTGATGATCGCCGTCGTACGCACGACATGAACACCGCCAACTGGATTCCCGATTTATTCATGAAGCGTGTGTTCGAAGACGGTCAATGGACACTGTTTTCACCGAACGACACTCCCGATTTGCATGATCTGTACGGCGAAGCGTTTGAAGCACGCTACACTGAATACGAAAAACGTTGTGACGAAGGTAAACACCGTTTATTTAAACGCATTAAAGCACAGGATCTGTGGCGCAAAATGTTGGGCATGGTATTTGAAACCGGCCATCCCTGGATTACGTTCAAGGATCCTTGCAACATTCGTTCACCCCAGCAACACGTGGGTGTGGTGCACAGCTCCAACCTCTGTACGGAGATTACACTGAACACCAATGCCGAAGAAATTGCCGTGTGCAATCTCGGTTCTGTCAATCTGGTCGAGCACATCAACGAGAATGGCCTTGATCTCGCCAAGCTGCAACGCACCATCAAAACGGCGATCCGCATGCTCGACAACGTGATCGACATTAACTATTACTCCGTGCCACAAGCGCGCACTTCCAACTTGCGTCACCGTCCTATCGGTTTGGGCATCATGGGCTTCCAGGATGCGCTCTACAAACAACACATCGCCTACTCTTCCAATGCGGCCGTAGAATTTGCAGATCGCTCAATGGAAGCAGTAAGTTACTATGCAATTCAATCTTCCAGTGAACTCGCACAGGAACGCGGAAAATATTCTTCGTTCAAGGGCTCTTTGTGGAGCAAAGGTATCCTGCCGCTTGATTCTTTGAAAATGCTGGAAAAAGAACGCGGTAAAAAATATTTGAATGCGAATTATGACAGCACGCTCAATTGGGATAGTTTGCGCGAGCAAGTCAAAACCAATGGCATGCGCAATTCCAACGTCATGGCGATTGCGCCTACGGCGACGATTGCCAATATCACCGGTGTTAGTCAGTCGATCGAACCGACTTATCAAAACCTGTATGTGAAATCAAATTTGTCCGGTGAATTTACCGTGGTGAATCCTTATCTGGTTTATGACCTGAAACAACGCGGCTTGTGGGATCAGGTCATGGTAAATGATCTCAAATATTATGAAGGCAGCGTGCAAAAAATTGATCGTATTCCTGATGACTTGAAAGCACTCTATGCCACTTCTTTTGAAGTAGAGCCGCGTTGGTTAGTAGAATCCGGTGCGCGTCGCCAGAAGTGGATTGACCAGGCGCAATCACTGAACCTGTATATCGCTGGCGCCAATGGCAAAAAGCTCGACATCACTTATCGTATGGCATGGTTGAGTGGCTTGAAAACCACTTACTACTTACGTGCATTGGGCGCTACCAGCACGGAGAAATCCACGATCAATTCAGGCAAGCTTAACGCCGTGTCTTCCAGTTCAGCCGCCAGCACAAGTGCCGCTTCTGCAGCAGCACCTGTACCCAAGGCCTGTTCTATTGCGGAGCCGGATTGCGAGGCGTGCCAGTAATTGGTTTGATATTTTTATGGGAATGTTTTTCTGGGGGAGAAAGTCGGAGGCAAGCTTCTGCATATAACTCTGATGCTGTTATGCAGGAGTTTGCCAACGATCAACCACATTGAAACAATTTTTATGAACACCCGATGAACAAGAAAGATGAGGCAAGCAAGATGTTAAGTTGGGATGAGTACGAAGACGCTCCACAAAATCTGTCTTCACAACAAGCGATATCTGCACAAAGCATGTTGCGTGCAGTAACAGATTCCGTTGCGGATGAAACAACAGCGCTGAAAGCGACTGCCAAAAAAGAAACAGCTCCTCAGGCGCCCAGACAAACTGCATTACCGCTCACAACGGGCAGTGATGCAGACAGAGCACGGGCGGCTGTCGCAGCGCTGGATCCCGCACCGGGTTTGGAAGCCTTAAAAATGGGAGCCGGTCGCGTACAAGTGGATGAGAAACGCATGATCAACTGTCGCGCGGATCTCAACCAGCTGGTGCCTTTTAAATACGAATGGGCCTGGCAAAAATATCTCGATGGTTGCGCTAACCACTGGATGCCACAAGAAATCAATATGACTGCTGATGTTGCCCTGTGGCGCAGCAAAGACGGGCTGACTGACGACGAACGTTTGATTGTTAAACGTAATCTCGGTTTTTTCTCCACGGCGGACTCATTGGTAGCCAACAACCTGGTGTTAGCGCTCTATCGTTTGATCACTTGTCCCGAAGCGCGACAATATATTTTGCGCCAAGCCTTCGAAGAAGCAATTCATACCCACGCTTACCAATACGTGATTGAATCGCTCGGCATGGATGAAGGCGAAATTTTTAATATGTACCGCGAAGTGCCTTCGGTTGCAAAAAAAGCAGCCTGGGGTTTAAACAACACACAAAACCTGAGCAACCCTACTTTCCAAACCGGCACAGTTGAAAATGACCAGAGTTTGTTAAAAAATCTGGTGGCTTTCTATTGTGTGCTCGAAGGGATTTTCTTCTACTGTGGCTTTACCCAGATTCTGTCCATGGGTCGTCGCAACAAAATGACCGGAACCGCAGAACAGTTCCAATATATTTTGCGTGACGAATCCATGCATTTGAATTTTGGCATTGACGTTATAAACCAAATCAAATTGGAGAATCCGCACCTGTGGACTCCGGAATTCCAGCAAGAAATCACGCAAATGATTCTGGAAGGGATGGAGCTGGAAGTGCTGTATGCACGCGACACCATGCCGCGCGGCGTACTCGGAATGAACGCCGCGATGATGGAAGAATATTTGAACTTTATTGCCAACCGTCGTTTGGCGCAGCTAGGTTTGAAAGAACAATTCCCGGGCGCACAAAATCCTTTCCCGTGGATGAGTGAAATCATGGATTTACGCAAAGAGAAAAACTTCTTTGAAACACGCGTCACAGAATATCAAGTGGGTGGCGCCCTTACTTGGGACTAAAAAGCGAGGATTAACAAGCAATGAATCATAAACAAGAGCACGAAGACGACATTGATCCTGAAACGATTCTCCTGACGCTGGATCAAGTTAGTCAGACTATCGACGTGCTCTCTAACGTAGTGCGGCGACTTCAAAATTACATGCATCACTATATCGACAAACAAGGTGAGCGCATGGCACAGGGTGAACTGCCACTGATTGGTGGCAAGGAATATCACTAACAAAACCACTGGGCAGACACAGAGGTCTGCCCCTACAAAAATATAAAAATTACTTCACCACTTTCAACGTGGGCTTTGATTTTCCCTTGCGAATATCGGTTACCTGTCTTGCATCCACAATATCCGGCGAGTTTTTCGGTGGCGGCGGTGGCTCCATAAAATCAAACATCATGCCTTGCCCGTTCTCGCGCGTGACGATGCCCATCACCGCTTGCATGGGCACATAAATATCTGTCGACTTGCCACTGAAGCGCGCATTAAAAGAAATCGCTTCATGATCCATCATTAAATTGACCACCGCCGTAGGCGCAATATTCAAAACAATCTGGCCATTCTGGACGTGGGCACGCGGCACATCCACGCCTTCGGCGTCGGCATAGACCAGAATGTGAGGGGTGCAATTATTGTCAAGAATCCATTCGTAGAGGGCCTTTACAAGATAAGAACGACTGGAGGTCATGGCCATAAAATACATCCGAAACAGGCAAATGCTGGCGCTATCGTCCCTGCTTTTGGGGTGATTTACAAGCCGAAGAAGCGAGTTCGTTAGGGCAAGCCACAATGGCCAACTAAAGAGCTGTCCTTATAATAAGCAATACTTACTAGTTGACATTATCCCGGCCATGGCCACCAAGCCTAAATTTCCCACCGAGACCGAAGGCGCCTTTGGCTTTCTGTTGCATGACATCGCCCGTTTGATGCGAAAAAACTTCAATCGCCGCGTGCAAACGCTGGGGTTCACCCAGGCCCAGTATCGCGTCATCCTTCACTTATCCCGCTGCGAGGGTATACAGCAAGTAGCGCTGGCGGAAATCCTCGAGATCCAGCCGATTACCCTCGCCCGCCTGCTGGACAAGCTAGAAGCGGCCAATATGGTCGAACGACGACGCGATCCCAAGGATAGACGCGCCTTCTGTCTCTATCTCACCCCGGCAGCCTATCCTTTGCTGGAGACCATTTTAAATCTGGCAAAGCAAACCCGTGTCGATGCAGCCGGTTCACTCACCGCAAAAGAGTTGAGCACTTTTTTCAACACACTCACCACACTGAAAGAAAATCTGCTGAAGGCAGACTCTCAATAAAACCATGAGGTCCTATGAGCGCAAATCCTGCAAGTAACTTAAGCCCTATCACACCGAATACAAATACGGCATCGGGTACCACTGCACCCAACCCCGCCGCACCGCGCACATTGAACAAACGGCAGCTACTGTTAATCGCGGGTCCGTTAATCACTGTCATCGTTGCCAGTTATTTTTATTTCACCAGTGGACGTTATGTCAGTACCGATAATGCCTTTCTGAAATCCGACAAAGTAGTGATCAGCCCGGAAGTCACGGGCCCTGTTTCTGAACTGCTGGTAAACGAAAATCAGTCCGTAAAAAAAGGGGACGTTTTATTCCGTATTGGTTCAGGAACTTACATGGCTGCGTTTCAGCGGGCACAAGCCAACCTGGAAAAAACGCGTTCCGATATTCTCGCCTTGCAAGCTGCTTACAAAGCCAAACAAGCGGAGCTCACACTATCGCGAAACAATTTAGCGTTTGCTGAAAAAGAATATCAACGACAAGAAGATCTGGCGACAAAAGGTTTTACGTCTCAAATTCAACTCGACGATAAAAAACATTTGCTGGATGTGTCACGTCAACAAGTCGCCATGCTTGAGCAGGATTTAGCGCGTGTACTCGCCAGCCTGGATAACCGCGCGAACGCGCCCGTTGAACAACAACCAGGTTATCTTGCAGCGCAAGCAGATTTAACACAGGCACGCATCAACCTCGATCACACGGAGTTGCACGCGCCTTTTGATGGCATTGCTACCAATGTGCCAAAACTTGGGCAGCATTTAAATGCGGGCGGCCCGGCGATGAGCATTGTTGCTGACAAGGACATCTGGATTGAAGCAAACTTTAATGAAACCGATATGACGCGTGTGCTGGTCGGGCAAATGGTGAGTATTCGTGTAGACACTTATCCAAAAAATCGCTGGCAAGGAACGGTGGAAAGTTTAAGCCCTGCCACCGGATCGGAATTTTCAATTCTGCCGCCGCAAAATGCGACCGGTAATTGGGTGAAAGTTATACAGCGTATCCCCGTACGAATTCATATCACACAAAAACCGGGAGATCCCGTGTTACGGGCTGGCATGAGTGCACAGGTAGAGATCGACACGCATTCGTTGGATAAATAACTCCACGAAGTTTTTAATTTAATACCACAAATGTTGTTATGAATCCTATTAAGTGGTTACGACAATTACCAGACAATGTGCGTGGTATTTTATTAATCACGTCGGTGATGTTGGCATCAATCATTCAAATTCTTGATACGACGATTGCCAATGTGGCATTACCGCACATGCAGGGAAGTATGTCAGCAACGCAGGATCAAATTTCCTGGGTTCTCACTTCCTACATTATTGCGAGCGCTATCTCCATGCCAATGACCGGATGGATTGCCGGGCGCTTTGGTCGCAAACGGATGTTGATCTGGTCCGTCACCGGTTTTACTACCGCTTCTGTACTCTGTGGCATGGCGCAAACGCTGCCGCAAATGATTGCTTTTCGCATGCTGCAAGGTTTATTCGGTGCGAGTCTGGTACCGATTTCACAATCGGTATTGCTCGATACATTTCCCGTTGAGAAACACGCGAAGGCGATGAGTATCTGGGGCCTGGGCTCCATGGTCGCACCCATTCTTGGTCCCACTATCGGCGGCTGGTTGACCGAATATTACAACTGGCGCTGGGTGTTTTATATCAACTTGCCTTTCGGAATTTTATCTTTCATCGGTGTCATCGCACTGGTTGACGAATCACCACTGAATTTACATCGCCGCTTTGATATTTTTGGTTTTGTCATGCTCAGTGTGTGTATCGGTGCCATGCAAATGATGCTGGATCGCGGCCAATCGCATTACTGGTTTTCCTCCAAAGAAATTATTACCGAGCTTGTTATCTCCATGCTCGCACTTTATATGTTCATCGTGCATATGTTCACACACGATCATCCCTTTATTGAATTGCGATTATTTAAAGATCGTAATTTTCCACTCGGCCTGGTATTTATTTTTGTGGTGGGGATTATTTTGTTAGCCACACTGGCACTCTTGCCACCCTACTTACAAAGCCTGATGGGTTATACGGTGTTTGATGCTGGACTCATTCTTGCACCACGCGGCGGCGGCACCATGATTGCGATGTTAATCGCCAGCCAACTGAAGGGACGTTTTGATCCCAGGCCTGTCATATTACTCGGCTTGTGTTGCACTGCCGCATCCTTATGGTTCATGACGAAATTTACCGTTGATGTAAGCACCCGCATGATCGCATGGAGCGGTGTATTACAAGGCATGGGGCTGGGATTTATTTTCGTTTCATTGAGCACTATTGCCTTTGCTACCTTGCCGCAAGAACTGCGCACCGAAGCGGCTTCTATTTTTAATCTGGTGAGAAATATCGGCAGCAGTATCGGTATCTCGATCGTAGTGAGTCAACTGGCCGACAATTTGCAACGCGAACACGCCGTTCTCACGGAACATATCACCGCATTTAATCCCTTGCTTAATGATCCCATGGTGACGCAAATATGGAATACTGAAACGGTACAAGGTTTAGCAGCATTGAATGGCATGATAACGCAGCAAGCGGCGCAGCTCGCGTACATTGATGATTTTCGTTTGATTATGTACATGGCTTTTCTCACCATGCCACTGGTGTTCTTACTGAAACCAAATTTACCTGATGCCACAGAAATTGGTAATGCAGTGCCATCAAAAATATCAGCGCATGAAACGATGGATTAATTTTTTATTTACGTGGTCAAAAAAAAGGCAGCTCTCGCTGCCTTTTTTATTAATGGAGAAAATTATCCCTGCGCCATTTCCCTTTCATCTGGTGACAAAGAAATTCGGAAGGCTGGACGGCTGAACATGCGCAACATATATTCCTGCAGCGGCTTCACCTGTTTGGTTTTTGGTAGTTCGATACCCATTGCTTTCAAACGCCACAAGATCGGTGACATGCAGCAATCAATCAGCGTGAGTTCGTCACTCATAAAGAAAGGCTTCTCCGCAAAGATCGGTGCCACAGTGATAATGCTTTCGCGCAATTCTTTTTGCGCATTCTGTTGGGTTTTTTTATCGATCTTCGGATCAAACAAGGCATCGACTAAACCAGCCCAATCATTTTGAATGCGATGACGCCACAGACGCGTGTACGCGCGTGCCACTGGCTGCACAGGCATTAACGGAGGATGTGGGAAGCGTTCATCCAGATATTCCATCATCACCCAGGATTCATACAACGATAAATCACGATCAACCAACACCGGCAAGGTATTGTATGGATTGAGATCCGCCAATTCCTGAGGCTTGTTGTTGGTGTCGATAGAAATGATCTCACTGACCACGCCTTTCTCCGCCAACACAATGCGCACACGGTGGCTGTAATGACTTTTGCCATCGGAAAGCAGCGCCATCGAAGAACGCCGGGTGAGCAATGAAAGAGGTGAAGGTGCTGTCACTTTAAGTTACCTAGGTTATTTCAAAACAATTAATGAACGTCTTTCCAATATTCGTTGTTCAACAACACGGCAACAAAGATGAAAATCAAAACATAGAACAATACCCACAAGCCCATGCCCACACGTTTGGCTTTGGCAGGTTCAGCGGCGTAATCCAGGAAGTTCACCAGATCATATACCGCGATCTCGTACTGCTCTTTCGTCATGCTTCCCGCTTTGGTGATTTTGCAAGCGCCGACATGTTTGATATTGTGCTCGTCGATGTGCACGTCACACTCTTGCGTGCCTTGCAGATCCGCCAATACATGCGGCATGCCGACGTCTTTGAATACTTTGTTGTTCACTCCGTAAGGACGACTGTCATCTTTATAGAAAGACATCAAATAGGTGTAGACCCAATCCGGGCCGCCGTGCAAACGCGCTTCGAGTGAAAGATCCGGTGGTGTGGCGCCAAACCAACGCTTCTGGGTTTTCTCCGAAGCGGCGATGGTCATCAACTCACCAATTTTTTTCGCATCGTAACCCGCAATGGTTTTACCGGCGGGATTGAGATGCTCTTGCACTAGTTCATGTGGAATGCCCAAATCATCCGCCATGCGCTCAAAACGCATGTACTTCAGTGAGTGGCAACCCATGCAATAGTTCACATACATCTTGGCGCCGTTCTGCAAGGATTCCTTGTTCGATGCATCGGCCTTGATGTGCTCGAGCTCAACGCCCTCATTTGCCAACGCCAACGCGGGCAATACCAACATCAATAAAGAGATAGCTAACTTTTTCATTAGTGTGTCACCCTTTCTGGAACAGGATAAGTGGTATCGTATTTGCTCCACCATGGCATGCCAAGGAAGAAGGCAAAATAAACGCCAGTGAAGGTAAGCGCCCATGTTTTTGAAACAATACCGAAAATAACAATATCCGCCGGATGTGCGCCGAGGTAGCCAAGGAATATAAAAGTGAATGCGAACACATACAAGGCCACGTGTGTCATCCAGCCTTTGTAGCGCCAGGATTTAACCGGGCTGCGATCCAGCCATGGCAGCACAAAGAAGATGGCTATCGCCGCCGCCATCACAATGAAGCCCAGGAACTGCGCTTTGATAGGGCCAATATCAAAGGTAATGGCACGCAACATCGCGTAGTAAGGCGTGTAATACCAGACGGGTGCGATATGCTCCGGTGTTTTCAAATTATTCGCCGGCTCAAAGTTTGCGTACTCCAGAAAGTAACCGCCCATCTCTGGCAGGAAGAAAACAATAAAGCAGAACACAAACAGGAATACGCCGATACCCACCAGATCATGAACGGTGTAGTAAGGATGAAATGCCACGCCGTCGAGTGGAATACCATTCTTGTCCTTATTCTTTTTGATTTCGATGCCGTCCGGATTGTTGGAGCCCACTTCATGCAATGCCAACAAGTGCAACACAACTAACGCTAACAAGATGATAGGAATAGCGACGACATGCAATGCAAAGAAACGATTCAATGTGATGCCAGAAATTAAATAATCACCGCGTATCCACTCGACCAGTGTGTCACCGATATAAGGAATGGAACCAAACAGGTTCACAATTACCTGTGCGCCCCAGTAAGACATGTTGCCCCAGGGCAAGATGTAACCGAAGAAACCTTCCGCCATCAAGGCCAGGTAAATCAGCATGCCAAAAATCCACACCAGCTCGCGCGGCTTTTTATAGGAGCCGTACATCAAACCACGGAACATGTGCAGGTAAACCACCGCAAAAAACGCAGATGCACCGGTTGAATGCAAATAACGAATCAACCAGCCCCACTCCACATCGCGCATGATGTATTCGACAGAAGCAAATGCGCCTTCGGAGCTCGGGTTGTACATCATCGTCAACCACACACCGGTGAGTAACTGGTTTACCAACACCAGCAATGACAACACACCAAAGAAATACCAGAAGTTAAAATTTTTGGGCGCGTAATATTTGCCCATGTGGGTGTCCCACGCACGCATAATCGGTAAACGTGCATCAACCCAATCGCGCAGATCAACTAATACTTTCATGCGGCTACACCCTCCGGATTAATACCGACAACCAATACGTTTTCATTTTCAAAGTGATAAGGAGGTACTTCCAGATTGAACGCAGCAGGTACACCTTTATACACACGACCCGCCAGATCAAAGCGTGAGCCGTGGCAAGGACAGAAAAAACCACCTAGCCAATTGGCATCCAGTTCACCAACGCCGGGACGATATTTTGGCAAACATCCCAGATGCGTGCAGGTGCCCACTAAAACCAGATACTCATCTTTCAAAGAACGGAATTCATTTTTAGCGTACTTTGGTTGCTTGGATTCATTGGAGTCAGGATCCTTGAGCTGGCCATCCAGTTTTTTAATATTCTCCAGCACTTCCGGTGTACGGCGAACAATAACTATCGGCTTGCCCTGCCATTCTTCGACAATCGATTGTCCCGGTTCAATTTTGCCGATATTAATTTTTACCGGCGCGCCCGCTGCTCGCGCTTTGGCGCTCGGCTCCCAGGATTTTACAAAAGGAACAACGAAGTATCCGGCACCGACAACGCCGACACCGGTCATGGCACCGATGAGCAGATTACGGCGACTGACACATTGATTGCTGCAGACACCTTCTTGCTTTGCTTTTTCAGACATGGTGTTTTCTCTCCCACTACTATTACTAAAATCAGTGATGACTAAATAAAAACGCCCGGATTAACCAAACCCGGGCGTTTTATAAAAATCGAATAACCTTCCACCCAAAGAATGTACAAAAAACGCAATTAACGTTTTGAGTACTGTGGTTTTTTGCGCGCCTTGCGCAAACCCACTTTCTTCCGCTCCACTTCACGTGCATCACGCGTTACGTAACCTGCCTGACGCAAGGACGGACGTAAACCTTCATCATATTCCATCAGTGCGCGGGTAATGCCATGACGAATGGCACCGGCCTGTCCAAAAGAACCGCCGCCCACCACCGTAACGTTTACATCAAACTTTTCGGTCAACTTCACCAGCTCCAGCGGCTGGCGCACAATCATGCGTGCCACTTCGCGACCAAAGTACTGGTCAATGGAGCGATCATTAATCGTGATAGCGCCAGTGCCTGATTGCAGGAACACACGAGCCGTTGAAGTTTTGCGACGACCGGTGCCGTAGTATTGAGTTTGTTTTTTAGCTGCCATTAGGTATGTTCGCCTTTAATCAAGAGGAATAGTGAATTAAAAAGAAAGTGCCTGGGGTTGTTGTGAAGCATGCGGGTGACTATCGCCTGCATACACTTTTAGTTTGCTATACACCGCACGTCCCAAAGGACCTTTGGGCAACATGCCCTTAACGGCATGCTCAATAGCGGCGGTCGGGGATTTTTCCATCAGCTTATCGAAGGTGGTTGTTTTCAAACCACCGGTAAAACCGCTGTGCGTGTAGTAAGTTTTGGCCTTGGCCTTATTACCACTCACGCGCACCTTGTCAGCATTGATGATCACGATGTAGTCACCTGTATCGACGTGCGGCGTAAACTCCGGCTTATGCTTGCCACGCAAACGGCTAGCCACTTCGGCCGCCATACGGCCCAGGGTCTGGTTAGTGGCATCGACCACAAACCAGTCACGTTTAACGGTCTCGTTCTTGGCATTAAAGGTTTTCATGGGTGTTCCAACGTCAGGGACAAATTCGGGAGCGCGAATTCTACTGATCAGGGCAGGGCTTTTCAAGCCATAACCCCGATAAAAGCGCCTCTTGAGAGTAGCAGATACCACAAATAGCACCTGAAACCAGTGGAAGCTCCATAACAGGGAGCGAATCAGGGCTCATGTTGCCTGGCCAGGTACTCGTGAGACTGCATTTCGAGCAGGCGGCTGACGGTGCGCTGGAACTCAAATCGCAGACCATGCCCCTGATAAAGCTGCTCTGGACCCGTCTCAGCCGAGATTACCAGCTTGACCTGATGGTCATAAAACTCGTCGACCAGGTTGATAAAACGGCGCGCCTGGTCATTCTGGCCTTCCCGTAAACAGGGTACTCGGGATATCAAAACCGTATGAAAGACCCGGGCCAGCTCAATATAGTCATTCTGGCTGCGCGGGCCATCGCAGAGCTCCTTAAAATCAAACCACGCCACGTTATCCGCCAGGTAACGGGTACGAATCAACCGTCCTTCTACCTCTATATCCATATCCGCATTCATCGGAGTGGCGCTGGTTGGTTCCAGCACCAGGCTTTCAAAGATCCGCATCAGCCCCTGATCCGCTTCTGCATTCAGCGGTGAGTAGTATAGTTCTGCTCGTGTTAATGCCCGCAAACGATAATCGATACCACCATCGACATTGATGACTTCGGTAAATCGTTTGATCAGGGCAATCGCTGGCAAAAACCGCGCGCGTTGCAAACCGTTTTCATACAACCCGCCCGGTGCAATGTTGGAGGTGGCAACGAGTGTTACACCGCGTTCAAATAAATGTTGCATCAGCGTTCCCAGAATCATGGCGTCAGCAATATCAACCACAAAAAATTCATCGAAGCACAAGACCACCGCTTCCGCTGCAATATGATCGGCCACTTGCTCCAGAGGATTTTTCTGCCCGTCGAGCATTTTTAACTCTTTGTGAACACGGCGCATAAAGCGATGAAAATGAACGCGCAACTTTCGTTCAAGGGGCAGCGACTCATAAAACGCATCCATCAAAAAAGTTTTACCGCGCCCCACGCCGCCCCAAAGATATAAACCAATGACAGGCTCTATTGGTTTTATTTTAGCTAAACCCATTTTCTCAAACAGGTTCTTTTTATGTTGCTCTTCACCACGCGCTGTCAAATTTTTATGGAGCTTCTGTAATTTCTCCACCGCCATTTGCTGCGCCATATCGGATACAAAACCTTTTTGCGTGAGGCATTGCTGATAATACTCAAGGGGGGACAGTTTCATACAGAATTCAATTAGGCTGTAAGCAACCTGGTTACTCCAGGGAAAATCTTACACAAGTGAGTAATGTACGGGCATCAATATTGAGAAAGCCTCTTCTCTGCAATTCGGCCATTTGATACAAAGTTAACCACTCAAAATCAGCCGGAATCTGATTTAACTGATCAGGCTCCACTTCAATCACAATATTTTTATTTTGCAATTGATAAAAGCGCCCACCCTCTTCCGACTGATAAGCACAGTATTTTATTCGGTCTGCTGCGGGTGCAATAAATAAATCAAGAAAAGGGATGGCTTTCTTATTCTGGTATTTCTGTAAATAGTTTGAGCAGGAAACCGTGGGAGCAATTTCAACTACGTCCATATTGCCAACCTCCACTTTGGCATGTACCAAAAAATGCAAGATTCCATTAATTTTTTTGGTCACAAACCCTAACAAACCGCTGCTTATACTTTTAATCAGGGGCTGATCCCATGAAGAGACTTCACGATTATCCGCATGTACTTTAACCGCAAGGATAGAAAAAAATTCATTGTTGCTATCTTTAATTTCGTTTTCATTGATGACCCATCCCTTGACTTCATTGAGGGGCATTAATTCGGTCGTTAGTCGGTTGGCATTTTTTATTTTTGCAATCCAGGAAACCACATCAACAAAACTCCGAAGCGTCTCAGAACGACTTTGCATGGATAAAATAATATCATCAGAAATTTTCGGCGATGGATTGATCTCAAAGCATGGCACACAGGAAAGCACAGAACGAGAATCCAGATTCACTACATTATCCTGTTTCAGTGCCGCATTTATTTGCCCAAGTGTTAACCAGCAAAAATTCTCATTAATCTTAATTTTGGTCGGTATCTCGACGATAATATTGCGGTTGCGCTTGCGATAGAATCTTCCACCCTGCTCGCTGTGAATCTGATCAATCAGTATTCTGGATTTAGTGCGATCCAGAAAATAATGCAAATAAGGCGGCTCTGCACCCTGATGAACTCGTGAAAAATTACTTTCGGTAGCCTGAACCGTTGGCGACAACTGAACAAAACCAATATTCCCCGGCTCCATTTTGGCTTGCATTAAAAAATAACGCACACCACCCACCACACAAGTGATAATTCCCAGAATGCCAATTTCTGGCTGATTAATAATGGGTTGCTGCCACGTTATTTCTTTTTCTGACGTCCCGGTTTTTGATAACCTGGTTTCCGATAACCAAGTTACTGACAATCCTTCAATAGCAAAAAATCGACCGGAATTGTGTATCAAATTGCCGGTTTGTTTGTCAAAGTGCCATTGTGTCAAATTTTTCAGCGGAATCTGTTCTACTAAAAAATGATTCTGTTGTCTCTTTTTATCAAGCCACTCGCCCAACTGCTTTATATCAAAAAATTCACCTTCCTTGCACAAAGTCGAGGCAAGAAACGTTTGATCAACTGGCGATTTTGCAGACAGCACTACGGGCTCACTTTATGCAATTTAAATTCACTCAAGGATCGCAACGACCTGCTTTTATCATAATGTGTACTCGCCAGAACCAGGCACACTGCACCCAGGCTAAAATCCTTGATGTCCAGAAACGTCATGCGTGGAATATATAAACCCTTGCAGGGATCGTCCAGCAACCAGTCACTTCTCCGACCCGCCACATCTATCAGTTCCATTTTAAAACTTCCTGCAACTGCAATAACCAGTTGATCTGTATCAATATGCGCATGCCCGCCACGATCAGAACGAATATGATGCATATAAAACACTCTTTTCACTTCAAAAGGAATCGTGTCCCTTGCCTCTATGGAAGTCAATATACCGCGGTCATCTTTTACTGATGGTAAATGAACCCAGGTGATAGTGCTGTCGTCGCACATGGAAAGTATTATCCCCCTTCCCGGGCGACACGATGAAAGCGTTGACGCAAGGCCGCATCTTGCAACATTTCATCGGAAAAAATTGCATAGTTATTCATGGAGACCGCTTTTTGGAATTTTTCAAAGAAGACAACTACATTATCATATTTTGGAACGCTCAATTCCCTTGACTGATTGTTCTCTGATATATGCAAGATATTCTCAAGAGAGGGCTCAATGGTGGCGACCCGATTAATATCAATAGATAAATTCTTTCCCAACAAAGTAACAGCATTGCGATATTCGGTATCAAAACCAAAATGTCCTGCAAAAGCTCTTCCTCTTGAGAATGCTGCTAGCACACTGAAAGATATTTCCACATCTCCCGATTCTGCGTGATTATTGATTGTTACAAATACTTCCCTGGGCGCCTCTTCCATAAACAGCCGACACATGGAAGCTGCATAGGGTCCTTGATCCAATAGTGAACCTCCGCCCAATGCGCTTTGATACCGATAATCAGTATTTGGCAGCGGCGGAAAAGTAAAAAAGGCAGACACACGACTGATTTCTGTTCCCGCATCATGAAACAACTGTTTCGCGATTGCCAATTGCGGATGACAGGAATAAACCATTGCTTCTGCTAAACAGCGATTTTGCGATTTTGCGATCCCCATTAAACGTGTCGTTTCGGATAGATCCAGAAAAGCGGGCTTATCAACAATAACATGCGCTCCGGCAAGCAACGCCTTTTCTGCCCATTCAGCATGCAGACTATTAATAAGTGAAATATAAACGACATCCGGTTTGAAATTTGCTATCGCGTATTGATAGTCATCGTAGATTGTTAATGCGCGATGCGGCGGAAGAAAATTTTCAACCAGAGTAGACCTCGAGGCAACGGCAATAGCATCAAATCGGCCAAAAGCTATCGCGGCGTTAAGTGCGCGCTTTTTAACGAATCTGGAGTAGCCTAAAAACAGTATTCTCATTCCCGACCCCGACATGACAGGCCCTTAGATTGTCCATTTATTGATCAGTAAATCAAGCCATAAAACAACATTCTTCCACCGTGACAATATGGATATAATAAAGCACATCTCAATCTACACTCACAAAATCAGGATATATGCTCTGGACATGACAAAAAGGCTCACCAAAATAGAAGGGGGGTTTCTGGCGGCATCGATTGCCGTCATTATCGTCTACTTATATACCCTCGCAAGCCATCTGCTCAACATACCCTTGACCGATGACTATTACGACAATCTGTACTTTCTTCATGCATATACCCACGCAGAAACCATTAAAGAGAAAATACATCTCCTGTTTTGGCAATACGATGAGAAAAAATTTATCTTAAACAGATTGATCTATCTTGCTTATTACTATTTGACTGGTGGAACCAATTTCTATTATCTCTCCTTAATTGGCAACGCATTTCTCATTGGCTTTGTACTCTTGCTATACAAACTCTACCCGGAAAATAAAAAATCCTACGGCAGCCTGCTTGTTATTTGTTTGTGCGTTTTTAACCTGAGCCACCATCAAAGTGCATTCTGGACCATGTCTTCTTTATCCAATTACAGTGCAATGATATTTGCGCTGTGCTGTTTCTACTGGCTCACCAAACCGCAGTGGTATTTTTTTCTAGCCAGCGGTGTTCTTTCCTGGTTTGCCACTTTTTCAATGGCCAACGGGTTACTAATTCTGCCACTGGGGTTCCTCTGCATTGGCTTGCACCATCGCAGGCCCTTCCAGATTACAAAACTTTGTTTCTGGGGAATTTCTTCCTTTGCTTGCGCTTATTTTTATCTGCAAGGCCATGAACAATACAATATGGACAATCTCATTTACGCAAATACGGGAAGAGAACCGCCTGGCCTCTGGTTAAAGCTTTCCATTGCCAGCCAAAGCGGCTTTGCCTTACTTGGAGCAGTGCCATTCAACACTAATGAAACGGTGGGGCCGGGCATGGCGCTGGGATTATTAATTTTTATCGCCCTTGGAACGCTGGTCATTCGATACCGCTATTTTTATAATCAGCAACATACGCACATTTTTGTTTTTTTGCTCTTCTGCCTTGCCTCAATAGCAGTTATTGCTTTATACCGCGCACCCACATATGGAATAGCACAAGCATCCTATACATCACGTTACAAAAATATTTCCAGCGTTATCCTTGCACTCACGCTGTTGTTATGGATCAACGGCACGCCTGACAACAAAAAATTCCGGGTAAAAATATCGGCTATCACCCTATCCTGCGTCGTTTTTGTTTTTAGTTATTTCAAATACCTGCCAGAGATTGAGGAATGGCACAACATCAAGCAAAACGATATGTCCCGATGGATTCTTCGTGGCGATCAAGCTTCACTAGGTCTTTCAGCCTGGTACTCTCTATCACACGAAATCATGTCAGAATCAGTGCGCAATCATATTTACGACCCACTCTCAGATCATACAGGCCCCTTTCTAGTTCGCAAAATAAACTTGCTGAACGATTGCCCTTCGGCTTATGACCAAGCGGACAAGGTATTTGTGGGCCTGACAAGTGAAGCAGCGGCCGTGGGCGCAAAAATAACCTATCGCCAACCCCCGAAAAAAATCACGCATATCTATTTGTGTAGCAACACCAAAAACTATGAGCTCGTCTTGGGTGACAATCATTTAATGGATGATAAAACACAAAAAATGAAAGTCATTTTTAATAAAACAAACCTCGCTCCCGATGTTTATTCAGTTGTCCTGAAGGATGAAGATAATCATTACTTGTCGGGCAGGGAACTTTTGACTATTCAACCTTATCAACCTGTCTACAATTGTAATGAACATATGTTTGACACGACTCCGTTTAGAAAACCGATGGTTAGTGTCGTCTGCGCCGAATATCGAAAAACACATCCTTCATCATAAGATAGCTTGTTGCACTGCTTTTTTTAATTCGGCTAATCTCCCATGATAAAAATGTCCTGCATTTGCGAATCGTACCAGGGACACGGTCTTGCTGTTTGATTCCTGCACCCAACGATAAACCAATTCTGCAGGTAACACTTCATCACTCTCGCCTTGGATAACCAACACCGGAACAGCAATTCTGTCATCCAGTTCAAAACCATAATGTCCCAACGCGGGCGAAACCAGAATCACTCGTTGAATCACTACCGCATGATCACGCGCATAGGCTGCAGCGACTGCCCCGCCGAAAGAAAACCCTGCCAGTATGATCGGCAATCCCGCCGCTTGTTGTTGAACCCAGTGCATTACCACGACCAGATCTTCCTGTTCTCCCTTGCCTTCTTTATAAGTCCCCTCACTGTTGCCCACGCCGCGAAAATTAAAACGCAGGGCAATGAATCCCGCCTCATGAAATGCGCGTGCCAGGGTTGAGCAGACTTTATTATCAAAAGTCCCTCCATACAAAGGATGCGGATGACAAATCACCCCGACTCCTCGCGGTGTTTCCGCTACTGCCAACCCATTGACCTTCATCTCCAGCTGGCCAGCGGGGCCCTCTATCAAGGTGACGGTTTCCTTTTCATGAAAAATTCTGTTCAAACAACAACACTCACCTGGTGTGCGAGCAGCTATAATAACGAGTAATCAGGGTTTATTCAGGAGTTTGTTGTGTCAGCTTTTTCCATTATTTTAGTCAGCGGAATTGCAGGCGCCTTTATCGGAGCCGCCATAGGCCGCTATGTTGATCCACAACGTAAGGAAAACATGGCTCGCGAAGAACAACTGCGCCTGGCCAATGAAGCATTGGCAGCGTATCGACAACAAATGAACGATCACTTTACACAAACCGCGAACCTGGTGAAAAACATTAGCGATAACTGCCGCAGCCTGCAGGATCATGTCGCGATCGACGCTTTGAAACTAACCGGCCTGGATTTGCGTGAACCCACTTCCGCAGTAAGTGAGGCGGATTTTAATCTGGCTCACACCGCTGGCGGCCATCCCATTGAACCGCCACGCGACTATGCACCCAAAAGCAAAAACGCAATCGGTATGTTGTCGGAAGAATACGGTTTGCATGATGACTATGATGATCACTACGATGACAAGCCAAAACCGGCGCGCGGATAAATCCCCTACCCATATTTCCTGAATATCGTTATCCTGTCGCGATGCTCATCCATCGCAATCGCATGCAAATATTTCAAGGCGACATCACCACACTCCAGGTCGATGCCATCGTCAATGCGGCTAACAATACTTTGCTCGGCGGAGGCGGCGTTGATGGGGCGATTCATCGTGCCGCGGGGCCGGAGTTGCTCGAATTCTGTCGACGCCTGCACGGTTGTGAAACCGGAAAAGCCAAACTCACACCGGGTTTTCGTTTGCCAGCACGCGCGGTGATTCATACCGTCGGCCCGGTTTATCAACCACAGGCAGGCAAGCTCGGCAATAAACGCGAAGAAGCACAACTGATCAGTTGCTATCGTTCCGTATTAAAAATTGCCGCCGATGAAGGTTTTCAATCGATCGCGTTTCCTGCCATCAGTTGTGGTGTATACGCTTATCCGCCCGAAGAAGCGGTGAAAATTGCGGTGAGCACAGTGGATGAAGCACTCGGTACCATGCCTTGCATGCAGAAAATAATTTTCTGTTGTTTTGATGACAAGATGGCGGCGTTGTATAAAAAAGAATTATCGGATTGACATGGTAGGGGCGACCGGCCGGTCGCCCCTACAGAGATAAAATTTCCAGATGCTGTTGCTTCGCAATTTCTGCCGATGTTTGATTGCCAATCACTGCCGTGTTACTGCGCTGCGGTGTGAGATAGGTCTCGGCCACGCGCTGCAAATCTTTCAATTGCACTTTCAGCACGGCATTGCGCGCCTCGCGGCGTTGCTGTGGTGTTCGGCCATGCAAATTATTATGGAAGGTCGCTTTTGCTTCACCGGCAGGTGATGAAGGTTTGTCGATGGCACTGATCACACCAAGTATGGCTTCTTCCAGTTGCTGTGCTTCGTGTTTATTATTTTTTAACCAATCGAGCGCCTTGTCAAAATCATTAAGTGTGTCAGTGAAACGCGGATCGCGATAGGAATAAAAACGAAACGCGCCGACATTATTGTCCTGTGATGCGCCGCCACCATAGGCACCGCCCTGTTCGCGAATCGCACGGTGCAAATAGCCGTTGCGCAAAAATCCGCCGAGCACGGTGAGTGCCGCCGCATCGGGATGCGAACTGCCAACGGTGGGATAGGCTTTGGCACAGAAGTGTACCTGCGTGTTCGCCTGCCAGAATTGTTTTATGTTTTCATTTGCCGGAGGCAAAGAAAAGGCGGTGGATGTCTGGCTTGATTTGCCGAGTGATGCCGCCACTTGTACTTTGAGTTTATTCTGGAACTCACTCAAGGATTCTGCATCGGAGATGAGCAAAAACTCTTTGGGCATGGCTGATATTTTTTGATGCAGCTTGTTCAAACGCTCGGCGAAGTTTTTTAACTCCGTTTCACTTTCCAGTGCCCTATCCAGTTGTTTCAAGGACTGTATACCTACCAGGCCGGAAATCCGATGGGTGTAATTCCCCATCGCGCTGGCACCGCTGCTGGCGGCGATCATCGCCAGCGTATGGCCATTGCCGGTGATGGAGTTTTCACTGCGCGCGCGCATTTGTGAAATCAATTCACGCAGCCTTTCGGTTTCATCAAAATGCACGCCAGTGATCGTCTGTAACATTAAATCTGACATCGCGGAATAATTACGGTGCAAGCCTTTCGACGACAATACAAAAAATCCGCTGACTGCCTGCGTGTTATCCAACAAGCTGCGCACCGAACTGAAGGCATGCAGGGAGCCACAGACGGATGACTGCCAGTTTTGTGTTTCCAGATAATCTTTTTTCCCGACGCCAAGTTCAGTCAATACATTGCCATATAAAGGAAGCAGCAATCGCTCCTGCTCATCAAGCGCTGGCAATGCCGATACTATTTGTTGATAAACAATGCCATTGGTGCCTGATGCAAAGCGGTGCAGGTGAACATCCGTAGCCACTTGTTCTGTTGGTATGTGTATATCCGATGGAATATCCTTGAGTGTAACCTTGGGCAAAATATTTTCATCATCCTTGCGCTGTTGGCGCAGCTCGAGCGCTTTGGCTTGTTCAATAATTTTTTGCTTTTCCTGGGCAGATAATTGAGCCTTGATGGCTGCCAGTCGTTGCTGTTCCGCTTTCACGCGTTTGGCAGACAAGGTCTGGTCGGGGCGCAAGGTGAGCGTGACGCGATGCGGATTGTCGACCAGCAATTTTTTAGCGAGGTCTTTAATAAAATTCGGATCTTTAATTTGCTCACGCAATTTGGCAATGACCGGATCAAGGTCAAGCAAGGCTATCGGATCACCACGGTGCGTCGCGCTGTTAAGTGCGGTGAGGATGAGTTGCAAACCGTAGGGATAACTGTCACCGGTGATTTCGCGCTGCTGTAATTCCAGCTGATGCAAACAGGCTTCAAGGCGCTCCTGTGGGATGCCGTCTTTTACTACGTGCGCCAGTGTATCGAGAATCAGTTTTTCAACGGCGGCGGTGTGTTGCACTTCGCTGCCTTCGAGGCCCGCGGTGAACTGCAATTCTTTTTGTGAATGTTCCAATCCACAAAGCGGTGACGGGGATTTGCCAAGTTCGGATGTTTCCAGCGCTTGCAACAAAGGACTCGCACTGTTTTCCAGCAACACCGACGTGAGCAGCTGTGCTTGCAACATTTCTTCGAGTGCGATGCTTTGGCCCAACAACCAGCTCATGACGATGTGGGTTTTATTTTCCAGTCCTTTTTCTTCTGAAGCGTCTTCGTCGCAGGCGTAGGCTTCTTCGACACGTAAGGGCGCGTGATAACGTTTTTCATCGTGCACCGCAATCGTCTTGTCGAGTTTTTCAAAACGACACAGCGCCTGTTTTTCAAATGCTTCCTGCAATTCAATGGCAGGAATATCCCCGAAGGTCATAAAAACGGCATTCGAAGGATGGTAGTGTGTTTGATAAAACTGCTTCAGTTGTTCATAACTGAGATCCGGAATGCATTCCGGATCGCCACCGCTGTTGAAGTGATAAGTGCTGCTGGGAAAAACATATTTCGTCAAGGTTTGCCAGAGCACGGAGGTGGCCGAACTCATCGCACCTTTCATTTCATTAAATACCACACCTTTGAATACCAGGTTGGAATCAGGATTATTCTGTTCTTCAAACTCCAGGCGATGACCTTCCTGCGCAAAGTCCAGCGGGTCGAGACGCGAGAAAAAAACCGCGTCGAGATAGACGCTGAGTAAATTATTAAAATCCTTGCGATTCTGGCTGGCAAACGGATAAGCCGTCCAGTCGGAACTGGTAAAGGCATTCATAAAGGTGTTGAGCGAGCGACGTATCATCATGAAGAAAGGATCGCGCACCGGAAATTTTTCGCTGCCACAAAGCGCCGTGTGTTCCAGGATGTGCGCCACGCCCGTGCTGTCTTCCGGCACAGTGCGCAGGGCAACGAGGAAAACGTTTTCCGGGTTATTCGCGGCAATATGGATATGCTGGGCCCCGGTTTTTTTATGAAAGTATTCTTCCACCAGTAGATTCAGGGAAGGAATGCGCTGGCTGCGCTTCCAGGTAAAAGCAGGGTGAATAGCGGCGGGGACTTTGGTCATTACTTTCTCTCGATACATCTGGCAAAAGAGCGATTATACTAAGTTAGTGGTATTAAGCGATGCCGGATTATAGTCCTGTGTGACGTGCATTTTATGAATCAACTGGAACGTGAAAATAAACGCCTGGAAAAGACCATGCACGAGCTGCTGCGTCGCATTGAGGACAACCAGCAGATCCAGGCGCATTTCCAGAGCTTTGAATCCCAAATCTTCCATTGCGATAACCTGATGGATTTGTTTGACAAAATATTGCTGGAATCGTTAACACATTTTCGTCTGGATAGCGTCAGTATTTTGTTAAATGACATTGACCATCATATGCGCACTCTCGCCGAGCGTATGCATATCTCTACCTATAATGGCCGCTTGCAGTTTTTTCACAACCAGCTGGTTTTTAATAACCTGTTCGCCAACCCGCCGGTGGCGCGCCTTGGCGTGCTGGACACATTGGAAGCAATCAAGATTTTTCCGCAGGGAACCCGTATTAAAAGCAGTGCCTTGTTGCCGCTGATTCGCCACAACCAGGTGATGGGCAGCTTGAATTTTGGCAGCGTCGATCCCGAACGTTTCACGGCGGATAAGTCAGCGGACTTCCTGAATCACCTCGCGATGACGGTCGCCGTGTGCCTGGAAAATGCGTTCAGCGTGGGATCCTTGCGCCAACAAAGCCTTATTGATGTATTGACACAAGTTTATAATCGTCGATCCTTTGAAATTGAACTTCAGCGTGAACTGTCGCGCGCCGCGCGTCATGGCCATACCCTGTCCTGTATGTTTATCGATATCGATCATTTTAAAACCATCAACGATACTTATGGTCACCAGAGTGGTGATGAATGTTTGCGTCAGGTGGCGGGACATATCAGGGAATTATTGCGCAAAACCGATGTGTTTGCGCGCTACGGCGGTGAAGAGTTCGTCGCCTTGATGCCGGAAGCGAATCTGGAACATGCGCGTCAAACCGCCGAGCGTGTTCGGGAAGGCATTGCAGAGATGGGCATCAAGGCAGAGAACGGTAAAATTTTCCAGGTCACGCTGTCGATTGGTGTGTCGTCGCATCATTTCACTGAAAATGGCGAGAAGGTGTTGCAGGTGTTAGGTGAAAGCTTGCTATCGAAAGCCGATCACGCCATGTACGAAGCAAAACGCTCTGGCCGCAATAAAGTTTGTCTGGCACAATAACGCTTCTTTTGTTCCGTAGGGGCAATTCATGAATTGCCCCTACTAATTTGGAGAGATGCATGTTAAAAGTAAATGAATATTTCGGCGGTACTGTTAAATCCATTGGTTTCAAAACCGCGACCTTGCCGGCGACGGTAGGTGTGATGGTTCCCGGTGATTATGAATTCGGCACCAGCGAAAAAGAAGTGATGACTGTCGTGAGCGGCGCACTCACCGTTAAATTACCGGATACCTCTGACTGGAAGACTTACAAACAAGGCGACAGCTTTACTGTGGCGGCGAATAAAAAATTCCAATTAAAGGTAGCTATCGATACTGCCTATCTTTGCGTTTATGGTTAATCGTGTCTACGGTTAAGTATTCTTCAGTTGAACAAGCGGCGGATGAAATCATTCGCCGCACCAGCGGAAAAATTATTCTCGGCATTCCGCTGGGTTTAGGTAAGCCCAATCAACTGGTCAATGCGCTTTACCAAAAAGTAAAATCGAATCCACAACACACGCTCACTATTTATACCGCGCTGTCTTTAACAAAACCAAACGCCAAAGGCGATCTGGAAAAACGTTTCCTGCAACCGTTTGTGGATCGAGTGTTCGACGTCCCTGAAAATCAAGGGTATGTCGAGCTGGATTACCTGCAAGCGCGGCGCGCCCATACATTGCCACCCAACATCAATGTGTATGAATTTTTTGAACAGCCGGGCGCAGAGTTAAACAATCATTACGCGCAACAACATTACATGAGCAGCAACTACACGCATGCGGCGCGCGATATCAATAATCATGGCATCAATGTCCTTGCGCAATTGATAGCAGAAGAAAATAACCAGTACAGTTTGAGCTGCAATCCGGAAGTGACGCTGGATATCTTGCCATTGATGCAAGCACGCAAAAAAAAGGGTGAAACCATCATTGTTGTCGGACAAGTGCATCACCATTTGCCTTTTATGGGCAACAGTGCGCTGATCGGTGATGATGTCCTGGATATGATCGTCGATGATGCGTCGAGTCAAACCACCTTGATGAACACACCGGATATGCCGGTGTCGACGGCAGAACATTTTATCGGTTTGCAAGCCAGCGCTTTGATCCGCGACGGTGGTACCGTGCAAATCGGCATCGGCGCACTCGGTGATGCCGTGACGGGTGCAATATTGTTGCGTCAACAAGATAATAACCAATATCAAACATTGTTGCGAGACATTGGTATAACAAACCAATATGAAAATTTGATTGGCCAAATAGGTGGCCTACAAACTTTTCAACAAGGGCTTTACGGCTGCAGCGAGATGCTCACCTACGGCATGTTTCGTTTGTTTCAGGAAAAAATTATCCGGCGCACGGTAAATGACACGCGTTATCCTGGTGGGAAAGCGATTTGTTTGCACGGTGGTTTTTTCCTGGGCCCCACGGCTTTCTATGAAGGGCTGAAAAAATTATCGGCGGAAGACCGCAGCAAGATTGATATGACGAACATCAGTTTTGTGAATCACCTGTATGGCAATGAACAGCTCAAACGCGACCATCGCAAAGAGGCCCGCTTTATCAACACCGCGTTCACCGTTACCTTGATGGGTTCCGTCACGTCAGACCAACTGGAAGATGGCCGTGTGTTGAGTGGCGTGGGTGGACAATATAATTTTGTGGCGCAGTCACATGAACTGGAAGGCGCGCGTTTGATGATTCTGGTGCGTGCAACACGCGAAACCGCCGAAGGAGTGCAATCCAATATCGTGTGGAATTACGGTCACACTACTATACCGCGCCACTTGCGCGATATTATTATCACGGAATATGGCATTGCAGATATTCGCGGCAAGAGTGACAGCGAAGTCATCGCGGCGATGTTAAATATTACGGATTCCCGTTTTCAGGATGAACTGCTTGCCAAAGCAAAACGTAACGGCAAGATTGTACAAGATTATGTGATACCTACAGAGTACCGCAACAACACACCCGCGCGTCTGGAAGTAATTTATAAAAAACATCCTGCGTTGTTCCCGGATTTTCCGCTCGGTTGTGACTTTACTGAGACGGAACAGCAATTATTGAAAGCATTGGCGTGGTTGAAAGCTAACACGAAGAATCCAATCCAGTTATTAAAATGTATTTGTAGGGGCGACCGGCCGGTCGCCCCTACGGTACGCGCGTGTCTGGAACGCATGAACCTTGCACAAGCAAAAACAATAAAAGAAAAATTGTATCGAGTGTTGTTAATTGCAGCGTTGAATGCAACCGCGTAGGGACGACCGGCCGGTCGCCCCTACAAAATAATTATTTTAAAAACTTCAACAACGCTTCCCAACTGGTTTTATCGGCGTATGCATCGTAAGCCAAAGGCATATCAAATTTTTTGCCGTTCTCGGTGGCATCGGGATTAGTGAAACCATGCTTCACACCGGGGAAAGTCATCAGTTGTAAATCGACACCTGCATTTTGCATTTCCGCGACAAATTTAGCCACGACATCGGCGGGCGCCATGGGGTCGGCGCCGCCCGTTGCGACCAGCACTTTTGCTTTCACTTTCCCCACTTCAGCGGGTGTTTTGGTATCGAGCATGCCGTGGAAACTTGCGACACCGGCGAGATCGGTTCCCATCCGCGCCTGGTTCAACACCACGCCGCCGCCAAAACAGTAACCGATCGCATAAATATGATTCGAAGACAAGCCGGTATTTTTTTCCAATAAATTTTTTGCGCCCTGGAAGCGCGCATTCATTTTTTCCGGTTCCATCATCGCCGCCATCATGAAAGCTTGTGCATCTTTCGGATGATCCGCCACTTTGCCATTGCCGTACATATCCACCGCAATCGCGGCGTAACCAAGTTCAGCAAGCTGCTTCGCGCGACCGCGCGCGTAATCATTCAGGCCCCACCATTCGTGAATTACAATCACTCCCGTTTTCGGTTTGCCGGACGTGTTGGTGTACAACACCGCACTACCGAGTTGATCGGGAAGATCCAGTTTCTTTTCTTGCACTTCAGCATGTGTATTCATAGTGAAACTCCATGTGATTAAAGACAATGATGTTAATAAAATTTTCAGGAAGTATTTCATATCTAATCTCCAATTTGCGTAGGGGCACGGCGCGCCGTGCCCCTACAAATTACAATTTTTCGCGCAATCCGCCAATCACCAAAACAAACTCCGGTTTCTCCGGGTGTTTCTCAAAATACTTTATCACATCCGCTACGGTGCCGCGCTGGATATGTTCATTCTCTGCCGTAAGATTGCAACATACCGCCACCAGGCGTTTTTCACCCAGCGTTTGCTTTATGCTTTCTAACAATGCCATTAAACGATAGGGGGTCTCCATCACAATCGCTGTGTTGTTTTCCTGTTTCAATTTGGCCAGCGCTGCGTTGCGTTCTTCCGGTTTGCGCGGCAACCAACCCATGAACAGAAAAGGCTCAATGCTGAAGCCACACACCACCAGCGCTGATATTAAAGAAGAAGCGCCAGAGACATGCTTGACAGCAATTTTTGCCTGATGACACAAACGCACCAGTTCAGCGCCGGGATCCGCAAACACCGGCGCACCGCTGTCAGAAAATAATGCAATGGTTTTTCCCGTGGCAAGCAGTTTGAATAATTCGGCGGTGGATTCGGCATGATCATGCTCATTCATGCGCAACAATTCCGGTTTGACCGGGTGTGCTTTTTGATCCGCACTGTCAGCATCAGCGCGAATCAAGCCGAGGCGTCGCATCAGTGTGCGACCGGTCTTCCATTCTTCGCAGACGAGAATGTCGACCTCTTTCAAAACTTGAACGGCGCGTGGTGAGAGTTCATCCCAATTGCCCATTGGGGTCGAGACAAGATAGAGTGTGCCGGTCATGAGGTAGATAGGTGGTTTGTCATCAAGAAAGACGCTATTCTAGCGCTGCTCTTTGTTGAAAAGCACGAACTCCATGGAAAAGAATCCAGCACTGATTTCCGAAATCGACGAACTGGTTGAATCGCTGGCATTGACAGCGGCCGATAGAACCGCGTTGATACGACGCGCGGACCAATTTCCCCACGCCTCTTCTATATTTCTGCAATTGCTGCGTCACAACGAAAATAATTTGCAACAAGGCAATGCAGAAGATGCCTTGTTCGCAGAATCATTGGCCTACAGCACTTTGCAAGCGAGCAGTGAATTCAAACAGTGGCTGGCCAGCACGGAACCCCGATCACAACCACTAGTAACTACAGGTAGTGAATTGCCATTAATACTCACGCGTGACCACAATCATTTGAACATCACACTGAACCGACCGCAAGCGCGCAATGCCTACTCGGTCGCAATGCGTGATGCTTTGTACGAAGCCTTGTGTTTGCTTGATGCCGATAGCACGATAGAAAAATGCACGATCAAGGGTGAGGGCGATTGTTTTTGTATCGGCGGTGATTTGTCCGAATTTGGTTTGGCAAGCGATCCTGCACACGCGCACCTGATACGCATGGCGCGCCCGGTGGCATTCTTATTATCAAAGCACGCGGCACGTATTACTTGTGAAGTGCATCGCGCCTGCATTGGTTCCGGCATTGAACTGCCCGCGTTTGCAAACCGGGTGATTGCAAGTGCGGATACTTTTTTTCAGTTACCGGAACTGGCGATGGGTTTGATTCCAGGCGCTGGCGGAACGGTCAGCATCTTGCGACGCATCGGTCGTCATCGCCTCGCGTGGTGGGTATTGTCAGGAAAAAAAATCAAAGCCGAAACGGCGCTGGAATGGAAATTGGTAGATGCGATTGTGTGAAAATCCCCCTCACTCCCCCTTTGACAAAGGGGGAAGATGACGCAGGAATCAGGGGGATTTATCGATTATGTATCACGAGTAATCGGGGCTTCCCGACGGAACGCAACACATGACGTGAGACAAACCGTTTTTTCGGCGGCTCACGCGTGGGCACGATCACTTTCACCAGGCCGTAGATATCAAATTCAATCGCCTGGTTTTTCGCCCAGTAATAACGAAACCCGTCAATCCGGCGACCAAAACAGCGCCCGCGATGACTGATAAAATTTTGTTTGTACAAACGACGCGCTGAAACAAAGTCCCGTGTCGGCGCATCCGGATTTTCCAACGGCGGTAATTTGAATTGCCATTGTTCTCGCGCCAGCAACATCATCGTATCCGGCTGGTCAAACCCTTCAAAGGTGTACTCAATGTAGGGGATGAAAGCCGCCTCATTCGATGCGCGCGTAGCACGCAACAGCACCGTGACACGATTGGCCCACATTATTTTTTGCAAGTCGAGGCCCAGTTTTTCCGCCAAACGACGCAGCCACTGTTCATTGCTGGTTCCTTCCTGCAATAAACGGTCAAAGCGTTTCAATGTGGCATCAACGTCCCTGACGCCCAGGTCACTGACGAAGCAACGACGGGTTCTGCCCTGTTCAGTCAGACGTGTATCAATCAGTGTGGCTAACATCGTACTATGCCTCCGGTGGTATTTTTACAGCGCTTTTTTCAGTAAACTGTCTCTGTATTTTTAGATTAAACACTTCTGAACAGATAAATTAATGTAATCAATGGTTGCATCCTAACATCGATTCACTTTTTGTAATTAGAATGTTTTTTTATAAACCATTTTTGACAAAACTTTGACTGGAAAACCCTGTGCGTGCGTCAATAAACCAGTGTGCTAATAAAGCGTTGCAGGATTTTCGCAAGCTCAGTGGGAAAAATATTCTTAAAGATTTTGATGGTGCTGCCTTATTGAATGAACGTGCACTGTTAATGCATCTTGAAAAACCGACACAAGTCTCTGCCAATGGCAGTTGCTATCTCCTTAAAACAAACGACGCTCAGTGGATTGCACTAAATTTATCTCGAGACAGCGATTGGGAATTGCTACCCGCACTATTCCAGCGCCCGGAAAAAATATCGGATATTGAACAGGTCAGAACACAGGTAAATAATTCGGATGCGGCGGCACTGCTAACACAAGGCCGCATGTTGGGTCTCGCCATTACGATCGCCGCAAAAAAAAATGAACGATCAGAAGAAAATAAAAAGTGGTTTGACGTTATTTGTCGCGGCGAAAAAAAATTGTCTCGCAGCGAATCACCTCTGGTAGTGGACTTATCATCCCTGTGGGCGGGCCCACTCTGTTCGCATCTATTACAAGAGAGCGGTGCGCGTGTGATCAAAATTGAAAGCACGCAGCGCCCGGATGGCGCCGGATTAAACACACAGCCCGGTGGCCGCACATTTTATGAACGCCTGAACCAGCACAAGGAGATTATCACACTGGATTTCAGGAACCCGTCTGATCTGCAAAAACTCAAACAATACATTCAACAAGCGGATATCGTGATTGAAGGATCACGACCACGCGCCTTGTTACAGCTGGGCATTGATGCAGAAGCCATAGTGAAGCAACAGGCAAGGTTGATCTGGATCAGCATCACCGGTTACGGGCGACGCGAACCACAAGGAAACTGGATTGCCTTCGGCGATGATGCGGCGATCAGCGCTGGTTTGTTTGACACGATTGATGAAAAACCGGTATTTATCGGCGATGCCATTGCAGATCCATTAACCGGTTTACACGCCGCGTTGGCAGCACTCCAGTTTCATCAACAGGGACAAAGTGTATTACTTGATATCAATTTGCACGACGTTGCAGAATATTGTGCGAAAAAAAGTGTTTTATAAATTTTTTATCAACGCCGCGAGAATTTTTCTATCGCCTTTAAATGGCAAACGACCGTGGCCAATACGCAAATTATCAATCAACAACAGATCGCCTTTTTCCCAGCGAAAGGTGACGGTTTCATCCCAGATCGCCTGACGCACTGCCAGAATCATTTCGCGCGGTATCAGCGAACCATCACCAAAGGTACAACCGTAAGGATAAGGTGGCATGCGCTTCGGAAAATTTTCCAGCAGCCATTCATACACACGCACGAGTTTGGCCATCCATGGGCGACCGATGTAACGAAACTCTGCCGCCATCGTCGGATGAAACACATGTGCCTGGTTAAACCAGATGCGTTCACCGGTTTTCGGATGCACGCGTATCGCCGTGCCAGAATTGGTCAGTTTCGCAGAACCATCCTTTAGCCATTTGATGGTGACACCCTGCTCCTTGCATTTTTGTTCGGCGATATTTTTATCTTCCGTTGCAAACATATCCTGCCAGGTTTTGAATCGGGTATTGTTGTGTCCGGATGGGCAATACTGGTGATAGAGAATGCCTTTGGTTTCAAATGCACTCACAACGGACGGAGGTAAACGTGCCAATACTTTTTTCATATCCGCCAACGGCGTCTCACCGCCGTGCTGCGGTGGAATCACACAACAAAATGCTAACGCGCGTGGAAACACCGAGGTGTAAGACATTTCGGTGTGAATAGGCAGCGGCAAATTATGTGCAACTTCGGTTGATGTATAAACTTGCTGGCTGACTTCTGTACGCGGCGAAGTACCGCGCGGATAATCCATCAGATGTGCATCAATGGCATCGCAAAACGCGTGCATCGCGGTGGCACTGTGAACATCAAAGCCACGGAATAACAACGCGCCGTGCTCGAGTAATTTTTCTTTCAGCCATTGCTTCTGATCCGCGGATTTAGTCAGCCACTGGCCAAGGGAAAATGCTTCCGAACCAATTTGCGGTGTAATGACCAACGGAAAATGTTTTCCGTCAAAACAGTGAGACTCAACGCGTGGTGAAGCCATCAGACCGTCACTTCCCACTCATCGTCGTTGCGACCAGCCTCCCAGTCGCGGAATTTTTCTTCACCGCCACGCACCTTCCAATCCGAATCAACCGTGAGCTTTGCACTGATGCCACCGCGCGGGTTGTAGATCATCGTGATGCGCAGGCGCTCCGGTTCGTAGACTTCCATGAAATTATCGTACATCACATTGATGAGGCGTTCGTAAGACACCACAATGTTGCGCAGGTGATAGAAATAATATTTCATCGATTTCAGTTCGATAATCCTATTCTTTGGATAAAACGAGATATAAACAACAGCAAAATCCGGCTGCTCCTGCACGCCGAGAAAGGTGCACTCTGGTACTTTCAGTTTTATTTCATAGGCGCGCTTGTCCGGGTTCGGCAAGCTCTTCAACAGGTTTTTGTCGATGTCTTTGTAGGTTAATACTTTTTCGCTCATGCTCTGTTCCTCGGTATTGCTGGTATTCACGCTTTATCTTTTAACTTCACTTTTTAACTTCACAACAAGCCTGTCATCCTACTACAATATAGCCGACTTTAAACCCCTCTGAAAATCAAATCCATACCAGGATAAATTAAGATGGCAGCCTTCAAAGAATACAGTGATTACGACGCCATCGGCCTTGCCGAACTGGTGCAGAACCAGGATGTCACCGCGAGCGAAGTACTTGAAGCCGCGTTGCACAAAGCAGAAAAACTGAATGGCAAACTCAATGCCATCATTGATTATTTTCCCGACGAAGCGCGAGCCGCAGTAAAAAATACGGATATCGATGCGCCGTTTGCCGGTGTGCCGATGCTGGTCAAGGATCTCGACAGCGATGTCAAAGGCCACGCCACTACGCACGGTTCGCGTTTATTTAAAACACATAAAGCAGAAGCAGATTGTGAACTGGTAAAAAAATATCGCAACACGGGTTTGCTGATTTTTGGCAAAACCAATGCACCGGAATTTGGTTTGAACGCGAGCACCGAAGGCGTGTTGTTTGGATCCTGCAAAAATCCGTGGAATGTAAATCACAGCACCGGTGGCTCGAGCGGCGGTTCTGCGGCGGCGGTTGCAGCCGGCATTATTCCCATGGGCCATGCCAGCGATGGCGGCGGCTCCATTCGTATTCCGGCATCGAGTTGCGGATTGTTTGGAATAAAACCCGGGCGCGGTTTAATTTCATTTGCGCCTTATCTCGAAGGCTGGGGCGGGCTTGATCACATGCATGTGATGACGCGCAGTGTGCGTGACAGCGCGGCGCTGCTCGATGAAACCGCCGGATCTGTCGCTGGTGATTTTCACCGCGTTATGCCGGATGTCGAAAGTTATCTCACCGCCAGCCAGACGCTGCCACGAAAATTAAAAATCGGTTTTACGCGTCAATCGCCCAGTAGCACGCCCGTGCATGCCGATTGCATTCAAGCCGTTAATCGCACCATCAAATTATTACAGGAGCTCGGTCACACAGTCGAAGAGCAGTCACCGCAATACAGTGCGATGGATCTTGCTTACCATTGCGCACTCATCGGCATGTCGTTTGTGCGTGCAGAAATCAATGCACGCTTGCGAACACTTGGCCGAACCTTGCAGGATGATGACCTCGAAGTCGCGACGCGCGGTTTACTCGAAGTAATGCAACACAGCAGTGCCGCTGACTACGCCACTGCACTCAAGTACATTAACCAGACCAGTCGCCAGGCGGCGGTGTTTTACCAGCAATATGATTTGTGGTTAACACCAACACTGGCGCAACCACCCGCGGAACTCGGTTATTTATTTTGTGACAAGGCGGAAGACGCTTTAAATTTATATGAACGCATCAGTTCCTACACGCCGTTCACCGGTTTTGCGAACGCCACGGGTTTGCCCGCGATGTCGGTGCCGCTGCACTGGAATAAAAATAATTTGCCGGTCGGTGTGCAGCTTGTCGGCCGCAGCGGTGAAGAAGCGTTAATGTTTGCACTGGCTGCGCAACTGGAACACGCACAGCCGTGGATTCAAAAATATTCTGAAATTAAATTGTGATTAATTTGACCCCATCCTAACCCTCCCCTTGCCAAGGGAGGGAATAACTTCTCCCCCTGGAAAGGGGGAGATTGAGAGGGGGTCATGTATTTAGTTTATTTAACCGACTTCGGGCCGACAAACCACCAGATAATAAATCCCATCACCGGCAGAAACACCACGGTCGCGATCCACACCGCCTTGTGAAAATCTTCGGCCTTGCTGTTCCAGATCTGGATGATCGCCCATACATCCAGCACAAATACAATAAACCCTAAAATGCCACTCATACTGTTTACCTCCACTGGCTTGTGTAGGGGCGACCGGCCGGTCGCCCCTACCTCATTCGTTCTGCACGCAAAGCCGAACGTCGTACCTTACCTGCCTCATTACGCAACAATTGATTTACAAACTCAAATGATACGGGAATTTTGTAAGGCGTGAGTTTATTTTTAAGGAATTGTTTGAACTCTGCTTCTGGAATCACTTTGCCTTCCGTATCGGCTTCTAGATCGATAATGGCATGAATGCGATTACCGCCATCTTCATCCGGCAAACCAATCACCGCACAACTGCGCACACCGAAAAATTCCTGTATTGCTGCTTCTATTTCCGCTGGATAAATATTGCGGCCCTTGCTCAAAATCATGTCGCTCTTGCGATCACCGAGATAAAGGTAGCCGTCTTCATCCAGATAACCCATATCACCGACCGTCTCCCAACCATCGACGGTGCGTTTCGCGGTCGATGCGGCACCGCGATATTCATACGTCGAACCCGCGCCACTTTGCGGCAGCGTGTAAATTTCACCCATCACACCGGGCGCACATTCGTTGCCCTGCTCGTCAAGGATTTTTAATTTGGCATAAGGCAAGGGCTTGCCGACAGAACCGGGATGTTTCAACCACTCGACACCGTTAATCATCGTGCCACCGATGCGTTCGCTCGGGCCAAACACGTCGTACATTTTTTCCGCGCCGAGCCAATCGATCCAGCATTGCATCAACCAGGCGGGCAGTGGCGCACCGCCGCTCAATACATTTTTTAAACTGGATACGTCATATTGCTTGCGTATATTTTCGGGTAAACGCCAGATACGCAACATCATGGTCGGCACAAACCAGACGCGATCCACGCGACGTTGTTGAATCAATTGCAAACAGCGTTCAGCATCAAATTGTTTCATCACAACAGCGGTGCAACCGTTGAAAATGGCTTGCCAGGTAGAGCTGAACGGTACCGCATGGTAAATCGGCCCTGCTACCAGTGCGACTTTCTCCGGTTTGAACAAACCACTCACCAGTTGCGGGTTAAACACCGCGCGATCTTTCGGCAAAATCAGTTTGGGTTTGCCGGTGCTGCCGCCAGACGCGAGCGCGCGTTCACCACTGTGCTCCGTCAATACAGGTAAGGGACTATCATCGCATGATGCACTCGCCTCGACATCTTTCACGCTGACAACGATGGCCGATTGCGCACAATCAATCACGTGTTTGAGTTCATCGGGTGGCATACTCGACGACAAGGGATTGGGAATCGCGCCGATCTTCCACGCCGCCAGCATCGCAACAATAAGCTCAAGACTGTTCGGCAAGGGAATGGAAACGATATCGCCCCACTTCACGTCACGCTGTTGATAGTAATGTGCGAGCTGGTTGCCACGCCGATCCAGTTCACCAATGGAAATTTCTGCAATGGAGTCGCGATCAGCAATAATAAGCGCCACACGCCTTGGGTTCTCTGCAGCGAGATCACTGATGCGTTGACCGTAACCGATCATGGTTTAGTTGTTGCCAACTCTGCCAAAGAGTCATCAGTTTTACAAATGTAATCTCCAACCTTGTATGGAAATGATACATATTGCGGAGATTGAAAGACACTCAGCATTTTTGTACCAAGATCATAAGATTCTATTTTTTGTGGTAAATGCTCTGGCATTAATTCGGCAACCTTATCATGCAGCACAAAAAGAGTTTGTAATTGCTGATATCCCTTTTGTTCAGGATCTTTTCCCGCCTGAAAATTTATTTTAATACTGCCCTTGGGGTCCGGAATCTCACAATATTTTACGTCGTGCTTTTCATATACTTCCAATAGCTTATTCTTTCTGGATGCATTTGGATCTATTGATAAAGATTTCAAGTAAGGATAAATAAAACCATACATGCAGTGATAGTTTCCATTGTACTTAAGAAAACTATCGTTTCCTTCCATTTTGTATCTTTCACAGGCCAGCCCTTGATTAAACCAGGCATTCGCCTTGATTTTATCATCTGCACTTTTATCAATAAGCTTTTCACCGGCCTCTACAGATCTTCCGAGGTTTCCATTCTTGAGAGCAATCAAACTCATATCGCTCAATGCTCGCTCATTGTTGGGCTGGATTTGTAAAGCCAACCCAACCTTGTTAAAAGCAGCAGAGGAATTACCTTTTTGATACAAGCCTTCTGCCTCAAGAATATATTCATTTGCTTTTGCTAATAAACCTTCTTGTTCAGGAAGCTGCAACAGCTTTTCTAATGCCGGGATTTGATCATCCGGAATATTCGGATTTTTTTCGCTTGCAGAGTTCCCAGTGTAACGATGCAACCAGTCAATTGGCGATTCAATAGTATAGGGGTAGTGTATTTGGTTGTCGGCTTTAATGAATTGTACTGCGCCATTATCAACCAACAATTTGATAAATTCTGGTGAAGCATATCTGGTTGCATAATGCAAAGGTGTCATATTGAATGTATGTAGATCATAGGAACATGTGTCTGCTTGATGCGTCGTGGCATTGGGATCCGCTCCCGCATCAAGCAATAATTTGGCCGTTTCTAATTGATTGTATTGCGCCGCATACATCAAAGGCACTTTGCCAAAATCATTTTCTTGGTTAGGATTAAAGCCTGCTTTCAGTAATAGTTGAACATACTTTGGAGAATCAATGGCTAACGGCAATACATCCCAGCGCTTTCCATACATATCAACTCCATTCAACATTTTCTTGAATGCGCTGAAGTCAGTTTGCTCTACCATCAACTTTCGCAGGCTTCTTTCAGCATCGGAATACTTTTCCATCTTTCCGTTAAAATAAAAGCTTGTCACCCATAGCTTCCGAGCCACGAGACCCGCCAAAAAGCCTGCGTCTTTTTCTGACAATGAAAATTGATCTTTATAATACTGAATCAATTGCATATTGAACGTTTGAAAATCCCTCATGAGCCCTTCATAAACACGTCGCTCATAAATGCCTTGCAGACCCCATTCAGCCACGCCTTCAACAGCCTCCTTATAATATTCGGGCTCCCTGGGAAGAATGTAATTCTTAAAATATTCGGATTGATCACTACCTATGTAATTTGGCACATATAGCCATGGCCTGAACGTTGCAGTTTTTAACACCTTTGCAGAATCACTGATATGCAAACTTAACCAATGCCCTGTGCCACAATCCCCCTCTCCGCCCATAACCTTATCAAGAGAACTTTGCAATTTTTTAGTTGGCAAGGAAGCTGCTTGCGCACTTGCAAAAACCTCATAATCTTCTGGCTCTAACTTAATACTACATATTTTATCTTCGGTGAGATTCGCATTTAGCTTATGCACCTCACTAATCGTACCCTCATGATTGATAGAAATAATGTAGCCCATTTCATTCTTTGTAAATACTCTGGCAAATCCATCTTCCATTGGTATTGTCAATGTCTGATCGGTTATTTTTTCGGAAATGGACTGATTCTGCGATGATGATACTATTATCGTTTCACTCCTAAACGGTCCACTCCAAACAATTTTCTTATTTATCTGGACTGGCATCTGGTTAACAATGATCGTACCACGACCATTTTCACCATCGTATTCCAACTTGCTCTCGTCCAATGTGTGAACATAGAAATTACTTCTCACATCCATAGCGTCTGTCCAATCTCCCGCCGTAAAAAAGAAGTCCTGCGCATCTTTTTCTACAATTTTGCAGATAGGATCATGATTTTCAGTAAGAGTTGGTTTAAACCAGGCCTTGCTGCGATCTATCGAGATGTTTTCATCTGCAAAACTAAACGCACTAGCAAGTAGTAACACCAATAAAAAATATTTATGCATAATCGATTTCTCCTGAGTTATCCCCCTTTATAAAGGGGGGGGATTAAATATAATGTAATGCTCGTGCTTCGCGCGTAAGTTGTTCACGAAATTGTGGATGCGCGATATTAATTAATGCCAAGGCCCGTTGACGCACACTTTTGCCGTAGAGATTCGCCACACCGAATTCTGTCACGACGTAGTGCACATGATTACGCGTGGTGGTGACACCCGCACCGGGTTTCAATGTAGTCGCAATGCGACTGATCTCATGGCCATCTGCCAATTTCGCCGTACTCGGCAAGGCAATCACCGGCACACCGCCCTTGGAGCGGGAAGCGCCGTAAATAAAATCCAGTTGTCCACCGACACCACTGAACAGTTTCGTGCCTATGCTGTCCGCACACACCTGGCCCGTGAGATCCACTTCAATGGCCGAGTTAATCGCCACCATCCGATCATTCTGCGCAATCACAAAAGGATCGTTAACGTATTCCGTCGGATGCAACTCAATGAGCGGATTGTCATGCACCCATTGATACAATTTTTGGGTGCCGATAATAAAACCGGCGACAATTTTTTCATGGTGTATCGATTTGCGCGCACCAGTGAGCACACCGGCTTCCACCAGATCAATCACGCCGTCGGAAAATAATTCGCTGTGTATGCCCAGATCTTTTTTATTTTTTAAAAATTTTAGCAAGGCATCGGGAATCGCACCGATGCCCATTTGCAAAGTGGCGCCGTCAGGAATCAAATCCACCATGTTCTGTGCAATGCGCTGGATTACTTCCGAACTGCTCTCGCCCACCATCGCCATTTCCGGTATCGGATAGTCGACGGGCACGACATGATCGAGACGACTGACGTGAATAAAGGAATCACCCAGTGTGCGCGGCATTTGTGGATTCACTTCGGCAATGATGATTTTTGCCGATTCCGCCGGTGATTTGGTTAAACCGACTTCGACACCAAAGGAGCAGTAGCCGTGCTCATCCGGTGGTGAGACATGAATCAGCGCCACATCGACGGGCAAATGATTATTTTTAAATAACAGCGGCAACTCAGACAATAACACGGGCGTGAAATCCGCACGCCCTTCGTGAACCGCCTTGCGCACATTCGCGCTGATAAACAGGCTATTGACGCGCAAATGCTGCTCCATGCCAGGTGCGACGTAATCCGCGCTGCCGATGGTGAGCGCTTGACAGATCTCGACATTACGCAACGCAGGTGCGCGCTTGACGAGCGCGGCGGTCAACACTTGCGGCATCGACGCATTGCCGCTCAGGAAAATCCGTTGGCTGGATTCCACCACCGCAATCGCTTTATCTGCCGTGGTGATACGTGCCTGATATTGCGCGCGCCAGGGCATGGGATCTATCGCTTCCAGCGTTTAAATAAACGAATGATGATAAAAATAATGACTATGAAAAATACCAGCACCAGAACCGCCGCTTCAATAATCCCTGTCCATAATTTTTGCCAACCAGCATCGTCTGCTTTCGCGGCATTGACGTTGACCGGAGGGCGCACCGTGGTACTTTCAATAAACGCACTCATTAATTGTTTAAGATGCTGCACTACTTCGGGATGCTCGTTGATCACATTGTGTTGTTCGCCCGGATCACTCTCCAGATCAAACAATAATTCGCCATGAGAATACAAACCCACCTTCATTAACGGATCCAGAAATTGCGGATAGTAACCGTGCTGTGGTGCTTTGTATTTCCATTTGCCTTCACGCACACCGGCCAATACATAATCCTGTTTTTCATGCGGCGGGCGCAGTGCAAAATAAAAGTAGGGCGTTGATTCTCTTTTGCCATCACCATTCAACACATCCGTCAAATCGGCTCCGTCAATCGCCCTGTCATCCGGTAATTTCGCATGAACCAGATGTGCAAAGGTTGGAAACCAGTCCATCATGGTGGTGACATCATGATTCACCACACCCGCTGGCGTATGATGTTGCCAACGCACCAGTGCTGGCACGCGGTGTCCGCCTTCAAAGGTGGTGAGTTTTCCTTCTCGCAACACCCCATTGCTGCCACCCCAGTCGCGCATGGTGCGCCAGCCGCCGTTATCGCTCGTGAACACGACGATGGTATTGTCATCGAGATTCAGTCGTTTGAGTTCGGCAAGCACTTGTCCAACGGAATTATCCAGTTCCTGCACTTCATCGCCATAGATACCGCGCTTTGATGAGCCGACAAATTTTTCACTCGGATGCAAAGGCACATGCGGCGCATTGTGCGCAAGATAAAGAAAAAATGGTTTTTTACTTTCTTTCTGTTGTAGCGCCTGCTGTTGCAAAAAGCTAATCGCATGTTGTGTGTACTGTGAGATCAGTTTGGTCTGGTCCACTTTTTCCGGCAGGCGATGATAATTCGTTCCCATAGCTTCATAGAGAAAAAAGTTTTTGTCATCATTGCTGGTGGCGGTGCCAAAGAACGAATCAAAGCCCTGATGCCAGGGCATCAAAGCCTCGACTTGTGCGAGATGCCACTTGCCTATCATTGCGGTTGTGTAACCGGCATCACGCAACAATTCAGCGACGGTAATTTCGTCGAGCGGCAATCCCTCTACCGTATCAAAAGACAACACCGCGTTGACACCGGTGCGCGGTGGATAACGACCCGTCATCAAGGCTGCGCGTGACGGTGAACAGGTGTTGGCTGCTGCGTAGTAATCGGTAAAACGTATGCCTTCTTTCGCAAGACTATCTATGTTGGGCGTGTTGATATCACTCGCGCCATACGAAGACAAATCACCGTAGCCAAGGTCGTCCGCCAGAATAAAAACTATATTTGGAGAAACAGTATTAGACGGTGCTGTAGTTGTAGATATAGTCGTATTAGCAGAAGCGGAAACAATAAAGAAGTTTAAGATTAGAGCCGATAAAAAAAAGCGCACAGATCACCTCTCACGACTCAAAAATTTATTGCGATGGCACTTGTTGCTTCAGCGCCTTGATTTTTTCAAAAATAATAGAGGATTGTTTTTGTGCCTCCAGCAGATCCTCTTTACTTAATATACCTGCCGCCCGGTCGCGACGCTTGATCGCTTCTTTCAAATTGTTGGTAGCCGCCAACGCAGACCAGATATACGCTTGCTTGTAATCCTGCGCGACGCCCAGACCTTCGTAATATATTTGACTGAGTTCTGTTTGCGATTCGATATCGCCTTGCAACGCCGCTTGTATGTACCAGTGTACCGCTTTGACATAATCCTGCGGCACGCCATGGCCGCGACAGTACAGATCACCCAGATTGTGCTGTGCTTCGACGTTGCCCATCTCCGCCGCGCGCTTGAACCAGTTGTATGCTTCCACATAATCCTGCGCTACGCCTTCACCGCGCTCATACATCACACCAATATTATTCTGCGCACCGGTAGAACCTTGTTCAGCGGCTTTTTTGTACCAAGCCAACGCTTTGGCATAATCCTGGTCGACGCCGTCGCCTTTTTTGTATTTGTCTGCGACGGTGTATTGCGCCTGCACATCGCCTTTATCGGCATCTGTCATCAATGGATCGTGGGAGCAACCCGCCAGCAGCACCGACCATAAAAAGGATAACAAGACAGGAATCAGCCCATTTCTCATTTTCATCTCCACATCACAAAAACAATCCGCTCATTCTACTCACATGTGCTTTTATTAGCCATTTTTTTGCCAACAACCGCAGTTTGCAAGCCATCGGGCTTGGAATAGAATCACGGCTTCTATTTATACCAAAAACACCGAGGACTCTACCATGAAAAATATTTCCGACTTTAAAGGCGTGCGCACACTGGTTACCGGGGCCTCCAGTGGTATAGGCCGCCTGCTGTGCTTGCGACTGGCGGAAAAAGGCGCGCGACTGGCCCTGGTGGCACGCCGTGTGGATGAACTCGAGTCCCTGAAAAAAGAAATCGAGGCCAAAGGGGCCGAAGCCATTGTCATTCCCTGTGATGTACGTGAACTGGAACAGGTCAAACAATGCGTGAATAAAGCGATGGCACACTATGGCAACATCGACATGCTGGTGAACAACGCCGGTTACGGTAACCACATGCCCTTTATTGACTGGCCCATCGAAGATCTCGAAAACCTGATCCGCGTGAATTATTTTGGCACCGTGTATTTCACCAAACTGTTGTTACCTCAAATGGTGGCGATGAAAAAAGGTTGCATCGTGATGATTGCATCGGTGGCTGGCAAACTTTCCACACCGGATGAATCCGGTTACTGTGCCGCGAAACACGCCGTGGTGGGCATGTCCGGCGCACTGAGCCTGGAAGTGGAAGACGATGGCGTTTATGTGTGCACGATCAATCCGGGTGCGTTTGATACCGCTTTCTTTAAAGAAGCAGACAAGGCAAGAATGCCGCCGGTTGCTAAAAAACAAATGGGCGATCCTAATAAACTCGTCGATCACATTTTCAAATCACTGGCAAAAGGGCTGCACGACACCACGTATCCTTTCCTGCCTTCCACGGGCTATCCGGTGAATGCGATTGCACCGGAATTTATGCGCAAGCAGGTCAAGAAAGTTACACTTGACCAGATGAAACATCTGAAAAAATAATTTGGGTCTCTCGATGCGCACATTTATTGCACTCTGCCTTGCCAGTCTTTGTTGCATCTATAACATTGCAAGTGCAGATGTGCCCATAGAAAGCGTGGGTGAATCCGCCGTGCTTCCACCCTTCAAGCATTCGTGGTTCTGGTCCAATGACGCGCTGACAAAAAAAGTTTCTCTTACTGATTTTGAAACCGACCAGACCATCGGCACGGTGGATGGTACCTGGCTTATCACTTCACCGATCTTTCTTCACAACAGCACGAAAGAATTTTTTGTACCGGAAACCCATTTTTCGCGCAGCAGCCGTGGCGAACGAACCGATGTAGTCACCTTTTACGACACACACACTTTGAAACCCGATGGCGAAGTTATTATCCCACCCAAGCGTGCACAAAACTCCTTGCCGAGCGCCAACGCCACCGTTTCTGATGATGATCGCTTTATTGTCGTGTTCAACATGGTGCCTGCGCAATCCATCAGCATCGTCGATATCCAGAAGCGAAAATTTATTACCGAGATCGCCACACCCGGCTGCGGTCTGCTTTACAACGCGGGCCCGCATCGTTTCATGATGATGTGCGGCAATGGTGACCTAATGTTTGTCACATTGAAAGACGATGGCACAGAACAAGGTGTCGAACGCGTTGCCAAACAATTTGATCCACAAAAAGATCCGGTGCGTGAATACGGCATTCGCATTGGCAATATCTGGTATTTTGTTTCCTTCAATGGCGATCTTTACAGCATTGACATCTCGCAACCCACACCGACATTCAACAAACCCTGGTCACTTATTAATAACAACGAGCACAAAGACGGGTGGCGCATCGGTGGTCGACAATATATTGCGATACACGGCCCGAGCCAGCGTTTATTTGTGCTGATGCATCGCGGCGAAACCGACACGCACAAACAAGGTGGCACGCATGTGTGGATATATAATTTGGCCTCACACAAAAAAATTGACGAAGTAAAATTGTTGAGCCCCGGTTTCACCTTTACCGGCGAAGCGCTGGTATTCAGCGAGCATTGGACCTGGCTTTACAACTGGCTGAGCAGTTTGAGTTTTTATGAACCGCATGCACGACCGGATCTCATTGCGGTGACTCAAGACGAACAACCGGCCTTCCTGCTGTCCGGTGAAGCCACCGGCATGGTCGCCGTGTACGATGCACTGACCATGAAATTCCGCCGCCGTGTCAGCACCACGAATATCATCAATATGACCTTGTTACCGACGGCGTGGCCAGAACAGGCTAACTCGGTGGAGAAACACTGAGATGATGATCGCGGCGGTGATCATTCGCTTGTTGCTTGCAGTGATTTTTTTGCGCGCCGCGCTGCATAAACTGCGCAACTACAAAACCTTTCAAGCCGAAATGAATGCTTATCAATTGCTTCCGCTCGCCTGGCTTCCTGCCGCTGCTGCTTTGTTAATCGGTATTGAATCAGCTACTGGTATTCTGTTAATGAATCCTGTGTGGACAATGGGTTTGTGCCTGGCCGCGTTGTTGTTAATCATCTACGCTATCGCGATGATGATTAATTTACTTAAAGGCCGCAGGACAATCGACTGTGGATGCGGCGGGCCGCTTGCCGCCAAAAAAACCATTTCATGGTCTCTGGTGATTCGCAATTTTATCCTCGCGCTACTGGCATTGTTCTGCACCACCGCGCTGCTCATGCGATCGCTGGATACGCTCGAAGTATTTATTATTTTTTCCGGTGTCGCTGCCTCATTATTGATTTACGAAGCGATTGAACAGGCCATCGCTAATTCACAAAATTACCAACGCTGGCAAGCACGCAACGCAGGAGTGCCGCGTTGATGGATACGCTGATGATTTCCAACCTACTGCTCTGGATCGTGGTGATCGTGTTATCCGTCATCGTGTTTGCGCTAATGCGCCAGATCGGCGTGCTGCACGAGCGCGTATTCCCGGCAGGCGCACTGATGACCACCGCGGGCCCGAAAGTCGGTGATATGGCACCGCAACACACGCTGAAAAATTTTGCAGGAACGGAGCTTCAGATTGGCGGAAAAAATCCTGAGGGCTTAAGCACGCTGTTACTATTCGTTTCACCGACCTGTCCGGTGTGCAAAACCTTATTGCCGATTGTAAAATCCGTGATGAATGTGGAGAAAAAGACGGCACAAATTATTCTTGCCAGCGATGTCGGCAATAGTGATAAAGAATCCGGTAGTGAAATAAAACTACACGAAGCGTTTGTTAAACAATTCCAACTGCCAGCAGACCGCTACGTGTTATCGCAAACGCTCGGCTTATCCTTTATGGTAGAAAAATTACCTTTTGCGGCGTTGATCGACAAGGACGGCGTGTTGCGCGCGAAAGGCATTGTCAATTCACGCGAACACCTGGAAAGTTTATTTGAAGCACAAGCCAAAGGCGTGGCTTCACTGCAAGAATACCTTGGCTCACAAACGGCAGGAATTTCTCACTCATGAGCAACCACCATCAAAAAATAAACTGGTTTGATCGTTTGTTCACCAACAGCTCACGGCATTTGGCGCGTCACACCTCCCGTCGCAGCTTCCTGAATAAATTTGGGCTGGCGGTACTTGGCGTCACCGCAACACCACTATTGCCAATGGCGCGCGCTGAGTCTCCTTCAAGTAAAAAAACAAAAGCCGGTGAGCCCGACGCATCTACTCCGCAAGGCGATGAAACCAATTGCCAATACTGGCGCTACTGTGCGCTCGATGGATTTATGGCGAGTTGTTGTGGCGGCAGCACGCACAGTTGTCCGCCAGGCACCGAAATGTCACCAGTGGCGTGGATAGGCACCTGTCGCAACCCGCTGGACGGAAAAAATTATATTGTGTCCTACAACGACTGCTGCGGCAAAACCAATTGCCAACGCTGTTTCTGTAATCGCAATGAAGGCGACAAGCCGGTTTATTACCCGAGCAAGAGCAATGATGTCGACTGGTGCATGGGCAAGGCCGGTATCGTATACAACTCCACTGTCTCTATTGTGATCGGCGTCGAACAACCTTGATTATATTCTCGTCATTCCTGCGTTGCGTAAGGGCGCAGCGTGCTGCGCCCATGGCACGGCACGCCGTGCCCCTACATATATTTAACAATTTGATTTTTCTGTTTCTTTCATTCTGCGTTTCACTCGCCTACGCAAAAGATCCGGCAATCAATTACAAAATGGAATGCCAGGGCTGTCATTCGTCCGATGGTCGCGGCCAAACCGATGTAATTCCCACACTCAAGGACCACATGGCGAAGTTTCTTACCGTGCCCGGCGGTCGTGAATTTCTCGTGCAAGTGCCCGGTGCCGCACAAGCTCCGCTCACCGATGCCGAAACCGCCGATGTATTGAATTACATGCTGCGCTTGTTTGGCCCGAAACAGATTGCCGAAAAATATCCTCCCTTCACCGAAGAAGAAGTCGCTATGTTGCGCAAGACACCACTCACCGAAGTAAAACAAAAACGTGCGACACTGGTGAAATTAATTGAGAAACAGGAAAAGAAAAATCATTAGAATAGACGCCATGCAACGCCGCACTATTCATATCAACTCTAACCAATCGCTTTCCATCGCCACGGAAGCATTGCCGCCGTTGAAGACAGACGAAGTACTAATCAAAGTCCACGGCATTGGTATCAACCGCGGCGACTTGTTGCAACGCAAAGGGTTGTATCCACCACCACAAGATGCTTCACCGATTATGGGACTGGAAGTCTCCGGCGAAATCATCCAGACAGGAAGTGCTGTCACCGCATGGAAAGTCGGCGACAAGGTTTGTACACTAACGCACGGCGCCGGTTATTGCGATTACACCATTGTTCCTGCCTCGCAATGTTTACCCATTCCAAAAAATATCGACATTGTTTCCGCTGCCGCACTGCCGGAAGCGGTGTTTACCGTTTGGCATAATGTCTTCCAGCGCTGCCAATTAAAAAGTGGTGAAACCTTTTTAGTACACGGCGGAGCCAGCGGCATTGGCACCATGGCCATACAAATGGCGAAGGCCTTTGGTGCCACGGTGTATGCTACGGCAGGTGATGACAGCAAATGCAAAACCTGCGAACAATTGGGCGCGACCAAAGTGATCAACTATAAAACGCAAAATTTTGAAAAAGAATTGCGTGCACTCGAACCTAAGGGAGTTAATGTAATTCTCGATATGGCCGGCGGTGATTTTATCCAGAAAAATATTAATCTCGCGGCGGAAGATGGCCGCATCGTTTCCATTGCCTTTGTGCGCGGCATGAAAGCCGAGATCAATTTCGCCAACGTATTGATGAAACGACTCACCCTCACAGCTTCGACATTACGCGCACAAAGTTTTGAACGCAAAGCACAGATGGCAAAAGAAATTCACGCACAGGTATGGCCCAAAATAGAAAGCGGAAAAATAAAACCGGTAATCGATCAAGTGTTTGCATTTGAAGACGTGGAGAAAGCGCACCAGCGCATGATCAGCGGTGAACATATCGGAAAGATTTTATTGCAGATTTATTAACCCCTCTGTCGCTCTGCGACATCTCCCCTGCACGCAAGGGCGACTACACAAGCCTCTCCTATTTATAGGGGAGGTGACAAGCGACGCGAGGCGGAGGGGTCAGGAATTAATCGTCTTTATCGCGCCGATCACGCGGACTTTTCCTTCGATCGGGCTCCACTTTTTTTTGCGCCAGTGAATCACGCCTGTCGGTCAACACGTTCTGGCGGCCATGTGCCGGTTTTGTCTCTGCCAGTGGAGCCTGTTTGCGAAGCTTGCGTATTTCTTCCTCGGTTAATGTGGTATCAATTTTTACATCAACCAGATATTCTTTGTCTTTGTTCATAAAAACTATTTACCTACGGATTACACTACCTGCGGGCGATTCATGAATCGCCCCTACACGAAAAAAATTACAACACGGTTTCCGCGTACTCTGCTAACAAGGAACGCGGCACGCCCTGCAATTGTATATTACCGCCGTATTGGAAATCCTTGAAGCGCTCTGTTAAATACGTGAGGCCCGAACTGGTAGCGCTGAGATAGGGTGTATCAATCTGGGAAAGATTGCCCAGACAAATAACCTTGGAACCGCTACCGGCGCGTGTCACAATGGTTTTGATTTGATGCGGCGTTAAGTTTTGCGACTCATCAATCAGGATCAAACTGTGCTGGAAGCTGCGGCCGCGGATATAGTTCAATGATTTGAATTGCAGCGGCGTGCTCTCCAATACATATTCAATCGAACTCGCGGTGTTTTCATCTCCGTAATGTAAGGCTTCCAGGTTATCAGTGATCGCACCAAGCCAGGGTTCCATTTTTTCCGCTTCGGTGCCGGGCAAGAAACCAATGTCTTCATCCAGCCCTTGTGTGCTGCGCGTTGCAATGATGCGACGATACATTTTTTTCGCCACCGTCATTTCAATCGCGGCCGCCAACGCCAGAATCGTTTTGCCGGAACCGGCGGTGCCAGTGAGATTGACAATGTGGATATCCGGGCTCAACAACAAATACAAGGCCATCGCCTGATAAATATCACGCGGTTTTAATCCCCAGGCCTGCTGTTCCATCATGTGCTGGCGATTCATGTGCAAGAGCGTGATGTGCTCATCAGTAATCTCATGCACTTTACCGACGAAGTCAGTGCTATCAATCACAAACTGATTGGAGTGAATCTCCTGCAACCATTCTTTGTGTAACACGGCCTTGCGCGGAATTTTATGCAGAATACCGCTGGAGGAATGTTCAGTTTGCACCGATTCGATGTGATCCCAGAAGCTGCCTTCGAATTCAATAAAACCCTTGTTGAGTAAATCAATATCGGACACCAGTTGATCGTTGTGGTAATCCTCCGCCTCAATGCCACAACCACGCGCCTTTAAACGCACATTGATGTCTTTTGTCACCAGCACCACGCGACTGTCCGGATGTTGTTGCTTGAGATGATAGATATCGTTGAGAATTTTATTGTCGTTGATGTGGTTAGTCAGCAAGGTGACTTTTTTATTTTCGTCGTCGTGTCGTGGCATCAGGATAGCCAGCGTTCCTAACGGCCTGGCTTTATCACTTCCGCGTCGAATCGCGACGCCTTTCTCTACTTCTTCCGGATCGGCGCGACCGAGTACCTTGTCAATTTCACGAATAGCTTGTCGACAATCTGCTGCCACCTCTTTCCTGCCGCTTTTCAGCGAATCCAGTTCCTCAAGAACGGTAATAGGCAATACGACATGATGTTCCTCAAAATTGAGAATGGAAACCGGATCATGGATGAGAACGTTGGTATCGAGAACGTAATACGTGGGTTTATTCTGGTGTTTGTCTTTTGGAGTTTGCCTGGATTCTTTTTTGTGGGAATGACGCGGGGATACTTCTACTACCGTTTCTATCTTTACCATTTGCACATCCTTCTCTAGTAAACAAGATTGGGTTAAGGCACTGGACTAACGATGAATCTGTTTCGATACTACAGGAGTTTTATGATTGCGCAAGTGTCAGGCATAAAAAAACCACCTGCAGGTGGTTTTAATTCCCTTTGACTCCGCTCAGGGAGCGCTCGCTGAGCGGAGTCGGTGAGTGCAGGGGGATTTCAACCGTTGCCGTAAAGTTCTTTGGCTCTTTTACGACGTGCTTCCATTTCACCCGGCGGCGACATCATGGGCGCGGTATCAATAACACCGCTCAACATGCCAGCACAGGTGCCGCCATCCGTGAACACGTTCTCCCCACTGACATAACTGGCAAGTGGGCTGCCCAGGAATACCAAAGGCCACGCCTGCTCTTCAGGACGCGAGTTGCGACCTTCAATCGGCTTGGGATATTCATCAAAGAAACCTTTGCGCTGATTCTCCACAAACGTAGGCATCATCGCGGTGTCGGTGGGACCCGGGCTGGTGATGTTGACGCGGACACCGGTTGACGTGGTAATTTTGTGTGCGGCCTGCATGGTCCAGAATACAGAACACTGTTTGGAAAACGTATATGGCTCGTACCAATCCGGCACTTCAAGACGCGGCTTCTTCAACCACTCCAGTACTTTTTCATAATCGGTTCCCATCGCTACTACTGTCTGGACGTTCCCTGCATTAAAGAGATAACCCATGCTGGCGCCGGAAGACACATTCGCAATGGCATCCCCCTTGCCCATTTTTGCCGCAAATAACTCTGACATGTAACGCAAACTGAGATAGTTTACGGTGAACACATCAAAGTCCGGGAATTTTTGTCCTGGCAACCCGGCGCAGTAAAACAGATTATTCACTTTGCCTTCCTTGGTAATTTCATTCACTGCTTGCTCGATCGCTTTCTTGTCACGCAAATCCACTTGTTTGAATGAATGGAATTCGTTTTTAGGTTTCTGGATATCAATCGCGACAACTTGCGCGCCGAGTTCTTTCAACAATAACGCCGTTGCTTGCCCCATGCCGGAACCGGCACCCGTCACTACAACTCGACGACCTTCATAACTTAATGGATTCTTCATGCTGTTCTCCTCTTTTAGTTATTGACCAATGATTATCAAAAAATTATTTCGGCAGATTACTGTTGTATCCGATGGTTTTGGAAGCCAGATATTCTTCAAAACCTTCGAGACCCATTTCCAGACCGATGCCACTTTCCTTGTAACCACCGAAAGGGGCATCTGGCGCGTAAAACGTGCCGCCGTTAATACCGAGGTTGCCAGTGCGTATGCGTTTGGCGACACGCAATGCGCGTTCATTGGTAGCGCTGTGAATAGAACCCGCCAAACCGTAACGCGTATCATTGGCAATACGTATTGCGTCTTCTTCATCTTCATACGCAATCAAACACAACACCGGACCAAATACTTCCTGCTGCTCGATCATTGAGTCCGGCTTCACGTTCGTGAGCAGCGTAGGCTGCACATAAAAACCTAAGGCTTGCGGCCCCACGTTACCACCACAGGCAATTGTTGCGCCGTCTTTCTCCGCCTGTTTGATCATGCTGACGATACGATCACGTTGCTTTTTATTTACAATCGGACCCATCATTAAATTCTGGTCTTCCGCCGGATCACCAAAAGGAATGGAAGCCAATACCGCAGCGAGCGTCGCAGCACATTGTTCGTAACGATCTTTCGGTACCAGCATGCGTGTATCAATGGCGCAACCCTGACCGGCATGGAAACACACACCAAGTCCGTGCATCAGTGCCATATCAAAGTTGGCGTCGTCGAGAATGATGTTGGCCGATTTTCCACCCAACTCCAGAAACACTTTCTTCACAGTTTTTGCGCCCACTTCCATGATGTGTTTGCCGACTTGCGAAGAACCCGTGAAGGTCACCAGGTCGACATCGGGATGGGAGATCAGCACTTCACCCACCGCTGCCGGATCCTGTGAAGTGACAACGTTCAATACGCCTTTGGGCAAACCGATTTCATGCGCAACACGACCCAATTCAGTGGCCAACCAGGGAGTGTCCGGCGCTGGCTTTAGAATGACCGTGTTACCAGCGGCAAGCGCCGGAAACACTTTAGCCAGGTTGATCTGCATGGGGAAGTTCCAGGGCGTAATGGCCGCTACCACGCCCGCTGCTTCTTTCCAGACTTCTTTCTTGTAAGGTGTGCCGTGAATAACACCCGGCGTCAACTCCCGCTTCCATTTGAAGTTTTTCAGGGTATTCAGTACAAAGTCCATGCCCGCGACTGGTTCATCCATTCCCGCGCTCTGAGTCACCATCAGGGGGTGTCCTACCTCAGCCATGGTGATAGGGCGAAAACGGGTTTCAACCTTATCTTTGATAGCTTGCGCAAACTTGCCCAGGATCTGGTGACGCTTTTCATGATTGGTAGACCAGTCCGTGGTGTCAAACGCCCGCTTGGCAGCTTTAATCGCACGCTGCATGTCCTCCACACCGGCATCCGCAGTGACGCCCAGTACTTTTTCATTGGCGGGGTTGATATTGGGGTAAGTTTTGCCTGAGGCGGCCTGGCAGAGTTCCCCATCGATATACATCCGGGACTCACCGACGATGGTTTTGGATAGTTCAAGACAGGGATGAGTGGCAGTCATGGCAGTTCCTTAGATTCGCAATATAAGAAAGGCCGTTAAGATGCCACAGGAACCCTTAAAAATCGCTAGGGCTTTCCGCAAGAAAGCAGCTTGTAAAGTGCGATGTGCATGGATGCACAAGTGTCGCAAGAGACAGGGAGTCGAGAGCGACTCAAGGCAGTTCTCTGGTAAAACTTTTCTAACAATTATTGGCTAATAAAAAAGGAGCTCGAAGCTCCTCTTTTTGTTTTATCTCATGCGATGAAGGAGACGGCTGCACACCGAGCACCCATCACTGCAATCCACCCGGGATACCTGCTGTGCAATTACCCACGGTGATTGGATTTGTCATTCGTGTCAGGTAGTTACAAGTACCGGAATAAAGTGTCGCGCTTCCAGCGACGTCGCTTCCATCCGGACACTCAACAGCTCCTTCCCATTTCACATCAGCCAGTTCCGCGTGCGGTGCGCCACCTGCCAGTGGCATGGAAACCGAACAGAGATCGAGGTTTTTAAATACGGTGTGCGTAAATTTGATTGTGCCAGTAAAGTTAACATCCGTCAGCGCGCCTGAAACTGTGGCGCCATCAAACTCGACATTCTGGAAAAGCATGCTTGGCGCCGATGTTCCATTAATGCCCGCAACATTAAAATCACCCATGATACGAGTTCTCACAAATTTCGTATTAACATCCGCCAAATAACTGGTTCGCACATTCGTAAGAACGGCATCTGTAAAATTAGGCGCCTGCACGCCGTTGTCAAAATCTACATTAGTAAGAGTCGCTCTCGTAAAATTGGTATTATAAGGATAGCTGCTTATGCGTACATTGGTTAACTTAGCTTCAGTCCAATCATTGTTATTCATGGACACTCCCGAACCTATAATCACATTTTCCATCTTGACTCGAATAAAAGTTCCATTGAAGTTAGTATTTGTAAAGTTGATATTTCTGAGTGTAGTGCTGGTCAGGTTGGCATTATAAAAAAAGCCATTCAGAAAACTCTGGGTAAGAGTGACACCGCTAAAATTGACAGCGGACGTATCTGTATTATCAAAAGAATCCACATCCAGCAAAACCTCGCCATATACGGTTGTTGCAGCAGCAGATGTTGTCGACAAGTTGGCATAAGGTCCAACCATAAAATATTGGCTGCCCGCCGCTCGCATCAAATTACATTTCCACACACCGGAAGTGTTGGGAAAGACGTAGCCAAAAACGGCTGCCGGACAAACAGACAAGTAAGCCGCAGAAAAATATTGCAGTTTGCTATTTGTCACAATAGCCGACAGGTTCCATTTGCTCATATCCATATTCTTCATGGTCGCACCCGCCAACGAAGTGTTAGATGCAACAGTAAAAGCGGACGCATCAGTCGCCGTTGCCGCATCCCAGACGGTGTTGGTGAGGTTGACAGCGGTCATGCCAGCGACAGAGTAAGTTGTTTGTTTAAAAATGGTGTTAGTCATATAGACGGGGTTGCCGCCACCACCTGAAAAATCAATACCACTGATATCAGCGCGTGTTAAATCAAGATTACTGAAATCACTAGACGCTGTTAGCGTTGTCCAACTAACACGAGTTGGGCCCGGAAATGATGCGCCCACTCCCAAGCAGGCTCCCGCTCCTGCATTAGCCAACTCAAGCCACTTTCCTTTGCCCGATTTACAAATAGAGGCCAGTGTATTGCCATATTGCGTTGCGCTGATACCACCCAAAGCCAATGCGTTATTAGTAGTCAGAGCTAAATTAGCTTGAAATGCGAATGGTGCGGCCGCAAGCAAGTGACGCGGCGTCATCGCTTGGCCGTTAACCACTATTTCCAGGTAGAGTGACGGTGTATTCCACAAATAGATGTCCCATGAACCCGCAGTGGTCACACCGGTACTGACAAGAAACGAATAGGTCCCATCATCCACTGTAATATTATTTTGTTGCTCCGAGTATTTCAGGTTACCGTTCGTTGGTGCATCCCAAATATTAACCACAAAATTGGCGGTTGTGGGAGTTGGATAACCTATGGGAATACCCGCGCTGTCCAACAAGCGGCCTTGATAATTCATCGGACCAATCGTCCACGCGAAAACTGATGAACTCAACAGTACTAGCAAGATAAAGCTGGAAATTTTTTTCATAGGCAAATCTCTTGTTTGTTAAATTTAAAAATTACGGCAGCAAATGGCCGACATTACATCTCACACTCAGGGTGTTTGGGTTTCCAATCAGATAACCGTCTGGACAACGTGCACCCGCCCAATTAGCAACAGGAATATTGGTCCACAAGCTGGCAGTGGTTTCATAAAAGTGCGCGCCCTGAAAGTTCACACCGGTAAAAATAGGTGACGTAGCAGCGGAATTGCCAAAATAAGGATTAACCCACACTGTGTTAGTAAAATTAACGGGGGTGGACGTATTGGTCATCGTTACTGTGTTATCGAACACCATGTCTGTGAAGCGTGCACCGGCAAAACTCATCCAGTAAAGACTACTGTTCCAGAATGTTGCTATTGAACCTGGGCCACCACCAACAAATTTGGCATTGGTAAAATCAATACTAATTGTGTTTGGAATTTTCCAGAATTTTGCACTATAGATGTAAGCACCGTTGAAATAGAGACCTGCACCATTGTCTCCGACATTGGTAAAATCTGCATTGGTTAATGTAGCATTAGTGAATGAAACCGATTCGAGATCCACATTACGGAAACTGACATTATCGAGCACGGTCCCCACGAATGACACGCTTGTCATCAATAATCGAGTAACCGGGTTCGAAAAATTCACCGCGTGCAACTTAGCTTTATCAAAGATCGAACTGTCTCCGTTACTGGCGGCTGAAAAATCCACGCGCCATATATCCGCACCAGAAAAATCTGCATATCCATAGCTGGTACCAACAAACGACTGGTCAATGTACATACTGCGGAAATCAGCACCAAATGCGTTAGTATTATTGAAATCGTCAACTTTGATGTGGGCAATACCTGCAGAATTATCTACAAATGCAGAATCCAGTGAATAGTTGATGCCCTCGTAATAATGCAGATTAGTGCCTGCATAGTCATAACCTACCAATTGATAAACTGTAGTTGGCGATGTTGTCTGTACCCGGCACGCCCATTGGTATGATGCAGGCAACGCCGCCGGACAAGCGGACAAGAAACCAGCAGAGAGATAATTCAGTTTCGTTACATCCGTAAACGAGAATAAAGCCAGACTCATATTTTTCATTTGTGCCCGGCGCATATTGAAGTTCACTGTCATCGCCGTCGTTGTTGTCACTCCATCCCAGATACTGTTTGTAAAATTTGCGCCCGTGAAACTACCTCCTTTAACAATCGTGTTTTTCAAGATCGACCCTGTAAAATCGACGGCGCCAAAGTTGATACCGCTGATATCTGCGTTCGTGAGATCCAGGTTGGTGAAATCCTTGCTGGCTGTTAACGTATTGATATTCACTTGCGTCGGCCCCGGAAAAGACGAAGCAATCCCCAGACAAGTTCCTGCGCCCTGATTCGCCAACTCCAACCACTTGCCTTTACCTGCTTTACAAATATCTTGCAACACTTGCCCGGAGCTTTTTCCACCCAGTGCCAACGCATTATTAGTGGTTAAAGCGAGGTTCGCCTGATAAGCGAACGGCGTAGACGCTAATAAATGCCGTGGCGTCATAGTTTGTCCATTAACTACCATTTCCAAATAGAGTGATGGTGTATTCCATAAATAAATGTCCCATGAACCCGAAGTCGTAACACCGGTGCTGACGAGGAACGAATAAGTGCCGTCACTCACTGTAATATTATTTTGCTGCTCTGAATATTTCAGGTTGCCGCCCGTTGGTGCATCCCAAATATTAACCACAAAACTGGCGGTTGTAGGAGTTGGATAACCAACAGGGATACCCGCGCCATCTACCAAACGTCCCTGGTAATTCATCGGGCCGATGGTCCATGCGAATAAAGAGCTACTTAATATCAATAAAAAAACAGCAAGCAACACTTGTTTCATGACACAAATCCTCGAAATAGATCATCCAGCAAATAAAAAGACTGGCTGATTTTACAGTAATTACAATATAACAACCCATTCCCGATGTTGAATGGATTTGACTTTATGTTGCGGAGGCAGTGAAGCTTTAAACTGCCGAGCCCGGAGGCGTTGCCTGATACTGACTGGGGGTTACCAGAAACTGCCTCTTGAAGGCTCGGCTGAAATGAGCAGCACTTTCAAAGCCCGCTGCATCCGACGCCTGCTGAACCGACATTTTTTTTTCTGCCAATAGCTGTGCTGCATACTCCAGGCGTTTTTGTCTTAATAAGTCTGAAGGCGCCACACCAAACTCGCTCATGATATGACGATACATGGTTGAACGCTCAACGTTTAAACTATCTGCCAGATCCTGGGCGGTACAGGTACCCTGCCGAATATTGTGACCAATACTGCGCTCTATTTTTTCCCGAATCGACAAGGTTCGATCAGGCAGCCGCCCAAGCACATCGGTGCTTTTGCTTTCATTATTTTTATCAGCGTATGGCATGTTCACCAAACGCACTTCGACGCTGGCAAAGCGCAGCCAATCACCCATAACTACCTTGTGTACTCCCGTTACAGGCTTATCGTTCACAAAGGAGCCATTCGTGCTACCAAAATCGCGTAACATCCATGCAGACTCCTGTTCACTCCAGATGAGTTCCGCATGATTACGAGAAATAACGGTTAAAGCCAGATTCAAACCCTGATCGCTGCCTCGACCAATGGTAAAAGGACTCTTGTTCAGAGGAATATACTGAAGATAATGTTCCAGAAACCAATGGCTGGGTAAGTGACCTGATCGGGACATCTGGATATCCTTAAAAAGATGAAGCTACTCTACCTCAACATCAAGGTGCTTGAGAAGGAGATTACTCCACCATAGAAGGTGAAGCTTGATTGTCAACACCTAAGCGGCACATTTATTGCTTGTCATTAGGCATTTCCCTTTCTACACTTCAAGCAGTCCCTCAAGCGCGGTGCCTGGGTTCTTGTGAAGAAGTGCCTGTGAAACAAACCTTACAACTCAAATTGGGTCAATCACTGACCATGACCCCGCAGCTGCAGCAGGCTATTCGCCTCTTGCAACTTTCGACTCTGGAGCTACAACAGGAAATTCAGGAGGTACTGGATTCCAACCTGATGCTGGAACTTGAAGAATCCGAACCGGTTGTTGAAGCGAATCCACAAGAACCCACATCGGCTCATCAAAATACGGAGTCCGACTCCTACAATGACTCCGCTGCCCCGGATTTGCAAATTGAAAACACAGAAGACTGGCAAGGCGAAGCACCGGAATTAACCAGCAGTGATCAAGTTACCAATGAAGACTTTCCTGATGACATGCCTGTTGATACGCAATGGGATGACATCTACCAAAGCAGCTCCAATTCATCGAGCGGCAGCAATGCAGAAGGCGATGAAGACAATATGCTGGAGACGCGCAATGCCTCTGTCGAAAGCCTGCAAGATCATTTGCTGTGGCAATTGAATCTAACCCCCATGTCGGATCGTGATCGTATCATCGCCATGACCATCATTGATGCAGTGGAGCCGACAGGGCTGTTGAGTCAATCCTTGCAGGAAATTTTCGAAGGACTTTATGCACGCTGGCAAAATGCCGCAAATGAAGTGGCATTGACATCAGACGAACAACTCGAACTGGATGAAGTACAGGCAGTGCTGCATCGCGTACAACAATTTGATCCACCGGGTGTAGCAGCGCAGGACCTGCGGGAATGTTTACTCATACAACTGAATCAACTCGATGAAAACACACCGTGGCTTATCGATGCCAGGGAAATCGTCGATGGTTACCTGGATTTATTGGCAACACATGATTACAAAACCCTGATACGCAAATCCGGCATTCGGGAAAACACCTTGCGTGAAGCCATTAAGCTGATCCAAACCCTGAATCCCCAACCGGGGAGCGGCATTGAAAGCGAACGCACCGATTACGTTGCACCGGACGTTTACGTCTACAAGAAAGACGGGCGTTGGCGTGTTGAACTGAATCCGGACAGTGCCCCCAGACTGCGCATCAATGAAGAATACGCGTCGATGATTAAGCGCGCCGACAGCAGTCGCGACAACACTATTTTGAAAGACCATCTACAGGAAGCGCGCTGGTTTTTGAAGAGCCTTGAAAGTCGCAATGAAACACTGCTAAAAGTAGCCAGTGCCATTGTCAGTCATCAACGCAATTTTTTAGAGTATGGCGAGGAAGCCATGAAGCCATTGGTACTGCATGAAATTGCGGAAATAGTAGAAATGCACGAGTCCACCGTGTCACGTGTCACCACCAATAAATACATGCACACACCCAAAGGCCTGTTCGAGCTAAAGTATTTTTTTTCCAGCCATGTTGCAACGGCGGGCGGTGGCGAATGCTCTTCTACGGCCATTCGTGCCTTGATTAAAAAACTGGTTGCTGCCGAGAACCCGAAAAAACCATTAAGTGACAGCAAAATTGCCGACTTGCTAGAAGAACAGGGTATTCATGTCGCTCGGCGCACTATCGCCAAATACCGCGAGGCCCTGAACATCGCCCCTTCCAATGAGCGCAAACAGCTCGGCTAAAATTCTTTTTTATTTCACAATAGTCTATCGGCTTTTTGCCTGCCAAAAAAAACGCTAACTCCTTGATGTCCCAATAAAATACCTGCTTTCCTCCGAGTAAGTCACGCTGAAATGTGATGTAAGTCAAACCATCCTGTGCATTTTGTAGTTGAATCTCGGCCGTCCATTCGTATAGTTAAGCAGTCCCTTGTTTAAAAAGGTTCTGCAATGGAACCTCTTAACCAGCGGAATATCACATGCAGGGCACGTTTAATGAATCATGAGAGGAACGAACTATGCAATTGAATATCACCGGTCACCACGTTGAATTAACTCCCCCCCTTCGCGACTACGTCACTAACAAACTCGACAAACTCAGTCGCCACTTTGACAACATCACCAACACCCACGTCACACTCTCCATCGACAAACTTCAGCAGAAAGCTGAGGCCAATATTCACGTAGGCGGTGCTAATTTGTTTGCAAACTCCGTAGACAAAGACATGTACGCGGCCATTGATATTCTCTCCGACAAGCTGGATCGCCAGCTCCTGAGACACAAAGAGAAAATGCGCGCGCACCGCTGATTTTTTTATGCCATCGTAGGGGCAAAAGATTTTTTGCCCCTACAAAAAACTCCCAACATTTAATTTACGAAAAACTGATCTGTAACGGCAACGCCATCATCAGCGCGTCTTCACGCTTGCCATTAGCCGCCGGATAATAATCCCGTCGCTGGCCAACTTCCACAAAACCGCAGGAATCATATAAGCGCATCGCATGATAATTACTGATGCGCACTTCCAGAAAAATACTTTGTGCCACTCCTTCCTGTGTCAACGCATCAATCACATGATTGAGCAAATAACGGCCCAGCCCTTTCCCCTGATGCGCTGGCGATGTCACAATATTTAACAACGAGGCCTCGTCTGCTACTGCCTGAATAAACGCAAAACCCAAAACAGTTTTATCCGCCGTTTCAACCAGCCAGGCTCGCACCGCCGCGCCGTTTAACATGGCTCGCAGCACTTCCTCCGCCCATGGATGCTGATGCGCCGCATTTTCGAGCTGCCACAATGAAGGAAAATCATCAGGCGTTGCGCGACGGATGGTGTATTGATCAGCCACCTTCATTTTTTTAAATCTTTCAGTCGTTGCCAGGTGAATTGTTTTGCTTCTGCAACTTTTTCCGGCGTGCTGTTTAACATCAGCTGCAAACTCGGCAGTATGCGCAATTGCATATCGGGAAAACTGACTCCTTCAAACAAGGTCTTTCCTAAATTGCCATCAAACACCAGCACGTTATGAATCATCTGCTGCTGTGATTTTTGTTTTAACTGGTAACCTTCCAGAAACGCTTGTAGCGTTTCCCTCGCATCATGCAAACCGTTTCCTGCAACGCCTCGCAACGATGAACCGCTGGAAGGAGGCCACATAAAATTATCAATCGGCACAAGAGAAACTTCTACGACCCCGATAGCTGCAAGAATTTTTTTCAACAACGCGATGCAGTGCTGATCAGTGTGTGCGATTGGAACCAGCAACAGCATCTCTGATACAGGTTGAAAAAGCGCCCAATGGAAACGCACATTAATTTGCGTAGAAGCAGCAGTCGAAACTTCCGCACCTTGAGTTGGCATTACTGCTAGTTTTGCATGCACCGGTTTTTGATTAACCGATTTTTGACTTGCCAGACTGCTTTGCAGTTCTTTCAAAGAAGCTTTGCCTGCGGTGTTTTCTGATGGTGCAGATTTCTGTTCCTGAATCGCGTCTGAAACAGGCATCTCGCAAACAACGGAAGGCAAAGCACCGGGCAAACCTATACGAGGAATATAACTTTCGATTCCCATCGCACTCAGATAAGCCAAGCGCTCCACTTCATTCATCTTCAGACTCCAGCCTGTTGTGGATGCGCACGCTCGCTACGTGAAACCATAATATTCAACGCATTCAAGTATGCCTTCACAGAAGCCACCACAATATCGGTATCTGCACCGGAACCATCGACAATTCGTCCGCCTTTTTCCAAACGCACGGTCACCTCCCCTTGCGAATCAGTACCGCTGGTAATCGCATTCACCGAATACAACTTAAGGTCGGTGCCACTTTGTGCCACGTTTTCTATCGCCTTGAATGCGGCATCAACCGGGCCACTGCCAACCGACGCCGTGGTTTTTACTTCACCATTCACCAACAAAATAAGTTCCGCACGCGGCACGCTGCCGGTTTTGGAAACTACTTCCAGTGATTGCAAACGAAATTTATCAGCGACTTCTTGCGACGTGACATCACTCACCAAAGCCTGCAAGTCTTCATCAAAAATTTCGTGCTTCTTGTCTGCCAATTCTTTAAAACGCGCAAACGCCGCATTTAACTCATCGGATGAAGCCAGGGTCACACCCAACTCTTCCAAACGACTTTTAAACGCCGCGCGACCGGAAAGTTTTCCCAACACCAACTTGTTGTTGTTCCAACCCACATCCTGCGCCAACATAATTTCGTAGGTTTCGCGATGTTTTAACACGCCGTCCTGATGAATGCCGGACTCATGCGCAAAGGCATTGGCTCCCACAATTGCTTTATTAGGCTGCACAGGATAACCGGTTATAGTTGAAACCAATTTCGACACGGGAACAATTTGTTTCGTATCAATTCGTGTTTCCACCGGAAAAATATCGCTGCGCGTTTTTACCGCCATCACAATTTCTTCAAGCGAAGCATTGCCCGCACGCTCACCCAAACCATTGATCGTGCATTCCACTTGTCGCGCGCCATGCATCACGGCCGCCAAAGAGTTTGCAACCGCCATGCCCAAATCGTTGTGGCAGTGAGTAGACCAAATGACTTTATCCGCATTGGGAACACGCGCAAGCAATTGTGCAAAACGTTCGCCCCACAAAAACGGAATCGAGTAACCGACCGTATCCGGCACGTTAATCGTTTTGGCACCGGCTTTAATCACCGCATCAAAAATACGCACCAAAAAATCAATATCGGAACGCACGGCATCTTCTGCGGAGAATTCCACATTGTCGGTGTATTCCTGCGCGATCTTCACGGCTTTCACCGCTTGCTCAACCACTTGGTCCGGACTCATGCGAAGTTTCATTTCCATGTGTATAGGACTGGTGGCAATAAACGTATGGATACGACCGGAACGCGCGGGTTTGATCGCCTCGCCCGCTTTGCGTACATCATTTTCATTGGCGCGCGCCAAAGAACACACGGTGGAATCTTTTACCACTTCCGCTATATGGCGAATCGCTTCGAAATCACCGGGGCTCGCTGCCGCAAAACCTGCTTCGATCACATCGACGCGCATTTTTTCCAGTTGTTTGGCGATGCGCATCTTTTCTTCTTTGGTCATGGACGCGCCCGGGCTTTGTTCGCCATCGCGCAAGGTGGTGTCAAATATCACCAATTTATCTTTCTTCGCCGCCTGCGGCGATTTATTTACAGTATTACTCATGATCAACTCCTGCTTGGCCACGGCTGAACCATATCAAATAGTCTCATCCCGAGGCGGGTGAATTGTATAAAAAACGATAGAAAAAAGATAAGTAAAAAGAATGAGTGCCCCTTAGGGCAGCAGGAACAGGCTGGCAGCAACAAGAACTGTCGATGCAGAAGAAATAGGGTTAGCCGCGTAAATATTCATACGGTTAATAATAGCGACGACCAAGGCATTTGCCAAGCGTTTCTTTCTAATCATTCTGCAACACATAACTTAAATCACTGTTGATGGTCAGCAGTCCTCTGCTTTGAACCGCCGAACCATTGATGAGGTTCATGTACCATTGCCCGCTCGAGGCGTTGCGTATCAGGATGTCGGACTTGCCATCGCCGTTGTAATCGTCCGTGGCTTGCAGCATCCACAGCGGGTTAATAAGAATGTTTGGCACGGCACCGCTGAGTACCGCCGTGTTGTTAAGCACATAGATATACCACTGGCCATTGTTGGTATTACGCAGCAGGAGATCGGCTTTGCTGTCAGCATTAAAATCCCCTTCCGCTGCAAATTGCCACTGGCTCTGTAGGGCAATGTTGACTAAACCGTTGGCATTCGGTGCACCGACGCCGTTCAGGTTGTACAACACCCATTGCTGGGTGATGCCGGTGAGGAAGCGCACCAGCAAGTCGGCTTTTCCATCGCCATCGAAGTCTTTATCGGTTGTAACTGCTCCCCAGTTGGCGCTGGTTGCCACACCGGGAAGTGTGCCACTGGCCAGAACGTTTGCTGTGCCATTGGTGGTGTACATCAGCCAGGGATAACTTCCGCCACCGCAATGGTCTTTCCTTAACAATAAATCAGGGTAACCGTTGCCATCGTAATCGCCATCACCTTGCAGTGTGTAGCAGGTGTCGAGTGTGGCGTTCAATGTATTAATAGTCGGGTCGCTGGTGCCGTTCATATAATTGATAGTCCACACGCCGCTGACTTTATTGCGCAGCAACACGTCGGCTTTGCCATCACGATTAAAATCTTTGGTCGACATCACTTCATCATTTAAATCCTGCGACATAGTCAACAACCAGTTCGAATCAATCACGTTCGGGCCAGACATCAAATCAATATGGAACGTACCCGGTATTAGTCCATTGACATCACCGCGGGTGAGGATGTCCGCTGTGCCATCGCCGTTAAAGTCAGCGGTAGAAACAATCAAATTATCAGGATCGGTGAGTGCTCCGCTCACACTACCCTGATTCAAAATGGTTAAGCCATTTAATTGTGCGAGGTTAAAGTCGCCAGTGGAAAGATTGCGCAGCAACAAACTCGATGTGACCACGGCGCAGGTATTGTTGTACAGCACATAGCCTGAATTGCAACTGGTGCATGTATCGGATGTCGGTGAATAGGCTGCACATTGTGCAACCGGGGTGTAGTTGGTACACACACGATCCGATGCTAATGTCGCTGCTACGGATTGATATTGATTTGCAGAACAAACCGTTAGTGCAGAGCAGACGCGGTTTGATGTCAATGTTGGTGCAGAGGATTCATACTCACTCGCACTACAAGTAGATACTGCTGAACACACACGATCTGAAGTTGAAGTAGGAGCTGCCGTTTCATAAGTGCTGCCTAGTGTGCAAGTGGCAACATTCGTGCAGACGCGGTTTGAAGTGAGAGTCGGTGCAGCCGATTCAAATTGACTTACATTACAAGTGCTAACGGCTGAACAGACACGATCCGAAGCTGAAGTGGGTGCTGCTGTTTCATAGGTGCTGCCTGCAACGCAGGTCGAATCCGAATTGCACGATGACTGGCCGGTGAGAGGTTGATAAGTCCCAGCAACGCATGCGGTTTGTGCAGTAGCGCCTGTACTTGAAACAAAGTTGCCCACTGATGCAAGAAAGCACGATGCTCTGCCAGCGTATGGTTGATAAGTTCCAGCAGCGCAAGTGGTCGGTGATGATGAACCAATACCAGAATAGGAACCTGCCGGCGTTTGCACACAGGCACTCACATCGGAACTTCCAACATTCGAGTTATAAGTTCCTGCCGCACATTGTGACAACATGCCGTTGATTGCATAACTACCAGCGGGCGCTTGCGCAAAGCCAGTTCCGGTTGGGTAAGTACCGTCAGCACAAGCGGATTGGGTATTGTCATTGGGATAACAATCTTGTGAATCGGGCACACCATCACCATCGGTGTCTGTTGTTGGGTCACACGCATCACCGATACCATCATGATTGGTATCTTTTTGATCAAAATTTGCAACAAGCGTGCAATTATCCGCTGCATCTTCAATACCATCGCTATCACTATCACCACTATGAATTCTCGTAATTGCGCCTATAAACAATCCATTAATGCGACTGAAATCCCCGCCAATTAATATCTTTCCATCCGCTTGCACTGCAATAGTCCACACATCATTATCAGCATCCAGATTAAAACTACTGTCCAGTGACCCATCGGCATTCAATCGCGCAATATGATCACGCGCCGTGCCGTTAAACGAAGTGAAATGGCCTCCAACAACAATCTTCCCATCGGCCTGCACAGCAGTGGTGTGGACATAACTATTAGCTCCAATGACCGGATTAAAGCTGCCGTCTAATGAACCATCAATATTCAGGCGCGCTATACGATTGATCGCGGCACCATTAAACACAGTGAAATAGCCGCCGATAATAATTTTACCATCAGCCTGCACAGAAAGAGTGTAGATAGAACTATTTGCACCGTTGCCCGGGTTAAAACTGCTGTCCAATGAACCATCGGGATTTACGCGTGCAATGTGATTTATTATTGTGCCGTTAAACGATGTGAAATCACCTCCGATAATAATTTTTCCATCCGTCTGCACAGCAACAGTTTCAACATTATAGTTTGCTCCACTGCTGGGGTTAAAGCTGCTATCCAGTGAACCATCGGCATTCAACCGTGCAATATGATTGATCAACGCACCGTTAAACATGGTGAAATTTCCAGCAACAATAATTTTTCCATCGTGCTGTAGGGTGGTGTTATAAATATCATTGTTGGCACCACTGCCCGGGTTAAAGCTGCTATCCAGTGAACCATCGGCATTCAACCGTGCAATGTAATTACGCGCTGTGCCATTTACGATTGTGAAATAGCCGCCGATAATAATTTTTCCATCAGGCTGCAGAGCGCTGGTTAGAATATAACCATTGGGGCCACTACTAATCCCCGAATTAAAATTGAAATCCAGACCACCATCCGCACCCAAAAGCGAAATGTAATTACGCCAGTAGCCACTCACGTAAGTAAAAGTGCCACCGATAATAATTTTTCCATCGGCCTGCACGGCGCTAGTATAGACCCTGCCATCAGGAGTCCAACTACTGAAGCCCGTATCCCGTAAACCTGGATTACCCACGTAAGGCGTTATATCACACGCATTGCCAATACCATCGTGATCACTATCCAGTTGATCTGGGTTATAAACCAGCGGGCAATTATCACTGGCATTGGCGATGCCATCATTATCTATATCTGGATCACAAGTATCACCAATGCCATCACCATCCGTATCCAATTGATTTGCATTTGGAAGAGTTGGGCAATTATCTGTCGCATCAGGCACGCCATCACTATCCCAATCACCTTGGCAGGCATCACCAACGCCATCTCCATTAGTATCTGTCTGGGATGGATTCGCAACATAAGGGCAATTGTCATTTTCAAGATATTCGGGACAACCGGCACCGTTAAAACTAACACAGTTACCTATATACGTATAACCAGGGAAAAATTTAACATCAGATGTAAACGTTCCATCCCGAAACCAGCCCCCCTTACCCACATTATCGCCATCAGTATCAACCTGGTACATATTAAATTGATCAACCCATGCCAATGCGTTGCTGGCAGCGCAGGCGATGAATAAAACCGCAAGCAGTTGCTTCACTCCTGGAATTTTTATCTTCATACCGCACTCCTTTCTATTTTTAAGTGAAGAGGCCTTCCTAACCATTGTACCACCGGCTCTATACCCGGCAAACCCCTTCTTTATATCAAGGAATTACTTTCCTCCTCTATAAGCCCATTCCGTGGTTTACAATAGCGTCCTTTATATAGCACCTGTAGTAGAAGCCCATGTCCGTCAAAATTCGCACCCCTGAGCAATTGGAAAAAATGCGTGTCGCTGGCCGACTCACCTCGGAAGTGCTGGACATGATCGGCGAGCACGTGAAGCCCGGCATCAGCACTGGCGAGCTGGATCGCATCTGCCACAACTATATTGTGAATGTGCAGAAAGCGATTCCCGCACCACTTAATTACAAAGGCTTTCCCAAATCGGTTTGCACCTCGGTGAACCAGGTGATTTGCCACGGCATTCCTTCCGACACCAAATTTTTGAAGAAAGGTGACATACTCAACATCGACGTCACTGTGATCAAGGATGGCTGGTACGGCGACAGCAACCGTATGTATTACGTCGGCGAGGTCGAACCGCACGCACGGCGTCTTTGTGAAGTCACCAAAGAATGTTTGATGTTAGGCATCAGGCAAGTGAAACCCGGCGCCACACTCGGCGACATCGGCCACGCCATACAACAACACGCGGAAAAAAATCATTACTCCGTGGTGCGCGAGTATTGTGGCCACGGCATCGGCGATATATTTCACGATGAACCGCAGGTATTGCATTACGGCAAAGCCGGCAGCGGTTTAGTATTAAAAGAAGGAATGACCTTCACCATTGAACCGATGATCAACCTCGGCAGCCGTCACACCGTTTTGAAAAAAGATGGCTGGACCGTGGAAACACAGGACGGCCGTTTATCGGCGCAATGGGAACACACGCTGGCCGTAACCGCAAATGGCGCGGAAATTCTCACTGTGACACCGACAAACCTTTAACGCATCGTTTGAAGACTCCGTATGAATTCAACACTGTTTTTTGACGAAAGACATTTTCTGAAAAAACTGGAAACCGAAAAGCCGGTAACGGTTTTTCGTGACGCGATTGCGGCTATTAATACTCAATTCGACAATCGTTTCCATGAAGGCGAAAATATTCGGCATCTGGTCAACGACAGAGCCGGGTTTATCGATCGCCTCTTGCATCATGCCTGGCATCGCTTTCAATGGAGCAAGGATATTGCACTGATCGCCGTGGGTGGTTATGGGCGCTATGAACTGCACCCGCATTCGGATATTGATTTGCTGATTCTATGTCACGACGAACTCAGCGACAGCGATAAAAAATCGGTCGAATCTTTCATTACATTTTTGTGGGATTTGCAATTGCGAATCGGTCACAGTGTGCGCACCATTCAGGAATGCATTAACGTAGCACGCGATGACATTACCATCGCTACCAATTTACTGGAATGTCGCACACTGGAAGGCAATATTGTTTTACGTCCCGAGCTAAGGAAAGAACTGGATAAACAAAATATCTGGCCCAGCCACGAATTTTTTCGCGCCAAGTGGGATGAACAAATTGCGCGCCACGCCAAGCACAACAACACCGAATACAATCTCGAGCCCAATGTGAAGAATGCGCCCGGTGGGCTGCGTGATATCCAGACCATTGTCTGGGTTGCCAAACGCTATTTTAATGTCACCGAAGTGCGAGAACTGGTGGACAGGGAAGAATTTCTACTCGAAAGTGAATATAACATCCTGCGTCGCGGCGAAGAAGAATTATGGCGCGTGCGTTACGGCTTGCATATTTTGACGGGACGCGAAGAAGATCGTTTGTTGTTTGAACACCAACGCGCCCTGGCTATCGAGTTTGGCTTCGTCGATAACGAAAAGAATATGGCTGTCGAGCAATTCATGAAACGCTATTACCGTGCGGTGATTGCGTTACGTGAGTTGAACGACATGTTGCTGCACTATCTCGATGAAAAGATTTTCCGCGCCGACCATGAAAAAATTATCACGCCGATCAATACGCGCTTCCAGATTTGTAACGATTACATTGAAGTCACTCATCCGAATGTGTTTCATGAAGACCCCTCCGCATTGCTGGAGATTTTTGTACTTATGGGGCTGGACCCTTCCATTAAAGGAGTACGTGCCTCCACCATTCGTCTGATTCGAGAATCGCGCGTACTGATTAATACGGAATTTTTGGCAGAAAAAAAAAATACCGATCTGTTTATCCAGTTTATGCAGTCCCCGCATCAATTGGCGGTACATCTTAAACACATGAAGCGCTACGGTGTGCTCGGTCGTTATTTACCCGAGTTCGGTGAGATCACCGGCCAGATGCAGCACGATTTATTCCATATTTATACCGTGGATGCCCATACCTTGCTGCTGATCACCTACTTGCGGCGTTTTCGGCACAAGGAAGCGGAAAAAGATTTTCCTATTGCGGCGCATATTATTCGTCGCTTGCAAAAACCTGAACTGCTTTATATCGCCGGCTTGTTCCATGACATTGGCAAAGGCCGCGGCGGCGATCACTCGCAAGTCGGTGCCGTGGACGCACAAAATTTTTGCGAACGTCATGGCTTAAGTCGCTGGGATACGAACCTGATTGTCTGGCTGGTGCGCAAACATCTATTGATGTCGAGCATTGCACAGCGCCAGGATATTTCTGATCCGGAAGTCATACACAAGTTTGCGCTCGAGATGGGCGATCAATTGCATCTCGATTATCTCTATACACTCACCGTAGCCGATGTGAACGCTACCAACCCGACATTGTGGAGCAGTTGGAAAGCATCACTGATGCGGCAATTGTACCTGGAAACCAAACTCGCACTGCGCCGCGGCCTGGAAAATACGGTGGATAAACAGAACTGGATTGAGGACACGCAGAAAGCCGTATTGCGCCGCCTGACCTCGAAAGGTTTTAACGAAACGCAAATCCGAAACTTATGGCAAGGGTATCGTGATGATTATTTTATGCGCGAAAGCCCTGCCGATATCGTCTGGCACATGCAGGCCATTTTGAAACACAATGCCGAAGTGACAGATGCCACCAGGGAAGGCTCTTCTATAGAAAATACCGCGCCACTAATTCTGATTCGCAATCCACAAACCCGTTTTGTTGAAGGTGCTACGCAAATTTTTATTCGCACACTGGAGAAACCCAACCTGTTCGCCGCGATCGTCACCACGCTTGATCACCTCAACCTGAATATCCAGGACGCCAAACTCTATAGCGCGGGCAAAGGCATTGCGAATTACACGTTCTATGTGCTGAATGAAAATCTCGCGCCCATCGGTCATGACGCGGAACGTCGCAGCCAGATACGTCGCGCACTGCGCACTGAATTGAACCAACTGGATGCGGCGGATTACCCGTCCATTGTGCAACGCCGCACGCCACGGCAATTGCAGTATTTTTCCATGCCGACGCGCACCAGTTTGAACAACGACATAAAAACTGGCGCCACAGTATTGGAAGTGATCAGCCCGGATCGCCCCGGTTTGCTGGCGCGCATTGCGCTGGTGTTCCTGCAATTCAATATCCGTTTGCAAAACGCAAAAATTGCCACGCTAGGTGAGCGCGTGGAAGACGCGTTTTTTATTACCGATCAACAGGGCAATCCCCTGAGTGACCCGGAACAATGTGCCGCTTTGCAACGCGCTATTTGCGAACAACTCGATAAAAAACCCGAACAACCCAAAGTCGTTTCCTTTTAATTTTTTTTATGAATCACCGCCTCGATTTACTACAATCTTATCCTTTTGAAAAACTCAATGCCTTGAAAGCAGGTATCACACCACCCGCGCATTGTTCTGCGATCTCCTTGTCCATCGGCGAACCAAAACACGAAACACCCGTGTTTGTCATTGAAGCGCTCACGAAATCCCTGAAACATTTATCCACTTATCCGACAACCAAAGGAATACCTGAATTACGCAACGCGATTGCACAGTGGGCGATCAAACGCTTTCAGCTCATCACATTGAACACAGAGACTGAAATACTGCCTGTGAATGGCACGCGCGAAGCCCTGTTTTCCTTTGCGCAAGCAGTAGTCGATATTGATTCATCAAAATCCATGAATCAAAAACCGATAGTAGTAATGCCCAATCCCTTTTACCAGATTTATGAAGGCGCCACGCTGATTGCCGGTGCAGAACCTTACTTTCTCAACTGCACAAAAAACTCCCATATCAATAAAAATTTTATTCCTGATCTCGATACCGTTCCGGAACACGTCTGGCAACGTACGCAACTGTTGTTTGTTTGTTCACCTGGAAATCCCACCGGTGCCGTGTGTGATTCCGCTTACTTCAAAAAACTCATTGCGCTCAGTGATCGCTATAATTTTTTAATCGCCAGTGACGAATGTTATTCCGAACTCTACTTCGATGAAACCAAACCACCCGTGGGTTTATTACAAGCCTGCGCCGAAATGAAACGGCACGATTATAAAAACTGCGTGGTGTTTCATTCCTTGTCGAAACGCTCAAACTTACCCGGCATGCGTTCCGGTTTTGTTGCAGGTGATGCAAAAGTACTGGAAAAATTTTTGCTCTACCGTACCTATCACGGCTGTGCCATGCCAGTGCAGCACCAACTCGCTAGCATCGCCGCGTGGCAGGATGAAACGCACGTCAAACAGAATCGCGATCAATATCGCGCCAAATTCACCGCCGTAGTCAACATCCTGAAACCGGTAATGCCCGTGGAAATTCCGCCCGCCAGTTTTTATTTATGGCCGGAAGTTCCTTTAAATAAACAGATTAAAAACGAATGCGATTTCGCTCGCGAATTATTTGCTCAGCAAAACGTCACAGTGCTACCAGGTTCATATTTGAGTCGCAAAACCAGCAACTCAAATATTTACGCTGAAGGCTCTCCGTCACATGGCGACATAAACCCTGGCGCAAATCATATTCGTATGGCGTTGGTAGCACCGCTGGATGAATGTGTTGAAGCCGCGCAACGCATTAAATCTTTTATTCAATCCCTGTGATTGGATTTATATAACTAACACAAGATCATGTTGAAACAGGAACGCGCCGATTACATCGCAAAACGATTAGCACAGTTGTATCCCAATCCACCCATCCCGCTGCAACACAAAGATCCCTACACTTTACTCGTCGCCGTACTGCTCTCTGCACAATGCACCGATGTGCGCGTGAATCAGGTAACGCCCGCTTTATGGAAACTCGCCGATAATCCCTTTGCCATGGCAAAAGTACCCGTTGCCAGCATTCAATCCATCATCAAGCCCTGTGGTTTATCACCACAAAAAGCCAAAGCGATTTCCGGTTTGTCAAAAATCCTTGTCGAAGAATATAACGGCGTAGTGCCTGCGGATATTCACGCGTTGGAAAAGCTGCCAGGTGTTGGCCACAAAACCGCCAGCGTGGTGATGTCGCAAGCGTTTGGTGAGCCGACATTCCCCGTAGACACGCACATCCATCGGCTGGCACAACGCTGGGGTTTAAGCAGCGGAAAAAATGTGGTGCAAACAGAAAAGGATTTAAAACATTTATTTCCGGAATCAAGCTGGAACAAACTGCATTTGCAAATTATTTATTACGGACGTGAATTTTGCAGCGCGCACAGCTGCGATGGCACCGTGTGTGAAATTTGCAGAACCTGCTATCCGAAACGAAAGAAGGCAGTGAAGAACAGGAAGGCGTAAGACCTTAAAATGTACAACTTCAGCTATACGCAGAAACCTGTAATATCTGGATGCAACAAACCATAGCCATTGAAGCAAGAATCCATAAAGTAGCTATCAATGTGGTGGCTCGTCGTCGCAATACCCGTATCAGCCAGTCTGCATCCAACTCCGCTTCACGCCATGGGTCAACACGAACTAACGTCAACAAAAAAAGATCTTTTATAACTCTCATAGCAACACTCCAACTGATACTACTTTTAGAGGGTGCCAAACGAGTCAGGCAAGCTGGCGTCATTTAGACATCGATATTCTTTACGAGGCCTTTCAAAAAAATAAAGACGACACAACAAAAGAATGAGTGTTGATTAAATATAAAAAATTAATGACTGTAAACTACCCGCACAGGTAGTCTTGCGAAAATTAATATGATTTTAATAGTTTTATTATTGTACTGGCCTATACCAATTCACTTCACGCGCATGTGTGTCGACTTGATCCACTACATCGAGAATTAACGCAAACAGCGCCATGCGCACGACGATGCCATTATCTGCCTGGCGAAAAATTGCGAGATTGGGATTTTCATTGAGATCATTGTCAAGTTCATTCGCTTCAGCACGACTGTCGCGCGGCAGCGGATGCATGATCACTGTATTCGGTTCACAAAATTTGGTGTACATCTGCTGATTCAAACGGAACTTGCCGCGATACATGTCTGCTTCTTCCTTGCTGCCAAAACGTTCTTCCTGGATGCGCGTCGAGTAAACAATATCCGTTTTGCGTATACTGTCTTCCAGTTGATCGGTGACAATCACATGATGCCCCGCTTTGCGCAAACCATCCACCAGCTCCAGTGGCAGTTGTAATTCTTTCGGTGACACCAGTGTCACTTGTACCTTGCTGTACAAGCGCAATAATTTACTCAGCGAATGCACCGTGCGACCATGTTTTAAATCGCCGATCATGGCGATACGCAACTCATCCATGCTGCGGCCTTTTGATGCGATTTCTCGTTTGATGGTGTAGAGATCCAGCAATGCTTGTGTGGGATGCTCGTTCGCACCGTCGCCGCCATTGATGACCGGCACGCGACTCGCGGCGGCAAATTCTGCAACGGAACCGGCTTGCGGATGTCGCATACAAATCACATCACTGTAACCCGACAACACGCGTGCAGTATCATAAAGCGATTCCCCTTTGGCAATCGCTGAACTTTCGAAGCCGGTGGTTTCACGCACGGAGCCGCCGAGCAGGTCAAAGGCACAGCCAAAGCTGATGCGAGTACGGGTGCTGGGTTCAAAAAACATATTGCCCAGAATCGCGCCGTCCAGCACACGCGTCACGCGTTTGCGCTGTGCGTAAGGCTCCATGCGATCCGCCACCTTAAACACGCGATCTATCGCTTCCCGATCAAATTGCTCTATCGATAATATATGGCTGCCTTTAAAATTCATCACTTCTCACTCATTCACAAAATTTGTTCAGCCCAATCTGCCAGCTCACCCAGTAAGGCGCGATCACTTGTGCTGCATTCCGGCCGCGCCAGCAAGGCGTCGATTTTACCGTGATAGGTCTCCAGATCGATATAACCTTCACACAATTTTTCATTCAAACGCTGAAAACGCAGTTCTTCCCATTGATGTTGTTCCTCCTCTGCCAGGGTCTCTGGAAAATTGCGCGCACGATAACGAAACAACAGCTCTTGCAAACGTTTATCAGAAAAGGCAAAGGTGCGCGCCGCCAGCGATGCACCATCCAACCGTCGAAGCTGGTCACACAGGGCTCGATCACTGTTACTCAGGAAACCATCGTAAAGTCGGAACTCGGGATCCGGCACCGGTCGTTCATACTCGGGCTGCATTACCTCACTTACCTTGGCAATCACCTGCACTTTATTTGCAAGGATATGTCGCCAATGTTTTTCACACAAGGCTTTATCAATGTTGAGACGCGAAGCTACCTCCACGTCGAGTACACTGAGACTCGCCACCATCGGCGATTTATTTAAATGAATGGTTTTAAGTGGTACGCGCTCCATGCCTACCGGCAATAATTCTGTTTTAGTAAACACGCGTTGCATAATCTCTTCCGCTGACAACTCCAGCAACGGTGCTGGATCCACCATCAAGTCATAGCAAATTACACCATTGGCGTTGGTGGGATGTTTACACAAGGGCATCATCAACGATGCATAGCAGTGTTGCCAACGCAAGCGTGAAGACACATGAAATAACGGTTTATGATTCACTAAATCGATTAACTCGGCGACTTTGCGTTTATCGCGCAGCGACAATGCGTATTCAAACAATTTAGGCTGCGCCTGTTTCATCTTTTTGGCGACAGCCAACGTAGCTAACACATCCGATAACGCATCATGCGCACTCTCATGACTTAAATTGTTTGCTTTGGTTAAACTTTCCAATTTAAAAATTGGACGACCCTTGTCTTCGCCTTCTGTCACCACAGGCCAGACCATTCCTTCGGGACGTAACGCATGCATCAACCGCAATACGTCAAGAATATCCCAGCGCGAATTACCATTTTTCCATTCACGTTCATAAGGGTCATAAAAATTGCGGTATAACAGATGACGTGTGAATTCATCATCAAAACGAATGGAATTAAAACCGACAGCACAGGTTCCCGGTACCGAAAATTCAGCGGCAATTTTTTTCGCGAACAAATATTCAGGCAAGCCTTTTTCGAGGCAGTGTTGTGGCGTAATGCCGGTAATTAAACAGGATTCGGGATCAGGCAGCGTATCGATAGCGGGTTGACAATAAATTGTTAACGGATCACCAATAATATTTAACTCTGCATCGGTGCGCACACCCGCGAACTGCGAGGGGCGCGCCCAGCGCGGGTCCATGCCAAAAGTTTCATAATCATGCCAATAAAAAGTAAAAAGCCCTGCATTCATCGCTGAAGCAGGGCTTTTTATGTTCACGTCCTTACGCTCACACTCTTACACTAATATTCTTACTTATTTGTCGTAAACTTTTACTTCCACACGGCGATTTTGTTTGCGACCTTCTTCCGTGTCATTGGTGGCTACCGGGTGTTCTTCACCGTAGCCCACCACTTGCAAGTCCGCACCTTCCACACCGCGTTTTTTCAGCTCGCGTTTCACCACAATTGCCCTGTCCATCGACAATACTTTGTTGCTCTTATCTGAACCGACGCTGTCAGTATGACCTTCGATAACTGCTTTTGAATTGGTGCTCTTGATTTCTTCAGAAATCTGATCCAGCTGTGATCCATACTGCGCTTCGATGTTGACACTGTTGAATCCAAAATTAACCAGCGTATGCGTAAATTTTGGAACCGCAACGGCGGGTGCTGGCGGCGCAACCGGTTCTGGCGCGGGTGCCGGAGTGGCTGCAACCGGCTCTTCAGATTCACGATATTCCATCGGTGGCAGTGACTCATTGTCACTCGCTCCCAGAACAGAACCTTCCTCCTGAACCGCTGGCTTCGGCTCCACAAAGTGATAATTCAGGGACAAGGTGCCGATACCATCGTTCAAGCCACCGGCCATGGTGTGAACGAATTTAAGGTCACCACGCAATTCCCAATTGTCAGTGACAAATGTTGAAAGGCCTGCGCCAATATGAAAACCGGCTGTTGCATTGTCTTTATAATTGCTCACCAGGGTGATGTGGGTGTAGCCATACTCCATAAGGAAGCGAACATCACTGCCCCAATAACGCGTCAAACTTAAACTGTGCATCTCCAGGTGATGATCACCAGGGCCAAAGGCATTATGTTGGTCTCCCAAATCAATAGACCAACGATCATTGAATTGATAACCACCTTGCAGACCCAGGGTGCGTGTGTTGCCCCCCTGACGATCAAAATCCGGTTTTAAGTAGCCCGTTGAACCACCCACATACCAATGGCCGGGTGAATCATTCTTTTTTGTAGTGGTGTCTCCATTGTCATCTTCGTCGTCTGCAGCTAATACAGATACAGGAACCAGAATCAAAAGCGTCAGGGCTGACAATAGCGTTTTTTTGCACCACCCGTTTTTATTCCACATAACACGGTTCCACATAATCAAGCCCCCAAGTTCTTTTATGACTAGGCCCGCATAGAGCGGGCCGTAACGGTTAGACTACAAATATTTGCTTATAAATCGAGCACTTAATGGTACACGTTAAAAAGGATGTTAACAATACACAGCCAAGCCCTTGAAGTTAAAAGGTCCCAAGCCCACCTCAGGCAGCACTGTCCAGAATCGCCAGGCAAAAATTCTTCTTACCTCTTCTGACTATAAAGTAACTGCCATGAACCGGCTGGAACGCCCGAAGCGGTCTATCACTCCCTTCAACCGGCTTATGAACTTCGCCATTAACGGATACGGCTCCATTATTGATAAATTCCCGCGCCTGTTTATTACCGCGCGCCAGTTCACTTTCCACCAACACATCCACCAGGGTTTTATCTCCTGAAGCCAGACGAAATGTTGGCAAACCATCCATCGCCAATTGCTCGAAATCATCTGCGGTGAGTGTGGAATATTCATCGCTAAACAAGGCTTCCGATATACGTTTGGCCGCCTGCAAGCCAACCTCACCGTGGACAAGCCGCGTGACTTCCGTTGCCAGAATTCCTTGTGCGGATTTGCGGCCCTGAACCGCTGCGTCTTCTTGCTCTATTTGCGCGATCTGGTCCACAGATAAAAAGGTGAAATAACGCAGGAATTTGTAGACATCCGCATCAGCCGTATTAATCCAGAATTGATAAAACGCATAGGGAGAGGTTTTTTGCGGATTCAACCAAACGGTTCCCGCTTCTGTTTTTCCAAATTTACTACCATCCGCTTTAGTTACCAGCGGCAACGTTAAACCAAACACTTGCTGCTGGTTCAGACGACGGGTTAAATCGATGCCGCCCGTGATATTGCCCCATTGATCGGATCCGCCAATTTGCAAAGTACAGTTGTACTTTTTATTAAGCTCTGCAAAATCGTAGGATTGCAACAACATGTAGGTGAATTCGGTAAAAGAAATGCCGGCACCCTCTCGATCCAGACGTTGCTTGACTGACTCTTTATGAATCATGGCATTCACAGAAAAATGTTTGCCGACGTCACGCAGGAAATCCAGCACCTGCATACCGCCTATCCAGTCCAGGTTATTAACGACAGCTGCGCTATTCGCTGCGTCACTAAATTCAATAAATTGGCTTACCTGATCGCGCAGTTTTTTAACCCACCCGTTAATGACTTCGGGCGTATTCAATTTTCTTTCCTCGGCCTTGAACGAAGGGTCACCGATCAGCCCTGTGGCGCCTCCCACCAATGCAATGGGTTTGTGTCCTGCCAACTGAAAACGCTTCAGTGTCAAAAGAGGCACCAGAGAGCCAATATGCAAGCTATCGGCGGTGGGGTCAAAACCACAATAAAGTGTTCTGGGTGTCGCCAGTGCTTCTTCCAATCCTTCCCCCGCGATCTGGTTTACCAGGCCACGAGCCTTTAAATCCTGAAACAAATGAGGGTCGACCAAAGCCATTATTTTGATGCCTGCGGATAAAAAGGAGCCAACATACCGGAACATTTGATAAAAACAAGAGAGGGGTGCGCCAGCTAGAACACTTTGTTCCAAAAACAGCTATGCTGGATAGTGACCCTCCCTATGTGAAGTGGTAGGATAACCCTATGTTTTTCATTGCAAACCAGTAAGTTACAGAAAATAATCAGAACTTACTTTAATTAACCCATCACCGCCGAATTACACCCCCTTCAAATACCCATGCAAATATATTCCACACTGAATGATCGTCTGGCGCACTGGCTACACCCAAGGCATGCGGTCGTGCATCTTGCAATAGTGGTGGTGGTTACCGTCCTTGCTTTTGCCGCCATACTGTTACCCGTAAACAACCAGGCATCCACCACCAGCACTTTGAGTAATTTGACTGACAGCCCACCGCCACCCAGAACTGTCAGTGAAGTGATGCTGGATATACAGCCTGCGTCGGAAGAAACAGCAGCACTTGATAACCCTCTCGCGCCGGAATCGTCTCCCGAGGAAAATAGCAGCTCATGGAAAATAGTGAGCGTAAAATCCGGCGATTCGCTGAGCACCGTGTTTCAACGTGCCGGAATGAATACCAAAGAAGTGCATAATCTCATTCACAGCAGTAAAGAAGCGCAAACACTTACAACCATCAACCCGGGACAGCAAGTCGCATTCCTGATCGGTGAAGACAAGCAATTACAAAAAGTGAAATTGATAAAAAATCCGCTGGAGAGTATCGAGTTCACCAAAAACCAGACGGGTTACACTTTTGAAAAACTTCAGCGCATCCCTGATGTTACTTACAACTTCGCCAAAATCACTATTGACTCGTCGCTGTTTCAAAGTGCAAATAAGGCGGCAGTTCCTGACAGCCTGGCGATGGAACTGGTCAGCGTATTTGGTTGGGATGTCGATTTTGCCCTGGATATACACGACGGTGACACCTTTAATTTTGTTTATGAAGAGCGCATGCTTGATGGTAAAAAAATTGGCAACGGTGATATTGTGGCCGCTGAATTTAATAAAAAAGGCGTCCGCTACCAGGCAGTGCGCTACACCGACCAGACAGGTAACAGTCGTTACTTCACACCAACAGGTATGAGCATGAGAAAGGAATTCCTGCGCACGCCAGTAGATTTTGCGCAAATCAGTTCACCATTTAATTTAAATCGCATGCATCCCATCCTGCATAAAATTCGTGCACACAAAGGCACCGACTACGCTGCGCCCATGGGAACGCCAGTGCGCGCGACGGGCAATGGCCGTGTCACTTATGCTGCATGGAAAGGCGGTTACGGAAACGTGATTCAAATTCAGCACGGACAAATTTATGAAACGGTTTATGGTCACCTGAGCAGATACGCACGCGGAATCAAGGAAGGCAGTAAAGTCACGCAAGGGCAAATTATTGGTTATGTCGGCATGACTGGCTTGGCGACTGGCCCGCATCTACATTATGAATTTCACGTTAATGGAGAAGTAAAAAATCCGGTGAAAGTCAAATTTGCAAATTCATCGCCCATCTCCACAAGCGAAAGACCTCGTTTCCTGGCGCAGACGCAGCGTTACATGACACAACTCGCCAGTTACACACACACGCTGTCTCCAACACAAATTGCCTTGTCTGAATAAATTGCGTGAACTCGCCTGCGCTTCCTTACTGTTACATCGGACTTATGTCTGGCACCAGCATGGACAGCATCGACGCCGCACTGGTTGATTTTTCGCAAGCCTCGCCCACATTATTATCCACCCATAGCCTTCCGATTTCGGAAACACTCAAACAACGTCTGTTGTCTTTATGTCAAACACTTGCACATCCAGCGCTCGGCGAATTGGATAGCGAGCTGGGCGAATTGTTTGCACAAGCTGCATTGCAAGTTTTGAAAAACGGAAAAATGAAACCAGGCGAAGTACGTGCCATCGGCAGCCACGGCCAAACTATTTTTCATCAACCGCCCACGCAACACCAACGCGGATTCAGTGTGCAAATAGGTGACCCGAATATCATTGCACTGCGCACCGGCATTACGACAGTTGCCGATTTCAGACGCAAGGACATGGCTGCCGGTGGCCAGGGCGCGCCGTTGGTCCCGGCCTTTCATAAAGCCATGTTTCACTCCCGTGAAAAAAATCGTGTCGTTTTAAATATTGGCGGTATCGCCAATATCACGGTGTTACCTGCCAAAGGAAAAGTAACCGGTTTTGATACGGGCCCAGGCAATGTATTGCTGGATGCATGGATAGCAAAGCATCAACAGCAATCCTATGACGACGCAGGAAAGTGGGCGCGCCAGGGGAAAATCAATTTAACTTTGCTGAATGATTTGCTTGGCGAAAAATATTTTAGTGCGGCTCCACCCAAAAGCACGGGCCGTGAATTATTTAACCTGGGCTGGCTGGAAAAAATAGTCGCTTCCCAAACTGCTCCTGTCGCGGCAGTTGATGTGCAAGCCACAGTGACTGCACTCACTGCAAAAAGTATTGCCCATGCCATACAAACTTATGCGCCCAATACACAAGAGTTATTTATTTGCGGTGGCGGAGCACACAATGACTATCTGGTCAGTTTGTTACAAACGTATACCGAATTAAAAATAGAAAACACATCGACTTTGGGAATTAATTCCGATTGGGTGGAAGCCTGTGCTTTTGCCTGGCTTGCTAAACAAACGCTGGAAAATAAACCGGGCAATCTGCCAGAAGTTACCGGCGCTAATCAAGCAGTCGTGCTCGGTGGGATTTATTTTCCGTGATCTTGTAGGGGCGGTTCATGAACCGCCCCTACGAAAAAATCGCTGTGCCATCCAGCCCCTGCTTCGCCATCATTTCGCGCAAGCGACGCAACCCTTCGACTTGAATCTGCCGTACCCGTTCACGCGTCAGACCAATATTTTCACCCACTTCCTCCAATGTCGAAGCGTCATAACCGCCCAAACCAAAGCGACGACACAACACTTCACGTTGTTTTTCATGCAACTGATTCAACCAGTAATCCATGTTGCTATAAAGCTCCTCTTTTTGTAATTCCTGCACCGGATCCACTGATGATTCATCAGGCAAAATTTCCAGCAACGAGCTTTCAGAGTCGTAACCCAGATGCGCGTCGATAGAAGACACGCGCTCGTTCAAACCCAACAGGTAACGCACTTCATCCACCGGTTTTTCCATCAACGCCGCAATTTCTTCGGCAGAAGGTTCATGATCCAGTTTTTGTGTTAACTCACGTGCGGCACGCAAACAGGTATTCAATTCTTTTACCACATGAATGGGCAAACGAATCGTGCGGGTCTGGTTCATCAATGCGCGTTCAATGGTCTGGCGTATCCACCAGGTGGCGTAAGTGGAGAAACGGAAACCACGATCCGGATCAAATTTTTCAACGGCGTGAATCAAACCCAGATTCCCCTCTTCGATCAAATCCAGCAAGGGTAATCCACGATTCAGGTATCGTCTGCAAATTTTTACCACCAGTCGCAAATTACTTTCAATCATACGACGGCGCCCCGCTTCGTCCCCCTTGAGAGCAAGTTTTGCGTAATACACTTCTTCTTCTGCATTCAGTAACGGAGAAAAACCGATTTCGCTGAGATAAAGCTGTGTCGCGTCCAGCACTACAGGAATTTCACCCTCTGCTTCAGTTGCTTCGTAATAATATTTCTCCACTTTTTCTGATTCAGATAACGCATAGTCAACATCAACAATTGCTGTTGCTTCAGCCGTATCAGAAAAAATTTCTTCTGCGCACAATGCTTTCAGTGTTTCACCAATTATGATTGGTTCAAACACTTCGCTCACGCGGGTTGTTTCTGAATAAGTGTTTCTGGATATAGCCTGATTTGCGTTCCGTGCCATATGCTTTTCCTCTTCCTTGAGTGAGTCTGCGTTCTTTACTAACTAGCGGTGGGGCAAATAATCCTCGGGATCAACCGGCTTGCCATCACGCCGAATTTCAAAGTGCAGTTTTACTTTATCAGCGCCACTAGCACCTATTTCGGCAATTTTCTGTCCAGCTTTAACAGCATCGCCTTCTTTTACCAACAAAACGCGATTATGGGCATAAGCACTCAGGAATTGATCGTTGTGTTTGATAATAATAAGCTGACCATAGCCTAATAACCCGCTGCCCGCATACACCACGCGGCCCGACGCGGACGCGGATACCGCTTCGCCCAGATTTCCTGCGATATCAATGCCTTTGTTGACAGAACCGGACTCCGAGAACGCCTGTATTATTTTCCCGGATGCGGGCCATTGCCACGTGATTTTACTGTCCGAGATATTTTTTATAACCGGTTTGACGGGTGTCGGATTTGCGTTGTTAATCGCTTTGCTCTGTCCATTGGTCTTGGTCGAAGCAACAGGTTTGGGTGTTGAAGCAGGCGCTGTTGACTCAGTAAGCTTTAATACTTGGCCAGGGTGAATCACATAGGATTGATCAATCCCATTGGCGCGCGCCAATTCCCGGTAATCGAGGCCATAGGCCCAGGCGATAGAAAACAAAGTCTCGCCTTTGCCAACGACATGGGTCGTTATTTTATTTGATGGAGGTTGTGCTCGCGAATCAACGGGCGCAGGTGTAGTGGAGCACGCAAGCAGCAGGACACTGCTGAGCAAGACAACCAGGAAAAGTCGGATGGGAAAATTCGACAGCATACTGTTTGTTTTACTGCAAAGAACCGCTGCGCAGCGGCACAAAGCGAACTTCTTCCAGCGTCATCGTCGTGAAGGTGTCGGCATCGCCATCGCGAGAAATCATTTTTAATTGTTGCACGTCATCTTTGCCTACCGGAATGATCAACACACCATTGCTTCCTAATTGCACCAGCAATTCTTTTGGGACAACCAGAGGTGCCGCCGTACTGATGATGCCGTCAAATGGCGCTTCCTCTGGCCAACCTAGGCTTCCGTCGGCATATTTAAGATGTACATTGCGCAACCCAAGCAATTCCAGCCGTTCTTGCGCCTTGATTTGCAGCGGAGCAATGCGCTCTACACTGTAAACCTGATCCACCAATTTGGAGAGAATTGCCGTTTGATAACCCGAGCCCGTGCCTATCTCCAATACTTTTTTGCGCGGCCCCAGAGACAACAAGGCTTCGGTCATGCGCGCCACGATATAAGGTTGCGATAAAGTCTGGTTATGACCGATGGGCAAGGCGGTGTCTTCGTAGGCGCGATGCGCCAACGCTTCATCAAGAAAAATATGGCGCGGGGTATTACAGATCACATCCAGCACGTGAAAGTTAGCGATACCCTGATCCATCAGGCGCTGGATCAATCGTTCACGCGTACGGCGGGAGGTCATACCGATCCCGTCCAGATTCAGTTCTGCCACTCAGCCCCCCTTTTTTTACAAATGCTGCATGTTGCATATTACAAGCTTCAAGCATCGTGATAAAAGCCAACTATACCATGACCATCCGATTATTCACCGGAGACATCGGCAATTTCGCGGATTAACGAGGTGGCGTAGGTCCCGGGTGGCAACACAAACTCCAGAATGGTGCTATCTTCCTGCAAGCGATAACTGAATTGACTCGGCTTTAATACGCAGGGGCGACGTTCCTGCTGCAATCCGCAATGCTCCAGAAAATGACACCAGTTGATGTGCTGTTTCATTATGCTTTCTTCCCATTCACGCACTTGCAGCGTGCTGTTTAACCGACCGCGCCCCCACAACGGCGCACTGGGATACACTTCCGGATCTCCCTCAATCGCACGATCCCAACATTGCTGTTGCACTCGCAGAGCCAAGACCTGATTAAACAACCAGGAACGCATGGCCGACACTTTGAGCCGATCCTGGAAATGTTGTTGCTTGCCTTTGGCTTTCGCCAAAAAACGATCGACATCTCGCAGGTTAGAACCGTCATGCCCAAAGCGCTGCGCACCGTAATAGTTAGGTACGCCGCGCTCCGCAATCACTGTCAGGTGTGCCGCTAACGCATCACGATCTCCCTGCACATCACGCAAACAGATACGAAATAAATTGGCCTGGTGCTCACCGCGCCGCAATTTTTTATGATGACGACCCGAATGCAACAATGATATTTCACCATCCGGGATAGATTGCCAGGCAAAATCATCGCGTTGCTGCAAATACACACTGAACCATTGACGCGTTACAGCCTTGCGATCTTTCATTCCCGAGTAACCCACATCGCTCAACTGAACATCCGCCATCCTGGCAATGTGTTCTGCAACGACCTGCGTATTCTGGTCACGCTTCTCTATAAATAGATAAAGATGTTCGCCGGCACCTGACAATTCAAAACCCAACTGTTCCTCCACATAAAAATCTTCAGGCACGGCTTTTAATTGTGCGGTAATGGGCGGTGTGCCCCACGCACGGGAAAAATCAAGATTCAAGGTGTCAGTCACGATGTTCCCTCGTAGGGGCGAATAATCATTCGCCCCTACATAACACAAATCATTTTTTATAAATCAACGCCACGGCGTGACAACTGATGCCTTCTTCGCGCCCTTCAAATCCCAGTCCCTCAGTCGTCGTTGCTTTTACATTGACACGATCTACATCAATGCACAAATCGCTGGCGAGATTGCTTCTTATCGATTCCACATGCGGCAATACTTTCGGCGCTTGTGCAACGACTGTGACATCGATGTTACTAATCACATAGTGCTTTTCTTGCAACAGCTCCGCCACTTTCTTCAATAATTGTCGGCTATCGATATTTTTATAAGCGTTATCGGTATCCGGAAAATGTTTGCCAATATCACCGAGCGCTGCCGCACCCAACAGGGCATCACACAAAGCATGGATCAACACATCGCCGTCAGAATGCGCAATCAATTTTTTCTTGTGCGGGATTTTTACACCACCCAATACAACAAAGGCATCGGCACTCTGTTCTGCAAAGCGATGCACATCAAAGCCATGCCCGATTCTTGAGAGACCTGTTTGAACATTCATACTGTTTTCCTTCAACAGAGACGCTGCCATGGCTAAATCTTCAGGCACCGTAATTTTGAGATTGGAACGCTTTCCCGGAAATACTTGCGGTTTATACCCGAGTAATTCCATCGCCGATGCTTCGTCGGTGATCACTGCATTTTTTTCGCGGGCGGATAACAGTGCGGATCGCAATAACTGCAAGCGAAACATTTGTGGCGTTTGTGCTTGCCACAGGGAACGTCGGTCCTCGGTTTTCACAATTTCATTTTGTGGATTCACTGACTTGATGGTATCGCCCACGGCGACTGCCATAATGCCACCGACATCGGATGCGCCCAGTGTCTTGAGCATCGCGACGACATCCTGTGCTTGCACACAGGGACGTGCGGCATCGTGAACCAGAACCCAATCGTCATTTTTGTCGGCTAATGATTGCAGCGCGTTCAATACAGAGTCCGCTCGCTCTTTACCGCCAACCACTGTTTTAACCAAGGGATGTTTTGCGATCGAGAGTGTTGAAAAAAATTTATCCTCCGCGTGCAGCGCTACGACGACTCCTTTCAACTGTGCAATATTAATAAAAACTTCAATTGTATGTTCCAGAACGGTTTTGCCGTTGATAACACAGTATTGTTTTGGCAAATCACTGCCGACACGCGTACCGATACCTGCCGCTGGAATAATCAACCAGAAGGGAATTTTATTTTCAACAACGCTTGTAGACAGAGTACTCATATCATCTACTTCTGCGGCTTCGATTTAGACTTGGTTTGTTTGGGGTCGTCAGTAATAAAGTAAAATGTTTCGCCTTCCTTGATCATGCCCATATCGGTACGCGCCTTGGCTTCGATACTCTCCGTGCCTTCTTTTAATTCCTTGATTTGCGCCATCAACACCCGGTTGCGTTCTTCCAGTGTAGTGTTCTCCAGTTTTTGTTTATCAATTTCGCGTTGCAGCTGTACTATTTGCTCGACACTGCCTTCACCAAACCACAGGCGATATTGCAGGCCCAGGATAATTAAAATTAGAACGGCAATGACCCATCTCATATTTGACCCCACCCTAACCCTCCCCTTGCCAAGGGAGGGAATGTAAACTCCTCCCCCTGACAAGGGGGAGGCAGGGAGGGGGTCATGATCGGAATTCCTTGCGTCCACGGTACAGTGCTTTGGAACCGAGTTCTGCTTCAATGCGCAGCAAGCGATTGTACTTGGCCACGCGATCCGAACGACATAAAGAACCCGTTTTGATTTGTCCCGCTGAAGTAGCAACGGCGAGATCCGCAATCGTAGCGTCTTCGGTTTCACCGGAGCGATGCGAGATCACCGCCGTATAGCCGGCAGCCTTCGCCATATTGATGGCATCGAGCGTTTCGGACAAAGAACCAATCTGGTTAAATTTAATCAAAATAGAATTGGCAATTTTATTATCAATACCGCGTTTCAAAATTTTAGTGTTGGTCACAAATAAATCATCGCCCACTAACTGCACACGGTTGCCCAGTTTTTTTGTCAAGCCTGCCCAGCCATCCCAATCGCTTTCATCCATACCATCTTCAATTGAAATGATTGGATACTTATCACACAAGGATGCCAGATAATCGGCAAAGCCAGCGGCGTCATAAATTTTTCCTTCACCGGCTAAATCATATTTTCCGTTTTTGAAAAACTCAGATGATGCACAGTCCAGCGCCAATGTCACATCCTGATTCATTTTGTAACCGGCTGCGGCCACCGCCTCAACAATCACCTGCAGTGCCGCTTCGTTGGAAGGCAAGTTCGGCGCAAAGCCGCCCTCATCACCGACCGAAGTACTCAGGCCACGTGCATGCAATAACTTTTTCAAATTGTGGAAAATTTCCGCGCCCATGCGCAAGGCTTCGGCAAAGGTTGGCGCGCCCACCGGCTGCACCATAAATTCCTGGATGTCGACGTTGTTGTCGGCATGTTCACCGCCATTGATAATATTCATCATCGGCACCGGCATCGTGTACTTACCTGCGGTACCATTAATTTCCGCAATGTGTTGATACAACGGAATCTGTTTTGAAATCGCCGCGGCTTTGGCCGCTGCAAGTGACACCGCGAGAATTGCATTGGCACCAAATTTTTCTTTATTCTCGGTACCGTCGGCATCAATCATTAATTTGTCGAGCAAGCGTTGATCCGCCGCATCTTTACCCAGCAATAATTTTTTGATGTCGTTGTTCGCATATCCAACAGCTTTCAACACACCTTTGCCCAGGTAACGCTTCTTATCGCCATCACGCAGTTCGAGTGCCTCACGCGAGCCGGTCGATGCACCGGAAGGCGCACACGCGGTACCGACCACACCGTTTTTTAAAATCACATCGGCATTCACCGTCGGGTTGCCGCGGGAATCCAGCACTTCAAAGGCTTTAATATCAGCAATAGCAGTCATGTATCTACTCCAAATAAAAAATTTATTTTCGCTCCTCCTATTTATAGGGGGAGTGGCCGAAGGCCGAGGGGGTCATTTTTTAACTTGACCCCTCCGTCGCTTCGCGACACCTCCCCTACAACGTAGAGGAGGCTAAATCAGTCTATCTTTAACTCAGGAAAGTGTTTCACCAAATCATCCACCGCTTTCATTTGTTGCAAGAACGGTTTTAATTTATCGAGTGGCAAGGCGCAAGGGCCATCGCACTTCGCATTATTCGGATCGGGATGTGCTTCAAGGAACAAGCCGGCAATGCCTTGCGACATGCCTGCTCTTCCCAATTCAACCACCTGCTGGCGACGACCACCGGCCGAATCACTGCGGCCGCCCGGCATTTGCAAACTGTGTGTGACATCAAAAATCACTGGATAACCCATTTGCTTCATAATGCCGAAGCCCAGCATGTCGACCACCAGATTATTGTAACCAAACGAAGAACCGCGCTCACACAACATCAAACGGTCATTACCGGCTTCATTACATTTTTGCAAAATGTGTTTCATCTCCTGCGGTGCCAGGAACTGTGCTTTCTTGATATTAATCGCTGCTTTGGTTTTTGCCATCGCGATGACCAGATCGGTCTGACGCGATAAAAAAGCAGGCAATTGAATCACATCACACACTTCAGCAACCGGCGCACATTGATGCGGCTCATGCACATCGGTGATCACCGGCACACCAAACGTTTTTTTAATTTCCTGGAAAATTTTCAAACCTGCTTCCATGCCCGGGCCGCGATAGGAATTAATGGATGAGCGATTTGCTTTATCAAAGGAAGCCTTGAACACGTAGGGAATTTTTAATTCTGTGGTTACTTTGACGTAGGCCTCCGCGACTTGCATGGCCAGGTCGCGCGACTCCAGCACGTTCATTCCACCGAACAACACAAACGGTTTGTTATTGGCAACCGATATTTTTCCGGAAGCGCTTGATTCAAGCGTAATCGTTTTTTGGTTCATGATTTTTTTGCTACGGATGGCTTCTTGTTTTTACTCGCCGCAAAAGCTTTGGCGGCTTTAATGTAACTGGTGAACAAGGGATGCCCGTCGCGCGGCGTCGACGTAAACTCCGGATGGAACTGGCACGCCACAAACCACGGATGATCCGTGCGTTCGACCATCTCGGGCAATGTGCCATCCATCGACCAGGCCGAAACGCGCAAGCCCACCTTTTCAAAACCGGGAACATAGCGCGTGTTCATTTCATAACGATGACGATGGCGTTCAATAATCGTATCGGCGCCATAAATTTCCCGCACTTTGGTATTCGGTGATAACTTGCATTGCTGTGCACCCAGACGCATGGTGCCACCGAGATCAGAGTTTTCGCTGCGCTTTTCCACTGCACCGTCCTCCGTCTTCCATTCGGTGATCAAAGCAATGACGGGGTCCGGTGTTTTCACATTAAATTCCGTGCTGTCCGCCGTTTTCAAACCGACCTGATGACGCGCGCTTTCAATCACCGCGACTTGCATTCCCAGGCAAATGCCCAGATACGGAATTTTATTTTCACGTGCGTAACGCACCGCCTGGATTTTTCCTTCTATGCCACGCTCACCAAAACCGCCAGGCACCAGAATCGCATCGACATCACTCAGTACACCGGTTCCGGTATCGAGCAAGGTTTCAGAATCAAGGTAACGAATATTCACTTTGGTGTCCGTGTGTATACCCGCATGCATCAACGCTTCATTGAGTGATTTATACGCGTCAAGCAAATCCATGTATTTGCCGACCATCGCGATGGTGACTTCCTCTTTCGGATGCAACAACCCTTTCACCACACGATCCCATTCACTCAAATCCGGCGGCGGGCAATCGATGCGGAATTTTTCCACCACAAAATTATCCAGGCCATATTCATGCAAACGGCGTGGAATCGCATAAATGGTTTCCGCATCGCGCAGTGGAACCACAGCGCGATATTCCACATTGGTGAACAACGCAATCTTGCGCAAGGCGCTGTCGTCGATTTCATGATCAGAGCGACACAGCAACACATCGGGCATCAAACCAATGGTGCGCAACTCTTTGACCGAGTGTTGTGTCGGTTTGGTTTTGGTTTCACCCGCCGCCGCGATGTAAGGAACCAGTGTGAGATGAATCAGCAAGGAGCGATGGCTGCCGAGTTCGATGCGCAATTGACGCACCGCCTCGAGGAAAGGTTGTGATTCGATATCACCGACTGTGCCGCCAATTTCCACAATCGCCACATCCACGTCTTTATCCGCACCATCGAGAATGCGACGTTTGATTTCATCGGTTACATGCGGAATGACTTGCACGGTGCCGCCAAGGTAATCGCCGCGCCGTTCCCGACGCAAAATCGTTTCGTAGACACGACCGGTAGTGAAGTTATTGCGCTTGGTCATTTTGGCGCGCAGGAAGCGCTCATAGTGGCCCAGGTCCAGATCCGTCTCGGCGCCGTCTTCCGTCACAAACACTTCGCCGTGCTGGAAGGGGCTCATGGTGCCCGGGTCAACATTCAGGTAAGGGTCCAGCTTCAGCATGGTGACCTTGAGGCCCCGCGCTTCCAGCAAAGTGCCGAGCGACGCGGCGGCAATGCCCTTCCCCAACGAGGAAACCACGCCACCGGTTACAAATATAAAACGCGTCATGCCCATACCCGCTACATTCCAAATACATTAAACAAACAACTAATCGGGTGGGTTTTTTAAACAGAAGAGGCTGATAAACCTTCTGGAATCCACCCTCAGGATGTCTCCCGAAGATGGGTAGTCAGACTACCAGAAGGGGCTATTTCAATCCAGAACCATTAGCCGAAAAGCGGCTTTAGAATGGATTTAGCTACTACTTCGCGCGCCCAGCCACGCACCTGCGCTGGTAAAAGCAAGGCCGGCAACCAACAACCAGGAGAAAGGCTCCTGCAAAATAAATACGGCGCCAAGCCCGGCAACCGCCGGCACCATCGCCATCACTGCACCCAGCCGCGTGGGGCCGAGACGTTGCATGGCTTGCATGAAGCACAGCATCGCAACAATCACCACCAGAATACCGTGGAAGACACCCTGAATCACAATCGCATTCCACTCCGCGTGTTGGATATTTTTTGGTAACAACAATACATACACCGGCATATAGAGGAGGGCTGACAACAAGGCCACGCCCATCGTCACTTCCAGTGGCGACTTGGACCACCGCTTCACTAACACGGTGTACAAAGCCCAGAGTGCAGAAGAAGCCATCAGGATCAAATCGCCGGGCCAACTGTGTTGCAAATTATTCAAACTGTAGACGGCCATGCACAGCACACCGATCGCAATTACCGCGAGTGCAATCAGACGATGCTGCGTTGGATGTTCCTGCAACACAAGGTAAGCCATGATCGTCATAAAAAACGGCAACACGCCGGAAAGCAACACCGCGCCATGCGAGGCTGGTGCGATGGATAATCCACTGTAAGCACCAAGTGCGTAACCCAACCCACCAAGCAAAGCCAGCGTGAGCATTTGCAAATTAAACAGTGGTGTTTTTTTCCAGAATAACCAGACGGGAAGTAACACGACAGACGCGACGCTGAAACGCAATGCCGTTAAATCGTAGGGATTCAGATTACTCTTGCCTGCAATACGACTGAGCAAGACAAAGCTCGCCCACAACAGAACGGTTAAAGCAGCAAGGAGATAACCAATGGTCAATGAACTTTGTTTTGTGGAATTCACGCAACCCAACAGAAATAATTAACGAAGGCGCTATGCTACTCGAAAATGGACGGTGAAACCCAAAAACGCCTGATATAATTTTTCATACGCTGGGTATTTCGCTCAAAAAACAAATAAAACACATAGGAGAAAACACAACAAACCAAAACAACAAAGAAAAACTTTACGTAAGAAAAAACATCAATGACACCGCCCGTTATTTTAAAATAAGGCGCCAAAAGACTAAGCAACGGATAGTGCGTCAAGTATAACGTAAAAGAAAATTTCGCCAAAAATCGCCCACAATGCTCAAAGCGAATAACCCATGATGATTTCGGCTCTGCGACTACGATAATGCGCAGAAAAAATGCGCAGCCAACTGAAAATATAAGCCTGGATACGCCTAATGAAGGAATATGTGAAATAACGAAGGTATTTAAAGTTGACGTGGAAGGCGTGCCAAACTGGATACACAGCAATCCTGTCAGCACAATCAATAACGAAAAAAATAGTTTGCTCCATTGAAATTTTTTCGGGGCATTGAAGAAGGCAACTAAACCAATTAACCAGCAAAAGAGATAGGTGCTATCCAGCTTTACAAACACCGCAAAAAAAGCAACTAACACAAGGAACCATACCAAAGAGAATTTACTTCCATTTACAATACAATAAAACACAGGCAAGGCCAGGTAAAACCAGCACTCATAGGATAAAGACCATAGCGGTCCATTCGCTGAAAATACATCAACAAAAACCCCTTGTAACTGAAAAACATTTCCAAAAAAATCCGGAATATTTATCTTGTTGCCAAGCGAGTAATAAACAGCTCCGCTAAATACAAGGGCGGGAATTAATGGCACGTATATCCTTGCCAGCCTGTCAATAGAATATTCAATGTAGTTGAATTTACCTTCCTGCATCTTGTTAACATTTGCCCCTCCCACTAAAAAACCGGACAGGACAAAGAATATGATCACTGCTTCATTGCTCACCCTGCAAAGGAAAAAAAAGGCTGCATTAAAAATATTTTGTGAGCTCAATGCGAGATGGCCATAATCACCAAACAAAAAATACTTTGCATGCGCTAAAACAACAATGAATGCAGCAAAAAAGCGAACGGTATCAAGCCAGAACTTATATTTATTACTTTCCATCAATTCTCACCCTGAAAAACCATACGGGTTTATTGAAAATCACGTCATTGAAAATCGTAGTAACAACCCACCACAAACCCTTTTTCTTTTTCTGACTGCACTGCATACCCTTCGTTGATCCAGAAATCACCCACTGCCGCGAGCTGATCATTAATATGAATGAGTGGCGTGCGATCACGCACCCAGGGTGGCACTTCATATTCCTGCAATAGTTTTTTCAGGGTTTGTGAATGTTGTCGACCGACCGGCTTGCAACGTTCACTGCCCTGACGAAACTTCACTGATAATTTATCATCGCGCTGAATGCGCAAGCCCACGCCCACGTCAGAGGACAAACTCACCTCACCGACACCCGGAATATTAATGAATTCACTGGTGCTGAGCGCATATTCATTTGCCGGCATAAACGCGGCTTGTGCATTAATTAAATACAAACGTCCGGCAAAGCGTCGACACTCCACGCCTTCCCACGCGACCACTGGATTACTGTCTTCTGCGGCATGTATGACATGATCAACTATTTCTTCCAGGCGCGCCTGCCCCGGCGAAGGCAGTTCTTTTTGTTCGAGCCAGAAACGTACCGCGTTTTTTTGTCGAACTCGACTGCACCCTTTCAGGTAAGGCAATGCCAGTGAGTAGCCCCAACGTTCGTCGCGCAGATAACAGGCGAACAAATCAATGATTGCCAGTTCGCGACTCAGCTCTTCTGCTTCGTACGACAATCGCGTGCTGCGCATTACATTATCCAGAATCGCGGGCCAGCGTTTACCGAGAGGCTCCAGGATTTGTTTACGAATAAAATTGCGATCGAAACTTTCGTTGCTATTGCTTTCGTCTTCAACCCATTGGATATTATTTTGTTTGGCATATTCCGCAAGTGACGTGCGAGGAAAACTCAGCAATGGACGATAGATATAACCTTCGCCGAGCTGCCGCGTTAAAGGCATGCCGGAAAGCCCACGCGGACCACTGCCGCGCACCAGACGCAGGAAAAAAGTTTCCGCCTGATCATTTTGATGATGCGCGGAGAGCAAACAATCACCCGCTTCCAGGAATTCACTGAACTCGCCATAACGTGCCACTCGTGCGGCATCTTCCAGACCCGAACCATTCACCGTCACATTGACGGTGCGTGCAAAAAAAGGCACGCGCAATTTTTCGCAGGCTTGTTGACAATGCTGCTGCCACTCCATCGCATTCGGACTTAACTGATGATTGATGTGGAGCGCAATGATGGGTTGTGACAGCGGCAAGCGTTTCATGCCGTGCAACAACACCATGGAATCCAGCCCTCCACTCAACGCCACAATAAAACGCTTGGCGTGAAACGCAGGGCGCAATTCCCTGAACAATGCTTCCGTATTAAATTGCATCCGCTATTTCCGGTGTCCCGTAGGACATTAAACGCTGATAACGCTTGTCGAGTAATTCCTCCAGCGGCACAGCAGTTAGTCGCTCCAGTTGTGCAACCAGCCGTGGCTTGAGTAATTCAATCATGCCCAGTAAATCGCGATGCGCGCCGCCGAGCGGCTCCGGAATAATTTCATCGACGATACCCAATGCTTTCAAAGTGTCCGGTGTCACACCCATCGCTTCCGCTGCTTCCGGCGCTTTTGCGGAGGTCTTCCAGATTATGTTTGCACAACCTTCCGGTGAAATCACAAAGTAGGTGGTGTACTGCAACATGTTGAGATGATCTCCGACACCAAGACCTATCGCACCACCCGAGCTGCCTTCACCGATCACCGTGCAAATGATCGGCGTTTTTAATCGCGACATCACGGCCAGGTTTTGTGCAATCGCTTCACTGATGCCACGCTCTTCGCTGTCGATGCCCGGATAAGCGCCCGGCGTATCAATCAGCGTCAATACCGGCAAATGAAAACGTTCCGCCATTTCCATCAGGCGCAAGGCTTTGCGATAACCTTCCGGTTTTGGCATACCAAAATTGCGCGCCACTTTTTGTGGTACCGTGCGTCCTTTTTCCTGGCCAATCACCATCACCGGGCGCCCCATCAATCGCGCCATACCACCGACAATAGCCGGATCATCACCAAAGTGTCGATCACCGTGCAGCTCTTCAAAATCGGTAAACAATGCGCGGATGTAATCGAGTGCGTAAGGTCGCTTGGGATGGCGCGCCACCTGCACCACTTGCCAGGAACTGAGATCCGCATAAATTTTCTCAGTGAGCTTGGTACTTTTTTGTCGCAGGCGATTGAGCTCATCGCTAATGTTCAGCTTGTCATTTTCATTGCCAATGAGTTGCAACTCTTCAATTTTGGCTTCGAGCTCGGCTATCGGCTGTTCAAAATCCAGGTAATTGGGGTTCATCAATTGCTTCCATAATCAGTACATTAATAATCAATACATTAAAGAGTAATTCAGGCCCTTCGTTTCAGGTAGCAGATGCTGAGTAAATCAAACTCACGCTCTTCTGTCCGTAACAATCTCTCAATTTTAACAATAACTCCTCTTCGGGATAGACACGCCAGTGTTCGCCCAGTTCTATCAGGCCCCGCGCGCTTTGCGATCGATAATCAATCACTAAAGGACAACTGCCTCCCTTATAGGGCTGTAATAATTTCTCGAGTTGCTTTTCGAAGCCTCGGGCAACGCCTTGCGCGTCCATCTTAACACGGAGGCCACGCACATAACTTTTGCGTGCTTCCATCAAGGTGCGCACCGAGTTGACACGCAAGCTGGACTCCCCTTTGAAATCATCGTGCGCCACCATGCCTTCGATAATCAGCACCGTATCCTTCACCAACTTATCGCGAAATTCCTTCAGCGTGTCTGCAAACAAAGTGGCTTCCATACGCGCTGATCGGTCATCCAGAACAATAGTTGCCATATCACCACGACGTGTTTTGCGCATAATCATACTGACCACCAGGCCTGCTACCTGTTGTGGCTGGCGATCTGGACGCAAATCCGCAATGCGCGTTGGCGCAATCTGTCGCAACTCCGTTTCATATTCATCTATTGGATGCCCGGTGAGATATAAACCCAGTGTTTCTTTTTCACCCTTCAATCGTTCACGCACATTCTGCGGTTTTACGGATGAATAATTGCTATAAACATTTTCCGCTTGATTACTATTGGAAGTTGATGCACTTAACAAATTGTCACCAAATAAATCGCCAATACCGCTATTCATATTTTGTGCGGATTGTTCGGCCGCTTGCACCGCATCACTGAGTGTCGCCCATAAGGTCGAACGAATCACATCCACATCATTGGAGGGAGGACCTATGCGATCCAGCGCACCGGAACGTATCATTGCTTCCATCGCGCGTTTGTTCACTTTGCGTCCGTCGATGCGCGCGCAGAAATCAAACAAATCGGTAAATGGTTTCTGTTGACGCGCTTCGCGCAAACTTTGTACAGGACCTTCGCCCAATCCCTTGATTGCACCGAGCCCGTAAATAATTTCACCCGCATCATTCACCGTGAACATGTAATCTCCTTCATTCACATCCGGCGGCCGTATCGTTAAACGCATCGCACGACACTCTTCAATAAATGTAACGATCTTGTCGGTGTTCTGCAATTCCGAACTCATCGTGGCCGCCATAAACTCCGCGGGATAATGCGTTTTCAACCACGCCGTTTGATACGACACCAATGCATAAGCAGCGGAGTGTGATTTGTTAAATCCGTAACCGGCAAATTTTTCCACCAGGTCAAAAATTTTCAACGCGAGCGTCGGATCGACGCCTTTATTTTTGGCACCCGCTTCAAACACTTCGCGCTGCTTGGCCATTTCTTCCGGTTTCTTTTTACCCATGGCACGACGCAACAAATCCGCACCGCCCAGCGTGTAACCTGCCAGTTCCTGTGCAATTTGCATGACCTGTTCCTGATAAACAATTACGCCGTAAGTGGGCTCCAGTATCGGTTTCAGGCAAGGATGTTGGTATTGCTGATCCGGGTATGCCACCGCTGCACGACCGTGTTTGCGATTTACAAAGTCATCGACCATGCCGGATTCCAGCGGACCCGGACGGAAGAGCGCTAATAGCGCCGTCATGTCTTCGATGTTGTCCGGCTTCAAACGTTTGATCAGATCTTTCATGCCGCGCGATTCCACCTGGAACACGGCTGTCGTCTCACCACGTTTTAACAACTCGTACGTTTTTTCATCCTTGAGTGGGATGCGCGTGATATCAATCAATGCTTCGCCGCGCGCTTGTCGGCGATGATTAATCATTTTCACTGCCCAATCGATAATCGTCAGTGTACGCAAGCCGAGGAAGTCAAACTTCACCAGCCCCACTTGTTCGACATCCAGCATGTCATATTGCGTCACGACGCCATCGCCGTTTTCATCACAATACAACGGAGCAAAATCCGTAAGCCGGGAAGGCGCAATCACCACACCACCGGCATGCTTGCCAACATTGCGCGTAATGCCTTCCAGACGCAGCGCCATGTCCCAGATTTCACTGGCATCGGAATCCTGTTTCAGGAATTCACGCAAAATTTCTTCCTGTGCATAGGCCTTCTCCAGTGTCATGCCCACTTCAAAAGGAATCATTTTGGAAAGCTTGTCTGCCAATCCATAAGACTTCCCTTGCACACGCGCCACATCACGCACCACACCCTTCGCTGCCATGGTGCCAAAGGTAATAATTTGCGACACCGCGTCGCGACCGTAGCGATCCGACACGTAATGAATGACACGGTCGCGGCCTTCCATGCAGAAGTCGACATCGAAATCCGGCATCGACACACGCTCCGGATTCAGGAAGCGTTCGAACAGCAAATCGTATTGCAGCGGATCGAGATCGGTAATTTTTAACGAGTAAGCCACCAGTGAACCGGCACCTGAACCGCGACCAGGGCCGACCGGAATATCATTGTGCTTCGCCCAACGAATAAAATCCATCACCACCAGGAAGTAACCGGCAAAGCCCATCTGGTTGATAATTTTTAATTCAAATTGTAGGCGGTCGTCGTAACGTTTTTTATTCTCTGAATAATTTGCATCATCCGGATTTAAAATAATCTGTAATCGTTCCTGCAAACCCTCGACAGAAAGTTTTTCGAAAAATTGCTCGAGCGTCAAACCTTCGGGCACCGGATAATTGGGCAAATAGGCCTTCCCTAATTCCAGCTCCAGTGTGCAGCGCTTGGCAATCTCAACCGTGTTTTGTAACGCTTCCGGAATATCACTGAATAATTCCTGCATTTGTGCAGGCGTTTTCAAATATTGTTCTTCACTGTAACGACGCCCGCGACGCGCATCATCCAGTACACGCCCTTCAATAATACACACACGTGCCTCGTGTGCTTCAAATTCTTCCTTGCCAAGGAAGCGCACATCGTTCGTCGCCACTACCGGGCATTGACATTGTTCCGCCAACGCCACGGCTTTGTGTAAATAATCTTCTTCCCCTTCGCGACTGGTTCTTTGCAGCTCCAGGTAAAATCGCTGCGGGAAATCTTTTTGCCAGGCTTGCAATAATTTTTTCGCATCCTTGTCACGCCCGCCGGTTAACGCCTGGCCGACATCCCCGTCACGTCCGCCGGACAGCGCGATCAACCCTTCCGCATGTTCGGTGATCCATTCGCGTTGCACATAGGCAACACCGTGGCGCTGCCCTTCCAGATAAGCGCGCGAAATCAGCGTAATTAAATTCCTGTAGCCTTGTTGATTACACACCAGCAAACAAATACGCGAGTGCGTGTCTTCCGGTGTTTTGCCAACCACTAGAAAATCGCTGCCTGCTATCGGTTTCACGCCAACGCTTTGTGCTGCTTTATAGAATTTAACCAGGCCGTACAAATTACATTGATCAGTCACCGCCACCGCTGGCATACCGAGCTTCGCACACTGGGGCACGAGATCCTCCAGACGCACAATGCCATCGACGAGGGAATACTCGCTGTGCAAACGCAGATGGACGAAGGATGGATTCATCGTCTATCATCCTGTGTTTGTACGGGCGACCGGCCGGTCGCCCCTACGCACTTCGCCAACATTTTTTTTACCGGCGCATAACTGCGTCTGTAAAGACTGAGCTCAGGAATGCCATACCGCTCGAGCGCCTCAAGATGTTTTTTGGTGGGATAACCTTTGTGTTCTGCCAAACCGTAACCCGGAAAACGTTTGTCCAATTCCAGCATTTCACTGTCACGCTGCACTTTGGCCAGAATGGAAGCAGCACTGATCGCCGGAATCAAACTGTCACCCTGCACAATTGCTTGCGAGGAGTAATGCCAGCGCGGCAATTTATTGCCATCTACCAATACATGCTCCGGTTGTATCGCCAAACTTTCCACCGCGCGTTTCATCGCCAACAAACTGGCTTGCAAAATATTCAGGTTATCTATTTCTGAAACGGAGGCGCGCGTAATGCTCCAGGCCAGCGCTTTGTTTTTGATTTCGATCGCCAGGGCTTCCCGTTTTTTCTCCGTGAGTTTTTTGGAATCCGCCAAACCCATGATTGGGTTTTCGGGATCGAGAATCACTGCTGCCGCGACGACATCGCCGGCCAGCGGCCCGCGACCAACTTCATCCACGCCTGCCAGCAATTTATAATGTGCGAACTTTGCAATCATGTCGCGACTCATGCAATCACTCCTGCACGGATGCTTTTTTCTGCAACAACTTTCAGCACTGCTTGCGCCGCACGCTCGCCTGCGCCACATCGCAATGTTTCATGAATCGCCGTAAATTCTTTTCTCAACGATTCTATTTTATTTTTGTCGCTCAACAAACCTAACACTTTACGTGTGATATGTTCCGCCGTTGCTTCCTGCTGTATCAGTTCGGGCACCAACATTTTTTGCGCCAGCAAATTCGGCAATGACACATAAGGCGTTTTCACCATGCGCGAAATAATTTCATAAGAGAGAGGCGCCATTTTATAACAGACCACCATCGGCTTTTTCAACAGCAAGGCTTCCAATGTAGTAGTGCCGGAAGCCATGACTACCAGCTCACTGGCGCCCATCACCGCATGCGACTGTCCGTCAAACAAGGTGTGGGGAATACCCGATCCCACTAATAACGCTTGTAACTGTTGTTTGCGTGCATTGTTCGCGGCAGGAATCAGAAAATGCAAATTTTTCTTTACTTCAACACATTGTCTTGCTGCTTTAAAAAACACGGGCGCTAACAATGCGACTTCGTTTTCACGACTGCCGGGCAACAAAGCGACATAGGTTTTGTCATCGGGCAGGTTTAATATTTTTTTACAGGCAACAACATCATTGTTTAAGGGCTCTTCATGTATGGGGAAGTCATCTGCCAATGGATGGCCGACAAATGTGACAGGGATATGATGCTGTTGATAAATTGCCTGCTCAAAAGGAAACAGAGTAAGCATATGATCAACGCATTGTTTGATGTGATGTATGCGCCCTTGTCGCCAGGCCCACACTGACGGGCTGACGTAGTGCACGGTTTTAATTCCGCGCTGTTTCAGGAATTTTTCAATGTTCAACGTGAAGTCTGGCGAATCAATACCGATAAATACATCCGGTGGATTTTTCAAAAAATATTGTTTGAGCGTGCGACGCATGCGCAGCAATTCCGGCAATCGTTTTAATGGCTCAATCAAACCCATCACCGACAATCGGTCCATGGCAAAAAAAGACTGGCAACCTTCGGCGATCATCAGCGGACCGCCAATGCCTTCTACCACAAGATCCGGCGCGTGTTTTTTTAAGCTGCGAATCAAACTGGCGCCCAGTATGTCACCAGAACTTTCACCGGCAACCATTCCCACTCTAAGACGGTCGATCCGTAGCGCTTTCATTTTAATTTCTAGCGAACGATGCCGCGCTGTGAATTGCGCAGAGAATTAATAAGCAGCTGCACGTGGGCACTTTGTTCGAGCAACTCTTCCATTTGCTGGCACGCATCTTCTACGGTCAAGCCGCGGCGATAAATCAATTTGTAAGCGTGCATCAATGCGGCAATATCTTCTTTGCTAAAGCCGCGCCGTTTCAAACCTTCCGCGTTAATACTTTTGGCTTCGGCCGGATTGCCATAGACCATCACAAAGGGTGGCACATCTTTACCAATCGCCGTCCCCATGCCGCTAAAACTGTGCGCACCTATGTGGCAATGCTGATGCACCAGTGTGTAACCACTCAATATCGCCCAGTCATCCACAACCACATGACCGGCCAGTGCAGTGTTGTTTACCAGAATAGTGTGATTGCCCACCACACTGTCGTGACCAATGTGTGCATAAGCCATGATGAGATTATGGTTTCCGATAGTAGTTGCATTTCGATCTTGCACGGTACCGCGATGTATCGTCACGCCTTCGCGAATCACGTTGTGATCGCCGATGTCCAGGCGCGTCGGTTCGCCTTTGTATTTCAGATCAGGCGTGTCTTCACCCACGGAAGAAAATTGGTAGATGGTATTATTTTTTCCTATCGTGGTTGGCCCTTTGATCACCACGTGCGATTTCACCACAGTGCCTGCATCAATCTGCACCTGTGGGCCTATGATAGTAAACGGCCCAACCTCCACATCGCTGGCTAATTGCGCAGAAGGATCAACAATGGCTTGTGGATGTATCTTTGGCATAAGAGTATTCGACATAACACCAAAAAATTAATCAATTAAATCGGCGCCATTACACTTTGCGATCTGCACAAAGAATTACACCTTCGCTGGCCAGTTCACCATCCACACTCGCTTTCACAGCAAACTTCCAGATGCCGCGTTTCTCGGAAATAATTTTTGCTTCGAGTGTTAAACGATCGCCTGGCACTACCGGGCGTTTGAAACGAATTTCATCACAACCGACAAAATAATAAATTGAACCATCCTGTGGTTTTTTATTCATGGTTTTGAAACCAAGAATACCTGCGGCTTGCGCCATGGCCTCCACAATCAGCACACCCGGGAACACCGGGATTTCCGGGAAGTGTCCTTCAAAAATACCTTCGTTGATAGTGATATTTTTATAGGCCACGATGGACTCACCCAGCGTGAGCTCTACCACGCGATCAACCAGCAGGAAAGGATAGCGATGGGGTAAATATTCGCGAATTTCCTTGACGTCCATGATGATTTTTTGCGCGGTAGTTGACATAAAAATAATTGACCCGGTTGACTGATAAAAAACCCTGCGTTCGGCCATGATATAGGCGCACGCCCTTAAAGACCAAGCCTTTCCTGCAATAAAAAACTCTTGATGAAGGGGATTGTTAATTTGCGTTTTTCTGCCAGGGAACGGCTATCCAGCAAGTCCAGACATGCAAAGAGCTGTTTGGTTTCACGAGCGCTGTGATTCAGGATAAATTGCGCCACTTCATCACTCATCTCCAGCCCGCGAAGGATGGCTCGCTGTTGCAAGGCTTGTTGTTTTTCCGCATCACTCAAGGGCTCCAGACGATACGTGAGTCCCCAGGACAATCGGGACGTCAGGTCAGGCAAGGACGTCCTGATTTCGCGAGGCGGGCTGGAAGCCGACACCAGCAAACGATGACCCTGCAATTGAACCCGATTGTATAGATGAAACAGGGCTTCGTCCCATTCCGGTCGACCCACTACCTGCTCCAGACCATCCAGACTCAGCAAATCCTGATGTTCAAGGCCTTCCAGTAATTCAAGCGGCGCGAACCCGGCAACCTCGCCCAATGGCAAATATTGTGCTTGCCCTCCACTCCGCTGCACTTCGTGACAACTGGCTTGCAAAAGGTGACTCAACCCGGTTCGGCCCGCGCGGGAACCGCCCCACAAATAGACAAACGTTTCGGAAGCACACGTGCCAGATAAGTCCCTGATCGCTTTTACAAGCAAGGCATTCGATGAATCCGCAGTGACGAAAAAATTATCAAAGGTCGCTTCATCATTCAAATGAATGTTGAGGGGAATTTGTTGGCCAAGGGGCATATATAAAGCAGTAATCGCTATTGGGCAGAGAACCGATAATGCAGCGTCGGTGTTTCCGTGGTGACTTTAAGTTGAGGCGCTGTAGTTGGTGTTGTTGGTGTCGCTGGCTCTGGTGGATCTTCAGAAATCAACACATGACCCAGTCCGGTTAGCTCCTGCAGTAAAGAACTCTCGCCCTCAATCTCCAGCGCACAACGCAAGGTTGTATCATGAACCGAGGTAACCGCTACCGAAGTGACCAGATCAAGGCTTTTCAAAAAAGTTAAGGTGTCGGCGTAAGCTTTAAGGCTATCGACACCGGAAATTTCGAGATTCACTTTATTGGCCAGGCTGGTGGGGCTGATACCAAAACGCTGCACCTGCGCCTGAACCACCGCATCAATACCATGCGTTATGAACGCTTCCGTGTCCTCGTCATTCCCGTCAATAAGCTGGGATTGGCCCTTCAATAAATACAGCCAGTTACCCTGCCACTGCCCGGTGGGCATGTGCGCAATGCGGCCTACCAACACAGAGCCTTCACCATAACGCTGTGAAGCCTCGGCAATAGCCGCTTGATCGAGATCCCATAAGCGATTAACTCCTAACGCAACCTGGTCATTCAAGTCATTCATCGGTAACACAACCGGTAAGCCCCGCCGCGCCGCTTCCTGCAACAAGAAGCTGTAGGCATTATCAGACTGGTTGAGTAAATATTTGCCGCTGCCACCATCCACTACCAGCCAGACTAGTACCGAAGGTCGCGCGCTGGACCACAGGGGTAACTGTGCCTTGCGGAGCAGTGCTTTCACTAATTCCGGAGAAAAACTGGCATTCATTCTGATCGTTGGCAGCACGACTGAAAGTGCGGTCGCTGGGGATGGAAGAGGATGGCTCTGGGATTCGGCCCTGGCCTTGATATCTGCCTTTTCCGCTTCGGTCAACGATACATAGCTGAATTGCTGTACATAGGCATCGGGATTGGACAAGGCTTCCTGAACCGGGGTATTGCCACTGAAATCCGTTTGGCCGCTGGTGCGAACCAGAACCTGCTCTAATCCCTGACGCAATGACTTTTGCCGTTCACCGTCACTTTGGTCCACCGCCAGCAGGCTGACATCATAGAGATGCTCCAGGGTAGTAGCCGCCACTGCCGAAGGAGGAAAAACGGCAATGCAAAAAATACCGACGAGGGAAAGCAACCCTCGCCACGGCGCGCTCCTCACCCAGGGCGCACCTCCTTTCACTGCTATCATCACCACTGAAACCACCAACCCACTCGATCAAACAGAAGCCGGCATTGTAGCCTATAGCCGCCCGGCCGCTAAGTCCGGTACAATTGCCGACCCATTTATGCCCTCTCGGGCAACGTCAGCAATTAAGAGACCAACGCCGTCACATGAGTTCTCAAGACACCATTCGATTACTGGTCATCAATGACGCCCAGGCCGAAGTAGAACGCCTGCTCAGTATGCTGCGCAATGCCGGAAAAACCACGCGTGCGCAGCACGTTCCCTCCAAAGAAGGCTTGGAAAAACTCCTGAACGACCAGGCCTGGGATCTGCTCATCGGGCTGGATGGCGCCAAAACCTGTAGCGTCAAGGAAGCCATTCGCAGCATCAAAAAACTCGATAAAGATGTGCCCGTTATTATTCAGGCAGATGTCGAAGACGATGCGGAGCGCAGCATGGCGCTGATCGACGGATTGAAAGCGGGCGCCCGTGACGTGGTAGTACTCGACGACGACCAACATCTACTACTTGTGATGGATCGCGAGCTACAAAGTCTTGAAGAGCGTCGCCAACGCCGCGCCACCGATCGCAAGTTCAATGCCACGGAGCGACGTTGCCAACAATTATTAAACAGTTCTCGCGATGCGATTGCCTATGTGGAAGACGGCATGTTCCTTTACGCCAACCAATCTTTTGGCGAAATGTTTGGTTACAGCGATCCGGATGATGCACTCGCTATTCCTATCGTCGACATGATTGCCGAAAAAGACCAGGACACCTACGTCCATTTCATGAAAGATTTTAAAATGGGCGACGCCGCTGGCTCCAAGGAGTTGAAAGTCAAAGGAATTAATGCTGGTGGTAATGAGTTCGATGTAACGCTCACCGTGTCACACGCCACCTACGACGAAGAAGCTTGCGTTCAATTATTAGTGGAAGGCGTGGGCTCTGCCGCTGCTCCTGTTGCCGCCAGCGCGCCAGCCACTGTTGCTGCAAAAGTAACTACGACTACACCTGCCGCTACAGCCACAGCATCCGCTCCAGCCAGCAGTACGGATCCCATCACCGGTCTTGTCAATCGCAAACACATGATGGATGTATTGGCAAATGCGGTGCGCGACGCCGCCGAAAATGATCGCTATCGTTCACTGTATTACATTTCGGTGGATCGTTTTACTCAACATCGAAGCAATCTGGGCATTGCAGATACCGATGCTATGTTAGCCAGTCTCGCCAGCTGCATGAAATCAAATCTTGAAAGTGGCGCGACTCTCGCTCACTTCAGTGATGAAGAATTTCTATTACTGGTCACGGGTATTGACTCCGAACAACATGCAAAAAAAGCCAGTGAACTCTGCAAAAAAGTAGAAGCACATATTTGTACGGCAGGAAATAAATCCGTGCAGGTAACGGTCAGCATCGGTATTGCACCTATTTCTGAAAGCGCTACAAACCCCGATGAAATTATCAAACGTGCCCATCAAGCCGCCGACGAAGCCCGCGCCGAAGGAAAGGATGGAGTAGGCAATCGTGCAAAAGTGTATGCGCCAAAAATTTCCGGTGGTGATGCAGATACCGCCGCTATTCTCGAAGTCGTACGTCATGCACTGGCGCAGGAGTCACTGAACATTCTCTTCCAGCCCATTATCAGTTTGCGCGGCGAAACCGAAGAACATTACGAGGTGCTGATCAACATTCTGGATGGCGCTGGCAAACCGATTGATACCGGCAAGATGTTTCGCGCTATCGAAACCGATAAAGACCTGGCCATTAAACTGGATCGTTGGGTTATCCTGAAATCAACCAAACTCTTAACACAACATCGCAGCAAGGGTCATAACACGCGTCTGCTTTTTAACCTGACCAGCGCTTCCTTGCTGGATGCTACGCTAGCACCGTGGCTCGGTGTTGCTTTCAAAGCCGGTGGTTTGCCGGCTAATTCCGTCATTTTCCAGATTAGTGAAGGGGATGCCACTAACTACTTGAACCAGGCCAAAACATTTACCGATGCAGTAAAAGCGCTGGGCTCACAAACTTCCATTAAGCATTTTGGTTGTTCACTGGATCCTTTCAAAACACTTTCGCATTTGCCCAGCGTGGGATTGGTCAAAGTCGATGGCTCTTTCTCTACCGACATACAAAAGAAAAACGAGGATCCAAAGGCCCTCAAAGAACTGGTACAAAAACTCAATGCTGCGGGGAAAAAATCCATTATTCCCTTTGTTGAGAATGCCACAATGATGGCGACATTGTGGCAGACCGGCGCACACTTCATTCAAGGTCATTATTTGCAAGCACCAACACAAAATATGAATTTCCAATTTTCCGACGACGCATAGTTTTTAATTTTGGTTACAAATTATTCATCAACAAAAAAGCCACCTTTCGGTGGCTTTTTTGTTGACCTCGCACCCTGTACGGGCACGGCGCGCCGTGCCCCTACTCAATAATCTTTGCTACCACACCGGCGCCGACTGTACGGCCACCTTCACGAATCGCAAAGCGCAACCCTTCTTCCATCGCAATCGGGTTGATCAGCGTTACTTTCATCTGGATGTTATCACCCGGCATCACCATCTCGACACCGGCCGGCAATTCAATCTCGCCTGTTACATCCGTCGTACGGAAGTAAAATTGTGGACGATAGCCTTTGAAGAACGGCGTATGACGACCGCCTTCTTCCTTGCTCAGTACATACACTTCCGCATCAAACTTGGTATGTGGCTTGATGGTGCCCGGTTTGCACAATACCTGGCCACGCTCTACTTCCTCAC